>Ga0272449_1000072_pt1 | contig 133481 bp, 141 predicted proteins | sample YNPCB0241_FD_198679 | JGI IMG/M metagenome (GOLD analysis project Ga0272449, IMG submission 198679) | Hot spring sediment microbial communities from Yellowstone National Park, WY, United States - YNP-CB-024-1 | ecosystem: Environmental > Aquatic > Thermal springs > Hot (42-90C) > Sediment...
TGAAAGTCAAGAACTGCATGAAGAGTATGTGCGTAAAGAACTTCGTCGCAAAGACGCTGTTTACTATTCGCCGGAATTTGTCGGCGCCGAGAAACTGCTTTTCGTCCGGCTTTTTTCAGAAAAGCTCCACCTTCAAGGCGTTGTGGACTGCGTAATCAAGACAGCTAAAGGCGAGTATATTCCAGTTGAGTATAAGAATATGAATTCTGATTGTGGAAAGGCGTATATGGATCATAAGTATCAACTTGTGGCTTACGCTTTGCTTGTTGAAGAAAAATTTGATGCTGTTGTTAAGCGGGGGTTTGTCAATTATATTCCAGAAAAGCTAATTTTGCAGTTTGAAATTACGCCGACAATGAAAAGTTATGCGAAAAGGGTGATTGGACACATAAAAAGAATAATAAAAGAGGAAACGCTGCCGCCAATAAGAGTAGCCAAAAACAAATGCCAAGGAGCATGCGGACACAAACAAACATGTCAACAATAAACAATCATTTAGTTATGAACTTAATTGACTCTTCGCGTATGGTTGGAAGGGCATCAGTTTTATAAAGGCTTAGAACGAATTATTATTGAATATGAAGTGGAGGAGACCATCGTGTCTTATCAAGATATTTATAATTGGGCTTACGCAGTGGGTCGAACCGTCTTAAGCGGAAGCGAAAAGGGCGAGGACCTCCTTAGGAGATTGATATTCGATGTGCGTGGTGAAGACCTTCCAGGGAGGTTTCTTGAAAAGTTGTCTGGAAGATTGACCGAATATAAAACAAACAAAAACATCGCGTTAGATGTTTCGATGTATGGAAAGCTATATGAAGAAAGATGGCATGGAGACAGCTTTCGCTATGTAAAGTCCGCTGTCCTGTCGGGCTTCCTGAATTCTCTAGCAAGCAAGACTCGTAAGCAAAGCGGAGGCGAATAAAGAATGGAGGCCAAAGCTAAGAGGGTTGTCCAAGTATCGATTTTAGCTCGAATTTATGGGAACGTCAATGCTGACGAAGTTATTGGAACAAGGGTTACTCTTAAAAAAATGTATTCAACCACCGGAGAAGTTCTTCCATTTGTTTCGTCAAGAGCGATAAAATACTCAATTAGGCAAGCTCTTAAGGAAAGGGGCTATGAAATAGACCCGTTCAAAGAAAACCCTCAAGCAGTTGAATCTCTCAGACTGACAGATTCGGGACGACCTGACAAGTTTGTTGATAATGATTTGTTTGGATATATGGTAACGATAGGGCGCAGAGAACAGGCGCGAAGGCGTCAAGCGCCAGTAGCATTTTCGTATCTAAGAGCATTGAAAGATACGTCTATCGTTGCGGAATTTGCTGCAAGGTTTCCGAGACAAATTTCAACTGGTTCTAATCCTGTTCCATTCGAAGTCGAAGTGGCAGATTTCATTGGAAGATTGAACTGTTTGATTTACGACTACATAGGTGACTTTACTGAAGATAAGAATCAAACGGGTGCGCCGGAAGATCTTCCCAAAGAATTACCTCTCAAAGACCGTGAAAAAAGGTTGAGAGATTTCCTAGAAATTCTACTGACGCCCTCGTATGTGCTCCCTCGAAGAACTAACTCCCTTAACGTACCGGAATATTATGCGGCGTTAATATCGCTTGCTTACGGTGCGATGCCTATTTATCAATATCTTGACTACAAAATGCAGGATGAGGTTATTGACGTAGAAAAATTGAATGCGTTATCCAGCTTGGAAGCTTTTAAGAACAAAAAGGCTGAGGCATACTTAATTGACTATAAGGGTGTCGCAAAAGGCTTGAGTATTCCTATCCCAATTATCACTGTTCCCGAAGCCATAAACAAGATTGTCACATTCTATTTTGGAAATGTATGATCCATGCAAGCGGTATTATCCCAGATAACTTTTTACGAAGCCTTTTTCAAAGTTCACCATACTAAGGGGTTCCGACTTACATATCCTATGCCATTGCCCACATCTGTGGCTGGAATCTTTGGAGCGATGCTAGGAATAGACAGAACGAAGATGAGGAGTGAATTTTGTGATATGCTTTTCGGCTCTGGTCTTCTTAAATATGACGGCCTAGTAATCGAGAACGAAACCTTCATTCAATACAAGAAAACTCAGATTCGAAAAGGGGTATTTAGTGATGCGATTCAAGGAGTAGTTCACACACAGCTTGTTAATCATCCAACTTACATAATAGCCATGGCTGGACCACCTGATAAAATTGAGAAATATCACGCTTTCTTAGCAGATCACAAGGTGGTTTACCTTCCATATGGCGGGCAAAACGATTTTTTTGTTGAGAACTTCGAAATCAAAGATGTTACGAACGTTTTGCAAAGTGATATTGTAAGTAATTATGCCCCTCAAGATATGGTAAGTAAACTTGAATCAAGTGAGACTGTCCTCAGCATTCTTCCAGTAATGCACACTTACTCTGATAATCCTAACTTTTACTTTGTTCTAAAAGGTCAGCTAAGACTTAAAAGACCTGTAAATGTCGCAGGCGACTCCCAAATAGCTTTGTATCCTTTGGAGAAGTTCAAGATTGTTTAAGGATATTCCTTGCAGAGAATGGGATCGGAAGGACCAAAAGCAATCCCATGAAGGGAAACTACTCGCTACACACATAGCTGAAGTGAAAAAGATGCTAACGCAATTTCTCGACTTCTACAATGATTTTCCCGAGATTTCTTACGAAATGGCTGATTACCTTGCTGAGTATCACGATTACGGCAAACTGTGCAAAGACTGGTTGTTGAATGCTGGCAAAAAGTTGCCTCCGCACTCACCAATGTCGCTTCAATGGCTTTGGGATAACTCCAAGATATTTGACTCCGCAAGAAAGTGGGTATTTGAATCCAGCAAAGAATGGACGTTTTTCCTTTGGTTCTTAATTTTGAAACACCATTCAAGATTAACAGATACGATTGGAGTTGCAAGATACAAACCTCTTATTGATGAGCTGCAATCTAGGCTGGACAGAATTGACACCCAAAGCAAAATAGACCTAATCGATCTTTTTGGGCTATTCAAAATTGCTGATGTGTTTTCAGCAAATAACACATCCTACGAGCTGCAGAAACCAAAGATCAGCGAAGAAACGGTTAGATCGATAATCACGAGCGATCTTAAAGAAGAGGATTGGAAAGAAGAAATATGGAACCAACAACTAAAACTGCAAAAGTTGCACAACGTAGGAATTTTGAGGGCGCCCACAGGATGGGGAAAAACTACAGCATCGTTATTGTTCTTCGTCGATAAGCCCGTGCGGAAAATTTTCTTTCTCTTGCCCACAATTACGGCAATAAGCAAATTTCACAAAAAACTCTCAAAAGGTCTTCCGAATAAGGTGGCTAAGTATTTCTATTTTTATGACGCCGAGTTAAGCGAAGAAGATGATAAACTTAATGAGCTGTTCTTTTCGCAAAATTTTCTATATCCTTATAATATAACTACAATCGACCAATTTCTTTTATCATTTTTGCAATATGGGCGTTATCATACAAAAAGAGTTATGTTTAGAGGCGCAGGGCTTGTTTTTGACGAAATTCATTTGCTTAATCCATTGATGTTATATCTAACAACGTATTTCTTGAAGAAGTATATGCCTCTTTACAAGCTTAATGTCTTATTTATGTCTGCTACGGTGTCAGACGCGTTAAGCCAGTTTCTGATTAACACATTAAATATACCAAGTCAATCATTTCTTGACTATACAGATGAATATCGTAAACGAAGAAGGATAATGTTGTCTTACAATAAGGGGTTCTTAGAGAATGACATCAATTTGATAGCGGAACACTTTAGACAAGGAAAAAAAGTGCTCGTTATTATGAATACTGTGGACAGAGCAATAGAAATCGCTAGATTGCTCAGAGAAATCCAACCGCCTGAAAGTCTAGTGCTTATTCACTCCAGGTTCATGTATAGAGATAGAAAGAGAAAAGAAAAGGAAATTGAACAAAAAAGAGTTTCTCCTCACATATTAATCTCAACTCAGATATGTGAAGTTTCGCTGGATATATCTTATGACTCACTTTTTACCGAGTTGTCACCTTTGCCATCTTTGGTGCAAAGATTTGGGAGAGTCAATAGATACGGAGAATGGATAAATAAACTAAACACATATGTATATGAGCCACGAATTGAAAACGAGTTTAGTTATCCCTATGAAGCAAACGAGGTCGATCTGGCAAGAAAAATCGTAAAGGAAGTCGAAGGAGATAAACTAAAAAACGAAGGACAACTTCTTGATCTGTTTAACCAATTGTATTCGTGTGATTTTCTAAAAAAGGAAATAGACAATGCCATGAGAAAAATTGATCTTGAAGCCTTCGAAGAAATATTAGGATTCTTTTCTCTCGATGTAAAGGAGGAGAAGCTTATGAATGTCTTGAACTACAGAGATTCCTTCAGCTTTTTAGTAGTGCCAGACCCAAGTTGTATCCGTAGCAAGACTCTAAGCAGTTATGTCAGAGAGCTTTTATCTCAACCTTTAAACGAAATGAGCTTTAAGAACAGGAGAAAAGCAATTGCCAGAATAAAGAACATATCATTGCCTGTACCGACATGGTTGATTGAAGAAAGATCTGAAAGCAAACCTTTCCCCGTTACATCGTTTAAGAAAAAAAGCTATGATGAATATTACGGCTTAGTAGGAGATGAAATTTCATGAACTACAAATCAATGCTATATGATTTTCTGCTCAAGTCACAGAACAGGAAATATGCAGCACAAATCCTTGCTAAGTTAACAAGCCAACACAGACACGGTCCAATAGCGCTTATAAGACGTGAAGAAGCCTTTGCTGACAAAATTCACGATGTAATTGAGTACTTAGTAAACGATGCAATTAATAATAAACGGTACACTGTCTCCATAATTCCTACAGTTGTGTCTCCCGAGTTAGCTCCGAACTTTTGGTTCAGAAACGAAAAAGAACCAACAGAAAATGAAGTATATCGATATCTTTACATTCTTCTGACAGGGCTTTACCAAGGAAACTACGTTGTAAATTTGGATAATGTCGACACCCTAACCATGGAAAACTTCAGAGACTTTTTGGTTAAAAAAGCGATTCTACTGGAAGATGAAGCTTGGATGGGCATCAATATCAAGAAAGTTCTTCTAGGTTTAGGAATTCGAAAGTTTCCACTTACAGAATTTGGTTTTTCACTACTTATGGTGAGTTATTTTGTAAGCTGGATTAAAGAACGAACTCATGAAGATCTAAAATGGATTGAGAAAATAAACACAATTGGTCTTTCCTCAGCTTTAACCGAGCTAGGCATCGAGGACACTATTGCTCTCGTCACTTTCAATATCCACAAACAAAAGAAAGAAATGCACATTACTCCACGATTGAAAGACTTCGTCATCAAATGGTATGAAAACTTCTTGGCAGGCAAAGAGGAGCATGCATACTTTCTTTCCTTCCTCTCCTCAATTTATGTAACTCATAAGAACTATCGGAAAGTCGCTGATCCGTTAATGAACAAGTTTATCTATTATCTACTACGTGGATATGTAAATGGAGAATTGCTGGGCGACATAGTTAACCTTAAGATAAAATACGAACTTAAAGAGAACATTAGACCCTTTCCGATTCAAAGAGTAAACGAATTTCTTGCAAAACTCGGCTAACTCATCAAAGCAACTTTTGTTACTCCGTATCCTGCTGTTTTGTTTCCTCCTATGTTTGAGTATTCCGCATATCTAGCCAGCATAATCGTCACCTTGTTCCATTCGCTTTCTAAATCCTTCATTTCGTAGGCGCACCAGCCCATAAACCCCACAGCCTTTTTTTCCCGCATAACCGCCAACCTTGTTCTAAGCTTGTAACCGCAAACCCCAATATTCTTACCCAGCCACTCCTTATAAGCCAAAAACTCCTCTTTACCAAAGCGTCTACCATCGCTAAACTTGTTCCAAACACGCATCAACCCACAAAAAATCCTCACGGGGTCGGGAAACATCCAACGATAACTACTACCCAAACACGGCAAGTAGGTAGGCGTCTCAAAAACAAGCTTGAACCGCTCAGCCGCATTGGCTTCACGCTCCAAATCCGCGTAGCTTTTACTCTTAATGCTTAAAGAGGCTATGCGAAAAACCGTGTCAAAAATCATAACGCTGTTCTGCCGCTCAAAAAACTTTAACACGTAATCAGCCAAATCATCCCTCAAAAACCTAAAACCCACATGACAAGGAGAAGTGGGATCCAAAACAAAGCCATTCTCAACCCGCGAAACACTCCTAAAACGCAAAGGCGTAACACTGTAAGGCTTAGAAACATTCAACTCATGCAAAAAACCAGCCGCACCAGGATCCACCAACCTAACAACATGCAGCAACAAGCCCCTAGCCACATGCCCGGTAAAAAACGGCAAAACCACACTCTTCTCGCCATACAGCTCCAAACCAACCTCAATAGGCAAATCCGCTCAACTCCCCAATGGGATTCACATTATTTATCAAGTAATTAAGGATAAAACATGAATTAAACCTTAAAGATTTTTATGTATTCTGTTAGTTGCTGTTACCAGAAAAAGCAAGCTTTCAAATGTTCAAAAATAGAAAAAGAGGGAATGCGCGGGAGAAATCGCCATAACTGATGGATATAACCGAGCTAGACTACCGGCCCGTGCGGCTTTTCGTGTTCTTGTTCTTTATTTAGTTGATAAATTTTCTTTTAGAATAGGTTTTCGGTTTATTCTTCTTGGCTGGTTTCCTCTTCTTCTTCCCCTTTTATGTTTTCTATATATTCTTTTATTGGTTGAAGAGTCAAGCATCTGTATTGTTCTGTAGCTTTTAGGCTTGCGAGGAAGTTACCTATAACTTCCGTGTTTACTGTTTCCGTTTTTAGTTCTCTCATGAACTGGGTGAAGCTTGCGAAGTCTTTGTGAAGGGAAACGATTATTCCGTCTGCGCCCATGCCTTCGCCTCTGAGGGCTAGTATTATGTTTGGATGGTTTTTGAGGAATTCTTCTGTTTTTCTTCGGATTTCAATTAGGGTTTCTTTCGTTGCGCCAACACGAATCTTGAAGAACGTGAAGGCTATCATTTCAAGCCCAACCTTCGAAAACTTGGGGATAATAGTGTATTCTCTAATGAAGTTGTTCTTCTCAAGCCACGTGCGCACACGCGTAACTGTCGGCTGGGAAATATCCAGAGCTTTGGCAAGTTCCCTATCGCTACGTTTACAGTTGCCTATCAACTCCATAAGCACTCGTTTCTGAATTTCTTTCAACTTAACACACCACCACAAGCTACATGAATCATTAATACACGTTGCTTATTTAAATTTCCGAATGAAACGGAAACATTTTAGAAGCCAAAAATGTAATCTTCAAGCAAGCCGGGATGGCGGAGTGGATAACGCGCAGGCCTTGAGAGCCTGTGGCCCTTCGGGGCCGCGTGGGTTCGAATCCCACTCCCGGCGCTTCAGACCAAACTGCGGTATTGTGCTTTGTTTTATTTCGCAGTTTGGTTTATTCGTTTTTACGATTATTGGCCTAAAGCTGCACTTACAGTAAATTTATAAGGTAGGAGCTTATTTCAGAGGGCTTATATAAGGATGGGTTTAAGGAGGTCGTCATATGGAGTGGTTTTATCTAACGCCTATAGCGGGTTTAGCTGCTGTTGGTTTAGCGAGCTATTTGTACCATTACGTTAAGAGTCAAGAAAGTGGTTCGGAGAGAATGAGGGATATCGCTAGTGCAATAAAAGTGGGCGCCAGAGCCTATCTTAAAAGGCAGAACATGACATTGGCAATCTTCGTCGTTGTAATGGCAGTGATTCTTGGCGTGTTGTACACCTTCTACGAAGGTTTTCCACAAGGGCTCTCTTTTGGGCTAAGTATAGCCATTGCTTACCTTTTTGGATCGTTATGCACAACCGTTGCTGCCTATGCTGGCATGATGGCGGCGGTTGAAGCAAACGTCAGAACAGCCAACGCGGCAAAGCAAGGGCTGAAGAAAGCTTTTCCAGTAGCTTTCTACGGCGGTGCTGTCATGGGCTTATCTATTGTAGGTTTAGCCCTTTTAGGAATAAGCCTACTCTACTATGTTTACAATGGGATCTTGGGATGGGACCTTGTTAAAGTCGCAAAGGTGGTTCTGGGCTTCAGTTTTGGAGCTAGCGCTCTAGCACTTTTTGCAAAGGCGGGCGGGGGCATATACACTAAAACAGCAGATATCAGCGCAGACCTTGTTGGAAAGGTTGAGCTTGGAATTCCAGAGGACGACCCGCGAAACCCAGCGGTTATTGCGGATAACGTCGGAGACAACGTGGGCGACGTAGCGGGGATGGGCGCCGACTTAATAGACTCATACATTGCAAGTATTGTTGCTACCATGATAATTGGTGCAACAATCGGTGCAGGCATCTTGGTAGCGCTGCCACTTTTAATTGCCACGGCGGGACTCTTTGCTTCAATAGTAGGTGCTTTTATTGTCAAACTAAGTATAAAGGGTAATCCTGGAGCAGCACTTAACAGAGGGTCTTTTTCCACATGGATCATTTTCGCTGTCCTCTTATTTGCTGTTACCCGATTTTCGGGGCTAGAGGGCGATAGTTGGTTAGGAGTTTTCTTGCCAACAGTCGCTGGGTTAATTGCTGGAGTAATAATTGGAATAACATCTGATTATTTCACGTCCATAGATAGGGCACCAGCACAAAAAGTATCTAAAGCATCAACAACTGGAGCTGCAATAAACATACTCACGGGCTTTTCTTATGGTGTTATTAGTATAGTTCCGCCCATACTCGGCATTTGCGTAGCCACGATATTCGCATGGAATCTAGCCGAAGCTTTCGGAATAAATTCCATCTACGGAATTGCCATAGCATCCGTAGGAATGCTTGCAACTGTTGGGATGACGATATCAGCGGATGCCTATGGACCAGTATCTGACAACGCGAAAGGTATAGCTGAGCAGTCGGGTTTGGGCAAAGAAGTCATTGAAGTTGCAGATAGATTAGACGCTGCGGGCAACACTGCAAAGGCCATAACAAAAGGCTTTGCTATCGGTGCAGCGGCATTAACTGTTATAGCACTTTTCGGTGCGTATAAAGAGTTAGTTGAGCATGTGCTTATAGACCTTAAGGGCTATCCTGCCAGCTACACGATGACCTTGAATCTTATGGATCCGAAAATTGTTGCTGGACTCTTCTTGGGCGGTATGATGCCTCCGTTGCTTTCAGCGTTGCTGATTTTGGCTGTTGGCAGAAATGCTGAGCGGATGGTTGAGGAGGTTAGGCGCCAATTCAAAGAGGTTCCAGGGCTAATGGAAGGAAAGGCTAAGCCAGATTACGCTAAATGTGTGGACATTGCAACAAAGGGCGCCATAAGAGAGCTTATGCTGCCATGCTCATTAGCCATAATAGTTCCAATTTTAACTATGATATTTTTGGGGAAAGAAGCACTTGCTGGTTTTCTAGCTGGAAGCATTGTCACGGGAATAATCTTCGCTTTGTTTATGGCCAACTCCGGCGGACTCTGGGATAACGCCAAGAAATTCATTGAGTCTGGAGCGCATGGCGGTAAAGGTTCAGAGGCCCATAAAGCCGCCGTTACAGGTGACACTGTTGGAGACCCATTCAAAGATACGGCTGGACCGTCATTGAACACCATGATTACAGTCATGTCTTTGGTGGCTGAGGTTTTTGCTCCGCTTATACTTTTGCTGATGTATTAACCCTTACATTTTTATGAATTTATTGTTAAGCGAGAATTCTGGAACAGAGAATTTTATAAACCAGTTAATATATGTCACTCTTTAATATCGTTAATATTATAAAATTTAGAGGGTGTTGGAAACGTCGAAACCTTGGCATGCGGTGGAAGTTGAAGAAGTTTTAAAGGCTCTGAACACTTCGGAGAACGGCTTAACACAAGAAGAAGTGCAAAAACGCCTACAGCAATATGGGCCAAACGAATTGAAGAAAGAAAAGCGAAAATCGCCTATAATGCTTTTCCTCGAACAGTTCGCCGACATACTCATAATAATACTTTTGATAGCCATGTTTCTTTCCATAGGTATAGCCATAATCCAAAACACAATGGAGGAAATTTACGAAGCAATGGTGATTTTTGCCATAGTCATAGCAAGCGCAGGATTAGGCTTTATCGAGGAATACCGCTCAGAAAAAGCCATAGAAGCCCTAAAAAAGATGACAGCGCCAACAGCAATGGTCTTACGCGATGGAAAAGAAGTTAAGGTCCAAGCAAGCGAAATTGTCCCAGGCGACATCATACTCCTGTACACTGGTGACAAGGTTCCAGCGGACGGACGGCTTATAGAGGCAATAAACCTAAAAATGGATGAGGCGCCTTTGACTGGAGAGTCAACACCAGTAAACAAGGATATTGCCCCCTTGCCGGAAAGCACGGGAGTTTCAGACAGGACGAACATGGTCTTCACTGGAACAGCTGTTGTTTATGGACGTGGAAAGGCTGTTGTCACCTCAACTGGGATGAACACGGAGTTTGGCAAAATAGCAAAGATGGTTCAGGTGGCGGAGGAGGAGGAAACACCTCTAGAAAAGCGAATGGCTTCTGTTGGAAAATGGCTTGGCACATTATCTGTTGCCATATGCTTACTGGTAGCAGCAGTCGGAATAGTCGTGAAAGGAGAAGAGCCTCTACACATGGTTATGTGGGGCGTAAGCCTAGCCGTAGCAGCTGTTCCAGAAGCGCTACCAGCAATAGTGACTGGTGCCTTGGCAGTCGGCGTTTATAGGATGGCTAAAGTCAACAGCATCGTTAGGAAACTGCCAGCCGTTGAAACCCTTGGATGCACAAGCGTCATATGCTCTGACAAAACTGGAACTATGACGAAGGGCGAAATGACAGTACAGCGAATATACGTAAACGATAAGCTGATAAAAGTTTCTGGTGTGGGCTACACGCCAGAAGGTGAATTCATTTTTGAGGATAAGAAAATTGACCCAGCAAACGAAGACGAACTTGTCACGTTATTGAAAATCGCAACTTTGTGTAATGACTCAAAGTTGGAGAAGATGGGCAATAGGTGGACGATTAAGGGCGACCCGACAGAAGGCGCTTTAGTTGTGGTAGCCGCAAAAGCAGGTTTATGGAAGGAAGAGCTTGAGAAAGAAACCCCGAGGATAGGCGAAGTTCCATTTTCTTCCGAAAGGAAGCGCATGACAACCGTCCATTTGGCTTCTGGAAAAAGGAAGATTGCATTCGTAAAGGGTGCGCCAGAAATAATCTTGGAAAGATGCACAAAAATCCTAAAAAATGGAAAAATAAAGAAAATCACCGAAGAAGACAGAACAAAGATACTGAAGATTAACGAAGCAATGGCGAAGCAAGCACTGCGCAACTTGGGTTTCGCTTTTAAAGAACTGCCAGAGTCAACAGAAAAATTTGACGAAAAAATCGAGAACGACTTAACCTTTGTCGGACTAATGGGAATGATTGACCCGCCACGAGAAGAAGTCAAAGAAGCAATTTACATATGCAGAAAGGCTGGAATCCGCGTTGTAATGGTTACTGGAGACCACAAATTGACGGCTGTCGCCGTAGCCAAAGAGCTTAACTTGCTTGGCGAAAACGAGGAAGAAGGAAAAGTTTTGACTGGTGAGGACATGGACAAGCTAAGCGACGAACAACTGACTGAAATCGTTGAAAACATAGTGATTTACGCTAGAGTTTCGCCAGAACACAAAATGCGTATCGTGAAGGCTTGGAAAGCGAGAGGATACATTGTCGCCATGACGGGCGACGGTGTTAACGACGCCCCAGCGCTTAAGTTGTCAGACATAGGCGTAGCGATGGGCATAACTGGAACAGAAGTAACGAAGGAAGCCTCAGACATGGTTCTGGCTGACGACAACTTCGCCTCAATAGTTAAAGCCGTCAAAGAAGGACGCGAAATCTACGATAACATAAAGAAGTATTTGACGTATCTGCTGCGATGCAACATAATGGAAATCCTCACAATGTTCATAGTCATGATTACATGCCCAGCAGTACAGTTTACGCTGGGAGAAGGAGTTGAACCTCCAGCAATAGCCCTAACAACAATACAAATCTTATGGGTAAACTTGACAACTGACGGTTTGCCAGCGCTGGCTTTAGGAGTTGACCCAGGCGACCCAGACTTGATGGAGAGAAAGCCCAGAGACCCCAATGAAAGCGTTTTCACGCGAGACGTCAAGATATACTTGACCGCAATCCCAATACTCATGACGGCATTATTGATTTTTGGCTATTACATGTTCCGCCCATGGGAGAGTGAACACCAACTGATGGAAGCACGGACGCAGCTTTTTACGGCGATGGTGCTTATGGAGTTGGTTAACGCATTATCAGCAAGGTCGCTGAAGTACACGATTTTCAAGGTCGGCGTCTTCAAAAACAAGTTCCTCTGGCTTGCAATACTGTCTTCGCTAAGCCTCCAATTAATAGTGCTCTATACGCCGCCGCTCCAGACACTGTTTGATGTGAGAACACCAGAACCTATAGACTGGGCAGTAGCCCTAGCGTTCGCCGCTACAACATTCGCCGTTCTAGAATTAGGAAAGTACATTGCAAGTATAAAACGCAAAATTTAGCGAGAAAACCTTATATCCACACCTTTTTATACGAAACAAACCTTCAGCAAAGAAGAGATGATAGTATGAGTGAAAAGTCAGCGAATCCCGCGCCTTTGGGACTTTTAGGCTTTGGGATAACAACAGTACTGTTAAACTTTGTACATAACGCACAGCTTGGACCGATAGACACGATGATTTTGGCTATGGGCGTAGCCTATGGTGGACTAGCCCAAATAATAGCTGGAGTAATGGAGTACAAGAAAGGCAACACTTTCGGCACAGTCACGTTCACCTCTTACGGCTTGTTCTGGTGGTCATTCGTAATCCTAAACCTGCTGCCAAAAAGCACGTTTTTCAACGGACTTAACGCGCCTTCACACGAAGCACAAATGGCATACTTCTTTATGTGGGGTCTATTCACACTGGCAATGTTCTTCGGCACATTAAAAGCAAACCGCGCACTGCAATTTGTATTCATAAGCCTCACAATACTATTCTTCCTACTCGCGGCAAAATCAGCACTATTAGCATATACGTCAACGACCGCTGCCGACCTTGAGTTTTTCACGCGTATAATAGGCGTAGAAGGCGTAATATGCGGATTAAGCGCAGTCTACCTCGCCATAGCAGAAGTGCTAAACGAAGTCTACGGAAAAACAGTTTTGCCAATCTGTCCAGTGAGCTGAATCTCTTACATTTTCTTTTTACAGGAGAATCTAAAATTTTCGCAAAACTAACAATAACTCAAGCTCTATAAACCTAAACCTATAAATACATTTGTTCATTTTTGTAAAGAAAATCTTGAAAGGATGGAATGTTAATGTCCAAGGAAGGAGTAGAAGTCTATAAAGAATTTGAAGCCGACATAATCCCACGAAGCTGGAAAGACAGAGTGTGGGACAAAAGCGACTTCAAAAAATGGTATGAAAGCCTAGTGAAAGACAAAAGAGCAGTAGAGGAATGGTGGGGAAAATGGGCAAACGAAATCTTCTGGTTCAAAAAATGGGACAAAGTATTGGATGACAGTAATCCTCCCTTTTACAGATGGTTCGTAGGAGGAGAAACAAACCTAGCATATCTTGACACAGATTGGCAGATTGAACAGGGAAGAAAGAACAAGTTGGCGCTAATCTGGGAAGGCGAACCATGGTATGAAACGCTAAACCAGCCTAAAGAAGTCAAAAAATTCACGTACTACGACGTTTACAGAGAATCTAACGTAATAAGTTACGCCCTTAGGGAAAAACTGAAGGTTGAGAAAGGCGAAATAGTGACATTATACCTCCCAATGATTCCAGAATTACCCTTCTACATGCTTGCCCTTCAAAGACTCGGAGCAAAACACAGTGCAGTTTACAGCGGATTCAGTGCTGACGCATTGGCTACAAGAGCCATGGACGCGGGTTCAAGAATAATTGTCACAGCCGACGGGTTCTACAGAAGGGGCAGAATAATAAGCCTCAAACCCATAGTTGATGAAGCCGTAAAAATATGCGCACAAAATGGTGTTAAAATAGAAAAGGTAATAGTCATCAGAAGAGCAGGCAATGAAATACCATGGAACAATGAAATAGATGTTTGGCACCACGAACTTGTAAAGGACGTGCCGCAAAACGTGAAAGTTCCAGCTGAAAGATGCGGTTCAGAAGACTTCTCGTTCATACTCTATACGTCGGGAACAACAGCCGCACCAAAGGGAGCACAAATCTCCATAGGCGGATACGCAGTCGGATTGTACGCTACCATGAAACTAATATTCGATGTAAAAGAAGACGACATCTACTGGTGCACAGCAGACATCGGATGGATTACTGGACACTCCTACATAGTCTACGGTCCACTTCTAACGGGATTAACATCAATAATGTACGAGGGCGCACCAGATTTTCCAAATCCCGAAAGATGGTGGAACATAATTCAACGCTACGGAGTCACGCTGTTCTATACAACACCAACAGCAATAAGAATGCTTATGAAGTTCCCAGAGGAGCTTGTCCGAAAATACGACCTATCCACAGTTAGAATTTGCCACTCAGTAGGCGAACCAATAAACCCAGAAGCTTTCAAATGGTACTTCAAAAACATCGGAAGAGAAGACATCGTAGCCTCAAGCACATGGTGGATGACTGAAACAGGACAAATGTTAACAGGACACTACCCAGGATTGGGAAAAATATTTCCACTTAAACCTGGAACGAATGGCTATCCGTTCCCAGGCGTCACATTAGAAGTCCTTGATGACGATGGAAATCCATGCCCACCAAGAGTTAGAGGATACTTGGCTATAACTTCACCATGGCCCGCTATGTTGATGACGCTCTTCAAGAACCCGCAAAGGTATGTGGATGTTTATTGGTCAAGGTTCAAGGGCAAAACTTACTTCTACACTGGAGATTTCGCCATAAAAGACCAAGACGGGTATCTATGGGTGTTAGGAAGGGCAGATGACGTTCTAAAAGTTGCGGGACATAGAATCGGAACAGCGGAAATCGAATCCGCAATGATTAAACATCCAGCAGTTGCAGAATCAGCATGCATAGGCAAAACTGACCCCGTCAAAGGAGAAATTCCATTCATATTCACAGTGCTCAAACAAGGATACAAGCCAGATCCTAACCTTGCAAACGAAATAAAAATGCATTTAAGAGCAACAATCGGACCACTGGTAGCTTCAGACGCTGTCATAGCCTTCGTTGACTCTGTACCCAAAACACGAAGCGGCAAAATCATGAGAAGGCTATTAAAGGCAATTGTAAGCGGAGCCGCAATAGGCGATGTTACCACGCTGGAAGATGGAGTGGCGGTTGAAGAAGCAAAGAGGGCTTACGAAAGCGTGAAAGAAGCTCTGGAACGCGGCAAAAGTTAAACCGTCAAAAATTTGTTTCGCCATTTATTTACATCAAAAGTTCCATCACTACCATAGAAGTTTCACCATCAATAGGCTCAATTTTAAAACCTTTTTTCGTACATAGATGAATCATTTTCACATTATGCGAGGCTACAAAGCCATAAATTGTTTTCAACTTCATTTCCTTGCTGATATTGATTATGTAATCAACAAGTTTTGAACCGAGACCAAGCCCTTGCCACTGGTCGCCTACGACAACGGCAAATTCTCCACAATTTCTTCCAGGTTCTGAAATAACCCGTGCAACACCAATTATTTGCCTTCTATCTTCATGCATTTCGGCAACGATAGCCATTTCGCGGTCATAGTCCAGATTGCAATATCTAGTTAGGGTTTCATGCGGCAGTTCTTTAATCACTTGGAAAAACCGCAGACGCATGGTTTCCTCCGAAAGGGACTTGAAAAACTCAGCAAGCAAGGTTTCGTCTTCTGGTCTTACTGGTCTGAGAGTTACGCAAACTCCGTTTTTTAACTGACAATTGGTAACGTACTTTCGCGGGTAAGGTGCTATAACTAAATGCTCATGTGACTGGAGGTTATGTGCAACCCTTTCAGCGTCTATTACTATGCGGGCGTCAACAGCCACAGCGCTGCTTCCGTCAAAAATTAGTGGATTTATATCTATCTCCCTTATTTCTGGAAAATCTATTACTAGCTGCGAAAACTTTACTAAAATTTCTTCAAGAACCTTTGCACCGCACGGAAACTCGCTTGATAGACGCGAATATACAGCAGTTTTTTCCATAAGGCGCCTAGCAAGAACCAAATTTAACGGTGGAAAACCAATGCTTACGTCTCTTGCAACCTCCGCAGCCACACCACCCATTCCAAAAACAACGACTGACCCAAACTGCGAATCCTTCTTCGCGCCTATCAGCAGCTCATAACCCCTCTTCTGGATCATGGGTTGGATGATAACGCCTTGGAATTCGGCTTCTGGACTGTAATTTTTAACTCTCTCGGTCAACTCGTCGAAGAATGTTTTTACTTCTGTGGGCGACCAAACGTTCAAGATTACTCCCTCAGCCCTTGACTTGTGGGTTATCTGTGGTGAGACCGCCTTCATGACAACTGGATATCCAACTTGAGAAGCGGCAACTTCCGCCTCTTCAGAAGTTTTTGCAAACAGAGTTTTTACCGTCGGAATTTTGTAGGCCTCAAGAAACTGCAAAGACTCATAGACGTTTAGAACTTGTCTTCCCTCTTCAAAAGCCTTTTTTAAAACTTCTTTGAGAAAAGCTGGAATTGAAAATTCTATTGGAAGCTCCTCTGGAGTTTGATACAAAAGTTCAAGATTCTGCGTATAACTGTACATGTACATGAAAGTGGAGACCGCTTGCTCTGGAGTTATGAATGCTGGAACGCGATTTTTCTGTAACATGCGCCTAGCCACTCGACAACCGTCTTCGCCGAGAAGTGAAGCCAAAATGGGCTTTGAAGTCTTTTTTGATGCTTCAATAATTATCTTCGCAATCGCCATGGGGTCTGTCGCCCCTTGGGGAGTGTAAATAATAAGGAACCCATCACTGTTTGGATCGTTCAAACAAATTTCGATAACTTTTCTGAACCTTTCCGGCGTGGCTTCTTCAAAAACATCTATGGGATTGATTATGCTGCAGTATGGCGGCAAAACCTCCCTTAAAGCCTTAACCGTTTCATTGCTTAAGCTTGCAAGTTTTCCGCCCTTAGCAATCAGCGTATCTGTTGCAATTATTCCGGGTCCTCCAGCGTTAGTGATTATTGTGAGGTTTGGGCCTTTCGGGTTTGGCTGCATTGCTAACGCCTCTGCGCAGTTGAAAAGGTCATTTAGCGCTTCCACGCGTACTATTCCAGCTCGCCTAAAAGCGGCGTCGTAAACAGCGTCGTCTCCGCATAACTCGCCTGTGTGAGAAACAGCTGCTTCTACGCTTTCGTTGAAGCGTCCAGCCTTAACGACGACGATTGGTTTAGCTCTTGCAAAGCCTCTTGCCGCGCTCATGAATTTACGCGCGTTCTTAACGCTTTCCAGATAAAGCACTATGCTTCTTGTTTGGGTATCCGTTCCAAAATAGTCTATCAAGTCTCCAAGGTCAACGTCAAGCATTGAACCAGTGGACACGACGGCGCTAAAGCCTATATGTGCATTAGAAGCCCAGTCTAGGGCAGATGCACACAGAGCTGCGCTTTGCGAGATAAAGGCTATTTTTCCTGGAAGTGCCGCTTTGTTCGCGAATGTTGCGTTTAACCCTATTTTTGGTCGCATAACTCCGAAACTGTTTGGTCCGATTATGCGCATTCCATACTCGGTTTTACATTTGAGAATCTGCTTCTCGATTGCATCCCCGCTCTTTTCAGTCTCTTTATAAATGGCTGAGATGATAATAACTCCTGAAACTCCAGCTTTTCCGCATTCCTCCACTATTTGAGGAACAGTGTGTGCTGGAGTTGCGATTATTGCTAGGTCTACATGCCACGGAATCTTTAAAATGCTTGGATAGGCTTTTATTCCCTGAACAGTGGCTTTGAAGGGATTAACTGGGTAAACAACTCCTTGATAGCCAACGCCGACTAAATTTCGGAGAAGTTTTGCGCCAACAGAGCCTTCTTTATCACTCGCGCCTATTACCGCAACACTTTTTGGGTTAAAAATTTTGTCAAGGTTTTCTGTGCCCACTCTTGAAAGCTCCCCCCTTCAAAAGAAATTCTCTCAAGTATATGGTATATATATTTACTAACACTTTTAACTTTCTGAAATTTTTATGGGTAGAATCTACGTGTAGTCCTTGGGAATGGTATGGCGTCTATTATGTTTTCAAGGTCGAGCATCCATGTTAGGAGCCTCTCCAAACCCATTCCAAAACCAACATGCGGAACAGTGCCGTAACGCCGTAGGTCAATGTACCAGTCATAATCCTCCTCTTTTAATCCCATTTCCTTAATCCTTGCAATTAAAGTGTCCTTGTCGTCTTCTCTTGCGCCGCCAGTTGAGATTTCTCCTATGCGTGGGACGAGTATGTCTGTGGATAATGCTATTTCGGGTCTGTCTCTACGCGTCTTGCAGTAGAACGCTTTGATTTGCTTTGGATAGTCGTATATGAAGAAGGGATGTCCAAACTCTTCAGCTATAGCCTTTTCCTCATCATAACCCATGTCTTCGCCCCACTTTATCGCAAAACCTTTCGCGTTTAACCTTTCAATTGCTTCCGTGTACGTTATTTTTGGAAGCGGCGTTTTGACGGAAGTTAGCTTTGAAATGTCTGCGCCTAGCTCCTCAATTTCCTTTTTGCATCTTTCAGCTGCGCCGTGGCAAACGTAGGCTAGAAGTTCTTCTTCTAGACGCATGAGGTCGTCCATGTCCGCGAATGCTTGTTCAGCTTCTATGTGCCAGTATTCTGTCAAGTGCCTTATGGTTCGGCTTTTTTCAGCCCTGAAGGATGGGGCGACACAGTACACTTTTTCAAGGGAATAAATCAAAACTTCGAGGTAGAGCTGGGCGCTTTGTGTTAGGTATAGGTTTCTATCAAAGTATTTTAAGCCGAAAAGCGTTGAGCCCCCCTCACACGCGCTTGTTATAAACATTGGTGGGGAAACCTCGACAAAGCCAGACTGTTTGAAGAATTCATGTGTAAGCCTTAACACTTCGCTTCGCACTTTCATTATCAAGTTCATACGTCGGCTGCGAAGCCAAAGATGGCGAACATCCCGCAGAAATTCTTCGCTTTTGTCCTTCGTTATTGGGAAAACCTCAGCCAAACCAATTATTGAAAGGTTTTCAACAGAAATTTCATAGCCTCCTGGTGCACGCTTGTCTTGTTTAACCGTGCCTTCGAGGGTAAGCGAAGACTCTATTGTTATTTTTCTGGCGTTTTCCCATGCCGAAGTATCTTTTTTAACTGTACATTGAATTATGCCAGTTGCATCGCGGACAACAAGGAAAATTGTCTGTTTTTCTTCGCGTTTGCGGTAAACCCATCCTCTAATTGCCACTTTCTCGCCTACATGTTTTCCTTCCAAGATTTTCTGTATTGGAACAAACTCCATAAGCATCAGACTCTCTTTAGTGCTGTTAACGGTTAGTCTCTTTTAGGGCTTAAAGGATTTAAGCATAAATAAATGTGTAGCGCTAACGCACAACTCTTAAATCTCTCGGGTTAATGCGATATAAACGAAGAATAATGCAGAACGCCTCGGAAAAAACTCGCAAATTGAGGGTTCTCAAACTTTCAACAATTGCCATATCAAGCGTCGTTCTTGTCGAAGTGATTTTAGGCTTGGTCGTGTTCAGCCTAGCCATCTTAAGTGATGGACTTCACGCTTTACTCGATGCATTAATCACTTTTGGACTTTTCTTTGCAACACGCGAAGCCCTAAAACCGCCAGACGCCGAACACACCTATGGGCATGAAAAGTTTGAATCCTTAGGTGGACTTGTAGGCGGCATGGTTCTTGTCGGGATGGCATTATGGATAATGTACGAGGCAATGGAAAAAATCATTGTAAACCAACCATATCTAAATCTGGAGTTTGAGGCTGCGGGTTTCTTTGCCATAGGATACACTTTATTCGTGGACTTCTTTAGAGTTGGAACGTTTTCAAAGGTCGTGCACGCGGGAAGCTTAACTGTTAAATCTGGGTTTTACCATGCCATGGCAGATTTAGCCTCCACAATAATTGCGCTAATTGGATTTGCACTTGCAACACTCGGAATTTACAATGGAGACGCTTATGCCTCAATGTTCCTAAGCGCCCTACTAATATACCTAAGCGTAAAGACCATCTGGAGCAGCGGGATGGAGCTAAGCGACGCCATATCAAAAGACATTGTGGAAAAAATTCGAAGGGAAATCTTGAGTATAAACGGCGTATGTGGATGCGAAGGATTGAGGGTTAGAAAGGCTGGAACAAAGACTTTCATTGAAGCCACCGTTAAGGTTCCAGAAGATATGAGTCTTGAAGAGGCGCATGCGCTGGCATCAAAAATTGAGAACAACATTAAAGCTTCTCTTGGGGAAGCAGAAACGACAATCCACGTTGAACCGTTAAAGGAGCGAATCAAAACCGAAAATCTTGTGGAAAAGTTGGTGTCAGAAGTTGAAGGCGTAAAGGAAACACATAAAATAAGTGCAGTGCGCATGAATGGAAGGCTTTACATAACTTTACACGCAAGGGTTGACCCAAAACTTTCAGTTCAAGAAGCACATGAGATAGCTGAGAAAATCGAAGGCAAAATAGATGGGGAAATAAGCGAAGTTGAAAACGTAACCGTTCACATAGAACCGTACAGCGCAAGAAAGGGTAAAACACCAGAACTCAGCGAGAAAGAGATAAAAAAGATAATTTATGAAACAGTGGAGGAGTTTCCGCAGGCTTTACGATGCAAACGTATAATAACTTATGTTGCTGAAAATAAGCGTTACATAAGCATAGACTGCAGCTTCGCAAAACAAATCTCGATAGAAGAGGCACATAAAATCGCTTCAAAAATAGAAAGAAACGTGAAGAAACACTTTGGAGAAGTCACAGTAACGGTTCACACAGAACCAGATTAAGCTATTCAAGTGCGCCTTCACTTTTAAGCGTCTCTAAAATTTCATTATGCACACGTTCGGCTGGTTTATCCGCATCTAATATTTTCCAGTTACCAATAAAGGCTAATGCGAGCGCCTTCTGCCTAACTTTTTCAAGCTCCTTTAAACTTTCAAACATTTCACGTTTCTTGCGTGACTGTAATATCCGCTTGTATGCTTCTTGTGGACTTACATCTAGGAAAAACATGAAATTTGATTTTGGAACCCATAGAGCAAAAAAGTGGTATGCGATTTTATGCATTGGTGACGGAAGGTAGGCAGTTCCCATTAAGTATCTGATGAAGATTATGTAATCGTATTTTTGCCATGAATAGTATAGTATTGAACGAATAACGTCAAGCATGTAAAAAACTGCAGAGGCGAAATGGGCGCCTTTCCCATACCGATAAAGGAATTGCCTAGCCTTGGCTCCGAAAAAATTATCGTTTGACGGATGCATGCGAAGAAACACCGACTTTTTAGAGGCTTCCAAAAAATCGTGGAGCATGACCGCTTGAGTGCTCTTGCCAGAGGCGTCCAATCCGTCAATTATTATGAAAATCAATCTATGCATCCCATCCTAAAAACACAAGCGTTAAGACACTGAAGAGTGGCACTGTCAAGTTGTCAAAGCCTAACGGTGAAATTCCTTCAACAACCGTTGCAACCATAGCCACGACAATCGCGCTTAAAATTTTGTCAAAAAATGAGATAGAATAAAGCGTTGAAAAGAAAGCTAGGCTTAAGGCGTAACTGGAAAAACTAAAAAGAAACATGGCAACCGAACCCTCAACACTCTTGTTCGCCAAAAGCCTAAACTTTGTCTGACCATACTTTTCGCCGATAATTGATGCAAAGGCGTCACCATAAGCCATTGGCAAGATTCCAGCAGCCATAACATAAGGCTTCGAAGCGAAGAAAAAAGCCAAAATCGTGTAAGAAACCGCGTAAAATACGAGTCCAAAATGATGACCCTCCTCTGTTATGCCTACAAGCCCCTTCATCTTTTCGCTTATAGATTTAAGCGGAGAATATGGCGAAGCTAGAAATGTAACAAGTATGAAGGGCGCTGCAACAAGTGTTGGATAAATGTTCGACGTGAAAAAGGGAATTATGAAGGGCAAGTTGCCAATCATCACATGGAGGAATTTGCGTGAAAACTTGCGCGATACATGTAAAAAGCCATAAAGTTTACTGGAAACTGCAATCATAAGCCCAATGTAAACGTAACACACTATCATCAAAAGAATGTTCCACAAAACTTCATCAACCATAAAATCACCCCAAAGCACCAACAAGAAAAGCCAAAAGTCCAACAACAAACCACAAAAGAACAGTGTTCTTGACTTTACGCGCATTTTCTCTAGAATAATCACGTAGAAGCATGGCTGAAGACGCTAAAAGCCCAAAGTCAGTTATCGCCACGAGAGGAATAAACCAGAAAGAGATAGACATCAAAAGCGGAGGCAACGGACTCAAAGCAACAGCAGAAACATAAAACAAGGAGGCTGCCAAAGCCGCCTTTCTTGCGCCACAACGCACAGCCAAAGTTTTAACACCTCTAGCCTTGTCTCCTTGAACATCAACAATTCCCTTTGTTATTTCTCTGCCAGTGTTTGACAGAAAAACCATTGAAACAAAAATTAAGACATTCAGCACAACTTCGCCAGTAACAACCAAACTTCCATAAATAAAGGGAATAGCCACACAAGCACTAACCAAGAAGTTACCTGGCAATCCACTTCGCTTTCCAACAGTAGTATATGTCACAAAAATCGTCCAAGCCAACAACGCTGTAAAAAAGCAAGCATAATTTGTTAGATAAGCTGAAGCAAAACCTACGGCGGTTAAGATAGATGCGAAAATTAAAGCCTCTTCAGGTTTTACTGTGCCACTTGGAATCGGGCGGTTAGGCTCGTTTACGGCATCAATTTCCCGATCATAATAGTCGTTTATAGCCATAGAAGCCGCCGTCAACATAAAACCTGTAACAAAGCCATAAGCAAGAGCTTGCCACCTATCACCAACAGCATTTGGGCTTGCAAGGGCAGCACCAACTATAACGGCGAAGCCCATCATTAAACAGTTCACTGGACGCACCAAACGCAGGTAACCGCCAACTTTACCCATAATGCTCAAGCCTTCGCATAACCATAAGCCTACATCAAAGTTATATAAAATTCACTTTTCGACTAGAAAGTTTAATACGTTTAACGAGTTATCCATTAATAAAAGTTTGTAGGGTGCAAACTTTTGAATCACAATTACGCCTCAGAAAGACTAAGAGTGATAATCCCCGTGGGTGGGAAAGCAAAGCGTCTGCTACCGTTAACTGCAGAAACAAGCAAGGCTTGCCTGCGCATTTTAAACAGACCGTTGATAGAATTCTCCCTTCTGTCCCTAGCCCGTCAAGGCATAAGAAACTTCATTTTCGGTGTGAAGGGCTACACAAACTATAGGGACTTGCACGACTATTTCGAGTCTGGTTACGGGTTTTCCGCAAAGTACCAAATAAAACCGCGCGTTCACATAAAATACCAGCCGAACGTGGAGGATTATGGTAGCGCAGACTCCGCTAGGATAAATATGGAATATTACAACGTTAGAGACCCGGTTTTCGCCGTTCAAGGCGACAACATCTTTGACGTAGATTTGAAAGAGCTTGTTGAGTTCCACCAGAAAAAGGGAGCAATAATGACAATAGCGCTAAGAGAAGTTGAAGATGTTGAAGGCTATGGAATAGCAGATATAAACAAGGACATGCGAATTTCGCGTTTTGTGGAAAAGCCAACGCCGAAAGAAGCACCTTCAAACTTGGCAAACACGGGCTTGTACATGGTTTCACCAGAAATAAGGAAAATATTCAACGAGAAAGGCGTCAAACAAATAATCAAAGAGAAGAAACGTCTGGACTTCGGTTACGATTTTATCCCGTACATAATAAATACTGGTAGACCAGTTTATGGCTACACGCTTAAAGGATGTTGGTATGACGTTGGCACGCCTAAACGCTATTTAGAAGCAATGCAAGACATGCTCAATGGACGCTTTTCTTCGCTTAGGGATTTCGGCGGAAAAATAGACGAACAATCGAGAGTGTGGGTTCAAGGCGAAAGTATTGAGGCGCAGAGGCGACGTAAGGAAATCATAAGAAAGATTAAACAGGGAAAGATTGAGGTTAAAGGCGCAGTTCTAATAGGGAGACACTGCCAAATAAGCGACGGCGCAAGAATAGTGAACTCATGCATCGACAACTATACAAAGATTGGAAAGAACGTTGTCATCGAGAACTCCGCAGTCATGGACAGAGCCATAATCGAAGAAAAGGCGGAAATAAGAGAAAGCATAATTGGCAGACACGTAACAGTACGCTCAAGCCCAAGAAAACAAACAAGGATAGAAGCTGTGTCGGTTGTCGCCGACGACGTTACAATAGCTGAGGGATGTATACTCTCATCGACAAAGATTTATCCCCACCAGTATGTTAGGGGAGAGTTTTTTAACCAAACGCTCATGCCAGGATGAAAATGAATGTAGATTTGAAAGAAATTAGGAATAAAACTGTAACAGTAAGTGATTACATAGAAAGGCTTGAGGGCGATTTTCGAGGGAAATTCCTAACAAGAAAGGAGAACTACCAGCTTAGGCAAGAAGCTTTAAATAAGCTTAAGCAGTTTACGAAGGGATATTTTGTTGTTGCTTTTTCAGCGGAGTGGTGCAAAGACTGCGCGGCAAACATTCCAGTTTTAGCCCTAATATCAGAGGCAACAGGTTTGGAAGTAAGGGTTTTCGGCGGTTTAAAGAAAGACCCACTAAGCAAAACTAGAAAGTGGCGTGTTCCACCTTCACCACCAGAAGTTGAAACATTCGACGTTGACAAAATCCCCCTAATAATCGTTTTCGACGCGGAAGGCAACGAAGTTGGAAGAATCGTTGAAAACCCAAAAGAACAGACATTAGAAGAAGAACTGCTCAAAATTATCCTTGGCGAGAAAAAGCAGAGCTAAGCTTTAAACCACTTGAATATTAGGTAGCGCACTTTTCCCTTTTCAAGGTCTGGCACCGCTATTATGAATCTTTTGCGCACCGTCGTTGCAAGCCTCCCAGCCTTAACTATCTCTGTGGCTGTTATTTCTGACTTGGCGCTTTTAACAGAAACCATGTAGGGCGCATGCTCAACGCCTGGTCCATACTTGTAAACGGCGAAGTCGCATCCAAACTTTATTCCAGGAGTAACAACAAGTCCGCTGTCACGCAAGTCGCGGTAAACCTTGTATTTTTCGTCGAACTCCTCGTATATGTGTCTAGCCCTTTGCCGCAAGGTTTTAAGGCTAACTTTTCGCCTTTCTTCGCCCTCGTAAATTGTTATGATTTTCTTTTCAGCTAGGTATAAGCCTTCCATTAGGTCAAGTATTAGCGGCACTTTAAATTCTGGAACCTTTGGTTTTGGTATGCCGACTGGTTTTCCGTAAAACCCCATTTTGTAAAGTTCAGACCCGTCTGTGGGATCCCAGACAACGAGGAAGTTTTCGATAAACTCTACTTCTATTTTCTTTGGCATTGTGACTTGTCGCCTTTTCTCACATTATAAATGATAGTATTCGCGCTGCATCAGCGGCGTCTTCAGCCTTGTCAGCTGAATCCTCGAGAAGTTGCAGTATGTCTCTAAGAAGTATTAAAGCTGGAAACTCAAGTTTACTGTTTAAGAGTTTGATTTCAAGCTCCCTATAAAGCTCATCAACAGTGCGCTCAGCAACCTCAACGTCCTTCGCTTTTTCCATAGCCTTTGAAGAACCATAAGTTAGGACCATGGCTGTTTCCCTAAGCTTAATAACAGCGTCCAAAACAGTTTCTGAAAGTTTCAGCAAGTCCTTCTTGATTTCAGAGGGAACATTCCATCCGTGCTCCATTATTTCGACAAGGCGGAAGGCTATTCCCTCGGAGAAGTCGGCAATTTCGCTTGTCAAGTTTGTAAACCTCAAGAAGTCTTCTCTGCTTAGGAGAATTGCGCCTATTTCGGCAAGTTCTTGCGAGACAAGACGCCTTGCATTGTCAACTTCGTCCTCATTTTTTCTGATTTCTATGAAAAGCTGTCTTGCCCTCTCCTTGTCGTTTTTTATGAAGCAGTCCATCATCTGTGGAACTTTTCTAGCCACTTCCAAGACCTTTCTAAGGTGTTCTTGACAAACGCTTAAAGCTCTACGTTTTACACGCTCTTCGGTTTCCGCTGGCAGCATCAAACTTTCCCGCCCAACAATTTAGTGGGTTTTACTAACCTAAGATACGCTTAAGTGTTAAAAAAGCTAGCGTCGCTTTACGATTCTAAAGGTTTGCCTAAATCCTCAAAATTTACTTTCCACCTAAAGTAGTCATGCAATAGCCTAGACAAATCCTTGATTGGAGTTCTAACTTGTTTCCACGTGTCTCTGTCGCGGATTGTAACAGTTTCATCGTCAAGCGTTTCATAGTCAACAGTTATGCCTAATGGTATGCCAACCTCGTCGGCGCGCGCATACCGTCTACCAATAGAGCCAGCATCATCATACTCGACTGTGAAGCCCTCGTCAACTAAAAACTTGTGAAGTTCTAACGCTTTTTCAGGTATTCCATTCTTATTAACTAGTGGATAGACACCAAGCTGTATGGGGGCTATGTCCCTTGGGAAACTTAAAATTGTTCTGTCATCCTTAACGCGGTATGCATATTCAAGCGCCACGTAAAACAGCCTATCCGAACCGAAACTAGGCTCAACAACATGTGGAATGAAGCGTTTTCCACGCTCAACAACCTTTTGATGGACTATCTCCACGTGTTCTGGTAGAATCTTGTATTTTCCAAGAACGTAATAACCGTTTTTTATGAATGCCGTCTCAACCTCTTTTGGGTCAACTTTCGAAAGCATGTCCAAAATCTTGGCTGTTTCATCCTTGTAAACTGGCCCAAGCTTCGCAGCTAAAGGTTTTATCACGAGTTGTTCTTTCTCGACTGGTTTTTCATATTCCTTGTAGATGCGCATGTCTTCACCGCTGAATTCCATGTGCCTCTTCAAATCGTAATCCGTCCTATAGGCGTGTCCAGAAACTTCAACCCAGCCCCAACGTTCAACGTAAACTTGCTGGTCAAAACTTTGAAGCGAGTAGTGTGCTCTTTCCCACGGAAGCTTTTCTATGAAGCGTTGCTTTCCTTCTGGCACTCCCAAATTGCATAAGAGCTTTTTCGCGTAAACCATGAAAACTGCTTGCCACTCTGCCTTGATGTAGCCTTTGGCTAAGGCTTCCTTAACGGTTAATTCTGTTATTTGCTCGGAGCCCTTCAGCTTATGTTCAGCCAAGACTAGCCTTAAATTCTCGTTTTCCACGTCCTTTAATAAGTGGCATTTTGGCTCTTCTGGGTCGAAGAAAAACTCCAAGTCCGCTATCGTGAATTCCCTCAGCCTTATTAGGCTCTGTCTAGGCGATATTTCATTACGCAGTGCATGACCAATCTGTATAACGCCGAATGGAATTTTCTCTCTGGCTATCTCGTAGAGGCGTTTAAACTCGACGAATATTCCCTGCGCCGCCTCTGGTCTCCCGTAACCGACAGTTTCGGAGTACGGGCCTATTGTAGTTTGGAACATTGTTAAGAACTGTTTTGGTTCGCCTAGTTTGCCTTCGCATTCTGGACATCGAACATCATTCTTTTCAATAGCCGCTTGTAGCTCCTTTAAGCTCATTTTTTCTGTTTCGGTTTCGCCCATTCCAGCGAACTCTTGGAGTATATGGTCGGCGCGAAACTTTTTCTTACATTTTAAACATTCAACCATTGGCTCTTTAAAATGTTCAACGTGTCCAGAGGCCTCGAAAACCGCGCTTGGGGCGATTATTGGAGATTCTATTTCCAAAATTCCAAGCTTGTTTACGAAAAGTTCTCGAAGTTTCTTCTCTATATTCTGTTTGAGTTTTGCCCCGAGCGGACCGTAGGTTGCGAATCCCCCGACTCCGCCGTATATCTCGTAGGACTGCCAGAAAAAGCCTCTTCTACGGGCTAGTTCGCTGATTAAAGTGAATTTGTCTTGCGGTTTTTTCTCGCTTGTCAATCTTGTTCAGCCTCTCTTTAGGTTTTTAAGCTTAAGTCTCACAACAGCATAAATGTTATTCTAGTTTTAAATGTTCAGCTATTTTCGCTTTCTCCATTTTACCATTTTCGTCAACTTGAAACTCAAGCATAACTCTATCTGTCACATTTTTCTTGCTGTTAAATTCTGTCCCGCAGCGCCCACACTCAATGTCGGATTCCATTTCAACAACATACCATGACGCATCAACATAGAAGTACCCACAATTTGGGCAACGCAAAACGGACAAGTCTAAGTAAGCTTTCATCCTTAACAGCCTCTATGGGTTAAATAGCAAAATTAATAGTAAAGTTTTAGTTTAAAGCTGGATGGCGAAGAAGTTTGAGAACCCTAAATTATCAAGACCTTTTAGACTTGGTGGATGGCGCTACAATATTCTCAGCTGGAGGCGGAGGCGACCCCGAGGCTGGTTATAAGATAGCGGACAGACTTATGTCTGAAGGCTATAAAGTCATGCTTGTGGAACCCTCGGAAATTCCCGACGATGCGCGAGTTGTGAACTTCGCCTGTGTAGGCGCTACGACATCAATAGAATATGACTCTGATTCGGCTGTTAAAACTCTTGAGGCTTTGGAGGAATACGTGGGTTTTTCTGCTTATGCAACAATTCCAGTTGAACTCGGCGGCTTTAACACTTTAGCTGCTGTTGATGTTGCAGCGAGACGCAAAATTCCAGTTGTGGATGCTGATGGAGCTGGAAGGTCTGTTCCAGAAGTCCACTTAAAAGTCTACACGATTGACAACATCAAATTAACGCCTATGGCTATTGCAGATGTCTACACAAAAAACATCGTCATCGTAAAAGAAACTGCTGATGCAAAAGCCGCTGAAAGAATCGCCCGCGTCCTTGCAGCAGAATGGAATCAAAGTGCATACACGGCTAGACGCATTCTAACGGGCGTCCAAACAAAAACCTCACCGATACAGCTAAGCTTGTCAAGGGCTATGAACATTGGAAAACTTTTAAGGATGGCTGTTGAGCCGATAAAGGCTGTTTTGAAGGAGACAGGCGGCTACAAACTTTTTGAGGGCACAGTTACAAGCGTTGAACGAAAAACTGAGGGAGGCTTCACCTTTGTTAAAATGACACTTAACGGAACACGCGAATATGCGAACAGTATCTTCGAAATTAAAGTAAAAAACGAGACGCTAGCCGCATACAGAGACGGAAAACTTGTGGCAATAGCGCCAGACATAATAACTCCTGTGCACCCTGAAACTGGCAAGTGTATAACTGCCGAAAAAATCGTAGAAGGCGACAAAATTGCGATTTTAGGACTGCCAGCACCAGAGAAATGGCGAACCAGCAAAGGATTAGAATTGTGGGAGGACGTTCTGAAAAGAGCTAACATACATGATAAATATTTGCCCATTGAAAAACTAGTACATAGCCAGTTTTAATCTCAATTTAGACTGCGCCAAAGCGTAGTGTTTTATAAAGAAGCCGTGAAATATGGAATGCAAGTTTGGAGGAGTTAAGGTTGGTGAAGATAAAAGTGGCTCTGGCGGGTGTTGGAAACTGTGCATCCGCCTTAATTCAAGGTTTAAAGTATTATTGCAACTGCGAAAAAGAGGAAGAAAGCCTAGGGTTGCGCCACCTTTTTTTAGGAGGTTACCACCCAAGAGACATACAAGTTGTTGCAGCATTTGACATAGACAGTCGAAAAGTTGGAATAGACCTAGCCCAAGCGATATTTGCACAGCCAAATAATGCTCCAAAAATAATTGATGTTCCCAAAATTGGCATAGTTGTGCAGAAGGGCCCAGTTTTGGATGGAGTTGGCGAGTACACGAAGAAAGTTATTCAAATAAGCAGTCAGCCAGAAGCAAATGTTAAGAGAACTCTTGAAGAAAGCGGCGCTGAAGTTTTGCTAAACTTGCTTCCAAGCGGAGCCTTGAAAGCCTCACAATGGTATGCTGAACAAGCCCTAAGTGCTGGATGCGCCTTCATCAATGCTACGCCCAGCTTCATAGCAAGCGACAAGGCGTGGGCTGAAAAATTTGAAAACGCTGGGCTTCCAGTTGTTGGTGACGACCTAATAGACCAGGTGGGAGCGACAACCTTGCATAAGACTTTGTTAAGGCTTCTTTCTATGCATGGTGTTCGCATAATAGAAACTTACCAGCTTGATGTTGGCGGAGGCACAGAATCACTTGACACTCTTGAACGTACAAGAGAGGTTAAAAGAACTGTTAAAACGCGTTCAGTTGAGGCAGCTTTGCCCTATAAGGCCGAGGTCGTTGCTGGTTCAATGGACTACGTTGACTTTCTAGACAACAGAAGAGACAGCTACTTCTGGATTAGAGGCTTGTACTTCTGCAACACGCCCATGCAGATAGACTTAAAGCTTTCAACAGTTGACGCGCCCAACGCTGGCTCAGTTCTCTTCGACGTAATAAGAGCCGCAAAAATAGCCTTAGACAGAGGAATTAAAGGAGCAGTGTTACCAATTTGCGCTTACGCCTTCAAAAATCCGCCTAAACTATTACCAATTGAAGAAGCTGAAAAAATGTTTTACGATTTCATCTATGGAAAAGCGTAGTCACTTTACAAGCTTTTGTAGTTCATGTATCACTTTTTCCCTAACGCCAACGCGCTTCATTCTCTCCTTCAACAACGCGATAGTTTTGACCGGCGTCGGGTCTAAACCACGTAGTATAGCCAAATAAACCGACACGAAGTCACCTACGCAAATGGCGGAAAGCATCCTAGCCAAAACACTTTTGCCTATGCCTCGCATCTCAAAGATTTTAACGGATTCTCTGCGCATCAGCTCTTGCGTGGCAGTAATCCTCTCACACATAGCTTCTGACTCAAAGACATCTCTAAGAAAAATAACCGAGAAAAGCTTTGCAAGCTCCCCAGCAGATTCCCAGCCTACGATTTCGTTATGGTTAAGCTCTGGGAAACTTTCCCATTTCGAAGGAACCTTGCTGTTCTCGTTAAACTGTTGCTTGAGGCGCTGGGCAACCGCACGATAGACGCCAAAACCATAAATAACTGGAACTGTTCCGCAAATTTCTGAGGCCAGCTTTTTAGAAAAGTTCTCTTTTAAAGGCTTTTCTGGAGCATTCGCAGCGCCAACGTCTCTCAACAAGTCTAAAGTTTCCGAAATTTCGGATTTAACTCCGGAAACCAGATCAAGTTTCTCCAAAAGTATTGGTAATGGTATGAACAAGTAAGGAAGCGCCGCCCTTGGAGCGATACCCGAAGGCACAGTTAAAAGTGGCACGCCCATTTTTTCTGCGAATTTTTGCAACGTGCCGCCAGAGCTTACACATACGATCATACACTTCTTTTTGATGGCATCCAAGTAAACGCTTAACGACTCTTCCGTTTCTCCAGAGTAGCTTATGACAAAAACGAGCGTTTTGCGGTTTGCGTACGCTGGTAACGCATATTCGCGACAAACTTCGATTGGAACAGCGATTTTCTCTCTAGCCCAGTCCTTCAAAAGTTCACCACTTATAGCGGAACCACCCATACCAGCAACAATTATGGCGTTTGGTTTAGGATAGCTTAAATCCAAATTTTGGGTTAGTTTAGCTGCTTCTCTGCAATGCCTTGCAGTTTCAACACAGAAGGAAAGCATGTTACTTTTATCGACTCTTTTAATTTCGTGTAGATCGTCAAGAACCACGGTTTTTGGCAACTTTACTCACCTTTTAAACTTCACTGCAGAACCTATTATGTTTTAGGCTACTTATTCAAATCTTTTAAGCAAAATCAACCAATTAACTACGTAATGTAATGCACAAGGAGAGCCATGTCTTGCAGAAGAAAAAATTTTCCATAGCTATACCAGCGTCGGTTGTTTCTGATACTCCACATCTACGCGAAAAAACAGCCAAGGTAGGTTTGATTGGAAGAGCAGCGGCAATCTTTAGAGTTGACGAAATCATAATTTACATGGACAATCCAAATGTTAAGCAAACAGCAGACATGGATTTGGTTGCCACTTTACTAGCCTACATGGAAACTCCACAATACTTGAGAAAACGACTTTTCAAGCTCACTCCGCAATTAAAGTATGCTGGAGTGCTACCTCCACTTCGGACCAGTCATCACCCACTGAAACGCAGAATAAAAGACTTGAAGGTTGGCGAATACCGCGAAGGAGTGACTGTGTCAAGCGACAAGTATGGAACAAGAGTGGATATCGGCGTAGAAAAAACAGCGCTAATACCTAATAGGCAAATAGTCAAGAACAAACGCCTAACAGTCAAAATTACAAGAATTGATGAACAAGTAGAAGTAGCCATCGCTAGTCGCGAAGAAATACCACACTATTGGGGTTACAATGTTGCCGCTGAAAGAAAAACGCTTGGAAGGCTGTTGAAGGAAAAAGATTTTGACTTGACCATTGCAACTTCAAAATACGGCGTTCCATTTTCAGACGTCGCCGAGAACATAGGCAGAAGATTGGAAAAAGCTGAAAACACGCTTTTGATTTTTGGAGCCCCAACGCAAGGACTTTACGAAATAGCGAGATCAGAGGGACTAGCGTTAGATGACATTGTAGACTTTGTTGTTAACATGATTCCCATGCAAGGAACGGAAACTGTGAGGACGGAAGAGGCGATAATGGCTACTTTAGCGATTTTTAACATTGCGTTTGCCTCTAAGGTTTAAATGTTTGTTTTCATATTTTGCATTTATGCAATTTGATATCGCCATGCCCTTGACGCTTTTCGCGGTAACGTTCACAGCCGTGATGCTTAGCGAGAAAAGTGAAGAAAAACTGAAAAAGTCTCTGGAAGAGAGAAAATTTGGCACTAAGGACGCTGTTTTGCTTGTGGCGGCAATAAGTATAACAGTTTCCCTAATTGTTTTTGTTCCGCAAACTGCTGTTATGACACTATTCTTATTATCCTATTCCATGCTCCTTTTCCTATTCACCTACATCTTCTCAGACACCTCAAAATCGAAGGCGAAAACATTCTTCTTAATATTCTTCGCCGTTTGCCTAATAGCTGCAATAACAAGCCTATTCAAATTTGGCACAAACATTATGGTGGCTTACGGTGGACTAGCCCTAGCATGCGTATCAAGTTTCGCTTACATTGCATTCTTATATGAAAATGTGCGGAGAAGCACGAAAGAAAGGTTTTATATGGCTTTATTGCCGCCGGCACTTTTCCTTTGTCTATACCTGTTTTTTAGCGGAACACCAGTTTGGTTTCCCTACCTCATAAACGCGTATGGCGTGATATTCGCTGTTCTCGTGATAATCTACATTGGAAGCGTTTTCACGTGGAAAACAACGTTAATCTTCGTTGGATTGTTAACAATTATGGATATAATACTAGTCCTATTTACTGGCACCATGGTTTCCGCGGCAAGACACGTTTCAAGCTTAAGGTTGCCCATACTCATAACAATACCAATAATCCCAACAATAATGATTAACGGCAGCATACTCTACATGTCCCTAGGATTAGGAGACTTCTTCTTCGCCGGAATAATCGGCATACAAACGGCAAAGAAGTTCGGCAGAAGAACAATGTTCTGGTCAATAATCGCCATGTGCCTATCCTTCTTCGCATTCGAGACATTCCTACTTAACGCTGAACTGAGAGCCTTTCCAGGCACATTAATGATTGTGTGCGGTTGGATACCAATCGTAATTTGGAAAAGTATCAAAAGCGGGGAGAACACAACAAAAGGTTTAACCGAACAATGCTCCTAAGCCTTCTAGAGCTTCTTCCTCTTTTGCTTTCTCTTCTTCAGCCTTTTTCTTCTTCTCTTCCTCTTTAGGTTTAGCCTCAGCTGGTTGTGCCGCTGCTGCGGCTGGTGCTGCTGGAACAGCTGTCATCGTCGGAGCTGATTTTATTGCCTCCTCAATGTTGACTTCAGCTAGGGAGGCGACAAGTGCTTTAACGCGTACTGCGTCAACGTTTATTCCCGCAGCTGACAGAACTTGTGTTAGGTTCTCTTCGTTTATGGGTTTTCCAGCTTTGTGAAGGAGCATTGCAGCGTAAATGTATTCCATACTTGTTTCACCTCTTCATTCAAATACTTTCAACCTTTTTAAGGCTTTTCACTCGAAACGGCTTTTTCCTCTAAATTAGGCAGTCTACTACTTAAACTTAACATTTGCATATGCGCCTTTCTAATCAAATCCACTATCGTCTCTCTTGTAGGTATCGCAGCGTTTATTGAAAGGGCATATGCCTTTTGATAGGCAATTTGCAACAGGACTATGACGTTTTCTTTTGTTGGATAAGCCACACTTAAGGACAACGCAAAAGCGTCGCAATGCGCCCTTTCAATGTCTTTTTTGACGCCATTAATGTCAAGTTGCAGATGCTCTTGGGTTATTATTAAGCCGTCATCGTAAACCACTTTCATTGAAAGCCCAGCTTCGACGGGTTTTATTCCAAGCTTCGACAAAACACTTGCCAATCGCTCATCAATAACTTCGCCTTTCCTAACAACCAAAGTATCCTTGCTAATCCACACGCTCCCAGACTCTATTCGCGTCGGCAAACCAACAGCATTCAACTGACTTATAATCGGACCTGGGGGCTGTCCAGTGTTTCCGGCTGGCACTATAACGTCGAAGGCGGCTATGTCTCCTGCTTTGGCTGTTGTTTTAACCTTACCTTTTTCGAGGATAAACGCTAGTGTGAACGGGTTTAAGTTGGTGAACAAGTACACGTTTGAGCCCGTTAAATGTTCGCAAAGCTTTTGGAGTTCGGGTTTTTCCTTGTAGTTCTCAATTGCGATTCGCATTAACGTGTTCTTTATAACTTTCATGTAAACTTTATCGGCTAGGCTCTTTTTGAGTTCTTGCAGTTGAGAAGCTCTAACCTTCTGCAGTCCAGCAACGCCAATAACCTTGTATCGCGTTAGGAGTTGTTTTATCTTTTCGACCTCGTCGACCTTTTCCTGTAGTAGTTGCTGGGATGGCATTGCCTTCATCTCTTTTACGGCTTAATTTTAACGGGGGAGCCCATTGTTGTCTTTATGTAGGCGAACTTGATGTTCTTTATTCCCTTTTTAAGTTTTCCCTCAATAACTCTCAAAACTGCCAGTATGTTTTCAGCTATTTCCTCTTCTTTCATGTTCTCCGTGCCAACACGACACTGCAGAACTGGTTGGTTACGCATCCTAACAACAACTGTTTTACGATGTTTCGCAAGTAAGCTTTCAATGTCCGCTGTAGGCGGAACTGGAATCGGCATTTTGCCACGCGGACCTAAGACTGGCCCCAAAACCTTGCCGACAAGAGGCATCAACGGCGCTTCAGCAATGAAAAAGTCATAATCGTTTGCTATTTTCCGCAATTCCTTCTTTTTGCCAGCCAAACTCTCAAGCTCTGGCTTTTCAATAACAAGGTCGGCTTTCGCTTTTTTCGCTTTAAGCGCAAGTTCGCCAGAAGCTATGACACATATTTTATTCTGCTTTTCGGATGAGTGGGGCAGCTCAATTATCTCTTGAAGTTTGCCTTCAGAGGATTTCATGTCAATGTCTCTGAGGCTTAGAACAAGCTCCATTGATTGAGAGAAATTCCTCTTCTTCGACTTCTCTTTCGCTTCCTTGACCGCATTTAAAATTGTTTTCTGGTCTAGAGGCATTTCGGCGACCCCGTGCCAAAAAGGAAATGTAAAGCGCTTATAAAAGTGTTCTTATTCCTCGCTTTTACTAAATACTTGGTCATACTTGCCCTCATCGATTTCCGCTTGAACCTCTTTGGGGTCTTTTCCCTCAACAGTCACACCCATGCTGACGCAGCTGCCCAAAACCTCTTTAACAGCGCCCTTCAAAGTTTTTGCAAGAAGCTCATGACGCTTAATCTTCGCTATGCGTACAACTTGCTCCATAGTCAAATTTCCAACCTTCTGCGTCTTTGGAGACCCGGAACCCTTCTCAACCTTAAGCTCGCTCACAATTAACGCCGAAGTCGTCGGTGTTCCAACGCTTACCTCGAAAGCTTTTGTTTCAGGGTCAACAGCAACCTTCACTGGAACTTTCATTCCAGCATAATCCTTCGTAAGCTCGTTTATCTTGTTCACAATAGCCATCACGTTGACGCCTAAAGGTCCCAAAGCTGGACCAAGCGGTGGTCCGGCAGTGGCTTGTCCCCCGCTGACGAGCAGCTCAACAACCTTTTTTTCGCCCATTCTATTCCACCTCGCCTTTTGTTTCTGCTTTTGCAACAAGCTTGACATAGTCGGAGTGTACAGTTATTGGCAATGTGAATGTGGCTTCAAGCAGTTCTAAGGTGACTTCCTCCTTTGATTTATCCACGCGGGTTATTTTTGCACGCATACCCTTAAAAGGTCCGCCAGTAATTTCAACAATCTGGTTTTCGCTTAATTCCTCAATTATTGGTTTTCTAACAATGTACTTTTCAATTTCCGCAAAGTTTACGAACTCCGTTCGCATACCTCTAACGTGTCTTACGCCCTCTATGGCTCTTTGCACAAGATGCGAACCCTCAGCCTCTACGAATATGAATCCACGTAAGGTTTCTGGTACAAGGATTGCCTTTACTGGAATTTTGTTCATTTCGACTCTTGCAGCCACAAGTTTGGCTACGTTTCTCTCTTGTCCAGTTGTCGTTTTTACAGCGAAAATTTTTGTTGGTGTTTCTTCGGCTTTTTTCTCCATGGTTCCTCCTTCTTACGCCCCACCCGTTAGGGCTGAAGCCAACATTTTAATTATAAACCCTAGTACGCCTATTACGCCTAAACCTAAAAAACATATTTTTATCGATAGCCACAACTCGCTTTTTCCTGGTTTTACCGCAAGTTTTAGCGTCCTTGCGCATTGGGATAGGAATGACCTTAAGCCCATGGTTCTTCCCAAACTCAACACTTTAAATCTGATATAAAGGTTACTGTAAACTCAAGAGTAATAACTATTATTGAAATCCATTTCTATTAAATTTTCCCGTTCTAAACCTTCTCGCACCTAAGTCCAATATCGTCAAGCATCTTGAGCACTTTAGGTTTATCCTCACCTTTTATTCCCTTCCAGTCCAGAACAGCGCATTCGACCTTCTCAAAAGTTTTATCTACACATTGCTTAAGGATTTCAGCATCCACGTATGGAATAGCGTACTTTGGGATTATGTGGCCAAAGGCTATTTCGCTTTCAAAGGCTATCCTTGTAAACTTTGCATTATAGTGTGGCCCACCTATCCCAATAACAGCCCTAGCCTTGGAAAAGCCAAACCTTTCTATGGCGTTCATTACTGCTTTGGCAACGGCTTCCGCAGCCTTTAAGTCAGACCATTGCTTTGGAGAACTGCCCAGCTCAGCAAACATTGTTGGCACGTTTAATGATGGACCGTGGTGAGTGCATTCATAACAAACGTCGTATTGTAGGCGCATTTCATCTTTAAGCACCGCCATGCGCATTAGGACATCTCTCATAACATTAGCTGGCGAAACGGAAACACTTCTCGGAAGCCCGCCCAGTTCCGCGTTGCCAAGATTTCCAGGAGTGTGCACGGAAAGCGTTGGAGTTCCACTTTCGCTGCTATGTCTCGAAATGAAAATTACAAGCCTTGTATTGACAAATGATTCTGTGATGTTTTGCGCGTGGATAGACTCTTGGTTTAAAGTTATAAGTTTAACAATTTCATCATCGACTTTAGCTTCGTAAACTGGGTTATCATTGAAAATTTCGTTTTTTCTCTCAAAAGGGTAACGGCGTAGAATTTGCTCTGCAATGTTCTGGCTTGCAACATCCTTTTTTGAGGCTACCAGCAATATTATGCTTTTAACCCCCAACTATAATTGCGTTTACACTCTCTTCTGATTTATGGTAAGACCCCTCTTATTCAATCGGAAAATTTTATAATCTGAACATAGTGGTTTTGTCTGGAAGGGCGAAATTATGCACTTACTCAACTTTAAGGAGTTGTCCAGTCAACAGCTTATGGAAATCATTGACAAGGGAATAGAAGTTAAACGTAACCCAGAAAAGTATAAGGACGCTTTGGACGGCAAGTCTCTAGCAATGATTTTCCAAAAAACCTCCACAAGAACACGCGTTTCTTTTGAGGTTGCTATGACGCAGCTTGGCGGTCACGCGCTTTACATTGACTGGAGAACGACGAACTTCACGTTGGCGGATATTTATGATGAGACACAGTACTTATCCCGTAACGTGGATTGCATAATGGCTAGGCTTCTGCGGAACGCTGATTTGCAAGTTATGGCTAAAGCCTCGCGTGTTCCAGTGATTAACGGGTGTGACGAGAAATACCATCCAAGCCAAGCCATTGCAGACTTGTTAACAATGAAGGAGAAGAAGGGAAAACTGAAGGGACTAAAGCTAGTCTATATTGGCATTCACAACAATGTTTGCAATTCGCTTATTGAGGGGTGCACAAAAACGGGAGTTAAGATAACAACTGTAACGCCAATTTTTAATGAACCATCAAGAGATGATGAACTACTGGAAAATGCAAAGAAAACGGGACTTTGGGAAACGACGTTGGACGTTAAAAAAGCCGTTAAAGACGCAGATTTTGTTTACACGGACACTTGGGTTGACATGGAATTCTTCCTAGACCCAAAATACGCAGCAGAAAAGGAGAAACGCATCAAAACAATGATGCCATACCAAATAAACAAGGAACTACTAAAAAACAGCGACGCCTACATAATGCACGACATGCCAATACACCGCGGCTACGAAATAAGCGAAGACATGATTGAAAGCCCAAAATCAATAATATACGAACAAAGCGAAAATAGACTGTACTCCGCAAAAGCAATAGTGTTGAAACTACTGGAAAAATAGGAATAGCAAAAACGGGCTAAATGAAAAACGGGGTAATAGAGCACTACGCATTAGGCTGTTTGTGGAGGCTGCACAGCAGCGGGTTTACCTTCCTTCATCAGTGAAGCAACTAACATTATTATTGCAGAAATCAAGGCTAACCAAAAGCCAAATGAAAGATAAGCTGAATAATTCCAGGATACCTCCAAATCTCCAAAGGAACCACTTGAAAACAGTCCAAGATCAGTTATTCCTAATTCATAGGATAATTGTGGAAGATCCATTTGCAAGCCTACTGCAAATATTATTATCGCGAGTAACGCGATTGCACCAGCACCAATTAGCACAAGTTTTCCTTTAATAACAATGCTTGCTAAAATCCCCAAGACACCTGCCACTATAATTAAGGCTAGCGCTGCCCAACCATACCAGAAATTCGTGTTGAATGTAATACCCGAAATTTGATATGGATACATTGAAATATCCGTTGAAAACCCATTGAATGATAATATCAAGTTCCACCATGACAGAACCAAACTAATAAAAGCCAAGATTCCCCCGATAAGACCGACAAAGTTTATTTTCAATCAATTTTTCTCCTAATGCCCTAACTCTTTCAAAACTAATGGTATATAACACTTTCCTAATTGTTACTTTAAAATTAGTTGTACGAATTTTTCTGGGTTAAAATCCTCCAGGTCGTTGTATGTTTGTCCTGTTCCTATAAAGAGTATTGGTTTTTTTGTTATGTATGTTACGCTTATGGCTGAGCCGCCCTTTATATCTGCGTCAACTTTTGTTAGTATCGTTGCGTCTATGCCTACGCTTTTGTGGAATTCCTCTGCTTGCATGACTGCGTCGTTACCAGTGAGCGAGTCAACCGTTAAGACTGTTAGGTCTGGGTTGACTACACGTTTTATTTTTGCAAGCTCGTTCATTAGGTTCTTGTTTGTTTGGATTCTTCCAGCAGTATCTATTAAAACAACGTTTATTCCATGTGCTTTTGCATGGCTTATAGTGTCGTAGGCTACTGCTGCTGGATCTGCACCATACTTGTGTTTAACCATTTTTATTCCTAAGCGTTTTGCGTGTTCCTCCAACTGCTCAATCGAGCCGGCTCGGTAAGTGTCGCTGCACGCAAGCACGACCGAATAGCCCTTTTTTGTTAGAAGATTGGCAACTTTGGCGATCGTTGTGGTTTTCCCGGTGCCGTTTATCCCGACAAAAATTATGACGAATGGTTCGCCCTTTTTGCGTTTTTCCTCTATGGCTTTAAAAAGGTCTACTTTGTTATTTGTAAGCATAACTTCGAGGAGGATTTCACGAAGGTTTTTTTCAACAATTTTCCTTCGGTCTTCAAGCCTTTTTACTTGCACGCCGTCTAAACGCTTTTCCATTTCATCACAGATTTTCTCCGCCACTGGAAAGGCAACATCGTTTTCCACAAGGCTTATTTTGAACTCTGAAAGTATCGGTCGGAGGTTTTCAGCCTTAAGCTCCGTCGTTGTAACCTTGTTTACTAGCCCTTTTAAGCCAGACTTAAGCTTCTCAAACATTTATGGAGTTTTCTCCTCTCGGAGCTGGGCGACCAAATTTTCAAATTTTTCACGATCTTCATTGATTTTTTGCACCACTTGGACAAGTTGGTTTTGAAGCGAACTGCGCGTTTTCTCCAAATTTTCAAGCCTACCTTTTATTATTTCCTTCGCCTCTTGCAACGTCTTTTCAATTGAAACTCCAGCGCCCATTCCCACTATAACCTTGTCCGAGCTTCCAAGCTTGACTTTTATGTATGAACTTCCACCTATTGGAACAAGCAGCTCAGCGTTTTCTTTTTCCTTCTCCAACCCTTCCAAGGACATGCTTGCGTATGTTAAATCCGTTATAACAGCGTTTACCATGTTGATTCTGGATTGGATGGTTTCGGCTGTTTGTTCCAAAAAACGCATTTCCAAGTTCAGCTTACGAAGTTCCTCTTCAATTTTACTCTCCAACGCGACCTTCTCCAACAACCAATTTCTTGAGAATTGGATTTTCTATCTCTTCGGGCTTTATCTCCTCAACACTTAATATCTTTATCTGAAAACGTTTAGCCCTATGCCTACTCCCCAACTCTGCATAAACCTTTTCAATAGCGTGCTCTGGCTTTACAGCCACAACTTCCTTCGCGAATGAAGTTTCCAAGTTTGGCTTTCGAATTTCACCCTTTATTCTGAACACTTTCAAAGTGCTCATTTTCCCTCACCACATCCAAGGCATTCCCAATTATAAACATCTCGGGTCCAGTTGTTAAGGCTCCAGCAACAGCCGCGCGACTGTTGCAGATTAAACCAGTCCCGACGTAGGGTATCCCGCAGTTAATTGTGCCAACGTCAACTGGAACTTTTAAAACTTCTTCTAAAACTTTTCTCTCAGAATCCTTCAGAAGCGGATGTGCTAATACACCCTTGTTTGTAGCAACCGCTAAAGCTCCAACATATGGCAAACCAGCAATCTCTCCTGGAACAGCCTCCACGTCTAAAGCTTCAGATATCAGTTTTATTTCAGACGCTTTCAACCTTGGGTCGACAATCGCTCCATAATCGTTCGCCAAAACCATGTTGCCGTAGGCTGTTTTCCGCGTTTCCATAATTGTTATTTTTCCATCGAAGTTGGCGTTTATGGCTTTAAGTTCTTCGTCGCGAATTATGTGCGGAAGAAGAATGCCATTCGAGTTTGCACATGCCAAAGCGCCTACTAAGATGGAGCCGCCGATTGTTGTGTGTATTAACTTAGCATTTAGCCATTCTTCAAATCTTCTTGCCTTCTTAAGAGGCACAAGACTCGGGATAACAACAACTTTGTCCGTTGCCAGCGCGTAAACCCCTATACTTGCGCTTCCAAAGAGACTTGAGAAGTAAACTGGCAAGCACTAGTCTCCTTCAGCCAAATAAACAGTAACATTGCCATCTTTATCCTTTGCTGCTCTCACCCGAATCTTTCTAGGAGGCTTCTCTATGCCTCTACTCCAAATCCTCTCGTTAACCTCATTAGTAATAATAAGCCTTTTAGGCTCCTCTTCCTCCTCACCTTCTCCGCGAGCCTCAAGCTTCATGTGTTTCTTCAAAAAATCTTTTAATATCCTAACAGCCCTCGCCGCTCGTTTATTGGGTGGCATAATCCAAGCCTTACCGAGAGGAACCGTGTAAATTCGCTCTTCAACAATTTCTTCCTCCTCAACCTTTTCCTCACGCTTAGGTCTAGCTTCCTCATCCTCAGCTGCGGGTTTCTCTTCAGCTTCAAGGCTTTCTTCGGAGACTATCTCCTCTTCTTTTTCCTCGGCTTCGGCTTCCGTCTCTTTTTCTCCTGCTTCCACTTTCGCTTCCTCGATTTCTTCAGTTAACACTTCAGTTTCCTCTTCGCTTTCTGGCTCCTCTTTTTTGGCTTCTTCCTTTTCTTCCATGATGCAGCACCCTTAAGCTTTTATCTTTCTGATGCGCCATTGCCTCCTCTTCGGATGGGTTCTAAACTTTCCTCCTGTTCTGGCTATGACCCACGTTGGAACAGCCTTCTTTTGTTTTCCAGCTTTTGCGAGTCTCCTTTTTTTGGCTGTAGGTTTATTTCTCGCCAACTTCATATTCTCCTTATTCTCGTTTCACGTCTTTGCGACTGAAGCTGTATAAGTATTTGCTTGAGCTGCTCATCACTTAACGGTATTGGAAGCTTTCCTTGCTGTGCCAATTGGATTAGCTGTAATTCCAAAGCTTCTGTGAACTCTGGTTTAACCATCTTCAAGTTCGCAAGCCTTTGTCTAGCGTCGGGCGTTAGAATCTTCCGCAAGATTGCCTGTTTCTGCATTTCCACTTGCTGTTGGATTTGGGCTTGCCTCTGCTCTTCAGCTAACTTTTGCTGCAAAGCCAAGAGCTTTCTTCTGCGAATTTCCTCAAGCTCTTCCTCGCTGGACATCACTCGCCCTTCCCATACTTAGCCAGTTGCGGGAAATCCTTCAAAAGCTCATTATATACTTCTTCGGCTATTTCACGCAGAAGTTTCCTGCCCTCGCGTGTAACAATTCTGCCCTTAGGCTTAACAGTTTCAATCAGACCAGCAGCCTCCAACTGTTGCAAGGCTTTCCTAATAATGGTTCCACCAGCCCTAACTGCATGTTCGGGTCTAACGCCAAAATCCTTTCGTCCACCATACTCGGCTCTTAGCTTTTCTATGCCTATTGGTCCATGAACATAAATTTTCCTTAAAAGCGAAGCACAGCGAGTGTACCACCAATCTGGGTCTTGCGGTTGCCTCTGAACATGTGAACCCGTCTTAGCTACGCTAGCCCACGAAGGTGGACTCACCTCGTCTACATTCTCCTTTAAATATTTAGCTAGCTTTTTGATGAATTCTTGTGCTGGAACGTCATGCGGGGTTATCAAGACCACTTATTCCTCTTAGCTTTCCTTCAGTAAAACATGAAGCCAAATATAAAGGCTTTCACTTTCACCCTACAATTTGTTATCAAACAATCATGCTAAAAATTGTTACACTTTTACTTTTTCGGAGCAACCTTGCCCCTACGCCTGTAAAGAATAAACGTGTGTCCCCGAACCTCTACAAGCGACGCTTCTGTCATATCAGCAATTTTAGACGCAACATGTTTCGCTGTTGCATTTTCCAAAGCACTTTTTAAAATTTTAACCTTAACTATCTCGTTCTTTTCTAGCTGTTTATCAACTTCCTTAACGATTTCTGGTGAAGTCCCGCCCTTGCCAATCCATATAGTCGGCTTTTCCATGCTTAATTCCCGTTTAATTCGCCGCTTCATCCCAGCAGTAAGCTTACTCAAAATTATCTCTTCTCCTACTTTTTAATGGAATCCGCATATGCTTGCCACATTCCAAGCATGTTATAACCACGTGTGGCGCTCTCCGCTGTTTTATCCGCACACGACAATTTACTCCTGGCAAGATAAAGCTTTTACAGTGGCGGCAAACTTGGCGCCTGTACTCCTTTGGCAAACGCACCTTTGCAGACATTGCTATCCTCCGCGCGATGTCTACGTAACGTTGTGCCAAGGCAGGGTCCTCGCAGTAGGTTTCTCTTGCCAAGCGGAATAGCGTGTGGATTCTCTGCTTTGCGATGCTTTTGGTTTCGGCATCCACCTTAATCAAGCACCATCCTAGCTTGCCATGAGCTTATCCCGAATCTCATTACATTTTTTAGTTGCCTCTTCAACAGCCCTCATTAAACCTTGACGGATTTGGCTACCTTCCAGCTCAAAAATCGCCTCGATAGTTGTGCCGCCTGGAGTGGTCACCATATCCTTTATTTTTGCTGGGTGTTCCCTTGTTTCAAGAATAAGTTTTCCGGTTCCCAAAACCGTTTGTGCAGAACTGTATAGGGCTAGGTCCCTTGGTAATCCCACCTTTAATCCTGCATACATTAGCGCTTCAATGATTATTGAAATGTAGCCTGGTCCGCTTCCACTCAACGCGGTTATTGCGTCCATGTATTTTTCTTCAACTTCCTCAGAGATGCCCATCGTGTCGAGAATTTCCTTTACTTTCCGCTTTTCCTTTGCGCTTAGACTGCTATCACAGCAGTATGCAGTAAAAGCCTCCTGCACCAAAACGGCAATGTTAGGCATGGTTCTAACAAACTTGGCTTTCGGCACAATTTTCTTATAAAACCCTAACGGAATAGTTGCAGCTGTAGAAATTACAAGTTTACCTTGGATTTCCTTGCTTATTTCCTTCAAAACCCTCTCAACATCATTCGGCTTAACACACAAGAAAATTATGTCAGCTTCTCGCGCCGCTCGTCTATTGTCAGTAAATACAGAAGCCCCCAGCTTCTCAAATTCCCTAAGCTTTTCCACATCACGCCTCGTAACAACAACTCTACCCACATAACCTCGCTTCAAAAGACTCTTGACTATTGCTCCACCGATAACTCCAGCGCCAATAACTGCAATGCACTCCATAAACCCTAACACCAATCCATAAAATTATGTCAACAAAGGTAAATAACAATTCTCAAAAATAACTTCCCTAACCAATGTTTTTGTAAGTTCTGGCAAAGTGCGGTAGGTTCCTATAAAATTGCGGGGTGAAATGCGATGCAAAAATCTAGAGGGGCTAGGGCTGTATTGGTTAAATTCTAAGTCAAAAAATGTTGGTTCTCGTTAGCGTGGCAGTTATTGGGCTGTAAATGGTGCTTGTTTTGTTGGAGGCGAGTAAGCTTTAAATAAAATATGGTTTATTTCCTAGTTAGCTTCAACCAAAAATGGACGGCAACAAATGTCAAGAGAGTTTCGCCACATATTAAGGATAACGGGCACTGACGTAGATGGCACTCTAAAAGTTCCTTACGCACTTAGAAAAATTAAAGGCGTAAGCCTAAATCTTGCAAACGCCATCTTGAAGAAAGCTGGAATAAACCCACACGTGAGAGCTGGTTTCTTAACGGAAGACCAAGTCAAAAAGATAGAGGAGATAATAAAAGAGCCAACAAAATTTGGGCTACCAAACTGGCTTCTAAACAGAAGAAAAGATTTCGAAACTGGAAAAGACCTGCACTTGATAAGCGCAGACCTAACGCTTAGAACAAAAATGGACATTGAACATGAAAAGGAATTAAAGTCGTGGCGCGGATACCGCCACGCTTATGGCTTGAAAGTGCGTGGACAGAGAACAAGGACCACGGGAAGAAGCGGGAAGGCTCTTGGAGTGAAGAAGAAAGCAGTTGCCAAGCCAGCTTCTGGAGGTAAGTAGTACGGGAGACCCCAAAAAACAAAAGAAAAAGTATGCAACTCCGCGGTTTCCATGGCGCGCAGACACTCTGCAAGAAGAATTAAAACTTTTGGGGCAGTACGGTTTACGGAATAAGCATGAGCTTTGGCGACACGAGACAATGCTATCAAAGTTTAGGGGAATAGCCCGCTCACTTATAGGAAAAGCGCCAGAAGAACGTCGAAGAATGGAAGAAGAACTTTTAAGCCGCCTGAAAAAACTGGGCGTGCTTGACGAAACAGCAGTTTTAGACGACGTTTTAGACTTAACCGTTGAGGACATCCTTGAAAGAAGGCTCCAAACAATTGTTTTCCGAAAAGGCTTGGCCAAAACAATACACCAAGCACGTCAACTTATAACCCATGGACACATAGCAATAGGGGAACGCAAAGTCACCGTGCCAAGCTACCTCGTAACAAGAGAAGACGAAGAAAAAATAGCCTACTGGCCAAAAAGCCCACTCGCCAACCAAAACCATCCAATACGCCAAGCAACAGCGCTAGCCACAACAAGCCAAAAACAGGAAGGAAGGTAGAACCAAAACATGAGCAGCGCAAGCAAAAAAACAGAAAAATGGGGCGTAGTCCACATTTACAGCTCCTACAACAACACAATAATCCACATAACAGACATTTCAGGCGCAGAAACAATCGCGAGAACATCAGGCGGAATGTTCGTAAAGGCAGACAGACTAGAATCCTCACCATACGCAGCCATGCGCGCAGCCTCAGCCGCAGCAGAAATAGCCAAAGACAAAGGAATAACGGCCATACACATAAAAGTGAGAGCGCCAGGCGGTTCCGGCCCGAGAACACCAGGTCCAGGCGCGCAAGCGGCAATAAGAGCTTTAGCAAGAGCTGGTTTTCAGATTGGACGTATCGAAGAGGTTACGCCTATTCCTCATGATGGCACCAGAAGACCTGGCGGTAGAAGGGGAAGAAGGGTTTAGCAGATTCCGCAGTTCTTTTGTTGATAGAAAAATTGAAATAATGCTCTAGTATTCTATTGAACGGCACTGCGGTTATCGCGTACCCTTATGGAGCGTCACATAAGTGAAAATAGAAGTGCTTGAGAAGAACGAAAGCAATATACGTTTGCTTATTCGGGGAGCTAGCACTCCGTACATGAACGCTTTAAGGCGAACGGTTATATCGGAAGTTCCATGCATGGCAATAGACGAAGTTGTAATAATAGAGAATTCTTCTGTACTACAAGACGAAATAATAGCGCATAGGCTTGGATTAATCCCATTAAAAACAGACTTAGACAGCTATAATCTGCCAGAAGAGTGCCCGTGTAAAAGCGAGTTTGGATGCAACCTCTGCAGAGTCACACTTACACTTGATGTAGAGGCAAAAAATGAGGCGCGAACAGTGTATTCTGGCGACTTAGTGTCAGAGAATCCCGAAATCGTTCCAGTAAGCAGCAAGATTCCAATAATAAAGCTTGCCAAAGAACAGAAGCTGAAGCTTGAGGCGTACGCAAGGCTTGGAAAGGGAAAAGTTCATGCGAAATGGCAGCCAGTTTCAATGTGTACATACAAGTACTACCCAAAAATAGAGGTAAAAAGTAAAGAATGCGACGCTTGCGGGAAATGCGTAGAAATATGTCCAAGGAAAGTTTTGGCAAAGAAAGACGACAAGATAGAAGTTCAAGATTTAATGGCTTGTACCCTCTGCATGGATTGCGTTGACGCTTGCCCAAAAGACCCAAAAGCTTTAGAGGTAAGCTGGGAGAAAAACGCTTTCATATTTAACGTTGAAACGACAAACGTGCTGCCACCTGAAAGAATAATTTTGGAAGCCGTCAAAATTTTGGATAAACAGCTAAGCGAGTTTGAAAGCCAAATTAAGGTGGAAAAAGTTGAAGGAAGTTAGGACAACAAACCCCGAACTAATTAAGCTTATTAGGTTTCTGAAAAAACAGAGCAAGGAAAACAATGCCGCAGTTTGGAGGAAAACAGCTGAAATTTTGGCAAAACCCAGAAGAAAACGTGTAGCAGTGAACTTAAGCCGAATAAACAGATATACACAAAAAAGCGACATTGTTGTCGTGCCCGGAAAAGTTTTGGGGAACGGAGTTATTGATCACCCGATAATCGTTGCTGCTTTTGATTTTTCTGAAAAGGCAAAGGAAAAAATATTGGCTGTTAAGGGTAAATGCTTGTCAATAGTGGACCTTGCAAAAAAGTATCCTAAAGGCTCAAATGTTAAGGTTATTGGGTGATAAAATGGAAGGCGCAAACAAGACTGTTAGAGTGATAAATGCTGATGGACTGATTCTAGGCAGAATGTCAAGCATAATAGCCAAAAGGCTCCTATTAGGCGAGGAAATAGTCATAGTCAACGCCGAAAGAGCCGTAATTTCCGGGAAAAGGGAGAGTAAAGTGCGTGAGGCAAAAGAGTTTCTGGAAGTTGGAGGGCTCAAAGCTGGACCATTTCATTATAAGAGACCAGACAGAATTGTTAGGAGAACTGTTAGGGGAATGTTGCCATACAAGCAGCCTAAGGGTAAGCAAGCATATAAGCGGCTTAAAGTTTTCATTGGAGTGCCAGACGAATTTAAAGGATGTAGCATGGAAACATTACCAGAAGCGCAAGCAAGCAAATTAACATGCCCATACTTAACGGTTGGTGATTTAGCAAAAGAAATAGGATGGAACACGGGTGAATAGAATGCCAGCTAAAAAAGTTTTGGTTGTTAGCGGAAAGAGGAAAACTGCGATAGCAAGGGCGGTTGTGAGACCTGGGCTGGGGAGGGTTCGAATAAACAGAATACCGTTAGAGATATATGAACCCAAAGTTGCCCGCGAAAAAATAATGGAACCATTAATACAAGCTGGAGACGAAATATGGAAACAGTTGGACATTGACATAAAAGTTTCAGGCGGAGGCTACATGGGACAGGCAGAAGCCGCAAGAATGGCAATAGCAAACGCTCTTCTAAAGTGGACAAAAAGCACGCACTTGCGCACAGTTTTTGTTGAATACGACAGGACAATGGTTGCAGGAGACGCGCGAAGAAAAGAGCCTAAAAAGTTTGGCGGTCCAGGTGCAAGGGCGCGAGACCAAAAGAGCTACAGATAGGAGGGTTAAGAATGATTATACCAGTTAGATGTTTTACTTGCGGCAAAGTTATAGGCGACATATGGGAAGAATTCGCCAGAAGAGTTAAAGCTGGAGAGAACGCCGGCGAAGTTCTGGACAGCTTAGGAATAAAACGTTACTGTTGTAGGCGCATGCTTTTATCACATGTTGAAATAATTGATGAAGTCTTACGCTTTTATGAAGAGGCTGAAAAGCGTAAGGAAATGAGGCAATACTATTAACGTGATGGCACATGTCAACAACAATTGAAGATGTAATAGCAAGAAAAGTTTTCAACAGCAGAGGAGAAGAAACAATAGAGGTTGACATCATAACCACCTCTGGTTTTGGAAGAGCCTCGGCCCCCGCTGGAAAAAGCCGCGGAAAAGCAGAGGTTGCCTATTACCCTTCAGGCGGGGTTGACGAAGCCGTAAAAAAGGTGGAGGAACTCATAGCTCCAGAACTCGTTGGGTTAAACGCTGACTTTCAGGAAGAAATTGACAGAACACTTCATGAGGTTGACGGTTCAAAGGATTTCAGAGTAATCGGCGGAAACACAGCCTACGCTGTTTCGCTTGCAAACGCTGAGGCAGCAGCAAACTCGCATGATGCACTTCTTTTCCAGCATTTAGGTGGACAATTGGCGCATGTGCTCCCATACCCGCTTGGCAATGTTATAAGCGGTGGGAAACACACTCACGGAAAAGCGCCAGAAATCCAAGAGTTTCTTGTCCTACCGCATGGGGCAGAATCCTTCTTTGAGGCTGCATTGGCTAATGTTCAAGTTCACGAGAAAATTGGGGCGATTTTGAGCAAAAAGGACAAGCTTTTTGGCGGTGGAAAAAGCGATGAAGGCGCGTGGGTGGCAAACATTGGAAACGAGGATGCTCTTGAAATACTTTCAAAAGTGTGCGAAGAAGTTGGCAATGAATTGGGGTTTGAATGTGGTTTTGGAGTTGACGTAGCAGCGTCATCTCTATGGAGCGGAAAAGAGAAAAAATACGTTTATCAGAGGGAAGGGAAAAAGCGTGATTCTGGCGAACAATTGGAATTCATTCTTGAAATGATGCGGAAATACCATTTACGGTATGTTGAAGACCCTTTTGATGAAAGGGACTACAAAAGCTTTGCAGAGTTGACAGCAAAAACCAAAAACTGTTTGATTTGCGGCGACGACTTATTCGCAACAAACAACGAAAGACTAAACCATGGAGTAATAATGAAGGCAGCCAACGCCATAATAATAAAGGTAAATCAAGTTGGCACGTTAACAGACGCTTTTGAAACCACGGAAACGGCGAAAAGGAACGGTTACACCCCAATAATCGCACACCGTTCAGGCGACACATGCGATTGGCACATCGCCCACTTGGCAGTAGCCTTCAGATGTCCAATAATAAAGACTGGTGTGGTTGAAGGGGCGCGGATAGCGAAGATAAATGAGTTAATAAGGATAGAGGAGTTTCTTGGAGATAGAGCTAAAATGGCGGAGATTCCAAACATTAAAGGAGGATGAAAATTGTCAAAGGATGAACTTGAAAAGAAAAAGGAAACACTTGAAGGTGAAAGCGCAACCGCAGAAACCCAAGCAGCAGAAGAAGAACTGCTTCTGCCAAGGGACACGTTGCTTTCCGCGGGAATCCACATTGGAACAAGAATGAAAACTAGAGACATGACACAATTCATATACCGCGTTAGACCAGACGGACTATTCGTTTTAGACGTAAAAAAAACAGATGACCGCATAAGAATAGCCGCAAAATTCCTGGCAAGATTTGAACCGAAAAAGATTGCGGCAACCGCAGCAAGACTTTACGCGCAGGAACCAGCGAGGAAATTCTGCGAAGTAACGGGCGCAACGCCTGTAATTGGGCGATTCATTCCGGGACTATTATCAAATCCGTTGTACCCAAACAGAATAGAGCCAGAAGTGATAATTGTTTCCGATCCGAGGGCTGATTCCCAAGCAGTTAAAGAGGCTGCATTGACTGGGATACCCGTGATAGCCTTATGCAGCACAGACAACGATTTTTCAGGCGTAGATTTCGTCATTCCAACAAATAATAAGGGCAGAAGAGCGTTGGCAGTTATCTACTGGCTTTTGGCAAGACAAATACTACGTGAAAGAGGAGAACTTGCAACAGACAAAGATTTAACATTAACGATTGACGACTTTGAGGCAAAGATTTCGAAGGAAGAGGAGGAAGTTTAAGAAGGATGGCGAAGGTTCGGCGCCCAACCCAAGCTGGAGCCTTCTACGAGGGAAGCGCCGAATCATTAAAAAGGCAAATAAAGGAATGCTTTCTCAGCGAACTTGGGCCAGGAAAAGTTCCAGAAGTAAAGGCAGATGGCCCTAGAAAGATTGTTGGTTTGGTTTGTCCACATGCTGGTTACATGTTTTCTGGTCCAGTTGCGGCTCACGCATATTATGAGTTGGCTTTGGATGGAACGCCAGAAACTGCGGTTATTTTTGGGCCGAACCATACTGGTTATGGAAGCCCATTGGCTGTTATGAATGAGGGTGTTTGGCGAACACCGCTTGGCGATTTAGAAGTTGACAGCGAGACGGCGAATCAGATTGTACGTGAAGCGCGTATAGTTGACGTTGACGAGTTAGCCCATAGATATGAGCATTCAATTGAAGTTCAGCTCCCATTTCTCCAGTTTCTTTACGGCTCAAACATCAAGATTGTGCCGATATGTTTCTTAATGCAAGATTTAACCTCGGCAACCGATGTAGGCGAAGCCGTAGCGAAAGCTTTAACTGGAAAAAACGCCGTTTTAATCGCTTCTTCTGACATGACGCATTACGAGCCGCATGAAATTGCGAAGGAAAAGGATTTGGCGGCTCTTAGGGCTGTTGAGGAGATGGACGCTGCGAAGTTTTACTCAACGGTTGAATCAAGACGCATAAGCGCTTGTGGGTATGGACCAATAGTGGCTTTGATTACGGCGGCGAAGCATTTGGGCGCGAGAGAGGCAAAATTATTATGTTACAAGAGTAGTGGAGATGTTATTGGCGACTACTCAAGTGTTGTTGGGTATGCCGCCGTATGTTTCAAGAAATAGTGGTTAAGCATGGGGGTAACCGCCTCAGCGCCCGCTAAAATAATACTTTTCGGAGAACACTTCGTCGTCTACGGCGAACCAGCCATCGTGTTAGCCATAGACAAAAGAGCCTATGCAAAAGCGGAAAAACGACAAGACAAACGCCTAAACCTACGCTCATTAAACCTAAACCTTTCGGGCTACTATGAAAACGGAAGCTTCAAAGTTGAACGTGGCGATGCAAAGGAAGCCAGGTTAAAGTTTGAACCTATAAAACGAGCAGTTGAAAAAGTTTTGGAAAAATGCAGCGAAAAAGTTGGACTTAACATAGAGATAAACTCAACAGTTCCAGTAGCCGCTGGTTTAGGGTCTTCAGCAGCGGTTGTGGCAGCGGTAACAGCCGCAGTAAGCGCTTTACTAAACGTTGGAATGTCGAAGGAGGAGGTTTTCCGCATAACCTACGAAGCTGAAAAAATTGTGCATGGGACACCATCTGGAATAGACCCAGCCATATCCACTTTCGGCGGCGCACTACTCTTTCAAATGGACACCGGATTCAAGCCGATAAACGTCAAAACTGACATTCCACTCGTTATAGGAGACACGTGCGTGCAAAGGTCAACACGCACCCAAGTTGAAAAAGTACGAGAACTCAAAGAAAAATATCCACAAATAATAGAGCCAATAATGCTTTCAGCCCGCGAAACAGTCTTGAGAGCACTAGACGCGTTAAACGAAGGCGACTTGGAAACAGTGGGCGAATTAATGAATATAAACCACGCGCTACTCTGCAGCGTAGGAGTTTCAGATGAATCACTTGAATGGCTTATAAACGCCGCTAGAAAAGCTGGAGCATTAGGCGCAAAGCTAACTGGCGCTGGAGGCGGAGGATGCATGATAGCCCTATCCAAAAACGAGAGACTTGAACAGATTATGGAGGCAATTCAAAGGGCTGGCGGCAAACCCTTTGTAGCGAGAAAAACAGATGAGGGCGTGAGAATTGAGCCAACCTAAACCAACAATTTTAAAAATTGGCGGTTCAGTAATCACAAACAAAAATGAAGAGCTTACGCCCAAAACACAAGAAATGAACAGAATCGCACAAGAAATAAAGAAGGCGGAAATCTCAAACCTCGTAATAGTTCACGGAGGCGGAAGCTTCGGACATCCAGTAGCCCAAAAACACTCAATAAAAGAGGGCCTAAAAGACCCCAACCAACTCCTAGGTTTTGCAGAGACACACCACATGATGACCGTTCTCAACGGACTATTCATGGACACGCTTATTATGCAGGCGCTCCCAGCCGTAAGCATCACACCATCTTCATGCATAATAACCGAAAACGGAAGAATAAAATGCTTTGAAGACACTGCCCTAAAAATCATGCTTGGGATGGGTTTTCTGCCAGTGCTTTACGGAGACACCGTACTAGACACAAAATTAGGATTTACAATACTATCTGGCGACCAAATTGTTTCATATGCTGCCACACGATTAAACGCAGGACAAATCATTATGGGAGTCGACGTTGACGGCTTATACAACGCAGACCCGAAAATTGAAAAGAACGCAAAAATGTTTACGCACTTAACGCTTGAAGAACTAAAAAAACTTCATGGAAAACTTGGAAAATCCAATGCTTGCGATGTTACCGGAGGAATGTTCGGTAAAATGGCAGAATTAATACCAGCCATAGAAAAAAGGATTCCAGTGAAAATTGTGAACGCAACAAAGCCAAATTATATTTACAAGGTTCTTAAAGGAGAAACTGTGCAAGGCACCATCATAGAGAAGGAATAAAATTGGCTAAGGAAACAAGGAAAAGAAAAGCGGAACACATAAAAATTTCATTAAACATGAACACGCAAGCAAAGGCAACCACAACGGGCTTTGAAGACATACACCTAATACACAGTGCTTTGCCGCAAATCAGCAAGGAAAAAATAAACCTAAAAACAACAGTTTTCAACCACAAATTCGCGGCTCCAATAATTGTAGGCGCAATAACTGGCGGAACACGAGAAGCAGAAAAAATTAACGCCACAATAGCCGAAGCAATAGAAGAACTGGGTTTGGGGATGGGTGTTGGAAGCCAACGCGCAGCAATAGAAGACAGAAAACTTGCAGAAACATTTGCAGTAGCAAGGAAAAAGGCGCCAACAGCCTTCTTAATAGCAAACATCGGCGGAGTCCAGTTTGCTCACGGATACGGAGTAAAAGAAGCCAAAAAAGCTATAGAAATGATAGACGCGGACGCCATAGCCATACACCTAAACCCACTGCAAGAGGCAATACAACCAGAAGGACAAACAAACTTTGAAGGAATACTCGAGAAAATACGCCAAATAACCGAGGAAATAGACAAACCAGTAATAGCAAAAGAGACAGGCGCAGGAATATCCGCAGAAGACGCCCGAAAACTTGAGGGTGCGGGTGTGAAGGGCATAGACATCAGCGGAGCTGGGGGCACAACTTTCGCAGCTGTTGAGTATTACCGCGCAAAAAGGAGACATGAGGGTTTTCAACGCAGGCTTGGGCAAGTTTTCTGGGACTGGGGTATACCAACCGCAGTAAGCCTAATAGAAGTTTCACAAACAGTGAAAATTCCAGTAATTGCCTCTGGCGGAATACGCGACGGAACAGAAATCGCCAAGGCTTTAACCTTAGGCGCAAGCCTAACAAGCCTATCACATCCAATACTTGTAGAAGCGGTTAAAGGCGTAAAAGAAACAAAAGATGCATTATCAACGCTTATTGAAGAATTAAAGACTGCAATGTTTCTTGTAGGCGCCACATCTGTGCATAGTTTAGCGGAGAAGCCAGTTATAATAACTGGTAAGACGGCGGAGTGGCTAAAACTTAGGGGATTCAACATTGAAGCTTATGCGAGGAGAGGCAAAAATGAGCGAAATTGAAAAGTTTCTTGAAGACAAAGCCGCCTCGATAGATAAACTGATTGAAAAATACATACCTAGAAAATTTTCGCGTAAAACCATACTTTTTGAGGTTAATCCGCCGAGGTACGCATACAACCTAGAAGCGTTAAACAAGGCGATTGCCGAGCCAATTTGGGAGTTCCTCGATAGAGGCGGAAAAAGGTGGCGCCCATCACTTTTCCTACTCATATGCGAGGCTTTAGGGAAAAACCTGGAAGAGTTCGCTGATTTCGCCATAATTCCAGAAGTGATTCACAATGGAACGCTGATGATAGACGATATAGAGGACGCTTCTGAAATGCGGAGAGGAAAACCATGCACATACAAGATATTCGGTTTAGACATAGCGATAAACGCTGGAAACGCAATGTACTATCTGCCGCTGCTTCCACTAGTAAAAAACAAGGATAAGATCTCAAAGGAAAAATTGAACATGGTTTATGAAATTTACGTAAAAGAGATGATTAACTTAAGCCTTGGACAAGCCATGGACATAGCTTGGCATAGGGGCTTGGCAAACGCTGACAAAATCAGTGAAGAAGATTATTTGCAGATGTGCGCTTACAAGACGGGAACTCTGGCAAGAATGAGCGCAAAAATCGCCGCTGTTTTGGCTGGCGCAAACCAAGAACTAACGGAAAAGCTTGGACGATTTGCAGAAAGCATAGGCGTAGCCTTCCAAATGCAAGATGACATCTTAGATTTGACTGGCGAAGAATTCGCAAAAAAGAAAGGCGGAAGAGGACAAGACATAACCGAGGGAAAAAGAACGCTAATAGTTATTCACACTTTGAAGGTGGCAAGCGTAGAAGATAGGAATAGGCTTATTGAAATTTTGAACATGCATACAACAAACCAAAAGTTAAGGGATGAAGCCATAAAAATCATGGAAAAATACGGCTCGATAGATTACGTCAAGAATTTCGCGAGAAAAATTGTCGAGGAAAGCTGGAGAGACGTTGAAAAGCTCTTACCAGAATCAGAAGCGAAAAAGAAGTTGAATGCATTTGCAAAATTCTTAATTGAAAGGAAAATCTAAACGATAGAGAGCGTAAAAACCTTGACCTTAAAAGACGATAAATCGCTTAGAGAAGACATTCGAAAAATTGCATTATTAAACGCCATCAAACACGATGGAAAAGCACAAGCAGGTCCAGTTATCGGAAAAATTCTCGGAGAAAAACCAGAACTAAAAACGAAAGTTAAGGAACTATCCGCTCTCGTTAACGAAGTAGTCCAAGAAGTCAACAGCTTGCCACTAACAGAACAACAACGCCTTGTAGAAGAAAGATGGCCAGAAGCCCTCGTAAAAGAAAAGATTGAAGAAGAAAAACGTTTACCGCCACTACCAAATGTTGAAAAATATACGCGTATAGTCACGCGTTTTTCGCCGAATCCAGACTGCGTCCTACATTTAGGCTCAGCTAGAGCAATAATACTATGCCACGATTATGCGAGGATTTACAAGGGCAAGTTCATACTGCGCTTTGAGGACACAGACCCAAAACTGAAGAGGCCAGTTCCAGCTTTCTATGACCGCATAAGAGAGGATTTAGCATGGCTTGGATGCAAACCAGACGAGGAATACATCCAAAGCGACAGAATAGAAATCTACTACGAGTATGCGAAAAAACTGCTGGAAGAAGGAAATGCCTACGTCTGCACATGCCAGCCAGAAACCTTCAGAAAACAAATATTAGCGGGTAAACCATGTGATTGTCGAAGCTTACCAGCAGAAGAACAACTTGAAAGGTGGCAGAAAATGCTCAACGGCGAATACGAGGAAGGCGAAGCCGTTTACCGCGTAAAAACAGACTTAAACCACCCGAACCCGGCGGTTCGCGACTGGCCAGCCCTCCGCGTGATAGACGCTAAAAAGTACCCGCACCCGAGGGTTGGAAGCAAATACAATGTTTGGCCTCTCTACAATTTTGCTTGCGGCATAGACGACCATCTTATGGGCGTGACGCACATAATTCGTGGAAAGGAACATTTGACGAACATGGTCCGCCAAGAATACATGTACAAGTATCTTGGGTGGGAGTACCCAGAAGCCATACATTATGGGAGGCTGAAAATTACTGGAGCATCACTCAGCAAATCAAAAATCGTCCAAGGAATACGGGAAGGCTTATACAAGGATTGGGATGACCCCCGACTCGCAACCTTCGCGGCTTTAAGAAGGCGCGGAATAACGCCAGAAGCCATAAGAAAAATGATAATTGACGTTGGTCCAAAGACTTCTGACGTCATCTTAAGTTGGGAGAACTTGTACGCGTATAACCGCAAAATCATAGACCAAGAAGCAAACAGATACTTTTTCGTGCACAACCCAATAGAGCTAACGGTGAAGAATATTCCAAAAGCATTTGTTGCAAGGCTACATTTGCATCCTGAAAAGCCAGAAAGGGGCTTCAGAGAATATACAGTGAAGCCGTGTGGAAGCGAAAGTTCGGCGAAGTTCTGGATTTCAAAAAAGGATGTGGAAACCCTTGGAACTACAAGCGTTATTCGCCTCATGGAACTCTTCAACATCAAGATTGAAAGCGTAAACGCCTATTCAGTCCAAGCATCATTTGTAAGCGAATCCTACGAAGAGGCGAGAAAAGCCAAGGCGCAGCTAATCCACTGGGTTCCAATCGGCGATGACGTGCCATGCCAGGTTATCATGCCAGACGCAACAACCGCCGAAGGAATAGCGGAAAACGCTTGTAAAAACCTAAAGCCAGATGAAATAGTGCAGTTTGAGAGATTCGGCTTCGCAAGAGTAGATAGCGTTAACTCGAAATTAACGGCATATTACGCACACAAATAGCTAAAGGCGGAGGAGCATGCGCAAACAAGAAAAGTTCATAATATGGCCAATATACTTCGACGCTTCAAAAACAAGAAACGAAGGGAGAAGAGTTCCCAAAAGTTTGGCGATAGCTTCTCCAAAAATTTCTGAATTAAAAGAAGCGGCGGAAAAGACTGGATTAAAATGCGAAGTCGTGGCGGATATAAGCCACCCAAAAATGCCATGGCTAAAAACGGGCATGCTTCTCGTAGAAAAGGATGACGGGGCAAAGGAAAAAATCATAAAGAAAATCGCAAAACAACTCCTAAAAACCAGAAGCACAGCCACCAACAACATTGCTATTAAAAAACACTAACAGAAAACAATATTTTTTGGACATCTATGAAAGAGCGTATCCACTCTTTTCCATAAAGCCCATCTATGCTCTCTGATAACTGAAGCTGGTTTCGAGTATGTATGCGATTTTGACGGTGTTAAGTTGTTTAGAAAGAGGAGGCAATCATGCCGATGTCTTGTCCAAACAATGGTGCGGTCGCCGGGATTTGAACCCGGGTCGTCGGCGCGGGGGGCCGATGTCCTAGCCAGGCTAGACTACGACCGCATAACTAGCGTTTTTAGAATAGTTTTGTGGTTGGCATAAATTTTGTGTTTTGTGATGAAAGAAAAGGTGGGTTGATTTTTGGATTTTATCTTGATTTTGTTATGTGCACGTTCTTTATTAGTACGTATGGCGCCAGCGAAGGCGGGTCTGCTTCTCCCCACCAGTGCACGTGCTGCCTCTCTTTTGAAATCATTGAGATGTTGTTTAGTAGGTTTAATATGTTGTCGCTTATGCGTATGTCCTTCAGAGACTGTTTGATTTCTCCTTTTTCGATTAGGAATATGCCGTCTCTTGGGATTGTTGAAAAGTCGCCTTTCGCATAGTTCTGGAAACGCGTGTACCAAGTGTTTGTTAGATACAGTCCATGCTTCACTTCCTTGAACAGTTCTTCTTTTTCTGCGTCGCCAGGTTCCATTTCAACGTTCCACGCTGTTGGCACAACCAAACCCGCGTTTCCCGTAGTTTCAGTCTTGAACAACTTTGCTGTTGAGTTATTATGCAAGTAAGTTTTGAGGATTCCGCGGTCAATAATCACGTTTTCCTTTGTAGGCGCGCCTTCATCGTCAAAAACGCGGTTAGCCAAAGAATACTGCGCTGCGTTATCCTTCAAAGTCACGATTTCAGGCGCTACTTTCTGTCCAAGCTTGTCAACGAACGCCGACAATTTAACCATAACCATGAAGGCTGAAGCCATAGAAGCCCAAGTTGCAAGCAGCGAACCCATAATTAACGGGTCAAAAACAACGTCGTAAACGCCCTCTTCACCAGCCTTCGGACCCTTAGCCAACCGTGCGATTTCACCTGCTTTTCTTCCAGCTCTTTCTGGCTTAAAATTCTTCAGTGTAGAACTGCATTCAACGCCATGTCCAGAGGCTTCCCTCTCCGAGAAAGCTCTGATAGAGAGTTCAATTGCAGAGCGTTTGTCAACGCCAGTTGGGCCTTCGGAAGAAACGAGGTAGACATCCTCAAATTTTGTGAAGAGAATTCCTCCGCTCTCAACTTTTGAGCCTACTTCTTTTTCCGCTGCGTTTATGGCTTCGAAAACGTAATCGGTTGGGTTTTCAAGTTCGCGAAGTTTCTCGTCAGCATTGCTTTTTGCGTATTTAAATTTGCCTTTGACGAAACCGCCGAAAGTTGGGTTTTCCTGTGAAATTTTGGCTAAATCCATAAGCCTCTTAACCGCGCCATCAACCCCCTCAAAATTGTAGATTTTTGTCGCCACAACGCGTTTCTTCCAGGCCAAAGCCACATCAGTAGCATAGTCGTTCCAAGCAACAGAAATATCCACTTGATTATTGCTGAAACGTACTTGCCTATATCTTCCAAACGTTGTTTTCGCTAAAACCTCGTCTGCACCAAGCGCCTTCGCTTTCTTAACAATTTCCTCTGTTTTGTTAAGTGCTTCGCTCATTTTATGTACACCCCCCTAAGCCTAATATGCGGACCACCAGTAAACACTGGAACGCCTTGCGCGGGGTCACCCTTACCGCATGTAGCCGCTTCAAATTCAACATTTTTTGAAACGGCATCAACAACCTTCCAGAACTTTTCCGTTGTTGTTTCTATTACTGGCCTTGCCAATGGATGTTTGATTTCGCCATTTTCTATTAGGTAGGCTTCTCTGCCCACGTAACGTTGGTTGAAGCGTTTATCGTCTATGTTCCATTCTGTGAAGGATTTCATATAGACGCCGTATTTCACGTCTTCGATAAGCTCTTCTTCCGTGTAGTCGCCTGGGAGAACGAAGGTGTTTGCCATGCGCACTATTGCTTCTCTGTCATAGTTAATTGACCTTGATGAGCCGTTGCTTCTGGTTCCAAGTTTTGCAGCGCTTTCGCGGTTATGCAGAAACTCGTTGATTATGCCTTCTTTGTATAGAAAGCGCCTCCTAGCCTTAACGCCTTCGTCATCATACGCGTAATAGCCATAACTGTGCTCTATCGTCGGGTCATCAACTATAGTGACTACACTACTTCCAATTTTAGTGCCAATCCAGTAGGGTCCACCTTTATAAATGAAGGACCTTCCAGCTTGACTCATTTCACGTCCAAGAATCCTATCTGCTTCCATAGGGTGACCACAAGATTCATGAGCGGCTATTCCCGTGACGTTTGGGCCGCAGATCAAATCCATTACGCCTGGTTTTACGGCTTTGCTCTTTGTTATTACGTCTTTGAGAACTTTGGCGTCGTGAATGATTTTCTCTTCCATTTTCCACTCTTTGAAGGCTTCCCATCCGCCGCTGTAGCCAAACTGCTGATATGCCTGCTCGGCTTTTCCTTGTTCAATTACAGTGATGAAAGAGTGAGCTCCTATCCTTGGTATGAAGGAGTTTATTCTTGAACCTTCAGAATTCACGTAATATTTTGATATTAGGTTCACGGTGCATGAAAGCATGGTTGCAGCAATATTGACGCCACATGAGGTTAAGGCTTTATTGATTTCAGCAAACTTTGCTATTTTTTCTTCTGGAGAAATGTTCTCCAACTTCTGTTTCTGCCTAACATCCCATTTAGTTTCAACGCTTTTTTCCTTTGCAAAAACTATCTTTTCGCTTCTATTTGCGGCCCTTGCATGTTTAATCGCCAAATCAACTATTTCTCTCGCTTCATCTTTCGTCCACTTGTTTGTTGATGCAAAACCAATGCCACCGTCGGCTATAACCCGTACACAAAAGCCGCTGTCAACAGTCCAAACATAAGCCTCCAAAATGCCGCTGCGCAACATCAACGTCTCTTCAGTCTGCCTTTGAGCCCTCACTTCCGCATACTTAACACCCTTGTCCACAGCGTATTTTAAGACATAATCAGCAATGTCCTCCAACATTTTCAACCGCCCTTTTTCCAACACTATCCCATCTGCTACGATATAAAACCTTTTAGGGACGAAAACCGCTAGCGCATATATAAAAGGAGAAAAGCCCGCATGGAAATTAATTTCTGGCAAGGAAACGAGGCATGCGTTGAAGCTGCAATCATTGCCGGATGCAGATTCTTCGCCGGATACCCAATAACACCAGCAAGCGAAATCGCCGAAAACATGGCAAAGAAACTCCCAAAGGTAGGCGGAATAGCAATTCAAATGGAAGACGAAATAGCCTCAATAGGCGCGGTTGTAGGCGCAAGCTGGGCTGGAGCAAAGGCGATGACGGCAACCTCTGGACCAGGCTTTGACCTTATGCAGGAAACCATCGGCTGGGCTTTCATGACGGAGACTCCATGCGTCATAGTGGACGTTCAAAGGCTTGGACCAAGCACGGGACAAGCAACAAAGTGCGGACAAGGCGACGTTATGCAAGCCAGATGGGGGACACACGGCGACTATTCAGCAATTGCGTTGTCGCCAAATTCCGTGCAAGAAATGTTTGAGCTTACAATAGAAGCCTTCAACTTGGCCGAAAAATATCGCACTCCAGTCATACTTTTGGCAGACGAAATTGTCGCCCACATGAGAGAACAAGTGAAAATACCGCCACAAGAGAAAATAAAAATCGTTAACCGCAGAAAACCAAAATTAGGCGAAAAGGCATTTTTCGGTCTAGAAGAAGTTCCGCCCATGCCATCCATAGGCGAAGGGTTCCACGTGACTGTTACGGGCTCGACACATAACGAGTATGGAATACGCTTCACAGCAGACCCTCATGTGCACAAACGCCTTGTAGAACGAATTAACAACAAGATAAAACAGCACGCGGAAGAACTTGCAGACACTGAAAACTACAAGATTGACGACTGTGAGGTTGGCATAGTTGCCTTTGGCTGCACATCACGGGCAATATACGAAGCTGTCGAACATGCAGAAGCTAAAGGAATAAGAGTGGGTTATGTTCGCCTAAAAACAATATGGCCTTTCCCAGAAAAACCCGTAAAGGAACTAGCGCAAAAAGCAGAAACAATAATAGTCCCAGAAATGAACCTTGGCCAAATATTCTACGAGGTTCAAAGAGTTGCTGGCTGCTCAGCTAAAATTGTCGCGCTAAACAAGATTGGAGGCGGAGAACCAATAACGCCAGAAGAAATATTTGAAAAGATTAAGGAGTGCGCCAAAAAATGAGCAAACAATTCTCCGTCAAAAAATATTTGAGGCCTCTTCCGCTGCCCTTCTGCGCTGGATGCGGCGCATTCACGGTTATGAGCGAATTTTTAAGGGCTGTGCACGAACTTGGCTACGAGAACCTAGATAAATTTGTTTTCTGCAGTGGAATTGGCTGTTCATCATGGATTCCATCACCATACTTTGAAGCGGATTCCATTCACACACTGCATGGAAGAAGCATACCAGTGGCAACTGGAATAAAACTAATGCGTCCAGACCTAAACGTTGTAGTCTTCGGCGGAGACGGCGACATAGTCGGCATAGGCTTAAGCCACTTCATCCACGCAGCCAGAAGAAACATGGACATGCTAGTGATAATGGTTAACAACATGATTTACGGAATGACAGGCGGGCAAGTTGCACCAACAACACCGTTAAAGGCAAAGACAACAACAACGCCCTACGGAAGCTTCGAAAACCCACTTGACTCTGCAAGACTCGCAGTAACCGCAGGCGCATGCTACGTTGCACGCTGGACAACAGCCCACTCAACCCAACTCAAAGAATCAATAAAGAAGGCGTTAAACGTCAAAGGCTTCAAATTCATCGAAGCCATAAGTCAATGCCCAACAGCCTACGGCAGAAGAGTTGGCTTCAAGGACGCTGCACAAATGCTAAAGTGGTTCAAAGAAAACGCAGTTATAATTGAAGAGGCAGAAAAACTAAACGAAGAAGAGCTAAACGGGAAAATAGTAATCGGCGAATTCACCCAACGAAAGAGGCCAACGCTTATTGAAAACATTTACAAAACAATCGAGGAGGCAAAGAAAGAACATGGGGAAAACTGAAATAAGAATATGCGGACTAGGCGGACAGGGCGTCGTGCTTGCAGGCCAAATACTTGGCAAAGCCGCAGCCTACGAAGGAAAAAACGTCGTGCAAACGCAAAGCTACGGCGCAGAAGCCAGAGGAAGTGCAGCGAAAAGCGAGATAATAATTTCAGACGGTAAGATAGGTTTTCCCTTTGTTAGAAAATGTGACATACTGGTAGCAATGAGCCAAGAAGCCCTAGATAAGAACATAGCGGATTTGAAGGATAACGGTCTTCTTCTTATCGACAACCTGCTAGTGAAAAATGTGCCGAAGGCAAACGCGAAGATTTATGCTGTGCCGGCAACACAAATCGCGGAAGACGTGTTTAAGAATAGGCTTTACGCGAACATGGTAATTTTGGGCGTCCTAAATACACTAGTGAACCTTGTCAGAGATGAGTCTATGGAAGATGCAATACGGGATGTCGTGACCAGTGGTGCTGTCATCATAAATCTTGAGGCGTATAAAAAAGGGAGAAGTTTGGCAGCTTCTTATCGTACAATCTGAGTCTTCTGAATTTCAATTAAATAAAGAAGTCTAGAGCCTTTCTCCGTTAATACATATGTCTGCCTTTCAGTTACAGCTAAATAGCCAGAATTTAATAGATAACTTAGATACTTCTTTGTTTGAACATAATTTAATCTGGCGTTTTTCCATTATCTGGGTCTTTTTCGCTTCTCTCTTCACCTTAACAGACTTTAAAATATCGCAGATTATTGTTACACGATCTCTATACTTGAATGCCTTGATTATTGAAAACGGGAAAAGATTTAAGTTATACATATACATACACGCACCTTCTCCATTTTTACTTTTAGCATTTGTAGCATATCTGCTTTTCCATGATGCAAAGACTCATCGTTAAAGAAAATCGTTATCTTTTACATCAGCCATAATTGCAGTCAGCGTGTAACATTATGTGAAGTGGTGTTAAATGCGGAGAATCACGTATGCTGATGCTGGTGTTGACAGGATGTTACGGGTTAAAGCCAAAAAGGCTTTGCGCTCTCTGCGGCAAACTTATTGTTTCAGCCGTTATGGTAGGGTAATTAAGCTTCCCTATGGAAATGTTTTTCCATTTCGAAGTGACTGCTACTTAGACCTTGTAATAGAAGGGATAGGTACAAAAGTTCTTGTTGCACAGCTAGCTGGCAAATACGACACAATAGGCATCGACGGGGTAGCCATGGCTGTTAACGATGTTATTCGCTCTGGTGCAAGGCCGCTAGCTGTTGCAGACAACATTCACACCCAAGTATCCGAACCGCTTATGGTTGAGGAGTGGATGAAGGGGATAGTCAAAGGAGCCGCAGAAGCCGAGTGCATAGTCCCAAGCGGTGAAATAGGCGACGTGAACGAACTAATTAAAGGTCTAGTGAAGGGAAAAGGGTTCGATATGGTTTTTGCAACTATAGGCGAGGTTTCAAAAGACAAAATAATAACTGGCAGGGGTATAAAACCCGGCGACGCAATCATAGGATTGAGGAGTTCTGGGCTACACAGCAACGGTGTAACATTAACAAGAAAAATTCTGTTTAAACAGTGGGGAGGCAAATACGACGCCTATGAAACCCCAGATTCACTGAATCGTGAGCTTGTCTACGAGGTTTTAGAGCCAACTAGGATTTACGTTAAGCCATTGCTCAGGGTCGCTGAGAATGTCAAAGTTAAGGCTGCTGTTCACATTACTGGTGATGCTTATCTGAAGTTTGGCAATTTGCAGAAGTTTTCGAAAGGCATAGGTTTTGAGTTTACCAATTTTAAACCGCAGCCTATTTTCGAGCTTATTCAGAAAACTGCCGTTGAGCTTGGCGGCAAAATAGCTGACGATGAGATGTTTAAGACTTTTAACATGGGTTGGGGCTTCGCTATAGTCGTAGATAAGGCGGATTTGGATGGAGCAATAGACATTTTGGAGCGAACTGGCGTTGAAAGTGAGCAGATTGGTTTTATAACGGATTCTGGTGGAATCAAGGTTCACTATAAAGGGAAGAAAATAGTATTGAAGTGAGTCTTTGCTTTGTTGATGATAAAAGTGTTTAAATCTTTTAAGTTCGAAAGTTAGCGTATGAAATACCGTTTAAGAATCGAGGTATGCCTAAAACCTGGTCACAGCGACCCTGAAGGCGAGACTACGGCGCGTTTATTGAGGGAGCTTGGTTTTAACGTTGAAAATGTTGGCGTCAGCAAAGTTTACACTATTGTTCTTGAGGCTGGTTCGAGGCGAGATGCCATGTTAAGGGCTGATGAGATGTGTAAGCGGCTTTTGGCTAATCCGACGAAGGATGATTACATTATCCATGTTGAGGAGGAAAAATGAGGGCGGAAGTCTACATTCGCAGAGAAGCAGCCTTTCCACTTTTTGAAATAAACCTTCTAGGGGCTCATGACCAGCAGCTTCTAAGCGTAAGTCAAGAGCTTGGGATAGGTTTAAACCTACAAGAGATGCGGGCTGTCCGAGAATATTTTAGGTGTAAGGGTCGGAACCCAACGGATGTTGAGTTGCAGACAATAGGGCAAACATGGTCTGAACACTGTTTTCACAAAACTTTCAAGGGCAAAATAGTATTCAACGGGAAAGAAATCAACAGCCTCTTCAAAACCTACATTGCGAAAGCCACTGAAGAGTTAAAGCCGCGCTGGTGCTTTTCAGTTTTCGAGGATAACGCTGGCATAATACATTTTGACAAGGGCTATGGCATAGCCGCAAAAGTTGAAACGCATAATCATCCTTCCGCTATAGAGCCTTTTGGCGGCGCCGCCACTGGTGTTGGCGGCGTAATCCGCGACATTTTAGGTGTTTGGGCAGACCCTATTGCATGTACGGATGTTTTAGGTTTTGGTCCATTAGATTTTGATTATAAGCGTCTCCCGCAAGGCGTTAAGCATCCAAAATACGTGTTTTTGGGTGTTGTGGCTGGTATTGGATGTTATGGAAATAATATGGGAATTCCCACGGTTAATGGAGCTATTTATTTTGATGAAAGTTATGTTGGCAACGTTGTTGTTTACTGCGGATGCGTTGGCTTGCTTCCGCTAAAAAAGTTTAGGCGGAACGCCAAATCTGGCGACGTTATTGTTTTGGCTGGCGGCAAAACTGGTCGTGACGGAATTCACGGCGTCACTTTTGCTTCTGCCGAGTTAACCGAAAAATCCGAGGAAATTTCTAGGCCAGCAGTTCAAATTGCAAATCCAATTGAGGAGGAGAAGCTGAAGAGGGCTATAATCCAAATAAGGGATTTTGAGCTTGCCTCTGCAATAACGGATTTGGGTGGTGGAGGCTTATCTTCTGCTGTCGGCGAAACTGCAAAGAGGTTTGGCTGCGGAGCAGTTGTTGAACTTGACAAGGTTCCGCTTAAGTATGCTGGTTTGGCTCCTTGGGAAATCTACATTTCCGAGTCGCAAGAAAGAATGCTTTTGGCTGTTCCTCCAGAAAACCTTGAAAGGGTTATGAAAATTTTCGCGGATGAAGATGTTGAGGCTACGGCCATTGGAAAATACACTACTGACAAGATTTTACGGATTTATTATAAAGGCGAGAAGGTGGCTGAAATAGATATTCCATTTCTCTTTGAACCGCCAATGGTTGTGCGAACTGCCAAATACAAGCCCTTACATGGTGAAGAGCCAAAATTTCCAGAGCCAAAAGACCTAACAGGTACGCTTCTGCAACTTTTGTCTTCGCCGAACATCGCAAGCAAGGAAAGCGTAATCCGAACTTACGACCATGAAGTGAAGGGCAACACCGTTCTTAAGCCACTGCATGGCAAGTATGGTGGACCTAGTGACGCTTCTATAATAAAGCCTTTAGAAAATTCTTGGAAGGGCTTAGTTATTTCATGCGGGATGAATCCTAACTATGGTAAAATTGACACTTATTGGATGGCAGCTTCAGCCATAGACGAGGCGATAAGGAATAATGTTGCTGTTGGCGGAAGACGTATAGCCTTACTTGACAATTTCACGTGGGGCAGCCCAGAAAAACCCGAAAGGCTTGGTAGCCTCGTTAGGGCGTGTGAGGCATGTTACGATTTTGCAAAGGCTTTCCGAACGCCATTCATTTCTGGAAAGGACAGCCTTTATAATGAGTCGCCTCTTGGACCTGTAACGCCTACGCTTTTGATAACTGCTTTGGGCGTAATTCCAGACATACGCCTTGCGGTTTCGATGGATGTCAAAGAGCCTAACAATGCAGTCTACATTGTAGGTCAAAGTTTCAAGGAGTTGGGCGGTTCAGAATATTATAGACTGAAGGGCTTTTTTGGAAAAACTGTGCCGAAAGTTAGGGCGGTTCAAGCTAGAAAAACGTTTAGAGCAATTTCTAGGGCTATTGACTTGGGTTTGATAAAGTCTTGCCATGACCTTTCTGAAGGCGGCTTGGCGGTTGCAGTTGCAGAGATGGCTTTTTCAGGCGGATATGGAATTGAATTGCATTTAAATAAAGTTCCAGTTAAGGGCGTCAACCGCAACGATTACATATTGTTCTCGGAATCTAACAGTCGCTTCTTGGTTGAAGTTTCACAAGAAGCTAAAAGGGACTTTGAAAAATTGATGCGCGGGAAAGTTTTTGCGGAAATCGGAAAAGTCACGAAAACTCCGCGGTTGTGCATTTATGGCTTAGATGACAACATCATCGTTGATGCATCGCTAAAAGATTTGTTGACAAGTTGGAAAAATCCGCTAAGCAGCGGGGTCTAACCATGAAGAGGGGAGAGATTCACATCTGCGTTTTGCGCGTTGGCGGAACAAATTGCGACGCTGAAACTAAAAGAGCCTTTGAAGATTTAGGCGTCAAAGCTGAAGTGGTTCACGCAAACGAGATTATAAAGCGTAGAAACCTACTCGAATATCATGCACTTGTTTTTCCCGGCGGTTTTTCTTACGGTGATTATGTGCGGGCTGGCGCAATTTGGGCGAAGTGGCTGACAGCTAAACTGGATAGAGAATTAAAGGAGTTTGTTAGGGAAAACCGTCCAATTTTGGGAATTTGCAACGGCTTCCAAGTTCTTGTTGAGGCTGGACTGCTTCCAGGCTTTGATGGAATCAGCCAATACCCAGAGGCTTCTTTGGCAACAAATTTTCCGCCTGGCTACAATTGTCGATGGATTTACCTTAAACACGAAGGCAAAGGAAAATGCATATTCACGCAGAACATTCCACGTGGAAAGGTCTTACGGATGCCTGTGGCACATTCTGAGGGGCGCTTTCTTTTTCCGAAAGAAAAAGAGAAGCAGTTATTGGAAAGGCTTTACGAGAATGACCAGCTTGTTTTCCGCTATTGTAGCGAAGAAGGCGAGTATGCTGATGGATGTTTTCCAACAAATCCAAACGGCTCTTTTCATGACATCGCTGGGATATGCAATCCCGAAGGGACAATATTCGGTTTGATGCCACACCCAGAAAGAGCCTTTTACTGGTGGCAGCATCCAGACTGGACTAGACGGAAGCGGATGCCACAGTATGGTGATGGAAAGCTAATTTTTGAAAGCTTAATCGAATATCTACTCAAGAGATTTTAAGTCTTCGATGCGTGGAAGCCCCGTCCTCGCGCCCATTTTCATTATGCATCTTGAAGCTACAAAATTGCCGAGTCTCCCACACTCGTAGAGGTTTTTCCCGTTAAGTAAGCCGTATAGGAATCCAGCGCAGAAAGCGTCTCCAGCGCCAGTTGTGTCCACAACCTTAACATTAAATCGGTTTACATGGTGTTTTTCCTTTCCATCAGTTACGTAACATCCGTTGCTTCCAAGCTTCACGGCGACTATTTTGACGCCCATTTCTAATAGGATTTCAGCGCCTTTCTTGTAATCCTTCACTTTGGTTAGGAGCTCAATTTCCCTCTGGTTCGGCATCAAAACAAAAGTTCGCCTCACCATTGGCTCAAGCGCGTCTAAACCTTTTCTGGCGTAGAGTTCTCCAGGGTCAAAGCTCACTTTGACCTTTTCTGGCAAGATTTCAATGAGTTGCTTTTGGGTTTGGAAGGATTTTTCGCCGACGAAGGATGTTAAGTGTATGAACTGCGTGTTGAATGCATATTCTCTGTCTATTTCATTGAAAGTTATCGTGTCGTTTACGCCTGGGTCAACGTATAAGGCTCTTTCCCCCTTCTCGTCCACAAAGCCCATCACTGTTCCACTTCTTCCGCCTTTCGCGTGTATTATGCCGTTTGTGTCAACGCCTTCTCTGCGAAAATCTTCGATTAGCATTATGCCTTCCCTGTCGTTGGCTATTTTTCCGATAAAACCAGTTTTGCATCCAAGCCTCGCCAATCCAACTATTGTGTTTGCAGCTGAGCCGCCGCATGCTTCTTCACAGTCTTTTATGAAGCCTTCTTCTTCTGCGCCAGCTATCTTGTTTACTTTGAAGAGTTTGTCAACGTTTAGGGCTCCGAAGCCCACAACGTCAAAGCGGCTCATTTAAACAACTCGCTCAAATAAATCTTGTATTCGCCAAGTTTTCCGCCGTAGTTTCCAGCTGAAACCTTAACGACGCCATCAACGTTAAGCGCTGCTTTTATGCCGTTTTTCATCGCCTTTTTGACGGCTTCCATTGTTATGCCGTTAATCACTATTTCTGGAATATAGTTGACGCCTTCTGGCACTTTCGATTCTTTTCCAAGCCTTTTCTTTAGTGATGGGCAGTAGGGATGGTTTGTTGTTGGTCCTATCCATGGATAGTGCGTTTCTGGTTTTGAGCCAGCGGAGCAAACGTCGAATGGTGTTATGACGCCTTCCACCTTGTGTATTGCCTCCAAAGCCTTCTCAGAAGCCTCTTTTAGCGCATCCTTTGTTTTGCACATTATCCAAAAGTTTGCTCCCATGATGCCTCTGGCGTATCCTATTTGGCGTTCAATTATGAAGTCTGGAACCATTATTGGCACAACTATTACTTCGCGTCCGTAGCGTTTCTCGATCCACTCGTAACCGTCTCCACAGTGTCCGACGCGCTCCATCATGTCAATTTTTCCTTCAGCGTTTGGCGTGGCATCAAAAACCGCCGTGAAAGGCTTAACAAGAATGTCCTGTCTAATTCTATAAGAAAGTTCAATCTCGAACTTTTTCACGGATTCTGAAAAGGGTTTTTTGGGGTCTATTCCGCCCCAAAACTGAAGTAGCGCTCCTCTGCGTTTGTCTGGAGTTTCCTTTTCGCCTAGCCACTTTTCTATTCCGCCTTCAACCCGCCCAATAACAATTGAAGGTGTTGCTGTTGCGTCTTCCGCTGCTTTTCGCAGTGTTTTCTCGTCATCCGCTGTTACGGTTACTCTTGTGTATATGCCCACAAACGCTTCTGCATATGTATCTTCTATTTCTGCACTTTTAGTCATTTCAACCCAACCTTCCTATGGCTTCCCCTCTAACCTTTTTCCTAAATTCGCTGCTTTCCCTTGCTAAAACCTCAATATTTTCTCTTGTTGCTATTTTAACTTTAGGCAAACCTCCAAACTTTAGGAGACTTTCAATTAGGGCTGGGCTTACCTCTGCCTTTTTTAGGGTTTCTAAACTCCAGTTTTCAACAATTTTCAGGGTTTGCTCCTTTCCGAAGCGCATAAACAATTCGGCGATTATCGCTGTTGGTATGCAGTTGTTGGATAAAATTGCGATTTCAGCGTTTGCCACGGCGTATCTGTTGCCGTTAAAGGAAACTGCTAATCCACCATTTTTTTTCACAAGTTTTAAGGCTTCAATGTCTGTTATGCTGTCGCCTACATACATTACATCTGACAACTTCGCGCCAACTTTTTTTACAGCATCTAAAATGGCTTCAGCTTTCTCCGCGCCCCCAACGGGATTAACCTTATAAAGAATACGTCCAGAATCCAGGCTCGCTATTTCTTTCCAAAAGATTTCATCCAAACGCAAGACAGCCTTTCGATACTCTGCTGGGAAATCTTCCAACGTTTTAGCGTTTTCTGGAATCTCGATGATTGGCATCCGAGCAATCTCCTTTGCTAGTTCCATGAGCCGTTTTTTCTCGTTCTTTTCTATGCGGTATTTGCTGATTTTTAGCTTTGTGCAGTAGGCGTTTCTGTATGGAAATTCGACGGCTTGACACAGCGCCTTTACATAATGTTCGTAGCTTGTGCTCACAATAAAAGCATGAACCAGTCTCCTCACATGGTGCAGCATTTCCTTCGCTTTTGGAATTAAAACCAAACTTTTAGCTGAAAATTCACGCATTTTCTTATCAGTGACACCGTAAGCCCTAATAAAAGGCAAAATAAGCTTTAAAGTGTCCCCAGCCTTGTATCCGCGCCTTTTCAAAACATATGCCAAAACATCGTCATATCGACTTACAACTGTAAAAAATTTTTCTCCCTCTGTCACGTAGTGAGCTGTTATTTCAAATGCGTTATCATTTTTTGATATTGGACCTTCGCAGTCGGAAACAAAAACCTTCTTCACTGTTTGCGCCTCAACTCCTCCATGTGCCTAATACTTTTTTCGATATGCTGTTTTGAGGCTATGTCCCTTCTGCACCAAAGTGCTCCACCACTTATCGCGTTGATTCCCTCCATGGAAATTTTCCTAGCTTCCTCAATGTTTTCGCCTACACCCACAACAGCGACAGCCCTTGATTTTAGGGCGTATGTTTTTCCGTCACGAAGTTCCATTGAAGCTGGATAAACGCGTATTCGCTTTCCATATTTATCCGTTAGCTTGTACGCCTCTGTTAAATCGACGGGAGTTCCCACTTCGTCCTTTTTTATGGCTTGTGGAAACGCGTCCATGTAGCCGCCATAGTTTGGAGGAACCTTATATACAACAACGGTTGCAGTTTTTTCTAATTCGACTTTTGTTAGGTTGCCGTCCAGAATTTTGAAGCAGACGTCGACAAAATCCTCTTTGATTGTTGGCATGATGTTAATTATTTCCGGGTCTCCTGGTCTACTGTTGTTTTCAAGAATTTTCAAACCTTTACCAGTGTGCATGAAAGCCACGTAGAATGGTATTCCCCTCAAAGCCGTTTTGTCTTCAATTTTCCATTTTTCAAAAATCTTTTTGACTGTTTCGATTTCCCTTTCCCGCTCTGCGCTTGTCATAAATGGCAAATTATCGCTCTTGTCTTTGTATGAACCCATCCCGCCAGTGTTCGGTCCCTTGTCACCGTCAAAAGCGCGTTTGTAATCCCTTGTGTCTGGTAGGGGCACGAGGTGTTTGCCATCGCAGAAGACTTGAAAGCTTGATTCTTCGCCCTCAATCTTTTCTTCAACTATTACTGCGCCGTGCTGAAGATTCGCCAAAAAATGTTCTAGGAGTTGCTCTCGGCTTGTGAAGTGGTCGCCCCATACGCCTACGCCTTTTCCAGCAGCTGGCAGGTCTGGCTTCACGACAGCCATGTTTCCAAGCGTGTCAAGCCACTTGTAAAGTTCTTTTTTGGCTTCTTCTTGGCTTTTGTAATCTTTTGGGTTAAATATTTTGAAGCGTGGATTCAGTTCTGGCGCAATTTCTTCGAGTAGGAGGCGCTGCTTAACTTTACTTGCTTCGATTGCGTATTCCTTTGTTGGGCAAATCATCGGTATGCCAGTTCGCTTCTCAACAAGGTCTCTGACGCCATCTATTATTGGCTTTTCTGGACCAACAATCCCGAAGTCTATTTTGCTTTTGTTCTTCTTTGCGAAGTTGCAGATTTCCTCTACGTTCAAGTCTGGAATGACAATGTGTTCCTTCGCTCTTTCAACGTTAAAGGGGTTTTTCTGCTTGTCAGCCACGTAAATTTCCACTTTATATTTTAGGCTGCGTGCAAGAGCGTCGATTATGGCTGCTTCTCTCGCGCCGTAGGAAACCACGAGCACGCCGACTTTTTCCATAGTGTTTCCTCACTTAATGTATAAACGTCTTTTTAAAAATCATATTTTGTTTATACGCCTTCCAAGGCTTCGAGTATTTCGTAGAGTCTTCCAGTTTCCTCGTAGCCCTCCAAGAATCGCTTCTTCATTTCATCAGCAATTTTCTGTGCCAGCGGCGTTGGATACTTTCCTGTTATACATCCTAGGCATAGCTGGTCTTTTTGAAAGCCTGTGGCTTTTACAAAATTTTCTATCGACTGATAGCACACGGCGTCTGCGCCTATAATTTTCGCGATTTCTTCAGCTGTGTGTTTCGCGCCTATTAGTTGTCCGTATGTTGCCATGTCAATTCCGTAAAAGCATGGTCCAATTATGCGTGGAAAAGTCACGAACAAGTAAACTTTTTTGGCGCCCATTCTGCGGAGCTTTTCAATCACAACCTTTGTTGTGTCGCCTCGCACTACACTGTCTTCGGTAATTATGACGCGTTTTCCTTTAACTTTCGATGCTAAAATGTTGATTTTCTTGTCTATTGTTTCATAGCGCTCCTTGTTAAGCAGTATAAACGCTCTTTCCGTCACGTATCGGTGTCTGCGCGAGGCTCTCTCCCATCTTAACCCAGAGGCTTCGTGAACGCCCATGGCAGAGTCGTCGCCTGTCTCTGGCATTGAAATGATTACGTCAGCATCCTTAACAATGTCTGGATTTTCCTTAACAAGGTTTCTTCCAAACTCTTCGCGCACTTCATAAACGTATTTTTCGTCAAAGCTTGAGTCTGGTCTTGCAAAATATGCGAACTCGAAGGCGCATAAAGCCCTACGTTTTCCGTCCACAAGCTTTTGCCTATTAAAGCCGTTTTCTGAAACGGTTACGAGTTCGCCTGGCTCTATTTCGAAGGCTTTTTCGAAGCCGTTTATGTCCAGTCCAACGGTTTCAGACGAGAAAGCGTATATCTTTTTGTCTCGACTGTGACCTGCGCATAAGGGTCTTATTCCACAGGGGTCTTTGAACGCGAAAAACGTGCCATCCTTTGTTATTCCAGCAACGGAAAAGGCGCCATCAATATCATGCATGCAATTTTCAACAGCCGACTCCAATTCTTTACCTTTCATTAGTTCGATTAGTAGTTTATGGCAAATTAGTTCAGCGTCGCATTCGTAGGAAAACTTCGGAAATGTTTCGCGTATTTCCCTTTTCAAGTGAAGCGTGTTCACCACGTTACCGTTAAATGAAATGGCTAACTTGAACCCGTTTTTTGAAGCTGTAACTGGCTGGGTGCCCCTTATCAGCGATTTTTCATCAGATTTTCCAGAAGTTGTGTACCTAACGTTTGCTATTCCAACGTATCCAGGTAGTCTTCCAAACCATTCTTGTATGGCGCTGGTCTTTATTTTTGGTATTAAGTCTAAGCTTTTGTGGGTGTGGAATTTTCCGTCATAGTATGTGAGGAAACCGTGTGACTGGTGTCCTCTATGGTTTTGGGCGCGCATGCCCCAGTAAATGTATGGGAATATGGGCTGTTTCTCGAAGTTTATAGCCCCGAACACTCCGCACCCTATTTTGACTCCTCCCCTTACGCGCGCAAAGTAGAAATTGGTTGCTTAAGAGTTTTTATTACATTTTTAACTAAAAACAATGTTAACTTTAGAAAGCGTGAGCAGAACAAAAACCGCTAACGCACTTGACTCCATGTTATTGTTAGTTCCGCGTTTGAAACCACGTGAATCCACCAGCCAAACGGCGTAAAAGAATCATTGTAATAGACTATTAGGCGTGCTATGGAGCCTATTGGGGCGTCGCATGGAACACTACCATTCCACGTCAAAGTTTTTGTCTTGCTTGGTTTTAGAGTTAACGTTTGCGGTGTTCCACTCCAACTCCAAGTTTCACCTTCAAAAGCTATGTTAACAGACCATGTGCCCTCGCATTTCCCAGTATTTTTAAAGGTTATTTGCACGGTGAACACTTCACATGGCGCTTTATCAACAACTCCGCCACCTTCGCATGCAAAACAAAGCCATTGCATTTCTTCTGAACGTGTAATTGAAAAGCCGAGTGTTAAAAGCGAAATAGCTATGGTAAAAGCTAAAAGACTATGTTTCTTCATATTCTCTCCTTTCCTCCACCATAAATAATCTGCAGACTCCTCTTTATCCATTCTGTAAAATGCTTCTATAAGATAAAACCAGAAAATCTAGAGGGGGTAGGTCACTATTGCAATGGAAAAGCTCCAAAAATATGTAAATTTCATGGAGTTACTCTAAACTTGTCTCTAGGATAAAGCGTAACCTCTCTAATGTTTCGTTTTCCAGTCAGCATCATTGTTAGGCGCTCCAAACCAATAGCCCAACCAGCATGCGGCGGCATACCATAATCAAAAGCCTGCAAGTGATACTTGAAAGACTCTGGGTTTAGCCCCTTCTCCTTCAAACGCTTTATCAACAATTCCTTATCCGCAATCCTCGTCCCGCCAGAAACAAGCTCAAGCCAACGCCACATCAAATCGAAACCTTCGCATATTTCTGGGTTTTCGTCGCGTGGCTTTATGTAAAAAGCCTTTGAATGCGTCGGCCAATCTGTTATGAAGTAGAAGGTTTGGTGAAGTTTTCCAAGTGTTCGCATTGCTGGTGTTGGTATGTCCTCTCCCCAAGGAATCTCTACGCCTTCGCCTTTCAACTCTTCAATGACATCGCTATAAGTTAGCCTTTTAAACGGAACTTCTGGAACATTAACCTTATATTTCAACGTAGCCAATTCGCGTTGACATTTTTCGTTTACAACCTTGCACACGTGTTGAATCAACTGCTCCAACAGTTGCATGACAGCCTCAGCGTTAGCAAACGCCTGTTCAATGTCTATTGACACGAACTCGCTTGTGTGCATCCGCGTATGCGATTCCTCAGCCCTAAAAAATGGACCCACCTCAAAGACTTTCTCCAAACTCATAACAAGCTGTTCCTTATACAACTGCGGACTTTGAGCGAGGAAGGCTTTTCTCCCAAAATAATCAACTGAAAATAGCGCCGCGCCGCCCTCTGTGGCTGAAGCAATAATCCGTGGAGTGTGAACTTCTATGAATCCCCTCCCAAACAAGAAATCACGTATTGCCTCTACGGCTGTGTGTTGAATTTTAAAAACAGCCACATTTTCTTCGCTGCACAAGTCCAATGCTCTAGCATCAAGTCTCACATCAAGCTTTGCTGGAGTCTTTCCCGTAATGTCCAATGGCAGCTGAGGCGTGGCTGTGCTGAAAATCCTAATCTCCTTCGGTATTACTTCGACGCCCCGCGGAGTGATTTCCGTTTTCTTCACAGTTCCAAGAACGCCTATGCTGTAGCGTTTCTGAAGCATCTGCGACTTCGACAACACTTCGCCACTAACCTTTTTCCTAGGAACCGTAACTTGTATTGTGCCTTCCCTATCCTGCAATATTATAAAGCGAATTCCACCCAAATCCCTAATTTCCTGAACCCACCCGAAAAGAATCACATCTAAACCGTGCAGTTCAGGCTTAACTTCCACGGAATAATGCGTCCTCCGCCAATCACCAAGAGAATCCAACTTCATAAACGCACCATCCGTTCTAATCTGCAAACTCCACGCGCAACGTCATATTGCGAACTTTACGCGCAATTTCCTTTAAAGCCTTTACATTAAAGGGCAAACGTGAATCGCGCCTTCGCCTACGCAAAATAACACGTGTTTCGGTTGTGCCATCAGGCAGCCAAATAGTGTTGATGGTGACAATGCTTAATGGAGCGAACAAATCCTCCAAAAACTTCCTATTATCAACACCGTGCTCCAAAACACGGATGTTTTTGCCAGTTTCCTCACTTAAAGCCTTAATGATTTTGCCGCCATAACCCAAAATACGCGCAACATCACCTGGTCCAACAATAATTGCCAAAGTGTTGTCAGCCTCAACCGCACCGTGAAAATGCACGTTCTGAAGTGCTGGATACTTTTCTTCTAATGGCAACAATAATCGAGCAATTTTCAAATCAAGTTCTGTAATTTCGCCAGACTTAACCCTAGCTGAACACTTTGGACACAGTATCCCACTCTTAAGACAGAAACTACATAATACTGTTTTCACCTTAAGAAGCGCCCTCCACACAAATAAAGGAGGGGCGGCGGAGCCTTGAAAGCACACTGAAATATGCTGCTCTATCGCTCAAGAGTTATTTCGATTGTGCTGACGTTTGTTGGCGTGCCACCCTCTTCTCTGGGTGCCATCGACTGAGTCCCAATGCCAACCTTCTTAATCTTAACGTCTGGCAGGAACCTGCGCCTAACAACTTCAACGACGTCGACTGCACGGCTTATGGATCGCCCTCTTGCTTTTACGTTTACTTCTTTTGCTCCGCCGTGAAAGAGGGTTATGCAAGCCAGTACGTAGTTCATTACTGGCTTATTCCCGACGAGCACTGAGTTGCTCTCTGACATTTTGTACCGCCTCACTCCTAGTTTTCACTTTTTCTATGGCTCCATAACCATTTTTATCGTTAAATAAATACATTACGGTGATATCTTCTATTTGAAACGGAATTAAAAAGTTTCAATTATTGCTAAATTCTTAAATAATCGGTACTATTGTAAAAATTCTATTTAACAAAGGTAGAGGTTGAAAAGTTGGAAGCACTTACAAGACGCTCACTACAATTGTTAAAAATGATTTATGAAAAGGGCAGAGCCACGAGTACTTATACGCTTTCCGTAAAACAAGAGGCGTTAGCAAGGCAGATGGGCATAAGCAGACAAGCATTGAACGTCCATTTAAGGAAATTGCGAGACCTAAACTATATTCGCACTGGGAGGGGTTTCATAGACATAACAGAAAAGGGACTAAACGCGCTTGGTTTATCAGTTAATCCGGCATTCGTGCTGCTCAAAGTATTGCCACACAAAAGAACACTTGCCTACGAGAAAATTAAGGAGTTAGCCGTCCAAAGAGCCTTCAGAATAACTGGTGATGTTGACGCTCTCCTAATAATTGATGGAGAAAAACTCGACGAAGTGCTGAAAAAGTTATCTGCAATTGACGGTATACAAGACACAAAATCATACGTCACAATAGAAACAATAAAGTGAGAAGGTTCACGAAATGAAACTGTTTGAGTACGAAGCAAAAACCATACTTGCGAAATTCGGAATACCGACACCTCAAGGAGGACTGGCGACAAACGTAAACCAAGCCCGTGAAGTTGCAGCCAAACTAAAACCACCCTTTGCTGTTAAAGCCCAAGTTCTTGTCGCTGGAAGGGGAAAAGCTGGAGGAATACTGTTCGCTGATTCCATAGAAGAGGCAGAGAAGGCAGCAGAGAAACTTTTAGGAATGCAGATAAAGGGCATACCAGTTAAAAGCGTCTGGATTGAAGAAAAAATTCAAACTAAAAAGGAACTTTACTTCGGCATAACAATAGACCGTTTTACTCGAAGCTATGTTGCAATTGCATCCGCCGTCGGCGGAATGGAAATAGAAGAAGTTGCCCAAAAATCACCAGAAAAAGTCATAAAATTCCCAATAGACCCACTGTGTGGCTTTTATCCCTTTCAAGCCCGCCAAATCGCGAAAAAAATAGGCTACAGCGGCAGCGTCCTTTCAGAACTAGGCAGAATCTTCGAAAGGTTGTATCGCATAGGAATGGAATACGACGCAGAACTAATCGAAATGAACCCACTAGTCGAAACTGTTGACGGAAAATTTGTCGCAGCAGACGCAAGAATAATAATTGATGATAACGCGTTGTTCCGCCACCCAGAATACAAAAAGAGACTAATGGAAGGCGAAGGCGAACTGACACCACAAGAAATCGAGGCTATGAAAAACGACTTGGCATACGTCAAACTGGACGGGGACATAGGCGTAATAGGAAACGGAGCAGGCTTAGTAATGGCAACGTTAGACACAATACAAGTTTACGGTGGAAAACCCGCAAACTTTCTGGACGTTGGAGGCGGAGCACCACCAGAAAAAATCGCCGCAGCCCTACAAATAGTATTATCAGACAATAATGTCAAGGCACTTTTCATAAACATCCTCGGCGGAATCACACGCTGCGACGACGTTGCAAAGGGAATACTGGAAGCAAAGGAAAAAGTCGGCGTTACAAAACCAATGGTCATTAGGCTTGTAGGCACAAACGAGGAAGAAGGCAAAAAAATCCTCACAGAAGCTGGAATAGACGTGCTAGAAAGCATGGAAAAAGCCGCACAAAGAATCGTTGAAACCGCCAAAAGCGGAGGAAAATAAAATGGGCATAATAATTGGAAAAGACACAAAAGCAATCGTCTGGGGAATAACCGGCACACAAGGAAGCTTCCACACGAAACTAATGCTAGAATATGGAACAAAAATCGTGGCTGGAGTTACTCCAGGGAAAGGCGGAACAACAGTCCACGGCGTTCCAGTATACGACAGCGGAGAAGAAGCACAAGAAAAACATCACGCAAACGCAGCTATAATCTTCGTACCAGCACCATTCGCGGCAGACGCAGTTCTGGAAGCCCTAGAAAATGGAATAAAAACCGTAGTAATAATAACCGAGCACATCCCAATAAAAGACTCAATCAACATAATGGCACGCGCAAAACAATTAAACGCCACAATAGTTGGACCAAACACACCTGGCATAATAACCCCTGGAGAAAGCAAACTTGGAATAATGCCATCGCACATCTTCAAGCCTGGCAACATCGGAATTGTCTCAAGAAGCGGAACACTAACATACGAAATAGCAGCGGGCTTAACCACTAAAAATCTTGGGCAGTCAACATGTCTAGGCATAGGCGGAGACCCAATAACGGGATTAAACTTCATCGAAGTCCTAAAAATGTTCGAAAAAGACGAACAAACAAAGGCTATTATTCTTATAGGCGAAATAGGCGGAAACCTTGAAGAACTAACAGCTGATTACGTGGCAAAAACAAGCTATCCAAAACCGATAGTGGCATACATAGCTGGACGTTCCGCTCCGCCTGGAAAGCGCATGGGGCATGCTGGCGCGATAATAATGGGCAAGGCTGGAACCGCAGAAACCAAAATTGAAGCGCTTAAAAAGGCGGGAATAAAAGTTGCCGAAAAACCAAACGACGTAGCCAACCTAATAAGCCAATAGCCCAACGCGTAAAGTATATCTAACTGTTAAGCACTTGACTATTAGCCGCGTAAGAGGTAAACAAAATGCCCATAATGGACCCGTTCAAGAAAACGCTTGCCCAAAAGCATAGGCTCTACATGAAGATATGCAGGGAGTGCGGCGCTAGGAATGCGGAAAGCGCCGTCAAGTGTAGACGTTGCCGAAGCAAAAACTTACGTTGGAAGAAGAGAGAAATCATAAAGTAGATTCTAGGGGTCCTAAAGAGTTTTAAACAAAGTTTCAACGTTAAAAAGCGTGTTTGCACATCCATTTTTTATTAAAGGCACAGCTTGACCAGCAACCCCCAAATTCTTCAACGCTTCGCCGCTAATTTTTATTTCTTCACCACAAGCAACTCCAACAACACCGTCATAATTTCTAGAACTCAATATTTTAGCCACACACGAACCACCAGGCAAAATGTAAACGTCATAACCCTTCCTTTCAGCGAAAGTCACAGTTCTATTAATCAAGCAGTCTGGAGAACAGTGTGCACAAACATAAGTAGGCAAATCCGGATTAAAATTTGCCTTGCACCTACTATCCATGTATTTCCTTGAGCAGTGCGGCAAAAATAGGGCTCTTTTACGCGTTTGTAAAAACCTCTCCCTCTCCGAAAGATTTCTCGCCTGAATCTCAACAAGATCCTGGAGGAGAACAACAATTTCAGCCAAGTTAAGACCAGTTACCTCTTGAAGCTTGAACTTCTTTATTATTTCAAGCATCGCCTCTCCGGCTTTCTTGTGCAAACTTCTACGATAACTAATCTTAGCCATTTCACTAAAAAACAAGCGTGGAATACTCGAAAGGTCAAACGTGAACTTATAGGGCATAATCAAAGAAAAGAAGGACAAACTTTTAAAGTTAACTCCATGTCTATTTTAAACCGACGCGAAGCTATATGGAGGCTCAAAATTGGGTTTACTAGACATATTTAAAAGAAAGAAGAAGGAACAAGAAAGCGAAGTGAAAGCGATGGCTGAACAAAAAATAAAAACTGAACTCGAAAACCTATGCGGAGAAGACAAAGAAGTATACGAGATGCTATTAGACACGATGTTACTTGACCCGAGGAAAGTTGGGGTTACCATGAAAGAGGCTGCTGAAAACGCAAAGAAATTTGAAAAAGAAAATGACCTCACAAGGGCTAACATTTGGTACAGAGTAGCCGGAGGACTAGCAATTTACGAGGGCAACGTGAAAAAGGTTGCGGAATACTTTAGCGAAAGCCAAAGACTTTCTGGTACTAACTATTCGATATTAAAAGATCCAGAAAAAGCTGTGGCTAAAGCCCAAGAGTATTATAAAAAGCATTTGAAGTGATAACGTTAATCTCTTTCTTTATTTTTCCGTCTCATCAGTGTATCCTAGAAGTTCCCTTAAAGACCGCACTTCTTCACGCAGCATGTTTACCTCGCTTTCCAACGCAATTGCCTTCGATTCAGCAGCTTTCCTCAACTTTTCAATTTCAATCATCAAGTTCGCCCTTTCAGTTTCTAAAGTCTTGATTTTTTCACGCAGGTTCTTCAAGGTCTGCATAAGCTCTTCCCTTATACCTTTAATTCTCTCCACCATGTTTTTAATACTTACTGTCTCTTCAAATCTAGTTTCAACTTCCAAAGCTGCTCTAAACCGCGCCCCACATTTCGGACAATCAAATATTCCCACAGAAAGTCTCGACTCTTCTGTTTTCTCTAGCGACTTTCGCGAAGGAATAGGCCAAGTTTTAACAGGATGCGACACTTCTGCTCCACATTTTGGGCATTTAACCAAACGCTCCCCTCCCTCCTAGAATAATTATTTAGCTTTTGTCTAAAATGTGTTTTGAAACTTGGTAAATTATTAATTCCAAAAGCTAAAATATAGAGGTTTTTGGGGGTGGAGAAATTTATGCAAGTTGGTGAGATGAAAAGCAGACTCGAAGATAAAATTAGGGCACTAGAGAAGGAGAAGGCCGCGCTTTTGGAAGAGGTTAAGCAGCTTAGGGAGGTTGTGGAGCTAAGCGAGAAAGCGAAAAATTTGGAGAGTGAAGTTGACAAGTTGAGGGAGGAAGTCAAAGCATTGAAGAATAAAATTCCAAAAGAGTTTCTTCAAGAACTCCGTGAAGCGGCGTCAACCTTACTCGAAGAAGATGAGGAAAAACGAGAAGAATGCCAAAGTTGCAATGAGGAGGAAGAACTCCTATAGGTAATTCAAAAACAGAAAAATAAGTGGGGAAATGATGCGAAGCATCAGATGCTAATTTGGAACATCAGCCTCTCAACAAGTTCCTTATACCTATTTCGAATAGTAACCTCCGTAACCTGCGCTATTTCGGCAATTTCCCTCTGGGTCTTCCTTTCGCCAGTCAAGACAGAAGCTATGTAGCTGGCTGCAGCCGCTATTCCAGTTGGGCCGCGTCCAGAAGTCAGCTTAAGCTCTTTTGCTGCTGCTAATATTTTGTGGGCGATTTCTTCAACTTTCCCTTGCATTGTCAGCTGGTTTGAAAACTTTGTGATGTATTGGCTTGGCTTCAAGGGCGGTATTGAATATTCAAGCTCTTTTATCAGGAAACGGTAGCTGCGTCCAACCTCTTTCTTGTTAACGCTTGATGCTTGAGCTATTTCCTCAATTGTCCTCGCTAATCCACACTGTCTGCAAGCCAAATAAATCGCTGCAGCTGTTACGCCTTGAATTGACCTTCCGCGGATTAGCCTTTCCTTCACGGCTTTTCTATAAATTACAGATGCCGTTTCAAGAATGTTTTTTGGCAAGCTTAAGTTGTTGGCAATCTTTGTTATTTCAGACAACGCAAAAGCAAGATTTCGCTCTGTAGCATCTGAAACCCTTATGCGACGCTGCCACTTTCTAAGACGATAAACTTGTGCCTTTTGCCCAGGGGACAAACTTTTCCCGTAGATATCCCTATCATGCCAGTCAATCATTGTTGAAAGGCCTTTATCATGAATCGTGTAAGTTAATGGCGCGCCAACCCTCGTTCTTTTGCTTCTCTGTTCGTCGTCAAACGCTCTCCACTCTGGACCCCTATCAGCTATTTTTGCGGCTATAACCATGCCGCAGTCCATACAAACTATTTCGGCGCACTCGTAATCGCGCATGAGCCTGGTGCTGCCGCATTCTGGGCAGCGTTGGATTTTTGCATGTTCAAGCGTAGGTGTTGGTGATGGAGAATCTGCCCCCTCGGATCCTTCTATATCATCGCTCATTTTTTATCTTCTCCTTTCTCCTCTCGAGGGGGAGCGTGTACAAGGTTTGACCCACAAGTTTCGTTGTTTCTTTAGTGTTCGGTTTTATTATCGCATAGGGTGCGTGTATTGGCCCTATTATGTCGAAAACGTTTCCTACGGGTTTTATGTTTTCATCAACAACTTTTTCTCCAATTTTTGGAACATTTTCAATCTTTACAACGATGTTGTGGCTTGGAGTTATGTGGAGGACTCTGCCTAATCTTTGCAAGCTTTCATTTTCCCCTCACGAAAAGTGAAAGGTTTCAACGAATCATTTTATTTAAACATTTCTACATTATTTTGTGAATGATTTCAGAAAGTGCAATTTTTGTGGAAACCTGTTTATAAACAAGTTTAAACGATTACTGACTCTCAATGTTCTTCCTTCTTTTATGTAATCGTGTCAAAATTGCCCGTTGTAAAAGCCTTTTATGGTCATATTTTACTTTAGCTAACGTGTGTTCTTTCTTTATTAGACGAAACTTAAATAAATGAGAATTATTGATAAGTCTGTGCATTTGGGTGAGGCTCATGTCAAAACCGTTTTATGTAAAGTTCGAGGTTCCGAAGGAACTTGCAGATGCAGCCTATGAAGCCCTACAAATAGCCGCAAAAACAGGGGCTGTTAGGAAGGGCACAAACGAAACGACAAAAGCAATAGAAAGGGCTCAAGCCAAACTTGTAGTGATAGCCGAAGATGTTGATCCACCAGAGGTTGTAGCGCATTTGCCTCTACTTTGCGAGGAGAGGAAAATCCCATACGTTTATGTTCCAAGCAAAGAAAAACTGGGCAACGCTGTTGGCATTGATGTTTCCGCCGCCTCCGTGTGCATCGTAAAAGAAGGGGATGCCGCTGGGCTTGTTAAGGAGATAATTGCCAAAGTGGAGCAGCTTAAGAGAGGACCAAAGCAATGAGCAAAGAAGAGAAAAAAGCTGCTGAGGAAGAACTTACACCCGCAGAGGTAATCCAAGTTATTGGGCGTACAGGCGTTACCGGCGAAATCACACAAGTGAGAGTCCGCATCCTAGAGGGAAAGGATAAAGGGCGTATCATAACGCGCAACGTTAAGGGTCCAGTGAGGGTTCAAGACATACTGATGCTTAGGGAAACTGAGAGAGAGGCAAAGAAGATAACAAGATAAAAAGGGATAGTTAAGGGAGTGATTGACGTTGCCTAGACCAAGGAAATGTTCATTTTGCGGCAGCGAGTTTCCAGCGGGCACTGGATTGATGTACGTTAAAAACGATGGGACAATATTTTGGTTCTGCTCAAGCAAGTGTAGAAAGAGTTCTCTAAAACTTAAAAGAGACGCACGAAAGCTCAAGTGGACAACATACTTTGGAAAGGAAGAAAAAGGAAAAGCCTAACGCTATTTTATCTCTTAACCATTTTTTCCCATAATGGTTTGTTGTGGATGCATCCTATGTCTGGCGCTTTAACGTTTCCGTTGAAGTAACTGTAGGCTCTTGCGCGGCATCCTCCACAGATATACTTGTTTGGGCAGTTTCCACATCCAACTCTTTTTCCGTCCACGATGTAACTTTCAAGTTTTTCCCTCACGCGCATATTCCATAAAAGCGGATGTTTATCCCATATTTCTTCGAAGTCATCCCTCAATATGTTACCTAGAACGGTTTCTTTGTTTGTTGGGAAGAACACGCATGGTTTAATGTCGCCGTTAGGCTCCAAGCAGCAATATAATCGTCCAGCTCCGCAACCGCCCAAAAAGTTCGCTACGTTTTCCACGCCCTTTTTTGCTGCATAATGAGCTTCAACGAGGAATTTTTCTCCAGCTTTTTGCGAAAGCTCCTTTGTTACGCTTGCGTATTGCGGGCATGTGCTAAAGAAGCGGTCAACTTTCACGTTTGACTTTCCATGCTTGAGTTCTTCTTCTTTTGCTTGTAAGTATAGGTTGATTATCTCCTTTCCGATAGCCTCTAAAACGTGAAGGCGCTCTTCTGGTGTTAAATCCAATTCAACGTAAGCCTTCGCTCTTCCAGTTGGTATGTAGTTAAAGTGCATAAAACGCACATCCAACTCTTTCGCCAAGTTTATGAGCTTGTCGAGTTCTTTGATGTTATCTCTGTGCAGAACCGTCGCTATGCACGTGTCTATTCCTGCTTCAACAGCGTTTTTTACGCCTTCTATGGCTCTCTCGAAAGCTCCAGGTATTCCCCTAAAATCATCATGCACTTGCGGAGTTGCACCGTCTATGCTTATTTCCACGTAGTCAACTCCAGCATCCTTGATTCTTTTGGCTGCATCCTTAGTGAGCAATGTTCCATTTGAGGCTATGCTTACATAGCCTATTCGCTTTTTCGCGTAAGCTGCAAGTTCAAAAAAATCTTTTCGTGCTAGCGGCTCGCCTCCACTAAAAGAAAGGGCTGGTAAACCTATACCAGCAATTTTTGAGAGAATGTCCAAAACCTCTTTTGCCTCTTCTGTTGACAGTTCAGCGCGTTTTTTACCAGCATCCTCATAGCAATGCTTACACCTCAAATTACATATGCTTGTAAAGTTCCAAACAATTTCAAACGGTCCAGCAGGCGTGAACGGCACACGCACACCATATTTTTCTACGCCCTTCATCATCAACCCAAAACCTCTAAACCACGCCTCGCCATACTGGCTGTCCAAAAACTGTTTCCGCATGAAACCCTTATCCACACGCAGAAAACGGCTTCCGAGTTCGTAAACTGGCTTTGCGATTGTACGGCTTATGTGACTACACGTTGGGCACAGTGAAACGGACTCGCCAATAAAATCCTTCAAAGAGTTTAGAAGGAGGTTTCCATCTTTTGGACAATCCTTATCAAAGCGACTAATCAAACCCCTAAGCAGTGGGTTTATTGTTGCTGAAAATAGGGCGTTTTCCACGGGGTCAATCTGCATATTAGTTCACTTTGCACAAATTATTTATCCAAATAGCAGCCTCCTTATAATTTTTCCTAGGCTCGGTGTTGTTTGATATATTTCATTATGTGATATGTTTCAGTTAATGAAGGAATTCATTTATTAAGAAACACGATAAGAAGTTTTGCGGTGAAAACATGGGCACAAAAAATAAAAAGATTAAAAGAATCGACCTTTTAGATATACCCGACTCAGAAAAGGCTAAGGTTATAAGGGAGCTTAAGCAGAGCTTGCGGCAAACCATTATTGAAGCAAAGTTGTGGAGTGCATTCCTTCAATGCGAAAATGTAACAATAAATGGGCAGCCAGTTTTATCAAGTGATGATTCTTTGAATGGGTTTTTGATGTCTAGAACGGGCTGAAGAGGCGAAAACTTCGGTAGAAGATAATTCCATAAAGCTATTATATTTATTTTGAGTATAGTATTTTTCGCTAAAAAGTTAAAGAGAGGAGATTTTAAATGATAAACAACGGGTTTTATATCTCCAAGCGCGCTTCGAATTTGCATGGAATTGTGCTTTCAGCAATTCTGATCGTGTCAATATTAGCCGTAGCTACGCCGGTGGCGTTTAACTCCTTCAGCAGAACAGCACCAAGCGCCGTGGAAAAGATAACACGCGGTGTCATTGGAGCGATGCAAAATGCTGTTAACGAACAAATAGACGTCATTGTTCACACAACCGATAATATCCAAGTTGCAACTGTAATTGAAGAGCTCGGTGGACAAGTTTCACGGACTTATGAAAGCGTTGAAGCGCTTGCCGCTTCTATTCCCGCACGGAATATTTTGAAACTGGCATCTGATTCTCGCGTGATACGAATATACAAGGACTCTATCCGGGAATTGTGTTACAGCGGCGCCATCATGGAGAACTTGAAATATGCCGTGCCACGTGACCCAGTTACAGGCGAACCCGTCCTCACCTACGAATTGGAAGGAGTAGAAGTCGAACCAATCGCAATAGAGGATATCACTTCTGTCGAACCTGGAATATACACAAACGCTGAGTTGACGGGTGCAAGCTCTGTTTGGAGCGAAACTGCTGGTGAGGGCAGTGTAGTTGTCATAATTGACACTGGAGTTTGGGCGGCTTCCCCTTTGCTTGTTGGGAATGTGATTGGCGGGATTGACATAAGCCCAGACGTTGGAACACCCTACGAAGGATGGGATAAACCAACAAACCACTATCACGGGACAGCATGCGCCCACCTACTTGCAGCCCACGCCATACTAAGATTTGGAAAAGGGCACTCATGGGGAGAAGCAATCTACAACTATGACCCAGTAGGAACATGGCGAGACGCGCTGGGGCGCGTTAATGTTTATTGCTTTGGAATAGCGCCTGCAGCCTCAATATATGCCATAAAAGTATTTCCATATACTGGCGCTGGAGTTCCATCCTCAATAATAATGCAAGCAATAGACATAGCAATACAAATGAAAGTAAGTGGAACGTTAGATGTAGACGTTATTAGCATGAGTCTTGGCGGAGTAGTCTTCGCCGACGGACAAGAACCAGAAGACCTTCTAGTCGACGCAGCTACAGAGGCAGGAATAACTGTAGTGGCTGCTGCAGGAAATGCTGGACCTGCCCAACTTGAAATAGGTTCGCCTGGAAGTGCGAAAACAGCAATAACAGTAGGCGCAGCCATGGATCCAATTCACGAGTGGGTTTTCGGCGACATATACTTCTGTGCCTACTATGGTGCACCAGCAGGGAATGGTTTTGGCGATGACCTATGGTATCCCCACGATTACATGGCTATAGCTGACTTCAGCAGCAGAGGACCGACAGCAGATGGAAGATTAAAGCCTGATGTTGTTGCCACGGGCTCAGTGTGCTTCCTTGGATTGTTTGCAGATGGACGCATTAGGATAGGTAGTGGTACATCCTTCTCAACTCCACAAGTTGCCGGGGTTGCCGCATTACTTAACTCTTACATAGAGGCGAAAGGGCTGTCTTACGGGCCAAAAGAGATTAAACAAGCCATCATAGATGGTGCAGTGCCAATTCCAGGCTTCACGGCATATGAGCAAGGCGCTGGTTATGTTAATGTGCCAAACTCGCTAGAAGTTATCAAATCAGGCAGTTTCGGAACTATGCCAAAAACACGGCCTCACTACTTCGGCGACATATGGCTTCCGCCATTAGACTTAACTTACCTACGCAAGGGAAAGGCCGAATTTAATAACATAGTATTAGAACCCGCCAAATACCAGCACTTCGCATTTTGGGTCTCAAGCGAGGTTGACTCAATTGAAATCACGCTGTCCAACGTAGTCCTAGCCAACCCAGAAGAACAGAACCCACTCTTTGGTGACGCTGGAGTAATATGTATGAGTAAAGTCTGGAGGGGCGGAGTAAGACCACCAAGCGGCTACTTCTTCCACACTCTATACTTTAAAGGCGACGGCAAGATTCTATTAACTTTCGACGCTCCAGCAGAGCCTGGAGTGATTAGGCTTGTGCTTGCAGGCGACTTCTCAAGCTATAACCCAGTGATAGTTGGCAAATTAACAATCGAAGTGACAGAAGTTTTGGTTACAAGCTTCGACAAAAATGTGTTCCTTTATAACATGGGTGTTCCAACAAAAGCACTGGTGGAAGTTTACCCAGGAAGAATCGAAGGATATTACGGCACAGTTAAACAGGGCGAAACAGACACATACACATTCAAAATCACAGATACAAATGGATTTGCATTTGTGTTCCTATACTGGTATAGAAACTGGGCACGCTGGGCAACAAGCGACCTAGACCTAATAATAATCAACCCAGACGGTTCACTAAACGTGGAAGGTGCAACACTAGCCTCGCCAGAAGTAGCCAAACTCGCCGCTGGACCCGGCGAATACACAATACTCGTAGACGGATACCAAGTACTCTTTGAAAAGACAGAATACTACTACCTAGAAATCGTTTACATCGCAGACACAACACCACTATGGTCATCACCACTAATAGAATTGAAATGCTGGACAACAGTTAAGTCACCAGTCTACGGACTGGCCGTAGTCTGGCTATACAACGCTGACTTCGACACATGGTACATAGGCGGATTCGCAAACATCGCCAAAAGATCAATAATAGGCTGCAAAGGCGTAGACTCCAAGTAAAACTTCATAAAAACTCCCCCATTTTTTACTTTAAAGTTACAAAACTGCTTAATAGTAGCGGGGGGTCGATTTGAACGACCGATCTCTGGGTTATGAGCCCAGCGGGTTAATCCTGGCTACCCCACCCCGCTATTTGTATGCTGAGCGTGTGGTTTCTTAAATCTTTTTGGGAAAGGCGTAAAAATATTTTTTAGTGTGCTTGTTGTTTATTGGGTTTGACGTGAAGTGCTTATGGATAGACCCTACTTTAATCGTTTGTTTGCTCCGGCTTTAGATAAGCCTATTTTCGTGCAGGGGCTTCCTGGTTTGGGTAATGTTGGGAAGATTGCGGCTGAACTTTTGATAAAGTTTTGCGGAGCAAAGCCCTTCGCCGAGTTTTATTCGCCTTCTTTTCCAGATTATGTATCAGTTAACGCGAAGGGCATTTGCCGCTTGCCCAGATACGAGTTTTATGCTGCACCTATGGAAAGAAATGATTTTGTAATAATGACTGGGGATACGCAACCTTCTTTTGAGGACGTTGTAGCGCATTACGAAATATGTAGCGAAATACTGGATTTTGTGGAGAAGCTTGGATGCAGTTTCATTGTTACTGTCGGTGGTGTGCCTCTCGCAGAAGAAAAAGCGCAAGTCTATGTGGCTGCAACTTCGCCTAGACTGGCAGCGGAGTTTATGGAAAAGGGCGCCGTAATCTATAGTAAGGGAAGAATTGTTGGCGCAGCTGGTTTGACGCTTGCGCTTGCAAAAGAACACAACATAGATGGCATATGCCTATTAGGTGCAACAACCGGATTCAGAGCGGACCGCGGTGCAGGCTTTGCAGTCTTCAAGTTTCTTATGAAAGCATTTGGAAACGAAGTGAAGGAAGGGTTATAAGAGAAAATGCTAAAAGACTAATGAATAGCATGCAAGCGTTCAGTGGAAGGTTGAATTTGCATGACTGAGGAAAAACAGGAAGTAAAAAGGGCGTCCGCAAGAATTGGCAGTTTAAACTCGAAATTATGGAAAACCACTCTCGTCGTTTTGGCTGCTTTCCTAACGTTTGCCGGTCCAACATACGTGGTTTATATACTCCAAAGTTTTCTAGACATAAGCTTTATCATTTCAGTGGTTTGTGGTTTCATCCTATTCGTTGTTGGATTAGCCCTGTTTTGGTATCTAATTAAAAATAAGGTTATTTCTTGATTGTTTGCCTCAGATACCCCAGGGTGCATCACCACTTCAGACAAGCAAATTCTTCATCGGCGAGTACTAAATTCTTATGCTTTGTTAAAAGCTGTTCGGTTTGCTGATGTATGGTTAGCAAAGCATATAAGATATGTCACGAGATATAACAATTATGCAGAACGGAAAAGAAGAAAAAGAGAAAAAACTCGAAGAAATAATGCGTAAAAACGAAGAGTCAGCTAAAAGAACAACAATTATCCTTGAAAAAGAAGAGAGGGAATTTATCGATTCGCTTATTCGCGAAGGAAAGGAGCCAGGAATCAAGCCGCTTATTTCTAAAATGCTTGATGTTTATAGAAGTATGATGATTTACGATTGGCGTTTTCCAGGCGAGTATTATTGTGGCATAAGCCGAATAGCCTTCATAAACGTTGAGCTACTTAACATTCTCATAAACGAAGTTCCTAGGGAGAAATGGCGAGAAATTGGCAGAAAAATGGGCGAAGCATTAAAGGTTTCTATGGAAGCAACACTTGGCATAGACGCCTCAAACAGCGAAAAATGGACTGAAATTTTTAAGCGTTTAAGAGTTCAGGGATTCGGCGACTTCTTCCTAAAGGATAAGTACATCCTCATAAAGACGCCTTTCATAACAGAACCCGAAATCTGGGCTGGTTTCCTCGAGGGGCTTTTAGGCGTAAAGTTGGATGCTAAAACCGTGACGCCGCCACTTGTTTTTGAAATTGTAGAAAAACTCTCTTCAAAAGATGAATAAGGCTGTTTTGCGAAGGAAAAAAGTTTACAAATACGGTTATAATCTTTCAGTGTTTAAGGAGAATTAGATGTCGCTTTATGAGGCGATGCTTTACGAGAAAATTGGAGACAAAAAGGTTAAGTGTAACCTTTGCGGGAGAAGATGCCTCATAAATGATGGTAAAACCGGGTTCTGCCTTGTAAGGAAAAATGAGGGAGGAACACTTTACTCGCTTGTTTATGCAAAGGCGATATCCGCATGCGTGGACCCGATAGGGAAGAAGCCTCTGTCTCATTTTAACCCTGGCGCTTCAGTCATGTCCATTGCTACAATGGGCTGCAACTTTAGATGCCAGTTCTGCGACAATTGGATGATAAGCCAAGAAAAGAACATTGAAGGAAAGCATTTTCCTCCAGAAGAGGTTGTGAAGGCAACCAGGGATAATGGATGTCAAGGCATAAGCTACACTTACACTGAGCCAACAATATTCTTTGAATACGCGTATGACACTGCAAAACTTGCCCACCAAGTCGGGTTTTTCAATACTTTCGTCACGAATGGTTACATGACACCTGAAGCTGTAAAAACCATAGCACCATATCTGGACGCTGCAACCGTGGATTTTAAGGGTGGCGGAGACCCATCCTTTTACAAATCCTTCTCTTCAGTGCCGTCTGTTGAGCCCATTTTTGAGTCTCTAAAGGAGATGCGGCGAAACGGAATACATATCGAAATAACGAATCTGGTTGTTCCGAAGATTGGAGACTCGCTTGAAAGGATTAAGGAACTCGCCGCATGGATTAGGGATAACCTTGGACGAGACACGCCGCTGCATCTTTTGCGTTTTCACCCAGACTATCAGCTTACGACCATTCCTTCAACGCCCATTGAAACTTTGGAGAAAGCCTACATAACCGCCAAGGACGCTGGACTAAACTACGTGTACATCGGAAATGTGCCTGGACACCCCAGCGAAAACACTTACTGTCCAAACTGTAACGAGCTTTTAATAAAACGTTTCAGCTTCGAGATTACAAGGTGGAACCTCACGAAAGACATGCGCTGCCCAGTTTGTGGCAAAGAAATTCCAATTAAGGGTAAACTGCATGCAAGCGGGTACGCTTATCCATACGCTTTGTTTTAAAAGTGGTTGAAGAGCTAATGTGGAGAATCCTACGTCCAGACGCCACAGTTGTGCTCGGCGATGAGACCGTTAGAAAAAGCCTAGGCAGATACATAGCTGTCATGCAGAACGAAAAACCCGCGAAATTCCTTATCGCAAAGAAAATTCCAGCAAAATTTAGCGAGGGCGATTCTTTAGAGAAACTTTGGCGCGAACACGAAAAGCTTACTCGAGAATTCTACGCCGTGGAAAAGGAAATTGATAATGGACAGTTTTATCTTCAGAAGATGCCAACCCCTGAAAAATCTTATTTAAACTTAAAAATTGAAATTGCAAAGAAGATTCTCGCTAAATGTCATTTTTGCACTCGAAAGTGCGGCGTTAATAGACTTGAAGGTAAACTAGGTTATTGTAAGTGTGGCAAAGAAATAACTGTTTCAAGCATTTTTGAGCATGTTGGCGAAGAACCCGAACTAGTGCCTTCTGGAACAGTCTTCACTATGGGCTGTACTATGCGCTGTAAGCACTGCCAAAACTGGACAATTTCCCAGTGGCTTGAGAATGGCGAAGTTTACACGCCGCAAGAACTTGCAAGAGCGGTTGAGCAACTCCGAAACAGCGGGTGCAGAAACGCAAACCTTGTGGGCGGGGAACCAACACCATGGCTAGAACAGTGGCTTGAAACATTCAAGCACGTAAATGTTAACATTCCCGTAGTCTGGAACTCAAACACGTACTATAGTCAAGAAACGGCTCAACTGTTGGCTGGTTTTGCAGACGTGTACTTGCTCGATTTCAAGTATGGACCAGGCGAATGCTCTGAAAGAATTTCTGATGCGCCGAACTACTGGCAAGTCTGCACATATAATCACTTAGAAGCGAAAAAGTACGGCGAACTCATAATTCGCATACTTGTCTTGCCAGGGCATCTGGAGTGTTGCACGAAACCCATCATAAACTGGATAGCTGAAAAATTGGGCGTTGAAACTCGTGTGAACGTGATGTTTCAGTATAGACCCGAATGGCGGGCTTATGAAATTCCAGAGCTACGTAGGCGACTTACCAGGGAAGAAATGGATAAGGCGGTGTATTTTGCCAAGGAAGCAAAACTTGTGAACTTTATTACGTGAAACATATTGCAATGGAAACATTACGAAAGGTATATTTTGTGGGTGAGTTTGCATTTTTGCTCTTCGTGTCCTAGAGTGGGGAGGAGAAAGGAACGCCTAAAAATGTCAGTAGCAACGACGCAGCAATTGTTAGCTGGCATAAATGCGATATATGTGGAAACGAAGAGTACACCATTTACGTGCTACAACTCGATAAATGGTACTGCACAGATTGTATTCACACGGCATGTAAACTGGTGAAAACTTTAACATAATGCAATTTCATGACTTCGCTTCGTTAAAAATCCTTTTATCTAGCAACGTACATTCATTCTTAGAGCATATGCCTAAAATGGTGTTATGATGCCGTACTGTCCAGAATGCGGTGGCGAAATGCAATACATAATAGTCACAAAACATTACGTTTGCAAAAGCTGCGGGCTTTCAGTGACACAGCAAGAACTAATCGAGCTTAGAGAAAAGCTGAGACCGTCCTTCGAGAGTAAGGAAGAGGAGCAAGAAAAGCGCAAAAAAGAATATTTAAAGTGGTGGCTTAGCAGCAAGAAAAAATAGCACAAAACATGCAGCTTTTAAGGCGATAGGTTAGCCGTTAATATGGCGAACAAGTTTTATTTTAAAGCGACTTTTAGTTTCTAGAAGTGAGAAAATGGACAATGAAATGGAGATAATCTGCGTAGGCAACGAGTTGCTCATTGGCAAAACTTTAAACACCAACGCTCAATGGCTTGCAAAACGCGCAACCGCCGCGGGATTCACAGTTAAACGCATAACAGTTGTTGAAGATGACGTAACGGCTATTGCAAACGTCATACGTGAATCGTTGCAGCGCAAACCAAAGTTCATAATAACTACTGGCGGTTTGGGACCAACATTTGACGACAAAACTCTTGAAGGAATAGCCGAAGCATTAAATCGAAAGCTGAAAATTAATGAGAAAGCCTTAGAGATGGTTAAGGAAAAGTATGAGACATACGCGAAAACTGGAAAAATCGAAAAAGTAGAGCTTACGCCAGCAAGAATTAAAATGGCTAAACTCCCAGAAAACTCAAAGCCATTACAAAACCCCATTGGGACAGCCCCAGGTGTAATTTTGGAGGTTGATGAAACAGTGATTATAGCTTTACCAGGGGTTCCTTCTGAGATGGAAGCTATTTTTGAAGGCTCGGTTATGCCATTGTTGAGGGAAAATGCTGGAGATGTTACATTTTACGAAGCTAGCGTTTATGTAAGCGGCATCATGGAATCAACTTTAGCGCCTTTGATTGACAAAACTATGCACGATAACCCTCATATCTATATCAAGTCTCATCCGAAGGGCGAGGAGAAAGAACCGCACATTGAGCTCCACTTTTCAACAACAGCGAAGAGTTCCAAAACAGCCAAAAACCGTGTTGGAAAAGCATTAATTCAATTATCCGAACTTGTGAAAAAAGAAGGTGGAAAAGTAATTTTGGCGCAAAAGCTGGCAAAACAATGATTATGGATTATCACATACACACAGATGCTTCACCAGATGCAAGAGGCACAATTGAAGATTATATTAGAAAGGCGAAAGAGAAGAGAATAGACGAAATAGGCTTCTCAGACCACGTTCTGCTACACGAAATAAGCAATTACCCACATATGCGGCAATGGCAAATGCCAGCATACATCAAAAATTTTCTTGCACTAAAACAGAAAGCCGAAATACCAATAAAATTGGGTGCTGAAATTGATTTTTTCTCAGAAGATAAGGATAGAATCAAAGATTTCGTTCAGAAATACCCTTTCGATTATGTTATTGGGGCAGTTCACTTTATCGGTAGCTGGGGCATTGACAATCCACGCCAAAAACATGAATACCTAAAAAGGGATATTCTGCAAACCTATAGAGAATACTTCAACCTTATTAAGGAAATGTGTAATTCTCGCCTCTTTGATGTTGTGGCACATGTAGACCTCGTTAAAATTTTCGGGTTTAAACCAAACTGCGATTTCTCTGATATACTAACGGAAACCGCGGAGACGATTGCAAAATCAAATATATGCGTGGAAATTAACACCGCCGGATTACGGAGGCCATGTGCAGAAATCTATCCAAGCGCGGAATTTCTAAAAATACTCCATGATTATGATGTGCCCATAGTTTTCGGCTCAGATGCGCATGACCCAGAAGATCTTGGTAGAAATTTTAGAGAAGCGTTGGCTATTGCAAAAAAATCTGGATATGTCTGTACATGTGTGTTCAGTCAAAGAAAGAAAACAGTAGTGGAGATTTAATTATTGATTGATAGTTCATAAATGCCTTAAACCTCTTTTACAACAAAATCTTCCATGAAAAAACTCGCTATAACCGCGCTTGCAATCTTGATTGTAGTTTCACATTTAACGCCATATTCATTTTCCCAAACTGTTAGAACGTACCAAATCTTAAATCACCCAGGTGGTTCTACACCTTACCTTTTAACGGTAACAGTTCAGCAGTCTCTCTATGATTTTTACAAGTCAAAGAGTCACACGCTCTCTTCGATAGGCGATTTTCCAAAATTTGTAACGCCGTATCCCGTGAAGCCCATAGCAGACCGCCTTTGGGATATTTACGACGACGATGAAGATTTCGTCAATGGCGTGTTAATGATTGTGCATCAGATACCATACAACGAAAGCATGGCAAAATACCCTGTTGAAACAATTGTTGAAAATGTTGGAGACTGCGATGTCTTCTCCTATTTAGCGGCATCAATCATGATGGCTGGTGGATTAGACGTTATTCTGCTCTATTATGAGGGTCAATCTCACATGAACGTGGGCGTAAGCCTCTCGCATGTGCCACGTGACGTTAGAGGAACGGTTTACTACATCTCGTTAAGTGGCAAAGCATATTACATAGCCGAATGCACTGGGGGTCAAATGTTTACCGGATGGCGAGTTGGTGAATGCCCGCCAGACCTAGTCTCAGCATTAAGCACAGTGCAAGTTATTACTCTTGAAAACTGCGATCAGACGATGTTTGGTCAAGTTTCGGCAAGTTATAAGCAATTAGCCTCTTCAACCATTTCATTGGCAGTGTCGCCAACATTCGCCATGGAAGGAACCATGATTACAATTTATGGGAAATTATCTCCAAAACTTTCGGGTAGAACAGTAACTATTTATTTGAAAGTTGGCGGGCTACAATGGTTTGTTCTAGGAACCACCACAACAAACATCAACGGCGAATTTTCATATGCGTGGATAGCAAACATGACTGGCATATGTTTTGTCCGCGCAAGTTGGTTTGGAGACACCGATTATGGCGGGGCAGACAGCCAAACGATAGCCATCACCGTTTTGTCGTCGTTCTTCCTTGCGCTGTTGGCTTTGACAGTAACATTAACGATTATTGGATGTGCAATCTTCATTTTATCACGGCGAACAACGCCAACGCCACAAGAGCCAATGCCACCGCCACCAGAAGTGTCAACACAAAACTTTTACAGCCCAAAATAATCTGATAAGGCTAAAATGGTAAACTAAAAAATAAGGAGTTACAGCAGCATGTTTACGGTCTTCATTATAGGAACAGCTGGCTCTGGTAAATCGCTGCTAACAGCCTCGTTCAGCGAATGGCTAAAAACGACAAAACAAGATGTTGCAATAGTTAACCTAGACCCTGGAGCATTAGCGCTTCCATACACGCCTGACGTTGACGTGCGAGATTACATCAGCATAGAAAGCCTAATGGAACAGTACGAGTTAGGCCCAAACGGCGCCTTAATAATGGCTGCAGACCTAATTGCGGATGAAATTGATAAAATTTCAAACGAAATTGAAGACCTAAAATCCGACATCGTTGTTGTTGACACGCCAGGGCAAATGGAACTTTTCGCTTTCAGGGCAAGCGGGCCCTTCATTGCTAGTGAGTTGCTGCGTGAACAGTCAAAAGCCTTAGTGTACCTTTTTGATGCTGCCTTCTGCGTTAACCCACTTAACTACGTATCTAACCTTTTCCTTTCAGCTGCCGTTTATAACCGCTTTCTCTTACCACAAGTTCATTTATTATCTAAATGCGATTTGCTTCCAAAAGACGAAGTTGACAAAATTGTCGACTGGTCCGCTAATCCCATTGCGTTGGAAAACGCCATTGAAAAGGAGCTTGAAGGAACAAAACGTCTTTTAAGCAGAAACATGATGCGTGCAATACACCAAATAGGTTTAAAATTCCTTCTAATTCCAGTATCTGCGAAAACAAATGATGGAATGATAAACTTTAACATGGCTTTAGAGCGCATACTTGCTGGAGGAGACAAATACACCTACTAAAATTAAATTTTTAAACAATTTCGATGAGAAGATATCCCGGATAAAAATGTCCACGTCTTTCAAGACTGGTAAGACGAAAGTTTGTCTAGTTCAAGGCGATATAACAGAAATGGACACAGACGCAATAGTAAACGCGGCAAACCCAACGCTTATGGGAGGAGGAGGCGTCGACGGCGCAATCCACAGAAAAGGCGGGCCAAAAATCCTAGAAGAATGCAAACGCATAAGGGCAACAGAATGGCCGAAGGGACTTCCAACGGGGAAGGCCGTCATAACCTCTGGGGGAAACCTCAAAGCCAAATATGTTATTCATACCGTTGGGCCAGTCTGGCGTGGCGGAAATCAAGGTGAACCAGAACTTTTGGCTGAAGCCTACCGTAACTCGCTGACGTTGGCCGTTTCTAAGGGATTGAAGTCGATAGCTTTTCCGTCAATAAGCACCGGCGCGTATGGGTATCCAATAGAAAAAGCATGCAGAATAGCGCTAGCGACCATAAAGGAGTTTATTGAGAAAGAGAATAAACTCGAAGAAGTTAGACTTGTACTGTTTACAAAGGAGGACTTTGAAACCTATAAGAAGGCAGCGCAAGAAATTTTTGGGGAACCTCGGCATTATAGAACATTATTATAGAAATTTGTTCTATAGTGTAGAGTAGTCACTGACTCTTCATGAATGCGAAAGTGCAGATAATGCTTTAATAGGTTGAAAGCTTTGTGCTATTCTCCAAAGAGTCTTCGCAAAGGAGAATCATTCGCGTTTTGCTGAGTCTGCGGTTCCATACTTACGGTTACAGCAGTTTCTGTTTCGCGTTTAAGTTTCCGCTCCAACTCGTTTATTCGAGCCTCAAGCTTCTCTACGGCTTCCATCTTAAGCCTAAGCTTCTCTTCAAGCTGCTGAATCGCTAACTTCTCCTCTAAAAGTCTTGCTCTCTCTTCAAGGGTTTTCTCTTTCTCTTCAATCGAGTGAAGTTGAAACTCTAACTCAGCCTTTTTCTTTTGCAAATCCTCAATTTCATGCCACAAAGGCAAACCATCACACCCACATTTTCTAAAAGACTGGACAAGTAATTAGGGTTGTGAATCTAAAATTTATATTCAAAATTTACATTCTAGCAAGCAAAAATAAAGGGCCGGCGTGTTGGCTGTAACCCGCCTTCTGTTTTGGTGGCATTCGACTAATCGGGCTACCCGCGCTTTGGGTAGATTCCTCATCAGCGACTGTTTGCCCTTTCCACTTGCAGGACGGCCGTTTCACCGTTTCCACCCAGCATTCTCGACAACTTAGCATGTCTCATTGGCACTTGCTCGGGTGGACGTTTCGTTTCTGCTCCGTTGCCAAGGCTCTCGCCTTACGCCCTTGCGGGCGTTGCAATTCTACATGTGGGCGGAGTTTCCTCAAGCCTTTTTCAGCAAGGCTCGAAAGCCACCTCGCCAACTCGCCAGCCCCAAGATATTAGTGTAAGGGCGTGCCAATAAGAATTTTGGAAACCTATTTTATGCACTTTGCGTTTCATATTTGGATTGGGAATTGTATGTCTAACCGTGTTATTTTAGTTGTTGGGACGCCTTGTGTTGGCAAAACTTCTGTTGCCCGCCTTCTTGCTTCGAGGCTCAATGCGTTGTACATTAATTTGACTGAGTTAGCCGTAAATGAAAATCTTGTTATTGGCGTTGATGAAAAGCGTGGTTCTGCAGTTGTTGATGAAGTTCGAATGCAACGTAAAATCTCTGGCATTATTGAGAAGGTTGGCAAGGATGTTGTCGTTGATGGACATTATGCTGCTTCTGTTGTTCCTAAACGTTTTGTTACGTATGCTTTTGTTTTAAGAAGAGACCCCGTGGAATTGCGTGGTTTTATGGAAAAGGCTGGTTTTTCTGGGCGCAAATTGTGGGAGAATTTGGCTGCTGAAATTTTGGACGTTTGCCTCTTTGAAGCCGTGAAAGCTTATGGTATAGCTAAGGTTTGCGAGTTGAATGTTAGTTGGAAGAGCGTGGAAGATGTTGTTCGGGAAATTTTGGATGTTGTTGATGGGCGAGTTAAGTGTCGTGTTGGCGTTGTTGATTGGCTTGGCAAATTAGAAAGTGAAGGGTTGCTAGAGGATTATTTGAGAATTTGAGGCTTATTTTACCTTAGGCTTGCGAGTATTTGCCTCTTCGTTATAAGCGTGATTTTTCTTCTATTTGCGTACGCTTTCGCGTGGTCGCTGAACTTTTCTCCAATCAAAATTGGGTTTGAAAGTTCTGCATCTTCAGATGCCTTGTCAAGGTTTATGATTACGTTTATTCCTATTGTTCTGTTCCAGTCCCTTATCCAAACCCCTTGTGTAACTCGTCCTCTTTGCACTATCAAGTCGAATTTTCTTAAAACGCCTGTTTTTCCCTCTAAAACTGTTTTTTCTTGCTCTATCTTGTAGCCTTCCTTTTTCAAGTATTTAATTGCCAAGTTAAATAATTCGCTTGGAGTTTCTGCCGCTCTTTGTTCTTCTGTGCTCATTGGTTATCACTGGTGTTAAACGTTATTTATTTGATTGTGGAAAAGGTTTTCGATTGGTGAAGTGGTTCATGTCTTTCCTGGTTGTTGTTTGTGGCAAGTGTGGCGGGCTTTTGTTGGCTAGGGCTGGGCAGAAAACGAGAACTTGTCCCTACTGTGGTTTTAAGGTGAACTTGTGTAAGGCAAAAAAGATCGCTTCAGTCAAGAATGCTTATGAAGCTTCGGCTTTGCTGCGAGATTTGAAGAAAAGTCTTCCTTTGAAGCGTGGTTCTGTTAACCGCTTATAACCTTGAGGTAAGCCATAAGCGCTATTCCCAACAAGATTGTTATAAGCTGAATCAGTGACGTTGGCGCTTGAGATTTTTTGTGCAGTTCTGGCATGAGGTCTGTTGCTGCGATGTAGATGAAACCGCCTGCTGCAAATGGAACAAGCAGCGTCTGCAAATCTTGAACTGCCGTTAAAGAGTACGTCACTAGTGCGCCTAATATCGCCGTCACTGCCGAGGCAAAGTTGTATGTTAACGCTTTCTTTTTGCTTAATCCTCCGTAGATTAGTATTCCAAAGTCACCTATTTCTTGTGGAATTTCGTGAAAAACCACTGCGAGGGTTGTTGCGAGTCCAAGTTCAAAATTCACTATAAACGTGGCGGCAATTACCATTCCATCGATGAAGTTGTGGATTCCATCTCCCAAGAGGTTTAAGTAGACAAAATTGTGTACTGGGCATGTCTCTTCGTGGCAGTGGCGCCAGTAAAGGAACTTTTCTAATGCGAAAAATGCGACTATGCCGAGTATTACGAAGTAGGAGGGCATTATTGACTCGTTTGGGCTTGAAGTTGATTCTGTTATTGCTTCAGGTATCAGATGCAAGAAGGCGTTACCCAATAATGTTCCAGAGGCGAAGCCTACAAGAGCTGTTAAAACGCGTTTTAATGCTTTTTCGTTTAGACCTATGAATATTATTCCTATGAAGGCGATTAGGCTCACAATTGCTACTGAAGACAGAATCGGTATTATCGGGTCCATTATTTTTCCTTTTCAACAACACTTGTTAATTAGAATATCGGTTTAATTCGGTTTGCGGCTGACTGATTTCCTTGAGCATTTGGCATGTCTTGCATATTTTTTCTGTTGTCGGTTCTCCGCATTCGACACATTCTCTTAACCTTTCTTTTTCAGAAATTTTTTCTAGCGCTGGGCGGATTTTCTCTATTGCATTGAATATTGTGAATTTTGTTCCAGCGTGCCTTTCCTCTATTCTGTTTAGCATGACGCGTATGTCGTTCCGCAGTGCTTCTTGGGCGTATGGGCATGGATTGCTTTGAAAGCGTATGTTCTTGATATACGCATATAGGGCGGTTTCCTTTTCTGGGATTTCGCAGAAAGGCTTAACTTTTTGCACAAGTTTTGGATGCTTATCGTCTGTTACTGGCTTTTCGCGTGCTATCCGCAGTACGTCACCGTGAAAAATGTTTAGCAGAATTGTCTGTGTTTCATCGTCAAGCGTGTGGGCTGTGGCGATTTTATCTGCTTCTAGCTCTCTCGCAGCAGTGTTTAATGCTCTTCTTCGCAGGACGCCGCAGTAAGCGCATGGCGTCAGTTCACTTTTTACTTCCGTTTTTGCAACAATTTCGTCAAGCGTATAACCATAAAGCTCCTTGAATGAGACTATGCAATGTTCTATTTCGAGTTTTCTGCAGTTTTCAGCGGCTATTTTTAGGGCTTCATTTCTATAGCCTCTTATTCCCTCGTCAACCGTCACGGCGACAAGTGAGGATTTTGGGTAGTCCCGCTCTATTTTTGCCAAGATGTGGAGTAGGCTTACACTGTCTTTTCCGCCAGAAACCGCCACAGCTATCCTATCATCAAAATCGAACATTTTATACTTCGCTATTGTTGTCCTAACCTTCTCCTCTATGGATTTGGCAAAACACTGTCTACATAACCTTTCTCCAGAATATCGCCTAAAAAAGAATGCTTCCTTGCGCTTGCATGAACTACAAATAACTGCTTTTTCCATTTTTGCCACTTTATGGAATTACCTAAAATACTTTCTTATACCTATAGTTTTTGAATGGGTAAACGGCATGGCTAAAAAACCAGAGAGACGCCTCGAGCGGCGCGAAGTGGTTTATGATGCACAGCAGTGGCTTTTGCTTAAGGAGTTTAGGAATAAGGCTACGCGAATAATGGAGGCTCTTAAAAAGTTTCACTTAGACGCTATTGTGCATGGAAGCGTCGCGAGGGGCGACGTGAACGAAGGAAGCGACATAGACGTCTTCATACCATATCAAATATCCTCTTTTATGGTTGAGACAGCCATCGAAAAGGCGGGGATTAGCGTTAATAGACGTTTGGTTGTTCAAGCAACGCCCGCATACGCCATGAAAGCCTACATTGAAATAGACGAGAAAACTGCGGTTTCTTTTCCGCTTATGAAAATGCGTAAGGTTGAAAGGGAATTTTACAAGTTTGGCGGCGAGGCTACGCTTGAGGATTTGGGGGCGAATTTGCGTGTGGCTGGCGTTGATAAGCGGCTAATGCTTATCGAACCAACGGAGAAGGGGCATGTTGAAAGTTCGGTTGCGGGAAGTGAAGATTACGTTGCAAAGGTTCTTGGAATATCTATTGAGACTGTTTTAGACCGTGTTCACGCGCTTCTTCGGAGAGATGATGTTGGAAGAACTGGAGTTTTCATCGAAAGAGAGCTTTCAAGCGGTGAAACGTTTGAAATGGTTTTGAAGAGGCTTGCAGAGCAAAATCCAGCGGTTCGTAGGCGTTTGGCACTTGGTTAATTTGGCAGTGGAAATCGTAAGAGCGCGGCTATTCCGCCGAGGGCTACGAGTTTTGCTCCAGCTTCGTGTTCTGTGCTTATTACGATTATGTTTCCGCCCGTGTTTTCAACATCTTTCATCAACTCTTCTATTTGCAGTCGTTCACTGTCTGAAGCCTCTCGTAGCATGGTATCCGCTAAAACAAGTTTTTCAACGGCGCCAAGCTTCACAGCCCTTTCGACGTCAGCGAATCCGTAGGTAACCGTGCGTTCTCCTTTTCCAAGCCTTTTGAGAACTTCTTCAACCGCCTCTGTTTCCTCGATTATTCGCTGCTGCATCATAGTTTTTTGTAGTACTCCAGAGCGTAGAGCCTCGTAAATTCCAGCCACACCGCTGTTGTTTACGCTTTTCATGTCTATTATGTGCTTGGAAACTTCTGCATCCTCGTTTTCCAAGAATTTTGCAAAGCTGTTCTTTACGAAGCCAACGCCTATAATTGCTATTGGGGCGCGTGCTGGCATCCAAACTTGCCTTAAGCTTTCCAATGCTTTTTTGAAGTATTCACGTGTGGCTTCTGCTCTTTTTTCTGCTTCAAGTTTTCCTGGAAGTTTAACATTTTCTTCGATTTTTACGTCTATGCTGTATTGGGTTGTTGTGGCTATTGCATAGCCCTCATCGTCTATAGCCACTATTATTATGGGCTTTTCTGATGTTTTGCTTGCTCTTTCAAGCCTTTCAACTTGGTGTTTAGCCCATTCCTTTTTGACTATCGTTATCGGCGTGTTTAAGGTTATGTTTAATGTATGGTGTGCGCCAGTTGGCACGATTTCTGGAGCCTCGCATATTGTTCCGTGAATCCGCAGCCTGCCCAAAAGCTTGTCCCAAGAGACATCTTCAACTTTTACTCCTAGAAAAACTGAGACGCGTTCTCCACGTTTTGGTCTTGCGTACTTTTCGTCGGGCTTTATTTCTCTTGAAGTGTAGGCGTAAACTTCATCGTTTTTGTAGATTATGTTGTATAGATGCCAAAAGTCGTCGAGAGTTTCTGGGATAACTTTTACAAAGCCTTTCTTTAGGTTCATTTCCAATATTTTCAAAGTCGTTAGCCTCTCACACGTGTTTATGAAGCAACGTTTGCGGGGACACTTGAAGTGTTATAGAATGTTTGGCTCTAATAGTGTTTTTGGACTAACCATAGGCAATGCTGTTAAAAGGGCTTTTCTGCTTTTCTTGACGCTATTCGTAAATTTGTAACATTGCACATTCTATACTAGTGTGACGTAGATTCTCCAATTCTTAGTGACTGGTAACCGTGCTAAAAATGTTAAAAGAAGCGTTTCTCCATTAATCCTTTGAGGCGGTAAAGCGTGAAAATCACTTTTTGGCTTTTGGACGTGAATTACGAGTTTAAAAATGGCAAGCCTGAAGTTTGGCTTTGGGGCATTAGCGATTCTGGAGAGCGTGTGCTGCTTGTTGATGGGAATTTTGTTGGTTATTTTTATGCTGTTATTGAGGAGAACGTTGACCCGAAGGTTGTTGTTAAAGAGGTTGACAAGAAGCGTTTTCCCTTAATCGTTAAGTTGGAGGTTGTTGAGCGGAGGTTTTTCGGCAAGCCTGTGAAAGCCTTGAAGGTTTACTGTTCAAATCCTGATGTTATACCGAAATATGCTAGGGAAGTTCGAAAGCTCGAAGGTGTAAAGGATTGCCTCGAAGATGACATTCGCTTTTCCATGCGTTACCTTATTGACAATGGTGTTGTTCCGTGTGGCTGGCATAAGGTGGATGCTGTTGAAAGGGAAAACACTTTAGACGTCAAAGTTGACAGGGTTTATTCGGCTGAGTCCACGCCCAAATTTGTTGAAAAAGCCGATATTCCGAAGTTGAAAATTTTGGGTTTCTCAACAATCTATTATAGCCGAGAGGGTTCGCCGAAGCCTGACAGAAACCCAGTGATAATAATTTCAACGGCAACAAACACGGGTGAAGAAAAACAGTTTTCGGCTGGCGAGGACAAGAATGATAAGCCGGTTCTCGAAGCCTTCGTGAATTACGTTAAAGTGTTTGACCCTGACATAATTGTTGGTTATGGCGTTAACAGCGTCGATTGGCAGTACCTTAATGAGCGTTGCAAGAAACTTGGCTTGAAGCTTTGTGTGGATAGGGTTGGCGCTGAACCGCACACAAGCGTTTATGGTCATGTTTCCATTACTGGAAGAGTCAACATCGACCTTTTTGATTTTGCTGACGAATTTCCAGAGGTTAAGGTTAAGACGCTTGAGAATCTAGCCGACTATTTGGACATCATGAAAATCGAGGAGCGCATCTTAATCGAGGATGTTGATTTTGCCGACTATTGGGACGACAAGGCTAAACGCGAAGTTTTGAAGAGGTTTTCCATGGAAAACACGCGGTGCATAATGAGAATAACAAACGCAATTTTAGACTTCGCAATACAACTTTCGAGTCTTGTGGGTTTGCCATTGGACCACGTTGGAACGGCATCCGTGGGCTTCAGGGTTGAATGGTTCCTAATCAAGCATGCGCAGAGAATAGGCGAACTTGTGCCGAAAAGGGTTGAGCAGCCCTATCGCCCTTATGCTGGCGCCATTGTGCTTAAGCCAGAATCTGGACTTCATGAGAACATTGCCGTTTTGGACTTTAAGAGTATGTATCCAAACCTTATGATAGCCTATAATCTTTCTCCAGACACTTATGTGGCTCCAAAAGAGCCAGCGCCGCCATGCGGTGTTTATGAAGCCCCAGAAGTTGGTCATAGATTTCGTAAGGAGCCTTCTGGCTTTTATAAGGAGGTGCTCTCGCGTCTCATCAGCGTCAGAGAGGAGATACGCGCTAAAATGAAGGTTGCATCTCCAGAAAGCGTCGAGTATCGTGTTTTGGATGCGCGTCAGAAAGCTGTAAAGGTTATTACCAACGCTTCTTATGGCTATGCTGGTTGGATAGGCGCGAGATGGTACATTAAGCCCGTTGCTGAGGCTGCGACGGCTTGGGGTAGGCACACGATTTTGCGGGCTATTGAAATTGCTGAAAAGTTGGGTTTGAAAGTTGTTTATGGAGATACGGACAGCATTTTCGTACGGCACGAAGCAGAGAAAATCGCACAGTTTTCAAGGGCAATTGAAGATGAAATGGGCTTGGAGATTAAGCCGGACAAGGTTTACGTGCGGATTTTCTTCACAGAAGCCAAAAAAAGGTATGCTGGACTCCTGCCAGACGGGAAACTAGACATTGTCGGTTTGGAAGTTATCCGTGGAGACTGGGCTGCAATAGCCAAAAAAGTGCAAGAAAAAGTTTTGGAAATAATCCTAAAGGAGCAGTCGCCAAAAAAAGCGGCGGATTTTGTTCGTCAGTGTATTTATGAGCTTAGGCAGAGGCGTGTTCCCTACCGTGACCTAATAATTTGGAAGACGCTAACGAAGCCTGTTGAGGAGTATGAGGTTAAGGCTTCGCATGTTGAAGCTGCGAAGATGCTTATGGAGAAGGGTTGGAAACTAACAGTGGGCGACAAGGTTGGTTATGTGGCTGTTGTTGGTTCTGGACGGTTGTATGAGCGGGTTAAGCCGTACATGTTTGCTACATATGGCGAAATCGACATAGAATACTACGTTTCAAAACAGATTGTTCCAGCAGCAGCCAGAGTTCTCGAAAACTTCGGAATAACAGAAGAGCATTTGCTCACGTTTAGGGCTGAAGAAAAAGAAAGGGAAACACGAAAACTCACAGACTTTTTTGGAAGTTAGGTTTCAGAAATGTCCGAGAAGGTTAATAGTTGAACATTTAATGGCGGTTTTACGGCTTCTGATATTCTTGAGGCTATTATGTTTTTTATTCCCTTCTCGCCCGCCAAGTCCACGATTCGCTGTGTTATTATACCGTCAAAAACAACCGTGTTAACGCCTTCTGTTTGTTGGAGTTTTTCGGCTAGTTGACTTACTGGTAAGCGTTCTATCTGCTCCAGCTTCTCGTTTAACAGCACAGCCTCTAATGTGCCTTCTAAGCCCTTTATTATTTGGGCTATGCCGCTTGGCACTTCGACTCTTTGTTTTTCGCGTTTGGGTTTTGATAGTTCTTCAACTGGAACTTTAGCCTCTAAAGCCTCGAAGATTTCCTTGCAGTTCAGTTCTTCAACTTCTTTTCCGCGTGGTGCCCTAGCCACGTATTTTATGTCTGTAACTTGCAATAGTTCTTTTAGGATTAGGTCTCCGCCTCTGTCTCCGTCCAGAAAGGCGGTTATTTCCTTCTCTTTTGAAAGCCGTTTTATTGTTTCTGGAACTTTCGCGCCTTCCATGGCTATTACGTTGAGTAATCCACAGCGCATGAGGTTTATTACGTCGGCTCTGCCCTCAACCAAAATTAGCTCTTTGGCAGTGCTTACTTCTGGTCCCGCTGAAAGCTCTTCTGGTCCGTACTTTTCCACTTTTGCAACTTTTAGTGTTTCAGCCAACTCCTTGAAAACCTCATCCACAGAAGGCATTGCCTCAATAGTCCATTTGTGAAGAATCTCCTTAGCCCTGTCAATAATCATCTTTCTTCTTGCTTCTCTCACGTCTTCGATTTTCTCTAGGGTCACTTTCGCGGCGCATGGTCCTACGCGGTTTATGCTTTCGATGCTTGCTGCGAGTAGGGCGGTTGAAACTCTGTCTAGGCTTGTTGGAATCGTTATTGTGCCTGTTGTTCTGTCATTTTTTGAGTGTAGTTCAATTTCTATTCTTCCGATTCTTCCTGATTTTTGTAGTTCTCTTAGGTCAAGTTCTGGTCCGAAGAGTCCTTCTGTTTGTCCGAAAACTGCTCCTATGACGTCTGGTTTTTCAACTACTCCTTCTATTTCGAATTTTGCGTGTATTACATACTTTATGGTAAACGTTTGTGATGAACCCGTAAGCGTCACCTCCTGCTGATTAGGTTCTTTTCTGTAAGCTTTAACTGCGAACTGCGTAATGAGAGAATCGAACTCTCATTTTACAGGTTAGTTAGCTTTACTTTATATTACATTTATGAATTGTAAATCTTGCTCTTTAATGTTTCCATGTAAGCAGCCAAGCCTTCAACATCTTTCACTTCTCTACCCACTAGGTTCAAGAGCGTAAGCCAAAACGTAACATTAAGCCTTATTCCCAACTTCTCCAAGTGTTGCCGCAAATTTTTTGTTAATTCCTTTCCGCGTCTATCAAAATCCAATAGCAAAATAACCTCTTTTGCGCCAGTTTCCTCGATTTCAGAAACCAGTTCTAGAAGGGTTTTGCCTGCCTTAGCTGTTATGATTTTTCCTTCGATTGCCAACTTTTTTAGGGCTTCTATGTCCCTTTTTCCTTCAACGATTATTGGTTTGCCTTTTGATGCTTCCTCGTTTATCTGTTCCAAAATTTGCAGGATTTTTTCCTCTTTCTCTTTGAGGCGTGTGGACAAAGCTTTTACCTTGTTATTTCAGCTTTTTTAACGACTTCTAGGCATTCTCGTGCTTCCTTATCTGTTTCAAAGTACTTTCTGATTGGCTCCAAGATTTTTGCTAGTTCCTTTGCTACGGCGTTTTTGAGGTCTTGCGGGTGCACTTCGCCTTTTCCGTACGCTTTTTCCAGTTCCTCGTAGCTTTGAAATTCCACTGTTCCGCCGAATTTTGCTGGTCTTTCGATTCGGAACGTCTTGTTTTCGTGGAATATTACGTATTTGACTATTTCGAGCACGGGGTTCATTTCCGTAACTTTTTCTGGACACCATGCTTTGCGCAGTTTTTCTTTTATCTGTTCTTCTGTATCGTGTATGAATATGGCTGTCCAAGGCTTTGACTTGCTCATTTTGCTCGCGATAACTTGTTCCAGTTTGTCCTTCGCTTTAAGTTCTATTGGCTTGGCTATTCCCATCAACAAGTGGTGGTGAACCGCCACTGGTTTTTTCCAGCCCATTTTTGGGAAGATTTCCCTAGCCAAAACGTGGGCTTTTCTCTGGTCCATTCCGCCGTGTGGTATGTCTGCGCCTATCTCTTTTATGTCAACCGCCTGCATCGGCGGGTAAAAGTATTGTGCCAAGTCGAGTTTTTCGTGTTCGCTTCTTCCCATTATTGTCATACACCTTAAACTTCGTGCTATCGTCATGTGTTTGGATAATTTGATGACGTTTCTCCAGTAATCAAGATTTTTGCTGTATAATTCCGTGCCTGAGACGACTTTAACTCCTGGACAGAAAAACTTGAAGGCTTTTTCGTAGTATTTTGCCGCTTTCAGAATTTTGTCCCAGTCCCCGCCAAACTTGTCGTTTATGAAGCTGTGCCAATCCGCCAAGTAAGCTTGGCATCTTATTCCAGCCTTCAAGAAATCGTTTATTTTGAAGCCTGAAATGACAAGGTTTCCTAGATGTAGTAAGCCTGAAATTTCGAAGCCTATGTAATGTCCAGGATGCTCATTAGTCTCAAAAAGTTCTCTTAGCTCTTCTTCAACTAGGATTTCTTCTGTTGGCGGTCTCTTAACCAAATCAATTTTGGTTTCTATATCCAAGCTTTTCAAACCTTCTACATCCCTAATGCAAAAGCCAAACTTAAAAGTTATTTCGCAATAAATTATCACACTATTTAGTCCCAGTTAAGTGTATTGAGGTGTGATGGAATTGACGAGATTGAAAGTGAAGAACATATAATTGTTTTGTTTGTGTTAAATTTTTGATGTCCGCTTTACTGGCTATACTGTTTATTTTATCGCGGGCGTTTGTTTCCCACGTTACCTATCACTTAACTTCATTGTGGAGCCTTACGCTCCCCTTGGTTAAGCTCTCTCCGGCGTGGGAGGTTTGCGCCCGCGCCCACCGTGTCCCATGCTTGGGTAAACCCTTCGTCAAGGGCTTTTCGCCTCTGTTGGGTCCGTCTGCATGGTGTTGCCCGGTGGGATTGTTGAAGGCTCTTCTTTGAGGGAATTCATCGCCTAAGGAGATTATCTTGTTTTCGAAGGTTTAAATGTTGTTATCTTGTGTTTTTGGCGAGTTTTGGTTTTTGGTTGGATTTAAGGCTTAAGAATGTAGCAATTTGCATAGTGAGGTGCCCATTTTTGGTTGTTCGAAACTCCAATAGCGACCTATCCCCCTCTAGATTTTTGTTTTATCAGCGCTTCCAAGTCTATTTCGAAGGCTGCTGTTGGGTTTTCAATTTCGAATTTGTTTAGGACTTCTGGGTGGACTTCGCCTAGAACGCCAAGCTTTTTGCCTTTTATTTGGATGACTGCTGTTCTGCCTTCCAAGAAGCTTGGGTGTTTTGCCGCTTTGATTTGCCAGTTTTTCAGTCCCATGTTTGCGAGGAGGGCTTCTGTGAAGGATTTTATTTCTGTAAAGTTAGCTGTGGAGTGGGATGAAACTGCTGCCAAGTGGAGTCTACGTTCGCACATTGTTTCCAGTTTCGCGTTTATTTCCGTCACGTCTGAAACTTCGAAGAGCCTTTGCGGGAAGCTTTCATGTTTGTTTTCAGCCAAGTTTTTCATAAGCCCTGGCAAGAGCCATTGGCGCATTATGGAGTATTCGGCTGAAACTGGGTTTGCAAGTTTTACTGGTTTCTGTTCTTTCATACGCATCATTTGGTAGTGTACGCGCTCGTTTGTTAGTGTGAAGTTCATCATTTCCAGAAAGCCTAATCCAATCATTATTTGGCGTGCAACATTCGCCATTACGTGTGCTGGATGTGGTTCTCCAATCGTTACTGTGGCAGGTATTGTTGGTTTAAGCCTATAATAGCCGTAGCCTATTGTGACTTCCTCAACCAAATCAACTTCGTGTAATACGTCAACTCTGTAGGGTGGCACTGATACCTCTAAAACTCCGTTGTTTGTCCTTTTTGCGTCTAGTCTGCATTTTTGGAGGCATTTTATCGCTTCTCTTTCCGAAAGTTTCAGTCCAAGCAGTTTATTCGCGTATTCAACCCTTAAATTCATTTTTTCAGGTGCAAGATTTGGCGAAACAATTGCGCCTTCAACTGTTTTTACGTTTACTTTCTCTATTTTTCCACCCATGTCCGCCAAAGCCGCTACGAGAATGTTTAAGCTTTTTTCAACAGCCTCGAAGCTTGTGCCAGTGACATCCAAAAAGAGATTTCGTGTTTCAGAGCTGACTCTTGTTAGTTCACCATTTATTATTGGCGGCATCGAAAGAACATTTTTTTGGCTGTCAATTAGAAGCGGATAGCGCGGCGCCCAGTCTATAAGACGCCTATAAGCTATGCCCTTTTCATGCTTTTCTAGTATTTCCCGCAAGTTCATTTCTTCGGTTTTTCCCAGAGGAACAAACCTAACACTTTCTGGCGAAACGGCAGTGTAGGTGAATGGCGGTTTAACCGCGTCTAGGTTGTGTATTCCAATTGAAACTTTTTTGCGGTCTCTGCCAAGCCCCCAGTGCAAGTCCTCTTGCATCTCCATTAGTTCGACAACTGCGTCCTCGTCGAGTTTTATGTTGCGAACCACGGCGGCAAGCATGTACGGTCTTACCTCGGCAACAGCTCTGTCAATTATAAGCGTGGTTTTTGGCTCTTCAGCCTCGTATTTCGGCAGTCCAATTTCAATTTCCAAAAAACCTTTTAGCGCTCTTGCCACGCCAGCATGACTACAATAGTCAATGCGGTTTGGGTTGTACTCAACCTTAACGTAGTCGCTGCCAGTCTCCTCTACGTCAAAGCCTATCCATGGGAGCCATCCAACCAAGTCCTTAACCGTCACTTTCCTATTCATGAACTTTGAGAATCTTTCCACGTTAAGTGTGATTACAGGCATATGGGTGTCCTCCTAATCCAGTCTAAACGGTTTCCGTAAAGCATTCTGATGTCGTCCAAGCCAAGTTCAATCATGGCTAGACGTTCAAGTCCCCCTCCCCAAGCAAGAACTGGATATTTGATTCCCATTGGCGCTAGAACTTCTGGTCTGAAAATGCCCATTCCGCAGAGTTCAATCCAACGCTTAAGTTTTGGATGGTAAACCATTGCTTGGGCTGAAGGTTCTGTGTATGGGAAGTAGCATGACCAGAACTCCACCTTCTTAAGTCCAAACTTTGAGTAAAACGTCTTAAGCGTGCCCATCAAATCTCGGAGCGTCACGTTCTTGTCTAGAACTATGCCTTCTATCTGGTGGAACTCTGGAATATTCTTGTACGTAACCTGCTCGTTTCTGTAAACTCTGTCAACGGAAAAAACCTTTATAGGCGGCTCCTTATGAGTCGCCAAATACTTTATTGTCTCAGCGGTTGTGTGCGTCCTCAAAACTAGCCTACACGCTTCTTTACGGCTCCACTTGTAGCCCCAACCCCTAGAGCCAGTTATCCAACCGTTTTCATGCACTTTTGCAACTGCATCCACAATCGCTTTAGAAGGAAGCCTACCAGCGTTTGGATTAGCTAAATAGAACGTGTCCATCATCTCTCTTGCTGGGTGGTCTTGAGGCTGAAATAGAGCATCAAAATTCCAGAAGGCAGTTTCAACAAGCGGTCCACGTATTTCCGTGAACCCCATCTCCAAGAAGATTTCGCGTGCACGTTGAATAATCTGCTGTAGCGGGTGAACCTTTCCTGGGTAAACTTCTGGTCCTGGCGCTGTTACGTCGAATTTTCGCAGTTTTGTTTGGCGCCATTTTCCAGTTATTATTAGTTCTGGAGTTATCTGTGTAACTTCTTCTGTGGCTTTTACGCCCTTCTTTATTAGTTTGCGTCCCGCGTCTGTCAACTCAAAATTGTAGAATGCCTTTTCTCTTGTTTCTAGGAGTTTTCGCCTTTTTAGAACATCAGCAGCTTCTCGGAAATTTTTCTCAACTTCTTCAATTATGATTTTGTCTTTATCAGCTATAAGTTCCAAAAGCTTTTCGTCTATGCCCTTCGGCGGCTTTTTTGCGCGCGTATTTTCTGTTAAGGCTAATATGTTCTCTTCCTTGTTTAAAACAGCCCAATTCTTTTTTATAATCCAGCCTAAAGCAAGCGGGACAGCTTTAACGGAAATTCCAGCCTTTTCCGCGATTTGTGTTATTTCTGCTTTTCCGCCTAAACTGTAAAGCGCGTTTAGGATTCTGCGTTCTGGTAGTTCCTTTTTCGCGTACTCTAGTCCCTCGCTTGTTAGCGTTGCAACTGTGCGCTTTTCTTCCGTGACTTTTATGAATCCCCTTTCCTTGAGCGTTAATGCTGCGCGCATTACCGCCGCGTCTGGTAAGCCGCTTTCTTTTACGATTTGTTCAAGTGAAGCCTTTCCTTTAAACTTTTGTAGTGCTAAAAGCGTTTTGTGTTCGTGTTCTCTCAGTTCAAGCATTGTTTTTCCCTTCTTTAACGTAAGCGTTATGGCTTTGTATTGTAGTTGTTTTATTTTTAATAAAAGTATGCATGTGCCGCGCTATGTTTGCTTTAGAAAAATCCCTTTCCTTTATGTAAATTGGTGGGGCATCACTTCACCAGCAGCACAATAAGAAACGCGAAAACATATTTATAGCTTATTCCCCGCGTGTATTTCACACAAAATTTAATATGTTTTCTGCGGATTGTATAAGGAGCTAACAGCTTAGGGCGGCGCATGGCTTGTCTGGCGAAAATAAAAACGAGATGGTTGTAACTCCTTGGGAAGTTAGGGGCAAAGTTGACTATGAACGTTTGATACGCGAGTTTGGAACGCAGCCCCTAACAGACGAGTTACTGCAGAAAATAGCGAAGCACACTGGTGAGCTTCACCTTCAGCTTAGGCGAAGGCTCTTCTTTTCACACCGCGACTTGGACACGGTTCTAGACCTCTACGAGAAAGGAGTAAAATTCGTCCTATACACTGGGCGAGGTCCCTCAGGTCCAGTCCACATTGGGCATCTTGTTCCATGGATTTTCACTAGGCACTTGCAAGAGAAATTTGACACTAGGCTTTATTTCCAAATGACTGATGACGAAAAGTTTGTTATTGACGACGCAATTGAGCTAAAGGAGACAACGAATTTCGCTTATGAAAACGCCCTGGATTTAATAGCATTAGGCTTCAAGCCAGAAAACACCTTCATAATATTCGACGTTCAAGACATCGACTTGCTTTATGACATAGCCCTTGAAGTTGCAAAACGCATAACCTACTCAACGGCAAAAGCCACCTTCGGCTTTCAAGAAAGCACGAACATAGGCTGGATTTTCTGGCCAGCCATACAAGCGGTCCCATGCTTTATCCACGCGAAATTGACTGGCGAAAATGTTCCAGCCTTGATTCCAGCCGCCATTGACCAGGACCCGTACTGGCGCATAACGCGAGATGTCGCTCCGAAACTCGGCTATTACAAGCCAGCACAGATTCACTGTCGTTTCCTGCCAGGTTTGGGTGTCGGCGGAAAAATGAGTGCTTCAGAGCCGGAAACGTCCATTTTCACTGTTGACCCGCCAGGTGTTGTTAAGCGTAAGGTTTGGAACGCCTTTACTGGTGGGCGGGCGACGGTTGAGGAGCAGAGGAAACTTGGAGGAGACCCTAGCGTGTGTTCTGTTTTCCAGTACTTCTACTTCCTCTTTGAGGAAGACGACAAGAAACTTCTTGAAAGGGAGAGGCAATGCAGAAAAGGCGAAATCCTTTGCGGCGAATGCAAAACAGAACTAACCGAAAGAGTTAACAAGTTCCTTTCCGAACACCAGAAGAAGCGGGAAAAAGCCCGAAACATCGTGGAAAAATTCCATATTAAACGTTAACGGAGGAAAATCGGAAATGCATGTGAAAGGAAAAGATGTTGTTGATGTTAGTCCGCCTAACGCCTTGAGGCTGATGCATCCAATGCATACTGTTCTCGTGTCATGTGTTGGAAAAAGTGGAAAACCAAACATTATCACTTTGGCTTGGGCTATGCCCACGTCGGTTAACCCGCCACTAGTGGCTGTAAGCATTGCGCCACGTCGGCATTCGCACAGCCTAATTGAAGAAAGCAAAGAGTTTGTTGTTAACGTCCCGACGATAGAAGTGTTGGATGAAACTTTCTTCTGCGGCGCTGTAAGTGGAAGAGAACATGACAAGTTTAAAGAAGCCCGTTTAACGCCCTTGCCAGCCAGAAAGGTGAAAGCGCCAATAATTAAGGAGTGCGTGGCTCACTTGGAATGTAAACTCCAAAGTCAGTTTACAACTGGAGACCACACGATTTTTGTAGGCGAAATTGTGGAAGCTTACGCGGATAAGGGAACGTTTGAAGGCGTATACAAACTAGAAAAGGCGAAAATGATTTTCCATCTTGGCGGAAACGAGTTCGCAACGCTTGAACCCAAAGTGCTTAAGCCTAAAGCCTAGAACTGGTAGCTTTCTCCAGACTTTAGCACAACAACCTTCACTTTGTGCGCTTTTTCGCTTACGAGCTTAACAAACTCGTCTGCCGACTGCGCCAAAACTGGAAATGTTTTATAATGCATTGGAATAACCGCTTTAGGTTTAATGAGCCTAACAGCTTCTGCCGCTTCCAAGGCGCCCATAGTGTAGTATCCGCCAATTGGGATAAGCGCAACGTCTGGCTTGTAAAGCTCCCCAATAATTTGCATGTCGCCAAAAACGCCCGTATCCCCAGCATGATAAACACTCTTTCCCTCTCCTTCTATCACGGCGCCAGTAGGCGCCCCCTTTGAAGCCGTATGGAAAGCGTGCACAACATGTATACGTATGCCTTTTACGTCCACGCTTCCGCCAATGTTTAGTCCAACAATGTTTTTCACGCCTTCGTTTTGAGCGTAATTACTCAGTTCAAAAGTTCCAACAAAAGTGGCGTTTGTCCTTTTACAGATGCTCACCGCGTCGCCCAAGTGGTCTCCATGGTCATGTGTCACGTAAACTATGTCTGCCTTCGTTATTTCCGAAGCCTTCACTGGAGATGTTGGGTTTCCGTCAAGCCAAGGGTCAACCAAAACAACCTTGTCCGCGATTTCCACTTTGAAGGCTGCATGCCCAAACCACGTTATTTTAGCCAAACTACTCGAACCCCACACTAAACCCTTTTAAAAGTTATGATATAATTCTATGCGTTAATAAAAATAGCGTGATTTAGATGAGCCAACACGACGATGAGGCAATAGAAAAGTTTAGACTTTCTGGCAAAATCCTACGGGAAACACGCGAAGTGATGCGAAATTTTGTCCGCGAAGAAATGCCCATAATAGAAGTTTGCGAGAAAGCTGAAAAAACAATAATAGAGAAAGGCGCAAAACCAGCTTTTCCATGCAACATATCAATAAACGAAGTAGCAGCGCATTACACATCTCCGCCAAACGACAAGCGAATAATTCCCAAAAATTCCATAGTGAAAATCGACATTGGAGCGCATGTTGACGGCTATGTGACGGACACTGCCGTAACAGTTTGCTTCAACCCAGAATACCGCTGCCTCGTTGAAACAGCTGAACAAGCCCTAAAAGAAGCAATAGCCAACATTCGCCCAGAAACACTCATCTCAAAAATAGGCGCGGTAATCGAAAAGACAATAAAGGCGAGGGGCTTCAAGCCAATCTCAAACTTGACTGGACATCAAGTTGGACGTTATCTCGTGCATGCTGGCACATCAATACCAAACATTCCGCAGTTCTCACTAGCAAAAATCAAGCTTGGAGGAGTCTACGCCATAGAACCATTCGTCACCTTTCCAGACGCCGTTGGACGCGTTGAAAATGGAGAAGAAGTGACAATATTTCGCTTTGTCAAGTCAAGACCGCTTAAAAATCCCCATGCGCGGCAACTCCTAAGATATATAGAAGAAAACTTTAGAACCTTACCGTTCACTGAACGTTGGCTACAAAAGGCAACACTAAAAGAGCATTACTTCCAAGCCTTTAAGGAGCTTTTGTCTTCAAAGGCAATTATGGGCTACCCAGTCTTCATTGAAGTTAGCAGAAAACCCGTAGCCCAAGCAGAACACACAGTTTTAGTCGCAGAAAACGGCGCATCAATCCTAACCTAGTAGTGCAATCAATGTTCTTTCTCTTTAACTTCTCTGTAAATCGCCGTTATCAACATTTTATCGTTGCATTTCTGGCAAGGCTCAACTTCCTTGAAAATGTAATCGCCACGCTGGAACTCGCGAACACTCTTAAAACCACACTTTTTACACTCAATAGTCGTGGTTATCGGAGGAACCGCAATCTTCAAACGCATCAACCTTCTTCGCATCTGCATCAACACATAAGTAGACAAAGCCACACCTATAAAACCTATCAAAAGCAAATACCCAGCAGTTATGTCTTCGCCATAACCAAACGCCTGCAAAGCCAAAACCAAAGCAGCCAAGGACAAAGCCAACAATACGAAAATTATCATTAAAACAAACGAAGAAATTTTCGTCGCCTGAGACGATGACGCCTTATTCATTTCGCTCTCCTCACTGACCAATCCCAATGGTGTTGCCAACCCCAGCAATTATCACTTTATCTCCTTCCTTCGTCTTCTCCAAAATAACCTGCTTCACACGCTCTATGGCTTTGTCAGCAGCCTCAAAAATTTCCCTACGCATAGGCGAAACAGCGTCTCCAATATCCTCCTTAACTATAACGGCATTTATCGGTATGCGATACTTCAAAATATACTCCTCAATCTTAAACTGGTCAACGCCTGGACCGCCTATGGCTGCACCGACCCCCTCAGCAACCTCGCCGACGTCCTCGCCTTCCAACTTCATTGCCGCGTCAATCATTATTATTGTGGCAATTCTTCCCTCATTCTCCTCAATAATAGTCTTTATGGCATCGCCTATCTTGCCAACGTTTCCGCCCGGCCCTTCAGCCTTAATCACAAAAGCGGTTCGCCCTTCTATTGGAACGGTTGCCACAACACAGTCTTTGGGGACTTTTCGCGTCTCGTATCCCCGCATCAGTTTGGCTGCAACTAACGCGCCTGCACCGTCTCCTATTGGTTGTCCGTATGCAAACGCTTTTAACGCGCTTGCGTAGGCTTCTGCCTCGCGCATAACTAGGGGCAGTATCATCTGTAACTGCATTATTATGTATAGGCTTAATGTTTTCTTGCCAAGCAGATAATAGTGCCTTATAACTTTGTAAATGTAATTTAAAGCCATGGCCGCTTCAAGCGTGTTCTCCAAATTGTTAGTTTGTGTCTCATCAGCCGAAGGTGCCATAAGCTTAACTTCATCCTTAAAACGTGCATCTCTCACGTCGAGAATATGTTCAAGCTTCCAAACAACGCCTGCTGGGTCGAGACTTTGAGGCGGTATCGTGAAGTATTCAAGGAACCTGTCAACCCTAGCAGTTGGGTCTGACTGAGGCTTCCCAATCTCTTTGATTGTTTCTATGGCGATTTTTCTACCCTCATCTTTTATGTATTTAAGCTTGAAAAGTGAGCCTTCAACCTCCCTCAGCATCACGTACATTTGGATTCTCTGTCCATAGAAAATGAAGACTATAAATACGATGTAGAAGAGTAGGCTTAGAACCTGTTGAATGTCAACTTGCATGAATATTGTCTCAAACAGCGTAGCAGCTTCAAACACTACTATCAGCTCGCCTTTTCGAGAAACTATCAAACGCTTAGTTATAAATTTTAGGATATTCCAAGTAAAATACACGCATAAGCCTAAATGTAACGCAAGTTCTTCAGTATCATGTTTACACTTGAAACGATAAGCATTGCAGCAAACACCAACCTCAAGTTTCTACTCGAAAACTTTCTACTTGCATAAGAGCCAACTTGAGCGCCGACGACTGCTCCTATTCCAAGGTAAACAGCATACAGTGCATTAACGTTTCCTTGTTGCACATGGTTAAAAACGCCAGACATCGACGTGAAAATCATGATAAACATGGATGTAGGTATGGCAAAATGGATTGGAAAGTCAAGCGCGTAACACATAACTGGCACAAGAACTGTTCCTCCGCCGATGCCGAGCAGTCCTGAAGCTATTCCTCCGAGGAAACCCAAAAACAAACCAGAAAGCATTTTCTTACGGTTTCTTAGAAGAGCCTTCTCAAAGGCGGCGTCAACAACACCGCAGCCCTTAACAGAATTTGTAGACAGAGCCTTGTAAATCATCTGTGCCGCAACAATTATTAGGAAAATGCCGAAAATAACGCCAAGCCACGTTTTCACTTCTGGAACCGCCGTAATAGCCGCCCCCGCGTAACCTCCAGGAGTTGTGGCGAAAGCCAAAACCAGTCCAGCCTTAACGTAAACGCGGTTCTGCTTCAAGTAATTTGCCGAAGAAGCTATGGAAGTGATAATAATCGTGGCTAAACTTGTACCAATTGCCACCACGGGTTCAAAGTTGTAAAGAAGCGTTAAAAGTGGCACGATGAATATGCCGCCTCCAACACCAGTCAAGGACGCAGCTATACTTATCAAGAAACCAAACAGCGGAAGCAACCACTCCCACATTCGAATGTCACCAAACTCTCAAAGACTAAACCTTAAAGAAAAATACGGTGTGCGCAACTGTAATTTAAGCATTCGTTTAAAAACCCTAAAAATAAAAGTGGGGCTGCCAGCTTTCCCGGCTTCGCGTGGCCGAAGACCACACTACAACCGGGAACGGAGCGCGGTTTAACTTCCGAGTTCGGAATGGGATCGGGTGGGTCCCGCGCCCTATGGCCGGCAAACCCCAGAATACACCTTTACTTTTTGCTCATTAACTTTTCGCTTATTGTAGGCGTTATGAAACTGTAAACTAGCGTTAAAAAGAAAAGGGATATTGAATGCAACGCTTTATTGTTCCTTTATAATGGGCAGCATTGATTTGATGGCTGTTATAACTGCGGCTGGAGCCGCGAAGGCTACGATGTAGTTTAGGATTGCTGTCGCCCAATAGTAAAGCAGGTCATGTATGTTACTCAGTGGACTCCAAACGTCTGTGGCGGCAGCAACCAGCAGGGCGATTGTTGCTATTAGGAAAGGCGTGACCTCTTTCTCTGTTATGCTTACTAAGCCTGTAACAATCCCCAGGATAAACAGTATTAATATAACCCATCCGTTAATGTCGCGAACTGTTGGGTCATACCAGTGATTGGTCGCGCTGTACGCCATGTAGCCAACAATTAGTCCCATCACGATTGCCAAAGCGATAAAAGCAATGTAAACGTACCTTGGTATTTTTCCTTTTTCCATCCTTTATCACAAACCTCATTTAATTCGTCTAACTTAATATAAAACTTATGGTTAATACATGATTGATAACTTTAAGGCTGTTGAAGAATGTAGAATAACGTATATATTTCTTTTCTATTACGTAAAGATAGAAACGGGGGGGCCGTAGTCTAGGAAGGCATGACGACGGGCTCCAGAACACATCCAAACGGGTTTACGGACCGCCCAAGCGGAATGAAGAAGTTCTGGAGCGGTCAAAGAGAAACCCGTAGAAACAGACAAGCGCTGTTTCGGGTAAAGGTCGCCGGTTCAAATCCGGCCGGCCCCACTACGAATCTACGTTGTTATGAAGTGTTTGTATATTGGGTGTCCTTTAAAACGCAGTGTTGTTTCTGATTTTTCCACTGTTCCACTTGGGAGTCTTATGCATAGCGAGGTTACTATGGCGCCATTTGGTATGAAGCGCACTCCGTCTAAAAGCTCGCCTTTTGTCACTCCTGAGGCGCAGAACACTAGTTCATTTCCCCTGGCCAATTCGTCTTGCGTGTAGGTTTTGTTTATGTCTACGCCTTCTGCCACCAGCCTGTCAAGCCTCTTTGGGTCGTCGTTTTTGTCTTGCCATACTTTTACGAGCATTGTTCCTCCTAGGCATTTTACGGCGGTTGCGGCTATTGTTGCTTCTGGGCCGGCTCCAGCGCCTATTAGGAGGTCGACGCCTGAGCCTTGGATGCATGTTGCTACTGCTGCTGCGATGTCTCCGTCTGGTATGAGGATTATTCTCACGCCCATTTTTCTTAATGTTTGGAGTATTGCTGTGTGTCTTTCGCGTTCAAGCATTATTATCGTGAAGTTTTCGAGTGGTAAGCCCTTGGCGTCTGCTGCTGTTCGCACTATTTCCTCTATTGACATTTCCAGCGATAATTTTCCCATAGAGTGGTGGTCTGTTGCAACTTTGAAATAGTATCCGTCGTCTGGGAGAACTTGGAAGCAGCCTTTCGGTGCGCATGCCAATGCCGAAATAGCGTCTTTTCTTCCTTTTGAGGCGGCTGTTGTGCCGTCAACTGGGTCTATGACGAACTCCACTTTTGGCCCTTTTCCAGTTCCAACTTTTTCTCGGCGCATGAACGCTGGCGCATTATCTTTTGGTCCTTCACATGCGATTACTTCGCCGTCCACATCTGTCTGCGCTAAAACAGCTCTTGAAAATTGGACGGCTTTCTCGTCTATTAGGTCTGGGTTGCCTTGTCCAATGTGTAATGCGGCGCCTACAGCCGCTGCAATCGTGATTCGCGTTAAAGAGGGCGCTAAAGCCCTTAGGGAAACCACTTGCTCACCAATTGTACATAAATCCTATTACTTGTAAACTTTTATTGGTTTTCCAAGGAGGCGCGCGTCCAGTTCTTTTATGCCTAAGCCGTGTTGCCTTGTGAATATGCGCTTGGACTTTTTGACCTTTGTTCCGCCTTTTTTTACGAGTTTGTCCTTGTGTATTAGGTCTGAGTCTAGGTCTGCGTACATTATGTTTTTTGATGCTGCTGCTAGGTGGGCGCCGGCGGCTATGCCTATTTGGGATTCGCCCATACACCCTATCATGCATGGTATGCCTGCGGCTTCAGCTATGTCTGCGATTTTTCTTCCTTTGTGGATTCCTCCGCTTTTCATTAGTTTGATGTTTATTAGGTCTACTGCTTCGGCTTTTATTAGGCGTATGGCGTCTTCTGGCGAGTGGACGCTTTCATCCGCCATTATGGGTATTGGCGAGTTCCGCTTCACTTCGATTAAGCCTTTCAAGTTTTCTGCTGGTACGGGTTGCTCAGCAAATTCTATGCTGAACTTTTCCATCTCGTTTAGGGCTTCTATGGCTTGTTTCGGCGTCCAGCCTTGGTTTGCGTCTATTCTTATGGCTATTTCGCTGCCAACAGCCTCCCGTATAAGCCTAATGCGCTCCACATCTTCTGTGGGGTTTACGCCAACCTTGACTTTTAGGGCTTTAAACCCTTTTTTGACGGCTTTTAGGGCGTCTTTAGCCATTTCTTTGGGAGATTTTATTCCAAGTGTTATGTCTGTTAGGACTTCTGTGCGGTAGCCTCCCAAAACCATGAAGAGCTGTTTTTTGACTGTTTTTCCGAGAATGTCGTGTAAAGCGATGTCTATTGCAGCTTTTGCGGCGGGGTTTCCCTTCACAATGGAATCCATAAGCTCCACGTCTTGCTCTATCCGCAGCGGGCACATGCCTATAAGCTTCGGAGCAATCTTCTCTAGCGTTTTAAGGACTGTTTCTGGTGTTTCGCCAGTAACCCTTTCTGAAGGCGAGGATTCTCCCCAGCCGATTACGCCATAGTCTGTGGTTACTTTCACAACTACGTTGTGGCTTTCTGTGCTTGCTTCAGGCGCGATTCGAAATGGCTCGTAGTAGGCTAGTTTGACTGGGTAAACTTCAATTTGTTTTATTCCCAAACTTGACACCGAAAAGATGTTTATTCAGTTTTGTGGAAAAGCTTTACTGAAGAATAAAGAATGAATTATGTGGGTTTTTCTTTTCGCTTTGCAAGTCCTTTAAACTTTAGTTTTGCTGTTAGGATTTTTTCTGTTGCGAAAAGTCGAGAGGCAAAGTACATTATGGCTACTGTGAAGACTGCAACGTAGGCTATTCCGCCCAGTGCGGTTGTGTAATCACTCATTATCACGGCTTTTGAGGTTATTATTGGGTGGCTGTATGGAATGGAGTAAATTAGGATTCTTAATGCCATTGGAATTGCGTTAACATCCAAGTACATTAGTGCAAGTGAAGGAATGAATATTAATGGATAAATATAGCCCACAAGAGACTGTGCGCTTCTAACATCTTCTGCAAAAGCGGAAATTATTACAGCCAAAGCCAAAGCCGAAAGCAGTGTTACGAATAGTGATATTCCTAAAAGTGCATAGCCAAACATTGACGGAACAAGCCCAAGTGCAGCTAAATCCAGGTTAACGTTTGACGGAATCGCCGATGAAAGTGAATTAAGATAGTAGGTGAAACCAACCATATAAGCCAATGCGCCTATTGCAGCAACAATTATCGAGCCAGACAATTTTCCAAGAAGAATGGAGAAGCGGTCCATTGGCAAAGTTAGGAGTGTCTCCAAAGTTTTCGCTTCTTTTTCCATAGCCACGGAAGTTGCAGCAATCTGCATCGAATAACTGAGCAAAATCATGATTATTATTGGCATGGCAATTGCTTGGGAAATCATCAAATTTGAAATTGTTTGAGCATCTAAATCTTTTATGACTTGCCCCTTGACGATGACGGATTTAGCTGGAATCACGATGTTTGGGCGTAGTTTTCTGTTGAACTGTTCTATTAAAGAGTCGATTACGGTGGCGCTTACACCAGAAAACATGCTTACGCCAGAAAAGACGCTGTAAAATTCAATGCGAACCTGCAGCCCAGATGTCAAATTTGCACTGAAGTCGCTTGGAATAACAATGGCTTCCGTAACATTGTTCTGAGACATCAAATCAACTATGTTCACATGCTCGGTGGTGTTAATTGTAATTACATTGAATGAGGAAGTTATGTTAGCTATTAACTGTGTTGCGCTGTCTCCAACGTCATGGTTGATTATGAGGAGTGTTGCTTTTGCAACGGCTTCTTGTGCAGACTGTATTGAGAGGTTCATTATTCCGCCAAGTAATGGAAACATTATCACGGGTATTATTATCATTCCAATGAAAATCTTGGGGTCTCTAATGAGTTCTTTAAGCTCTTTTAATAGGAAGTTTCCAAAACCTTTAAGCAAGCTTAACCACCTTCGCAAAAACTTCTTCTAGGTTCGTGCTCGCGTATCTTTCCTTAAGCTCTTGCGGTTTTCCTTCAGCAACGATTTTTCCCATGTTTAATAGGGCTACTCTATCGCATAGGTGCTCGACTTCCAGCATGTTGTGACTTGAAAGCAGCACCGTTACACAGTGCTCTTTCACGTAGCGCTTTATAATTTCCCTAACATGATAGGAGTGTAAAACGTCTAAACCGCTTGTCGGCTCATCTAAAATTGCAAGTTTAGGCTTCGTCATCAAAGCCCTAGCAACCAAAAGCCTGCGCTTCATTCCTTTGCTATAGGTTTTAGATTTATCCCTCAACCTTTCGCCTAAACCAGAAATTTCAGCAGCATCCTCTACGATTTTCTGAACTTCGTCTTTATCGTTTGTGTTGAATTTTGCCATAAACTCAAGGTATTCCCAGCCAGAAAGGTTAGGATAGGCACCAGCCTCTTCTGGCAGATAGGTTATTATTTTGCGAACTTCGCTTGCCTTTTCAACAACGTCTAAACCGAAAACTTTAGCGCTTCCAGCTGTTGGCAAAAGCAGTGTGGAAATTATGCGCAGTGCTGTTGTTTTTCCAGCTCCGTTTGGACCGATTAAACCGAAAATTTCTCCTTGGTTGATTTTGAAGTTTAGTCCGTCTAGGGCGCGTATGTTTCCGAATATTTTGACTAGGTTTTGTGTTTCAACTGCGTAGCTCATTGTGGCTTACCCCAAAACCAGTACTTTGGCGCATTTAAAAAGGTTCGGTTCTAAAAATGGTCTTTTCCAGCTTTCATCTTTTAGACGGTGGCACATACTTAACATCAAGCGCTTTCGCTAGTTTTCGCAGTTCTCTTTCACTAATCCACTCGGTCTTTAGGTACTGGCATATTCTCGCGTCGTCCAAACCGAGTCTGCGCGCTTCTTCAACAGCGTGGCGGTAAGCCTCAATTTCTGTTGGTCTCCCAACATAATCGTACCTATCATCAAAAAGCTTCTTGCCTTCCATAAACTGCCTTACGTGAACAAGCTCGTGAATGATGTCCAAGTAAATGTCAATTAAGTCTCCATTATTCAAGTAGTACGCGCTAATCATCAAGTGACCGTCAACGTCGCTGACGCCCATGTAACCCCTAAAACCCACAAACTCCACTTGGAGGCGGCGGAGAACATCTGCCGTTTTTTCGCCGAAAATGCGTTTTACAGCCTCAACATTCTCAAAACCCTTAAAATACTCCGTGAAAGGATATGTCGTAATCCTAACGTTTCTAGGTATCTTAACCCCAAGCTGCGCCTCCACGATTGCTATTTACCCCCCATAATTTGATTTTCTCACGTTCAGCATCCTAGTAAAGTTTATGCCAACAAAAGCATGATAAACATACGCCAAGACCGAAGAGGACAGCCGATGTTTAATGTTAAAATAATGTCTTCTGAAGACATTGAATTTGCGGTTAGCATAACCGACAAAATGAACTGGAACCTAACAGAAGAGGACTTCACGTTTATGATGCAACTTGAACCAGAAGGATGCTTTACGTTGTTATGCAACTCAGAGAAAATTGGCATAACAACAACCATAAGCTATGGCAAAATTGGCTGGATTGGGAACGTTGTTGTAGACGAGCGATATCGCAGAAGAGGAGCTGGAAGCGTCATCATAAAACACGCCATAAAACACTTGAAAAGCAAAGGCGCCGAAACAGTAGGCTTATACTCATACGAGGAAAAAGCTGATTTCTACGCGACACTAGGCTTCAAGCGTGATTTGCAGTTTGTGGTTTTAAATGGTAAAGTCTTCTCTTCAAACGTTGAAGCGGCTAACGTAAAAGAAGCAAGAAAAGCCGAAATGCAAAAAATAATAGATTTCGACAGCCACTACTTTGGAGCGTCGAGAAGAAAATTGCTGGAAAAAATCATTAACGAAATGGACAATTATTGCTGCTATTACATTGAGAATGAGGAAATTTTGGGATACGCCATAGCAAAGGTTTACGATAACTATGCTGAGATAGGGCCGCTCATTTGCAGAAGAGAAAGAAGCAACATAACCAAAAACATTCTAGGCGCAATACTGAAAAAGGTCGTGGGGTCAGAAGTTTCGGTGTGCCTACCTAGAAAGGAGAAGGAAATAATAAACCTGCTTATGACTTCTGGATTTAAGGAAAGTTTCACCGTTGTTAGGATGTTTTCTGGACCAATACCTTTTAGGGACTGTGTTTACATTGCAGAATCACTTGAAAGAGGTTGAAAGCGCTTGGCACAACAGAACCTAGCCAGAACCATTCTTGAGGATTTTTTGAAAAATTCATGGTCATGTATAGAAATTTTGGCGAAAAAACTCGCAAAATTTGAGGGAAACGAAAAAAGGGAGTTCAACTTTTTCCAATTTAAAAATGGCAAAAAACACGATTTTAAACTCAGTGGCAAACACTTCTTTCTGAGAAGTTCAGTCGAATATTCAAACCCGCAGTTAACAATCGAAGAAGTTCAAGGAATAATCGCCGCCCGCCTACTCGAGGTCTGCGGAAACTACTTCCACCAACATGGTTTAAGCGAAATCAGAAAAGAGGACATTAACCAGCTATGTGAGATGCTTCAAAAACCGTCAGAAGGAAAAATCGTCGCATTCCTGCTCAACACAGACGACGCGGAACCGGACAGATATTCAATGAACCCGCTGAAAGAATCAATTGTGACAAGCGGGCAAAGCGCCTTCCCATCAGCCTACGTAAAAACTGAAAAACTGAAAATCGACGAAAATTTCGCCAAAAAATATGATGGCACACTAATATCGCAAAGCGAAATTGAACTAGTAAAGCGACATTTAGAAACTTGCAACGACAGCTACTTGGACATGGTTGACGCAGTAAAATACGAGCAGATGGAGAAACTTTCAGAAATTTTCGGAATAGACCTATGCCTATACGCCATGCGCATGCCAATCGAAACTATGCAAACGGAAGACACACAAGGCTTACTGCACCATATAATAAGCGAAATACATAGGGATTATCACTCCATTGAAGGCGCATATCAGTGCATGGGCAGAAGCATGAAAAAACGCACAACGCTTTTGACGATTCCACATTCTGTTAAGGGTTATGGTTCAAAACGCGCAGCAAGAGGCAGAATCTACTTTGAAAACGGGAAACTGAAAAGCGTGAAAGTGACATACAAGACTACACCGCTTTACCCAAACGCCATAGACCCAAACGACGTAAGCATAGCAAAAGCCGAAGACGAATTCACAGTTGAAGGAGAAAACCTAACAAACTACGACTTCAAGAAAACACCGTCATCACCACAATTCTTCCTATACTCACTCGCTTCGCCAGAAAACGCCGCGCTGTGGCATGGCATAGGCGTCTTCGGAGCAAAAGAACTCTTAAAAAGCTACGCCGCTATACGCAGAGCATGCGCAAACAACGCCCTAATACGGAATCTAAGCGCCTACGGAGTGCCCACAAAAATTCCAATGCAGTTCAACCTTTCACCGCAGCACATGTGGGTTCACCCAACCCACCGCAACATAGACGCGAGCATAGGTTGCGTTGAAAACGTCAAGGAACTGGTGAAAATGGGCATGCACATCGAACACATCCCACTATGAGGGAGGTGATAAAATGTTTTTTAGGCAGATAAAACATCACGGCGACAACTTCTCCTACATCATCGCAGATGAAACAACAAGAGAAGCCGCCGTAATCGACCCAAGCTTCAACGCAGAGGCAATAATTCAAATCCTAAAAACGTACAACTTTCAACTAAAATACGTCATAAACACCCATGGGCACGCAGACCATACAGCAGGCAACCAACAACTGCAAAAAATGTTCAACGCGAAAATCGTAGCCCACAAAAAATCAAAAATCAACAAACACTTAAGCGTAGAAGACGGAGACACCCTAAAAATTGGAAAAACAACGATAAAAGTTATCTACACACCCGGACACACGCCAGACAGCATATGCCTTCTAGCAAACGGAAAACTGCTAACGGGCGACACGCTCTTCGTCGGAGAATGCGGAAGAACTGACCTACCCGGCGGAAGCGCAGAAGACATGTACAACAGTCTCTTCAACAAAATTTTGAAATTAAACGACGAAACAGAGGTTTATCCCGGACATGATTATGGAGAACACCCATACTCAACAATAGGAAAAGAAAGAAGAACAAATTACACGCTTGAAAAACGCACACTTGAAGAATTCATCGAATTCATGAAACAACCATAAACCCGCAGGCTGCATCAACAAATTCTATAAATTCAAATCAACATTTAACAAATTATGGCCTAGAAAGGAAGTACCAAAAATAATTAAAAAAGGAAAGGCTAAAACTACTCTGCTACCATTAACCGAACTAATTCAAAGTCGTAAAAGCAGGTTTCGAATATAATTATAAGAATCCCCCAATTGGGAAGGTTAGGTACACCAGACGAAGTTGCACGCATGGCTCTGGTTCTAGCGAGCGACCTGTCCAGCTACGTTAGTGGCACATTAATAGTAGTTGACGGCGGTTTCCAATTCGCATAAAATTTCATAGGTGACAAACAAATGGGACTGCTTAAAATGGTGGGGCTGCCCGGATTTGAACCGGGGTCTAGAGAGCCCAAGTCTCCAAGCCTAGACCAAGCTAGCCGACAGCCCCGCATAATGATGGATGCTGCATTATTTTAGAGTTTTAGAAGGTGAATTTAAAAGATTCTCTTTTACGAGAAATATGCCTATATGTTAAACGTTTTGGCGTTTCCTTATGCTGCACTGTAAAACTTTTGGGCATACTAGGCACTCGTCTGGTATTGGCATGTCCTTTGGAAGAGTGTTCAGGAATCCAAGGTAGTGGGCGCATTTTGCCGGCGACTCGAAAACCTTTGGGTATTCTGTCGGCTTAACGCCTATTATCTTTGCATTTTCAACTATTATGTCAAGCTTTGACATGCAGTGCGGACAAGCATAATAGGTCTGTCTTGGAATCGTCAAGGAATCCGTCAAGACCGTCGGCTTAGAAAAAGTTTTACCGCAGCCTTTGTATGGGCATTTTAGTTTTTCGTCGTGAGAGTGGAGGAAGGGCATTGTAGCTTCCTCGCTTTAAGTGTATCTTCAATACTAATCTGTAATATTAATATTTAATAAACATTTCTGTGTACATGCACAACAAAAATACAAAAAATAACGCCTTGAGGTTTTATACAAATCACAGAGAAAATGCCTATTCAGTAAGGCTACAATCATAAGCAGTTCAATATATGTTTGCAAATATTTTCGAAATCGCTGAAGCAATCTTCAAATGAACAGAAAAGGTTTTCAAACATCTCAAAGAACGTTTTGGGGGTCACCTAAAGCACCCACAAGAAATCGTTAGACATCCAACTGCTCAAGCATTGTTAAAAATCTACAGCGAATTCGGATACGAACCAGAAATATGCCTCACATGGCTGGAAACGCCCTCTACTGCACGTTCAACCGCGAACCCTTAAACATTCCTTTCATCATTGGCGGAATAAGCCACGGAGCAAAACCCACGCACAAACGAATATATAGTAGTGGGAGAAGGAGGTCCCAACAGGGAGATTAGTAACCCTCGAAAAGTCATACTTAGCCATTCTAGACAACCTATCAAAAATGTTATAAACAACACAAAGCCTCGGGCGGGATTTGAACCCGCGACCACCGCCTTACCAAGGCGATGCTCCACCAGGCTGAGCTACCGAGGCACAAACAAGTATACATACCCTTTTTTTAAAGATTTCGCGAAACACGCAAAACGAAAACAAATAATTTATTATTTAAAGTTTCATATGCAAATGGATAAAGCCAAAAAGGCGGGGGTCGCCAAGCCTGGTCAAAGGCGCAAGGCTTAGGACCTTGTCCCATAGGGGTTCGTGGGTTCAAATCCCACCCCCCGCACTAATTTACCAGTAAATTATAAATACTTGATGTTGCTTATTGCTATTGGTGGTTGTGACGAAGCCGGATAGGGGTAAAACTCAGACGATTAAGGATCGTGCCATTTATGTGTATTTGCCGTCTATGGAGATGGTTGAGGATTGGAAGCGGCGGGCTGAGAAGGCAGGAGTTTCTTTATCAAAATTTGTTATAGAACGGGTTGAGGAGTCTATTAGGCGTGAGGAAGGCGAAGAGGGTTACCTAAGCCGTGCTGAACTTATTAAAAGGTTAAGGGATGCTGAAGAGGAGTTAAAGAAACTACGTAACGAGAATAGGCTTTTGAAGAAGCTTACGGAAAACTTGGATAATGAGCTTAAACGGTATAGGGCTCAACCTTTTCTTGAAGAGGCTTTTGAAGGAGTAAGAAGGTTCGACAAAGACCTAATAGAGTTGCTAAAGAAAGGCGGATCCTATACGCAAGAGCAAATTTTAGCGCATTTGAACATTGACCCATCTGATGTTAAGCTTGTGAAAGCAGTTGATAAGCAACTTGAAACCCTAGAAGCCTACGGCCTAGTGGAGTATAAGGGCAGGGGCTGGAAGTGGACTGGCTAAGCCTAAAAAACCTTCAAAACCCATGGAGCCTAATAGAGGATTTCAGCCAAGACTGCCGACTGAGGGGCATGACAGAGGAAAGCATAAGAAAATACATGTCAAGTTTAAAAATATTTGCAAGTTTCCTTAATAAACTTGGTTTAAATACAAATGACGTAGATATCCGCGTGCTTCGGGATTTTCTACAACATATAATTTATGAAAGAAACGCTAAGCATAAAACAGTTGAAAATTATTTTTCAGCTCTCTCAGCCTTTTACGATTATTTAGCTTTTGAAGGTTACGTAAACAACAACATCGTTTTACCATTCAGGAAAAGATATCTAAAACGCTATAAAAACGACTATGATGACCCCGAACGCAAACTTCTAAGCATAGAAGAAATGAGCCAACTTATAAATTCAATTCTAGACCCCCGGGACAAAGCCATAGCAGTACTATTAGCAAAAACAGGAATAAGAAGAGGCGAACTGCTAAGACTCGACATTGAAGATATAAACTGGGAAGAATACTCCATAACATTAAAACCTACACCAAAAAGAAGCAACAGAACAGTCTTCTTCGATGATGAATGTGCAGTTGCGCTACGAAGATGGATCAAAGTTAGAGAGAAATTAAATCCATCAACAAATGCGCTATTCATAAGCTACCAAAGCCTAAGAAGATTGGATAGAAATGGACTCTATACAGCCATAGTCAAGTACGCTAAACGCTTAGGTCACCATAACTCAAATTCACCTCGTCTAGAGGATCACTTTGGGCCTCACTGCTTTAGACATTGGTTCACAACATGGTTACTAAGAAGCGGCATGCCCCGCGAATATGTAAAAGAACTTAGAGGCGACAAGAGAGGTGAAGCCATAGACATATACCACCATATAGACAAACAAGAACTAAGAAAGGCATACTTAGCATGTATACCAAAACTAGGAATCTAATGAAAGTAAAAATTAAAAGTCATTATTAAGATAAAGAGTAGTTTAGATGAAAAAATTAAACAATAAATCCACCGTATCTATCTTTGACAAGAAAAGTTTAAGAGACATATATTTAGAGGTTCAACAAGTATATCTTGCTGATAATAGACCATGGGTCATAGGTTACAGTGGCGGGAAGGATTCTACAACTGTTCTTCAGCTAGTATGGTATGCTCTTAAAGAATTGCCAGTTGAAAAGCGCCAAAAATTGGTTTATGTAATATCTTCTGACACGCTGGTTGAAACTCCGGTTATTGTGGATTTTATCAATCGAACATTAAGAAGAATAGACGACGTATCGGTTAAGGAAAAAATGCCATTTAGAACAGAAAAATTGAGGCCTCTTATAAGTCAGAGTTTTTGGGTTAACTTGATTGGTCGTGGTTACGCAGCTCCGCAGCAGCGATTTAGATGGTGTACCGATCGTCTTAAAATTCAACCATCAAACAGATTTATTCAGGAAAAAATATCAAAGTATGGTGAGGTCGTTCTTGTTTTAGGTGTTCGTCGTCAGGAAAGTGCAACAAGGGCGCAGGTTATGAGTTTGTATCAGATTCCAAATTCTGTATTATCCAGACACTCTAAATTTCCGAGAGCATATGTATATACTCCTATTCGAGATTGGTCTACAGATGACGTTTGGTATTACCTTTTACAAGTACCATCGCCATGGGGATGTGACAATAGAGATTTAGTAGCACTGTACCAAACCGCACAGGGGGAGTGCCCTCTTGTTATTGATGATACAACCCCCTCTTGTGGAAATTCTCGTTTTGGATGTTGGGTTTGCACGGTTGTAACAAAAGATAAGTCTATAAGTGCGCTTATCAATTCTGGTGAAGAGTGGCTAATGCCGCTCTTAGAAATACGCAATTTGCTGGCTTCAACTCAAGACCCTAAACTCAAACCAATTTATCGCGAATACAAGAGGAGGCAAGGATTTGTTTCATTTAAGAGTGACGGATCTGGTGTCATTTCAAGGGGGCCATATAAACTCAAATTTTGTAAGGAATTGTTGAGAATGGTTTTAAATGCTCAAATGCGCGTCAGAAAAGAAGGGCCGGATCCGCATATCCAATTGATACTTCCAGAAGAATTGCAAGAAATAAGACGGATCTGGAGGATGGAAAGAGGCGACTGGGAAGATTCTGTTCCAAAAATCTACCGAGAAGTTACCGGCGAAGACTTAGACTGGGTTTCTGATGATGTAAGTTTCTCCTCAAAAGAGAAATCTTTACTTGCAGAAGTGTGCGAGAAACATAATATTCCGCTACAACTTCTAATAAAGCTCCTCGATGCAGAACTGCAAACACAAGGTATGGAAAAGCGCGCCTCCATATATAACAGAATAGATCAGATTCTCTTCGAAGAGTGGAGAACGGAGGAAGAACTGATCTCAAGCAATGTGAGTGGGATGGGAAATGATATTTAAACGCTTGGAAGTAGAAAATTTTGGGCCTTTCAAAGGAAAGATTTGCTTAAATTTGGATGTGAATAACGCAAAAAGCGATTCCAGACCCATCGTGATAATAGGCGGAAAAAATGGCACTGGAAAGACGACACTTCTTGAGGCTATTAAAATCTGTTTGTATGGAAGATTCTTCAAAGGCAGGAAAATATCAAGTCGAGCTTATGCAAAATATATAAATCAAAAATTTTATCGTGATGGCAAAAGTGAACCGGCACAATATGCTTCTGTGGCTGTCGAATTTGATTATGCAATGTTAGGTCATGTTAATAACTATTTTGTTAAAAGATCTTGGAAACGCCTTTCTTCCCAGTTTGTTGAAGAACTCAAAATAGAACAGAATGGTAAGGTTCTAGAGGATATAGATGAAGATCAGTGGCAAGACTTTCTAATGGAACTACTTCCGCCAAGAATTTCCAAATTTTTCTTCTTTGATGGTGAGCACATTCAAAAACTTGCAAAAGAAAGAAATGAAAATGAATATATTCTTACATCGATAAATTCGCTGTTAGGTATAGACATTGTTGAACGGCTTCGATCTGATATTAAAATATATGCTGCGCGAAAGGCTAAGGCTATAAACAATCGGATTGAGCTCAAAATTCAAGAATATGAAAAGAGAAAGAAGTCATTGGAAAATAGATTAAACGATACACTTGAAAAGCAAGAATTGATGAAGAAGAAAATTAGTCAAATTCAAATGGCGATAGAAGATCAAGAAATGAAGATTGCCATGGAAGGTGGAAGTTTTGCAAGTAAGCGTGAAAAACTGAAAACGCAAAAGAAAAGTATAGATGAAGAAATTGA
>Ga0272449_1000073_pt1 | contig 133032 bp, 134 predicted proteins | sample YNPCB0241_FD_198679 | JGI IMG/M metagenome (GOLD analysis project Ga0272449, IMG submission 198679) | Hot spring sediment microbial communities from Yellowstone National Park, WY, United States - YNP-CB-024-1 | ecosystem: Environmental > Aquatic > Thermal springs > Hot (42-90C) > Sediment...
GGGGATGTGGTGGTGACCGTCGAAGGAGTGCCCGCCGAAGGCCCACAGTCCCGAGGCCAGCATAGTGCCCCCTTGCGCCGCGGTCAGGTGCTCCCGGTGCGGCTCGGGCCGCGGAAAAGGCGTAAACCACTTCATGACCGGGAACACGACCGCGGGCACGCGGTATTCCACCAGTACCGGGTGGGCATAATCGTAGACGCCCCGGTAACCGTCATCGAAGGTGAGCAGGACCGCGCCGGCCGGCACCGTCCTGCCTCCCTCCAGGAAGGCGTGCAGGGTTTCCAGGTCTATGAAGCGGTAGCCCAGCCGGAGCACCCCCTCAACCAGTTCTCGGAATTCCCCGGGGCTCAGAACGTAAGGGTTGTGGGGCTCCCCGGGCGCCACCTCGTGCAGGGTCAGTACCACCACGCCCGGCACCGCGGCGGGCGCCGCGCTTCCTTCGGCCGGCCACCACAGTAAAAGGCCAAGGAGAACCCCGCCCAACAGCGGGCCCGTTATCCTCCGCCCATGGGCCAACCCGGCCTCACCCCCTGACCCCCGGAAGAACACGGGGCCCGTGTCCGCCCGGGAGAAAGATCTTTATATCTCCTGCCGGCGGCATGTGGCCGCGACCGGCGGTACCGGCGCCGCTGCCGGCCGGCTAATAGGGTTCACCCTCTGGAATGCCCCGCGCCGTCATCCTGAGGGAGGGCGCGCACCACCTCAGCACAACGCGGGCACAGCAAGGGGTGGTCCGCGGCTTCCCCCACCCGGGGGCTGTACATCCAGCAGCGGGCGCACTTGGCGCCGGGGGCACGGGTGACCCGGACCGCCAGGCCCGGCACCTCGGGTGCCGCCAGCGCGTCCCCGGGTAACTCCTCCGGCAGGGCGAGGAGGTCCACCGCGGAGACAATGAACAGGGGCTCCAGTTCCCCCCTGGCGGTCTCCAGCAGGGCCAGCCACCTGTGGTCCGCGTAAAGGGTTACGGCCGCCTCCAGGGAGTTGCCGATGAGTTTGCGCCGGCGCGCCTCCTCCAGGCCACGGTTGACCACGCTCCGCGCGGTGAGCAGGCGTCCCCACCTCTCCTCCAGGGCTTCGTCCAGCCACCGGGGATCCGGCACGGGCATATCCGCCAGCTGCACGCTTTTCGTGGGCGGTCCGCCCGGCATGTGCTGCCACACCTCTTCGGTGGTGAAGGCCAGCACCGGCGCCAGCAGGCGCACAACGGCTGAAAGCACCTCGTAAAGCACGGTCTGGGCCGCCCGCCGGCCGCAAGAGGCGGGTGGGAAGGTGTACAGGCGGTCCTTTATAACGTCCAGGTAAAGGGCACTCATGTCCACGGTGCAGAAGTGGTGCACCGCATGGTAGACCAGGTGGAAGTCGTAATCGCGGTAGGCCTGCAGCACCCGCTGACAAAGGCGGTAGAGCCGCAGCAGGGCCCACCGGTCCAGTTCGGGCAGGGCCTCGTACGGTACGGCATCCCGCCGCGGTTCGAAGTCGTAGAGATTGCCCAGCAGGAACCGGAAGGTGTTGCGGATCTTCCGGTAGGCGTCGGCCAGCTGGCGCAGGATGTTGGCCGAGACCGCCAGGTCGTTGCGGTAATCCGCCGAGCAAACCCAAAGGCGCAGGATGTCCGCCCCCAGCTCCTGCAGGATCTGCTGGGGTTCGATGACGTTGCCCAGGGATTTGGACATCTTGTAGCCCTGCTCGTCGACCACGAAGCCGTGGGTGAGCACGGCGCGGTAGGGGGCCCGGCCGGTGACGGCCACCGAGGTGCATAAGGAGCTGTTAAACCAGCCGCGGTGCTGGTCGCTCCCTTCCAGGTAGAGGTCCGCCGGCCACCTCTGGTCCGGCCAGTATTCCGGCTGGTCCAGCACCGCCAGGTGGCTGGAGCCGGAGTCGAACCACACGTCCATGGTGTCGGTTTCTTTGGTGAACTCCGCGGCCCCGCACTGGGGGCACCGCTGGCCGGGAGGGAGAAGGACGGCCGGTTCGGCCTCGTACCAGATATCGGACCCGTGGCGGCGGAAAAGTTCCCGCAGGTGATCGATGGTCGCCTCGTTGAGGAGTTCCTTACCGCAGTCCCGGCAGTAGAAAATGGGCAGCGGCACGCCCCAGATGCGCTGCCGGGAAATGCACCAGTCGCCCCGGGTGGCGATCATGTTGTAGATCCTGTCGCGGCCCCAGGCCGGAATCCAGCGCACCTGGTTTATGGCCGCCAGGGCCTGCCGGCGAAAGCCGTCCACCGAGGCAAACCACTGCTCGGTGGCGCGGTAGAACACGGGGTTCTTGCAGCGCCAGCAGTGGGGGTACTGGTGTTCCACGGTGGCGGCGGCCAGGAGCATGCCCCGCCGGGCCAGCAATTCCACCACGGCCGGGTTGGCGTCCAGGTAGAATTGCCCGGCAAAGACGCCCCCTTCGGCGGTGAAATAACCGCGCCCGTCGATGGGCGAGAGCACCGGCAGACCGTAGCGCTGCGCCAGGACGAAATCCTCCTCGCCGTGCCCGGGGGCGCAGTGTACGCAGCCCGTACCCTGATCCAGGGTCACGTATTCTCCCAGGATGAGGCGCACCTCCCGTCCCTCCACGAAGGGATGCCGGCAGAACAGCCCCTCCAGGCGGTCCCCTTTGAAGGATTTCACCACCTCGGGTACCGGGCGTCCGGTCGCCGCCGCGAAGTCGGCCAGACGCGCCCGCGCGCATACGAACTGCTCGTCGCCAGCACGGGCCAGCACGTACTCGTACTCCGGGTGCACGTAAATGGCCACGTTGGCCGGGAGGGTCCAGGGCGTGGTGGTCCAGATAACCACCCCCGTGTTTTCCACGGGTAGCAGGCCGTCACCCTTCAACACCGGAAATCTAACCCAGATGGACGGCGACTCCTTGGCGTGATACTCGACCTCGGCCTCGGCCAGGGCCGTCTCGCAGGAGGCGCACCAGTAGACGGGTTTCAGCCCCTTGTAGATATAGCCCGCGGCGGCCATGCGGCCGAAAACCTCCAGCTGGCGGGCCTCAAAGTGGGGTTGCAGCGTGAGATAGGCGTTCTGCCAGTCGGCCCGCACGCCCAGGCGGCGGAATTCTTCGCGCTGAATCTCCACGTACTTCAGGGCGTATTCCTTGCAGCGCCGCCTGAATTCCACGGGATGGGAACGGTGGCGGTCCAGGCCCAGCTCTTTGATGGCCTGCTGTTCGATGGGCAGACCGTGGGTGTCCCACCCCGGGATAAAAGGGGCGTCGTACCCGGCCATGGAGTGGAACTTGACCACGATATCCTTCAGGACCTTGTTCAGCACGTGGCCCAGGTGAATGTGCCCGTTGGCGTAGGGCGGCCCGTCGTGCAGGATGAACTTCGGCCGGCCGGCGTTCTTTTCCTGTACCAGCCGGTAGATGTCGATTTCGTCCCAGAATCTCAGGATTTCCGGTTCCCGCCGGGGCAGATTCGCCCGCATGGGAAAATCGGTACGCGGCAGGTTAAGGGTCCGGCTGTAATCCACAACAGGTCCTCCTCGTGCCAAACATAAAAACCTCCCGCCCAAGGGGCGAGAGGTTGCCCGCTCCCGCGGTACCACCCTTCTAGTCGGCGCGCAGCCGACCCCTTTGGGACCGGTAACGGCGGTCTGCCGGCACGGCCTACTCGGCAACCGCGAAGGGTCCCTCGGCTGACACTTCCGGATCCTTTCGGTCGGCACCTTCCGGGGGATATTCGGCGTGGCCCGCCGCCCGCTTCCACCAAACCGGGCTCGCTGTGGACCGGGTACCGGCGCCTACTCGTCCCGGGCATCGGCTCTCACGCTATCCACGCCCCTATTATAGAGGCCGGCGGGCCCGCCGTCAACCACCGCGCCCGGCGTTTTCCGGTTCCCCCGGAAGTCTGAAGTCTGACCACCCGACAAACCCCCGCACAAAACCCAAAGCGCCGGCTTGACCCGACGCCTTTTCCTTGTGCTATACTTTTATTCTGGCGGCCCGCGATTCCAGATACCCGAGGTGACGACCTTGGAAAGGACCAAAAAGCAAATCCTGCGCAGCCTGCTGGCCGGACCGAAAACCTTCTGGCGGTTAATCCGCGACCAGGACGCTCACCTGGCCCACTACACCTACCTCCTGGGCGAAATGATGCGCGAGGGACTGGTATGCAATAGCGACAACCGCCTGGGCCTGACGGAAAAGGGCCTTCAGGCGGCCCGGGAATACAAGTTGCAACCCCTCCAGCCCCTGGGTTGCCCGACCTGCGGGGGCAAAGGCCTGGTGCTGGAGGGCCGTTTCTCCGAGGTGGGAAGGAGGTTCCGGGAGCTGGCACGCACGAGGCCGCCGGCCGTACCGGAATTCGACCAGGGCTACGTGGACCCTGCCAGTACGGTCGCCCGCGTGGCCCTCCTGTACCTCCGCGGGGACCTGGAAGGCCAGAACCTGTTCATCCTGGGGGACGACGACCTGACCAGTGTGGCGGCGGCCCTCACCGGCATGGCCGGGCGCATCACGGTTTTGGAGGCCGACGAGCGCCTCGTGGCCTTCATCGCCGAGGTGGCCGGACGGCAGGGCTGGAGCAACCTCGAGGTCCGGCAGTACGACGTACGCCATCCCCTCCCGGCCGAACTGCACGGGCGCTTCGACACCTTTGTGGTGGATCCGGTGGAAACGCTACCGGGCATCAGCCTCTTTCTATCCCGCTGCGTCCAGGCCCTGAAGGGCGCCGGCAGTGCCGGTTACCTGGGCCTTACCCATCTGGAAGCATCACCCCAAAAGTGGTTTGCCATTCAACGACTCATTCTAGACATGAATTTCGTGATTACCGACACAATCAGGGATTTTCACGAATACGAACTGGGAAGGGACGAATTCCTAAAGGGGGATTACCCTCTGCTCCGTCATGCCCCGGGCCTTCTACCCCCGCCGGACCTCAACTGGTATACCTCTAGCTTCATTCGGCTTGAGGCCGTGGCCCAGCCGCGCGTGGTACCCGATGAGGAGCTCCCTAAAGGATCAGACCTCTATTTCGACGCCGAAGCCTACGCCACCCTACCCATGGCCCGGCCCGTCAGATGCCCGGCCCCAAGGGCTTAGCACACCGTCCCAAAGGAGCTCCGCTCAGGGCGCGGGCCCGCCGTTCACGTCCGGGGGTGCTCCGGCCTTTGCCCGTGCCTCCCCGGCGGGTGGCGGGCCTTTTTCCGCCTCCGGAAACCCCCCCGGCCCGCCTTCGCGCAGCAGTTTCAACTGCGCCTCCAGGAAGGACTCGAAACGGGCCCGAAAAACCCGGGCCTGGGTCTCCAGGTGCCGGTATTCTTCCAGAATGGCCTGGACCCTGGCCTCGGCCGCCGCGGTGAGTTCTCTGGCCCGTTCGTCGGCGGCGCGCAACGTGTTCCGGGCCTGCTCCTCTGCTTCCCGCACCAGACGCTCGGCCCGGTTCTGGGCGTCACGCAGGATGGTTTCGGCCTGGGCCTTGGCCTCGCGGACCACGAGTTCGGCTTCCCGCGCGGCGTTGGCCTCCAGCTCCTGGGCGTTTTTCTGGGCCATGACCAGGGTGTTCTTGATGACCTCTTCCAGTTCCCTGTACTGGGCGATATTGCCCTCCGTCTTTTGCAGCCGTTCCTGGAGTTCCTGGTTTTCCCGGTACAGGCGTTCGTAGTCCTGCACCACGCGGTCCAGGAAGGCGTCTACCTCTTCTTCGCTGTAACCGCGAAATGAGCGCCGGAACTCCTTCTTGTGGATCTCGAGAGGGGTCAGCAACCCACGCCACCTCGATCTCAGGCCAGACCGACGAGAATCCTGACGACAACCATCCTCACCACCTCGATGACCAGCAGGGCCACCAGGGGCGAGAGGTCGATTACGCCCAGGGGCGGGATAATGCGCCGGAAAAGGCCGAGTACCGGCTCGGTGATCTCGTACACGAACCTGATGACGGGGTGATACGGGTTGTGCCGGAACCAGGAAAGGATTACCCGTATGAAGATAAACCAGTTGTACACGTAAAAGGCAGTGTTCACCACTGCAATAATGGTGGCCATTCTCACTACTCCCTTAGCAACTCGCCGGCCCGCCTGGTAGCGGCCGCCACGGCCTCCATGACCGCGGCCCGCACCCCCCCCTGCTCCAGGGCGAACAGGCCCGCCGCCGTGGTGCCGCCGGGGGTGGTGACCATGTCGCGCAGGAGCGCCGGGTGCTCGCCGGTCTCCAGGAGCATCCTGGCCGACCCCAGCATGGTCTGGGCAGCCAACACGCGGGCCGCCTCCCGCGGCAGACCCGCACGCACCCCGGCTTCGATGAAAGCGTCCAGCAGCAAGAACATGTAGGCCGGACCGCTGCCGCTCAGGCCCGTGACCGCGTCCATCAGGGCTTCATCCACGGCCACCACTCGGCCCACGGCCCCGAAAATCGCGGCCACGGTCTCGCCGTCGCCGGGCGTGGCGTGGCGCCCCAGGCAGTACGCGCTGGCGCCGGACCCCACCAGGCACGGCGTGTTGGGCATCACGCGCACCACCCGGACCGGCCCGGAAATCAGTCGCTCCACGGTTGCCGTGCCCACGCCAGCGGCAATGGAAACCAGAAGATGGTGGTCCACGCGGACGTGGGGCGCCACCTCCCCCAGTACCGCCGGGACCTGGGGGGGTTTGACGGCCAGGATCACCACGTCGCTCTCGGCCACCAGGCTCGCGTTGTCCGGGCAGGCACGGATGCCCAGCTTCGCACTCAAGAAACGGAGCCGGTCTTCCCGCACGTCGCTGGCCGCAAGACGTGAAGGCGCCACAAGGCCGCTCCGCACCAGACCCTCCAGCAGGGCGCCACCCATGGCACCCGCACCCAGGCAACCGACTTTCTTACCCTCCAGAGGCATCTTGAAACCCGGCACCGCCCTTCAGACTTCAGGGTCGCACCCGACTGAGCAGGCCCCGCTCCCGGTACTGCTGTTCCTTGAGCTCGTTGGCAATGTCCACGTGACGGGGGACGAACAGGAAGATGCCGGTGCCCACTTTCTGCATGTTCCCGTTAAGGGCGAAGGTGGCACCGCTCAGGAAGTCCACCACCCGCCGCGCCAGCTCGCCGTCGGCCTGCTCCAGGTTTACGATGACGGCCCGCCCGTTCTTCAGGTTTTCCGCAATACCCTGCACCTCCTCGTAAGCGCGGGGCTCGGCCACGACCACCCGCATCTGCCGCGGCGTATGAAGGCTCAGAACGGCCCCCCGTTGCTTCTTGGCCTGCGGGCCCGTTTCGGGTTCTTCAGCGAAATCCATCTCCTCTTCGGGTTCGGCCTCAAAGCCGATGAAATTCAGCACCCGGTCCCACAACCGCTTGGCCACCCGTCTCACTTCCTCCCGAAAATGGCCGTGCCCACACGCACCAGCGTGGACCCTTCCTCGACGGCTACTTCGAAATCGTTGCTCATGCCCATGGAGAGATATTTCATCTCCACCCCCGCCACTTCCTCCTGCAGGTCACGGGCGAGTTGGCGCAGGCGCCGGAACACCGGGCGCACCTCTTCCGGATTCCGTACCAGGGGCGCTATGGTCATCAGGCCGCACACCGCGAGACCGGGCAGCGAGGCCACCCGGCGTACGAAGACCCTGGCTTCCTCCGGCGCTATGCCGTGCTTGCTGGCCTCGCCGGAGACGTTGACCTGAATCAGCACCGGTACCACGGTACCCCGCTGTTGCGCCCGCCGGTCGAGTTCCAAGGCCAGGTTCAAGCGATCCAGGGAGTGCAGTAGCGCAATCTTATCGATTACGGTCCGGACCTTGTTGGTCTGCAGGGAACCCACGAAGTGCCATTCCACCCCCGGCACCTGGGAATGCTTGGCCAGCAACTCCTGGGCCCGGTTTTCACCCAGGACCGTCTGTCCCGCCGCCACCACCTCCCGGATCACCGCTACAGGCACGCCCTTGGTCACGGCCACCAGCCGGATTTCCTCTGCCCTGCGACCCGCACGTGCCGCCGCCCTCTTGATCGCTTCCCGCACGCGCTCCAGATTCTCCACCACATTCATGGGGGCCCAACTCCGCGAAAAACGCCTTACCGGATGCACAGGCGCCGCCGGCGCGTGTGGACTGGTGTCGCTAAATAAATCGTCTGGTTCGGCCGCGGTCTGAAGTTGCGCGGCGAACACCGGGTGCCCCCGGTTTCAAACATACGGCTATCGAACGTGGTTCGATGGCGAAGTGTTCAATGCGCCCCTTTTCCTCGTAGCCGATGAGGTCCCCTTTTGGCGTCCTTTTACCATTCGACGGCAGGACTGGTGAACCCTGCTATGTCAATAAAAAAAACGCTTGGCCTTGTCTACCGGTTCGGCCGCGCGACCTCTAGTTAAGTTCACGCCACTCGCCGGTTTCCAGGTAAATTACGGCCTCCCCGATATTGGTAGCGTGGTCCGCAATGCGTTCGATGTACCGGCTTACGTAAAGGAGATAGGCCGCCTGGACGATGACCGAGGGGTCCTCCCGCATGGCCTGCAGCAGGTCGCGAAAGATATGGGCAAAGAGGTAATCCACCTGGTCGTCCATAGCGCACATGATACGAGCCTTTTCCACATCCCCGTGCACGTAGGCGTCCAGACCGTCCTTAACCATTTGCTGGGCCACCCGCGCCATGCGGGGAATGTACTCCATGGCCCTGATGGCGGGCCGGTCACATAGGCACATGGTGCTGCGGGCGATGTCCACCGCATGGTCCGCCATCCGCTCCAGGCTCAGGAGGATCTTGATGCCCGTAATGGCCACGCGCAGGTCACGGGCGATGGGCTGCTGGGTGGCAATGAGGCGTATGCACTTATTTTCAATTTCCCAGTAAAGCCGGTCGATGTCCTCGTCGCCCATAATCACCTGAGCCGCCAGTTCGGCGTTCTGGTTGACCAGGGATTGCACCGCATTGTAGATACTCTGCTCCACCAGACTGGCCATGCGCAGGATGTCCTGTTGCAGCTCGGCGAGGGCCTTGTCAAAGGATTGGCGCGTGGGCATGGAACATGCCTCCATAGCCTAATAAAAAGATTGTATCGCAAACAAGAACAAAAAACAATACTCCAGCCCCCGAGGAAACGGGCCACGAGGACAAAAACCCACCTGTTAGCCGAACCGTCCCGTGATGTAATCCTCGGTACGGCGGTCGCGCGGGCGGGTGAAGATCACGTCGGTGGGCCCGTACTCCACCAGTTCCCCGCAGAGGAAAAAGGCCGTGGTGTCGGACACCCGGGCCGCCTGCTGCATGTTGTGGGTGACGATGACGATGGTGTAGGTGGCCTTCAATTCCTGAATCAGTTCCTCGATCTTGAGCATGGAAATAGGGTCCAGGGCCGAGGTCGGCTCGTCCATGAGTACCACCTCCGGCTCCACCGCCAGCAGGCGCGCGATGCACAGACGCTGCTGCTGCCCGCCCGACAGACCCAGGGCCGAACTCCGCAACCGGTCCTTCACCTCGTCCCAGAGGGCTGCGTCCCGCAGGGCCTTTTCCACGATCTCGTTCAGCCGCCGCCGGTCGCGCAGGCCGTGGATGCGGGGCCCGAAGGCCACGTTGTCGTAGATGGACATGGGAAAGGGATTGGGGCGCTGAAAGACCATCCCCACGCGCTTGCGCAGAGCCACGACGTCCGTGCCCGGGCGGTAGATGTCCTCACCGTCCAGGAGCACGCGGCCGGTGACCCGCACACCCTCGATCAGGTCGTTCATGCGGTTCAGGGTGCGCAAGAAAGTGGTTTTGCCGCAACCCGAGGGCCCGATGAGCGCGGTAACGTGATTGGCCCTTATGGCCAGGTGCACGTTACACAGGGCCGGCGTGTTACCGTAGTACACGCTCAGGTCCTGGACCTCCATTTTGATGCGGATAGCTTCCTCCGCCGGGGTTAACCGTTCTGCCGCCAGTCTTCCCATCTACCTGCCACCCCCGCCGAGCAACCGGCGCTGCAAAATCCGGCTGGGAATGCCGATACAGAGGTTGAAGATTAGCACCACCAGCACCAGCAACGCCGCGCTCCCGTCGGCGATCCTGGTGGCGTCGGGCACCAGGGACTGGGCGTTCACGTACCACAGGTGCACGGCCAGGGTCTCGCCGGCCACAAAGGGGTTGAAGTCCGGAAAATAACGCGAGACGCTCAACCCCGCCGTGTAGATCAGAATGGCCGATTCCCCCAGGGCCCGGCCGGCCACCAGGCTCACACCCGTGACCATACCCAATAGGGCGCTGGGCAGGACCACCCTGCGGACGGTCTGCCACTTGGTGGCCCCCAGGGCCAGGCTGGCCTCGCGGTAGGAGACCGGTATGGCCCGCAAAGCCTCTTCCGTGACCCGCACCAGCACCGGAAGATTCAAAAGGGCCAGGGCCGCGGCTCCGGCCAGGATACAGAAACCTAGGCCCAGATACCACACGAAGACCACGGCCCCAAAGAGCCCCAGCACGATGGAAGGCACGCTGGCCAGGCACTCGGTACTCAGGCGGATGAGGTTAGTCAGCGGCCCCGGCCGGGCGTATTCCGCCAGGTAAATGCCGGCGCCCACGCCCACGGGCAGGGAAAAAAGCAGGGAAAGGACCAGGATGTAAAAAGTGTTGAAGAGCTGTGGCCCGACGCCGCCGCCCGCCGTCATCTCCCTGGGGGGACCGAGGACGAAAGCCGGCGAGAGCACCGGCGCGCCCCGCCAGAAAATGTGGGTCAGGAAAAAGAGCAGGATGCCGGTGATCACCCCGGCGGCGGCCCAAAAGCAGGCCGTGGCCAAACGGTCTGCCAGATACTTATTCACGGAGTCGCCCCCCTGTGCCGCACCACCAGACGTATTACCAGAATCATGGCCAGCGAGAGCACCAGCAGGGTAAAGGCCATGAAGAACAGAGCGTTGTTCCACGTGGAACCGAAGGGCGTGTTACCCATCTCGAGTACAATTTCGCTGGTCAGGGTGGCCGTAGGCGTGACCAGCGAGCGTGGGAACTGGGGCGAATTGCCGATGACCATCTGGACCGCCATGGCCTCACCAATGGCCCGGGCCATCCCCAGGATGACGGCCGTCACCAGTCCGGGGGCCGCCGCGGGCAGCACCACGCGGCTCAGGGTTTGCCACCTGGTGGCCCCCAGCCCGTACGAGGCTTCTTCCAGTGCCGGCGACACGGCCCGCAGGCTATCTTCCGAAACGCTGATGACCGTGGGCAGGATCATGATGCCCAGAATAATCCCCGCCACCAGCAACCCGAAACCCGCACCGCCCACGTGCTCCCGCACAAAGGGCACAAAAACCGAAAGCCCTATCCAGCCGTAAACCACCGAAGGAATCCCCACGAACAGATCCGTGGCGGGCCGCAGGACCTCCCGCACCCACTCCGGGGCCACCTTGGCCAGGAATACGGCTCCGGCCAGACCCAGGGGCCCGCCGAAACAGACGGCCAGGATGGTGACGGCAAAGGACCCGAAAATAAAGGTGAGGGCGCCGTAGTGGGCAGGGGGATTCCAATTGGTGGTAAACAAAAATTCCCACGGGGAAACGGCGGTAAAGGTAAGGAAGCCCTGGCGGGCCACGAAGAAGATCACGGCGAAAATGATCAGGCCCACCAGAGCCGCGCTGGCGACGAAGACGTACCGGAAAAAGCGGTCGTACCACAGTACGCTGTGTCGGATACGGCCCACGGACATCGCCCCATCCATCTTAACAAGGTTCCGTTAAGTACCCGTTAAGCAAATGTTAAGAATCTGTTAAGCCGTCGTCACGGAGCACCGGTTCGGTAATTCCGCGCGCTTGCGCCCCACAGTTTACGTCCTTCTGGCGTCAGGTAACACCAGGGCATCCCCGGGCGCACCATCCGCCCATGATTCGCGTCAGCCCACCGGCAGCTCAAAGGTGAAGGTGCTGCCGCGGCCCACCTCGCTTTGGGCCCACACGCGGCCACCGTGGGCCTCCACGATGTGTTTGACGATGGCCAGCCCGAGGCCGGTGCCGCCTTGCTCCCGCGCGCGGGCCTTATCCACCCGGTAAAAGCGCTCGAAAACGCGCGATAGGCTTTCCTCGGGAATGCCCACCCCGGTGTCGGCCACGCTCACCCGCAAGCGCCCGCCTACAACCCCGGCCCGGATGGTGATACGTCCGCCTTCCGGCGTGTACTTCACCGCGTTGTCCACGAGGTTGACCAGCACCTGGGCCAGCATGTCGGGGTCGCCGGATACCGGGGGCAGGTGGGCCTCCACCTCAACCCCCAGCTCCACTCCCTTTTCCTGGGCACGGGTCTGAAAGATATCGACGACGCGTCCCACCACGGTCGCCATGTCCACCCTTTCGTGACGCAAAACGGTACGCCGGTCCTCCAGACGTGAAAGCTGCAGGAGGTCATCGATGAGCCGGGTGAGACGGTTGGTTTCCATGACCATGATTTCCAGGAAACGGCGCGCGGTCAAGGGGTCCTCGACCGCACCGTCCAGCAGGGTCTCCAGAAAGCCACGGATGGACGTCAAGGGCGTACGCAATTCGTGGGACACGTTGGCCACGAACTCGGTGCGCATTTGCTCCAGCCGCCGCCGCTCGGTAATGTCGCGCAACAGTGCCACCACGCCGCCGGGCCCCTCGTCGGTACCCCGCAGCGGCGTGATGTGCACCCGAAAAACGCGCGGCTCGGGAGTCAGGATCACTAGTTCGCGCATGACCTGCTCCCTGGTGGCCAGAGCCTGCTGCAACAACCTTTCCAGTTCGAAATTCCGTATTACCCCGATGACGCTCTTGCCCCGGCTTTCGGCCTGCGTGATACCGAAGACCTTTTCCACCACCGGGTTAACGAGCAGTACCCGGCCCGCCCGGTCCACGGCGATCACACCGTCGGCCATACTGTTCAGAATGGCCTGGGCCCGGTTTTTCTCCTCGGTGATCTCACGGATGGTGTGGCTCAAGCGCTGGGCCATGTGATTGATGGCCCCCGCCAGCCGTCCGATTTCGTCCCGGGAGTAGATGGGAATCTCCCGCTGTAATTCCCCCCGTGACATGGCCTGGGCTACTTCCGTGATTTCCTCCAGAGGACTCATGACCGCCCGCAGGGTCCACCATAACAAAAACCCAATTACGAGGGCATCGAGCAGCACCGCGCCTCCCGCGGGCACAACACCTCGGACGTGTAGTTCCAACACCAGAGCCACGCACAGAACGGTCAAAAAGTATCCCGTGAGTATTTTGGCGAGAAGCGTCCTGGGCATGGGAAAGCCGACGTACCTATCCTCCCGGGGCCGCCTAACGCGGCCATTAATCTATCAACCGGCGCCCGGTCGTGGGGTGCCGTCCACGGACCCCTCGGCCTCTCCAGGCCGGGGCGTGGCGTCAAAGCGGTAACCCACCCCCCGCACCGTAGCAATGTACTGCGGTAATCCCGCAAACTGTTCTAGCTTTTGCCTTATATGACAGATATGTACATCCACCGTGCGGGAATCTCCCTTATAACCGTAATCCCAGATCCGCTCCAGAAGGTACTCGCGGGTGAAGACCCGGCCCGGATTGCGGGCCAGAAAGCGCAGGAGTTCAAACTCTTTTCGCGTGAAGTCCTGCTTTATCCCGTCCACGAATACGGCAAAGTTTTCCTCGTCGATTACCAGCCGGCCAAAGGACATGATGCCGGCTCTCGATTCTGCCACCGGCGTTTCCCTGGGCAGTCGCCGCAGGCGGGCTTTCACCCGTGCCACGAGTTCGCGTGGGCTGAAGGGTTTGGCCACGTAATCGTCGGCCCCCACCTCCAGCCCCACGATGCGGTCCACCTCCTCACCACGAGCGCTCAGCATGATGATGGGGATGTCCCTGGTATGGGGATCACCGTGCAGGATGCGGCACACGGTCAGGCCGTCCTGCCCGGGTAGCATGACGTCCAGGATGATCAGGTGGGGACGGAATTTCCGGGCCATGTCGATGGCCGTGGGTCCGTCCTCGACGGTCAAAACCTCGTAGCCTTCGCGTTCCAAATTGAAGCGCAACAATTCCAGGATGGGCTTTTCGTCGTCCACCACCAGGATCGTGGCCAAGCTATCTCCTCCCGCCGGCCAGCCATACGAAGGCCCCGCATCTCCCGGTACGGCCGCCGCTGGCCCGGTGGGAAAAAAACAGGTCCGTGCGGCACGCCGTACACAGACCGCTACCCACAATGCGCCTTTCCCTCAGACCCGCGGACAGCAGCCACCGCCGGTTGGCAAGGAGCAGGTCCAGGCGCCAGCGGCCCCTCCCGTCGAGCTTCATGACAGGCTCATCCCCCGCTCCCAACAGGGGCCGGAATGCTTCGACCACATCGTTGCCCACCTGGTAGCAACAGGGACCTATGGCCGGCCCCATGATGGCCAGGCAATCCTCAGGCCGGGTGCCAAAGGTGCGCACCATCACGCCCACGGCCCGAGCCGCGATTCCGGCCGCCGTGCCGCGCCATCCGGCGTGGATCAGCCCGATGGCCTGCCGAACCGGGTCGTAAAGGTACACCGGCACGCAGTCGGCGAACAGGCCCCCCAGCACCAGGCCCGGCGCGGCCGTGACCAGGGCGTCGACGTCCGGCAGCTCGGGGAGCCCGAGGGCCCCCACCCCGGCGTGCCGGCTGTCCACTACCGCCACGCCGGCCCCGTGCACCTGTTCCGCGATCACCACGTCCGCCGGCTCCAGGTTCAGATGCCGGTATACCGTCACCCGGTTGCGCCGCACCGCACCCTCCTCGTCGCCCACGTGAAAGGCCAGATTCAGGGTCGCAAAGGGCCCCTCGCTGGCACCACCGTGTCGGCCCGTGAACACGACCCCCACTTCCGGACGGACCGGCTCAAAACTCCAGTAGATGAATTCGCCCAACCGCCGCAGGACACCTGCCACCGCGCCACCACCCCTTGACACATAGGCCCCGAAGGCGTAAAATGTGGTTGACATTTTCTGTAACTGTCAACCACACCGCATCTTCAATCGGGAGAGGAGAACCCATGCCCATCTACGAATTCCGGTGCGCCAACTGTCAGGAGCGCTTCGAACGCCTCTGCCAGCTTGGCGAAACGGGCGAAAACCTGCGTTGTCCCCGTTGCGGCGCACAGAAGCCCGTGCGTGTGCTGTCCACCTTCAGTTCCCCTGGCACCCCAGGCGGTACGGGCGGCTGCGCCTCCTGCAGTGCGTCGAGTTGCAGTTCCTGCCACTGAGCGCAAGTACCGCCCCGTGCTCAGGCCACCCCTTGACCCGTGCCTTCGACCTCGTGGGCCCTAGTCACCGGCGAAGTCCAGCTCGACGACGCGGCCCGCCGCCCGCGAGCGGGCCACATCTATGAAGCGCTGGTTGCGGGAGCCGCGAAAGGGAAGGCTTAAGCTCCGTTGGGCGGCCAGGTAGGGCCCGTCGACCAGGTAGTCGGAGAGGGCCAGCAGAGCCCGTACATCGGAGTCTTCCTCGGCCATGACCAGCAGCTGCTCCCAGGTGTAGCCGGTGTAGGTGACGACGTCCAGTCCCGCGGCGCGCGCCCGGGCCGCCAGCGCGGCGCAGGCGCCCGCCTGCATGAAGGGTTCGCCACCGCTGAGGGTTATGCCGCGGAGGAGGGGGTTTATCTGCACCCGGGCCCAAAGGTCATCAAGGGCCACCTCGTGGCCGCCTTCCGGGTCCCAGGTCTCGGGGTTCTGGCATCCCGGACAGCGGTGGGGACATCCCTGGGTGTAAATCACGAACCGCAGGCCGGGCCCGTCCACCACGCTTTCCGGGTTGAAGCCCGCGATGCGGATACCTGTCCCGCCGACCAATACCGCCACGTCCCTTCACGCCGGCCGGCCCGGTCAGGCGGGCCGGCTGCGCCCGTTTTTATGGCCTCCCGTGCACCAGCCGGTCCCGGAGTTCGGCCAGCTTGGCAGCGTTGAAGCGGTCCGTAGTACTCAGGTACCCGGTAATGCGGCGCACGCGCCGGATGGGACCACCACCGCACCGGGGGCAGAACTCCTCGGGTATCAGGCCGGTGTGGCCGCAAGAACCGCAGACGTCCACGGGATAATTTATGCCGCCGTAGCCCACATCACACTTCCCCATATGGCGAACTATGGTTTCCACCGCCTCCGGGTTGTGGAGCGGAGGAGCCGACAGTTCCACGTAAGTGATGTGCCCGGCGTCGCAGTACTTGTGAAAAGGCCCCTCGATGGCGATTTTTTCCGCTATGGTGATGGGGTGGTAGACCGGGACGTGAAACGAATTGGTGTAGTAGTTCCGGTCGTTCACACCCGGCACCAGGCCGAACTCCTTGCGGTCCAAAGCCACGAAACGGCCCGCCAGTCCCTCCGCGGGGGTGGCCAGGAGGGTGTAGTTCAGATTGTACTCTTCTGCGGCCTCGCGGACGCGGTCCTTCAGATGGGCCACGATGCGGTGGCCCAGTTCCAGGGCCCCCGGGCATTCTGCGTGGTGCCTGCCGACCAGGGCCTTTAAGGCCTCGGCCAGTCCGATGAAACCAATGGTCAAGGTTCCGTTCACGATGGCCGGCTCAATGACATCCTCATCCCCCAGCCCCTCGGAACCCAGGTAGAGACCCTGTCCCATGACGAAGGGGAGGTCCTTCACCTTCAGGCGGGCCTGAACGCGGTAGCGGTGGTAGAGCTGCCGCACCACCAGTGTCACCACGTCATCCAGGAGGGCAAAGAACTTCTCCACGTCGCCCCCGGCCCTTAAAGCGCAGCGCGGCAGGTTCACCGTAGTGAAGGAAAGGTTACCCCGGCCCTCGGTTACCGCCGGCCCGCGGCGGTTGGCCATCACCCGAGAGCGGCACCCCATGTAGGCCACCTGGTCCCCGTAAGGGGCGTTAAAGCTGGAGTCCATGAAGCTGAAGGTCGGGTTCAGCCTCCGGGCCGCCACCCGACAGGCCAGCCGGAAGAGGTCGTAGTTCGGGTCCCCGGGGTTGAGATTCACGCCCTCCTTCACCCGAAAAATAATGTTCGGGAAGATGGGGTTTTCGCCCCGGCCCAATCCCGCCTCGAAGGCCAGGAGCAGGTTGCGGGTTACTTTGCGACCGGCCTCGGAGGTGTCCGTACCGACGTTAATAGAAGAAAAAGGAACTTGCGCCCCCGCCCGACTGTGCATGGAATTAAGATTATATACCAGGGCTTCCATGGCCTGGTAAGTCTCGAACTCCGAGGCGTTTTCCACGAAAGGCGCCATGTCGCGGTCGAAGAAGGGAAAAGATTGTCCGCCGAACATGTCGTTCTGGGAGCTCTGGAGGATGATGGCCGCCAGGGCCGTAGCCGAGGTGGGCCGTTTGGGCGGCCTGATGTAGCCGTGGCCCGTGTTGAAGCCCTCCCTCAGAAGCCGACCCAGGGGTAACTGAAGGCAGTTGATAGTCTTACCGTAGAAGTCGAGGTCGTGAATGTGGATGTCGCCCCGCAGGTGGGCCTCGGCGAAGTCCCGGTCCAGCAGCCGGGTGAGGTAGTATTTCTTGCTGGCGGCGCTGGCGATCTGGAGCATCTTAGCGCTGGGCGAGTTGCCGATGTTGGCGTTCTCGCGGTTGGTCTCCTCCACGATCTCGGCCACGGCGTCCATGAGCTCGCTTTTGGCCTCGCGGATGCGGGTGCGCCAGTCGCGGTACAGGATGTAGGCCTTGGCCGTGCGGGCATGTCCCGCCTCGATCAACACCTTTTCCACTACGTCCTGGACGTCCTCCACCCCGAAGAGGGCCCCGTTGTAGCGCCTTTTCAGTTCCCGCAGCACCTCCAGGGTGAGGCGCAGCGCGATCTGCCGGTCCTGGCCCCCCACGGCCCGCGCGGCCTTGAAAATGGCGTCGGTGATCTTGCTCTCGTCAAAGGGCACTTTGCGCCCGTCGCGCTTCAGGATCCACTCAAACACCACCCGACTCTCCCCTTAGACGGGCGATTTCTTCCATGAAACTCTGCCCGTCGCGAAAATTCCTGTACACGCTGGCAAAGCGCACGTAGGCCACCTCGTCCAGCTCCCGCAGGGCCCGCATCACCTCTTCGCCTATGGTGCGGCTGCTCACCTCGGCGGTCCCGCTGGCCCGCAGGCGCTGCTCGATTTGGTCCACCAGTTCCTCGAGGCGCGCGGTAGCCACCGGACGTTTGTGGCAGGCCGTCAGAATACCCGCCAGGAGTTTCCGGCGGTCGAAGACCTCGCGCCCACCGTCCTTCTTGATGACCACCAGCGGCAGCTCGTCCACCCGCTCGTGGGTCGTGAACCGGCGTTGGCACCGGCCGCACTCCCTCCGTCGGCGGATGATCCGGCCTTCGTCTACGGCCCGGGTGTCGACTACTCTGGTGTCGGGTTCACCGCACGCGGGACAGCGCACCCATTCCACCCCTGTATCTCGGCTGTTTACCTTCGCTGTAATACTACATCTTGGGGACGTCACGGGTCAAGGTGCGAAAACCAGGGGCACGACCGCTCAAGGGCGAGCTCAAACAGCGGGCCGCCTTGGAGCTTCAGCGGATAGACTTTTTGGAGGGAGACCTACACGCGCAGGCGGTAGCGGGGGTCGGTCAGGGTGTTGACTTCCACCAGGATTACGTCCAGGCCGATCTTACGTACCTTTTCCCAGGGGACTACCAATTCTTCGTCCCGGCCCAGCCAACCCAAAAGGCGGTTAGGGCTGGGCAGCACCAGGGCCGTGATGCGTCCGTTCTCCACGTCGATATCTATGTCCTTAATGGTGCCCAAGCGCCGTCCGTCGACGATGTTGACCACCTCGCGCAGCCGCAGGTCCGATACCTTGAGCATGCCGGGACCCCCCGAGGTATCTATATGCCCCGGCCGACGAGAAAATGAGGCGCGCTAACCCCGGCGCCTGAGGATTTCCAGCGCCCGGAACCTGACCTCCACGGCCCCGGGGGAAGGGTTGTCCATCCCGCTATCCGAACCCGCCTCGGCCGCGGGGGCCAGAGGCACGTCCACGAAACACAAGGGCGGAAATACGATACACCACCAGTTGGCGCCGTGACCCGCGCCCAGGGTCACCCGCAAGGCCTCGTAGCTCCCGGCCGGCAAAATAAAGCCACCGTAGGCCCGAGTGGGGAACTCGAAGTTGCCGTAGGCCACCTCCACGCCGTAGGACCTTCCGGCCGCCGAGACCTGTGCCGCGGCCACTTCCCGCAGCCGGGGCAGGGCCCCCGTGATTGTCTTGCGCGCCTCCTCCAGGTCGTCGGCGTGGTTCAGCCTGACCGCCAGTTCGGCCGCCATGGCGTCCCGCACCCGGTATTTGAGCGCCTGGTCCTCCGGGGCATCGCTGTGGGCCAGCACCTGAATGCGGATGAGGTTGTGGTGGTTGTAGGCCTCCACCGCCCGGTTCCTCTGTGCCACCCAGAGGGCCAAGAAGCCCGTGATGAGCAACAGGACGGCCAGGAAACAGCGTCTCTTCCTCATTTCCGAATCCCTCCCTAAAGGTAGCGTCGCATGTGCTGCAGGGCCGCCTTTTCCAGGCGCGAAACCTGGGCCTGCGAAATGCCGATTTCTTCGGCCACCTCCACCTGGGTCTTACCCTCGAAGAAGCGCAACTTCAGAATCGTCCTTTCGCGTTCGTTCAGTTTTTCCAGGGCTTCCTTAATGGCCAGGCTCTCGAGCCAGGCGCCATCCTGGTTCCTTTCGTCCTTGATCTGGTCCATCACGTAGATGGGGTCCCCGCCGTCCTGGTAGATGGGATCAAACAGCGAGACCGGTTCCTGTATGGCGTCCAGGGCGAAGACGATTTCCTCCCGAGGCAGATTTAGTTCTCTTGCCACCTCGCTTATAGAAGGCTCACGGTTGTACCTGTTCATCAGGGCGTCCCTCACCTGTAGCGCCTTGTAGGCCACGTCCCTCAAAGACCGGCTCACCCGTAAGACGCTGTTATCCCTCAGGTAGCGCCGGATTTCGCCTATGATCATGGGTACCGCATAGGTGGAAAACTTGACGTTCTGCCGCAGGTCGAAGTTATCGATGGCCTTAATCAGACCGATACAACCCATTTGAAAGAGATCGTCCACGTACTCGCCGCGGTTGATGAACCGCTGAATTACGCTCAGCACCAGCCTCAGGTTGCCCTGGATGAGCTTCTGGCGCGCCTCCTGATCTCCCCGCTGCATGGCTTCAAAAAGGCTCTGCATCTGGGTACTGGTCAGCACGGGCAATTTGGACGTATTGACCCCGCAGATCTCCACCTTGTTGACCAGCATGACCGGACGGCACCTCGCGCTTTGCGGTTCTACTTGCATTATTGCCGCGGTGCTCCGACGCTATACATTGCCATAAAACAGAAAAGCACCCTCGCGGGTGCCGGTCATTCCAGACGGTGTATTTCGCGTCGCAACCGTTTGATGATCCTTTTTTCCAGTCGGGAAATGTAGGACTGGGAGATCCCCAGCAGGTCCGCCACCTCCTTCTGGGTTTTCTCCACACCGTCGCTCAGGCCGAAACGTAATTCCATAATTTTCCTTTCACGTCCCGAAAGCTTACCCAGGGCCAGGTAAAGCAGCCGGCGCTCTACCTCTTCTTCGAGGCACTTATATATTGTGTCGCCCTCCGTGCCTAACACATCCGAGAGCAACAGCTCGTTGCCGTCGAAATCTATGTTTAGCGGCTCGTCGAAGGATACCTCGCTGCGGTTCTTGCTGTTGCGGCGCAGGTACATTAGTATCTCGTTTTCGATGCAGCGCGAGGCATAGGTGGCCAGTTTGATTTTCTTGCGCGGGTCAAAGGTGTTCACGGCCTTGATCAATCCGATGGTGCCGATGGAAACCAGGTCTTCCACCCCCACGCCGGTGTTCTCGAACTTGCGCGCGATGTAGACCACAAGGCGCAGGTTGCGCTCGATGAGCACGCTGCGTACCGCACCGTCCCCGGACTCCAGCCGGTGCACGAGGTAAACCTCTTCCTCGGACGACAGGGGCGGCGGCAGGGCTTCGCTGCTTCCCACGTACAATACGACGGGCCGCAGACCCAGCCGCTCTAGCCAGGCGATGGTCTTCAGGCGTAACAGCCAGGCCAACTGCCAGGGTCGCAAATCCCATCCCCCCTTGAAAATCCGGCCCTTTTTGCGAAACCGGGATATGCAGGCGCGCCCTCGGCGGGCAATTCTGCCGCGTAAAGCCTGCCCGTCGTCACACGAGGCTGCCCTCCAACACGCGAGGATGGATCAGGGCCCGGTAGCCGTGCCCCGGACTCAAAGCGCGGTGGTACACGCCGACCACGACCTCCTTGACCCTCAAAGGGCGGGTACCCCAGTACACCACGACCTCGTCCGGCCGAAAACCTATCAGCAGTCCGTGCCGGCAGCCCAGCGAGGAATAGGGGATGACCCGCAAACGGCTCGCCCAGGCGGTACCGGCCAGACCCCGCAGCAGGTCCCCGGGAACCAGTTCTTCCCGGGCCAGAGCTTGCGCCACGGCGGGCGGGAGCACCCCGGTCAGGGCCCCGCTTTCCACCACGATCACCGGGTAGTCTCCCAGGGGATCGGTGAGCTGGTTTCCGGTGTCCAGCAGGGCCTCGACCCTTACCTCGCGCCCGAAAAACCGCAAGGCCAGCGGAACCTGAAAGATCATTGGGAAAAGGCGCCGCCGCCAGTATGCGCCGCCCCAGCGGCCCAGGACCAGGAGGATGGCCAGGGCCAGTACCACCGCGGGCCAGAAACTGCGCCCCGCGAACACGGCCACCCCGCCGGCGGCCCGCAGGGGAGTCTGACCCTCGAGCAGGAACTCCAGCCCCAAAATCAGGCCACCGAGGCCGAAGGCGACCAGGTAAAGCCCCATCAGCTGTAAGGCGAAACGCCGGAGGTTGTCCGGGGCCAGTCCCACCAGTACCATCAGACCGCTCAGGACCAGCTTGGCCGGAAGGGAAAAAAAGTACCCCCCGCCGGGCCACCACACAACCAGCAGGTAGCCGGCGCCCAGAGCCGCCGCGGCGGCAAGACGCGGGTGCCGCACCGGGGCCCCCGTCAGCCGCGCCACGAACCAGAGGAGCAGGTAATTGACCAGCCAGTTGCCGAGTATGATCTGGTCAAGATAAATGACGTGGCCGGGCATGTTCTCCTCCCGCCGGCGATTTGGACGGGTGAGGCCGCCCGCTTATACCATCATATGGGGTACCTGGCAGGCCTTATGACAGGTTTATTATAACATCGCGGGCTGGCGAAATCTGTAAAAAAATAAAAACCCCTCAAAGGGGGTCTGGTGTCCGCGCCGGACCTAGCGGCGACGCAGGAAGGCGGGGATATCCAGCTCCTCGTGGAGGGTGAAGGGCTTCAACTCCAGTTCGGCACGTACCGATTCCTTTCTCTTCGGTTCGAATCCCGTGGCAATCACAGTGACCCGGACGCTGTCGTTCATGCTCTCGTCGATGACGGCCCCGAAAATGATGTTGGCTTCGGGATCGGCGGCCTGCGAGATGATTTCCGCGGCCTCGTTCACCTCGAACAGGCTCAGGGAGGGGCCCCCGGTAATGTTCAAAAGCACCCCCTTAGCGCCCTCGATGGAGGTTTCAAGCAACGGGCTCGATATGGCCATGCGCGCCGCCTCGGTGGCACGGTTCTCGCCGCTGGCCACGCCGATACCCATCAGGGCCGACCCCGTTTCCTGCATGATGGTCTTGACGTCGGCAAAATCCAGGTTGATCAATCCCGGAACCGCGATCAGATCCGAAATGCCCTGTACTCCCTGGCGCAGGACGTCGTCGGCAATCCGGAAGGCCTCTACGATGGAGGTGTGCCGGTCGATGACCTGGAGGAGTCGGTCGTTGGGTATGGTAATGAGGGTGTCCACTTTGCTTTTCAGGTTGGCGATGCCCATCTCGGCCTGGGTCAGGCGCTTGCGGCCCTCGAAGGTGAAGGGCTTGGTGACCACCCCCACCGTCAGGGCCCCGAGTTCCTTGGCCACCTCGGCCACCACGGGGGAAGCCCCGGTGCCCGTACCGCCGCCCATGCCCGCGGTGACGAAGACCATGTCCGCTCCCTTGAGGGCCTCGTAGATCTGCTCCCGGCTCTCCTCGGCCGCCTTCTGGCCGATCTCGGGGTTGGCCCCCGCGCCCAGTCCTTTGGTCAGTTTAGCCCCGATCTGAATCTTGTTGGCCGACCGTACGGTCCCCAGGGCCTGGGCGTCGGTGTTGACCGCGATGAACTCGACCCCCTTGAGCCCGGCGTCAATCATGCGGTTGACCGCGTTGTTTCCGCCTCCGCCCACACCGATCACCTTGATGTTGGCCATGTGGTTTGCCTCCACTTCAAAGTCGAGCATACTTCCCTCCTCCCGGCCCGGGTTCTGGGCATTTAATTCCACGCCGCCGTTCCTTTTTCCTCTTACTTCTTAAGCAGGTGCCGCCTGATGATGGCCAAATTCTGGAATATCCTCACTCCGAAAGCCACCACCGCGGCCGTGTACAATTCCACCCCCAGTCGTTCGCCGATAAAGGCCAGCGTACCGGCCAGGATGGCGTTGCTGAAGAAACCGGTGAGGAAAATCGTGTTGTCGAAGTGGTCCTCCATGGCCGCCCTGATGCCGCCGAACACCGAGTCCAGGGCCGCCAGTATAGCCACCGAAAGGTACTTGGCGTAGGCAGCCGGAAGCACCAGCGGGACGCGCAGACCTATGAAGGCGCCCGCCACCAGGCCCAATATGGCGAGGGAAATCCCCAAGCGCACGTCAATCTCCCCTTAAGAGGTTCTGGCGTATTCGAAGGACGTCTTCCCCTGGTAGCCCGGAATGGTGAGGTCCTCCCGGGTGAAAACCGCGATGTCGATGCCCCATTCCCGCAGGGTCTCCACAACTCCTCCCCTCATTTCCAGGGTGTTCTTCATGTATTCAGGGTTACCGATGGCCAGAATCCTGTAAGGGGCGGCAACGGGAATCAGGTTGACGGTGATGTGCGCTCCGCTGGTGCGAATCTCGCTGGTGGCGATGAGGCGTTGCCCGTTGATGGCCAGGGCTTCGGCCCCCGCACCCCGCAGTTCGTTCACGATGCGCAAAAGGTCCTCGTCCCGCACGGTGAAGACGCCCGTGCCCTGCCTGGGCACCACCACCACCTCGACCCCTTTGCCCCGCACCGGTTCCAGCCCGGCCAGGAGCCTGAGCTTGGTTATCTCGGTGCGCAGGGCTTCGGCCGCCTGGCTGTACCCCATCCGGGCCTGGGCCAGTTTCCTTTCGAGGTCCTCCACCTCGGCCGCCAGGTCGGCACGCTCCTTTTCCAGTTGTTTTAACTCCACGGTCAGTTCCTGGGCCCGGTCCGCCGGAGTGCCGTGGGCGCTTTGATACCCGGTGATGCGGAACTGCTGCACCACCATCACGCCCAGAACCAGGGCCACCGCGGTGATGGAAAGGTACCGCGACAAGATTCCTGCCCCCTAAGACGTAACGGGTTGGGCGAACTCGAACTTGACCGGCGCTACGCCCGCCGGAATGGTCACCTCGTTCAGCTTGCGGATGGTCACCTGGATCCCCCAGACCTGCAGGGTCTCCACCACCCCGCCCCGCATTCTGAGGGCACTGATCATGGTGTCGGGGTTGCCGATGGCCGTAATGACAAACGGGGGTACGAGGCGCTTATTCTTGTTGGTCAGAATGGTCGGCCCCACACACCGGATCTCGCTGGTCGGCCCCAGCCGCTGCCCGTTGATGGCCAAGGCCTCCGCCCCGGCGGCCCGCAACTCGTTGAGGACCTTCAGCACGTCCTCGTCGTGGAGCACGTAAAGGTTGGGGTTCTGCCCCGGCTGCACGGGCTGATTGCTGTCGTTGAGGGTCACTTCCACCCCCGGACCCTTCACTTCCACCACGCCGGCCAGAATCCGTGCCTGCTCCAGCTCCCGGCGCAGAACCGTAAGTTCGGGCTGGGCCGTGACGGCGTCCAGTTGCTGCCGCAAGATGCTTACCCGCGCTTCCAGCGCCTCCCTCTCCTCACGCACGGCCGCCAGACGGGCGATCAGTTCCTGCGCCCGCTGGACCGGCACCGATTGGGCGATGTCCCTGGTCATACGGAACTGCAGCGCCACCATCAGGCCGAGCAACAACCCCACCAGGGCCATGGCCGCGTATAAACCCTTCATGGCTGCCCACCTTCCTCCTCGAAGTACTTCACGGCAGGCCGGTCCGGTGCCGAAAGGTCCACGTAACAAACACGCTTGCCGCCCGAGCGTAAAGCGACTAGGAGCCCCGGCAGCACCCGGCCCTTGGCCTCGAGGTCCACCGGTAGCCCCAGACGGACCTCGATGCCGTCAAGGGTGTAAAGCACCACCTGCCGGCCCGCGTGAATCTCCGAAAGCTCTCTTACCACCTGGGGTCCCAACCCGCGGATCACGGTCAGCCCTTCCTGCAGGCCAGAGCCCTCGACGGGCCGGCCGGGCTCCGCCGCCGCCACGCGGATCCCGGTAAGTACCGGCAGTCCGGATGTACCCACAGACCCCCGGCGGAGGTACATTCCCTCCTCGTCCACTTCGGCAAAGCCGCCCGGTACGGGCACCAGCGCCACCGGTGTGCGCTCCACCACCCGGATCACCACCGTGGAGGGCAGGCGGCGGTAGACCTGCACCTCCTTCAGCATGGGAAGGGTGAGGAGCCTTTCCCGCGCCTGCCCCAGATCCACCTCGAAAATGTTTTTGCCCAGGGAAATGCCGGCCGATTCTTCGATTTCGGTCCTCGCAATCGCGGAATTGCCCTGTACCAGAACCCGCTGGATCTGAAAAAGGGGCGAACGAAAAAGCACGTACGCGACGAACACCAAGAGCAGGGCCAGGAATACCCTTGCCAACCTCACGACCCATTCCTGCCTGTCCAAGTGACTTGTAAAAAAATTAGTCGGTTAGCCTTTCAATCCTTGCCCCGCACCCGTTATATTTTTCCTCTAGAGACTGGTATCCCCGATCTATGTAGTGGACGTTTTCCACCACGGTTGTGTTTTCCGCCGCCAGGCCGGCCAGTACCAGTGCCGCGCCCGCCCTCAGGTCCGAGGCCTCCACACAGGCCCCGCTCAAACGGGGTACTCCCCTGATAATGGCCGTCTGTCCCTCCAGCTTGATGTCGGCGCCCATGCGCCGCAGCTCGGCTACGTGCTTGTAACGATTCTCGAAAACCGTCTCGGTCACAACGCTGGTACCCTCGGCCAGGGTCAGGAGCGCCATAAAAGGGGCCTGCATGTCCGTAGGAAACCCGGGGTAGGGCATGGTCTTCAGGTCCACGGCACGCAGCTTGCGCGGCGCCCATACCCGAACCGCGTCATCGTATACGGCCACCTCCATCCCGCCTTCCCGCAATTTGGCCACTATGGCCTCCAGGTGTTCCGGGATGCAGCCCGTAACGGTCAGGTCGCCCCCCGTGATGGCCGCGGCCACAAGATGGGTGCCGGCCTCGATGCGGTCCGGAATCACGGCGTGGGTGGCGTCGGAAAGACCGGATACGCCCTCGATCTTGATGACCGAGGTACCCGCACCCCTGACGCGCGCCCCCAGACGATTCAAAAAGTTCTGCAGATCCACGATCTCGGGTTCCCGGGCCGCGTTGCGGATCACCGTGGTGCCCCAGGCCAGGACCGCCGCCATCATGAGGTTTTCCGTGGCCCCCACGCTGGGCAGGTCCAAGTGGATATCCGCTCCCGTCAGACGAGGGGCTTCGGCCGTGATGTAGCCGGCCCTTTCCGTAATGCGCGCCCCCATGGCCCGCAGACCCTTGAGGTGCAGGTCCATGGGACGGGCCCCGATGTTGCAGCCTCCGGGATAGGCCATGCGGGCCCGACCGAATCTCCCCAGCAGGGGCCCCAACGCCAGGTTGGAGGCGCGCATGCGCCGCATGAGTTGTTCCGGTATTTCATAGGCCCCCACCCCGCGCGTATCCACTACCATGGTATGCCCGTTCCAAATCACGGACGCGCCCAGATGAACCAGCAGTTCCTCCATTACCTCCACGTCGCGCAGCCTCGGGACCCGCTCTATTCTACAGATACCGGAGTGCAGGAGGCAAGCGGCCAGAACGGGCAGAGCGGCATTCTTGGCACCGCTCACGCCGATGGTTCCCCGGAGGCACCGGCCGCCTTCGATGACCAGTCTTGGCACAGCTCCTCACCTGCCCCTCGTTCTCCGCCCAGCACCTGCACCTCCAGGGTAAGGTAGACGCCGAAGCGCCGGTAAACCAGTTCCCGCACCCGTTCTATGAGGGTCAGGACATCCCGGGCCGTGGCCCCGCCCGTATTGACTATGAAGTTGGCGTGTACGGGAGAAACCATGGCCCCGCCCACCCGCAAACCCTTGCCGCCCGCCATCTCCACCAGCCGGCCCGCCGGCGGACCCTGGGGCGGGTTCCTGAAAACGCTGCCAGCGCTTGGCAGATCCAGTGGTTGGGTCTGCCGCCGCTTCCGAAGGTACTCTTCCATGGCCCGCCGGATGGAAGACGGGTCCCCGTCCCACAGACCGAATTCGGCCGCCACCACGATCCAGCCCCTGGGCCCCACGTTGCTGCTCCGGTACGCCAGTTCCAGTTCCTCCGGCCCTTTCACATAGCAGTTTCCGGCCCGGTCCACCACCGTAACCCGCCTCAGGCGGTCCCCCATCGCCAGCCCGTGGGCCCCCGCGTTCACGGCCACGGCCCCGCCCACGGTCCCCGGAATCCCGGCCAGGAACTCCAGCCCCGCCAGGCCCGCTTCCCTTGCGGCCTCGGCCAGCCGGTTCAAGGAAGTTCCCGCCCCGGCCGTCACGCTGTGGTCCCTAACTGTTACACCGCCCAGTCGGGGCCCGATGCGGACCACCAGGCCCAAAATCCCCTCGTCCCGCACCAGCACGTTGGAGCCGTTGCCGATGACGGTCAGGGGCAATCCCTGCTCACGGGCGTAATGGATGGCCACCTGGAGGTCCTCGAAGGAGGCGGGTTCAACGAAGATTTCCGCCGGTCCCCCGATGCGCCAGGTGGTGTGCCGCCACATGGGCTCGCCAAACCGCACCGGGCCGGCCAGTTGTTTTTGCAACAATTCGTGGGCCATTCATCGCGCCTCCAGTTCTCTGACCAGTGCGGCCCCGGCTTCCCAGATGTTGCCCGCGCCCATGGTGATAATCAGGTCTCCGGGCCGGGCGATACCTGCAAGGTACGAGGTTACCTCCTCCAAACGGGGCAGGTAAACCACCTGGGGTTTGAAGCGGCGCACGCTGCCCGCAATGAGTTCGCCCGTCACCCCTTCGATGGGTGGTTCGCCGGCACCGTACACGTCGCTGATCACCACCACGTCGGCGTCGGCAAAGGCCGGGCCGAACTCCTCGTGCAATAGCTTTGTTCTGGTGTAACGGTGCGGCTGGAAGGCGCACAACACACGGCGGCAACCCGTGGTGCGGGCCGCCGCCAGCGTGGCGCGGATCTCCGTGGGGTGGTGGGCATAGTCGTCGACCACGCGCACCCCCCGCACTTCGCCCAGTAGCTGGAATCTCCTTCCCGCGCCGCGAAAGTCGGCCAGGGGCCCGACCATGGCGGGCAGTTCCAGCCCCAAGAGGCGTCCGACCGCTATCACCGCCAGGGCATTGGCAAGGTTGTGCCGCCCCGGCACCGAGAGCCTTACCGTACCCAGGGAACGCCCCCGGTAGAACACTTCTCCGGTGGCCCCTGCGCCGTTCAGGCTCCGTTCACGTACTGTATAATCGGCGTCCCTACTGGTGAGGCCGTAAGTTATGACCCGCGACCGAATGCCGGGCAGCATCTTCCGAACGTTGGCGTCGTCCGCACAGAGCACGACGGCCCCGTCCATGTCCACGCCCTGTACGAAGCGGCCGAAGGCCGCCACGATGTTGGCCACGTTTTGATAGTAATCTAGGTGATCGTTTTCGATGTTGGTCACCACGGCCACATGGGGCTTCAGGAGCAAAAAGGACCCGTCGCTCTCGTCGGCCTCGGCCACCATGTACTCGCCCCGCCCCAGCCTGGCGTTGCCCCCCAGGGCCGCCACTTCGCCTCCCACCAGCACCGTAGGGTCGTAGCCGCCGGCCGTCAAAACCAGTGCCAGCATGGCCGTGGTCGTGGTCTTGCCGTGGGTCCCGGCCACCGCGATACCCTTGCGCACCCTCATCAGCTCCGCCAGCATCTCGCCCCGGTGCCATACCGGAATGCCACGGGCCCGGGCCGCGGCGAGTTCCGGATTGTCGGATTTGATGGCGCTGGAGACCACCACCAGATCGCAGGACCCCAAGTGCTCCGCGGCGTGTCCCTGAAAGACCGTGGCCCCCAGGGAGACCAGCCGGTCCGTCACGGGGGAAGGTTTCAGGTCCGAACCGCTGACCCTCCATCCCAGTGCGAGCAGGAGCCCGGCGAGACCGCTCATTCCCGCCCCGCCTATACCGATGAGGTGCACCCAGCGTGGTGTCAGCTCCATCGTCGCCACTCCCCGCCTCTATACTATGCGTGGGTCCACGGGAGGGGCAACTTGTCCCCCGCGTGGCCGAACGTATCCGTCTCGCCTTACCGCATGATCTTCTCTATACACTCCAGGATATCCTCTAACGCCTGCGGCCGCGCCAGGCGCCGGCTGGCCGCCCCCATGGCGCGCAATCGTTCCTCGTCGCCCAGGAGCTGTTCCACGACCGCCAGAAGGCGCGGCCCGTCCAGCTCCCGGTCCGGAATCACCACCGCGGCCCCGGCCCGGGCGCAGGCTCGGGCGTTGTAATCCTGGTGCCGCGCCGTGGCGTGGGGGTAGGGGACCAGAACGGCCGGCAAACCCCTCACGGTGAGCTCGGCAATGGTAGAGGCACCGGCACGGCACACCACCAGATCCGCGGCCGCCAGAGCCCGGGCCATGTCGTAGAGGTAGGGCGTAAGGGTAATATTCCCACCGGAGCCAATTCTTATGCCTGCGGCCTCCAGACGGGCCGCATAGTCCCGATATTCCGCTTTACCGGTGGCCTGCAGGACGTGCACCCCGGATCTGCCGGAAAGGGCCTGCAGTACCCTGACCATAGCCTCGTTGATCCTGCGGGCTCCCCGGCTGCCCCCGAAAACCAGCAGCACCCTGGTGTCAGGGTCGATGCCCAGGGCCTGCCGCGCCGCACTCCGGTCCGCCGTAACGATTTCGGGCCGCACCGGCAGTCCGGTGACCACGACCCTGGCCCGGCGCGGCAGGTGGGCCGCGGCCTCGGAAAAGGTCAGGGCCACCTGCCGCACCAGACCGGCCAGCAGGCGGTTGGTCAGCCCGGGATAGGCGTTTTGCTCGTGGATGAGGGTGGGGATCCCGCGCGCCACGGCCGCCAGAACCGTGGGGCCGCAAACGTAACCCCCGGTGCCCACCACCACGGCGGGCTTCCAGCGGCCCAACAGGGCCCAGGCCTGAAAGAGGCCCCGCACCGTGCGCGCCAGGGCCACGAGGTTACCCGGATGTACCCGGCGACGCAGGCCCCCCGCGCTGATGGCGGCAAAGGGTAATCCCGTGCGGGGCACCAGGTCCGCCTCCAGGCCGCGGTCGGTCCCCACGTACAGCACTTCGGCCCCGAACCTTTCCCGCAAGCCCCGGGCGATGGCCAGGGCCGGGTAAATGTGGCCCCCGGTGCCGCCGCCCGTGACCACGCAACGCACGCCCATACGGGTCACCTCGCAAATCGCGAGGCATTGAGGAGTATCCCCGCCTGGACCAAGGACAGGATCAGGGAGGTGCCGCCGAAGCTGATGAAGGGAAGCGTAATGCCAGTAACGGGGAGGCTCCCGGTCACCACCCCGATGTTGACCATGGCTTGCAGCCCGATATTGGCCGTGATGCCGGTGGCCAGAAGCGTGGCAAAGGGGTCGCCGGAGGTGATGGCCACCCGCAGCCCGCGCCATATGAAGATCAGGAAGAGACCTATGACCAGGACCGCGCCCACGAACCCGAGTTCCTCCCCCAGCACGGCGAAAATAAAGTCCGTGTGCTGCTCCGGGATATAGAGGAGTTTCTGCCGCCCCTGCCCCAACCCCACGCCCAGCAGCCCCCCGGAACCCAGGGCGTACAGGGACTGAATGATGTGGAACCCGCTTCCCTGGGGGTCGCGCCAGGGATCGAGGAAGGCCATGAAGCGCCGGAAACGGTAGGATTCGGTGTAAATGGCCGCGGCCACTGCCGCCATGCCCGCCAGCCCCAGGGCCAGGAGGTGCGCCCAGGGTAGCCCGGCGGCAAAAAGCATCACCATAACCGTTCCGGTCAGACTGACGGCGGACCCCAGGTCCGGCTGGGCCAGCACCAGGCCGGCCGCCGCCGCCGTGACCCCGAGCAGGGGCAGCCAGGTGCGCGCCTCACCGATGCGGCCCCTGGCCCCCGCCAGATAGTGGGCCGCGAACAGGATGAGACAGAGTTTCGCCAGCTCCGAGGGTTGAAAGGTGAGGGGCCCCATCCCGATCCAGCGCGAGGCGCCGTGGGAAGAACGCCCCACCCCGGGAATAAACACGGCCGCCAGAAGGACGAAGGTCAGAATCAGGGCCGGGCCGGCCCAGCGCCTGAGCCTGCGGTAGTCGTAATTGACGGCCGCGAACATGGCGGCAAACCCTATAACGGCCCACACCAGTTGCCTTTTGAAAAAATAAAAACTATCGTTGTAGCGTACCAGCGTGCTGTATTCGCTGGCGCTGAAAACCATGATGACGCCGAGGCCGACCAGGATGATGACGCTCAGGAGCAGGAGGAAATCGGGCTGATTTTTGCGCACCTCATCCCCTCCCCAGCCCCAGCACCACCTGCCGGAACAGGTCCCCGCGCTCCTCGTAATTGCGGAACATGTCCCAGCTGGCGCACGCGGGGGAAAGCAGGACCACGTCGCCCGAACGGGCCGCGGCCCTGGCCAGGTGCACCGCCTCCGGCAGAGATGCGGCCTCCAGGATGACTTCACAGCCCGCCTCGCGGGCCGCGGCCGCCAGCAGCGGCGCGCTTTCGCCCAGAACCACCAGCGCGCGCACCCTTTCCCTGATCTTGCGGGCCAGCTCGGTGAAGTCGGCCCCCTTGTTCTTACCCCCCGCGATGAGTACGATGGGGGCGTCGAAGGCCTCCAGGGCCCTGATGGTGGCCCCGGGATTGGTGCCCTTGGAATCGTTGACGTAGCGCACCCCGTCGATGGTGGCCACCGGCTCCAGGCGGTGGGGAACCCCGGGAAAGGTCTGCAGGACGCGCCTGACCACCCCGGCGTCGAGGCCCAGGGCCAGGGCCGCCGCGGCGGCGGCCAGACAGTTTTCCAGGTTATGGACCCCTGGCAGGGCCAAATCGGCCACCGGCCCGTAATCGAAGACACGCCCGTCAAGGGTGCCCGTGATAAAACCGTTCTCCACCCGCGTGCCCGGGGCCACAAGCCTGCGCCGGCTGAAGTAGAGGACGCGTCCCGGGGTGCGGGCCGCCAGGGCCGGGGTCACGGGGTCGTCGGCATTGAGCACCGTGAAGTCGCCCGCGCCCTGGCGGGCGAAGATCCTGGCCTTGGCGGCCACGTAGGCCTCCATGGTGCCGTGGCGGTCCAGATGGTCCGGCGTAACGTTGAGGATCACGGCCACGCGGGGCCTGAAGGTTTCCGCGGTCTCCAGCTGAAAACTCGATACCTCCACCACCAGCAGGTCGTCCGGACCGTACCGGTCCACCACCGCGCTCAGGGCCGTACCGATGTTGCCCGCCACGCCGGTGCGTATCCCCGCGGCCCGGCATATGGCACCCACCAGGGCGGTGGTGGTGGTCTTGCCGTTGGTGCCGGTGATGGCCACCACCGGCGCCCGGGCGCAACGCCAGGCCAGCTCCAGTTCCCCCCACACGGGTATCCCGCGCCGGCGGGCCTCGACTACGGGCGGAACGGTCAAGGGTACGCCGGGACTAAGCACCACCAGGTCTCCCAGTTCTGCGGGATACCCACCCAGGTGCAGACACGCCCCCTGGCGCCGCAGTTCCTCCAGGGCCGCCTCGCGCTCCTGCGCCAGCCGTGGGCTGGCGTCGGCCACGGTCACCTGCGCCCCCCGGGACAGCAAAAGCCCCGCGGCCCCCAGCCCGCTTTCACCTGCCCCGATTACGGTCACCTTCATACCCCGCCAATCCATGTCCTGCTCCCCCAGCTCGGCGTAGTTTTTTAGCCCAGCCGGTACAGCCCGGCCAATCCCACCGCCGCCAGAACCACGCCGGCCAGCCAGAAGGCGCGCACCACCCGTGGTTCGGACCACCCGCACAGCTCGAAGTGGTGGTGGAGCGGGCTCATCTTAAAAATACGACGCCCGGTCAGCCGGAAGGAGATCACCTGCAGAATCACGGAAAGGGCCTCTGCCACGTACACCCCGCCCATCACCAGCAGGAAGAGTTCGCTCCTGGTAATCACGGCTGCGGTACCCAGGGCCCCTCCCAGGGCCAAGGCCCCGGTGTCCCCCATGAAAACCCTGGCCGGGTAGTGGTTGTACCAGAGAAAGCCCAGGCAGCCTCCCACCAGGGCCGCCAGGAATACCGCCACACCAGAACGCCCGGTAACCGCCGCGATGGCGGCCAGGCCCAGGGCCGCCGGGACGGTTACGCCGGCGGCCAGCCCGTCCAGCCCGTCGGTCAGGTTGACGGCGTTGGCCGTGCCCACGATCACCAGCACCTCGAGGGTCAAATAGACCCACCAGTCCCAGTCCAGGTACCAGCCGCCCGGCACCACGTAGCCCGAAAAGGGCACCACGAAATCGGTCCCACGGCCCAGATGGGATACGGCCACCGTACCCACCAGGGCGGCCAGCAGGGCCTGGGCCAGCAGCTTTTCCCGGGCGCGGAGGCCCAGGGGCCGCCTCAACACCACCTTTCGGAAGTCGTCAACGAACCCGATGGCCCCGAAACCGACGGTGGCCGCCAGCATGACCAGGCCCTCGGGCGAGGAACGGAGGAACACCAGACTGCTGATGGCGATTCCGGCCAGAAACATGATGCCGCCCATAGTGGGGGTGCCGGCCTTGGTGAAATGTCGAGCCGGACCGTCGTCGCGTACCCACTGTCCGAACTTCAGGCGGCGCAGCAACGGAATGACCAGCGGACCGCTGGCCAGGGTGACGGCCAGGGAGAGCAGAAAAGCCCACCCGAAGTCACCCATGGGCCGGCGCACCCTCAAAGGCCCTGAGCCGGGCCACGATTTCTTCCATACGCATCCCCCGGGAACCCTTGACCAGTACGAGTTCGTCCCCCCGCAGGAGGTCCCGCAGGACCCCCGCGGCCTGTTCCCGGTCCGCGCACCAGAACACCCGCTCCGGCGGCAGGCCGGCCGCCAGGGCACCGTCTGCCGTGTAACGCGAGAGGGCGCCCACGGCTACCAGGTAGTCCGCGTGCCGCGCCGCCGCTTCCCCCACCTCGCGGTGCCCGGCCTCGGCCCGCGGCCCGAGTTCCAGCATGTCCCCCAGCACGGCCACCCTGGTACGGCCTCCCGCCAGGTCCGAGAGCACCGCCAGGGCCGCCCTTGTGGAGGCAGGACTGGCGTTGTAGGCGTCGTTGATGATTTCCCCGCGGCCCCACGGGCGGATCTCCAGACGCATGGGCGAGAGACTCACGCGCCGCAGGCCTTCGGCAATCTCCTCCAAGCCGAGGCCCATCTCACATCCCACCCCGATGGCGGCCAGGGCGTTCAGAACGTTGTGTTCGCCGGGCACCGGCAGTGAAAACTCCGCCGCGCGGCCCGCCACCTCGGCCGTGAAACGGGTACCGTAGCCCTCGGGCCGCCAGTCGACGAGCCGGAAGTCGACCCCCGGACGCCGGCCGAAGTACCGCACCCGTCCGCGGCAGCGGGCCGCCTCCCGCTCCGCATAGGGGCTCTCGGCGTGCACGAGCGCAAACCCCTCGGGACCGATGGCCGCCAGCAACTCGCCCTTGGCGCGGGCTATGGCGTCTACGGTACCCAAACGCTCCAGGTGGGTCTCGCCGATGTTGGTGAGGACCCCCGCCGTGGGCCGCGCCATCTCGCACAAGGCCGCGATTTCCCCCGGCCCCCGCATGGCCATTTCCACCACCGCCACGCCGGTACCGGGTTCCAGACCCAGCAGGGTGAGGGGCAGGCCGATCTCGTTGTTCAGGTTGCCGGGGGTCTTCCACACCGGCATTCTAACGCCCAGCACCGCGGCGATCATGTCCTTGGTGGTGGTCTTCCCCGTACTCCCCGTAACGCCCACCACCGGCACCCGGTAGGTCCCGCGCCACCAGGCCGCCAGGGCCTGCAGGGCCTTTAGGGTGTCGTCCACGAGCAGCACTGCCGCGTGGGGGCCGAGGGACACGGGCCGCGAGACCACCACGCCGGCGGCCCCCCGGGCCACCGCCTCCGCCGCGAAGTCGTGCCCGTCGTGGCGCGCGCCCCGCAGCGCAAAGAAGAGTTCGCCGGCCCGGACGGACCGCGAGTCCGTACTCACCCCGCTTACGAGAGTGCCCGGGTCGCCCTGTAGCAGACGCGCATCGATGACCTCCGCCACTTTACCGATTTCCGTGTTCCGCACGGCACCCACCCAGAAGTTCTTTTAATGTGGCCGCTGCGACCTCCCGGTCGTCGAAGGGCATCCGGTTCTGCCCTACGATCTGATAGGTCTCGTGGCCCTTGCCGGCGATTACGACCATGTCGCCGGGCCGCGCCTCCTCCAGGGCGCGCCTGATGGCGGTCCGGCGGTCCGGCTCCACCACGTAGCCGTCCCGACGGGCCGCGCGGTAGCCGGCCTCGATCTCGGCGATGATCTGCAAGGGGTCCTCGCTCCGCGGGTTGTCCGAAGTCAGCACCGTTAAGTCGGCCAGCCGGGCCGCCACCTCACCCATTCTGGGCCGCTTGGTGCGATCCCGGTCCCCGCCGCACCCGAAGACCACCATCAGGCGCCCCGCCGTCAGCGCGCGGGCGGCCCTAAGCACCTGCTCCAGGCCATCCGGCGTGTGGGCGTAGTCCACCACCACTGTGAAATCCTGCCCGCAATCCACCGACTCGAAGCGGCCGGGAACTCCGCGTACCGACTCCAGACCCTCGGTTATGACCTCTACCGGCAGTCCCTCCAGCAGGCCCACGGTGCAGGCCGCCAGGGCGTTGGCCACGTTGAAACGGCCGGGAAGGCGCAAACGCAGCAGAAACCTCGCTCCGCGGCCCGTTACCACAAAGGAACTGCCGCGTGGACCCAGCTCCAGGGCTTGGGCCCTGACGTCGGCCCCGGAGTCGATACCGTAGGTGACGTTGATGCCGGTGCTGGCGGCTACCATCCGTTCAGCCCAGGCATCGTCGCGGTTTATGACCGCGTATTTGGGGCCGGCCTTCATCCCGCCGGCTAGACCCCGGAAAAGACGCTCCTTGGCCTCCACGTAGTCCTCCAGGGTACCGTGAAAGTCCAGATGGTCCTGGGTGAGGTTGGTAAACACGGCGCGGTCGAATTCGCAGTCCGCCACCCGGTGCAGTTTGAGGGCGTGGGAGGAGACCTCCATCACCACCGTGGTAACTCCGGCCTTTAGCATTTCCGCCAGGAGCCGCTGGAGGTCCAGGGATTCTGGGGTAGTGTGGGTCACGGGCAGCACGCGCTCCCCGATGCGGTTCTCCACGGTGCCGATGAGGCCCACCCTCTCGCCGGCCGCCCGATACACGGCCGCGAGCAGGTGGGTGGTGGTGGTCTTGCCGTTGGTCCCGGTGACTCCAACCAACTTCAGGTGCCGCGCCGGATGACCGTAAAAGGCGGCCGCCAGGTGCGACAGGGCCCGGCGGCTGTCGGGCACGCGTACCCAGGCCATACCGGACGGCACTTCCAATTCCCGTTCCATTACCACCGCCACGGCCCCGCGGGCCGCCGCGTCCCGAATGTAGAGGTGACCGTCGGTGCTCAGCCCCTTTATGGCCACGAAAAGGGACCCGGGCACGGCCCGCCGGGAGTCGTAAACGATTTCCCGCACCGTGAGGTCCGTAGGACCGCCGCAGGCCAGAATGCTAAGGCCAGACAGAAGGGCGCGCATTTCCACCTCGAGCAGACCCCTTTACTATTATATCCTGTACAAGGAACCTACTTCCATATCAATCCCGCAAAGGACTGGCCAGGGTATCCTGGGCCGAGGGTGGCGCGAATTCCACGTGTACGGTGGTCCCCCGGGGCACCCGCTGACCCGGCGGAACGCTCTGTCTGACCGCCACCCCGCTACCCTCGGCCTCCAGTTGCAACTGCATCTGCTCCAGCAGCCGCCCCACTTCCTTCATACTCAGGCCCGTGAGGTCGGGCAGGGTGACTTCGCCGGCGCCATCCCGGGCCCGCGGGCCCAACTCCAGGACCACGGCCGTGCCCTTGAGTACCCTTACCCCTCCCACCGGCATCTGGAGGCAAACCACGTTGCCCTCCCCGCGCACCCGCACACCGAGACCCGCCTGGGCCAGCAGGCGCCGGGCTTCTTCAGGCGTCATGTTGACCACGTGGGGAACCTCCACCTCCGCCCGGACCTCCGGCGGAGGCCACACCTGCCGTGGCCGCTCCAGCCCCACCTCCTCGGGCACCCCCAGGTAGCGCAGGACGTCGCGCGCCACGGCCTTGAAGGCCGGAGCCGCCACAATGCTCCCGTAGTAAACGCCGCCCTGCGGTTCGGCCACCACGACCAGGATGGCCACCCGGGGCTCCGGCACCGGGGCAAAGCCCACGAACGAGGACACGTACTTACCCTGGACGTAGCCGCCGCCCGGGCCCACGACCTGCGCGGTGCCGGTCTTGCCCGCGGCACGGTAGGTTTCCAGAAAGGCATTGCGGCCCGTGCCCTTCACGAGCACGCTTTCCAGCAGGGCCGTAACCTGCCGCGCGGTTTCCCGGGAGATGACCTGGCGCACCGCCTCGGGGCGGGATTCCTGCAATACCTTTCCGTCCCGGCTCCGTACGGCCTTCACGATCTGGGGCCGCACCAGGACCCCGCCGTTGGCCACGGCCGCCACCGCCGTCAGCAACTGCAGGGGCGTCACGGCAATGGACTGCCCGATGGCCATGGTGGCCACGTTGAGGTTGGTGGCCTTCTCTTCCGGAATCAGCAGCCCCGCGGCCTCGCCGGGCAGCCCCACTCCCGTGGGCCGGCCGAAACCGAAGGCGCGCACGTACTTGTAGAAACGTTCCCGGCCCAGGTCCAGGGCGATCTGTATGAAGCCCGGATTGCAGGAGTTCTGCACCACCTCGGCCAGGGTCTGGCTGCCGTGCCCGCCGTCGTACCAGCAGCGGATCCAGCGGTCCGCCACCTTGATGTACCCGGGGTCGAAAAACCGGGAGTTCTCGCTCACCGCGCGCTCCTCGAGGGCCGCGGCCAGGGTAACGATCTTGAAGGTGGAGCCGGGCTCGTAGTTGTACCACACCGCCGGGTTACGGTCCCGGACCTCGCCCGCCACCTCCTGGTATTGCGCCGGATCGAAGGCGGGGCGACTGCCCATGCCCAGAATCTCGCCCGTGCGCGGGTCCATCACTATTATGACGGCGTGCCGGGGCTGGTAGGTAGCCACAATTTTATCCAGTTCCCGCTCCACAAAGTACTGCACGGTCTGGTCGATGGTGAGCCACACGTCGTGTCCCTGCTGGGCCGGTATGTAGCGGTGGAGGGCGTCCGGAACGGCCCGGCCCAGGGCGTCGTGCTCGATGACGATGCGTCCCGGTACGCCCTGAAGTTCCTTATCCAGGGCGTACTCCACACCCCCCAGCCCCTGATTGTCGATCCCCACGTAGCCCAGGACGTGGGCCGCGAGGGTATGCTGGGGGTAAAAGCGCCGGCTCTCTTCCACGAAGCCGATGCCGGGCAGCTTAAGGGCCTTGATCTCGCGGACTATTTCGGGCTCGAGCTTGCGCTTCAGCCACACGAAGGCCTGCTGCTGCGTCAGAAGGGCCTCCAGTCTGGCCTGGTCCATTTTCAGCAGGGGTGCCAGGCGGGCGGCCGTTTCCTTCGGGTTTTTCACCTGGGACGGAAAGGCGTAGCAGGACTCCACGCTGACGCTGACGGCCAGTTCCCGCCCCTGACGGTCGCAGATCGCTCCCCGCCGGGCCTCCACCGGTACGTCCCGCATACGGGCTTCCAGGGCACGTCGCCGCAGTTCCTCCCCCTTGACCAGCTGGAGCCATGCCAGACGCCCGATGAGGAAAAAAAAGGCACCCACCGCCAGCAGGAAAAGCCCGGCCACCCTCTTGCGCACCACAATGCTGGTGGTTGGCATACTTGCTCATACCCCGGTATCGGCCGCCCCTGGAGGTTTCAATCTCTGTCCCATGTGGTCGAGCAGGGCCGTGAAGGCCGCGATGATGGCATTGGGCTCCGGCGCACGTTTGTCTTCCCGGGAAGCCACGCTTTCCTGCGGGCGGGCCGGAGGCGGGACCAGGGCCAACACTTCCTTTCTGGTGGGCTCCACCATACCCAAGTGGCCCCGCGCCAGCTGTTCCACGCGGCCCAGCGACGAGTAGCTGCGGATGGTGGCCTCCAGGTATTCGCTCTCGGACCTCAGGGCCGCCAGCTCTTTCTTCAGGTCGGTCAGTTGCTTACCGACCACGGAGACCTGGGAATAGTAGAATACCAGCAGAAGCCCCAGGACGAAGGCCAGAAACACCAGTCCCGTCAGCACCAGTTTATCCTCCTGCCAGGCCCTGGCGCGCCGCGCGGAAACCAGGGGTTCCGGGACCTCGGTCCTGGGGGTACGCTTTTCCTGCGCTACGATCAAGTTCTACGCACCTCCCTGTGGTTTTATTACTGCCCGCCCGGCCTACAGCGTTCGGCCACGCGCAGGCGGGCACTGCGGGCCGCGGGATTGGCCTCCACCTCGGCCGCGGAAGGCCGTAAGGGATGCGCGGTAATAATTTTCAATATCGTGAGGGGGCGGCAAAGGCAAGCCGGCGCGCGCGGCGGGCAGGTGCAGGTCCCGGCCAGGGCGCGAAATACGTTCTTGACGATGCGGTCCTCCAGGGAGTGGTAGGCGAGAACGCACAGGCGCCCGCCCGGACGTAAAACGCAGGCCGCGTTCCTCAGGCTGCCCTCGAGGACCTCCAGCTCCCGGTTCACCGCCACCCGCAGGGCCATAAAGGTGCGGCGCGCCGGGTGCGGGCCCCGCCGGCGGGCCGCAGCGGGAATAGCCTTTTTTACTATTTCGGCGAGTTCCAGGGTCCGCGTTATGGGCCGTCGGCGCCGTGCCTCCACGATGTGGTGGGCGATGCGCGTGGCCCACTTTTCTTCGCCGTAGCGGCGGATCAGGTCCGCCAGTTCGTGCTCCGAAAGGGTGTTGACCAGCTTGGCCGCCGTCAGTTCCTGGTCCGGATCCATGCGCATGTCCAGGGGACCGTCCTCCTGGTAACTGAAGCCCCGGCGGGGTGTGGTGAGCTGATGGGCGGAGGCCCCCAGGTCGAAAAGGATGCCATCCGCCCCGGACACGCCCAGCTCCTTGAGGATGTCGGGCAAGGCGCTGAATTCCCCCCTCACCAGCACCACCCGGTCGCCGAAGGGTGCCAGCCGCTCCCGGGCCGCCGCTATGGCCTCGGGGTCGCGGTCGATGCCGATGAAGCGGGCCTGTCCCCCCAGGCGCTCCAGGAGCGCCTGGCCGTGCCCGCCCCCGCCCACGGTACAGTCCACGTAGGTACCGCCGGGCTTCAAACCGAGGCCATCCAGTACCTCGGCCACCATCACCGGCTGATGGACGAACAACGCCCTCTCCACCACTCAGAAGAGGTCTACGAGTTTTTCCGCCACCTCTTCGTAGGCCGCCGTGACCCGGGCCCGGTAACGCTCCCATTCCTCCCGGGCCCAGATCTCCACCCGGGCCGCCACACCCAGGATCACGGCCTCCCTGGCAAGGCCGGCGTACTCACGGAGGTAGGCGGGGATCAGAATTCTTCCCTGGCGGTCGCACTCGCATTCGCAGGCTCCGGAAAAAAACAGACGCGCGAAGGCCCGCACGTCGGCCCGGGCAAAGGGCAGTTCCCGAAACTTCTGACCCAGGGCTTCCCATTCCGCGAGGGGATATGCGAAAAGGCAGCGGTCCAGCCCCTTGGTCAGAACGAATCTTGCCCCCAGGCCTTCCCGCAGCCGGGCCGGAATGAAAAGCCGTCCCTTGGCGTCCAGGGTATGGACGTATTCGCTCGTGAACACTTCCGGCCCACCCCCGGCCCGGACTCCCCACTTCCCACCACTTGTCCCCACTTATTCGACCCCTCGGGGAAAGTTCCTGCCGGTCCCAAACAAAAAGCCGGCCCTTGCCGGCTCGGTATCGCAACCGCGGCGCGTTACAGTTCCCTCAGGATCCTTCGGCGGCCCCGGAAAAGGGCTATCTCCCGGTACCCCACCTCGCGGAGCAGGGCCACCGCCTGCTCCAGGCCGGCCCCCACGTCCGCCGGGCGGTGGGCGTCCGAACCCAAGCACACCGGCACGCGGTGGGCCCGGCACAGCCTCAGGAATTCCTCGGTGGGGTATATTTCGTTGACCGGGTGTCTCAGCCCCGCAGTATTCACCTCCACGCACACGTTGCCCTTCTTTATGGCCCGCACCGTCTCCTCGTAGAGGGGGGTGAGGCCCGGCGGCAACCGCGGGCCGAACTTTTTGATCAGGTCCGGGTGGGCCAGAACGTCGAAAAGCCCGCTCGTGGCCGCCCGCTGCACCAGGCGAAAGTAGGAGACGATCAGCTCGGTCCGGTCCCGGGTGGCGTAGCCCTCCAGATGGGCGGGGTTGTCGAAGCCCCAGCCGTCCAGATAGTGCACCGAACCCAGCACATAATCGAAGGGGTGGGCCCGCAGGAAGGCCGCCAGGTCCGCCTCGCGCCCCGGTACGTAGTCGGCCTCGCAACCGAGACGCACGGCCGGGACGATGCCCGCCGTTGCCGCGGCCAGCACCTCGGCCACGTAGTCGGCCAGTTCCTCCTCGGCCATGGCCAGACCCGGGTCGCGCCGTTCGGCCGGGAGGAAGTACTGGGGCAGGTGGTCGGCAAACCCCACTTCTTCCAAACCCAGGGCCCGCGCCCGGCGCAGGTATTCTTCCACGCTACCCTGGGCGTGGCCGCAGCGGGCCGTGTGGCAGTGGTAGTCAACAGGCATGGTCCTCGCCCCCGTGGTCGGATTCCGCCCTGACGGCCCGGGCCACCCCGGCCGTGAGGCGGTAGATCTCCTCGGCCACGGCCGGTTCCAGCAGGCCGGTCCCGCAGGCCGGGGTGATGAGGGCCTGCCGCCGCAGGACGGTCCAAGGTGTCCCGCGCGTGGACAGTTCCGACCACTGGCCCCGGAGGCGTGCGAGCAGCGTGGCCACGCTTTCCCCCAGTGCGGCCTCGGACGTGGGTACGATACCCCAGGCCACCACCCCGCCCCGCCGCAAAAAGTCGCCCAGCTGGGCGGCGTAAGGCAGGAGTGACCTGAAGAAACCATAGGCGTCCACACTCACCACGTCCGGCCCGGCCTCGAAAACCAGGGACCAGTCGCAGGCCGCGCAGGAATGCACCCCGGTGTGGGCGCCCTGGGTCCTGATGCCCGTTAGGACCGCGGCCAGGTCCGCCACAATGCGCTCCCGGGTAATGGTGATATAACCGAACTGGCCGTAGACGCCCACGCCGGGTTCGTCCACGAAGAGGAGCACCGGCCGGCCCAGGCCGGAAAGCAACCGCACCTGCCACCGCACGTGGCCCACCAGGGCGTGGACCAGGAGTTCCCGCAACTCGTCCCGGTAGTACGCCACCCGCCCGTCGGCATCCCTGAGATTCAGGCCCACGGTTAGGGGGCCGGCCACCTGACCTTTGACCATCTCAAACTCGCCCCCCGCGGCCCCTTGTACGAAGGTGTAGAGGCCCGCGGCCGCCTCCGGCGGGACTGCGAAGAAATCCAGCGCCCCCTCGTCGCCCGCCTCCAGGGCCAGATATACCGTGTAGAATTCCGTGAGGCGCTCGGCCCAGTCGGGCCGCCGGGTGGCCAGGTACACCCGGCCCCCTTCCTCTACCAGCAATCCGAGCCGAAAAAGCGGGTCAAGAAACTGATGTACAAAATGCTCCACCGGCCCCCGACGGGGAAGTTGGGGCCAGTGGGGAATTTCGGGGAAGTATTTGAGGACCAGTCCCACCGCGGCCCGCGGGTCCTCCCCGGGCAGACTTCCGATTCCGGTGGCCAGGCCACCTATGGACATCAGCACAATAGCAACCTCCCTGCAACACGCCGCTACAGACAAAAGTAATCTTGCCAACCCATAGGTATCCGCTAACGGGTGGCTTGCCGAAGTCAAGACTCCCGGTCGAAGCCAGCCGTGGCGCGCATCTTACGCGAAGCACGGGGGCGAGCGGGACACACGCCGGCCAAAAACGGATAGAGATTTATGTGGATGTGTACTCAGAACCACCACCCTGCGGGCCCGCTCACCACCACCGCCAGCTGGGTCCGGCGGGTGCCTCCTCCCTGGCCAGTGGGACGGCCTCGCCCTTGGCGTGCAACTGGTGGTACTTTTCCTCGTAATCCATGACCGCCGTGACGAAGGCCGCGTGGGACCAGGCCAGGGGGGCCACGGAGAGCGGCCCGCCCGTGTACGGATCCAGCTGTTCCGGCATCACTCCGGTACCCAGGCTGTTGCCCGCGGCCCAGCGCAGGAGCCGCACGGCCCGGGCCAGTTCCTCCGGCGTGGTGGCGGCGGCGATGTACCACTGGGCCAGCCACATGGTGGCCACGAACCAGGGATTTCCCGGGACGTTGAACTGGTCCACCGCGCACCGAAAATAACAGTCCCCGGCGTAACGGGCGATACCGCCCGTCTCGGTCCTGACCCACAATCCCTGCTCCACCGCCCTCATGGTGGCCACCACCCGCGGGTCGTCCACCGGCAGTACCCCGAAGAGTACCAGGCCGGCCACGCTGCTTTCCAGGGTGGGATCCGGCGTCAGGTGCCCCCGCTGCGCGTCCCATACCAGGCCGCGCAAGAAACGCCCCCGGCCGGGTTCGAAGAGGTGGCGGGTAATGCCCTTTTGCAGATGGTCCGCCCGCCGGTTCCAGCGCTGGGCGGATTCCCTGTCCCCCAGGAGATGGGCCATGGCGGCCGCGGCGCGCAATCCGGCGTAAACGGCTGCGGCGGTAAAGGTAAAGATCCCGCAGCGTTCCCCCCACAAATCCCAGCTGGGCCGGGGGAGACCCAGTTGTTCGTCGAAATAGTGGTACAGAAACTCGGCCGCCGGCCGCACGAGGGTGGGGTAGTGGTCCAGAACGAATTCCAGATTGCCCCTACGTTTGTAATATTCCCACAGAACGGCCAGGACCAGAGCGGTCTCGTCTTCCTGAATGGGTAACTGGGGCCGTCCCCCCAGGAGCCGGGGATGCCAGGTGGACCCCGCCGTGCCGTCCGGGTTGTACTTGGGCAGGAGGTAGCCCTCCTCCGTCAGGGCGTCGGCGCAGAAGGCAAAAAAGGACTCGGCCAGGGCCCCGTAACCGGCACGGATGAAGGCCTGGACCACGAAGGCCCCCTCCCGCGGCCAGAGGTAACAGTAGTGGTCGCGATTGGTGGCCATGATGTCCGAGTCCACGGAGGCCACGACGGCCCCGTGACGGTCCAGGTGCAGCCGGGCCAGCAGGAGGCTCCGGCGGTACTGTTCGGCCACCTCGGCGGGCAGGCCGCTCAAAAGGGGCGGGGCCTGACGCACCCAGGTGCGCCAGTAGTTCTCCACCTGCTCCAGAAGCACCCCGGGCCCGGTGGAAAGCACCATCCTGTTCAGGTCCCTCACCTGCTGGAAGTTGCGGCCCACGGCTATCCAGTAGTACAGGATCTCCCTGCCCCGCGGCGCGAGCCGCACCCGCAGGCTGACGGTGCTGTCCACCGAGCCCTGTTCCACCGGGTTGTTGCTCAAGACCCCGTCCTCGGCGTCCCGCCAGGTCCCCTCGGCCCCGCGAAAGCGCTTCTTGCCCGTGGCGTGCTGGAACAGCCCCTCTTCCGGAGTCTGACCGTTGACCAAAAAGTACCGGTTCCTTTTGTAGTGGTAAACCGTATGGGAATAGGGTTCGTAGCAGGCGGTGTCCCCGACCTCGCTTTCGTCGATGGAGAAGTCGTGGGTGAAGAAAACCCGCACTTCACGCTCGTGCTCCGACAGATTCACCACTTCCAGCCGCCGCAAGAAGACGTTCTCCCGGTGGTAAACGGCGTCGTTCAGGTGCAGGGTCAACTCCAGGTCCGGATTGCTCAGGACCACGTCCGTTACCAGGCTATCCTCCCGGTAGGCCAGTTTCCTCTCCCATTTTTCCTCTTCGCACCACGAGAAGCGATCTGCGACCCACACACCCAGACGGTTCTTGTGGCCCATGATGTGGTTGGCCTGTCCCGCGTGGGGGTAGTACAGGTCGCGCATGTTCATGTGCGCGTCGAAAGCCACCACCAGGGAACCGTTCCCGATAACAAGGGGTCTCGCCACCGAACGCCCCCCTTACCGCTTACGGCGCCCCCGCCACAGGCCGCAGCCCCTCAACCGGCCAGGAGTTCCCGATACACTTCGCGCGTCTCTTGTGCCAGATACTGCCAGTTGTACCTGGTCAGAATCTCCCGCCAGGCCCGCCAGCACAAGCTCCGGGAGACCTCCGGATGCAAGAAAACGTGGGCCATGTAGTAGCTCAGGGCCTCCACATCGCCCGGGGGCACCTTGAAGCCCGTGGCGCCGTGTTCCACCACCTCACTCAGACCCCCGGTATCGCTGACGATTACGGGCACCTGGGCCGCCATGGCCTCCAGGGCCACGATGCCGAAGGGCTCGTAAAGGCTCGGGAAAACGGCCAAACCGGCCTCCCGGTAAAGTTGCTGCCGCCTCGTCCCGTCCACGAAACCCGCGAAGCAAACCCGCGCGTCAAGGCCCAGTTCGGCCGCGAGCTGCCGGAGGTAATCCTCGTAGGGCCCCCGCCCCGCGACCACCAGGGACAAATCCGGCAGCTGCCCCCGTAACCTGGCAAAAGCCCGAAGCAGAACCTGCACGCCCTTTTCGGGCACCAGCCGCCCCATGAACAACACCATCCGAGTGGCACGGTCACGGCCCAACCACCGATCCACACCAAGGCTTTGGGGTTCCACGCCGTTGGGCACCACCCGGACCTTTTCGGGATCCACGGCGAACAGACCGGTCACCTCCCGGGCCATGTAGCGACTGCAGCAAATAATCAAATCGCTTTCCCGCGCCAGTTCCGCCTCGGCCTGGTGGATGCGCCACTGGGTCTCGTTGTGGAGCCCCAGGTTCCGGCCGTGCTCCGTGGCGTGGATGGTGGTGACCAAGGGGAGCCCGTGCCGGGCGCGCAGCTCCAGGCAGGCCCGCCCCACCAGCCAGTCGTGGGCGTGGATCAGGTCAAAGGGGCCCTGGTCCCGCAATACGCGCCCGGCCAGGTCCACCAGGGCCGCGTTAAACCAGGCCACCCAGTCCAGGAAACTAGCCTCCGGAGCCCCGGTCCCGTCCGTGCGGTAAACCCGCACCCCGTCCACCACCTGCCAGGACGGTAGCTCACTTGCCGGACAGGTGAGCACCACCACGTCGTCACCCAGCCGCACCAGGGCCCGCGAAAGGTCGTACACGTGACGGCCCAGCCCGCCCACGGTCTTCGGCGGGTACTCCCACGAAAACATGACCACGCGGTACCGCCTGCGGCTCGCGGACCGGTTGCCCCGGAAAAAGCGGCTGAAAACCCGGTAGTTGATGTCCTGCGCGAAGGGATACTCGGCTTCCAGGTTTTCCAGGGGGGCCCTGGTTCCGGATTCAAGTTCGTCAATTAATCGTTTAAGGTTTTCGAGATGGACCGTGATGCGCTGGCGGGCGTACTGTACCGCAGTGCCCGTATGGAGGATGAAGGCCCAGTCGCTGCTCTGGGCCAGGAGCAATTCCCTGGCCGCCTGGTTCAGCAGCCGCCGGGTGCGGCCCGCCGCGTAAGGATAGAGGTCCGCCAGCTCGGCCACGGCGGCTTCGGCCCGGTGGAGGAAACGGTAAATCCAGTCGTTGGCCGGGTTGAGCCACACCTTGTTGTACCCTTCCTCGCCCCAGCTCGAGAGGTCCAGGTCCACCACCTGATGATACGGGTACTCCGAAAGGTAGCGGGCGGGCGTAGTCAGGGCCACCGTGTCCTGGTCCTGCAACCGGCGCAGGACCAGCTCCAGCCACCGGGGCCCCTCAAACCACCAGTGGCCGAAGAGTTCGGCGTCGTAGGGCGCCACCACCAGGGGCGGCACCTCCATGTGTCTGGCCAGGCTGAGCACCTGCCGCTGGCGCTCGGCAACGAAGTGCGCCGCGTGCTCCGCGGCCCGCTCCAGGGCCCGGTCCGGCTCGTAAAGGGCCTTGTCCGCGGTCGGGCCGGTAATCCGGTAGTACTTCAGGCCCGTATCCACCCGGATCCGACCCTCGGGCAGGTGGGGCGCCAGGTAGTCGAGGTCCAGGTCGTGGCCGATGTCCCGGTAGAATTCCCGGTAGTAGAAGTCGCCGGGATACCCGGTGCGCTGGTCCCACACCTGGCGCGAGCTGGTGGGGTCCCGTCCCAGGGCCGCCACCCCGCAGCGGGTCAGCACCGGGGCGTAGACCCCGTGGCGGGGCGCGGGTCGTGCGTTGAGTACCCCGTGGCTGTCCAGTATGAAATACCGCAGCCCGAACTCCTTAAGCAGTTCCTCCACACCGGGCACGTATCCGCACTCGGGCAACCAGAAACCCGGCGGGTGCCACCCGAAGTGCCGGCGAAAGAGGGCCACGCCCACGGCGATCTGGGCGCGCCGCACGCTCTCGCTGCTCATGAGGGGCAGGTAGCCGTGGGTGGCCGCAGTGGTTATCAATTCCAAAAACCCTTCCCGTTGCAGACGGGTCAGGGGGTCCAGCAGGTTGCGCTGGTACTCCTCCAGGTAAGCACAGCGGATTCTTTCCAGGTTCTCGCGGTACATGCGGGCCAGGCGCAAAACCCGGGGGTCGTTGGCGGTGCGGTGTACCTCCTTTTCCGCCAGCAGCAGCAGGTTGTCCAGGTGGGCGACGTAGCGGCGGCCCAGGGAATCGTCGGCCAGCATTTCCAGCAGGGGCGGCGACAGCGAAAGGGTGAGTCGAAAGGCACGGCCCTCTCGGGCCAGGTTCTCCCAGGCCTCCAGCAGGGGCAGGTAACACTCGGTCAGGGCCTCAAAGAACCACCGTTCCTCCAGAGCCCCGACCCGGGACCGGACGTAGGGCAGATGGGCATGCAGAACGAAGGCCAGGTAACCCCTTGCCATGCGGATTCCTCCTACTCGCCCGGGTAGTAAGGTGCGGCACCGGAACCTTCCGCGAACCAGTCCGCGACCGCCAGGGGCACCACCACCGCCGCCACCCGTTCGGGCTCCTCCGCCACGGCTTCCGTACGCGGGGTGGTGGCCACGTTGGAACGCCGGAGGGGGTAAAAGACGCCTTCCTCCCTGAGCCCGATCTCCACCACGTAGTGATGGCCGGGGGTCAGCCGGTAAAAATACATGCTGCCCGCCGCTTGGGGAAGAGGCAACTCCAGGCATACGCTACCGTACTGGGGCAGGGAACCGACGTCCGGCAAGCGGTAGAGGCGCATCACACACTCTCCCTCACAGGCGAAGGGAAACTCCCACTGCACGAAAAGCACCGTCGGACTCTGCACTATGAGTTCCAGCATCGCCGGCGACACAAGTTGTGCCCCCTTCCCTGATTCCTTTCTTCCATTATGACACAGCGCGGGAAACATGTCACTACGTTAGAAAATTTAAACCGCCTCGGCGGCGGCTTAGGGCGGTACTCGAAGGTTTTCCGGGACTTGACCTTCATTCCCGGCACTCCCGGCAGGTGCCGAACATCTTGAGCTGGTGGTTGGTTACCTGAAAGCCGTAGGCGAGGGCCACACGCTGCTCGAGGGCTTCGAGGAGGTCCTCCTCAACTTCCAGGATGCGTCCGCAACGGGTGCAGATCAGATGGTGGTGATGGTGGCCGGCGTCGGGGCCGGTGACCACCTCGTAACGCTGTCGCCCGTCACCGAAATCGATCCTGTGCACCAGGTCGCAGTCCAGGAGGAGTTCCAGGGTGCGGTATACGGTGGCCAGACCCACGTCGGGCGTGCGCTGCTTCACCAGGAAATGAATGTCCTCGGCGCTCAGGTGTTTGTCCCGGTGTTGATAGAGCACCCTGAGGATTTCCTCGCGCTGGGGCGTCAACTTGTACTCCTTGGCCCTGAGTTTGCGTCCCGCCTTGGACACCAGTTCTTCCATGGGCACCACCGCCCGAACGGGATTAAGTCTAGTATAAGACCTACTGTCATCCGTGTCAAACCAACAACATAGTCTGTTACTGATAAAAGCATATACGGGAGGCCCGCGGACCCACGGTACTGCTCTTACTGGCGGTCACGACCCTGTTGCTCCTGGGAATGTACGGCATCCAGACCGGCCTCACGGGCCTGGCCGGCCCGAGTGTCAGGCGCCTGCTCGCGCGCGGCACCGGATCCACCCGGAGTGCCTTCTGCGCCGGACTGGTGGCCGCCGCCCTGGCCCAAAGCAGCACGGCCATCACCCTCCTGACCATAGGGCTCGCCAACGCCCGGCTGCTGGACCTGCCCCGCGCCATGGCGGTGGTGCTGGGCGCCAACATCGGCACCTGCGCCACAGTACAAATCCTCTCCCACGAGCCGGAGGGCTTGGCTCTAGTCGCCACCCTTACCGGCCTCGCTTTGCGCCTGTGCTCCCAGCGACCCCCGCTGCAAAATCTGGGGACCGCTTGCCTGGGCTTCGGCCTGGTGTTCGGCGCCCTTTACCTGCTCCGGTGGGCCCTCATACCGCTGAAGGCCGGGTTTGGCCCCTGGCTCACGGCGGCGGCCGGAAATCCGTTACACGCCGTGGCAGCCGGCAGCCTTCTGGCGGCGCTCCTCCACAGCAGCAGCGCCGCCACCGCGGTGGCCGTGGCCCTGGTGCGCGAAGGGCTCCTGGAACTACCGGCGGCCCTGGCCCTGGTGTTCGGCAACAACGTCGGCACGTGCGCCACGGGCCTGGTGGCCAGCCTGGCCGGCGCCAGGATAGGTCGGCAGGTGGCGGTCTTCCACCTCCTCCTCAACCTGGCCGGCACCCTTTGTTTTTTGCCGCTGCTACCCCTTTTCGTGCACCTGGTGGTCATGACGGCCATGGATCCGGCCAGACAGATTGCCAACGCCCACACCCTGTTCAACGTGATCTCCGGTCTCGCGGCCCTGCCCCTGCTACCGGCCGCGGCCAGGCTGCTAGCCTTCGTGCCCTGACGGGATCACCACCGGTAGCGGGGCCGGTAACGGTACCGGACGCCCTGGCCGCGAACCAGCCGGCGCACGGCCGCCACTCCGGTCACCACCAGGACCCAGAACCACCACCTGGTGTAGGCCTTGCGCGGGACCCTGTCGGCGGCCACCAGGTCCACCCGACCCAATTCGGTATCCCGTTCGAAAAGAACCAGTTCGCCAACCTTGGCCCCCGCGGCCACCGGGGCTTTTAAGTACCGGTCCAGCCGGAGTTCCTGCCTGAGCCGTGGTTCTTCTCCCACGCGGAAACTATAAGTAAACGACTCGGCGGTAATGGCCACCAGGTCGCGGCTACCGTAGCGGACCGGCCCACGGCTGACCGACAGGTGGGCCGGCACGAGTTCGCGGCTCTCGAAGGCGGTGAACCCGTAATCCAGCAGCGCCGTAGCGTCGCTCCACACGGCCGCCCCCTGGCTGCCGAGCACCACGGCGATCAGGGTGCGTTCGCCCCTCTGGGCCGCCGCCACCAGACACTGGCCGGCCTCGACTGTATACCCGGTCTTCACCCCGATGGTGCCCGGATAGCGCCAGAGGAGTTTGTTGTGGTTCACCAGATGTTGCACGGCCTCGGGATCCTGTCGTTTGATGCTGTGGGTGCGGGTGGCGACAATGGAACGGAGTACGGGATGGGCGAGGGCGGCCCGGGCCATGACGACCAGGTCCCGGGCGGTAGTATAGTGATTGGGGTCCGGCAGGCCGCTGGGGTTGATGAAATGGGTATTGGTGGCCCCCAGAGCCAAGGCCGTATCGTTTAAGAGCCGGGCAAAGGCCGCCGTGGACCCCGCCACGTGCCTGGCCAGGGCCGCTGCGGCGTCGTTGGCCGAGTTGAGGAGGAGGGCGTAAAGAAGGTCTTCGACGCTCAGTACCTCGCCCGGCTGCAGCCAGATGGCGGAGCCCCCCGCGGTCGTGTCCTCCGGCGCTACGCATACCCGCTCGGTCAGGTCGGCCCTCATGACCACCACCAGGGCCGTCAGGATCTTGGTGGTACTGGCAGGGTACAGCCGAGAATCGGGATTCTTGGCCCACAGTACCTGTCCGGTCCGCGCGTCCGCCAGCACCGCCGCCCGCGCCACAACCCCCGGTTCCCCGAGGGGTGCCCCACCCCACGCGACCCCCCCGAGGCCCGACCACAAAAGCAGAAACAAAACAACGGCCATCCAGAACCGCAAAATCCTTTAGCCTCCCGACCAGCGGGTACGGCGCAGGCCCGTCAAGCCCAGGACCGCGGCCAGGAACAGGAGTACGGTGCCGATTACCATGGGCAACACGGCTTCCCCGACCATCCCGCGGAAAAAGGCGAAAAGGTGGGCCAGTAGGCCCCCGATGACGAAGGCCAGGACAAAGATGGTGGGCCAGATGACCAGGGCTTCCCTGCGGCCCCGCTCCTTGAAAATGACCAGAGTAGAGGCAATACAGGGCACGAAGATGGTGATGGTCACGAGAGCCACAAGGGTCTGGTACGGGTCCAGGGGCAGCTGGTAGAGTCCGGCGGCCCCGAAGTCCCGCCGTACGAAACCCATGATGAAGGCGTTGGCCGTCTCCCGCGGCAGTTTGAGCCAGCCCTCGGTAAGGGGGGCCAGCCAGAGCTGGAGCCTCCCCAGCAATCCGCTCACCTGCATGATGCTCAGAGCCAGCGAGCCCATCACGAACAAAGGCGTGGCCTCCCTGAGGAAGTGCCAGGTCCGCACCGCGGTTTTCTTCAGGACGTTACGCCAGCGGGGCAGCCGCAGCGGCGGCAGATCGATGAACAAAGGCGTCGGCTCCCCGGGCAGAAATCTGCCCAGCAGGGTGCCGGTGGCCACCAACAGGCTGCCGATGATGAGGGCGTAGAGGGCGGCATATCCGGGGCCCAGCCCCGCCAGCATGGTAACGATCACCGCCAGCTGGGCCGAACACGGAATGGACAGGCCCAGCAGGAAAATGGCGATGCGCCGCTCCCGGTCCGAGGCCAGCAGGCGCGTGGTGATGGAGGCCATGGTCACGCAGCCGAAGCCCATGATGATGGGGATGACCGCCCGCCCGTTGAGGCCGAACCCGTTCAAGAACCGGTCCACCAGGGCCGCAATGCGGGGCAGGTAGCCCACGTCCTCCAGGAGCCCCAGCGCCAGGTAGAACCCGGCCACAAGGGGCAGCAGCAGGCCCAGGATGTAGGTTACGGTCATGGTGAGGATGCCAAAGTCTCCCACCAGAATATCCCTCAAAGGTGCGGCGGGAACGAGGTACTGCACCAGGCTCCGCACTGCTGGCTCGTAATAGCCCTGCATCAAGCCCTCTTCGGTAAACCCTACCACCGTGCCGGCGATGAATACCCCGTTGAACTCGTAGATCAACCACAGGGTCAGGGCCAGAAGGGGCCACCCCATAACGGGATGCAACATCCAGTGGCTCAGGCGGGACCCCAGATCCGCCCGGGGCGCGGCCTCCCGCACCACCAGTTCTACGATACGGTTGACCTCCGCCCGCCGCGCCCGGTAAAGGGCCTCGCGTCGGTCTCCAGGGGGCAGGCCGTAGCGCCGGGCTATCTCCTCGTCGCCCTCCAGCACCAGCAGGGCTTCGCCCCGGTTCATCCTGCCGCCGGTGGCCGCCACCATTTCGTCAAGCAGGGCCGCCAGGCCCGGGTCCACCCGTCCGGACCGGGCCGCATGCAGGCGCCGCCGGAGTTCGACCAGTCCCCTGCCCGTAACGGCCACCGTGGGCACCACCGGTACCCCCAGCTCCTGCTCCAGCCGCGACACGTCGATCCTGAGCCCCTGTCTCCTCGCTTCGTCCACCATATTCAGGGCCACGACCACCGGCACGCCGGTGTCGATGATGTGTCGCGTGAGAAAGAGGTCCCTTTCCAGGTGGACGGCGTCCACCACGTTGACCACCAGGTCGGCCTGCAGGATGATGTCCCGGGCGATGCGCTCCTCCTCGTTGAAGGAGGATAACCCGTAGACCCCCGGGGTATCCAGCACCAGGTCCGGTCCCCACCGGCCGCGGGCGATTTCCACGGTCGTGCCGGGATAGTTGGAAACGTTCACGTAAAGCCCGGTGAAGGCGTTGAAAAAGACCGACTTGCCCACGTTGGGGTTGCCGGCCAGCACGATACGCCGGCCCCCGGGCGGCACCCCTTCGGCCGCAGACCGCCGGCCGCAGCAATGCACCTCCCCACCCCCCGCGCAACGCTTCCACCATCAGTCCTTGCCCTTGATCACCGCCAGCGGCCGCATGCGGGCCACCTTGCGCATCATCCCGACCTCCACAAGGGTGTCCACCACCTGGTGAATGTCCTTGTAGGCCAGGGGCGCCTCGTCCACGATGTCCCGGAAGTTGCGCGTGTTGTACAGCACGTCTCCCATGCTGGCCTCGAACTGCTCCCTGGTAATGGACCTTTCCGCCGCGTGGCGGGAAAGGGTGCGCCCAGCCCCGTGGTTCACCGAAAAGAAGGTGGCCGCCGCCGCCGGCGTGCCCACCAGCACGTAGGAGGCCGTGCCCATGCTTCCCGGTACCAGGACCGGATGCCCGGTGGCCCGGTAGACGGCCGGATTCCCGGGGTGTCCGGCCGGGAGCGCCCGCGTGGCCCCCTTGCGGTGCACCAGCAACCGGCGACCGCCGTGCTCCTCCCACTTGGCAATGTTGTGGGCCACGTCGTAGACCACCCTCATGCCCAGTTCCCGGGGGTCGCGGCCCAGGACGTCGCCGAAGGCCCGCCGTACATCGTGGGTGATCAGCTGGCGGTTGCTGAAGGCGAAGTTCACGGCGCAGGCCATGGCCGCGTAGTAAGCCCGGCCCTCCTTGCTATCAACGGGAGCGCAGGCCAGGCCCTTGTCCGGGACCTCCACCCCGTATTTCCTGGCGGCCTGGAGCAAACTCTTACTGTAATCGGTGCAAATCTGGTGCCCGAACCCGCGGCTCCCGGTGTGGACCATAACCACCAGCTGGCCCTTGAAAAGCCCGAACTGCCGGGCCACCTCGTGGTCCCATACGTGGTCCACTTCCTGGATTTCAATGAAATGGTTACCTCCGCCCAGGGTCCCCAGTTGCACGGCACCGCGCTTGATGGCCTCGGCGCTCACGGCCCCGAGGTCCGCGCCGGGCAGGCAGCCCTCCTCCTCGGTACAGGGCAGGTCCTCTTCCCAGCCGTAGCCTTCCTCCACCACACCGCGGGCGCCAACGTGCACCACGCGCTCGAAAATGTCCCTGGTGATGCCCTTGTGTTTGCCCTTCTTGCCCACCCCCGTGGGCACGTAGTCCTCGATACGGTCCATCAGCCGGCGGAGAAGAGGCTTATCGCACTCCACAGCCGCCAGGTCCGTGCGGATTAGCCTCACGCCGCAGTTGATGTCCATGCCCACGGCCCCGGCGGAGATGACCCCTCCCTCGGCCACGGCCATGACGCCGCCGATAGGCAGCCCGAAGCCCTCGTGGATGTCCGGCATCCCCACCACGGGGTTCACCACTCCCGGCAGACACGCGGCGTTGGCCAGCTGTTCCAGGGACTTGTCTTCCCGCAGGTGGGTCAGCAGGGCCTCGGTCACATAGACCACTCCGTCGACCCGCATGGCCCCGCGGCGCGGTAGCCGGTAGCGGTTGAGTCCTTCCCGTACCAGATCCATACTTTCTTCACACCTCCTTGCCCACCACTGAAAGTATACCCGCACCGCCACCACCTGCGCAAGGGCGGAACCTTATCTTTCCATGAGAACAAAAATCATTTTCAATGATGAGGCAAAAAATAAGATTACTGCACAAGTTCCACCGTGATGAGCCGGGCCAGATCCCGCCCGATGGCCAGCTCCTGACGCCGCCGGGTCAACACCACAGGCCCGGCCGGGATGACCTCACGACACGTCACCACAGCCCCTTCGCCCAGGTCGAAGCGCAAGGCCTGGGCCCGAAAGACACCGTCGGGCAGGGCGGCAATGCGCAGAACCTGCCCGCGCCGCACGCGGTCCAGAGTCACATCCCTTCCCCCCGAAACACAGAGAACCATTCTCAATCCCTTGTGAATGATTATATCTCTCAATCTCGACCGAGTCAAGATTATTTTTTCGTGGCCAGGATATAATAGCGCACGAGAGGAGGTTACCGCCGTGGACCTGGCGGGTATGGAACTGGCGCACCTCAACGCGGTTCAACTGGCCCAGCTTCAGGACCTGGAGAAAAAACTAAACAAGGACAAACAGCAAAAGGAGATTTACCTGCTGGCCCTGACGAGAAAAGGCTGACGGAAACGGGCAGTTGTACATGGCGCCCCGCGCCGCCACCCGTGCATGAAAATGCGGCCCCGGCGGGGGGCGATTTTCTGGGTAGGGCCGAAAGATCCCTGGCCGGGGTTGGGCCTCCACAGAAAGCCCATACGTGAAAAGGGGGTACCCTTTTTTCTCGGGTAGTGCCGGTGCTGGAACGCGGGCAGATATCAGGGCCGCAGGCTACGTTCTTGGTGATAGCCCTTATCTTACCGACGGCCATCCTCTTTCTTCCGGCCTTTGCCGCAGAAGCGGCCCGGCAGAGCGCCTGGATTATCCCCTGGACCGCGCTTCTTCAGGGCGTGGCCGCCCTGGGACTGATTTGGAACCTGAGCACCATTTTTCCGGGTCTGACCCCTATCCAGTACGCCGGGCTGGTCCTGGGCCGGATTCCGGGCAAGGTCGTCGGGGTGCTCCTGATCCTTTACGTGTTCGTTCCGGCCGCGGTCGTCCTGCGCGAATTCGCCGAATTCATAACCATTGCTTTCATGCCCACCACACCGCTCCTGGTCTTTGTGGGTTTCGTCGGGCTCCTGAGCGTCTACGCCGTCCGCGGTGGACTGGAGGTGGTGGCACGGATAACAAGCCTCATCGTCCCCCTGATTCTGATATCCTTCGCGGTCATCCTACTACTGCTACTTAACATGGTGAATATCCAGTACCTCCAGCCCGTGCTGGAGACCCGCTTCACCGCCGTGGTTCGCGGGGCCCTGCCCCCCGCCGCCTGGATGGGCGAGGTCATCTTCGCGGCCTATTTTCTGCCCTTCGTCTATCCCGCGAGAAGGGGCTTTGCGGCCGCTCTGGTGGGTCTGTTGCTCATAACCCTGGTGCTGTCGGTCACCGCAGCGTTCACCACCGCGGTCTTCAGGGCCTCCGCCGCGCGGCTCGTCTTTCCCTTCTTCGAACTGGCACGCCAGGTGAACATCGCGGACTTCATCACCCGCATCGACGCCGTAATCATGGTCATCTGGGTGGCCGGCACTTTCGCCAAGTTCACGGTCTGGTTCTACGTGGGGACCCTGGCCACGGCCCAACTGCTCGACCTGCGCGACTACCGGCCCCTTCTCCTCCCCCTCGTACTCCTTGAAATTGCCTGGTCCGTACTCTTCTTCGACAGCGTCGCGGAAATGACCGAGTGGGTCTCCAGGACCTGGCCCCCCTACTCCGTAACCATGCAAATCCTGGTGCCCCTCCTGCTGCTGGGGGCGGCCAAAGTCAAAGCCACCCTTCGGGGTGACACGAGGCGCTAAGGCTCAAACTCAAGAAAGGAACCACGCGGCAGGTACAGACCGTGGCCCCTGGCCACCGTTCCGGCCGGCCCCTGCACCGCACTCTGGACCACGATGATGCGCCGCCCCGGGTGCGTCACCTCCCCGGTGGCCGTCACCTCCTCTCCCGGACTTACCGGCGCCAGATAGGTGACCACCAGTTCCACGGTCACGGCCCTGACGTTCAGGGTGTACACCGCCGCGCCCATGGCCATGTCCAGCAGGGTGGCGATGGCCCCGCCGTGGAGGGTACCGTGGAGGTTGGCCTGGTGGGACGAGGCCGTCATGGCAACGGTGGCGCGCCCGGTCCCTACCGAGACCAGTCTGATACCCATCAGGGCCCCGAAGGGGTGGGTCCGGAAGGCCCTTTCCAGTGCGGCTACCAGATCGGGTGGGAGCTCGTTCAAGTCCCCTTTAGCCCCTCCAGGAGGCGGGACGTTCGTTCACCACAAGGCTGACCTGGAGGCGCTCTCCGTTGCGGTAAATGACCGCCTTGGCGGTCTCCCCCACCCGGGCCTCACGGATGGCATTCACCAGGTCGTCGGGGGACCTGATCCCGCGGCCGTTGAACTCCACGAAGACGTCCCCCTGCCTGATACCCGCCCGCTGGGCCGGACTCCCGGGCACCACCCCCACCACGAGGGCCCCTTCCGCAGCCGGAAGCCCGAGGCGGTGGGCCACCTCCTCGTCCAACGGGCCGACCTGGACCCCCAGCCAGGGGCGCACGATCTTCCCGGTCTGGATAAGATCGTTCAGGACCGCCTTCACCGTGCTGGCGGGAATGGCGAACCCGATTCCCTGCGCCTTGACGTTGACGGCGGTATTGATACCCACAACCTCTCCCTGCAGGTTGAGCAGCGGCCCGCCGCTGTTTCCCGGGTTAATGGAAGCGTCGGTTTGCAGGAGGTTCTTGTAGCGCCTACCCTCCACCGTCACCGGGCGCCCGGTGGCACTGATCACGCCCACGGTCACCGTGTGGTCCAGGCCGTAGGGATTGCCGATGGCGATCACCCAGTCTCCCACGCGCACCCGGTCCGAGTCGCCCAGCTTCAGCGCCGGGAGCTTCTGCGGGGCCTCGATCTTCAGCACCGCCAGGTCCAGGTCGTAGTCGGCCCCCACCACCCGGGCCGAAAAAGGCTGCGCGAAGCCCTTCACCGTAACCTTTATTTCCCGCGCCTGGTCGATGACGTGTTCGTTGGTCAAAATGTAGCCGTCCTCGGAAATGATGAACCCGGACCCCAGCCCGGGCTCCAGCCGCTGGCGGGGTGCCAGCTGCTGGCCGAAGAATTCCCGGAAAAACGGGTCGCTGAAGAAGGGATGCCACCGGTCGTCACGGCGGACCACCAGGGTGTCGATTTTGACCACGGCCGGCCCGGCCCGCTCCACAATGTCGGCAATGGTTTCCGGCCCCACCCCCGGCGGACTGGCGACGGCCCTGGTAATGGGTACGTCTCCTTGAACCGCGGTCTTGACCGGGCCAATGGCCGCCCCCAGCAGCAAATTGGTGCCGGTAAAGACCAGGGCCGCCACCAAGGCCAGCACCGCGGCGAACAACAATCCGCGTTTCCAATCCCGAGACATGCTTTCGCCTCCAGTGCCTGTCCTACGTAATCCGCTGCTGAAACCTAATTATACGCCGGTCCGCAGACCCCCGTCAACGACCATCCTCCTCAGCCCCTTCCACTCCCTCCTCCATGAGCAGGCGCGGCAGGGCCGCGGCAAAGGTGAGGTCCAGCACCCATCCGGCCTCCCACAGCGCTTCTTCCGCTTCCTCCCGCGTGAATTCGCCGGAACCGGCGTCGAAGATCAGGCCCAGCTCTTCCAGGTGACCGGCCAGTTGTTTGGCGGCAGGCTCTTTCAGCCAGCCCCGACGCACCAGATCTCCGGTTACGATGTCCCGGGCCGCGGCCGGAGTGGCGGGAACCCCGTGACCGGCCGCCGCCAGCAGACCACCCAACGCGAGGTGCACCGCCTCCTCGCACTTGCATACGGCTCCTGGGTAATCTCCGGAACCCACCATATTCCTGGCCTCTTCCAGGAGGGCCTCTGCTTGACGCCAGTAGCCGCTGCCTTCCACCGCCATCACTCCGCCTTCATGAGCTTGAGAACCTCCAGGGCTTCCGCTTGCCCGAACCGGTATTCTTCCCCGCAAAAATGGCAGCGCACAAAGATTGCCGAGCGTTCGCGGACGAGGGCCGACAATTCCTCCTCGCCCAGCACCGCCAGCAGCTCTGCAACCTTGTCCCGGTTGCAGGTACACGCGAAGCGTACCGGGGTACGTCCCAGTATGGTCGGCACCTCGGGGGCCAGAACGCGTGCCACCAGCTCCTCCGGGGTAACCCCGTCGGCCAGCAGGGCGGATATTTCCTTCAGCCCTTGCAGGTTTTCCTCGAGGCGGGCCGCCAGGTCCTCCGGCGGATCCGGAAATAGCTGGACCAAAAGGCCCCCTGCGCCGACCACCTCGCCGGCGGTCTCCACCCGTACCCCCAGCACCACGGCCGAGGGGGTCTGCTCCGACGTGGCCAGGTAGTGGGTCAGATCCGCCGCGATCTCTCCGCTCACCAGGGCCGCCCCTCCGGTAAAGGGTGCCCCGAAACCCAGGTACCGGGTGACGTACAGGTAGCCCCGACCCACCGCCGCCCCCACGGCGAGCTTACCTTGGGCCGTGGGGGGCAGGTCCACGCGGGGATTCTGCACGTAACCGCGTACGTTGCCGCGGGCGTCCGCCGTTACCACTACGGCGCCCAAGGGGCCGTCACCAAGGATGCGGAGCGTCAGCAGGTCCTCCCCCTTCAGGTTGGCCCCCAGAAGCAGGCCCGCAGAAAGGGCCCGGCCCAGGGCCGCCGTGGCCACCGGCCAGGTACCGTGGCGCCGGCGTGCTTCCTCCACGACGTGGGTGCTACGGACCGCGAACACCCGCGCCTGCCGGCCCGCATCTACGGCCCTAACCAGGTAGTCATCCATCCTTCAAGCCGCCCCTTAATCTATCCCGGGTCTTCCGCGCCGAAGAACATTCCGTTCTCCTTGCGGTAGGGTATGCCGTCCACCGCGTCCACGAACCCCCGGTCGTCGTCATCGTAGCGCTGGCCCTCAAAAGACAGGCCGTGGCGGGCCACGTCTTCCCAGGCGTCCTCGCCGTCGTACCCGACACCACGCGTAACCGGGCCCGCGGGAAAACGGAGGTCGTAGCGCAGGATCCCTTCTTCTGCCGACCGTCGTCGCGGCAGGACGCCCTTTTCTAGCTCCAGTTGGCATCCGTAGCAGAAGTCGGCGTAGGGAATGGCGGCCAGGCGGGCCTCGGGAATCTGCCCCCCGCAGAGGTCGCACCGGCCGTAGGTGCCCTCCGCCATCTTCTGCAGGGCATGTTCCACGGCCACCAGCCGGTCCCGGACGTCCTCCCGCAGCGCGAGGTCCTTGCTCCGTTCGGCGGTCTCGGTGGCGATATCGCCCGGGTGATTGTCGTAGGTAGAGAGTTCCCCCGCGGCATCCCCCAGAGTGGTATGGAGTCCCTCTTCAAGGGCCTCGAGGCGCCTCGTGAGTTCCCGCTTCTCACGAAGCAACATCGCTTTTAGCCGCTCCAGGTCCATGGCCCCGGCCCCCCCTTTGTCAGTATCCCAGGCGCAGCTGAACCATGCGCACTATTTCGGCGATGAAGCCGCTGATACCCGGTAAATGGAGCATTACCAGCCACCGCAGAATATATACCACCAGGGCGGCGAGCAGGGTGAAGCCCACCGCCGTACCCACCCCGCGCGCCAGCCCGGCCAGGAAATTAACGTACATCAGCCGCCAGGGCCGTTCGAGCAGAGTGACGTACTCGGCCAGCTTCATCTTTTCCATGGCCAGGGCCAGGGTCCTGACCCTGCGGGCCAGGACCCGAAGCACCTCGTCATGCATATCGCCCATCCCCCGCATACTAAGGTGCCCCGGAGCCTGTGCATTTACAGCCTGCTGCTTCCCTCGGGGAACCACGATGTAGGCCTGCGCCTCGCCGCGGATGATTTTTACAGAACGCCCAGGTGCGCAGCACGGCTGACCCCAAGGAGAAAAACACGGCGGAGCCCCCACGGGGTCCCCGCCCGAGTCAAAACCCCCTGAAAACGGCCGCGTCTGCAACCTGACTAGCGATACCGCCGTTTGCGGGCGGCCTCCGACTTCTTCTTGCGGCGCACGCTCGGTGGTTCGTAGTGCTCGTGGCGCCTGGCCTCGGCAAAAACCCCTGCCCGCTGGCAGGAGCGCTTAAAGCGACGGAGGGCTTGGTCGAGCGTCTCGTCTTTGCCAACACGGACTTCCGCCATTACCGTCCCTCCCCCCGTACCTGCTCGAACGTCCCCTAGCCCGGCGGCCACTGCAGGGGACGTCCTCCCAGAAAATGATAGTGAAGGTGGTAGATGAGCTGGCCGCCGTCCTTCTCGTAGTTGGTCACCATGCGGAAACCGCGGCCGACCAGCCCCAGTTCCCGCGCCAACCTCGTGGACACCAGATGCAGGTGACCGATGACCTGGGCGTCCTCTTCGGTCAGGTCCATCAGGGTCGGGATGTGCTTTTTGGGAACGAAGAGGAGGTGCACCGGCGCCGTAGGTTTGATGTCCTTGAACACGATGAGCCGGTCGTCCTCGTACAGGATCTCGGCCGGAATCTCTTTCTTGACGATCTGACAGAAAATGCAGGAACTCATTCCCCTACCTCCCCGGGTGCCTAACATTTTATTCAACGGCGCCGCCGCAATTCCTCCCCCGGTTAATCCCTTTTTTCGTGCCCTTCACCCAGCAAAACCGTACCGGCAAGACCGATTAACCGTACGGCCACCAGTTCACCCTCCAGCTCCTCGCCGTTCCGGAACAGCACGCGCAGGTAGTTGTCGGTCAGACCCTCCCACCAACCCCCATCCCTCGACCGCTCCACCAGTACCTCCACGGTTTGGCCTACGAATCGCTCCGCAAAACGGCGGGCCGCACGCGCCGCCACCGCAATCATCTGCCGGCTGCGTTCCTCCTTGACCGCGGGCGGCACCTGGTCCGCAAACCCGGCCGCCGGCGTGCCGGGCCGCCGCGAGTACTGGAAGACGTGGGTGCGGGCGAAGCCCACTGTTTCCACGAACTCCCTGGTGCGCCGGAAGGCCTCGTCGTCCTCCCCGGGAAAACCCACCATGACGTCCGTCGTAATGGCCACCCCGGGGATGCGCTCCCTGATCCCTTCCACCAGCCTGCGATACTCCTCACCGGTGTAGCGCCGTCCCATGCGGCGCAAAATCCCGTCGTCGGCGCTCTGCAGGGGAATGTGGAGGTGCCGGCAGATGACGGGGGAATCCGCCATCAAGTGGATTAGCTCCGGGGTCACCTCGGGCGGTTCGATGGAACTGAGACGCAGGCGCCTCAAGCCCGGCAGGTTTGTCAGTCGGTGCAGGAGGTCCGCCAGTCCCGCGTCCCCCAGGTCCTGGCCGTAGGCGCCGATGTGGATGCCGGTGAGCACGATCTCCCCGTACCCTTCCCCGATCAGGCGCTGGACCTCCCGCAACACGCTCTCGGGCGGCCGGCTCCGCACCGGTCCCCTGGCCCGCGGCACGATGCAGTAGGTGCAAGAATTATCGCACCCGTCCTGGATCTTCACCCAGGCCCGGGCCCGCGTATCAAAGAAAGCCGGTCCCAACTCCTCGAATTCCCGGCGGCGGCGCAGGTCCCCCACCAGGACCCGGGGGCGCCCGGTCCGCGCCACCTCTTCCACCAGGTCCACCAGTCCCCCGCGGTCCGCGGTGCCCACCACCAGACGCACGCCGGGCAGGCCGGCCACGGCCTCCGGCGCCACCTGGGCGTAGCAGCCCGTGACCACCACCACCGCGTCAGGGTTGGCGCGGACCGCACGGCGGATCATCTGGCGCGATTTCTTGTCTCCCAGGTGCGTGACCGTGCACGTGTTGATCACGTACACGTCGGCCGGTGCCGGAAATTCCACCACCTCGTAGCCGCGCTCCCGGAAGAGCCCGGCCAGGGCGGCCGAGTCCGCCTGGTTCGCCTTGCACCCCAGGGTGCATATGCTGACCCTGCGCAAAATCCTAGCCCCCCATGTCGCCAACCTCGTATAGGATCATGCCCACCGTGAGGGGCCCGGCCGTTTCGGTCCTCAGCAGGCGCGGGCCAAGGGACACGACGACCGCGCCGGCGGCCCGCGCCCGCTCCACTTCCTCGGCCGCGAATCCCCCTTCGGGTCCCACCAAAACGCAAATGTCGCGGGGCAGCGGGTGACGGTGCAGCAGCTGGCGCAGGCTCGGCCCGACCGCCTGTTCCCAGGGTAGTATGCCCAGGGTTCCGGGGGTCAACAGCGCGAGCACCTCGTCCCACCCGACCGGCTCCCGCACGAGGGGCACCACGGCCCGACCGCTACTTTTGGCGGCCTCGCGGGCGATGCGTCGCCACCGCTCCACCCGCCTGGCCCAGGCCTCGGGTGCCCGCTCCGGTACGACGTACCTGGAAAGCAGGGGTACGATCTCGGCGGCGCCCACCTCGGTGGCCTGTCGCACCACGGCGTCCATCTTGTCCCCCTTGGGGACACCCTGCACCAGCCGCACCCGGTAACGCGGCTCGGTGTCGGCCTCCCACCGCTCGCGCACCAATCCCTCCACACCGTGGCGCCCCGTGGCCGCGATTTCCACGCGGTAGAAAAACCGTCCGTCCGACACCGTGAGGCAATCCCCGGGACCCATCCTCAGCACGCGCGTGATGTGGTGCGCGTCCGGACCGATGATCAAAACCCGGCCGCCCGACACGGCCTCGGGCGCCACGAAAAAGCGCGGCACGGCCTCACCCCCGTTCGGCAACGAAAGCCAGCCACTCGCCGGCGGTCCGCTCCCCGGCCACCCTCAAAGGCCCCCCGGCCAGGGTCCGGTAAATCTCTTCCCGTCCGCGACATGCGATACCCGACGCGATGAGCCGACCCTCCGGCACCAGCACCCCGGCCGCCGCGGGCAGCAAATCCCTGACGGCCTCTGCCGTCAGGTTGGCCACCACGAGGTCGAAGGGTCCCCTCACCCCGTCCAGCAGGTATCCCTCGCAAACCGTAACCCGTGCCGTTACGCCGTTCCGGGCTACGTTCTCCCGGGCGGCGCGCACCGCCACCGGATCCGAGTCCACGGCCAGCACCCGGGCCGCCCCCAGCCGCACGGCGGCAATGGCCAGGATGCCGGACCCGGTCCCCACGTCAACCACCCGCTCTCCGCCCCTGATGGACTCCTCCAGGAATTCGAGGCACAGGATGGTGGTGGGGTGGTCGTACCCGAAGGCCGGGCCGGGCTCGATTTCCACCACGAGACGCCCGCCGGTGTCGGCCAGCGCACGGTGCTCCTCCTCAGCCGCCCAGGGCGGCCTGACCAGCAAGCGCCGGCCCACGGCCACCGGGCGCCAGACCTCGCGCCAGTTGGCCCACCCGGCCGCGTCGACGACGCGCACCACGATCCCGGCGCCCCTCAGGACCGAGGCGACGAAACGGCGCAAAGCCGCCATTCTGGCCGGAAGATGCCGGTCCACCGGAAAATACCCGGTCACCTTTAGGCGGGGGTCTAAAAAAGAGGCGGGGTCTGCTACCACCACCCCGCCACTGCCCAGCTCCAGGAAGACGTTGCCCACCAGTTCTGCTTCGGTGGGGAACACGCGTACGGTAACCTCAAGCCATTTCATGAACCCTTGCGGTGCCCGGAAGTTTGCGGACGCGACCCACATCCCGTGGTCCTAACCCATGAAGGCGTCTTTCATGCGGCCGAAAAACCCCTTCTCCTCCCGCGGCACCTCTTCCCCGCTCAGGCGGGCGAACTCCCGCAGGAGTTCCTTTTGTCTTTCGGTGAGGCGCGTCGGCGTGACCACCTTGATGCGCACGTGCTGGTCCCCGCGGCCATGGCCGTGGAGGTAGGGAATGCCCTTGCCCTTGAGCCTGAAAACCGTGCCAGTCTGGGTGCCCTCGGGAATGCGCAACACGGTTTCCCCGTCCAGGGTCGGGACCCTGATTTCGTCACCGAGGGCGGCCTGGACAAAGGAAACGTTGACCTCGCACCAGATGTCGTGACCGTCGCGCTGGAACAAACGGTGCGGCCGCACGTGGATGTACACATAGAGGTCTCCCGGCGGCCCACCCAAAGTGCCGGCCTCGCCCTCGCCCGCCAGCCGCAGGCGGAAGCCGTCGTCCACGCCGGCGGGGACCTTCACCTGGATCCGGCGCGTGCGCCGGACCCGGCCGCTGCCCTGGCAGTTGGGACAGGGCCTGGTGATGACGCGGCCCTCGCCGCGGCAGCGGTCGCAGGTGCGGGTCTGGACCATGCGGCCGAATATGGTTTGCTGGGCGAACTGCACGTGACCGGTACCCCGGCAAAAGGGACACATTTCGGGTTTGGTACCGGGCGCGGCGCCGGAGCCGCCGCAGACCTCGCACCTCTCGGACCGCGGCACCTGGATTTCCTTTTCCACGCCGAAGGCGGCTTCCTTGAAAGACAGTTCCAGATCCACCCGCAGGTCCGCGCCCTTCTGGGGCCGCGCGCGGGCCCGACCGCCGCCGAAGGCCTCGAAAAACATGTCGAAGAGGTCGTCGAAGCCTCCGAAGCCCTCGCGGGTGAAGGTACTAAAATCAAAACCGGGTCCGCCGGCGCCGCCCTGCTGGAAGGCCGCGTGGCCGAAACGGTCGTACTGGGCCCGCTTCTCGGGGTCGCTCAACACGGCGTAGGCTTCGGCAATCTCCTTGAATTTGGCCTCGGCGTCCTTGTCCCCGGGATTGGCGTCGGGGTGATACTGGCGCGCCAGCTTACGGTAGGCCTTCTTGATTTCTTCCTGAGTCGCGTCCCGGCTGACGCCCAAAATCTCGTAATAGTCGCGCCTGCCGCCCACGCCTTCCCACCACCCTGGGTGCGCCCTTTACTTGTCCCTCACGTCGAAGTCCGCGTCGACAGTCTTACCGTCCTGACCTCCACCGCCACCGGAGGACCCGGCCTGGGCCCGCTGCTGGTACATGGCCGTGGTCAGTTCGTAAAGGGGCTTGGTCAGGTCCTCCATGCGCTGGCGGATGCGCGCGACGTCCTTGCCGGCCAGGGCCTCGCGCAGATCGGCCATGGCCTTCTCCAGGCGCTCAACCGTGGCCCGGTCCGCCCGGTCCCGGAACTCCTTCAGGGTGCGCTCCGCCTGGTAGAGCATGCTGTCGGCCTGGTTGCGCACCTCGGCCTCTTCTTTACGCTTCCTGTCCTCTTCGGCGTACCGCTCGGCCTCTTTTATCATGCGCTGGATTTCTTCTTCCTTGAGGCGCGTGGAGCCGGTGATGGTGATGCTCTGCTCCCGGCCCGTGCCCAGGTCCTTGGCCGAGACGTGCACGATGCCGTTCACGTCGATGTCGAACTTGACCTCGATCTGCGGCACACCCCGCGGCGCGGGCGGAATGCCCGTCAGCAGGAACCGGCCCAGGCTCTTGTTATCCGCCGCCATGGGCCGCTCGCCCTGCAGGACGTGGATCTCCACGGTGGTCTGGTTGTCGGCCGCCGTGGAAAAGATCTGGCTCCTGGAAACCGGAATGGTCGTGTTGCGCTCGATGATCTTGGTAAACACGCCGCCCAGGGTTTCGATGCCCAGGGAGAGCGGCGTGACGTCGAGCAGCACCACGTCCTTGACCTCGCCCGCCAGCACCGCGCCCTGGATGGCCGCGCCGATGGCCACGCACTCGTCTGGGTTGATCCCCTTGTGCGGCTCTTTGCCCAAAAAGCGCCTGATGGCCTCCTGCACCGCCGGCATGCGCGTGGCGCCGCCCACCAGCAGGACCTTGTCGATGTCCTCGGGCTTCAAACCGGCGTCCTCCAGGGCCTGGCGGGTGGGCCCCATGGTCTTCTCTATGAGGTCCGCCGTCATTTCTTCGAACTTGGCCCGCGTGAGGGTCAGGTCCAGGTGCTTGGGCCCGCTTTCGTCGGCCGAGATGAAGGGCAGGTTGATGTTGGTGGTGTAGACCGTGGAGAGCTCGATCTTGGCCTTTTCGGCCGCCTCCTTCAGGCGCTGCATGGCCATGCGGTCCTTGCGGAGGTCGATACCGGTCTCCTTCTTGAACTCGGACACCATCCAGTCTATGATGCGCTGGTCGAAGTCGTCGCCGCCCAAGCGGTTGTTGCCGCTGGTGGCCTTGACCTCGAATACGCCGTCGCCGATCTCCAGGATGGAAACGTCGAAGGTGCCGCCGCCCAGGTCAAACACCAGAATGGTCTGGTTTTCTTCCTTGTCCAGTCCGTAGGCCAGGGCCGCGGCCGTGGGCTCGTTGATGATGCGCAGCACGTCCAGCCCCGCGATGCGCCCGGCGTCCTTGGTGGCCTGCCGCTGGCTGTCGTTGAAGTAGGCGGGCACCGTTATGACGGCCTTCTCGATCTTCTCGCCCAGGTAGGCCTCGGCGTCGGCCTTCAGCTTCTGCAGGATCATGGCCGAAATCTCTTCCGGTGTGTATTGCTTGCCGTCGATGGTGACCTTGTAGTCCGTACCCATGTGCCGCTTGATGGAAAGTACCGTACGCTCGGGATTGCTGATGGCCTGGCGCTTGGCCATCTGGCCCACCAGGCGCTCGCCCGTCTTGGAAAAACCAACCACCGAAGGCGTGGTGCGCCCGCCCTCGGCGTTGGGGATTACGATCACTTCTCCGCCTTCCATGATCGCCATGCAGGAGTTCGTGGTACCAAGGTCGATGCCGATTACCTTGCTGCCCATAGACCTGCTTCGCCCTCCTACAGCGTTACTCTGCCTCGCCTGGCGGCCGCGGTCCCTCTTCTCCGGCGCCCTCGCTTTGCGGCTCTTTTGCCGGTGCGCGGGCCACCCTGACCATGGCCGGCCGGATCACGCGCTCGTGAAAGCAGTAACCGCGCCGCAGTTCCTGTATCACGGTGTTATCAGGATGGGCCGTGGTTTCCTCCTGTTCCACGGCCTCGTGGTATGCGGGATCAAAGGACCGGCCCACACTTTCCAGGGGCCGCAATCCCTCCCTGGCCAGCACGTCGAGGAACTGGCGGTAGATCATCTCCACCCCCGCCACGAACCCCTCGCCACCGCCGCTGGCCAGGGCCCGTTCGAAGTTGTCCAGCACCGGCAACAGGGCCTTCACGAGGGGCTCGGAGCCGTAACGCAGGAGTTCTTCCCTTTCGGCACGGGCACGCCGGCGGAAATTCTCGAAGTCGGCCTGCAACCGCACCAGCCGCTGCCAGAGCTCTTCGGCCCGGGCCGCCTCCCTGGCCAGTTGCTCTCTGAGGTCCGCAATGACCTGCGCCGGATCTGCGGCCTCCTCCCGGGCCGGAGCCGGAAGCGCCTCCGCCGCGGACTCTTTGGGCTCGGCGGCGGGTTCCGCCAGGGGGCTCCCGCCCTCGTCGTTTATACGCGGGTCCTTCTCGCTCATACTTTCACCTGCCACCGGCGGACGGCTCAACCCTCCTTGGCGGTCTCGCGTCCACCCGCGTCCTTTTCCTCCCGCTTCTTGATGATAGTATCGATACGCAGTATAGCCTCGGCCACCTCGCCGGCCGCCTTCAGGGCGTGGATCTTCACCGGGGCCGGGTCCAGCACGCCCATCTCCACCATGTCCCTGATCTCGCCCGTGTCGCAGTCAATGCCCAGGGAGATCTTACCCGAGGCGGCCTGGGCCGCAATGCAATCGCCTATCTTTTCCAGAGGATTGAAACCGGCGTTGGAGACGATCTGGGCCAGGGGCCGCCTCAGCCCCTCCACCACGCAATCCACGCCGTAGGCCGCCATGCCCCGCATGTCGTCGCGGAGCTTCTGCACTTCGCGGGCCACCGCCAGTTCCAGGGCCCCGCCGCCCGGTACCACGCCCCCTTTGAGGGCCGCCTGCACCGCGGCCGCGGCGTCCCGGGCGATGCGCTCCCTTTCGCCCACCACCTCGGCGGTGGCCGCTCCTACCAGAACCGTGGCCATGGGCTTGCCGCCGCCCTCCAGGATCCAGACCTGCTCCAGCTTTTCGTCGTTGTACACCCGGCCGGCCCGCCCGAGGTACTGGCGCAGTTCCTCCACGGGTTTGCGTAAGGCCGTCCTCTTGATCATACGCGCCCCGGTGTGCTCGGCCGCTTTGCGCAGCTCTTTGTGGAGCACCCTCTGGACCGCCATGATCCCCGCGTCGGTGAGAATTTCCTCGGCCACGTCGTCAATGCCCCGGTCCACCAGCACCAGGCCCACGCCCAGGGCCGGGATCTTGAGCAGGTTTTCGCGGAACTCCTTCCTCAGTTCCATGTAGCGGGCAAAACCGGCCTCGGTGGTCAGGGCCTCCTCTTCCAGTTCCTCCGGTTCCAGGGCATCGTCGACCACCAGCACCGCCACGTCCCGCAGTTCGCGTGGCATCTGGCGGTTCACGCGCTCCTTATTGATGATGACCCCCAGAAAGACCTGGTTTTCCGCCCCTTCTTCGGCCACCACCGTGTCGGCAAATTTGAAGGAAGGGTCCTTCAGTTTCTCCTCGCCGATGAGCCTGGCGGCCTGCACCACCAGGTCTGCGATGTCCTCGTGGTCCCGCCCGGCCACCAGGGCCACCTGGCGGAGCCGGGGATCGTCCAGGCCGTTCAACGGTTGGGCGTAGGACCGCATGATCTCCAGGGCCCTTTTTATGCCGGCCCGCAATCCCTCCAGCACCCGGGCCACCGGAACCCCTCTGGAGACCAGCTCCACGCCCGTGCTCACCAGGGCGCCGGCCATGACCGTGGCCGTGGTGGTGCCGTCGCCGATCTCCTCGTCCTGGGCCTTGGCCGTATTGATGACCATCCTGGCCGCCGGATGGTTGGCCTCCATCATGGTCAGGATGGTCACACCGTCGTTGGTGATGACCACCTCGCCGAACCTGTCGACCAGCATGGTGTCCAGGCCCTTCGGGCCCAAAGTGCCCTCCACCGCGGCCGCGATGGCCCGCACGGCGTTGGCGTTGGTCATCAAGGCGGCCAGCCGCTCGTTAACCTCGGCGTTGCCGCTGGCCTGCTGCTTCAGGCTCAAAGCCACTCCCCCTAACGCCCGGCGTAAAGGCGGTCCAGGGTTTCGCTCAGCTGGCGGGCCACCCGGTCCATTACGGCCACCACCCGCGCGTACACCATGCGCGTGGGACCCAGCACCGCCAGGGAGCCCGCCACCCGACCCCTCATATGATACGAACCTACCACGAGGCTGCATTCCTTCATCGTGGGGTAGCGAATCTCGCCCCCGATACGGATGGTGACCCCCTCCTCCTGGTGGCTGGCCAGGAGTTCGTGCAGCACCTCTCCCTTTTCCAGGGTGCCGAACAGGACCTTAACCCGTTCCACGTCCCGGAATTCGGGCTGCTCCAGGATGTTGAACAGCCCCTCGGTTATGACGCGCTCCTGGTACTGCCCGCTGCACATGTCGGCCAGCACGCCCACCAGGTCCGAAAAAAGCCTCTTACTCACGGCCGGGGGTATTTCCGTATCCCTGAGCCGGCGCACCGCCTCGTTGAGTACCAGGCCGCAGGCCGTGGCGTTGACGACCCTGGCCAGTCGCTCCACGACTCCCGGATCGACCGCTTCCGGCAATTCCCAAAAACGGTGCAGGACCTTACCGGTGACCAGAACCACGACCACCACGGCCCGCGCCGGGTCCATGGGGACCACCTGCACGTAATGCACCACGCTGCGGCCCGCCACGGGCGCCATCACGAAGGCCGTATAGCGGGTCAGGCGGGCCAAAACGCGGCCCGTTTGCTGCAACAGGGAGGTGATTTCGCTCCCCGCAAAGGCATAACCCCTCCTGATGACTTCTTCGTCTTCCGGACTCAGGGCCTCCCGGTGCATCAGATGGTCAACGTAATAACGGTAGCCCCGCTCCGACGGTATGCGGCCGGCCGAGGTATGGGGCTGCTCTACGTACCCCAGTTCTTCCAGGTCCGCCACCTCGTTCCGAATGGTAGCCGGGCTTATTCCGAGGCCGTACTTGCGGGCAATGGTCCGGGACCCCACCGGTTCGGCGGTGGCCACGTAATCCTGAACGATGGCAAGGAGTATCCGTTGCTTGCGCTCATTCATCCTCACGGCGGACATCCCTGTTAGCACTCTCCTGAGCCGAGTGCTAGAAGCCCTCCAATAAAACATAGCACCTAACGCAGCCTTTGTCAACTATTAAGTTCCCGGGCCAGTACGTCGGCCAGAAGCCGCGCGGCCCGCACGGCTTCCTCTTTGGTATTGCTGGTACTGCCCACTTCCACCACCAGGGCGTGCGGATGCAGGTACTGGTTATACCGTCCCTCCTTTACCTTTACGCCCAGGGAAAGCCCGGGGTACAGTTGGTCCATACGGGAGGCCAGACGGCGGGCAAATTCGTAATTTTCGCGCCAGTTGGGAAAAGGCCGGCGGGCATCGGAACCGACCACCAGCAGAACCCTGGCAACCTCGCGCCCCCCGATTAAGGCCACGGTATTCCGACGCGCACGTTCGCTGTCCCTGTGGATATCCAGCAGCACCTCTATTTCCGGATACTCCGCTAGCATTTGGCGCACGGTCTGCTCCGACTGGAGGTAGGCCCGGCCGTAAATTTCGTCGTGGATGCGGTCCGAGTGCACAACCCCTATGCCGTACTCCTCCCGAAGGGTCTCGGCCAGCACCGCACCCACCTCCACCACCCCACCGCGCCCGCCGTCCAGGCGGCTCTTCCCGTCGTCCCGGTAGGTCTCGCCTGTGTGGGTATGGTAGATGCCTACCCTTATCCTGCCGTCGGACTCCAAAACCCCGGAGGCCACCGCCACCTGGGCCGCGATCCCCACCACCACCTGGGGGTTCAAAAAGGGCAGCTGCAGCGCCAGCCACTCCTCGGGTCCGCGGGGTACCGCCCAAGGCAGACGGCCATGCCACAGCCCCCCTTCGCGGTCCTGGGCCAGCGCGGGCAGTGCCGCGGCGACCGGACGCACGGGGTCCGGGCCGGGGTCAACGGCAACCCGCACCAACCCCCACACCGCCAGCCAGACCAAACCGAGGGCGATGGAACCGGCAAAAGCGCGCGGCAAAAACACAATCCCTCCCGGCGGACATGCTGGTAGATCATATGTCTGCCACGAGAGGGATTATGAAGTCGCGCCCCGGAGCAACCCGTGATTTGTGCCGTTGCCAGCACCTCACCGCAGCAAGGTGGGCACAAAGGCATCGATAAGGCCGATGACGAAGGCCGATATGAGCGCCCCGATGATGCTGACGCTCAGCAGCCCCGGGATGATAAACTGGGCCAGGTAGATGACCACCGCGGCCACGACGAACCCCACCAGACCGCGGCTGTGGGGCGTAACTTTGTCTCCCAGCAGGGTCTCCGCAATATAACCCAGCGCCGCAATGACGGCGGCCGCAATGAGGGCCCCTACGAAGCCACCCCGCACCACAAACCCCGGCGACAGCCAGCTGACCACCATCAGGACCAGCGCCGATACCACAAACCGCACGCCGACGCCCAACCACTGGCGCAATGCCCTCACCTCCCCGGGAAAGCAGCTCTTTGGATATATCTTTAACCAGATCTACCGCAGATTATACCGTTGCAAGTTCGTCTTGCCAGTGGTAGAATATAACGGCGTACGGGGAGGTGAACCCGGTGCCCAAGTCGCGTACCGCCGCCAAACGGGTGGCGGTGGCCCGCCGCCGCACCATAAGAAACCGTAGCATCAAATCGGCTGTGAAGACGGTCATCCGCAAATTCGAGCGGGCCCTGGCCGCTGCGGACCTGGACCTTGCGCACCGCTATTTGCGCGAAGCCGTCATCCGTATCGATAAGGCGGCCAGCAAGGGCGTCTTTCACAAAAACACGGCAGCCCGCAAGAAGTCCCGTCTCGCACGCAAGCTGAACCGTGCCACGGCCGGAGCCGCGTCCTAACTGTCCGAGACTTTAGGAAAGAAGGCGGATAGAAGACTTCACGCGTGCCTGTCCGCCTTCTTGCGGGGCTGAGACCGCCGGTACAGGCTCAGGTCCACGCCGCCGGCCTCCGGCCCCCCGCAATCGGGTGTGTAACAATCGATCAGGATGAAACTGCATCCCCGGCGGCAGGAAGGACACTTTTCCGGCGGGACCTCGGCCTGGGTGGAGTAGTTACAGTAATCGCACTTCCACTTGTACACGGGTACCCTCCTTCCTTCAATCCGGACCGGCCCATAGCCCGGCCAGGAAGATTTCCAGGGCCGCCTGATAGTCATATGCGCCCGTCTTGACCGCCACCTCGGCGGCCAGCAGGTCCGCCAGGGCGTCCTTTAGCCGGGACATGCTGAAGTTGCCCGCCTGCAGCACCAGCTTTCTGGCCACGAAAGGGGCCACACCCAACTGTCTGGCCAAATCCCCGCGGTCACGGCCTCCAAGGGTGAGCTCCTTGGCCAGCAGCAACAACCGCAAGTGGCGGGCCAGCATGGCCAGAACCGCTTGCGGGTTTTCTTTGCCCCCGACGAGGTTCCGCAGGCCCGCCAGTGCCTGGGCGTACTTTTTATCGCCGAGGGCGTCGAGGACGGCGAAAATGCGGTCCTCGGTCCGGGGTACGGTTGCCTCCCGTACATCCCGGGCGGTGATGGAGCGGCCGGGGCCGACGAAATCCAAGAGCTTTGCGAATTCGGCCGCCAGGTCCGTGAGACGCTCATGCCTGTTGACCAGTTCTCTGGCGGCCTCCTCCGTGATCTGCCGCCCGGCCTCCCCCGCCGCCTGCAGTACCCAGCGGTAGAGGAGGGGTTTCCTGACCGGGGTGAACTCGATGGCCTCGCCGGCGGCCTGCAAGGCGCGGAACAAAGGGCCCTCCGGGTCCACGGTCGGGGTATCGAAGGCCAGACACGCAAACCGCGCCGGCCGCCTGAAGTATTCTTCCAGCACCGGTATTCCCGAGCGCGTGCCAAAAAAGGCCGCCTGGCGCACCACGATAAGGCGCCGAGGAGCGCCCACAGGGGGGGTTGTAGCCCACTGCACGATGGCTTCCGGGGCGGCTTCGTCGCCGAATAGCACGCGATAATTCCAGGTCAGGGCCGGGGGAGACAGGAGTTTCTCGCGCAGAAGGGCCAGGGCCCGCTCCCTCAAGTACTCTTCGGCCCCGTAAAACAGATAGGCCGGAGCGATGTCGCCTTCCGCCAGCCTTTGCTCCAGTGCCGCCAGACGGTCCACGGCGCCGGCCTCCCTATCGCTCTGCCATGAGTTGCCTGTCACAAATACTTAATAGGTCTTCTGCTCATATTATAAACCGGGTACGAACTCCGTGACAAGGCGGAAAAGACGAATGATTGCGCCCGGCAGGGGATTTTTCGCCGGCGCCGAAATACTTGCACGGGAAAGGGTGGCAATGAAAATCCTGATCGGCACGGAATCCTTTCATCCCAACATTTCCGGGGTGGCGGTTACCACCCTCAACCTCGCGCGCTACCTTGCGCAACGGAACCACGGTGTGGTGGTCGTGGCCCCTTCCCCGAACCGCCGGACTTTTTTGGAAACCCACCCGGACGGCTTTGCGGTATGGCGGATACGGTCCATCCCCCATCCCTTTCGCAAGGGCTTCCGCGTCACCGTGTGGCCGCGCCGCGAAGTGCGGGCCATAGTGGAGGCGGTGCGGCCAGAAGTGGTGCACCTCCAGGACCCCACTTCCATCGGCTCCACCCTGCTGGCCGAGGCCGGCGCCAGGGGCCTGCCGGTGGTGATCAGCAACCACTTCACCCTCGAGTACGTCCTGGCTTACCTGCGGTTTCTGAAGCCCTTCCACCCCTGGCTCAGGCGCAGGCTGACCGCAGCCATGATACGGTTTTACAACCGTTGCCAGTACGTCATCTGCCCGAGTGAAACGGTACGGGCCACCCTCCTGGCCCTGGGGCTGAGGACGCCCGTAATCGCCATTTCGAACGGCGTGGACCTGAACCGGTTTTTCTCCTACGCGCCGCCGGCCACCATTAGGGCCGAGTTCGACCTCCCGAACAAACCCCTGGTGCTTTACGTGGGGCGGATGGACCAGGACAAGGACCTCGAAACGCTGCTGGCGGCGGTACCCCATGTGCTGGCCTGCCGGGAAGCGCATTTCGTCCTTTGCGGCGGCGGCAACCTGACCGAGCGTTTGAAAAAACAGGCCAGAAGGGCAGGACTCGAGCCCCACGTCAGTTTTCTCGGACCGTTCGAGCACGAGAGCGACAAACTACCGCAGGTTTACCAATTGGCCACCTGCTTCGTGATCCCCTCGCCCCACGAGACCCAGAGTATCGTCACCCTGGAGGCCATGGCCTCGGGCCTGCCGGTGGTGGCCGCCCGCGCCGGGGCCCTGCCCGAGCTCATAGAAGACGGTGACAACGGGTTGTTATTCCGGCCCGGAGACGCCCGCGACCTGGCGGAGAAAATCCTGACCCTGCTGGGGGACCCGGCTTTACGCCACAGAATGGGCCGGCGGAGTCTGGAGAAGGTGGTTGCCCACAAGCTCGACGGGAGTTTGCGGTGTATTGAGGACGTCTATAAAAAACTGGTGGACCCGACATAAGAGAAGAATTGCGGTCCTGTTAGTCGTTCTCGTACCGTTGGTGGCCTATCTCGCCTACGCCTACACCTACGAGGTACTTCCGGGGGCCGCCTTTTACCTGCTCCCGGACCTCGAGCCACCGACTCCTGAAGATCGGGTACTCGTTTTCGCCCCGCACCCCGACGACGAGACCATCGGCGCCGGGGCCTACATCTTCACCGCCGCCAGGTCCGGCGCCCTGGTGCGCATCGTGCTGGCCACCGACGGCAACAAGCACGGGCTAAAAGACCACCGCTATCGCGAGTTCCGGCACGCCACGGCCCTCCTGGGCGTACCGGCCGCTCAACTGGACTTCTGGGAATACCCGGACGGACAGCTGGCCGAATACCGCGAAGTCCTGGCCGACCGCGTGGGACAGGTTATCGCGGAGTTCCATCCGACCGTGATTTTCTACCCTCACCCGGAGGACCGCCACCCGGACCACGCGGTACTCGGCCGCACGGTGGAGGAGTTACTGGCCGGCGGAGCGGAAGTCCGGATTTACCGTTACCTGGTGCACCACCCGTACTTCCCGCAGCCCAAAATGCTGGCCCGCAAGAACTTCCTCCTGCCTCCGGTGGCCATGCTGACCTTCGATCAGAGGTGGTTGAGATTCTGCCCCTCCGAGGAGGCAAAAAAGGCCAAGGTGGCCGCCGTGCTGGAATACCGGACGCAATTGAGGAACCCTTTTTTGCGCCCGTTACTTCTCAGTTTCCTCCGCGAGAACGAACTATTCAGTTCGCCACGCATTTAAGGAGCGAATCGCATGGAGGCCCTCCACCGTTTTTGGAATTCCCTGGGGCTGGGTGGTATTTTCCTGAGTGTGGTGGTGGAGAACCTGGGGATTCCCCTTCCCATCGAAGGAAGCTATGTGCTGGCCTATCTCCTGATTCAAAGGGGCCACTCTTATCTGTTCATGCTCCTCCTCCTCACCGCGGCCCACCTCACCGGCAGCCTGGTGGCCTACGGGGTGGGTTACTGGGGCGAGGGGTTTCTGCTCCGCCGCTTCGCCAACAATCAAGAATTCCTCAAAACCCGTCGGAAACTACAGGACTGGTACGCCCGCTACGGCGCCCTCACCGTCTTTGCCACCCGTTTCATCGGTTACGTCCGGCCCTGGTCCTCTTTCGTGGCCGGATTTGCCCGGGTGAACCTCTGGAGCTTCGCCTTCTGGACCGCCCTGGGTTCGCTCCTCTTCAACGTGTTCCTCCTGGAATTCACCAGGTACCTGCTCCACGTCTGGCAGTCCTACGTCAGCCTGCACGGCGTGATCGCCTTGGCACTTGTACTGTCCTTCGGCGGGCTGCTGATATGGAAGATCTTCCGCGGCCGGAAGAAGCCGGAGCCAGCCCCTTCCTCGGAAGAGAACCCTTCAAGGGAAAGCTAAATTACCCCGCGGCCCTGCGGCGCAGCCCCCCACAGCCCCACCCCATTGGCTCCCGGGCAATAAAGTAGTAAAATTAGTGGGGCGGCCGGGCCCTCATCCGGGCCATGGCCTGCCGCACATTTCCGTTGCCAGAGGTGACACGGTTTGAAACTCCGTCTCGGTCTCCCGAAGGGTAGCCTCCAGGAGGCCACCTTCCAGCTCTTCCGCAAGGCCGGCTACACCCTCACCGTCGGCGCGCGCTCCTATCAGCCGACCATCGACGACCCGGAACTGGAAGTGACCCTCATGAGGGCCCAGGAAATCCCACGCTACGTCCACGAGGGCGTGCTGGACGCGGGCCTGAGCGGTCTGGACTGGATCACGGAAAACGAGGCCGACGTGGTGGAAGTGGCCAACCTGGTATATGCCAAGCAGGGGCTGCGTCCGGTACGGGTGGTCATGGCCGTGGCACAGGACAGCCCTTTTAGGGAGGTAACCGACCTGGCCGGCAAGCGCATCGCCACCGAATACGTGAACCTGACCAAACGCTACCTGGCGCAGCACGGGGTCCGGGCCACGGTGGAGTTTTCCTACGGCGCTACCGAGGTCAAGGTGCCCCACCTGGTGGACGCCATCGTGGACCTTACAGAAACGGGGTCTTCTCTGCGGGCCCACAACCTGCGCATCATCGCCACCATCCTGGAGTCCACAACCCGGCTCCACGCCAACCGGGCCAGCTGGGAGGACCCCTGGAAGCGCGAAAAGCTGCAAAACCTGGCCGTGCTCCTGGAAGGGGCCCTGCGGGCCGAAAGCAAGGTGGGACTAAAGATGAACGTGCCGGGAGACAGGCTTCCGGCGGTGCTGGCCATCCTGCCGGCCATGAAGCACCCCACCGTAGCGCCTTTGCACAACGGAGACTGGGTGGCCGTGGAGGTGGTGCTGGACGAAAAACAGGTACGGGACCTGATTCCGGCCCTTAAAAGGACCGGCGCCCAGGACATCATCGAATATCCGCTGAACAAGGTAATCCCTTAGTCCGGACGTCCTCCAGGTAGGGCCAGCGCTCCCGCACCTGGGCCACGAGGTCCAGGTCCAGAGAAACGGTGAAGACCCCCTCACCGGAGCCCAAGGGCAGGACCGGTCGGCCGTCGGGGTAGGCCACAAAACTACCGCCGGACACGGCCCGGCCGTCGGGGTAATGGGTCCCCGTATTGCAGGCCATGGCCACGAAGACGGTGTTTTCGGCGGCCCGCACCCGACCCAGGGCCTGCCACAGGGATACCCTGGAATAGGGAATGCTGGCCGGATTGAGGACGAGTACGGCACCGCCTAGGGCCAGGTGGCGCACCACTTCGGGGTAGAAGAGGTCCACGCACACCACGGCGGCCAACCTCACACCCCGGTGTTCCACCACCGACGCCTCCACCCCGGGTTTGAAAACCCCCCGCTCGCCCACGGCCTGAGAGGGAAAGAGTTTCTCGTACCGGGCCACCAGGGTTCCGGCACGCAAAAAGGCGCCCCGGGAAACAACCTCCGGGGCCCTCACGTACTGGGCGCCGCCTGCGAGGAGGGTCTGCGGTGGCAGAAGGTTGCTCAAGTCCACCAGGCTCTCAAGGTACTCCTGCCAGGAAACCAGGTGGTCGGCCAGCCAGTTCTCGGCCAGCAGGACCACGTCCGCCGCCCCGAGCCCTTCCAGGTGCCGGGTCATGCGAGCCAGATTATCCCGGGGGTCCGAGGTACGCCGGGATTGCACTATGGCCAGGGTCACGACTTGTCTCGGCACTCGGTCCCGTCCCCCTCAAACCTGTTCCGGAAGAGCGCGGCGATCTGGCGGGCCCTTACCCTGCCGATGGCGGGCACGGCCATAAGCTCTTCCTCGCTGGCCCGCACCAGGGCCTCGATACTCCCGAAGTGGCGCAACAACCTTTCCGCCAGTACGGGCCCTACCTGGGGCAGGGATTCCACGACGTAGCGCTGGCGCTCCTCCATGGCGCGCGGTTGCCTTTCCCCCCGCAGGCCCACCGGAGTTCTGAATCCCAACTGTTCGCGTTTGGCCACGGTAAGCAGCAAAGCCGCCGTTTCCTCCGGATTACGCGTAAAGAGAACCGGGAGGCGGTAGTCAAGAACTATGGCGGCGAGGGTGTGCCGGATGATCTCCGGGTGCTCCTTGCGCACCTGAAACAGATCGTGCCCTTCCACGATCATCACGGCGTGGCTGAAGCCGGCCGCCAGATTCTGCAGTTGCCGCCACAGGCGCTTGCGCAGGGCCGAGGCCAAGAAATCGGCGGTGGTTTTCCTTTCCACCGCCACCCTTGCGCTGAGAAGGTAGTCGCCCACCGGCAGGTCGCGGACCTCCACCACGGCTCCCAGGGAACGCAAACCCGCAGGGATACCCGAGCCCTCCTCGCGCCGGTCCGCATAGATTACCACAGGGGCACGACACTGGTCGCGGCCTGCGGGCCGCCCGGGCCCGCCCTTCACCGCCCTCACCCGCCAGCTCCCCGGCGCAAGAGGACTCCGACCAGAATGCCCGCCCCCACGGCAAAGGCCACAGTGGACCACGGAGGGGCCAGGGTGCCCTGCAAACCGATCCACACCAGTACTAACCCGAGCAGGACGAATACCAGGGTCCTGGGAAACACGGCCCCCGACTCCTTCGCGTTACGCTCCCGAATTGCCGTACGCCGTATCCAAAGGGCCTGGTCTTCCTAGCCCTTGTACTCGTGGGTGCCGAGAATTACCGGCACTCCGGCTTTTGTTTCCAGAATCTTCGCCAGGTCTTCGACCGACGCGTAGGGACACCCGGGCCTGGCCTCTACCAGGCAGGTGCTGAGGTGAATGGCATCGGGCTTGACCTCCGAAAGCCTGGCGGTCATGCCAACTGTGGGCGCAATGGTCCTTCCCGGGCATTCGCAACGGACGAAGCCCATCACCTGCACCGGGGCTCCAAATTTGCCCTCGCCGAGGGCGGCGGCCTTGAGGCAACGCCACTCCCCGGGACATCCGTAACCGGCGTCCATGTAGGCACCGCAACCCACGATGAATATCTTCTGCACCGCGCGTCACCCCCATTGGGAATCTCGAGACCGGAACGCCGGAGGCCCCTTCCGCCCGACCGGCTCCTCGCTTGGTACTTCTACATAGCTCACACTTTTCCTGCCGGAACGGTGCTCCGCTCGCGGGTCAACGGCGTCCGGTTTCCACCCGCCAGCCCCTTTTGTCCACATGCACCACCACCGCGCCGTCGCGGTCCGTGCGGTAAACTCCGGCACCCAGTTCCTCCAGGGCGGCCACCAGTTCCGGCGCCGGGAGGCCGAAAGTATTGCGGGCCCCCACGCTGATGACCGCCAGGCGCGGGTTTACCGCCGCCAGAAAACCCCGGTCGAAGAAGCGGCTGCCGTGGTGGGGCACCTTCAGGATGTCGGCGGCGAGGTCCACTCCGGCGGCCACCAGGTCGGCCTGAGCCTCCGCCTCGACGTCCGCCGCCAGCAACAAGGAGGTGCCGCCGTACGAGATCCTGATGACCACCGAAAGGTTGTTCTCCTCCGCGCGGGCGTAACGGGAAACGGTCGGCGGAGGGTGCAAGACCTCCATGTTTACCTCCCGGTCTACCCTGATGTAGGCCCCCGCCGCCACCCGCTCCACGGGTATACCCCGTGCGGCCATTTCCCCCAGTAGTGCCGTGTAGCCCGGTGGCCTTTCGGCCCCCGGCCGGTCCGGCCCCACAACCGCCAGGCCTACCGGGAAGTTTCTGACGAGGGCCCAAGCTCCCGCCGCGTGGTCCTCGTGGGCGTGGGTCAGCACCAGCACGTCCACCCGCCGCACGCCCAGGTGACGCAGGAAGGGCACCACCACCCGTTCGCCCGCTCCGCGGCCCGTTTCGTACTCCCCGGGCCACCCTCCGGCGTCCACCACCACGGTACGCCCGCTCGGTGTAAGCAGCACGGTTGCGTCGCCCTGCCCCACGTCCAGGAAGTAGCAGGTGAGTCCCCGGTCCGCCGGGGGCCACACCAGCAGACACGCCAGGAGTACCGCCGGTAGCCAAACCGCTCCCCTGGCCAGCCGGCTTCGCTGGCGCAAGACAGCCTCCCGCCATGAAGACCGGTACCCCACCTGGCCCGCGGCCCAGAGGGCCGGGTACCAGAGGGCCAGTAAGACCGGCGAAGGGCCAGCCACGTGCCACCAGGCCCCCGGCCACCCGGAAAGCCATTCGTTGGCGGTCGCGAACAGTACGAGGAGTAATCCCGTGGTGGCATTGAGCACCTCCGCCAGCGGCAGGAATACCGGTCCGGCCCCGGCGGACACCAAACCGAGGGCCATGATACCGGCCGTCAGGGGAACCGCCAGGGCGTTGGCCAAAAGCGCGATGGGTGAAAAAACGTGGTAGTAATGGGCCACCAGGGGCCAGACGGCCCCCTGGGCCGCCAGCGGCACCACGAGGGTTCCCGTGAACCAGGCGGGAACGCGCTTTTCCACCAGAGGTGCGAGGTACAGGATCCCCCAGGTGGCCGCGAAAGAAAGCTGGAAACCCGGATCGTAAAGCACCAGCGGCTGTCGGACCAACAGTACCATGGCGGCCAGGGCCAGGGCCGAAGGCCAGTCCCTCTCCCGTCCCAAAACCCAGACCCCCAGGGTCAGACCAGCCATAACGGCGGCCCGCACCACTGGCGGCCGCGCCCCGGTCACCAGGGTGTAAAGGACCAGCAGAAGCACGCTCCCGACGAAGAGCGGTACCCGGGGCAGGCGCAACCCCCGGGCCACGGCGAGCCAGAACCCCAGGACCAACCCCACGTGCAGCCCCGAGACGCTTAGGACGTGAACCACCCCGGTCCTCACCAAAGTCTCCACAACACCGGGCGGGATCTCGCCCCGCAGGCCGAGCACCATGCCCTTCAGGAGGGCCGCCTGTTCGGGCGGCATGGTACGGTCGAAGACCAGGGCCATCCGCTCCCGCAGTAACAGGGCCAGGCTCAGAACCGGGTTGGCGGGGCCCCGGCCGACCCGCTGCAGATCGCCGGGCGACTCCACCACCAGCAGGTACCCGATCCCCCGGCGGAGGAGGTAGGCCGGGTAGTCGAATTCCCCGGGATTCCCCGGGTCTCGCGGCATTAAGAGGAGGCCCCTGGCCTCGACCAGGTCTCCGTACTCGCACGCCACCGGCCCCCGCGGTACCCTCGCCAGCACCCGGGTGTCACCGCACGTCAGGACGTAGTAGATCCGGTCCGTACGCGGGTCCGGCGCCTCCGACACCAGGCCCGTCAATGTTACGTGGCGCCCCACATGAGGCCCGAGGCCCGAGTCAGGGGGACTGAGGGCCAGCATCCCGCGGGCCGCTCCCGCCGCGAAGAAAGCCACCAGCAGGGCGATCCCCGTTAAGAGCCGGCTCGACTTCCAGGCCGCCGCCACGGCCACCGGGGCCAGTATTCCCAAAATCAGGACCCAGGGCAGGGCAAGGATTTTGGGGCCGGCGGCGAGAATTCCAACAGCGAAGGTACCCGCAAGCGTGACCAACGGGCGGGTCCACAACAGATTCCAACACGAGGAGAGAAACGACATGCTACCCCCGAAAACGCTTTACCAGGTTCTTGATTACGCCCCATCGCTGTTCCGGCGTCTTGAGGGCCTTTACCAGGCCCTGCCGGATGTCACGTGTGCGAGGTGCGGCGAATGTTGCTCGGATGCGCCACCCGCGTTTCTGGTCGAATACCTTTACGCCTACAACCACATCAAAGGCCACCTGCGCCACAGGTGGCCCGACATCCTGGCCCGCGTTACGGAGTACTTCTTCCTGGAGCACGCCGAGGCCGACTTGTGCTGTCCCTTCCTGGACGGGACCAGTACCTGCCTCATCTACCCGGCCCGGCCCTTCGCCTGCCGGGCCTACGGACTGGCGCCGCCCGAACAGCTGCCCATCAGGCGCCAGCCGCCCGCCGCACGGCGGGAACTCGCCGACTACTACCGGGAACGGTTCGGTCTGGTCATCCCGGCAGAAGTCCGGCGCGGCCAGGGGGCGGCGTGTGCCCATGCCCGACCGGCCAGACCCGCCAAAGATCCCGAAAGGGTCGTCGTGGACCACGCCTTCGCGGCCCTGAGCCTTCTTGAGACGGAACTGGTACCACTTACGTCGACCATGAACCAGGAGACCCTTCTCCCCCTGCCGCTCCACCTCGCCCTCACCGTGCTGCCACAGGGGGCAGTGGCACGCCGCATCCGCGTGATGAAGGAGTACCTAGAAGAAGGTCGCAGGACCACCCTGGAGCGCTACGTGACCCGGGCACGGCGATACGCCTTTTGAGTCAGTAAACCGTGATCATGTCCTTCAGGGCCTCGAATTTCCTGTCGCCGATCCCGGGCACGCGTTTCAGGTCTTCCGGCGCCGCAAACGGGCCGTGGGTTTCCCGGTACTGGATGATGCGCTGGGCGAGGGCCGGGCCGATGCCCGGCAGCCGGTCCAGTTCGGCCTGGTCCGCGGTGTTGATGTTGATTTTCCTGTCGCCGGACGAAGGCGCCTGAAACGAATTACTGGCGCCGGCACCCTGTGGGGTTGGCCCCGAAGCGCCCGGGGGCCGACGCTCAGGAACCACCACCTTCTGTCCGTCGTTTAGGCGGGCCGCCAGGTTCAGCGCGTCCACGTCGGCTGTAAATTTCGGCCCTGCCCTTTCCACCACGTCGGCCACCCGGGACCCTGAAGGAAGACGGTAGATGCCCGGCCTTTCCACGGCGCCGACCACGTGGACCACGATTTCCTGCTGCCCCGTGGCCCCGGACCCACCCTGCACCACGGCGGGAGGCGGTAAGGCCCGGGAACCCGCCGCGTACCTGAGGGCCACGCCCACCAGAAGGGCCGCGGCCAGGAGGAGGGCCACGGCCACCTGACGTCTGTTCTCGAGGAAACTACCGCCCATCCGACCACCCCGAACAGGATTCGGCGCCACGCATCCCCTCTCCTGCCACGCGGGTGCGGTCCGCGCGCAAAAAAGCCCTACGGCAGGAATCCGGGCCACGGCCACAGAATAGGCCATGTGAAGGTCCTGTCCTAAGGAGGGGAAAGGCTTGTCTCTGGTAGATCTCGGTCAGGGAACCTATCAGATCGACGTGCACGACATGGGGGTCGCGGAGCGGACCGCGGTCTACGTGTTGCGCGGCGAACGCACGGCCTTGATAGAATCTGGGCCCACGCCGGGGGCATCTTACGTGCTGGACGGCCTGGAGGCCCTCGGCGTGCGGCGGGAAGAGGTGCACTACATCATTGTGACCCACATTCACCTGGATCACGCGGGTGGCAGCGGTTACCTGCTAAGACATCTACCCAACGCGCGGGTCTACGTCCACGCCAAAGGCGCCCGACACCTCAACGACCCCTCGCGCTTGATAGCCGGGGCCCGCGAAATCTACGGCGCCGACTTCGAGCGCTTCTTCGGGGAAGTCGTGCCGGTACCGGCGGATCGACTGTACAGCCCCGTTGACGGCGAAACCCTGGACCTGGGGGGGCGGGTGCTCACCTTCTATAACACGCCCGGCCACGCCCCCCACTGCCTTTCGGTGTACGATTCCGCCACCAGAGGCGTCTTTCCGGGGGACGCGGCCGGCATCCGGTTTTATGCCCTGGTTAAGGAGTGCGGTCTGGAATTCATCCTGCCCTCGGCCGTACCGCCGCAGTTCGAGCCCGAGGCGGCCGTTGCCAGTGCTCAGCGCCTGCGGGGCCTGGAGCCCGCATACGTCTACTTCACCCACTTCGGCCGGGCGGCCGGCGCCGTGGAACTCCTGGACCGTTACTGCGACCTGGTACGACAGATGACGGCCATGGCCAAAAACATCATCGAGGCCGGCGGGGACTGGCCGGCCTTCAGGCACCGCTACCGCGAATGGATCACCGCCGAACTGCTACCCCCGGACTGCCGGCCGGACCCCCAAAACCTGGGCTTTGACCTGGACCTCAATTCCATGGGCCTGTACCAGTACGTCAAATCCCGAAAGGAATAGGTAAACCGTTACGGGAAGGCTGACACGATTCCCGGTCGGAGTCAGCCGCGGCGCCGTCGGCGGCCGACCGGGAATTAAGTCCCGGTCGGCCATCCGGTTTACGGGGCTATCGGGCTCCCGGGGACCCACGCGACCGGAAAAAGCGTTACGTGGAAAGGTGCCGCAGACCAAAATACCTGTCCAGCCAGGCGTAGAAAACCTCCCAGACTTCCCGGTGCCGGCCGGTGAACTGGTGGTCGGCACCGGGAATCGGTTTAAGTTCCTTCGGTTCACCGGCTGCCCCGTAGAGGTCCTCGGCGTCCGAAAAGGGCACCACCCGGTCATCGGTCCCGTGCACAATGAGCAAGGGCCGGGGTGAGACACCTCCTGCGGCCCGTAACAGGTCGTGGCGCTGCAGGTCGGCAAAGAATTCCGGACGCACCCGGACTCTGGAGCCCAGCGGCACCAGACCGTCAGGAGCGATCCGGAGCGGTTCCGCCGCGGCCCGAAAAAGCTTGAAGGGATGGGCCGGCGCGGCCCAGATGCAGACACCCGCCACCTCGGGGTTGGCGGCGGCATAGACCAGGGCCGCCGCGCCCCCGAAGCTCCTGCCGCACAGGACTACCCGGTCAAATCCGGCCTCCCGGGCAAACCGGAAGGCGCCGTCCAGGTCCGCCACGTGGTTGGTGAGGCTCACGTCGGCGAAGTCGCCCTCGCTTTCCCCGCTGCCGGCAAAGTCGAAGAGCAAAGCGGCGTAACCGAGCGCGCCCAGGGACTCTGCCATCTCCAGGGCCTTGCCCCGCCCTTCCTTGGTGCCCAGAAAACCGTGGGCCACCAGGAGTAGAACCCCAAGCCCCGGCCGGCCGCTGTACAGCAGTCCCGCCAGGCGCAAACCACGCCGGTTGGGAAAGTACACCCGTTTCCACAAAAAGGGCAAAGTCCCACCCCTCATCCCACCGCCGGCATCCGCTCCGCCTCTTCCCGCAAGGCCCGCGGGACGCCCGCCGGCCGTCACCCGTGCGACGTGCGCTTCGATGGGCTCCGCCCCGGTTCAGACGACCACGATGTTAACCAGCTTGTCGGGCACGGTCACCACCCGGCGTATTTCCTTGCCTGCCAGCCACGAGCGCACCCGGGGCTGCTCCAGGATGTACCGCTCCAGGGCCTCGCCGGTGAGGGAAGCCGGTACCAGCACCCGGTCCCGCACCCTGCCGTTAACCTGCACCACGATGATCTTTTCCTCCTCCACCAGGGCCGCCGGGTCGTAATCCGGCCAGGACTGGAGATGCACGCTCTGGTGGTGTCCGGTCCGTTCCCACAATTCCTCGGCCAGGTGAGGCGCGAAGGGCGCCAGCAGCAGGCAGAGTTTCTCCACGGCCTCCCGCCACAGGGCCGGGTGCTGCTCCACCTCCGGCACCCGCTCCCGGTACTGGTAGAGGGCGTTCACCAGCTCCATGACGGCGCTTATGGCCGTGTTGAAGTTAAAGCGCTGCTCGATGTCTTCCGTCACCTTCTTGACGGTCTGGTGTAAGATCCGGCGCACCTCCCGGTGCACCCCGTGCCATCCGGTGGGCAGTTCCGCCGGAGCCTCCCTTACCAGATCCGCCACACCAACGACCAGGCGCCAGACCCGGTTCACGAACCGGTAGCAGCCCTCCACCCCCTGCTCGCTCCACTCCAGATCCCGCTCCGGAGGGGCCGCAAACAGGATGAAAAGGCGCGTGGTGTCGGCCCCGTACTGGTCCACGATTTCCTCGGGGCTGACCACGTTGCCCCTGGATTTGGACATCTTGGCGCCGTCCTTCAGCACCATGCCCTGGGTCAGGAGGTTGGTGAAGGGTTCGTCCACGCCGACCAGGCCCAGGTCGTAAAGCACCTTGGTCAAGAAGCGTGAGTAGAGCAGGTGGAGGATGGCGTGTTCCACCCCGCCGATGTACTGGTCCACCGGCAACCAGTAGTCCACGGCCTCCCGGTCCCAGGGCACGCCTTCGGCCCGCGGGCTAACGAACCGGTAGTAGTACCAGGAGGAGCACATGAAGGTGTCCATGGTGTCGGTTTCCCGCCGCGCCGGTCCGGCGCACGCCGGACACTGTGTGTGCACGAAGGCCTCGCACTCGGCCAGGGGGGACTGCCCTGTGGGCTTAAAGGAGACCTCGTAGGGCAACAGTACGGGAAGTTGTTCTTCGGGCACCGGCACGATACCGCAAGAGCCGCAGTACACGATGGGAATGGGCGCCCCCCAGTAGCGCTGCCGCGAAATCAGCCAGTCCCGCAGGCGGTAGTTGACCTGCCGGCGGCCCTTTCCCTTCTCCTCGAGGTACGCCGTAATGGCCCCCATGGCGCGCCTGCTGGGCAGGCCGTCGAAGGGCCCCGAATTGACCAGAATGCCTTCCTCTTCGTAGGCCTCGGTCATGGTCTCAGGTGCCAGCTCCCGGTCCGGGGGCCTGATGACCACCCGCACCGGCAGCCCGTAACGGCGGGCAAATTCGAAATCGCGCTGGTCGTGGGCCGGCACCCCCATCACGGCCCCGGTGCCGTACTCCATGAGCACGTAGTTGGCCACCAGGATGGGGATGGCCTCGCCGGTGACGGGATTGCGGCAGTATCGCCCGGTGAAAACACCCTCCTTTTCGGCCTCCCCTCCGGTGCGGGCCAGTTCGGACAGCTGCCTGGCCCGGGCCGCGAACTCCCGCACCCGGTCCTCCTCGGGTCGGCCCGCCACCAGTTCGGCCACCAGCGGGTGCTCGGGCGCCAGCACCATGTAGGTGGCGCCGTACAGGGTGTCCGGCCTGGTCGTGAAAACCGTAATGACCTCCGGGCCTTCCACCACCGGGAACCGGATCTCGGCCCCCTCGCTTTTGCCGATCCAGTTCTCCTGCATCACCCGCACCTTCTCGGGCCAGCCCTCGAGCCTCTTCAGGTCCTGCAGCAAACGTTCGGCGTAGGCCGTAATCCGGAAAAACCACTGTTCCAGCTCCCGGCGTTCCACCGGGGTCTTGCACCGCTCGCAGGCACCGGCCACCACCTGTTCGTTCGCCAGCACCGTGGCGCACGAAGGGCACCAGTTGACGGGGGCGTGCTTTCTGTAGGCCAGGCCGTTCTTGAAGAGCTGCAGGAAAAGCCACTGGGTCCAGCGGTAGTACCCGGGATGGCAGGTGGCGATTTCGCGGTCCCAGTCGTAGCTGAAACCCAGTTCCTGCAACTGGCGCCTCATGATGGCTATGTTTTCCATGGTCCAGTCCCTGGGGTGTACGCCGCCCCCGTACTTGATGGCGGCGTTTTCCGCCGGCAGGCCGAAGGCGTCCCAGCCCATGGGGTGGAGGACATGGTAACCACGCATGGTCTTGAAGCGGGCCACCACGTCGCCGATGGCGTAGTTGCGCACGTGGCCCATGTGGAGCTTGCCCGAGGGATAGGGAAACATTTCCAGACAATAGTACTTGGGCCGGTCGCCAAAAGTGGTCCTGCGGTACAGGCCCTCGGCGGCCCACCTTTGCTGCCACCTCGCCTCGACCTTCTTGAAGTGATAGCGGTCCTCCGCCATAAAACCTCCCCCAAAATAAAAACAAACAGGAAAAGACCCCTCGTCCCTGAGGGACGAGAGGTCAGTCCCGCGGTACCACCCCTGTTGGCAGGGTCTCCTGGTGGAGCTGGCGGGGATCGAACCCGCGACCTTTTCCATGCCAAGGAAACGCGCTCCCACTGCGCCACAGCCCCGCGCGCCCTGCCCGCTCAAACCCTCGGTAACGGTAGGGGTACCGGCCCGGGGTACTCAACCTTCCCCCGTGCTGCTCCGGGGCGAGTTCGACCTGGCCCGCCACCACCTCGCACCCTCCGGTGGCTCTCTGAGGCAGTACCCGGTCTACTACTCCCCATCACGGCCTTGTAACATTTTCGATGTGCGCTTTCTATTATAGCGAATGCCGCGGCTAAAGTCAACGGTCTGTCCCGCCGCACCTTCCGGCCGTGCTTTCGTCCCGCGGGCCCCGGTACGCGGCCCCGCGCGCCGGGCCGTTGCGCCGGCACCCTACAGGGAAGCGTAACGCTCGGGAACAACCACCTCTGCGTCACCCCACAGGCGCTCCAGATTGTAAAAACGCCGCTCCTCCTCCTCGAAGATGTGGATGACCACGCCGCCGTAATCCAGGAGCACCCACCTGCCCTCCGGGAACCCTTCCCGGCGCAGGACCCGCACCCCGTACTCGGCCAGGCGTTCCTCGACGGCCTCGGCCACCGCCTTCACGTGGGTCGTGGAACGCCCGCTGGCCAGCAGGAAATAATCACAGATAATGGAAACCCGGCGCAGATCCAGTACCACGAGATCGTAGGCCTTTTTCTCCTGCGCCGCGCGCAGCGCCGCCTCCACCACTCGTTCGGGTGTCAAAGGGTCTCCTCCTCGCGCCCGTCCGCGGCCCGGCACGGGGTCGCGGCCAGCAGGGGTTCGGCCGGTACCGCCCCGTCGCGGTAAAGACCAACCCTGTAAATGTACCTCTCCACGGCCTCGGGTAACAGGTACTTGATGGGCCGGCCCTCACGCACCCGCCTGCGGATGTCCGTGCTGGAGATGGCCAGGGCCGGGACCTCCATGGTGTAAATGCGCTGCAACAGGTGCCCCGGGAGGCCTCCGAGGCACTGTTGCAGGTTTTCCAGCCGGTAACCGGGCCTCGTGGCCGCCACGAAATAACACAGGGACAACAATTCCTCCACGCGGTACCAACTCAGGATCTCCAGCACGGCGTCGGCACCGGTGATGAAGTAGAGTTCCGCCCCCGGAAAGCACCGTCGCATCTCGTGGACCGTGTCCACGGTGTAGGACGGCCCCGGCCTTTCCACCTCCACGGAGGAAAAGGTGAAATGGGGATTGGACTGCAGGGCCAGGAGGGTCATCATGATCCGGTGCCGAGCCGGGCTGATTTCCTGGGCCGTCTTGTGGGGCGGCCTTCCCGCGGGTATGAATACCACTTTATCCAGCCTGAACTGGTACCTGGCCCCCTCCGCGGCCACCAGGTGGCCGTAGTGGATGGGATCGAAGGTCCCACCCATCAAACCGATCCTCCCAAATGCACCACCCCCGTACAGGGTCCTCGGGTGTTATTTACGTACCTGCCCGTTGCCGAAAACGATGTACTTCAGCGTGGTCAGCTCCTTCAGGCCCATGGGGCCGCGGGCGTGGAGCTTCTGGGTGGAAATGCCGATCTCGGCCCCGAACCCGTACTGGTAGCCGTCGGTAAAGCGCGTGGACGTATTTACGTACAAGGCGGCGGCGTCGACTTCCTTTAGGAAGCGCCAGCTCTTCTGATAGTTGTTGGTTATAATGGCCTCGGAGTGCCTGGTACCATACCTGAAGATGTGATCCAGGGCCTCGTCCAGGTCCCTCACCACCCGCACCGCCAGGATGAGGTCCAGGTATTCGGTGGCCCAGTCCTCCTCCGTGGCAGGATTGACCCAGGGCACCAGTTCTTTTGTGAAGGGACAGCCCCGGATTTCGACACCCATCTGGCGCAGAGTCTCCAGCATTTCGGGCAGGAACTGCGGAGCCACCTTCTGGTGGACCAACAGGGTCTCCATGGCGTTGCACACGCCGGGCCGCTGGCACTTGGCGTTGATCACGATCTCCCGCGCCATGGCCAGGTCCGCCTCGTCGTCGACGTACACGTGGCAGTTGCCCACGCCGGTCTCGATGACGGGCACCGTAGCGTTTTCCACCACCGTGCGGATGAGTTCGGCCCCGCCCCGCGGGATCAGCACGTCCAGGTATTCGTTGAGCCTGAGCATGACGTTCACCGCGGCCCGGTCCGTAACTTCGATTAACTGGATGGAACCCTCCGGCAGGCCGGCCCGCACCGCGGCCCCGGCGATGACCTCGGTTATGGCCCGGTTGGAATTGATGGCCTCCGAACCGCCCCGCAGGAGCACCGCATTGCCGGCCTTGAGGCACAGGCCGGCGGCGTCCACCGTGACGTTGGGCCGGGCCTCATAGATGATGCCCACCACACCTAAGGGTACCCGCATCTGACCGATCATTAATCCGTTGGGCCTGGTCCACATGGCCACCACTTCACCCACCGGGTCGGGCAGGTTCGTCAGTACGCGCAACCCTTCGGCCATGTCCTGGATACGCTCCGGCGTCAGCAGCAGCCTGTCCATGAGGGCCCGGGAGAGGCCCCTTTCGCGGCCGGCACGCACGTCCACCTCGTTCGCCTCCAGAATGGCCTCCGTGTGCCGCAACAGGGCCTCGGCCATGGCCACCAGGGCCGCGTCCTTCACGTCGGTGGGCAGGTAGGCCAGGCGTCTGGCCGCCTCCTTTGCCTGCCGCGCCTTGCTCACCACGAGTTCCGCAACGTCCACCGCGCCAACCTCCTTGAAGATAACTTATGGTCCCAGGACCAGATTGTTACGGTGCACCACCTCGTCGTAGTCCTTATGACCCAGAATCCCGGCTATTTCCGAGGTGCGGCAGCCCTTTATTTTGTCGACTTCCCCGGCGGAGAAATTAACGATGCCCCGGGCAATTTCCTTACCCCGGGGATCGACGATACTGACCGTGTTCCCCATCTCGAAGGTGCCCTCCACCGCGACCACACCCGATGGCAAAAGGCTCTTGCCGGCGTGCAGGGCCCGCACTGCCCCTTCGTCCACCACGATCCGACCCTGAACCGGCGAGCTGTAGGCAATCCACCGCTTGCGGTTCTCCAGTCTGGTCACGGGCCAGAATACGGTGCCTATTTCCTCGCCGGCCACGATGCGCAGGATGACGTCCTTCTCGTCCGCCCGGGCGATAACCACCGTCACCCCGCAATGCCCGGCCACGTGCGCGGCTTGGAGCTTGGTCACCATGCCTCCGGTGCCAAGCGCGGCACCCGTACCCCTGGCCAGGGCCTCTATCTCCGGGGTGATTTCCTCCACCTCGCGGATCAAACGCGCCTCGGGACACCGGCGGGGGTCGTCGGTGTACAGGCCGTCGATGTCGGAAAGCAGAATCAGGAGTTCGGCGTCTACCAGTCCCGCCACCAGGGCCGCCAGGTTGTCGTTGTCCCCGAACTTAATCTCGTCCACCGCCACGGTGTCGTTTTCGTTGATGATGGGAATGGCACCGAACTGGAGCAGGCTCGTCAGGGTGTGGCGGGCGTTGAGGAAGCGCCGGCGGTCCGCGAAATCCTCCCTGGTGAGCAGGACCTGCCCCACGACGATGTCGTACTCCGCAAAGATCTGCTCGTAGACGTGCATCAGAATTCCCTGTCCTACGGCGGCCAGGGCTTGGCACTCGGGGATGGTGCGGGGACGCCGGGTCAGGCCAAGCCGTCCCAGGCCGGCCCCGATGGCCCCGGAACTGACGAGCAGTACTTCCTTGCCCCGCTTCCGCAGTTCCGCCAGCTGCCCGGCCAGTCTCCGCATCTGGTGCAGGTTGAGCCGACCGCCGGCATGGGTTATGGAACTCGTCCCCACCTTGACCACCAGACGCTGGCTGTTGCCGAGGACCCGCCGATCTCTGCCCAATGCGTATCACCCGTGCCTAGATTAGTATAACACAGCAGGCTGGAAAAGAGAATAAACAACGTGACCGTCGGGGAGGCTACAATGGGAGGTGGATTACCCGTGGAAATCGGTGCTTCCTGGGAGGAGTGGAAGGACGTTCTGGGCCGCGCCGTGGACACGGCCCGTGCCATGGGCATGTCCGACGAGCGCATTGAAAATCTGGCCTATCAGGTGGGTGAGTACCTGGCCGCCCACGCCCGGCCCGCCAGTCCCGAACAGCGGGTTTTGCGAGAGCTGTGGGACGCGGGCAACGAGGAGGAGAAGAAAACCCTCGCGCGCCTGGTGGCCAGAGTGGTGGACGGCGGCACGAATTCTTAGTCCCTCCTCAAGGGCCGGCAAACTCCGGCCCTTTGCACCAGTCCAGCAACTCCGCCAGACGCCAGACCAGCCGGTCCACCCCGGCCCCGGTGAGTCCGGAGACGGGAAAGATCTCGTAGCTTCCACCGAACGCGGCCCGGAGCCTCTCCAATCCTTCTTCGCTTCCGGGCAGGTCCATCTTGTTGGCGGCCACCACCTGCACACGGGTCACGAGTTCCGGATTGTAAAGGCGCAACTCCTCCCTGAGGGTTTTCAGGTCGTCGACGGGATTGCGTCCCTCGGTCCCGGCGGCGTCCAGGACGTAGACCAGTACCCGCGTGCGCTCGATGTGGCGCAAAAAGCCGTGGCCCAGTCCGGCCCCGGCCGCGGCCCCGGCGATCAGGCCCGGGATGTCCGCGAGCACGAAACTCCGGCCTTCATCCACCCGCACCACCCCGAGGTGCGGCACCAGGGTAGTAAAGGGATACGCCGCCACCTTCGGCCGCGCCGCCGACACCCTGGCCAGCAGGGTGGACTTGCCGGCGTTGGGCATACCCACCAGGCCGACGTCCGCCAGGAGCTTCAACTCCAGCTCCAGCCACCGTTCTTCCCCAGGCCGGCCGGGTTCGGCCCACTCGGGGGCCCGTTCCACGGGCGTGGCGAAGTGCATGTTGCCCCGGCCACCCCGGCCACCGCGCGCCACCACCACTTGCTGGCCCGGCGCCACCAGGTCGGCCAAGATTTCCCCGGTTGCGGCGTCCCGCACCACCGTGCCCACGGGTACGCGCACGAACAGGTCCTCACCGTCCCGGCCGTGCATGCCCTTGCCCCGGCCGTGCTGTCCCCGCTGGGCCCGGTAGTGTACCCGGTAGCGGAAGTCGATCAGGGTGCGCAAGCCCCCGTCCGCCACCAGGACCACGTGTCCGCCGCGCCCCCCGTCCCCCCCGGCGGGCCCGCCCTTGGGCACGAACTTCTCGCGCCGGAAGGCAACGCAACCGTTGCCGCCGTCGCCGCCGCGCACGAAGATTTTCGCCCGATCGATGAACATGCGCGCCCCTCAAAGACGAATTTCCAATACGCCCGGCCCGTGCAGGGCCGCGCTGGCGCCCCAGGGCCGCAGGAGCTCCTGGGCCCCGAGGGCGATCTTCCCGAGTTCCTCGGCGCCGGGGCCCTCGTAACGCACCTCCCACCGGTAGCCGGAGGCGGTCTCGTCAAACCTCAGGTCCAGCCGGGTAAGGCCTGCGACCCTCAACAATCCGTCCGCCAGCCGCACCAGCACCCCCTCCGGCACGCGACACCGGGCCAGGTCCGTGGCCACGTCCCATTCCACGGTGACCTCGCGCAGCGCCGCCTCGGCGCGCAGCGCCAGCAGGGCGAGGGCCAGGGCCGGCAGCTTCAGGTGGGTCACACGGCGTACGGCCCCGATTTCGCGCACCACCTCCGCAATGTAGGCGCGCAGTTCCTCGGTCCTGCCCAGCTGGGCCAGGCCGCTCAACACCTGAAGGTGGTTCAGGAAGTCGTGCTGCTGGCTCCGCAGCACCTCCAGGCAACGGCCCGCCTCCACCACGGGTAAAACCTCCACCGAAAAAAAACTTAGCCAGCTTCTCCAGAAGCCGGCCTGTTCGGCACCGTCAGCGGTCTTTGGTGCAGGCTCACACGGTGAGCGCCGCCGGAAGGACCGAAACCTGCTTGGCATCCCGGCCCTTGCGGTGAAAGGTGACGTAGCCGTCCACGAGGGCAAATAAGGTATCGTCACCACCGCGCCCCACGTTTCGCCCGGGGTGAATCTTGGTGCCCCGTTGCCGCACTATAATGGTGCCGGCGGTAACCAGCTGGCCGTCGTGGGCCTTGACCCCGAGCCGCTTGGCGTGGGAGTCGCGACCGTTCCTGGTGCTACCCACTCCCTTCTTGTGTGCCATCATAAACACCTCCTTCGAGTTCTATCTTCTCCACCCGCACCGCGGTGTAGTACTGCCGGTGGCCCTTCTTCCGGCGGTAGTTTTTCTTGGGCTTGTACTTGAAGACCACGATCTTTTCGCCGCGGCCGTGGGCCAATACCCTCAGCACCACGCGGGCTCCCTCCACCGTGGGCCGACCGACCAGAAAGGCGCTGTCGGTCGCAAGGGCCAGGACCCGCTCCACGGGAAGGACCGTGCCCGCCTCCACCGGCAACTTCTCAACCTTCAGCACGTCGCCTTCCCGCACGCGGTATTGCTTGCCGCCCGCCTCGATGATCGCGTACAAAACGAGGACCTCCTTCGGTCACGTACCGGCTTCGCCACACGTATTGTAGCACATTTCCCCCTTTTGTCAAGGGAGGACCGCGCCCCGCGCTTGCGCCGTGGCCCCCCTTGGTGTAGAATGTTCTTGTAAGGTTGCCCAAGGGGTGCACCGGGGTTGGTGTGGCAGGTTCTTGAGGCGCTGGCCGGAAGAAAACCCGGCATTGCGCACGAAAGGGAATGGTTCCGGGCCGCGGTCCTCGTGCCCCTCATGAGCGTCGAAAATGCGGTCCACGTGCTGTTCGAGGTCCGGGCCGACGGGCTCGCCAGACAGCCGGGAGAGATTTGCTTTCCCGGCGGTGAGGTTGAGGGCCACGAAGAACCGGCACGGACCGCCCTGCGGGAGGCCTGCGAGGAACTGGGCCTGACCGAAGGCCAGATCGAGTTGCTGGGGAGCCTGGATTACGTCCTCACGCCGCCGGGCACCCTCGTGTATCCCTTTACGGGCCGCATAACGCTGGGCGCGGAACTCCGTCCCAACCCCGAGGAAGTACGAGAAGTCTTCACGGTACCCCTCGAGTACCTGCTGGATTACAAGCCGGCGGTGTACCTGGTAGAAGTTGCCACTCGTTACCCGCCCGATTTTCCCTTTAACCGGGTGCCTCCCACCTACGGCCCCGGGTGGCAGAAAAGGTGGGCCTTCCCCACCTACTTTTACGAGTACCGGGGCTACCTTATCTGGGGCATAACGGCGCGCATCCTCCATAACCTCCTGGAAGTGTGCCGCGCGGGCGCGGCCGGCGCAACGAAGGGTGAAAGAACCGAACCGTCGCGCAAGGCTTTGTAGCCGGCGGAAATTTCCCAAAGAGGGTCGACGAGGGGCACCTGCACGAAATGGGGAGTGATCGCCAGTGCATCTGCACCGTTGCTGGTACGCCACCCTGCGCCAGCCGGCGCCGGACGGGCCGCTGGTGGCCGAGACGGTTTATCTGGCCCCGGATCTAGAGGCCGCCGCCACCCTCTGGCTGGCACGCGGCACCTTCAGGATCACGCGGGCCACGTGGACCGTTTACCGGGCGGACCGGTCGCGGCCCGCAACGCGCGAGGTGCCGGCCCTGGTGGGCACCGAGGCCTATTTCGGGGCCGGCCCGGCGTTGAAGATGGCCTTCCCCGCCGAAGAACTGCCGCGGGAGCTCTTCGCGGAGGCGGTGCGGGCCGTGATCCAGGGCGAGACCTTCCTTTACCGTGAGCGGGGGCACGCCTCGGCCGCGAGCTACGCCCGCTACTGGGAGGAAACCTACCGCGACAGCTGCCGCTACTACAGCAACCTATCCCTGGTCCGGCGCAATTGGGCCGAGTACACGGCGGACCACCACCGCGACGGCAACCTTTTCAACCGCTTCAAGTTCGTTACCGTGGTGCCGGGAGGGGAAGGACTGCTTAGGGTAGTGGCGGGACTGAGCGATTCCTTTCACGAACTGGCCCTTGACTTTTTGGTGACGACCGCTGGAGGACCGCGGATCACTTGTGCCGCGGGCCGCCTGCTCCGGGCCCCGGACCCCGTGTGCCTGCCCAGCGCAGATCGGGTGCGGAATCTCGCGGGGTTGGCCGTGAATGGCGCCGCCAAGAAAGACCTCATACTACTGGTGGGCGGCTCCCAGGGTTGCACCCACCTGGCGGACCTGACGGCCGACGCGGTGCGGGCGGTGCGCGACCTGGAAATACCGGAGTAATAAGCTCGCAGGACCTCGTTTGGTATGGACTCGGCCTTCGTAGACCTGACCTGCTCCTACATTCCGACGGAGGTAATCCGGGCCGCCGGCTTTACGCCCCGCCGCTGGCTGCCCGCTGCGGCGGGGGCCGGGGGCGGCCTGCCCCAATCCCTCTGCTGCTACGCCCGGGCCTGCGCGGCCGGTTCCGGTGCGGCCGCCGTGTTCACGACCTGCTGCGACGGGATGCGGCGCTGCTACGACCTACGTGCGCTGCGCGGGGACCGGGTTTTCATCCTGGACCTGCCCAGGACGGCACACGAGGCGGCCGTGACGTATTTCGCCGGGGAACTGCAGCGGCTGGCGGACTGGCTCGCCGATCTGGGCGGCAGGCCAATCACCGCGGCCAGCCTGGCCGAAGCGATAGACCCGGAAAGCCGCCGGCAGCAGTCGTTGCTCGGGATGGCCGCCGGAGCTTCGGTCGCCGAGTGGTACGGACTGCTGCTCAAAGGTTGGACCGAGCCATCGACTGCGGCGCACATGAAACGCGGGGCCTCATGCAAGCCTATCAGGAATGGGCCCGCGGTCCTGCTGACCGGGGCTTGCCCGCCGGACTCCGGTTTCATCGCCGCCGTGGAGGAAAGCGGCCTGAGACCCGCAGGCCTGGACTTCTGCACCACGGCGCGGTGTTCCGTGGAGCCGCCAGCCGGCCGGGATCATGACCCCTGGCTGGCGCTGGCCCGCGCTTACCTCGCCAAGCCGCCCTGCCCGCGCACGGCGGACCGCGCCCGGCGGCGGGCCTACCTCGAGCAACTTCTGGACCGGACCGGGGCGCGTGGTGTGGTCCTTTACGCGTTCAAGTTCTGCGACCACACGGCCTACGACCTGGGCCTGTGGCGGACCGTGTGCCGGCACCGGGGCCTGCCCCTGCTTTACCTGGAGGGGGAATACGGCGCGCGTGTGCCCGGCCAGTTCCTGACCCGCCTGCACGCCTTTCGCGAGGCCCTCAAGGCATGAACCTGCGCCCTTACGTAAGCAAACTGGACTGGCAGAAGCACCTAAGGAATCCCCGTACCTATGGGGTGCTGGAGATCCTTACCTACCTGTGGCGCACCGGACCCCTTGACGCCCACCGCAAGGCGGCCTTCCGCTGGGGCCTGCAGTTGCTCCGGCGGGCCTACCGGCGGGAACGGCCCGTGGTCTGGACCAACGTGTACACGCCGCCGGAGCTCATCTGGGCCCTGGGCGGACTGCCCTTCATGCCGGAGGTGGCGGCCGCGGTGGTGGCCAGCCTGGGAAGCGCGCCGGCGTTGCTGCAGGCGGCCCAGAGCGCCTGGTACTCCACGGACCTGTGCAGCTTTCACCGTTGCGGTCTGGGTCTGGCCCTCACGAACCTGGCCCCCCGTCCCGACGTGATCCTGGCCACCGGGCACTTGTGCGACGGCGCCGTCAAATTCCTGGAGGCGGCCGCAGAGGTCTACGGGGTTCCCTTCTACGTGCTGCACGTACCCTACGCTGGCGGGGTCCGCGAGGTGCGGTGGCTGGCGGCCGAAATGGAAGCTCTGTCCCGAGAGTTGCGCCCCTTGCTGGGGGGCGATGAGAGGCTGCGGGCCAGTGTGGCCCGTAACAGCAACCTGGCCCGCCGGTATCTCCTGGAAATCAACGAGCTCCGCGCCCGGGACCCGACTCCCTGGTCGGGCCAGGAGGCCCTCACCCAGGTGGCGGTACTCTTCATGGCTCCGGGCACGCCCGGCGGGGTCCAGTTCTACCGGTGGCTATGGCGGGCCCTGCACCTGAGGGTCCGCCTGAACCGTCCGGCCATCCCCCGGCAGAGATTCCGCCTGCTGTGGCTGCACTTCAGGCCCTACTACCCCAGCCCGACCCTATCCTGGCTGGAACGGGAAGCCGGCGCGGTGGTGGCCTTCGAAGAGGTGCACAACGTGACCTGGGACCCCCTGGACCCGCACGCCTTCTGGTCCGGCCTGGCGGCCAGGATGCTCGGCAATCCCCTGTGGGGCCCGGCCCGGCGCCGCGCGGAGCAGGTATTGCACCTTGTTCGGCGCTACCGCGTCGACGGCGTGGTGCATTTCGCCCACTGGGGATGCCGCCAGAGCAACGGTGCCGTGCCCCTCCTGCAGAGCACCTGCGCCGGAGCGGGAGTCCCTTTTCTGAACCTGGAGGGAGACTGTATTGACGCCCGGAACGCCGGGCCCGGACAGATGCTTACCAGACTGCAGGCCTTTCTGGAGGTACTGGAGGGAAGGAAAAGCGGTGATCACGGTCGGCGTTGACATCGGTTCTGTCACCACGAAAGCCGTCGTGCTGGTCCACGGACAGTGGGGCGGCGCGAGCCTCCTGGCCACGGGCGCCGATAACAGAGGCAGCGCCGAAGCGGCCCTGGTCCGGGCCCTGGCCGAAGCCGGGGTCAAACGGGAGGAGGTGGCGGTGATCGTGGCCACCGGTTATGGCCGCATCAACGCGCCCTTTGCCCACCGTCAGGTTACGGAAATAACCTGTCACGGGAAGGGATGCCACGCCTTGCTGCCCCAAACCCGCACCATCGTGGACGTAGGCGGCCAGGACAGCAAGGTGATCCGGGTGGACGACCGGGGCCGGGTGGTAGACTTCGTGATGAACGACAAGTGCGCGGCCGGCACGGGACGCTTTCTGGAAGTGATGGCCCGCGCCCTGGAAACGGACCTGGGGGGCATGGCCGTCCTGGCCCGCGGAGCAAGGGCCTCGGTACCCATAAGCAGCACCTGCACGGTATTCGCCGAATCGGAGGTCGTCTCCTACGTGGCCCAGGGACGGCCAAAGGAAGAGATCATCCGGGGTCTGCACGAGGCCATAGTGGACCGGCTGGAGGCCATGCTGGGACGGGTGGGAGTGGAGCCCGCCGTGGCCATGACGGGCGGCGTGGCCCTCAACCGGGCCATCGTGGAGGAACTGGGCCGCCGCCTGGGCCTGGAGGTGCATGTGCCGCCGCACCCCCAGCTGGTGGGCGCCTTCGGCGCGGCATTAATTGCCTGTACCGCGACCGCCTGAAATGCGGGCGGAGCTGCGCATAACTGGGTGAGGTGATCCTCCGTGCCGAAAGGATTGCGTTACGCGGTCCTCGTCCTGGCCCTGTCGGTCCTGTGGCCGGTTCTCCCGGCACTGGCCGCGATGGAGACCCCCTCGGACGCGCAGCAGGCGGCGGCCATCGTCAACCAGGCCCGGCAGCAAAAAGGCCTGGCGCCCTTCACCCTCGACCCCACCCTCACCCGGCTGGCGCTGCTCAAGGCCCGGGACATGGCCGACCGCGGTTACTTCGACCATCAGTCCCCCACCTTCGGGTCGCCGTGGGAAATGCTGCGCGACGCGGGCGTTTCCTTCACCCATGCCGGAGAGAGTCTGGCCAAAGGACCCTCGGCCCCCGCGGTCACCCAGGTACTTCTGCGCTACGGTGAGAACACCCTGCTCAGTGCCCGCTACCAGAACGTAGGTATCGCAGCAGTCTCCGCATCTGGTACCAAAATTTGGGTTTTCCTTTATACCGGCACGGCCCGACTGAACCAGGCCGTGTCTCCAGCCCCTGCAAAGGCGCCGACCACCCCGCCGGCGATGCAGGCGCCCGTTGGCACCGCGGATATATTAACCCGCGACGAGGCCCGCATGCTGGCTTTGGTCAACCAAGCCCGTGCCCAGAGCGGCCTCGCGCCCCTTGCCGGCGACCCCGAACTGATCAGGCTGGCCCGCCTGAAGGCCCGCGACATGGTCGAACGGGGCTACTTCGGCCACCAGTCGCCCACCTACGGCTCGCCCTTTGACCTGCTGCGCTCCACGGGCATTTCCTACCGCCACGCCGGCGAAAACCTGGCCGGGGCCCCGGACGTGGAGACCGCCCATACCAACCTCATGGCGTCACCCGGACACCGCGCCAACATCCTGAACCCCAACTACACGCGGGTGGGCATCGGCGTGGTGGAAGGCGGTCCCTGCGGCAAGGTCTTCGTGCAGCTTTTCGTGGGCTGAGGCGCATTAAGCCCGTGTGACGCCGGCCGCCTCTTCCATGAGTGGCTGTCCCCGCCGGTCGTAGACTTCGACCCGGTGCAGGTCCCAGGCCGGCGGGTCGGGGTCCAGGCCGGCCACCCTTCCCAGGGCCTCCAGAACCTCCTCGGGCCGCACCGCGCCCAGCTCGCCCACGCCCAGGATCATGAGCAGGGCGGGCGGTCCGCCGGCACGCGCCACGGCCAGCTCGAAGATGCGTGGCCTCAGGTTCACCTCCCGGGGGCCTTTTTTGCCCGCGCGCATCACCTTCACTTCCCGGGCCGCGAGCAGGTGGCGGGCCGCCGCCTCCAGGACTTCCGGCGGCCAGGGCGGGGTCCCCGGTGGCGTGGCCCGGTACAGGGCCCGGTCCGCCTGGCTCATCAGGGAGGGGGCGTTCCCGGGCACGATGCGGGCGCCGGTCACGGTGATACCTTCCGGCAGGTTGGCGTTCAGGGAGGCCGTGAGACTTTCCGGAGGCACCGGCTCCTCCAGTTCCAGATCGCAGTATTCCGCCTCGCTCGTAACCCCCACGGCCAGGGGCGCGGCGAAGGCCAGCCGCGGGCGCGGGTTGAAGCCGTGGCTGTACGCCAGGGGCAGACCCGCCCGCCGCGCGGCCTGGGCCACCACCCGCGCGAAATCGAGGTGGCCCAGGTAGGCCGCCGGCCCCGTCTTCGTCAGGCGCAACCGGTAGCGCCGCGGGGGACCGGTTCCCGCCACTACACGCCGGCCCTCGCCACCCGCTGCCGGAGTCCCTTCGGCCAGCGCCACCCGCAACCCCAGCGCGGGACACAGGCCACAGCCCGTACAGTCCCCGAAGCGGCAATCGGGTGTGGTCCGGCCCGCCAGGGCGCGAAGGTGTTCCTGCTCCAGATAACGGCGGGAAACACCTGTGTCCAGGTGATCCCAGGGCAGAACCTCCTCGTGGCCGTAGCGGCGGTGGGCGTAGTGTTCCGGGCTCAGGCCGGCCTCCGCAAAGGCCCGGCGCCAGAGGTCCGGCCGGAAGTGCTCCTGCCAGCCGTCAAAGCGGCAACCGGCCCGCCAGGCGCTGTAGATGGCCCGGCCCAGGCGCCGGTCGCCCCGGGCCAGCACCGCCTCCAGAAAACTCATCTCGGCATCGTGCCAGTGGAACTCGATGTGTCGGTCCCGCAGTCGGCGCCGGAGGTAGTTTTGCTTCTCCCGCAGCACCTCCAGCGGCTCCTGGGGCTCCCACTGAAACGGAGTGTGGGGCTTGGGCACAAAGGACGACACGCTCACGGTAACCCGGAGGCGTGCCGAAGGCACGCCGGCACGCCGGCCCCGCTCCAGGAGCGTCCGCGCGAGATCCACGATGCCGTCCAGGTCCTCGGTGGTCTCGGTGGGTAATCCGATCATGAAGTAGAGCTTCACGGCGCTCCATCCCGCGGCAAAGGCGGCATCCACGGTCGCGACGAGGTCCTCCTCGGTAACGCCCTTGTTGATGGTGTCCCGCAGGCGCTGGGTCCCGGCTTCGGGCGCGAAGGTCAGGGTGGTGCGGCGGACCCCCTGCACCGCCCGGGCCAGGTCCACCGAGAAGGAGTCCACCCGCAGGGAGGGGAGCGCAACGTTGATGCGGGCCGGACCGTACCGGGCCGTCAGCTCCGAAACCAGGGGCACGATGTGGGTGTAGTCCGCGCTGCTCAGGGAGGTCAGGGAAATTTCCTCGTGTCCGGTGTGCCGCACCAGGGCCTCGGCCTGGGCCAGGAGCCTGGCGGGGTTTTTTTCCCGCACCGGCCGGTAGGTGAAACCGGCCTGGCAGAAGCGACAGCCGCGGCCGCACCCGCGGAAGATCTCCAGCATGATACGGTCGTGCACCGGCGCGAGATTCGGCACCAGCGGCCTTAAGGGGTAAGGGGCCCCGTCCAGCTCGCCTAGCACGCGCCGCACTATCCGTTCGGGCACGCCCGGCGCCAGGGGCCTGACCGCCACCACCCCGCCGTGGGGCCCGTACTCCACGCGGTACAGGCTAGGCACGTAAACGCCGGGCACGCCACGGGCCAGCTCCAGCAGGACCCGCGCCTTGCCCCACCCTTTCTTGCGGCCCGCGAGGTAAAGGTCCAGGATCTCGTGGACCACTTCCTCGCCCTCACCCAGCACGAAGCAATCGACAAAATCCGCCAGGGGCTCGGGGTTCGAGGCGCAGGGCCCGCCCGCCACCACCAGGGGCGCGTCGTCGCCCCGCTCCCGGGCCAGGGGAGGTATGCCGCCCAGGGCCAGCATGTTCAGGACGTTGGTATAGGTCAGTTCGTACTGCAGGGTAAAGGCCACGATGTCGAAGTCTTTCAGGGCCCGACGCGACTCCAGGGCGAAGAGGGGGAGGCCGGCGGCGCGTAACTCCCGCTCCATGTCCGGCCAGGGCGCGAAACTCCGCTCCATCAGCGCGTCCCGACGCCCGTTGACCACGTGATATAAGATCTGGAGGCCCAGGTGGGACATGCCCACTTCGTAAACGTCCGGGAAGCAGAAAACCACCTTGACGTCTGCGGCATTCCAGTCCTTGCGTATTACGTTCCATTCACCGTCCACGTACCGCGCCGGCTTTTCCACCCGGCGCAGGACGTACGCCATCGTATCGTTCATGACAGGAGTTCTCCCACCTTTGTGTGACCACCCCGGTGAAACAGGGCCTCAACCACCCGGCCTTCACTGACGATACCCCGCAGTTCCAGGTCCGGGGAGAGCACCCACACCAGGCAGAAGGTGCCCGGCCTGAGGTGTGCCGCCAGCCGGCGCAGGGGTACGTTTTCCAGGACCGCCAGAGTGCTGGCCCTGAGGACCTTTCCCGCCAGCACCTCCCTGTTTTTGGCGGCCAGGTAGCGCACGTAGAGGTAGGGGACCTGGGCCCGTTCCCTCGTGGCGGCGTAGGCCAGAAAAAGGCCGGTGATCATTATGTCCAGCCCGTTGCGCCCGCAAACGAAACCCGCCACTCCCCCCGCTACCATCAGGAGGCCCCCCACCTGCCCGCTCCGGGTCAGCCACAGACTGGCCCGGAGATAGCCCCGGCGCGTCGCCAGCCAGGCCCGCGCCATGCGACCACCGTCCAGCGGTAGGGCGGGTAGGAGGTTGAAGCCGAGCAGCAGCAGGTTGGTCTGGAGGAAGAAAGAATGCAGCTGCCCCTCCCACAACCCGTGGGCGTATAACCCCAGTCCCAGGCCGAAGAGTGCGAGGTTGGCCGCGGGTCCGGCCAGCGCCACGCGGATCTCCCGACCGGGCTCCAGGAACACCTCGGTGCCCATCCGGACCACGCCGCCGAAGGGCAGGAGCTCGACCTCATAGGCGGGGCAACCCAGGGTCCTTGCCGCCGCCACGTGGGCCAGTTCGTGACACAGCACCAGGCCGAAGGCCACCAGTCCCCGGTCCAGCAGGCCGGCAACAAAATAGAGCCCTAACAGGCCCAGAAACCAAGGATTCAGGTGCACGGATACCCCCCAGAGGCAGCCGAGGCGCAAAATAAACCCCTACCTTTCGAGGCGCAGGAAGGCGAGGGGGTCGACGAGTTTCCCCTTTTTCCGGAACTCGAAATGCAGGCCCCCGCCCGCGACGTCCCCCACGGCCCCGACCCTGGCCAGGGTCTGCCCGGCGGTTACCTCCTGCCCGGGCAGCACTGTGATCTCCTGGAGTTGGGCGTAGAGACTGTAGGTCCCCTCCCCGTGGTCCAGCAACAGGTAGGGCCCCAGGGCCCGGTCGTTCCCCACCCTGGCCACCCTGCCGGGCAACACGGCCCGCACCGGGGTTCCCGCAGGGGCCCCAATGTCGATTCCCGGGTGAAACCGCTCCATGTCGTCCAGGGTGTCCTTGCTCCACCCGAAGGGGCGCAGGACCTTCCCCGAGACCGGAACGGTCAGGTCCTCCTCGCGCCCGGGCGCGAGGGCGGGGGTGGCCCGCCCCACAATGCTCCCCAGAAACGGCAGGTCCACGTTGGCCGCGGTGAGGCCGAGGGCCACGATCCGTTCCACCACCGGCTGGTAATTCCACTCCGTGGTGAGGATGTACCGTAAACCTTCGCGCACCTTTACGCCCGGGGGCGCATCCCAGGCCCGGAGACCGAGGATCACGACCAGCAGCGCGGCCACCACCGCCGCGCGGTAAAGGGTGCGGCGCCGGAATTCCTGCCAGAAGAATGCCTTACGGGGCGGAGGACAGTAGAAAGGGCCCAGATCGGTCCACTTCCGGTCTTCCCCCGACATGCGCAAACCCTCCCCCAACCACGGCTTGTCAGTATAGACTATGGTTGGGGAAGGGTCCCTAGACCTAGAAAATGATTCGTGGCTGGCGCCGGTAGACGTTCAACAGAAGCCCCAGAGCAGCCATGTTGGTCAACATGGCGCTGCCGCCGTAGCTGAACAGAGGTAGGGGAACCCCGGTGACCGGCATGATACCGAGGGTCATACCAATATTAACCAAGATATGAAAAACCAGCATGGAAACGACCCCGGTGGCAACCAGCACACCCATAGTGTCGCGGGCCTGGGCCGCAATGCGTATGCCCCGGTAAAGGAGTATGAAGTAAAGGGTCAACAGGACCAGGGCCCCCGCGAAACCCAGTTCCTCTCCCACCACCGAAAAAATGAAGTCCGTATGCTGTTCCGGTAGAAAATTCAACTGGTTCTGACTGCCGTTGTAGAGTCCCCGCCCCCACGGCCCCCCGGAACCGATGGCGATCTGGGACTGGATTACGTGATAACCCGCCCCCTGCCAATCCTGCCAGGGATCAAGGAAGATCAGCAACCGCGTCACCTGATATTCCTTAAGGGGAATCCAGGTGCCGTAGCGGACGTGGGCCCACAGCATACCTCCGATGAGCACCAGACCGGTCATTACCAGGCCGACCAGGTGCGACGGCCGGGCCCCGGCCATGTAAAGCATGCCCAGCAGGATGGCCGTCAGAACGAGGGCCGTGCCGAGGTCCGGTTGTTTGAGGATGAGGAGCACCGGAGCGGCGGTGAAGGCCACGGGCGGCACCAGGTCGCGCAGGCGCCGTAACTGCCCTTCCCGTTTGGCCAGCAGGCTGGCCAGGGTCACGATCATGATGACCTTGGAGAACTCCGAAGGTTGCACCATAAAGGGCCCCAACGCGAACCAGCGCTGTGCCCCCAGCCTGGTGCTCCCCACCAGCAACACGCCTGCCAGCATTAGGAGATTGAAACCGTAGAGCCATACCGTGTACCGGGATAGGTCGCGGTAATCGAAGGACTGTACGGCCCAGAGAACCACCAGGCCCAGAATGATCCAGAGAACCTGCTTTTTCACGAAACCGAAGGGGTCCTCGCCCTGGGCCGCCGTGGCATGGGTGGCGCTGCTGATGGCCACCAGGCCGAAAAGCACGATTAACAGGGCCGTCACGAGCAGTGTGAGATCGAGATTCTTCAGGTACTTGCGCCCCATGGCTTCTCCCTTCAGGCCGGGTTCTGGGCCACCCTTTTCATGCGTTTCACGGGGATGCTGGCCACCAGGGCCACGGTCTCGTTGGTCTGGTCGAGGTGGATCTCCAGGTTTTCGGTATCGATTTCCATGTACCGGGAGATGACCTTGATGAGGTCGTTCTTCAGCATCTGCAACAGCTGGGGAGAGACACTGGCCCGGTCGTGCACCAGAACGAGGCGCAGCCGCTCCTTGGCAATCTCCTTACTGCCGGTGGTCTCACGACCGAACAGACGTGTCAGGAACTCCAGCACCGCGATACCCCCTTATTTAAAGCCCATCAACCGCCGCAGTTTCTCCACCCACCCGCCTTCGCGGTCCAGGTTCATCAGCGGCACGGCCTCGCCCTTCATGCGCCGGGCGATGTTGCGAAAGGCCTCCCCCGAACGGGAACGCGGATCCTGCACCACGGGTTCGCCCCGATTGGTGGCGACCACCACCTGCTCGTCCTCCGGAACTACCCCCAAGAGCTCGATGGCCAGAATGTCGATGACGTCCTCGATGGACATCATGTCGCCGTACCGCACCATCCTGGGGCGAATGCGGTTGAGGACCAGTTTGGGGTCGCGCAAGTCAAATTCTCCCGCCAAAAGGCCGATGACGCGGTCCGCGTCGCGCACCGCGGCCACCTCCGGCGTGGTGATGACTATGGCCTTCTGGGCCCCGGCCACGGCGTTGCGAAAGCCCTGCTCGATACCGGCGGGAGAATCCACGATCACCCACTCGAATTCCTCTTGCAGCTCCGCGCAAAGCTCACGCATCTGTTCGGGGCTGACCGCGGTCTTGTCTTCGGTCTGGGCGGCCGGCAGCAGGAAAAGGTTGTCGTATCTCTTATCCTTAATCAGGGCCTGGCGCAGGCGGCAGCGCCCGCGGACCACGTCCACCAGGTGGTAGACGATCCTGTTTTCCAGCCCCAGCACCACGTCCAGGTTGCGGAGCCCGATGTCGGCGTCGACCAGCACCACCTTGTGGCCGAACCCGGCCAGGGCCGCGCCGATGTTAGCCGTGGCGGTGGTCTTCCCCACTCCTCCCTTACCGGAGGTAATAACTACGACCTCACCCATAACCCTATCTCCCTCCTACCTCCCAGGCAACCATCCCGGAAAGGCCTCGATGGTTACCACGCCGTCCCGGATCCTGGCCACTTCGGGCTGATCCGGCGCCGTCGTCTCGTCGTCCGGGGGGCGAGTGATGTGCCCCGCGATCCGCAATTGGGTGGGCCGGAGCCTGAAAGCCAGCACTACGGCCTCCTCGTTCCCGTTGGCCCCGGCGTGCACCACCCCGCGCAGGACCCCCATGACGATCACGTTTCCAGCCGCCACCACTTCGGCCCCCGGATTCACGTCGCCCAGGATCACCACGTTGCCGTTGTAGCAAAGGCGCTGGCCGGAACGAAGGGTACGCCGTACCAGGATGGTGTGGTCGTCCACCAGGTGCGCCAGCCCGTGGGACAGTTCCAGTTCCGTGGCCTCGGCTTTCAAGGTTCTCCCTCCGTTTGCCGCGACTCGGGTCTATGAGATTTCTACGCGGTACCGGAGAAAACCTGCCGCAAACCCTGTCACTTCTTGCCTATTCCAGCCCGAAGTAAGCCTTCAAAACCTCCCGCGCCACAGGGGCCGCCACCGCACTGCCGTGTCCGGCGTGCTCCACCACTACCGCCACGGCCACCTGGGGATCGTCGGCCGGGGCGAAGGCTACGAAGAGGGAATGGTCATCTTTTCCGTGTACCTCGGCGGTGCCGGTCTTGCCCGCCACCGGCACCGGGAAACCCCAGAAAATCCCGGCCGCCGTACCCTCCCCCTGCGTCACCAGGGCCATTCCCTCGCGGATGACGGCCAGGGTCTCTGGTCTGATGTTGACCCGGGCCAGCAGCCGCGGGGCAAACTCCTTTATCACCTGCCCGTCCGGCCCCACGATGCGCTGGACCAGGTAGGGCTGCCAGAGGTAGCCGCCGTTGGCAACGGCCGCCACATAGTTGGCCAGTTGGAGGGGAGTGGAAAGATTGTAACCCTGACCAATTGAGGTGTTGAGGGTGTCGTAGGTCTGCCACTGCAGGTCCCAGCTATGGCTGTTATAGCGCGCGAGCACCCGGTCCAATTCCTTTCGCTTCTCCCTTTCCAGCTGGCGGCGCGCCTCGGGGTCCTGTGCCTGGTTCAGCAGGGAGGCGTACCTGGCCTCGATTTCATCCAGTTTGGGCCTGTACTGCCGATCCAGGCTTTTCTTGACCAGGGCGTACTTGTATTCCGGCGTGGGTACCACCCCGCCGATTTCGCCCGGAAGCTCGATGCCTGTGGCCCGATCCAGCCCGAATTCCCGCGCCACCCGGGCTATTTCCTCAATGCCCACGGTCAGGCCGAGCCGCCAGAAATACACGTCGCAGGAAACCTGAAGGGCCCGGCGGAGGTCAACGCGGCCGTGGCCCCCCGGCTTCCAGTCCCGGAAGGTCTGGTTCCCCAGCACGAAATAACCGGGGTCCGGTATGGCGGTCTCCGGGTCGACCTTTTGCGCCTCCAGCCCGGCGGCCGCCACCACCATCTTGAAGACCGACCCGGGCGGATAGCTCGCGGCAATGGCCCTGTTGAGCATCAGGCGGTCGGCACTGCTGAACAGCTCCCGGGCCTGTCTCTCCGAAAGGTAGCTGGTGAAGACCGCCGGATCGTAGGTGGGATAGCTGGCCATGGCGATGATGCCTCCGGTGCGCACGTCCTCCACCACCACCGCGCCGCCCCGCGCGTCCCGGCGTCCGGCCCGGCGGGCCGCCTTCACGGCCTCGGCCAGCGCGCGTTCCGCGGCCTCCTGTACCCGCACGTCGACCGTCAGTACCAGGTTGTTGCCGGGCTGCGGCGGACGCCGGCCCAGGTCCCGCACCGGGCGGGCCAGGGCGTCCACCTCCACCTCGCGCGCTCCGTCCTTGCCACGGAGGTACTCCTCAAAGGTCTTTTCCAGGCCGTCCTTGCCGAAAAGGTCCCCCGGGCGGTAGCCTTTCTCCCGGTTGGCCGCCAGTTCCGGCCCGCTGATTTCCCTCACGTACCCGAGCACGTGGGCCAAAAGAGTGCCGTGGGGGTATTCCCGTACCGGCTCGGCGTCGATGACCACCCCCGGCAGTTCTTCCCGGCGCTCTTCGATGCGCGTCACCACCTCCATGGGCACGCCTCGGGCGACCTTAACGGGTTCGAAAAGCCTTAAAGCCCGCTCGGTGATCTTGGCCTCTATCTCGGCCGGACTCTGGCCCAGGATGACGGCCAGCCCTTCCGCGACGGCCCGCAGGTCGCTCTGCCCGAGATATACCAGGGAGACCGTGTACACCGGACGGTTCCCGACCAGCTTTTGCCCCTGGCGGTCGAAGATCTCGCCCCGCGGCGCCACGATGGGGATGAGGCGCACCCGGTTTTCCCGCGCCAGGGTCTGGAAGCGCTCGGTCTCCAAAAGCTGGAGCTGGGCCAGCCGGCCGACCAGAACCGCGAAAACCAGCCCCACCAGTACCAACAAAACGCGGCTGCGCTGTTCGACGGCCTTAACGCGGCTGCGCTGTTCGACGGCCTTACGTACCATAGACTCCCCCTCTACCGCGGAACCACGGAACGACGTCTGTCAAGCTGCTGGAGCAACCGGTGGTAAGGGTTGTATCCGAGGAGGGTGAGGGCCGCGTTGTATACGCACGCGGGCACCACAATGTGGACGAAGACGAACCCGAAGGGCACGGCCACCCCCAGGTAACGCAGCCCCAGAAAGAAGAGCAATTCATGAAAAAGGGTGGCCAGGGCCGCCACCGGCACCGCGAGATGGGGCCCCTCCCGGTAGAGCTTCCCCTCCAGCGCGCCCACGGCCAGACCCACGGCCCCCTTGGCCACCGCGTTCAAACCCAGATAATAGCCCGTGTAAAGGTCGTGGGCCAGGCCGCTCAGCAGTCCCAGAGCGGCGCCCTGCCGCGGCCCGCGCAGGTATGCGTGGCAGACCGTGAGTATCAGGAGCAGGTCGGGCTTGACACCGGCCACGCGCAGGAAATTGAGGCCGGTCCCCTCCAGGATCAGCGCCGCACCCACCACCACGACCCACAAGAGCTTTGCCAAAAAGGCCCACCCCGTCCTTCCTGCGGGACGGGACCGGGTCCCCCTGCCCGGAGTCTACGGTCCCGTACCCAGCAGAACGGCGACTTCTTCCAACCGGTTCAGTTGCGCGAAGGGCCGGACCACAACCACCTGGAACAGGCCGCTCCCCTCCGGACGGACCTCGGCCACGGTGCCGACGGGAATGCCCTTGGGGAAAAGCCCACCCAGACCGGACGTGATCACCGTTTGCCCGGCCTCCACAGGCGCGTCCTTGGGAATGTATAGCATCCGCAAAAGTCCTAATCCCCCGGCCAGACCCTCGACCACCCCGGGAATCCGGGTTTCCTGGATCAGCCCCCCCACGCTGCTCCGGGGATCGGTGATCAACAGCACGTCGGAGGTATGACGGCGCACCACCACCACGCGGCCCACCAGTCCGTCGGGTGTCACCACGGTCATGTTGCGGCCCAAGCCGTCGGCCGACCCCCGGTCGATGGTCACGGTGCCGAACCAGTTCCCGGGATCGCGCGCGATGACCCGGGCCACCACCAGATTGCCTCGTGCCGGACCGGCGTCGCGGTACTGCAAAAGCCGTTTCAGACGCTCATTTTCCAGGCGGTACTCGGTCAAAGCCGCCACTTCGGCCCTCAGCCGGCCCACTTCGGCCCTCAGTTCCTCGTTTTCCCGGGCCAGACTCCGCCAGGACAACAAAAAGTAGGTCTTCTGACTGACAAACCGACCTACTTCCGTAAGGCCGCCTTTGATGGGCCCCAGTAATTCGTGTACCAGGCCCGTGATGGGGTCACCGAGGGGCGCCGCCGTGACCCTCATAACGTAAAGGGCCAGCCCGAGGATCGCCAGGGCGAGGGCGATGCTCCGGAGGTAAAAGTAACGCGCGGGGCCCAAAAGCACCCTCCTCAAGCCAACCTCTTCGGCTGGATCAGTACGCGCTGCAGGACATCTATGTTTTCCAGCACCTTGCCGGTACCGTAGGCCACCGAGAGCAAAGGTTCTTCGGTAATGTGCACCGGCATGCCCGTCTGCTCGCTCACCAGGCGGTCGATGCCCCGCAACAGGGAACCGCCGCCGGTCATGACGATCCCCCGGTCCATGATGTCCGCGGCCAGTTCGGGTGGTGTCTTTTCCAAAGTAAGCTTGATGGCTTCCAGGATCCTCTGGACCGGCTCCTGGAGGGCCTGGTACACCTCGGCGGAGGTAATCTCGACGGTTTTGGGGAGCCCCGTCAGGAGGTCCCGGCCCCGCACCGCGTAAACCTCCACGTGGTTGGGTGGGCAGGCCGTGCCGATCTCGATCTTGATCTCCTCCGCGGTGCGCTCCCCGATCATCAGGTTGTAGTTGCGCTTGATGTGCTGGACGATGGCCTCATCCATTTCGTCGCCCGCAATGCGAATGGAACTGCTGGTGACGATCCCCCCCAGGGAAATGACCGCCACCTCGGTGGTGCCCCCACCGATGTCCACCACCATGTTGCCCGTGGGCTCGTGGACCGGCAGTCCGGCCCCGATGGCCGCGGCCATGGGTTCCTCGATCAGGTAGGCCTCCCGGGCCCCGGCCTGCAGCGCCGCCTCCCGCACGGCGCGCTCCTCCACCGGCGTGGCTCCCGAAGGCACGCTGATCACCACGCGCGGGCGCACCAGGAAGGTGCGGCCCCGCAGGGCCTTGTAGATGAAGTACTTGATCATGCTCTGGGTGGTGTCGAAGTCGGCAATCACGCCGTCCTTCATGGGCCGGATGGCCACGATGTTGCCCGGGGTGCGGCCGATCATCTGCTTGGCCTCCTCGCCCACCGCCAGCACCTGGCCCGTGTCGCGCTGGATGGCCACCACCGAAGGCTCCCGCAGCACGATGCCGCGGCCCCTTATATAGACCAGGGAGTTCGCCGTTCCCAGGTCTATGCCCAGGTCCCGGGAGAAAATACCGAACGGCAAACGCATGTCACATCAGTCCTTCGGCCTTGAGACTCACGTACTTATTATCTCCGATGACCACGTGGTCCAGGACCTCGATCCCCAGGATGCGGCCCGCTTCCCTGAGCCTGGCGGTCAGTTCCACGTCCTCGCGGCTGGGCGTGGGGTCCCCGCTGGGGTGATTGTGAACCAGAATGACTGCCGCGGCGCTGCGGCGAACCGCGGTCTTGAACAGTTCCCGCGGGTGCACGGTACTTGAATTCAGGGTGCCGATGGCCACGGTCTCGCGGTGCAATACGTGATTCTTGGTGTTCAACAGCAATACACAAAAGTGCTCCCGGTCCAGGTGGCGAAGTTCGTGCATCATCAGGGCCGCCACGTCCTGAGGCGACTTTATGGCCGGCCCGTTCAGACCGCTGAGGATGGCTCCCCGGCGGCCGAGTTCCAGGGCCGCCTTGACCTGGGCGGCCTTGGCCACGCCCATCCCGTGCACCCGGCCCAGCTCCTGGGCGCTCACTTCCAGCAGGCCCCGCAGGCCCCCGAACTGGCTCAATAATCCCAGCGCCAGGTCCAGGGCCGAAACCCGGCTCGTCCCGCTGCGCAGCACAATGGCCAGCAGCTCCACCTCCGACAGGCTCTCCGGCCCCTCGCGCAGCAGGCGCTCCCGGGGCCGCAGGTAAACGGGCAGTTCCTTGATGGTCACCCGGTAGGTCAATTTAAATCACCTGTATACCAAATTCTTCTAGAAGGCCCGCCAGACGCGCCAGGGGCAAACCCACCACGTTGAAGTAACACCCGCGAATGCCAGCCACGAAGGCCGCGGCCCGTCCCTGAATGGCGTAAGCCCCCGCCTTGTCCAGGGGCTCGCCGGTGGCCACGTAGCGCCGGATCTGGTCCGCGTCGAGGGGCTTGAAGGCCACCTCCGTGCGCTCGTGGGTAACCAGGGCCCGTCCCTCCCCCGCGGCCACCACGGCCACTCCGGTGAACACCTCGTGCCACCGGCCCTGAAGCAGCGCGAGCATGGCCTCGGCCTCGGCCGCGTCGGCCGGTTTGCCCAGCACCCGCCCCTCCACCACCACCACCGTATCCGCACCTATCACCAGGCCCTCGGGTACCCGCGCCGCCACGTCGCGCGCCTTGAGCTCCGCCAGCCTCTCCACCCCCACCCCGGGCGCCAGTTCGGCCGGCAGTTCCTCGCTCACCCGGCTCGGAACCGTCCGGAAGGACAGGCCCAGCTGGCGCAACAGCGCCCGGCGGCGCGGCGAAGCCGATGCGAGAACAATGGGCGTTACAGGAGGCTTTACCCGTGCCGTCATAGCCAGCGGTAAAGGAGGTATCCCAGCAGCAACCCCACCAGGGTCAGGGGCCCCAGGGTCACCGACAACCCGAAGGTCAGGACCAGAAAATGCAGGTCCAAGGTGGAGGGCCGCAGCCCCACCACCGGTGCCGCCTTGAAAAAGGGTACTACCGGCGCCAGCAGACTGCCGGCCGCGCTACCGGCGACTCCCCCTACCACCAAAAGCAGAACCAGCACCCACGGGCTGTGGTGGCTTCTGTGGATCTTGGCCATAACACGCCTCCGCGTACGGTTTTCACGCTACCAGTTTATCACCCCGGCCCGCACCTGACAAGGGAGGGAGAAATCTGGTTTCGCTACCGCCAGCCGCCCACGATCACGGCCAGGACGAAAAGGGGGTAGAGGGTGGCCCCCAGCAGCACCAGCAACCAGCCGGATAAAACGCCGCGCCGTATGAGGGCCGCGTAGGCCAGCCCGCAGGACAAAAGGGCCAGTCCGGCGCTCATAAGCCCCGCGGGCGTCAACTGCCAGGGGGTGTACGCGATACCCAGGGCCGGAAGCAGGGAACTTTGAAGGACCATGGCGCCGGTGATGTTGGCCAAGGCCAGAGTGTCCTTTTTCTGGGCCATCCAGAGGACGCTGTTGACAAGTTCGGGCATCTCGGTGGCCACCGGCGCTACGAGCAGGGAAAAGGCGAATACCGGCAACCCGAGATTCTGGGCTACGTGGCCGATGACCCTTACGAAAAGCTGGGCGCCGAGGAAAACGAGCGCGAAGGAGACCAGGACCTGACCCACCACCGGAAACCAGCCGGGTACGGCCATGCGCCGGGCAAATACGAGCGGTTCGAGCCTCCTCAAAACCGGCTCCCCCCTGTGGGCCAGCGTCCGGGCCAGGAAAAGGCCGTAGGCCGCCAGCAGCAAGAGGGCCACCATCCGGTGCCAGGAGGCGGGCGTGAAGGTGGCCCCCACGGCCGCGCTGTAAACCACCAGAAAAAACCCCAGGTCGCGACGCGCCGCCACCTGGTCCGGGGCACAGTAGGGCTGGCGCCGGAACCAGCACGCCAGGCTGCTCAGTCCCACCAGGAAAAAACCGGCCGTGCTCAGCATAAAGGGTGCGCCCAGAATGGCCCCCACGCCGATGGCGTGCGAGGTCTCGCCCAGGCCAAAAAGAATGGCGACGACCGGGATCATGCTTTCCGGTAACGCCGTACCCAGTGCCGCCAGAATGCTGCCCACCGCGTTATCGCCCCAGCCCAGCTTTCTTCCCAGCCATTCCACGCCGTTGGTGAAAAGCTTGGCGCCGACCAGGACCAGGGCCAGGCTGGCCACCAGCAATGCCAGATCCTCCATGCCTCCACCCCGTCAGAGACCGCGGGAAGCGCGAAAGGAGAGATTAAAGGTAAGAATCTCCAGTTTGACGGACAGGTCCACGTTGCGGACCACCACGTGCTCGGGAACGTCGAGTACCACGGCCCCGAAGGTCAGCAGCGCCTCCACGCCGTTCTGAATCAAAAGGTCCGCCACCTCCTGGGCCGCCTCCGCCGGGACCGCCAGGACCCCGATCTTCACCGCGTGGCGCGCCACGATTTCCGGTAGCTTCTCCAGGGGATAGACCTCGAGGTCCTGAATCCGCTTGCCGATCTTAGTTAAATCATTATCGAAGACGCCCACGATATAGAACCCGCGGTCGCGAAAACCCTTGTAGGTGCTCAGGGCCGTGCCGAGGTTGCCGGCCCCCACCACCACCACGGTCCACGGGCGTGTCAAACCGAGTATCTTCAGGGTGTAGCGCAGCAGGTCCTTTACGTTGTATCCTACACCGCGGGTCCCGAACTCACCGAAGTAGGCCAGGTCCTTGCGCACCTGGGCGGGGCTGACCCCTACTCCCTCGGCAATTTCCCCCGACGAAATGGTAACCACACCCTGCCGATCCATACGTTCTAAAAAGCGCGAATAAACCGATAATCTCGTGATAGTTGCCTCGGGAATCTTCGGTGCTTTCACCCGGGTCGCCTCCCCAAGTCCAGAAAATTGCAGCCCTGCCCCCTTGCGGGCCGAATCTTTGTTTTGAGCGCTGAAGGACTTTGTCCTATTAAGTACGCCGTTAATTTAGCCATTCCTCCTGCTAGTGAAAAAAATATTTAAGTCAGGAGGCGTTCCAGAAACCAGTTAACGGGGCGAAAGAGGGCCTCCGTAATTCTGGCGGGGTTGGGCAGGGACCAGTGCAGGGCCAAACCTAAACTGTAGACCATGGCCACGGCCAGCAATACCAGGAAAGCCGCCAGTTCGCGGTACATCCGGCGCCGCACCAGGCCGGGTACCTCCATTAGTAGGATTACCCCAAAAAGCAGTACCAGTAACGGGATCTGCAATGCTCCAACCCCCTCGGCCTCACCTGGGTTCCAGGGGTACGTTGATCAGACCGGTACGCCTCAAGCGGGCCTCGACCCGTACGTCGACCGCAAGTTTGGGCCACACGTCCTCCCATTGTTCCTTGACCTGATGCCAGTGCCCGGGCATTTTGCGGTGCAGGGTGGCCCCGAAACCGAACACGTCGGCCCGCATGGTTTTGGCCCTCGTCAGGGCGGCCTCCACTTCCTTGGCGATCTCGGCCGCCTGATAGGCCGACAGAACCTCCAGGGTCTCGGGCTTGCGCAGGTCCATCCGGCAGTGGCTCTCCGTAATATTGCCCTCGGTGCGGATCTCCACCACAAACCCCAGGGGCCCGTTTTGCGCCCGTGGCTCAATGCGCGCCCGCGACCTGAGGATTTCTACCGTGATCTTCTCTTGTTCACCGCAGGGCACGGTCATGCTGCCGCCCCGCACCTCGCCGCGGACCCACAAGAGCCCCCTGGTCTCCCTTTCGTCCAGGGCCCCGACCATCCGGTCCCCCAAAAAGACCGCCGCACCGCTCAACCTGATGTTGACCGGCGGTTCGGCCCCGAATTCTTCCATCCCCCGGTTACCCTCCCTTCTTGCGGCTTCCTGCCCGCCCCCCGGCCGCGTTGGCACCACCACGGCCAAGGCGGTAAAGGGCTGCTGGCCCTCTTCCTCCAGCATTTCCACGAAATCGCCGAGCCGCTGCGGCGCAGTCTGCGAGGAGAGGCTCCGCTCGCGGATCATTCCCACCAGCCGCTGGGCCGGTATAAGCTCCAGGGGACTCGGCGCCGTAAGCACTTCGTGGACCTGTCCCGGTTTTGTAATGAGTACCCAGACGTGGCGCCGGATCTGGGTACTGCGGTCGAAGAAATCCAGCACCTCGCGCAGCCTTTCGCGGGCCACCCCTTCGTCGATCAGGATGACCTGGTTGTGGGCGTAAAACAGCCTCCGGGGAGCCTCCATGCTCAGGCGGCGCATGGCCTCGAAAACGGTACTGCCCGGGGCGCTGTAATGGCGGTAGGGCCTGGTAATCATGCCGCCACCGCCCATGCCCCCCATACCCCCGCCGGCCAGGGCCCGGGGTATGACCACCTGAACGTGCACCTCCAGCTGATCCCCTTGCCCCTTGTCCACGGCCGTGGCCAGCACAATTCCCAACTGTTCCACTTCCCGCTGGTCCCAGCAACCGGCGGGAAGGGTTAGGAAAACAAAAAGCAAAGCGGCAAAGGCGACCCGGCGCCACATTCGGCCGCCTCCTCTGCCCTAACCGTCCCGTCCGGGGTAGGGCTTCAGGCCCCGCGCCACCCGGTAGCGGTTGGCGGGAGCGAGCTGTGCGGGCCGGGCCCGCAAAGCCCACACCGGAGCCCGCACCACCACGTCCTTCCAGTCCGCCGGTTTTGCAGGCGCCAGCGGTGCCAGATAGGGCATGCCGAAGGACCGCAAGCCCGCCATATGGATGAGAATGGCCAGGACCCCGGCCATGACCCCGAAGAGCCCGAGGGAGCCGGCGAGCAGCATCATGGGAAAACGCAGCAACCGCGCTGTGATGGCCAGGTCGTAAATGGGGGCCATGAAGGAAGCGATGCCGGTGATGGCCACCACGATGACCATCAGCGGGGAAACCAGCCCCGCCGTGACGGCCGCCTGGCCTATGACCAGGGCCCCCACGATGCTGACGGCCTGGCCCACCGGGCGGGGCAACCGGATACCGGCTTCGCGCAGGGCCTCGAAGGAAATCTCCATGAGCAGAGCCTCCACCAGGGCCGGAAAGGGTACGCCCTCGCGCGCCGCGGCGATGCTCATCAGCAGTCTGGTAGGCAGCATCTCCTGGTGGAAGGTGGTAACCGCGATGTAGGCCGAGGGCAGTAGCAGCGAAGCGGCAAAGGCCAGGTAACGCATGGCGCGCAGGGCCGTGCCCAGGAAATAGCGCTGGTAGTAATCCTCCGCCGCGTGGAGCATGACCACGAACTCTGTGGGCGCGATCAGGGCAAAGGGTGTCCCGTTGGTGAGTACGGCCACCCTCCCCTCGAGTAACGCGGCCGCCACCTTGTCCGGGCGCTCGGTGGCCAGCACCTGGGGAAAGGGAGAGAAGGGGTTATCCTCTATGAGTTCCTCCACGTAGGCACTCTCCAGCACGCCGTCGATGTCGATGCGATTCAGGCGGCGCCGCACCTCCCCCACTAATTCCCGGGAGGCCAAGCCTCGCAGGTAGAGCAAAGCCACGGCGGTGCGGCTGATGCGGCCCAGACTTATTTCTTCCACAACGAGGTTGGGACTGTGGATGCGCCGCCGCAGGAGGCTGAGGTTCACCCGGAGGTTCTCCGTGAAGCCTTCCCGCGGGCCCCGAACCACGGCCTCGGAGGCCGGCTCGCCGATGGCCCGGGAAGGGTAGCCCTCGGCGGAAACGACGAGGCCCAGGTGCTCCCCGTCCACCAGCAGCACCGCGTCCCCGGCCAGCACTCCCGCGACGACGTCCTGCACGTTGCGGCACTCCCGGATCTTCCCCGCCGGCACCCGGTCGCGCAAAGCGTCCAGCGTGGGGCGTAAGGTAGATCCCGGCCACTCCACGATCAGGTTGCGCAGCAGGACCTCGTTGAGAAAGGCCTTATCCACCATGCCGTCGATGGCCGCCACGGCCGCGGGCCAGGAACCGCCGATGCGGAAGGCCCGCGTGACCAGGTCGTGGCAATCTCCCAGCACGGCCCGCAGGGCGCGGAGGTTCGCTTCCAGGTCGCGCGAGAGCCGGGTCGCGGCCAGTTCCCGGTCCCAGTAGGGCTCCTGGCACACGATATGCTTCAGGGGCACCTTCCCCCGGCGCTTCAGCGGCCTGGCCAGTTTTCTAAACAGCAGGTGCCACATGGGCATCCCGTTCCCAGAACAGGCTTATCCCGGTATCTGCTATTATGGGCAGAAAAAAAGAAACTATGCCGGCTTCTACCGGCATAGCCCGGGCCTGGGGAGCCGGGCATAAAACGCGGAGGCTGGCGGACCTGCCGGGACATGGCCTGCAGCGTACTTCGGCCGGCGGCCCGGAGGAAGGCCGGCGCTTGCCGGTCGGCACGGCTTTCCCGCACCGGAACGTGCGCCAGCGGCCCTGTACGCGTACAACCGTCTGATCTGCCTGAACGAGGTGGGAGGGAACCCTGGCGGCCAGGGGGTATCGGTGGCGGAGTTTCACCGCTTTAACGAAACGAGACTGCCGGATCGTCGGGCCTGTCCTGTGCCGGGCACCGCCGGCGGTCAGCGGTCCTTTGTGGCCGGTGCGCGGTTTTTAAGGAACCTTTCCCGCACCTCGCCAACCGTATAAAGGGAACCCGTGACTACCACCGCGTCCCGCGGGCCCGCCATTTCCAGGGCCCGGCCCACGGCCCGCCACGGATCTTCGACGACCTCGACTGCGGGGCAGTAGGGCCTTACCGCCTCGGCCAGCTCGGCCCACGCCCCGGCCCGCGGACTGTTGGGCCGCGTAACCACCACGGCGCGCGCCGCGGGGGCCAGCTCTTGAGCCACCTTTTCCCGCTCCTTCTCGCCCAGCATCCCGATGACGAAAATGACGTCCCGTTCCGGGAGGTATTGCCCCAGCGCTTCCCGCAGGAACCGGGCCCCCTCGTGGTTGTGAGCCCCGTCCAGGATGACCAGTGGTTCCCGGGAGACCACCTCGAACCGCCCGGGCCAGGAGGTGCGCGCCAGCCCTTCCCGGATGGCCCGCTCCGTGACCGCGGCGTGCCCGTCCATCGCCAGGAGTTCCGCGGCCGCCACGGCGGCCGCGGCGTTGGCCAGCTGGTGCCGCCCCACGAGGGGGAGGCGAAGCTCCTCATAGTGACCGCGCAGTCCCGTCAGGTCGAAGATCTGGCCCTCCAGGGAAAAGGATACCGGCCGCCAGGTCACGTCCCGGCCCAGCAAGTACAAAGGCGCCTCCTTTTCGCGGGCCACGCCCGCGATGACTTCCAGGGCGGCGCCTTGGGCGCCGGTCACCACCGGCACACCCTCCTTGATGATACCGGCCTTGACGCGGGCGATCTCCACGACGGTGGGGCCCAGGTACTCCATGTGGTCAAGGGACACGTTGGTTATCACTGCCACGAGCGGCCGCACCACATTGGTGGAGTCGATGGCCCCGCCCATCCCCACCTCCAGGACCAGGAAGTCCACCCCTTCCTCCAGGAAATAAAGAAAGGCTATGGCCGTGCAGACCTCGAACTCGGTGGGGTGCTCCCAGCCCTCCCGCACCATGGCCTCGAGCTCGGGGCGCAGGGCCCAGATTAGGTCGGCCAGGCGCCCTTCCCCAATGGCCTCCCCGTTGACGACGTAACGTTCGGTGTAAGAAATCAGGTGGGGCGAGGTAAAGGCGCCCACCCGGTAGCCGGCGGCCTGGAGGATGGCCGCCACCATGGCCGTGGTGGAACCCTTACCGTTGGTGCCCCCGATGTGAATCACGCGCAGCCGGCGGTGCGGGTCGCCAAGCCGCCGCAACAATTCTGTGATCCGCCCCAGCCCCAGGTTCACGCCGAAGCGGCACAATCCCTGTAAGTATTTCAGGGCGGCATCGTAGCCCATGGTCCCTATGGTTCACCCTCCCCGGCCCCTACGGCTGCCAGATGTTTTTTGAGCGCGGCCTCCTGGGCCACAAGTTCGGCCTCCCGGGCCCGCTCCTTGGCCACCACCTCGGTGGGGGCCTTATTGACAAAGGCCTCGCTGTCGAGCTTAGCCCGCACCCGGTCCAGTTCCCGGCGCACGTGGGCCAGTTCCTTTTCCAGGCGCGCCCTTTCCCTGGCCAGGTCGATCAGGCCCGCCAGAGGCAGAAAAATCTCCATGTCGCGCACCACCGCGTGGGCGGCCTGCTCGGCCCGGAAGGGGGGTGCCATCACCTCCGGCACGGTGTTCGCCAGCACCGCCACGTACTCGGTTACTTCCGCCAGTTCGACCCGCCTTTCTTCGCGGGGTACGACAACCAGAGCGCGGGCCCTGGCGCCGCGGGGCACGTTCATGGCGGCCCGCAGGCTCCGGATGGCTTTCGTGAGATCCATCACCAGGGCCATGCGCCCTTCGGCGTCCGGGTCCCGCCACTCCGGCCTTGCTGCCGGCCAGGAGGCGCGCATGATGGTTTCACCCCGCCCGGGCAGCTGCTGCCAGATCTCCTCGGTGATATGGGGCATGAAGGGGTGCAGCAGTTCCGCCGCGGTGCGCAGCACCGTAACCAGCACGTGCTGGGCCGTGGCCCGGCGTTCGGCGTCGGAGCCGTAGAGCCGGGGTTTGGCCAGTTCGATGTACCAGTCGCAGAATTCGTCCCACACGAAGTCGTAGACGGCCCGGGCCGCCTCGCCCAGCTCGTAGGCCTCCAGGCCCGCGGTGGTGCGCGCCACGGTCTCGGCCAGGCGGCTCAAGATCCACCGGTCCGCCAGTTCGCCGGTCCCGCACGCGCCGTCGGGCCGGTACCCTTCCAGATTCATGAGCACGAAGCGGGCCGCGTTCCAGAGCTTGTTGGCAAAGTTCCGGGCCCCCTCCAGGCGCTCGAAGTGGAACCGCAGGTCGTATCCCGGGGTGTTGCCGGTAACCAGCATGAAGCGCAGGGCGTCGGCCCCGTGGCTCTCGACGACCTCCATGGGGTCCACGCCGTTGCCCAGGGACTTGCTCATCTTACGGCCCAAGGCGTCCAGCACCAGGCCGTGAACGAAGACCTCGTGGAAGGGTACGTCATCCATGAACTTGAGGCCCATGAAGATCATACGGGCCACCCAGAAAAAGATGATGTCCCGCCCCGTGACCAGTACCGTAGTCGGGTAAAACCGGCGCAGGTCCGCCGTGGCCTCGGGCCAGCCCAGGGTGGAAAAGGGCCACAGGGCCGAGGAGAACCAGGTGTCCAACACGTCCGGGTCTTGCTCGAGTTCCCGGTGGCCGCAAGACCCGCAAACCGTCACAGGTGACCGGGCCGCGTGGGGGCTGCCGCACCTGACGCAGTACCAGACCGGGATGCGGTGGCCCCACCACAACTGGCGGGAAATGCACCAGTCTCGGATGTTCTCCAGCCAGTCCAGGTAGATCTTGGTGAAGCGCTCGGGAACGAAACGTACCCGGCCCTCGTGAGCGGCCCGAATGGCCGGTTCGGCCAGGGGCTTCATGCGCACGAACCACTGGCGCGAAACCATGGGCTCGATGACCGTGTGGCACCGATAACAGTGGCCCACCGCGTGGCTGTAATCCTCCACCCGTACCAGGAGGCCGCGGGCCCGTAGATCCCGAACCACCTCCTTGCGGCACTCCCAACGGTCAAGACCGCGGTAGCGGCCGGCCTCCTCGCTCATGGCCGCGTCCGGCCCGATGACCTGCACCCGGGGCAGGCCGTGGCGCCGGGCCACCTCGAAGTCGGCCGGGTCGTGGGCCGGCGTGATCTTGACCGCCCCGGTACCGAAGTCGGGGTCCACGTAATCGTCCGCTATTACCGGTATCTCCCGCTCCACCAGGGGCAGAATCACGGTGCGGCCCACCAGGTCCCGGTAGCGCGGGTCCCGGGGGTGTACCGCCACCGCCGTATCCCCCAGCATGGTCTCGGGCCGCGTGGTGGCCACCACAATCCCGCCCTCGCCATCCCGCAGGGGGTAGCGGATGTAATAAAGCTGTCCCGGGACTTCCTCGTGCTCCACCTCGATGTCGGAGATGACGGTGTGGCAACGCGGGCACCAGTTCACGATGTAGAAGTCCCGGTAGATGAGGCCCTCCTCGTACAGCCGGACGAAGACCTCCACCACCGCCGCGGAGCACCCCGGGTCCATGGTGAAACGCTCGCGGCCCCAATCACAGGAAGCCCCGAGCCGCCGGAGCTGAGTCGTAATGCGGTGGCCGTACCGCTCTTTCCACGCCCAGGTGCGTTCCAGAAAGGCCTCCCGGCCCAGGTCGTGCCTGGTCAGGCCCTCGCGGGCCAGTTGCTCCTCGACCCGGGCCTGGGTGGCGATGCCCGCGTGGTCCGTGCCCGGGAGCCACAACACGTCATAGCCCTGCATCCGCCGCCACCTGATGAGCACGTCCTGCAAGGTATTGTTAAGGGCGTGGCCCATGTGCAGTTCCCCGGTCACGTTGGGCGGCGGCATGACGATGCAGTAGGCGGTCCCCCGAGCCTCTGCCGGTGGCCCGAAGTACCCGCGCTCCTCCCAGTACCGGTACCACTTTTCCTCGACCGGTTGCGGATCGTAAACCGGAGCCAGCGCCATTAAACCTATCCTCCTTGTTCGCGCACGCTACGCAGGTTATAAAGAAACCTCCCCTTGCGGAGAGGGACCACACCATCCCACCTCGAAGTATCGCTAATAGTCTAATGAATTTTCGTACGGCTGTCAACGCAACCCCGCTCCCTTCATAGGATCGAACCGGGGTGGTTCCCTTTGCGCCGCCGCATCGTCGCCTTCGGGGGTATCGCGGTTTTGGCGGCCCTGCTGGCCGCCGGCGCCGTCCGGCTGGCCTTCCGGCCGCAACCGGTTCCCCTTTACATCTCCGCGGACGCGCCGCGTCCCGAGTTCCTGCCGGTTTACCTGGCCGACCACCTGGGCTACTTCCGGGACGAAAATCTGGCCCCCCGCTTCGTCTCCGGCCCGGACGTGCCGCCGGACGCCGCGCGGGTGATACTCCTCGATCTTGCCAGTTTTCTTTTCCGCACCGTCGGGGAAGCGCGGGAAGGGGTGGTCATCGGCTTACTGAGCGCCCGGCCCGCCCTCTACCTCCTGTCGACCGCACCGCAACCCGCCTTCGGTTATGCCCAGCTGAAGGGCGCCACGGTCCTCACCGACGAACTCCTCACCGCCTCGGAAACCCACTTCGCCTGCGCCCTGAAGGTCCACGGGCTATACCTCTTTCGCGACATCACTCCCATCACCAATCTGCCGCCGGAACTGCACGCCGGGGCCCTGGAGGCCGGCATCGCCGGGTACCTGGTGGCCGCCGAACCCCGGGCCACCCTGCTGGCCGTCAGGGGTCGCCTCCACATCGTGGCCTCCGTGGGAAACACTCTCGGCGATTTCCCGGGCGCGGTGGCGGTGGCGCCGCGCCAATGCCTTGCCGGCCAGAGGGAGTCCCTGGCGGCCTTCACCCGGGCCCTTTACCGGGCCCAGCTATACCTCCGTCATTACGGGCCCGCCGATGCGGTGCCCGCCCTGGCGCGCTTTTTCCCGGACCTGGACCCTGAATTAGTTCTTGCCCTCGTGGCACGCCTCTACAATGACGGAATCTGGGCGCCGGCACCGGTCCTGACCGAGGAAGCCCTTAACCGGGTCGCCGGCGATCTGGCTGGCTTACGCCGCCTGCAGCACAGGGTAAGCTGCGCCGAGCTCGTGGACCCTACCTTAGCCCTTGACGCCCTGGAGCGCATACGCAAACCACCCAAAAAGGCCGGCAAACAGAAGATGACAAGGCCGTAATCTGTGCTATACTGGAAACGATAGGGGCATACGGGGGGCCGCAACACGGTCCCGCCTTCCGCCCGGTGAGAGGAGTGGGTGATTTGCGTCTCATACCCGTCTTTATCGCCCTCGTCGCCGGCCTGATTCTGGGTGTACTGGTGGCGCCCCTGTTCGGGATGCGCGGCGACATGGCCGGTTTCATGGCCTCGCCCCAAAACCGCAACGCCCTCGTTTCCATAATGAGTGCGCCCCAGATGCGCTCGGCCATGGTCGAAATCATGGCTTCCCCGCAAATGACGGAGGCCATGGTGGACCTCATGGCTTCCCCCCAGATGCGGCAAACCATGACCGAGGTCATGAGGTCTCCCCGCACCAGGGAAACCATGACCCGGGTGATGGCCGACCCCCAGACGCGCCAGGCGATGGTGGCCATCATGTCCGACCAGGCCATGCGCGAGGCCATGCTGGCCATCATGGCGGACCCGGCCATGCGTACCACCTGGCAGGCCATGGCCCGGGACCCCGGCCTGCGGCAACTGATGCTGGAAATACTCCGGCAACAATCCGGCAGGTGACAAAGGAACAGGGCACCGGCCGCTATCTCCCGGTGCCCTGCCCGTTTACTTGCGCACTTCGAAGGTCCCGCAGCAGGTACCGTCCTGGGTGGCCACCTTTTCGTCACCGCTGGAGCGCACCTCAATGGCACTGGCCCGGCAGGCTCCGTTGCGGTTGTGGACACATTCCTCGACCCGGCACCTTACGCCCGACGGCAACTCCGACGCACCTCCCGACCACGGGCTACCGTCGCGGTACGGCCTCAGGGGTACCTCGCGTTGGATGCGCGACCGCACCCGAACGCCGTGCGCGACGCCATCAAGATTTAGTCTGCGCCGGAGGCGAAAAAACCATGCGCCCGCACCACACAAGCAACCCCTGTCCGGCCTCCGGGTGCCACAGTGGGCCTACGACGGTATGCGGGTGCCCGGCTCTTCGGGGAGCGGGCAGTAGGCGGGCATCTGCACCGGCACCGGCGGCACCGGGGGTACGGCGGACAGTTCTTCGGGGGCCAGTTCCCTTTCCCGTAAGGCGAAGGCCAGGACCTGGTCCATGTGATCCACAAACAGAAATTCAATCTTGCCCTTCACGTTGCGCGGTATTTCCTCCAGATCTTTTTTGTTCTCGGTGGGCAGAATGACCTTCTTGATCCCGGCCCGGTGGGCGGCCAGGACCTTTTCCTTGATCCCGCCTACGGGAAGCACGCGACCGCGCAGGGTGATCTCCCCGGTCATGGCCACCTCGTGGCGCACCTTGCGGCCGGCGAGGGCCGAGGCCAGGGCCGTGGCCATGGCGATGCCGGCCGACGGACCGTCCTTGGGGATGGCCCCTTCCGGAATGTGGATGTGGATGTCCCACCGCTCGTGAAAGTCCTCCGGAATACCCAGCTGACGCGCCCGGCTCCTCACGTAGGAGTAGGCGGCCTGAGCCGACTCCTTCATGACGTCACCCATCTTGCCGGTCAGGGTCAGCTGCCCCTTGCCGGGGCACAAGCCGACCTCCACGGCCAGGGTGTCGCCGCCCACCTCGGTCCAGGCCAGGCCCGTGGCCACCCCGGTTTCGTCCTCCTTTTCCGCCACCCCGTAGCGGTAGCGCGGCGTCCCCAGGTAGTAGTTGAGGTTGCCGGCCGAAACCTTGGCGCGCTGGCACTTACCCCCGACTATGTCCTTGGCGGTCTTGCGGCAGATGGTGGCAATCTGCCGCTCCAGATTCCGCACGCCGGACTCGCGCGTGTACTCCCGGATGATGCGGCGCACGGCGCCTTCGGAGATCTTCAGCATCTCCCCGTTCAGACCGTGCTCCTTCAACTGCTTGGGTATGAGGTGGCGCAGCGCGATCTGCACCTTTTCCTCCTCGGTGTAACCCGAGATGTAAATGACCTCCATGCGGTCGAACAGGGCCCGCGGAATGGTGTGCTGGACGTTGGCCGTGGTGATAAACATCACCTGGGAAAGGTCGAAGGGCACCTCAATGTAGTGGTCGCTGAAGCCCACGTTCTGCTCGGGATCCAGCACCTCCAGCAGGGCCGAGGCGGGATCGCCCCGGAAGTCGGTGCTCATCTTATCAATTTCGTCCAGCAAAAAGACCGGGTTTTTGGATCCGGCCTGGCGCATACCCTGGATGATGCGGCCCGGCAACGCCCCCACGTAGGTGCGGCGGTGGCCCCTTATCTCGGCCTCGTCCCGCACCCCCCCCAGGGAAATGCGCACGAACTTGCGGCCCAGGGCCCGCGCGATGGACTTCCCCAGGGAGGTCTTACCCACGCCCGGCGGGCCGATGAAGCACAGGATGGGCCCCTTCATGTGGGGTGCCAGCTGCCTGATGGCCAGGTATTCCAGTATGCGCTCCTTGACCTTTTGCAACCCGTAGTGGTCCTCTTCCAGGATGGCCTCCGCGGCCTTGATGTCCAGCCGGTCCTCGGTCGTCTTACTCCAGGGCAGGGCGATCAGCCAGTCCAGGTAATTGCGCACCACGGTGGCCTCGGCGGCCATGGGTGGCATCTTTTCCAGCTTCTCCACCTCTTTGAGGGCCTTCTCGGCCACCTCCGGCGGCAGGCCCGCCTCGGCGATCTTCTCCCGGTATTCCTCGGCCTCGGCGGTGCGGTCCTCCTTCTCGCCCAGTTCCTTCTGAATCGCCTTTATCTGCTCCCGGAGGTAATACTCTTTTTGGGTCTTTTCCATCTGCTTGCGCACGCGGATGTTGATCCGGCGCTCCAGCTCCACGATCTCCAGTTCTCGCACCACGATGGCGCACAGCTTCTCCAGGCGCTCCGTGATATCGACGGCTTCCAGGATGGCCTGCTTGTCTTCGATGCGCAGACTGAGGTGGGCCGCGATCACGTCGGCCAGCCGGCCGGGGTCCTCCAGGTTGACGATGGAGACCACCGTTTCCGGCGGAATGCGCTTGGAAAGCTTCACGTACTGCTCGAAGTGGTGCACCAGGCTACGCATGAGAGCCTCGACTTCGGCCGTTTTGACGTGGACCTCGGAATACTGCTCCACGTGCACGCGGAAATAGGGGTCGGTGACCAGGTACCGCACCACTTTGGCCCGTGCCGTACCCTCCACTAGCACGCGAATGGTCCCCCCGGGTAGCTTCAGCAGTTGTTTGATCTCGGCCACCGTACCCATCTGGTATATATCGCTCGGACCCGGGTCGTCGGTCTGGGCGTCCTTCTGGGTGGCCAGAAAAATAAAGCGATCGCGTATCATGGCCTCCTCGATGGCCCGTACAGATTTCTCGCGACCCACGTCCAGATGTATCACCATGAACGGAAAAACCAGAATGCCCCGTAACGGTAGCAAAGGCAACACCCGTTGGCTGGCGCTCACCCCTGACACCTCCCGGTATCGCGGACCCTGCAAGGCAGACGGGCTGCCGTTCCGGCTCTATTTTATCACAGCGCCAACCGGCACTGCCATAGCAATTGTTAGCAACCAAGAAAGAGAAAGACCGGCTTTCGCCGGTTTTGCGGGCCATGCACCCGGTTCCCTCTCGCGGCGTCGGCCGTTTTCCCCGTCCGTGCCCCGGGTGCCAGAGTACCGCGCCGCGGGACACACGGCCGAAGAAGTAGCCATGTGGCCCGGGGTGCCCGCGGAAGCAAGGACGCCTCTTGTTCGGAACCCCGGCGCACCCAGAACCGGCCGCCGACCGGGTTCCGACTCCGCTACCTCACCGTTTCCTCCACCACCGGGTTGGCGAGCCTGCCCACCTCGGCGTCAGGCTTTCCGAACCTCGGCGGGCCTCAGCGGTAATGGCGGGCCAGTTCGGAGGCGTATCTGATGCCGAGGACGCTGGCATTCCGCTCCAGCCACGCGCTGAAGCGCGTGAGACACGTGGGAGGACCTGGCGAAACCAGGAGATTGGTCATCAGGCCCTTGATTTCGTCTGCGGTGATCAAGACATCGCCCACCGCGCGCCCGATCAAGCGGCCCAATGCCAGCCCCAGGCCCGGCCGGACGTGCACCAGGCGGACCTTGCGCCCCAGTTTTTCCGCAGTGAGGCGCACAAGTTCCTCGAAGGTGTAAACCTCTGGCCCCGCGGCGTCCACCACCAGGTTGTCCTCCCGGCGGCCGGTTTCCACGGCCAGGTCCGCCACGTCCTCCACGTAGACCGGCTGCAACCGGTAATCGCCCCTACCGAAGATGGCGAAGACCGGGAAGCGCCGCAACAGCCAGGCGATGTTGTTGATCAGGATGTCCTCGGCGCCGAAAATGACCGTAGGCCGGATGATGGCGTGGCTCAGGCGGGATCCCTTGACGGCCTCCTCCACCAGGCCCTTGCCCCGGAAGTAGGGGAGCGGTGAATCGGGGGAGGCGTTCGTGATGCTGATGTGCACGAGGCGCCGCACACCGGCCTCCTCGGCGGCCCGGATGAGGGTCCTGGTGTTCTCGACCGCCCGCTCAAACGTAACCGCGCCGTAGTTAAAGCGCACCCAGTACGTATTGTAAAGGGTGGTCGCCCCTTCCAGAGACCTCACCAGTTCAGTCGGGCGGTCGAAGTGGAAAGGATAAACGCGCACCTGAGGGCCAAAGGGATTGGGCCGCCCCGGGTGCCCGGTGAGGGTTCGCACCCGCACGCCCCGCGCCAGCAGCCGGCGCGTGATGTACTGGCCCGTGTAGCCGAAGGCCCCGGTCACCACGTTTACCTCCGGGGTCTCCATAAAAAGGGCACCTCATCTGGTTCTTGGATCCGAGTTTCCCAATATTATACCAGACCACGAAACCCTTACCGTCGCGGTCCCACGGTAACCCTGCGCCCCGCCCCAACCGGCGCCGGCGTTAGCGTCTCTTCAAAGGCCCACATAAGGGCCCACTTGGCCGCCTCGGTCTTCGGGCTCGGCCCCGGGAACGCCGGACAATCCCGCCGTCCCGCACCGGAACGGCACCCGGCCGCCCGCTAAAAAGGGGCCCTTCCGGCCCCGCGTCATGCCATTTCCCCTTTTTTCTTCTTCCGGTCCACGGCAATGACCACCGGCTCCTCGCGCCGCAAGATGGTGTCCCTGGTGATAATGCAGCGGGCCACGTCGCCGCGCGAGGGTATCTCGAACATCACGTTCAACATGACCTCCTCCAGGATGGCCCGCAGGCCCCGCGCGCCCGTGTTGCGGCGCAGCGCCTCCTGAGCGATGGCCCGCAGCGCCTCGGGGTGAAATTCCAGTTGCACGCCGTCCAGCTCGAAGAGCTTCTGGTACTGCTTCACCAGGGCGTTGCGCGGCTCGGTCAGGATCCGCACCAGGTCATCCTCCGTCAGGGCGTCGAGGGTCACGATCACCGGCAGACGGCCCACGAATTCGGGGATGAGGCCGTACTTGAGCAGGTCCTGCGGCAGGATCTGCCGCAGCACGTCCCCGATCTTCTGCTCCTGCTTGACGTACAGCTCGGCCCCGAAGCCGATGCCTTTCTTGCCGATGCGGTTCCGGATGATCTTATCGATACCCTCGAAGGCCCCGCCGCAGATGAAGAGAATGTTGGTGGTGTCGATCTGAATGAATTCCTGGTGGGGGTGCTTCCGGCCGCCCTGGGGCGGCACGCTGGCCACGGTGCCCTCCAGGATCTTGAGCAGGGCCTGCTGCACGCCCTCGCCGGAGACGTCCCTCGTGATCGAGGGGTTCTCCGACTTGCGGGCAATCTTGTCGACCTCGTCAATGTAGACAATGCCCTTCTCCGCTTTCTCGATGTCGTAATCGGCGGCCTGAATGAGCTTGAGCAGGATGTTCTCCACGTCCTCGCCCACGTAGCCGGCCTCGGTGAGGGATGTGGCGTCGGCGATGGCGAAGGGCACGTTAAGCAGGCGCGCCAGGGTCTGGGCCAGCAGGGTTTTCCCGCTACCCGTGGGCCCCAGCATAAGAATGTTGCTTTTCTGCAGCTCGACGTCGTCGATCTTGCCCCCCAGATTGATGCGCTTGTAGTGGTTGTAAACCGCCACGGACAGGCAACGCTTGGCGTGCTCCTGGCCGATAACGTACTGGTCGAGGAACTCCTTGATTTCCCGGGGTTTGGGTATGTCAGCCAGCTCTAACCCCAGGTCCTCGTTCAGTTCCTCCTCGATGATCTCGTTGCATAGCTCGATACACTCGTCGCAGATGTAAACGCCTGGCCCGGCGACCAGTTTCTTCACCTGGTCCTGCAGCTTGCCGCAAAAGGAACACTTCAGCTGGCCCTTTTCGCTGAACACGGGCACTCACACCTTTCTATCTGGCCTTCTTCCGTACGGTGATCACCTCGTCGATGATGCCGTACTCCTTGGCCTGCTGGGCCGACATGAAGAAGTCCCGTTCCGTGTCGTGGGCGATCCTTTCCTTGGGCTGGCCGGTGTGCTTCGCCAGGAGTTCGTTCAGGAGATCCTTCATGCGCAGGATCTCCCGCGCGTGGATGTCGATATCGGTAGCCTGACCCTGCACTCCCCCCAGCGGCTGGTGCAACATGATACGGGCGTAGGGCAGGGCGTAGCGCTTGCCCCTGGCCCCCGCCGCCAGCAGAAAGGAACCCATGCTCGCCGCCTGCCCCAGGCAGATGGTGGACACATCAGGCCGGATGTACTGCATGGTATCATAGATGGCCATACCCGCCGTCACCAGCCCGCCCGGCGAGTTAATGTAAACATGGATGTCCTTTTCCGGGTCCTCGGCTTCCAGGAACAGCAACTGGGCGATGACCAGGTTAGCCACGTGATCGTCGATCGTACCGCCAATGAAGATAATGCGGTCCTTTAGCAGGCGGGAATATATATCATAGGCCCTTTCGCCGCGGTTCGTCTGCTCCACCACAATAGGTACCAGGTAGGACAATTATCTCCCCCCTTACTCTTCCCCGGCCTGCCCGTCGGACTCGCGCACCACGGCACGGTGCACAAGGAACTGCACGGTTTTCTCCCGCTGGAGGTTGCGGCGCAGGAGATCCAGCTCGCCGCTCGCCTCCATCTTCCTGCGCAACCCCGCCGGGTCCTCCCTCCGGCGGCGCGCCAGCCTTTCGATTTCCGCTGCTATTTCGTCCTCCTCCACAGTTATTCCTTCCGCACGCGCAATGGCATCTATAACCAGCACGGCCTTGACCCGGTCGTGGGCGTCCGGCCGGAAGCGCGCCCGCAGCTCCTCGGGAGACAGGTTGCTGACCTTCAGGTACTCCTCGACGGTGAGTCCCCGCTGGCGAAGCTGGAGCGTGAACTCGGCCATCAAGGCCTCCAGTTCGGCCTCCACCATGCTCTCGGGGATCTGGACCCGGGCGTTGTCCGCGGCCGCGGCCACCACCGCCTGCCGCACCTCCTGCTCGGCCCGCTCCTCGGCCCTCTCCTTCAGCCTCTTGAAAATATGCGCCTTCAGTTCCTCCAGGGTGTCGAACTCGCTCACGTCTTTGGCAAATTCGTCGTCCAGGGGTACCTCTTCTTTACGCCTTATTTCTTTGACCGTAACCCGGAACGTTATCTCCCGTCCTGCCAGTTCGGCCACCCGGTAGTCCTCGGGCAGTTTCTTCGTTATCTCCCTGGTGTCCCCCAGGGCCATGCCGACGAGGTCCCCTTCGAAGACCGTACGGCCGCTCCCGACCTCCACCCTTAGGTCCTCGACTTGTCCACCGGTTACCGGTTCGCCGTCGCGGTAGGTCTCGACGCTCACCGTCACCAGGTCACCGGTGGCCACCTCCCCCTCGTCGAGGTTGACCAGGGGCGCGTAACGTTCGCGCAGTTTTTCCAGTTCCTCGTCCACCTGCTCGGGAGCCACCGCGGTGCTCGGCCGGGTTACTTCCAGCCCGAGGTAGGGCCCGAGTTCCACTTCGGGCTTCACTTCCACCGTGGCCTTGAAAACAACGGGCTTGCCTTCTTCGGCCTGGATGACCTCGACCTGGGGTTGGGCTATGGGCTCGATTCCGGTATGCTCGACGGCTTCCCGGTAGGCCTCCGGAACCAGCATCTCGATGGCCTCGCTGTACAGCGCCTCCCGACCCACATAGCGTTCCAAAATGAAGCGTGGTGCCTTTCCTGGGCGGAACCCGGGTATGGTGACCTTGCGCACCAGCTGGCGGTAGGCCCTTTCCACGGCCCGGTCGAAGCGTTCTGGTTCCACCTCCACTTCCAGCACCACGGTATTGTTCTGTATTCTCTCCGCGGTAGCGCGCATCTATGCCCTCCTCCTGCCCTGTTGACTTAATTATACACACGCCCCCTGCTACGGGCAACAAAAAACGGCCCGGTTTGCAAAAGCGGCCGCCGTCGTGCTGCATCCGGTACAACCCCTGATTACGAAACCCGCCGCACCTTCTCCTTCCACTCCTGAAGCATGGCCTCGTACTGTCCGCTGAACTGGTGCAGCATCCGGAGCCACGCCTCCCGAAAACCGGGCTGCTTCTCGGGGTCTATGCGCACCGGCACGCCCAGTTGGGCCTCCACGGCCTTCTTGGCCGCGTCGGCCCGCGCCGCAAAGTGCTCTTTTGTGGTGAGGTAGGCGTGCTCCACGGCACGCTGGTAGTAATTGAAGAGGTACTCCAGTTCACTTAAAAGACGGTACATCTCCTTCTTATCCTTCTTGACGATCACCAGGCCCTCCATGGCCCGCTTGTTGCCCTCCACGGCCGTGCCGTCTGCAGGAAGCACGATGTTCCGCAGGAGGATCTCCTCTACACCTTGCCGCAACCAGTATTTCGGCCGCCCCTTGTAGCGTTCCAGCTCCGCCTGGAGGTCGTAGTCCTTTTCCCGCAGGAAACGGGCCGCCATGGCGTGACCTAGGGGCACGTACTCCAGCCGCTCGCTCTCCTCGGCGGACAGCTCGCCCACCCGGCCCGCCCTTTCCAGAGCCTTTTCCAGGGCACTCTTAATGCGCTCTTCGCCCATTCGGATCCTCCCGGTTAAAGATAAAGGCCACATCATATCGGGCCAGCCACTTTCGCGCTGGTGCGGGCGGGGAGAATCGAACTCCCACGGGTCGCCCCACCGGATCCTAAGTCCGGCGCGTCTGCCGGTTCCGCCACGCCCGCTTGCGAAGTTAAGTCTATCACTCACACCCGCCAAAGTCAAGCACCGGCGTTTTGTGCCAATCGCTGGAAAAGAACGAATTCGGCGCGAATGAACGAAAGTCCTAACCGCGCCGGATCCGTTTCGCCCCCCGCTGCCGATGGCGAAAACCAGGGGAACGGACACAAAAGGGGAGCGCGCTTCACCGGCCGCGGGCCGCTTCCCGCGCGGTCGGTTCCATCCCGGCCCGCAGCAAGCACTCGTTACAGGCCGCCAGTTCCCCGGAGAACACCTTGTGCACCGCGGCCACCGCGCTTTCCGGAGTGACCGTAGAGTAGGGCGTGGCCCGCAGGCTCTTACTGGCGTTCTGCCGGCCACAACCCCCTCATCGAACCGTACGTGCGGCACTACCGCATACGGCTCTCCGACACCATTCTCCTCAGGCTTTCGCGGGGCGAGCCAGCACCAGACTGTATAGCCCCATTTTCTGGAGCGTCACG
>Ga0272449_1000074_pt1 | contig 132427 bp, 113 predicted proteins | sample YNPCB0241_FD_198679 | JGI IMG/M metagenome (GOLD analysis project Ga0272449, IMG submission 198679) | Hot spring sediment microbial communities from Yellowstone National Park, WY, United States - YNP-CB-024-1 | ecosystem: Environmental > Aquatic > Thermal springs > Hot (42-90C) > Sediment...
TAACACAAACGATAATCAAATTACAAAGGGAGCTTGACAGGGCTTACAACAAGAAAAGGAGTCTCGAATGGGCATCAGAACTACAATAGAAAATAGTTCAAGTAGGTCTAATTTTGAGGAAGTACGGAACTCAGGGGTCCTCAAAATTAATCTATTCGAAATGCGGTTCTATTTTAGAAACAAATATCTTTTTAAATATCAAAGTAATAAAAAAGCGACCAAAGTGCGCATTTCCTTTCCATACACGCAAGGATACTCATTACATCTCAGAATCAATATTTTAACGAAAGCGCTCTCAAATGGTCATAAAGAACTTTTACCAAAGAATCGTTTAAATAGACGACGTTATCCGACCCCTCCAATTTAAACTTCCTCACTTTCCCCACCTCCCCTCCTTTATTGAATATCCGCCTACTCGATTTTAAAATTTACAAAATGCGCCCGTAGCTCAACAGGATAGAGCGGCGGACTACGAATCCGTAGGCTGGGGGTTCAAGTCCCTCCGGGCGCACTTTAAAGGTTTTAGTAATGCTCAATTTAGAAAAATATTATTTTCAAGAGGCAATTCGGGAAGCAGAATCCGCCTTTAAGGAAGGTGAAGTTCCCGTAGGGTGTGTGATAGTCAAGGATGGGGAAATTATTGCTAAGGGACACAATCGAGTTGAAAGCCTTAACGACCCTACTGCCCATGCAGAAATTATTGCCATTGGCTCAGCAGGGGAGAAACTTAAAAATTGGAGACTTACAGGATGTACGATGTATGTAACCTTAGAACCCTGTCTAATGTGCACAGGTGCTCTAATACTCTCAAGAATTGATAAAGTTGTATATCTTGTGGAAGATCCGAAATTTGGGACCTTCGAAAGTCAACTAAAAATTGACGATCTATTCAAATTTAACCATAAATTTGAAGTCCAAAAGTATGAAGATCCCGAACTCCAGGAAAAAGTAAAGAATCTGATGCAGTCTTTCTTTAAGTCTTTAAGAAAATAAAATGCTGATTTTCCTTCTTTCCCTTAATCTGTTTATTCCGCCCTATGAACACCTTTACCTTAAAACGGGTTTAGAATCAAAAATAGACAAATATTTCGCTTCGGGCATGATCGATTCCGCAGAATACTACGCCCAAAAACTACTCAATACCTCCAGGGATCAAAAAACAAGGAGAAAAGCACTACTTTACCTGTACAGGATTTACAAAACTTCAGGAAACGAAAAAGAGGCCTATAACACTTTACAGAAAATCCTAAAAGAGTCAGGCCATTCCGATTCCTTAACATTATACAGAGATTACTTTACATACCTTTACAACTCAAATAAACTGAATCAAATCATAGAGCTAAAAGACGAAATTCCTTCGGATGACACCCTCTATTTCATTATGGGGCTTACCCTGTTTAAATTGAACAAGCTGGACACTGCCCTTACTTTCCTTACAAAATGTCGTCTAAAAGAGTCCCTTTACCTCAGAGCTTTTTCTTTGTATAAACTGGGAAACTACAATGAAGCGGAATCTTTAAGCAAAGGCTTAAACTGGGGTGAGCTCACCCTTCTAACCTTCAGCCAAAAAGAACTTTGGGATTCTATTGTTTTGTATATAGAGGAGAAAAATATAGCCTTAAAGGAGAGGCTACTCCCCTATTTACGCGTCCTTTACATAGTAGCGTTAAAGAAGACGGGCAGAAAAGTACCCTTCACTTATTACAAGGAGTGGCTTACAACAAATAAAGGGCATCAACTCGAAGACTATGTATCTTTTTTATATGCAGAGGATCTGGCAGACCAGGGTGAGTGGTCAACAGCCATAGAAGCTTTAAATTCAATAGATACAGTAAAGTTTTTTTCAAAATTTCCTTTATTTAAAGGTGAATATTTCTGGATAAAGGGAAAGGCCTTCTTTTTCAGGGGAAGCAATTTGATTAACATTACAAAGCACTTATTGCAAGCCTCAAATTTGATTCAGGATCCAATAATTAAGGATTCTTGTAATTACCTTTTGGGATTGACTTACTCGAAATTTGCGCTTTACAAGAAAGCTATTTTATACTTACAGAGAGTAAGAGAAGACTCAAACCTCTACTTGGATGCCTCCCTCAATCTTATAACTGCTTATTATCAGCTTTCACAGTATGATGATGCCCTGGAAATCATTGAAAAAGTGCTAAAAAAACGAGATCTCCCAGTTGAACTAAAATTAAACTTACTCGCCATCAAAGCAAAAATCCATGAAGCACAGAAAGATTACTCAAAGGCCATTACAACATATCAAACGATGCTACTATATGAAACCAGAAAACCGAAAATTTACGAAATTTACTACAATATTGAGATGCTGAAATACAAAAAAGGTGATTACGAATCTCTCGAAAAGGCTTATTATAGCTATATTAACAAGTTTCCTGATAGCCCTTATGTTCCACAACTTTATTACGATCTCCTTCTCAAGTATATCTATTCTAAGGACACAGACAATGCAAGAAAGACACTAAACGCGTTAATTGACAAATTTCCGGAGGATTCAAAGACTCTTGATGCTATTGACCTGTATTTCAGTAGTCAAATCGCCACCCTGGAAGATACGACCATTTTGAAAGAATTGTTGTCTAAAAATCCTGATATTGAAGACTATGTCTATTTGACCCTTGGAAGATTTTACAAGAGGTTGAGACTTTACGATGTAGCACTAAAATCTCTCAGTACGGTCAAACAGGGAACCTATTACAATCAAGCCCAAGTTGAGATAATGGAAATTTATTTCTTACTCAATAAATACAATGAAGTAGAGATGCTCGGTACAGAGATTATGCCGGATGAAATCAAAGAATACACCTCTTATCGTATCTTAGAACTCGTTCTAAAAGCGGTAAAGAATGAAGGCAAGGTATTAACATTTAACTCATTGGTTAACCGTTACGCCAATAAAGACTTTCCGTTCAAAAAGGATTTTTGTTTGATGGTATCGGACATTTACATTAAAGAAAAAGATACAACGAACGCGGTAAAATTTTTAAAAATGGCAAGGGATCTTGGAGCCACAGATCAGGAGATAGCAAACTATAATGTAGAACTTTTAAAGCTTTCAAGGGAGATAGTTCGATGATTTTTGAAAAAAATCTAACCAGTGACTTCCCTTTCGAAAAATGTTCTTTTGTGGCCCTTGACATAGAAGCCACTGGACTACGAATTAAGGAAGACAGGATACTTGAAATCGCCTTAGTAAAATGGGAATATAACGGGAAAAAGCAATATTTTGAAAGCCTTTTTAACCCCGGGGTTGAACCGACGCAGCATTCTATCAATATCCACGGAATTACAAAAGCAGAATTCCAGAATGCACCAGAATTCAGACAATTAAAGAAAAAAATAGTGGATTTTATTGGTGACTCGATACTAATTGGGTTCAATATTCTCTCCTTAGACCTCTCCATTCTCAATAAAGAGTTGAGACTGCAAGGGGAGGCACCTTTATACAACTATATTATCGACGTCCAGGGAGTTGCTTCGAAGATTCTGGGAACTCCAAAGGAAAGATCTCTATACACTGTATCAAAGGAACTGGATATTTATCCTTCCAACCTTCACCGCGCCCTCCCCGACGCTGAGACGACCCTAAAAATTTGGATAAAACTCTTAGAACACTTTAGAGCACAGGGATTCAGGACGCTTAAAGAGTTACACGAGAGAGGATACTTTAATATAAGATTGAATCCAGTAGCTCGGGATATCTTTTTACTTGGCAGGCAAAACCGTTATGTAGAAATCGTTTACAAGTCCCCAACCTCTCCCAAAACAAAAAGGACCATTGAACCTCTCGGGGTGAGAGGCTCAATGGTCGACGCTTTTTGTAATCTCAGATTGGACTTCAGAAGTTTTAATACTTCTTACATTCTGAGCTATAAGTAGGCTATTCTTCTTTCTTCTCCTTCTTTGCCTCTTCGATAATCTTCTTCGCAATCTCAGCAGGGACTTCATCGTAATGGGAAAACTTCATCGTATAAGTTCCTCTTCCCTTTGTAATGGAACGTAAAGTTGAAGAATACTTATAAAGCTCTGCAAGAGGAACGAGAGCTCTTATAACCTGATACCTTCCCTGAGAATCCATTCCCAGAATCTTTCCTCTTCTTGCGTTAATGTCTCCTATGACATCGCCCATGAACTCCTCAGGAACAGTAACTTCGAGTTCATAAATAGGCTCAAGCAAATAAGGATCTGCTTTGGCCTGCGCATCTTTAAAGGCTAAGGAACCAGCAATTTCAAAGGCCAGGTTGGAGGAGTCCACCGGATGGTATTTACCATCGTAAAGTACAACTCTTACATCAACAACCTTTGCACCAGCCAGTACACCTGATTCCATCGCCTTTTTAACACCGGTTTCCACAGCGGGAATGAAGTTGCTTGGAATTGCACCACCGAATATCTGGTTCACAAACTCATAACCGCCGCCCCTCGGGAGTGGCTCAATTCTAATGTTACAGATTCCATACTGGCCATGGCCACCGGTCTGTTTCACATATTTCCCAAATCCTTCAGCCGTTTTCCTTATGCTTTCCCTATAAGGGATCTTTGGCTTTTCAGTTCTAACGTTAACACCGTATTTTTCCTTCAATCTTGAAATTACCACATCAAGATGGATTTCACCTAAACCCCAGAGAAGGGTTTGTTTAAGTTCAGGATCATATTTGAAGTCAATGGTAGGATCCTCATTTCTCAACCTGTTGAGGCCTTCCGAAACCTTATCCTGGTCCTCTCTGCTTTCAGGTACAATGGCTATTGACACAAGCGGTTCCGGGAATACGATCTTCTCAACCTCAACGGGATAATCTTTATCACTTAGTGTATCGTTTGTCTTTGTATCCTTTAGTTTCACGAGGGCTCCAATCATTCCCGCCGATAAGGTTGGGACCTCCTTCCTGTCTGCGCCCCTTACTATGTACATCTGGTTGACCTTCTCCGCCCTTTGTGTCCTTGAATTTAGGTACTCCTTGCCTGATTCTATCTTTCCTGAAAGCACTTTTATTATGCTCACTTCACCTAAGTGCGCCTCCTGGAAGGTCTTAAATACAAAGGCGACCGCTTTACCTTCTGGATCCGGCTTGATTTCAACATCGTTGCCAGAGAGTTTTCCAACCTCAGGCTTCACATCCACGGGCGAAGCGGCAAAGGAAACAATACCGTTCAGAAGTTCAACAATACCAAGGGCTTCCTTCGCATCTCCATAAAATACAGGAATAATTTCCTGATTCAAAATAGACTTCTTCAGAACAGGCATCAACTCAGCATCAGAAATCTCTTCACCAGCCATGTATTTCTCAAGCAAATCTTCGGACGTTTCAATTATATTTTCCCTAAATTTTTCTCTTTCTTTCAATGCATAATCTTTAACATCCGGTGGTAGGGAATTCACATCACCCGTTACTAAATCAAACACCCCCTTAAAGTTTGCACCTTTGCCAAGCGGAATCTGGAAGGGTGTCACATGGTGACCGAAGATCTGCTTCAGCTCTTCCCAGAGTTTGTCTAAATTGATCTCCTGTCCCGTCATCTTGTTTATGAACAGGAAGATTGGAATACCTTTCTTTTTAGCCATTTCAAAGTACTTCTCGGTACCTACCTCAACTCCTGAGGTTGCATCGATCACCACCAGGGCATTATCGGCAACTCTAATTCCCGCCGCAACTTCGCCTGCGAAATCAAGATATCCCGGAGTATCTATCAAATTGATGAAATACCCATTGTACTCGACATAACCAACAGCAAGCCGTATGGAAAACTTTCTTTTAATCTCCTCTTCATCGTAATCCATAACGGTATTGCCCTGCTCAATAGACCCCATTCGGCTGATCACGCCGGTTTTATAAAAGATTGCCTCACATAATGTAGTTTTTCCGCTTCCGCCGTGTCCAACAATTGTGACGTTTCTAATTTTCTCAACCATCAGCTTTACCTCCCCGAGTTTTTATTACAATATTTAACAACCTATCTTGAACAAAAACGACCTTTTCAATGTCATTGCCCTCAACGTAACTTTTTATTTTCTCAACCTCTAAGGCCCTTTTTAAAACCTCTTCCTGGCCTGCACCTTTGGGGACAGTAACTTTGCCCCTCACCTTCCCATTTATTTGTACTGGTATTTCAATCTCCTCAAAATGCAAGTACCTTTCATCATAATCGGGATACCTTTCGGCAAAAATTGTATCTTCAAATCCCATAGTATGCCATAGTTCCTCCGCAATATGAGGAGCAAAGGGCGCAAGAAGCAAAGCAAAATCAACGCAGGCCTTTTTAAGGACAACTGAATCTTTCTTATTAAAATCTTGTAAATCATTCAAAAATTCCATCATCTTAGCAATAGCAGTATTAAAGTGGAACTGAGACGAATCTTCACGAACGGATTTTATGGTTTGCTGAAGCCTTATATACAAGTATTTCTCGCTTTCGTCAAGGTTATCAGGGTTAACGGAAATTCTTTGACCTTTAACAACCTGCCCATTTTCTTTATAAAATCTGAGAATTCTTAACAAAAATCTCTTTGCACCTTCTACACCTGCATCCGACCACACCATATCCTTTTCCGCAGGTCCGGCAAAGAGGATGGTAATTCTGGCCACATCAGCGCCGTGTTCCTCAACAAATGGCGCCACAGGTACAATGTTACCACGGGATTTGGACATCATTTCTGTAAGGACTTCAATTTTGTTCCCACATTTAACGTGAATTCCATCTACCACATCCTCATCTTTAACCACCTCGCCGCAGTGCCTGCAGTAATTAAAGCTCTTATGGACAAGGCCCTGGGCAAAGAGGTTTGCAAAGGGTTCCTTTTGATTTACCAATCCTTCGTCGTAAAGGACCTTCTGAATAAACCTTGCATAAATGAGATGTTTGGTCGCATGCTCAACTCCTCCAATGTATTGATCAACCGGCATCCACCTGTTTACTTTATCAGGGTCAAATATAGCCTTCGAATTTTTTGCGTCAATATATCTTAAGAAATACCAGCTGGAATCTACAAAAGTATCCATAGTATCGGGATCACGTTTAGCATCAGCACCACAAACGGGGCATTTGGTATTGATCCAATCTTCCACATCTTCAAGGGGTGACCTCCCCTTAGGTTTAAAATCTTTAATATTTTCAGGTAACAAAACAGGTAAATCGTCTTCTGGAACAGGTACGATACCACAGTGGGGGCAATGGATGACAGGAATAGGGGCACCCCAGTATCTCTGTCTCGAAATTAGCCAGTCCTTAAGTCTATAAGACACTGCCTTACCACCAAGGCCAAGTTTTTCCAGTTCAACTTGAATAGCTTTAATACCCTCCTCAGAAGTTAATCCGGAAAATTTATCACTGTTCACCATTATTCCATACTCTTCAAAGGCATGGTCCATAGTCTCAACATCAAGTTCGCCATCCACAGGCTTGATAACTATTTTAATAGGAAGATTATTTTTCTTTGCAAACTCAAAGTCTCTCTGATCGTGAGCCGGCACGCCCATCACCACACCCGTTCCGTAATGAGCAAGAACATAATCACCTACCCAGATGGGAATCCTCTCACCGGTGAAGGGGTGTATGGCATATAGCCCAGTAAATACACCTGTCTTCTCCTTAGCACCAAATTCCCTTTCTACATCGCTCTTCTGCACTGCTTTTTCAACGTATTCCAGGATTTCCCGCGCATAAGGGGAATCCTGAATAAACTTTTTAACGAGTTCGTGTTCAGGGGCAACGGTTATAAAAGTTACACCAAAAAGGGTATCGGCCCTCGTCGTGAAAACAGGTATTTCGGTTCCATCCTTTTCATACTTGAAGATTATTTTTGTACCGTAAGACCTACCTATCCAGTTTTCCTGTTGCTTAATGACATTTTCAGGCCACCTTCCCTTCAAAAGTTCAAGGTCTTCAAGAAGCCTTTCAGCATAATCGGTAATCTTAAAGAACCACTGTTCTAATTGCTTCTTTACAACAGGCGTTTTGCACCTTTCACACTTTCCGTCAACTACCTGCTCATTGGCAAGAACCGTTTTACAATTTGGGCACCAGTTCACGAACTCGTTCTTTCTGTAAGCAAGCCCTTTCTTGTATAAAAGGAGGAAAAGCCACTGGGTCCATTTGTAATAATCCGGGTCACAGGTTGCAAGTTCTTTGTCCCAGTCGTAGGAGATACCAAGCATTTTAAAAGTCTTCCTGAAATTTTCAATATTGTTATAGGTCCAGGTTTTTGGGTGAATTCCATGCTTGATGGCAGCATTTTCAGCAGGAAGTCCAAAGGCGTCCCAGCCGATAGGATGCAAAATGTCGTATCCCTCCATCATCCTCACTCTGCTTACCACATCGCCGATAACGTAGTTCTTCAGGTGGCCCATATGGAGGTCGCCGGAGGTGTAAGGGAACATCTCCAGTACATAATACTTTCTTGACGGAAATTCCTTTGTTTTGTACAGATTCTTTTCTTCCCAAAACCTCTGCCACTTCTTTTCAATCTCTCTCAAATTAAAATCCTCTGCCATACATTAGCTCCTCTTAGGAGTTTATAATTTTACTCTCAATTAATTGTAAAATCAATGCAAAGCCCTTAAAATTGTAATGATGTTATTCCTCTTGCTTTTCCTCTTGAATATAAGCCCCATAAAGGAAAATTTCAGCGACAGGAACTTCTGGTTGGTTTCAACTATGTGGCAAAACACTAAGGACACGGAAGACTCTGTTCTCGTTTTGATTTCTTGCAGAATGAACCTCAAAACAGAAAAGGCAGTAAATTATCTAAAAGATAGTAATGTCTCCACCGATGTTCTTCTGGCCTACACCTCAAACCTTTTGCAGAGTAACAACTATGACTCCTTAGCTGTTTATAACCTGAAAATCCTCGCAGATTCAATCGCTGAATTAAAAGAATATTTCTACATGCGACTTGTTGAAAAACTGTTAAATCTTGAAAAACCGCAGGAAGCCTTATTTTATGTTCGAGAGATAAGAAATCCACGCTATCAGAAGGTTGCGATAAGGAACTTCGTAGACTACATATGGAATAAACAAAAAATAGAATTTGCCGATTCTCTTCTAACTTTAAGGTCAATTTCCCAAGAGACAAAAACCTTCCTGAACGCTTTGAAAGCCCTTAGTAAGTCTGATACATTGAATGCACGAAATTTTGCAAAAGAACTTGTAAAAATCAAACCCGATTCCCCTTACGCAGTTAGATTAGTATCGCTTTTAGATGATACTTTGCAGGCATTTGTTTACTACTCTGCCGGAAATTATGCAAAGGCAGACAGCATTTTTACAAAAATCAACACAACTCGCTACCCTTATGCCCAGATCCTGTCGGCTTACAGACTCAAGAACTACAACAAAACTATCCAACTTTTTGAAAAACTCAGGGATAAGTTAAACGAAAGAGAAGAAAAAAGCCTGTTTTTATCTATAGGCTACTCCTACTGGAAAACGCAAAATCCACTTAAGGGACTTGAGTACATTCATTATTTAGCCAACCAGAGAAACGAAATTGCTGCAAGGCTTATAACCGATATCCTGATCAGAGAAAAGGATTCCGTATCCCAGTGTTACTTTAACAATGTGAATGTCCATTCACAGGAACTCTCCTACGCCTTAGCCCTGTTTAAAATGTACAAGGGAGATTCTACGAGCGCCGAAAGTCTCTTTATCAAGAGCCTCAATGGGAATAACTTACCAATAAAAATAAGGGCACGTTTCTTCTTAAAATATTTAGGCCGTTACGTCGATGACGATTTAGATAACGAAATCAAATTTGACTACTTCTACATCCTGGATAAAGGTTTAGTGGTCACCCGCGAACCCGAGCCTGTAATATCAGAGGAAACCTTTGAAAAACTAAAAATTTTCAAGTATCTTTTAATCTTAGGAGATCAATCGGAAGCCTTGAATTACGTGCCCTCTGAACCTAATAACCTTTACGGCGCTGTAAAATTGGCAGAACGCTATGGCAATGATTACCTCAGGATAAAACTCGCACTAGACTATTACAACTCTTTGCCAGATAGAAAAGGCATCCCCCTTTACCTGTTAAAACACATCTTTCCAACAAACTATTACAAGCAAATAAGCTCCATTGCCAATTTTTACAACGTAAAACCCGAAGTTGTAATTTCACTAATGAGAGAAGAGAGCCGATTTAATCCTACTGCTATAAGTCCAGCCGGTGCCATTGGCCTTATGCAGATTTTACCCTCAACAGGGAAAAGGATTATGCGGGAGGCTACACCCGATTCTCTTAAAGTACCTGACTTAAACATCACTATCGGAATCAAATACCTATCAATGTTGTCCGATTCATTTCCCAATCTTATTCACACCTTATGCGCCTACAACGCAGGAGAATCGAGAATTCGCGAATGGAAAAGAACTTATACAACTAACGACCAACTACTATTTCTCGAGTTAATTCCCTTCAAAGAGACAAGGGAGTATGTTCAGCGGATTTTGCGAAGTATAATTATATACCAGTACCTCTTAAGGAGTGAGAAAAAATGAACATACTTTTACTGAGTTTATTGTTAGTTAATGCGGAGATCTACAAGGTCTCCATAGAAGCACCTATCACACCTTCTATTTCAGAATACGTTTGCGATGCCATTGAAAGGGCTAACAAAGAAGATGCCAAGTTAATCGTCATTAAGATGGATACCCCTGGCGGGCTTGACGAAGCAATGCGCTCCATCAACAAGGCAATTCTTGCCTCCAAAATACCCGTGGTTACTTATATCTACCCTGAAGGCTCGAGGGCTGCATCTGCTGGAGCATTTATTGCAATGGCTTCCCACATCATTGCCATGGCACCCGGAACCAGTATCGGGGCTTGTCACCCCGTTGCCCTCGGAACCCAAATGGATAGCATAATGGTAAAAAAGGTTGCAAACGATGCTGCAGCCTATCTAAAATCCCTTGCTGAACTCCGGGGTAGAAATACTAAGTGGGCTGAATTGGCTGTATACGAGGCCAAGTCTTCCTCCGCTACAGAAGCGTTAAAAGAAGGCGTCATAGACTACATAGCGTCAAGCCTTGAGGGACTCCTCGACAGCCTGAATGGAAAGAAGATTAAAATGGACGAGAATGAATATATTATAAGCTTGCAAAAACCTTACGAAATAAAAGAAGTAAAGATGAGCCTGAGGGAGAAAATTCTCACCATCCTAAGTAATCCAAATATTGCTTACATACTCCTTGTTCTCGGTTTTTACGGCCTATTTTTTGAACTATCCAACCCCGGTTCGATATTTCCTGGGGTAGTTGGCTCCATCTGTCTTATCCTCGCCTTTTACTCTCTTCAAACCCTGCCTGTCAATTATGCGGGGCTCGCCCTTATGATTCTCTCAATTATTCTTTTTGTCCTCGAGGCCTTTGTGCAATCCCACGGCATATTAGCCGTGGGAGGCATAGTTTCCTTCATTTTAGGCTCTTTAATGCTCTTTAAAGGAGGTCCTATGTTCCAGGTTTCAAAGGGTCTAATTGTCTCAACGGCGATAATATCAGCGGCGTTCTTCATCTGGGTAATTTCAAAGGGAGTTAAAACCTTCTTTATAAAGCCTGCTACAGGCAAAGAAGGACTCATTGGAGAAAAAGGAATCGCTCAAACCCCAATAGACTCGAAGGGGGGTATGTGCCTCGTCCACGGTGAACTCTGGAAAGCAAAGAGCGAAGAAAGAATAGAAAAAGGCGAAGAAATTGAAGTGGTAAAAGTGGAAGGCCTTACCCTGTTTGTAAAAAAAGTGTGAAAAATAGCTTTTAGCTGAGAAAATTCTTTCGCATTCTATCATGAGAATTTACAAAAACTTATAAAAGTTCAGATATCTTGTAAAAATACCTTCGCAGTGTACTAAGTAAAATTCCGCTAAAAATCGAGCCTTTCCCTTTGGCACAAATTTTGCCCCTTAACTTACAAAAGGAGGCTAATATGCTAAAGACATTAATTTTGCTCACCATAGTATCAAACACTATCTTCTTGATCGATACACCCGACGATGTCCCTCAACGTTATGCAGATTTTATAAGCGGAAGGTTCTCCTACTACACTCACACCTTTTCCGTACAATTTCATGTGGATAGGCTTTTTCAGAACTACTCAGGGCCAATTTATATTTTCATCAACTCCGATGGAAACGATGCAACAGGTTGGGACAACACAGGTTATATCTCGGAAGACGAATTCACACTCTACGGCGCAGATCTGATGCTCATAATAAACAAGACAAACCCTCAAAACTCGGCACTTTACCAATTAAACAATGGTGGAGGTTATGTGTTCCTATCCACGATCCCTTGCACAATCGTTCAAACCACATCAATACGTTCAAGGGTATTGTTTTCATTGGATAACCTTCCCGGCGATACCATATCTGTAAAATTGTTTATGAATGAAGAAGGCAACTGGGGCGACCTTTTCCCAAACACCTATCCCGTCATTTTAACGAATGATTACAATTTACCTAACCTTAGCCGCGACTAATTCACCTATGGCAGTAAGTCCAACAATTTTTTCAATCTTAACGCGGATAAACTCTCCCTCTTCAAAAACGCCTGGAACTACAACGGTTATATTGTTTTCTGTTTTGCCTTTGGAATATTTTGAACTTTTTCTGGAAGGGCCATAAATGAGGATTTCGTACTCCCTACCCAGCATCAGCTTACGCCTCTCATAGATATTTCTGTTAACCTCTGCTATTAATCGCCGGAGCCTCTTACCAGAGACCTCTTCATCAATTACTTTATCCTTGTACCGGAAATAGGCAGGTGAAGGATTTCTGGGTGAATAAATGAACATATAGGCGTTGTCAAACTTCACCTTCCTCACTACATCGAGCGTCTCTTCAAAATCTTCCTCCGTTTCTGTGGGAAAGCCTACCATCAGATCAGTTGTGATAGAAGCGGAGGGAACCTTTTCCCTTATATACTGCGCCAATTCAAGGTATTCTTCCTTGGTATATCCCCTGTTCATATCCTTCAAAACCTTCGTAGATCCAGACTGAAGGGGGAGGTGGAACCAGGGTTTTATGTGCCGAGCATTTTTAACAACCTCAATTACCTTCAAACTCATATCTCGTGGGTGTGAAGTAGTAAAATAGATTCTTGGGATATTAGTCCTTTCGTCAATGAACTTTAGCAAATCAGCAAAATCAATACCCTTGTAATAGTAAGAATTAACATTTTGACCAAGAAGGGTTACTTCAAGGGCACCCCTTTCCTCGGCATACCTAAGTTCTTCTAATATTTCTTCTGGAGACCTTGAATATTCCCTTCCTCGTGTATATGGTACAACGCAATAGGAACAAAAATTATCACAACCTTCCTGAATCACCACGTATTCAAGGATTTTCTGCACTCTGCGCCCTAGAAAATTAAAGTTACAAGCGGTTTTAAGTTCGAGGAAGGATCTACCAGAAAAACTGTTTTTAATAGCCTCAGGAATTATCTGAAAATTCCTCGTACCCACCACAAGGTCCGATACTCCTAAAAGTTCTTCACCCTTCTGCTGGGCTGTGCAACCCATCAGAACAACGTATTTGCCTCTTTTTTTATAATACTTTGCAACCTCAATTCCTTTTTGCTCGGGTTTTCCCCTAACGGAGCAAGTATTTATTATAACGATGTCAGCCTTCTCCGGCTTTTCAACGGAAATAAAACCTTCTTTCCGCATCAAGTTATCCACTATGGCAGAATCATATTCGTTCATCTGGCAGCCGAAGGTGATTATATGATAACTTCTCATAGTGCTTAATTTTAAACGACGGCATAAGAACTTGGAAGTTCCAAAGTCATAAATTACAATTAATCGATGGAGAAAAAGCCCGATTGGATACGAAGTAAATTCGTTGCAAACGACAAATTTGTCAGAGTTATTAAGACACTAAAACAATTAAACTTACACACTGTTTGCGTGGAAGCAAAGTGCCCAAATTTAGGAGAATGCTGGGGACACGGTACTGCTACCTTTTTGATACTGGGGGATATTTGCACAAGACACTGCAAATTCTGCGCCACAAAAACGGGAAACCCCCATGGAATTATCGATTACGATGAACCTGAGAGAGTCTTAAAGGCCGTTGAAGAGATGAACCTCGACTATGTGGTAATCACTTCCGTCACGCGGGACGATTTAGAAGACCAAGGAGCAGAAATCTACGCAAAAATAGTGAGGCTGATAAAATCAAAGTACTCCAACATACTCGTCGAAGTCTTAGTTCCAGACCTAAGAGCCAATCCCGAACATATTAAGAAGATCATCGACTCAGGTGTTGATGTTTTTGCCCACAACTTGGAGGTTGTTGAAAGACTAACCTGTGAAATTAGAGATCGCAGGGCGTCCTTTGAAACCTCCCTCAGGACCCTAAGGATTGCAAAGAGTATAAGGCCAGATCTTTACACTAAATCAGGCTTCATGGTGGGACTCGGTGAAACAAAGGATGAGATCATTGATACAATGAAAAGATTACGAGAAATAAAGGTGAACTTCCTCACAATAGGCCAGTACCTCAGGCCATCGATGAAACATGCCCCCGTGATTAAATATTACACCCCCGAAGAATTCAAAGAATTTGAGAAAATTGGACTGTCAATGGGATTTGATTACGTTGCATCAGGACCCCTTGTAAGAAGCTCCTATCGGGCCGGTGAGTTTTATGTGAAAAGTATAAGGTGAAAATCCAGCTGATTTCGAAACATCATTTCTTTAGTTTCTCAGAGTGAGTTAGTTCTTTTATCCAAGTCATATACTTAAGCATTTCCTGCAATCACCACGCCTTACTCCCATAATTAAATCTGTCCACCGTTAAGCAATTTTTTGCGAGTTGACTGCTCAAAGAGTATAATTATATCAAGGAGGTAATTGATGAAAAGGCTTTTAGTAGCTTTTACAATTCTCTTTACATTTAATTTAGTTTATGCCTATCCCGCTGATGTAATTCCAATCCCTAATAGAGAATATGTACCTGCCCTTCACAAGGCGCTTCAAAGTGCTGAAAAAAGCATTAAGATCATTATGTTTAGTGCCCGGTATTACCCCCAGTATAAAAACGATGCAAACTCCCTGATTCTAAATGACCTAATAAGTGCTGCACAGAGAGGAGTTTCTGTTGAAGTAATTCTTGATGCCTCCAACTGGAACCGAAGCAATACACTTGACAATAAAGCATTTGCAGACACTCTGCGCAAAGGCGGCGTCAAGGTCTACTTTGATCCCCCCGATGTAACATCCCATAACAAGTTGATCATTGTTGACGGGAAAATAACAATCGTAGGATCAACTAACTGGAGCTACTACGCACTGGAGAGAAACAATGAAGCATCCGTACTCATCTACTCGCCTGAAGTAGCCGAATACTTTGAAAAATATTTTGAGAAAGTCAAAGAGCTTTCAACAGAAAAGATGCCCGAATGGTTCCTGGAGTAGGACATGAAGTTAATTCTCCTCTTAAGCTTATTATTTTCAGTAAAACCCGTTAAAGTAGAAATTATCCATACCTCCAACATCGCCGGGAACTTTGGTAAATCAAAAGCCACCTGGATTAATCCCGACTTCCCGCCAACCCTTGGAGGTTTTGAAAGCCTATCGGAACTCCTTACCAGAGAAAGGCAAAGATGCGAAAAAAGTGGGACCCTTTTGCTTCTTATGGATGCGGGAAACTTTACCGGTGGATATATTACAGGAGACAATTTGTACATCGATTCCATTGCCTATTACTTAAATTCTCTCAAATACGATTATATTAATATCGGCGTCAGAGAGCTTATCCTATTTCCTGAAAAAAGCAGGAATGTAGATTACTTGCCTCAACCCGCTACTCTTTTCGACTACTTAGCAAAAATAAAAGCAAAGTTTGTCTCCTCAAACATAATCTTCAGTGACCCAAGATACACAAGCATCGTCCTACCTTACGATATTATCGAGTACAAAGGAGTTAAAATAGGCATCTTTGGTCTTGTAAGTGAAAATACCCCCTTCTTCATGTATCAGGACATAGACCAATCTAAATGTGATGAGTCAATAAAAATCTTAAAAGAATACGAATCTGCGAGGAAAACGGTTGAAACCCTTAAAGCAAAAGGCTGTGATATTGTAATAATGTTATCTAGCATTGGATATTACCGGGAAAGATTTCTTGCGAGAGATGTCCCAGGAATTGACCTCATACTCGGGGGATTTGACGGCTTCGGTGAAAGACAAGCCTACGTAGATCCAGTTAACCACACGATAATACTCAGAAATTATGACTATCTGAGCCAGATAGGTAAAATCGTGCTCACCATAGACCCAAAGGCAAAAACCATCATCGATTACGATTATACTGCTGTAACACCCTTCGAAGAAGAATTCACCCCATTAGCACCAGCAGAGGCAGAGGGGGAAGAGTAAGGGAAGTTGTAGCCTAACTTAAGCTTTGAAGTCGTCTATCCTTAATAACACTTTTAATATCTATCTTCCGTCTTTCTCTATATGTAATGCACTCTGATAGTAACCCAAACCACGCATAGATTTTTTTTAATTACAACACACTATGTTATGGAAAACTTTTTGATCTTAAAGTCGCAATCTTAAATGATAGACGCTACTTCAAAAAATATTCCTCTGAGAGAGCTTCAACAATCTCATGCCTACACGAACATGCTTTGCTTGTTGAAAAATATGCCTTTTCACCCTTTAAATGTAAATTTTCAAAGTCATTTTGTACGTATATAGTTTCAAGGGCTTCTTTAAAATCAGCTATTACTTCGCCGCAAAAAGAAACAAAGTTATAAATTGTCTCCATAAGTGAAACTGGGTTTACTTTTAAACCTTTGCCGGATGACCATGTCATATACTCACTTTCAGCCGAGCACGCAAAAACCAGCATTCCATCTTCCTTAAATCAACAATTTTGAAACCATTTGAAGTTATGATAAGAATTTACTCCTAATTATCTCCGCCTGTTTTCCTGCGAACAAGTCCCAGCTATCCTCTCTTGTCTTGCCTTTATTTGATTCAATACTTTCCAAACTTTCTCTTTGTGCTTTTTTCTCCATCGCTAAATATCTTCCTTAATTTTGGTTTTTCACCTTTCTCGCTGGAAGAGTAAGCCCAAAGAATGAACATTCTTCTTTTTCCCGTATGCGTTTGACTGTTTTCCAAGACATACAATGCTTTTTGGGTTCCTATATTCAATTTCTTGATGAGAGGGATGCATATGTTTATTTTTTACTATTGCAGACGAATACTTTTGCGATCTTAAGCTGTCTCTAATTAGTAGTAAAGTTCTCCAACTACAACTTCATCGTATCCTGAAGCACTTCTTTTTCTTGGGAGGGTATACTTTCACTAAAAAGGGTTTCCTGCCTTTATCCTGAGGAGGAATTTCTATTACAAAAATTTCCTTACCATCCGGCCTATTTTTCAGTGGCTTAAAATAAATATCCAATCCTTAATTTTCTTTTACTGGTCTGGATCTGCAACACCTTCATCAACACAATTAATTTCTTTAACCAAATCTCCAAGACACTTTTGGGACTTTCTTTCCCCCAAGCTAATCAATATGATTCCACCGTTTGAATTTGCAAACACGCAAACATCTTTGGCCAATTCTAAATTTCCCTTTTTCCATGCTTCTTCGCTCTCTTTACCCACTTCGTATTTTTCCAATCTTGATTCAAAGAATATATTCTCGGCTCCGCCAATTAATGATTCAAAATCCCAACCTTCTATTATTTTCTTGAGCTTGTCATGTGTAATTTGTTCCATTAACGAAAAGCTCTTTCTTTAAACTTACACTTTCTCAGCTACTCTGTATGGGAATTATTCTTAAATAAAACTATATTACATCGGGGCGAGAGGACTTGAACCTCCGACTTCCTGGTCCCGAACCAGGCGCGCTACCAAGCTGCGCTACGCCCCGATGCTAATAAGACTCCTCTCCCCGGAATAGACTCGATGCCAGTTCAACACAATTTTTACCCTTTCTCTTAGCTTCGAGAAGGGCGAAATCTGCTTCTCTCATTATTGTATCAAGGTCTTTACCTTTTTTAAGTTGAGTCACTCCTATGCTTGCCGTCACAATAAACTTCACATTCCCGAAATGGACAGGTTCCAAGCGGATCTTGTTTAAAATCTTTTCCGCGTGTAATTTTGCCTCATACTCATCTATGCCATCAAGATAGACGAGAAATTCATCGCCACCATACCTTGCTGCTACATCAACTTTCCTTATATTGCTTGCTATCACAAAGCCAACATATTTTAAAACCTCATCACCTATCTTTACGCCGTATTGTTGATTAATCTCTGCAAAGTCATCCAGATCTATGTGTAAGAGGGAAGAAGGCCGTTCGAGTCCCTTGTTTATCTTTTCCAGTTCCCGCTCAAGGATACTTTTTAAGTATATGCAATTGAAAAGTCCTGTAAGCTCATCTTTTATGGACTTCTCTCTAATCTTCTCGTATAGTTTGACATTGTTGATTGCCACTGCTGCTTGCTCTGCCAAGAATTTCAGTATTTCAACCTCTTCTGGAGCAAAAGTGCGAGGCTTTTTGGAAAAGGTATATAGGACTCCTATTACCTTGTCAGAGTGAATAATAGGAACTCCCATAAAGGAGACTACACCGGACTCTTTCAAAAAAGGATGATCACCAAATTCGCTCTGCGTTACATCATTAACGACAAGGGGTTTTCTAGTCTTCACAATGGTGTAAGTGGCTCCCCTCTCCCTCACATATTTGTGAACATTTTCTCGGTGGAGTGGATCGGTAGTTGCCCCACGGGTCCACTGCATGGTCTCTTCATCAACAAGGATAATGCTGGAATAGCTTGTCGAAAGCAGTTTATCTGCAAGCTTAACTATCTGAATCAGGAGAAGGTCAAGTGGTTTCAGCGTATTGATATCCTGAGATATCTTTACTAAAGCCTTAAGTACTCTCTTGAATTGTTCCCTGTCCATAACTTTATATGATTATAAACACAAAGTCTCACATATTCAAAAAAGACTGTGAAAAAACATGGGGGCGGGGCGCGAAGCGCCCCGCCCCCCCATGGGTAGTCCTACTTTCCTCTCATTCTCACACTATCGTCTTTCTCTATACCTCTGCCTTTCTTTCATTAGCATCCTCATCCTTTCCCTCATCAATTCGCGCAGTTTATCTCTCTGTTCCCGAGTCAGAACTTTTCTCATCTCTCCAAGTTCCATAAGCCTATTTATCCGCAACTCAGCCTCTAAATTGGCAATTTCCTTAACTAAGGGCTCAATTTGTTCCCTTGTGAAATCCTCAGATTCGATAATTTTGTTGAGGTCAATGGCTTTTTTCTGAATTTCAGCCCTGAGATCAACCACTTTCTTCGAATAATTATAGTGAATATCGGCGATTTTCTTCTGTTGATCAGAGGTCAATTTCAATTCGGAAACGATCCTTTTGTCCCTGAGCATGCCCCAGGACACATCCATAGGATCTTCCACAGGCCCACCCATAGGCGCCTGTGTTAAAAATATCAGAAGGATTAAAGGTTTTAACATTTTTCACCTCCTTTCTACATCTTTTGACGAAAATTTCAGGATAAAAGTTCAAAGTTAGATTGTTCGCACTGCTAACATTAAACTTAGGCCATGGCTTATAAGCACGTTGAACTATTGTTCGAACATCCAAGCAAATCCATATGGAAACTGGCAAGTCCTACTATTTTCGCCAATTTCGTTCAGATATTTTACAACTTAGTGGATGCCTTCTGGATTTCAACCCTTAAAAACTCTTCTCTTGGAATCGCGGGCATAGGGCTGGCACAACCTCTGAACTTTGCTGCCATGGCCATAGCCGGTGGAATCGGTGTAGGGACAAATTCTCTTATCTCAAGAAGTATCGGTGCAAAAGATTATGAAAGAGCAAATAAAGCTGCAGCCAACGGAATTTTCCTTTCCATAGTTATTTCCGTCATTGCTACTTTAACTTTATTAATTTTCTCAAAGCAAATATTTATATCTCTTGGTGCAGGAGAGGCTTTACCGCAGGCTCTTAAGTACGGAAAAATCATATTTCTCTCAATGCCTATTAGCTTTTTAGTGATGATTTTTAACTCCATATTCCGCGCTGAAGGAGATACTAAGCGCTCGATGATCGCTATGGTCACAGGGTCGGTTCTGAATATAATCCTCGACCCAATCTCCATTTTTATTTTTAAACTGGGTTTGGTAGGGGTTGCGGTAGCGACGGTTATTTCCCAAGTTATCTCCCTTACACTCTTTATCTACTGGGCAATCTTTCAAAAGAGTACCTTTGTAAGAATTCGAATGGGGAACTTCAAGCCCAATTGGCCCGTGATAAACGAAATAATAAAAGTCGGATTCCCCTTCGCCCTTTCACAATTTCTGATTTCCTTCAGCCAGATGCTCTTCAACCACCTAACTTCGACCATTAGAGGTCCACAGGGAATTGCGATTTACAGCATAGGCATGAGACTCAATCAATTTGCGGTCTTACCATCCCTTGGGATCTCTGCTGCAACCATTTCCATTGTGGGTGCATGGTATGGGGCAAAAAGATATGACATGGTGAGGAAAAGCATAATCGAGGCCTGGAAACTCGGTATTAAAATCCAGGCGGTCATTGCCATTGGGATCTATGCCTTTGCGCCCCTCCTCGCTGGCGTATTTGCCAATGATGTCTCTATGAAAGTGTTAATGCCTGACATCATTAAATTCCTTAGAATAACTTCATTGACCTACATTTTCACACCTGTCGGCATGTATACCTCTTCAGCCTTTAACGGTATGGGGCAAGGTGTTAAATCTGCAATTTTGACTTTCTGCAGACTTCTTGTAATAGCCTATCCTACAGCAAGGCTCTTAGCGATAAACTTTAACATGGGGCTTAACGGAGTGTGGTGGGGGCTCAACATTGCACCATTGGGAGCGAGCATAATTGCAATTATCTGGCTAAAGGCAGAGAAAATTCTTTGATTTTTTATTCACTTTCCCTTCTCTCCGCCAAAAAGCCGATAGTGGAGCCTATCAGAATACCTGAAGCCGTACTTAAGACAGAGGTCAACGATCTTCAATGCTTTTCCCTCCAGTTGAGAAGAACTATTTGATAAGGGCATTAAAAAAATTCTTTGGGGAGCAATGTAATACTTTTTAACGATTTGCAAAACCTCTTCCATGTCATCCTCACCATCTATAACGAACTTGAAGTAAGCCTTTTCATAGTTCGAAAAGAACTCAAGGGAGTCGCTAATAATCCTCTCCTCTTCCTTGACCCCTGAATTGGCAAGTTTTACAGAAACATTATAGTGAATGTTGGGAATCTCAATGAGTTCCAAAGGTAAAATTGTTCCGTTGGTTTCGATCTCTATGGAAGGGAAAAAGGATTGCACTCTGCCGATGAGCTCTCTCAAAGCCTTTTGCTGAAGCAATGGCTCTCCACCCGTTATAACAAGGTTATAAACATTGCCCCGAACTTCATGGATTTTCTTAGTAACTTCGTCAACATCAAGGGTCAACCAGCTACTGGAATTCTCTGGAAAAGAGGCATAAGCGGTATCACAAAAAGTGCACCTCAGATTACATCCTCCAACCCTCACAAAAACCGAAGGGGTCCCGATATTTGGACCTTCTCCCTGGATTGATTTGAAAATTTCTGAAATTACGATTTTCATCCCAAAACCTCAAACTCTACCCTCTCCACCTCACCTCTTTCCATACTTACAAAACCACTTTGGGTTGGCGTTTCGAAGACTTCCGCTTCAACCCAGCTCACATTTTCAAACTCTTGCATCACGATGGAACAACAAAGTAGAGCAAGATTCTCTGCACTGGGGTTTCTGTCAAGGATTACCAGCTTTTGACCCGCATTTTTTAGCACCTCAACCAAAGGGTCCCTGCGATTCAAAATAACCTTATGATCAAGGAGGTTGTGTATCTTCTCTTTCAAAAGGCCAAAATCAACAAGCATGCCATCATCACCAACTTTTCCACCCATCCTGAGCCTTATCCTGTAACTATGGCCATGGAGAAAAGCACACTTCTTTGCGTGCTCATACAAACGATGGGCCGAATCTACGATGGTTTCCCACCTAATTTCAAACATACTACACCTCCCAGAAGTTCTTATAATCTACACCCTTCTCAAAGAACCAACTGCAGGGTGTAAACTGCAACTCGCCAAAACTTGTAATCATTGATGCATTATTTTTTGGCAAAAACTGCGTATTAGTGGCTATGCCTTGCAAATAAGGGTTGTATTTTTTTATGAAATCTTCTATCTCATCCATGGAACTAACTTCTATTACCTGAAGGACGCGAGGCGCTGAAAAGGGGACAAAATTTTCAGAAAAGACTAAAAAATAATCCTTGCCCCTTCTTACAGCGTTAAAATATTGAAAATTCCGGTACACTTCATATTCAGTCTCATCGAATCGAAAATCACTCTCTGGCGTTAAAATTTCTGAAACCTTTTCAAAGGCATGGTACAATCCTTCCCTAATATCCCTATCAAAAGTAAAAAGAACGCTCAGGGAAAGACAACCCTTAGTATCAAAGGCAAGGTTATCCCAGGCAATGCCTCCAAGCATTTCAGAAGTATATCCTTCTTTAAGAATACCTACAGAAAACTTCGGGCCAAAGAATCTTCCCGGCACTTTTATGGCTTCGAAAGCGAGCCTCAGATTCTCGCCCCCAAACCCTATTACAAAGTGGTAATTTTTGGCTCTTTCTAAAGCTTCAGTATGTTGAAGATATGCTCCTTCTACTTTCAAATTCTCTTTAAGATGGGTATTTAAAACATAAAAAAGACTATCGTAAAACAAGTTTTCTCTTCGTGGGTACTTGAAAAAGACCTCTTTTACCCCACTCACAAGGAGCAAGGGTAAGAGTTGAAAAGGGACTACAGGAACATTGCTGGGCAAAAAGACAAAAACTTTTTCAGGACCCTGAGGGTATTCATTAAGGTTTTTAAAAAAATCGAGGCATCGGATATAATGCTCTATAAGAGAGGCAAGTAGTTCCCTTTGATATTGAATACGAGAAATAACTTTCCCCTTCTTAAACTTTTCAAAGAAATCGGACAGCCCTAAACTATACTTATCTAAAAGTGAAAGCACATCCCCTCTCATCTTCTTGAATCCTTCCCATTACATCGAAACAATTACCCTTCACAACAACTCTGTCAGGGACAAGAAGAGCAGAGACCGTGTAAAGATTCGCAAAATCAAAAACCTTTAAGAGCCCTTCGCCCTCTGTTAGAACCCTGGCATAGGGATGCTCCCTATAGAGACCGTTACAAATAGAATAGAACTGGGAAAAGAGTTCTGTCATACCATATTCCGTGTAAACTTCTGCCTTTTCAAAAACTTGCTTAGCGAGGGAATATAATTCCTGTCTAACATACTTTTTCTGAAGTGCCTTGTAGCCACCCGTTTCAATTATAACAAATCGTTTCTTTATCTTAGCACCTCTCCCAATTAAATATTCAGAGACCTTGAGAAGTTGACTGGATGTGAAAAAGAGAAGGGAGCCCTCTTCGGCCTCTTCAAGGCTTTTAGCGGCCCCATCAAGATTTTCAATCTCATAACTATCATTCAAATAGACCACTTCGTATTTTTCTTCAAAAATCTTAAGCATAAAGGCTAAAGATGAATGCCCGGCGATCCTAAAATCCGGTACAAAGGAATAGATCCTTTTCACCTTAAAATCTGGAAAGGACCTGAGGGCGGAAATTCTATAGAGTTCAAGAGAACGGGCATTAAAAAAAACTTTCGATCTATTTCCCGTTGTGCCACTGGATTCAAAATAATTCTCTGGCTCACCTGCAAAAATCTCGTACTTTTTAAAAAACTCAACTGGAAAAAAGGGTAACTCAGAAATCTTCCTGACTTTGGTTATTCCATTTATTTCAAGAAACTTCGCATAAATGGGTATATGCTGTCTTTGAAACTCAACAATTTCAAGAGCCAGTTCCTCATCAAATTCCTTTGAATTAGCGATATATTTCGCTACTCTTTCATAGAGTGCCATCGGCTTAAAACCCTTTGAAATTCACTAACAAAGTTATCAATAATCTCTTCTGTTATAACAACGGGAGGCGTTAGTTCAAGAACTTCACCCTCAGGACCGGAAGGCAGGGTTATAAATCCACGCTTTAATAGTTCCTTTGTGACCTCAAAGGCAGAAACCCCTTTAAGTTCCACACCTATAAGGAGACCCCATCCCCTCACATCCGCTATACCTTCTGGAAACTTCTCCTTAAGGTCCAGAAGCTTTTTTAGAAAATATTTTCCCTTAGACTCTGCTTCAAGCCAAAGTTTGTTCTTCTCTATGTATTCGATAACATTCCTTGCGACCTTTGAAATTAAGGGATGCCCTAAAAAGGTACTGGTATGGATGGCCTCACCTTCTGAGACTGGCCAGGCATCCATAACCTCTTCCCTCGCCATCATTACCGAAATGGGAAAGGACGAGGACAAAGCTTTACCGAGGATTATAATATCGGGCTTTATATCAAAATATTCAAAGGCAAAGAGCTTTCCAGACCTGCCGAATCCCGTAAAGATTTCATCAAAAGCAAGTAGAACACCAAAATCCTTAGCCAGTTTTGCAACTTCCTTACCGAACTCCAAAGGGAACATCCTAACACCGCCTCGAGCCTGGATAGGCTCAAGAAGAATCATCGCAACATCACCACTTTCTAAGTGTCTCTTCACGATCTCCAAAACTTCATCCTCACTGTGCCTCAATCCAGGGAAAGGAACGGAAATACCCCAGGTAGGTATTGCATCCCCAAAAGGCCGCTTAAATTTGGGATTGTGAGTAACTGACAATGTGCCAATAGAAAGACCGTGATAGGCGTTTTCAAAGGAGATAATCTTTCTCCTTCTTGTGTAAAGCCAGGCAGTCTTTATGGCAGACTCGACGGAATCGGCACCATTCTGTCCGAGAATCCCCTTATAACCGCCGCCCAAGAGTGTGCTTATTTTCTCTAAGAGTTCAACCTTGGACACCGAGGGTAAAACATCGCCCATGCCGTTAATGATTTCTGCAGAATTCAAAGTTTCCCGAACTACAGGGTGACTGTGTCCTATGAAAGAAACTCCAAAAAAGGAAGTGAGGTCGATAAATCGATTACTATCGACATCCCACACATTCATCATATAACTCTTATCAATAAATATGGGAAAATCATCAGAAATATAGGTGATGTTCCGGCACTCAACGGATCTCAACCGGCTCATCAAAAGCTTCGATGCAGGGCCCGGAATCTCCGTTTTGATCAGTGGAGCTTCAAATCCCTTCATTACATTGTATCGTAGATAAATTTTAAGATTTTTTCGACAAAATATTTGGGGGAACCAGGGGTGTTATTCAACATCACCACGTAGATATAGTCTTCTCCACTCTTAGTCCTTATATAACCTGCAATATTGGTAACCCCGGCAAGGGTCCCCGTTTTTCCACGGAAAACCCCACGTAAATCCTTATAGTTTTTCGCAAGGGTCCCATCGACGTTAGCTATGGCAAGAAGAGAGGCAAACTCCGGGAAGTAGTTCATATTTTTGTAGTGGTAATACAACAATTCTGCAAAGCCACGAGGAGTTGCCAGATTATACCTGGAAAGGCCCGAACCATCCGCTGGCTTGAAGTGGTCAGAAAGGTTTGCAACCTTCAGAAAACTATCAACCGCTGCAAGCCCCTTTTCATAACTACCTTTTCCACCGTAAAGCTCCCTTCCAAGAGTCTTCAAAAAGGCCTCTCCATAAATGTTTAAACTGTATTTCATAAAGTCCATTAAAAGCACATAGGCAGGTTTAGATTCGTAAACATAAAGGGTATCAAACCTCAATAGAGGCAAATCCCTCACAATTTCGATTCTTTTAACCTTTATCGACAAGATCTTGAGTAAAGAATCCACTTGTTCCTTGAAAAACTTTTCGGGAGAAACGATACTTCGATAGGCTGCAACCATCTTGCCAATGTCCCCTTCGAAGATGGTTACAACCGTATCACCCTTCACTAAATCGTAAATCCGGTAAACTTTACCTCCTCGTACAAATGACTTAAGGAAAACAGTTTGGGGAAATAGAGCAATGCGACCACCCATCCCATTAAAATTAAACACTGAAATTTTAACGACATTATTCTCCAAAATAAAGGAGCTTACGGGCGCCATATAACTTTTGGTTAAGTTATTAAATTGCCAGCCTGCCCCGTACATCACCGAATCGTAAGCCCAATCAACAAGGTAAAGGGTATCGAAACTTACAATGTTAGCGCTCTTTACAAAGGAGAAAATTTCAAAAAGGTCCTTTACCTTAAGAGATGGGTCACCACTGGCTAAGAGATAAAGATTTCCACTCTTTGGGTCTCTTAAAAGCCTCGTTTTAAAAGTGTAAGAGGGTCCAAGGAAATGGAGAAAGGCAGAAGTAATCAGGATTTTGTTAAGGGAGGCCGGCACAAAATAGGCATCTCCATTGTAGCTAAAAACTTCCTGCCCTTTCCTGTCGAGGATTACGATTCCAGTAAACCCCCGTTTTGGTCTGTAATATTCAACGACATCCTTTAAACTCGTGAAGGTTTTCGGCTCGTAATAAAGGATTGTAAGCATCATAAGAAACTTAATCATTTCTCATCCTCCTCAAGATTTCCGTTGTAGAATAACCTCGAATGTATGGGGCGATAACCACCTTCCCTCCATAACTCTCCACAATATCTTTTCCAACCACTTCTTCAGGCTTGTAATCCCCTCCTTTCACTATAATATCAGGCCTCAACAATTTTATGACTTCGTAAGGCGTATCTTCATCAAAAGGCACCACATAGTCAACCATTTCCAGTGCCGCCAACACCGTCATTCTGTCTTCCAATTTGTTAATGGGTCTTCCCTCCCCTTTAAGCCTTTTAACAGAGTCATCACTATTTACTGCAACAACGAGTAAATCTCCAAGACTTTTTGCAAAATAAAGATACTCTACATGCCCCCTATGAATTACGTCGAAACACCCGTTGGTAAACACAACTACCTTTTTCCCTCGTATTACATCTAAAAGCCTTGAGAGCTCTTCTCTTGTTTTTATTTTTTCAGATGCCATCGTGAAAGTTAAATTTTAAACCTCTCTAAGGAACCGATGTCTCTTCGGTAAAATAAATTTTCAAAGTGTATCTTCTCGATCTCGCTGTAAACCCTCTCCGCAGCTGAATTAAAATCTTTATCAAGAACCACGAGGTTTAGGACCCTCCCCCCATCGGTATAAATCTTGCCATTCTCTTCCTTTGTACCCGCATGATAAAGGATAACATCCTGTGGCAATTTATTTAAACCGTGTATTACTTTCCCTTTTTCATAGTGTACTGGATAACCACCACTGGCGATAACAACGCAAACCGCAACCCGATCATCAAATTCCACCTTTACCTCTCTTAGCCTATGTTCTCTTGCAGAAATTATGATATCCACAAGATCATTCTTGAGCCTTGGAAGTATTACTTGTGCCTCTGGGTCACCGAGTCTCACGTTGAATTCCAGAACCTTTGGGCCCTTTGAAGTCCAAATAAGGCCAAAATAAAGGAAGCCCATGTAAGGAATGCCTTCCTTTTTCAGGCCATCTATCGTTGGCTTTATTACTGCCTCTCTCGTGATCGTTCTCATTTCTTCGTTTAAAAAGGGTACAGGGGAGACGGAACCCATTCCGCCCGTATTTGGCCCTTTGTCCCCGTCGTATGCCCTTTTGTAATCCGAGGCGTCCCCGATCCAGACAAATTCCTCTCCATCGGTCACAACAAAAACGGAATATTCCACTCCAGAAAGGAACTCTTCAATTAAAACTCTCCTTGATGACTCACCAAATTTTAATTCCACCATGTATTCGTACAAAATTGAAAAGGCCTCAGCAGGGGTATAGGCTATCGAAACACCTTTGCCCTCTGCAAGACCATCGGCTTTAATGACAACGGGATAATTGCTAAGCCTTTTAACATACCCAAGGGCCTCTTCGTAATTTTCAAAGGACATGAAATCGGCCGTTGGAACTCCATTCCTCTTCATAAATTCCTTGGCACGGATCTTAGAGGCTTCGAGGAAAGAAGATTTAGCCGGTGGAGCAAAGATAAAGGCCCTTGAATTTGCTTCCAAAAAATCTTTAATCCCTTTGGAGATAGGAAGCTCGGGCCCCGGAACAACGATATCAATCCCTTCAGCATTTACAAAATCTAAAATCGATTTAAAATCATCGACCGCAATATTAATATTCTCCGCATACCTTGCCGTTCCCGGATTTCCAGGGATAGCATAAAGTTTATCAACCCCTGGAGACTTAGAAATTTTGTGAGCTATTGCGTCTTCCCTTCCACCTCTCCCAATAACTGCAATCTTCATTCACAAACTCCTTATTACCCTGCGAATTATTTTTTCCAATTTTCGTCCGGCCTCGTTAGCCACCTGCAGTACCTCCTCATGGGTTGCAAGAGAAGGTGCGTAAGGGTTTGCCACATTGGTAATTATAGAGAAGGCAAGGACTTTAATTCCCATATGCCTCGCAACGATAACTTCAGGAGCGGTGGACATTCCAACGGCATCACCACCAATTGCTTTCACAAATAAATATTCCGAAGGGGTTTCAAGGGATGGCCCTTGCAAAGCCACATAAACACCCTCTCGTATAAATATACCCTCTTCCACTGCACACTTTTTTGCAAGCCTTCTTAATTCTTCATCATAAGCATCATGCATCGAAGGGAACCTTGGGCCAAATTCTTCAAGGTTTGGGCCACGAAGCGGATTGTCGGGAATAAGATTGATATGATCCCGGATGAGCATAATGTCTCCAGGTTTCATCGAAGGTACTACACCTCCAGCGGCATTAGTCAGAATTAAGACCTTCGCGTCTAAAGGTTTAAGAATCCTGAGAGGCAATGTCGCTTGTCTGGTGGAATATCCCTCGTAATAATGAAATCTTCCCTTGTAAACAAGTACTCGTTTTCCTTCCAATTCTCCGTAAATCAAAACCCCTTCATGCCCCTCGACGGTGGACACAGGAAAACCTTCGATCTCGTTGTACTTTACCCTGAAAATTTCTCTCACTCCATCCGCCAGTGGACCAAGCCCGGAACCAAGCACTATTGCAACATCAACTTTATCAAGACCCTTAGACTTTAAGAGCTCTACAGCCTTATAAATAATTTCACTTTCCTTCAAAGTCCTGCACCTCCCTTGAGAGAAGTCTCAAATAATACTCCAACTCGCCTCTGAGTTTTTGAAGAATTTCATATTTCCTCTTTTCCAGTTTCTGGACTTCATCTTCTAGTTTAGACCTCTTCAGGGCGATTTCCGCAATCATCCTTTCCGCTTTAACCTGGGCTTCCTTTATTATATTCTGAGCTCTCTCCTGAGCATTCTCTATTACCTGCTCTGATGACTGCTGAGCGAGAAATAGAGCCTTCTTCAAACTCTCTTCAAGCTTTTCATACTCTGAAAGCTTCTTTTCCATAACCATTACTCTCTCTTTCAACCGCTCGTTTTCCTGAATTAATTTTTCGAATTCATTCGAAATCATCTCTAAGTAAGTGAGAACTTCCTCAGGGTCAAACCCCCTGAATTTCATCTTAAAGGTTGCCTTCCTTATCTCTAAAGGAGTAAGCCTCATCTATTTACCTCCCCAAAAATTCCCCTTCCAATCCTTAAAAGATTGGCACCTTCCATTATTGCATAGGGGTAATCTTCTGTCATTCCCATTGAAAGCCACTGAAGGTGAATTCCAAAATCCTTTTCAATCCTTTCTTTCAGCTCTCTTAGCTTAGAAAAGGCCTCCCTGCTTTTTTTCTCTTCAACGGGATAAGGGCCTATAGTCATAAGACCGGTCAGCACGAGTTTCTCCCTTCTTAGAACCTCTTCCACCAGGTTATTTACTTCCTCTATTTTACAGCCTGTTTTTTGGGGTTCCATTGAAGTATTCACCTCAATAAAAATTTCAAGAGTCTTATCCAGCCTCTTATCAAGGACTTCAACAAGCTCCACTCTATCCACCGATTCGATTACCTTAAAAACCTTAAGGGCATGTTTAACTTTATTGGTTTGAAGATGACCTACCAAATGCCATTCAATATCAAGAGAAAGGAAAGGAATTTTGAGAAGAGCCTCCTGCACCCTGTTTTCACCCATTATTTTTATTCCAGCCTCATAGGCCCAAAGAATCCCTTCCACGTCCACACCTTTGGTAACGGCCTCAATAACTATATCTCTTTCTATACCATAACGGGCTTTAATGTCTTCAATGTTCTCCCTTAGCCTTTTTATATTTTCCTCAATTTTCTCCTTTGTCACCACCTTCAATCACTCCTTTTAAATACTCAAAGAGCTCATTTCTCAAACTTTCATCGTCGACTTGCAAAAAGAGACCACGAAAATCTTCAAGGGGTGTGCTCTTTTTAAAGGGGGAGAGAAAAAGGCCATACCTATCCTTCAAGACCTTCTTATAATAACTAAGGTCTTTTTCGAGCACATAAAAAGGCTTCTTTATGTAAATTTTACCTTCCTCAATGCGGTAATGAGTCTTCGTGTAAAATGGGAGAAGCACTAACCCAATCACCAGTAGTGAAAAAAGCCCCCAAAAGGTTCCAAAGGCAAACCAAAAAATGCCAACAGAAAGGGCAAACAAAAGGAGAAACTTTGTTCTTCTCTTCTTATCTCTTATAGGAAGTGAATACCACTCCTTTGGTTCTGGCATATTTAAACGTGATGGGCATGCCCGTGTTCCAGTTCTTCAGGTGAAGCATCTCTAACATTTACTATTTTTATGTGGAAATGAATCCTATGCCCAGCAAAAGGATGGTTAAAATCAATTGTTACATTACCGTCTTTAACGTCTTTCACATAAAAAGGTACTTCATTGCCATCTTCAAAGTGGGCATAGTACTGCATTCCAACAACTGGTTCCTCATCGCCAAAGTATTCCTGTGGAATTACCTGAACCGCTTCAGGGTCGTATTCTCCAAAGGCGTCATCGGGTTCCAGCACTACGTCTTTCTCTTCGCCTACCTTCATACCCTTCATTTCTTCTTCCAGTTTTGGGAAAATTTCACCAACGCCAAAAAGGAAAACAAACGGCTCTCCCTTTGTAGCGTCGATCAAACTCCCGTCATCCAGAGTCATCGTATACTCTATGGCTACTACTTTTTTGTTATCTACAACTTCCATTATTTCCTCCCTTCAGGTTTTTATAATTATTAAGGCTCGAAGGTAAATTGTCAAAAACTCAAGCGGAAGTCAAACAGAGAAAGGCAAAATTTAAACAGGACATCAGAAAAAAGCAAAGGCTGAAACAACAAGGCAATCTGCTGACAGGGGAATTTTGGCTGTAAGGAATAGGGGAAATATTTTGATAAGAAATTTTTAATGAAATTTTTGAAAGGTTCATAAAAGTGCGGGGCTCCGAAGGAGCCCCGAACAGGAATTGTAAGATTCGCTTTAAATTAGCTCACATTTTTATGTTCTTACCTCACTATCACAATTTTCCCATTGTCTTTTAGGTACGGTGTCTCAACTCGGTAGAGGTACACACCCGAAGCAGGAACTTTAATTTCTAATTTTGTTGTTTCACCTGAAGAGAGTCTTCTTGCAATCGGCCCGCAAATGGGTCGTCCTGAAGCATCGTATATACTCAATATTGCTTCACAATCTGCAGAACTGCCCAGAAGTAGTATAAGAGTACCGTTCTTAAAACTAAATCTTAACCAATCCTTTTCTCTCAGTTCCTCTATAGGTGCAATGCCTTCAAATTTCAGAAGGAAGGCATCAGAATTACCAGCATTAGTACCCTGATAGTAAGCACTACCACCTAGATTGTAAACAGGAAAATCGGTAGAATAGGTATAACCCACCACATAAACATTGCCCTGTGGGTCTATCGCTACAGAATAGGCATAATCACTACTACTCCCCCCATAATAAGTAGTCCATAATCTTACTCCATTGGAATTGAATTTGAGAATAAAGGCATCAGAATAACCAGCGTTACTTCCCTGATAGTAAGCACCCCCACCCGGATCGTAAACAGGAAAATCGGTAGAACTAGTATAACCTACCACATAAACATTACCTTGTGGGTCTGTTGTTACAGAATAGGCATAATCATAATCACTGCCACCATAACAAGTAGCCCATAGCCTTGCTCCAATGGAATTGAATTTGAGAATAAAGGCATCAGAATAACCAGCGTTACTTCCCTGATAATAAGCGCCACCACCCGGATTGTAAACAGGAAAACCGGTAAAATAAGTCTGCCCCACCACATAAACATTACCTTGTGGGTCTATGGCTACAGAATTGGCAATATCATCACTACCTCCCCCATAATAAGTAGCCCATAACCTTACTCCAATGGAATCGAATTTGAGAATGAAGACATCAAAAGAATCCCTTGATCCGATTGTTCCCTGGTAATAAGCACCACCACCTGGATCGTAAACAGGAAAATTGGTAGAAAGAGTATAACCCACAACATAAACATTACCTTGTGGGTCTATGGCTACAGAATTGGCCCTATCAAAACCACTCCCCCCATAATAGGTAGCCCATAGCCTTACTCCGCTGGAATTGAATTTGAGAATGAAAGCATCATAATAGCCAGCGTTACTCCCCTGGTAGTAAGCACCACCACCTGGATTGTAAACAGGAAAATTGGTAGAAAGAGTATAACCCACAACATAAACATTACCTTGTGGGTCTATGGCTACAGAATTGGCCCTATCATAATCACTTCCCCCATAATAGGTAGCCCATAGCCTCACTCCGCTGGAATTGAATTTGAGTATGAAGGCATCATCATAGCCAGCGTTACTTCCCTGATAATAAGTACCGCCACCTGGATTGTAAACAGGAAAACCGGTAGAATAAGTATAACCTACAACATAAACATAACCTTGTGGGTCTATAGCTACAGAATTGGCATAATCATAACCACCTCCCCCGTAATAAGTAGCCCATAACCTTTCTCCACTGGAATTGAATTTGAGAATGAAGGCGTCAGAATTAGCAACATAACTTCCCTGGTAGTAAGCACCACCACCCGGATTGTAAAGAGGAAAATCGATAGAACCAGTCCGACCCACCACATAAACATTACCCTGTTGGTCTGTCGCTACAGAATAGGCATAATCACTACTACTTCCACCATAATAAGTAGCCCATAACCTCGCTAAGGGTGGGTCTATGACAAGTTTTTCATTCCTGCTCCAACCTCTTACATCATAGGCCAAAAGCCCATCATCCAAAACATAGTTCACCTTCACACTTCTATCACCCTCATAAGCATAAATGCTACCATCAATAATATCTCCCACCGGTGTGGATAAAATGATTTCGCTTCCATCATCACTTAACTTCACATCTGCCCACTTCACCTTTAGTCTTATTTCATCAGGATTACCCTCTGGCTTTACTACAAACTCATGGTGTAAGTTCCCATCGGCATCATACCTGAAGACCCAGTCTATACCAGGATAAACATCCTTGGCTCTTACAACCCTGTAACTCTTTAGATTCGTTATCCCCTCAGGACAACCGGGAAGATAGTAGTTCACATAACCCGGTAGCTCATCTTCAAAGACAATCTTTGAGTTATCAATGTTTCCACCCACCAGTTCAAGATCAACCCGAGCATAATTTAAAGGGGAAGAATCTTCCTTATTGAGCCTGTCTTTCAAATCGAAACCTTCAGAAGAATTTAATTCTTCGTTAGTTTTTGAGTAAATCACATAACTAACGCCATCTTTCTTGAAGAGCAAATGGAGTCCTGGAGCCTTTGTTGAGAAGATGATATCTTTTACAGGTCTCCCTTCGAAGTCCTGCACCTGGCCGTAGTTTGGTTCAAAGCCCCTGTAGGCCTTTATCAGTTCACCTGTAGGGACATAGGCATAGAGGGGCATAAGTCCAAGGAGCACTCCTACGATCACCCCTTTGAGATACTTTTGCATAATACCTCCCTTGTAAGCTAAATTGATTGTAATTTGAGCCTTCCATATTGTCAAGAATTGGTCATTTTCTGAAAAGGCCACAACTTTCGCAATGCAACTCTTTCAATTTATAATTGACGATATGCAATTTGACAAAATTATCAAAGAAGCTAAAAAGGTTATTAAAGGGCAAGATGAAATCATTAAGGCTGTTCTGACTGCAATTGTGGCCGATGGTCATGTGCTCCTTGAGGGACCCACCGGCGTTGGAAAAACAACCTTTGTACTTACTTTTGCAAAAATCTTTGGATTATCCTTTCGCCGCATCCAGTTTACCAGCGATGTTTTACCTTCTGATATCCTTGGAACAAATATTTACAACCTAAAAACAGGGAACTTTGAATTCCGGCCCGGACCAATATTTGCCAACTTTGTCCTCATTGACGAGATCAACAGGGCTTCTCCCAAGACCCAGAGCGCACTAATAGAAGTTATGGAGGAAAGGCAGGTCACCATTGAAGGAAAAACCTATGAACTTGAAAAACCTTTCATAGTTTTTGCAACCCAGAATCCTATGGATTATGCAGGAACCTTTCCCCTTCCAATAACCCAGACGGACAGATTTCTTATGAAGATCAACATTGACTACCCTTCAAAGGAGGTAGAACAGGAAATTTTAAAAACCGGAGACCCAAGGGAGTTAATTCCTTATTTAAATCAACAAATGACCAAGGATGAACTTCTCAAAATCCAGCAAGAAGTTGCAAAGGTAACGGTAGATGATTCAATAATTGATTACATCTCGGAAATCGTTATCTCCACACGAAATAATCCCTCTATTAAGGAAGGCTTGAGTTCGAGGGCTTCCATACACCTTTTAAAATGTGCACGGGCAAAGGCAATCATAGAGGGGCGCAATTATGTAATTCCTGAGGATGTGAAGGAAATATTCCCTTACATCGCAAGTCACAGGGTTATCTGCGACGTCCCCGAATGTGATGTGGCTATTTTCCTAAAAGATTTCATAGAAAAAATCCCGGTCCCAAGGTAAATGCCGAGAAAACCAAAACCCTTTGTTTCTTACGTAAAACTAAAGAAATGGGGGAGGTATTATGCGGCACTCACCCTTTTACTCGGCTTCGCAGCAGTTAACTCAGGCAATAACCTTCTCTACTTTTTCTTGGCCGCTTTGCTCTCCATTATGGCCCTTTCAGGTTTTATAAGCTATCTCAGCCTAAAATCCATCCAGCTTTCTATAACGCCCCCAGAGGAATTGTACGCCAAAACCATTAACTATTTGAAAGTCAAAGTTAAGAATCGAGGCTTTCTCCCGCTATTCCTCATCTATGCAAAAAAATCAGACAAGGAAAGGGTTTTATTCGATGTAATCCCTCCATCAGGCTCTAAGGAAGGGCTTTTACCATATTTTTTTGAAAAAAGAGGATATAACAAGGTTGAATCAATTTTTGTGGGGACGACATTCCCACTGAGTTTTACAATAAGGGAGATGTACTACCCATTGAATTTAAACCTCCTCGTTTTCCCACATATTCACAAAATTAAGAGAGAAGTAAAGGTCGAAAATCCCGAAAATACAGGCTGGGGGGTGGAATCGAGCAAAGAAGGCGCCATTGGTGACTTCATGGGGCTGAGAGAATACGCCTTTCAGGACAAGATTTCCAGGATTCACTGGAAAAAAATTAAAGATGAAAAACTCTATGTTAAAAAATTTGAGGATGAGAATTTCCAGGTTCTCAGCCTTGATATCAGTTCCAATGCAACAGAAGAAGAAATCGAAAAGGTTGCCTCCTTAGCGGTCCACTTTTTAGAACTCGGACATAGCGTAGGATTAAAAATTGATGGAAAAACTGCCATACCCCCCGATTCAGGAATCCAGCAAAAAATCAAGATACTGCAAAAACTCGCTCTTTTAGGCTATGAAAGTTGAGAAAAGAATAAAAACCATAGTCTATTTGCCCCTCACCGTTGCAATGGCAAGTTTAGCCCATTCCCTCTCACCGACAGGACTTTTTTTCTTAGCGATCCTTGCCATCGCCTTCTATTTGGACCTTACAAAGGAATTTTATATATCGGGAAAAATTTTAACGGCTCTGGGTATTCTTTTAACTCTCTTCTTTTTTACTTTAGCCCTGAGAACCCCCTTTGAGGCTATTGCCTACTGGATAATGTCCCTGAGCATTATAAAGATTCTCGGTAAAAAGGCTATGAGAGACTTGAAACAGATTGTAGCCCTTTCCTTTTTCAACTTTGTAGACAGCGCCATATTTCACTACTCCTTCGTCTTCTTAATTTACCTCGTACTTTACATTGTTTCAGCCTCTATAGCCCTTTTAATCATCACCTTTTTAGATGACAAAAAGGAGACAAGCCTTCGGGTTGACCTCCTAAATACCCTGCGAAATTTCGGAATTGGTTTTGGTATTGCCACTACTCTAATGTCACTATTCTTCTTCATTATACTACCCCGTTCTCCCTATGTCCTCCTCAGGGCTCAAATCTATTCACCCACTCGGAGGGAGGGTTTCGGCAACGAACTACAAATGGGCAGAGTGGAATATATGAACAGGCGGGATCAAATCTTGATGAGAGTTAAACCCCTTATGAAGAGGCACGATGAGTTCCTCTACATTCGTGGGAATGTTTATAATGTTTATAAAAAGGAAACATGGATAAGGGATCCCGAAAATTTAACGGGATGGAACTACAAAGGCAAAGAGAATTACAAAAGCAAGACCTTTGCCTTTCAAATTACCCTTGAGCCAATGTCTACAAAGGCTCTCTATGTTCCAGACTACCCTGAATATATCGACGTCAGAGGAATTCCCTACACTGAATCTTGGGGAAAAGTTTTCTTAACAAGAGAGTCTGAGATTGCAAGGAAAGTACAGTATAAGGCTTTTTCGTCATCTGCCCCAGATGAAACTTATCCCAAAGGCGTTGATTTCCTCTCTGTTCCCGAGAAATATACTTCCCTCATCGATTCTCTCATCGAAAAGGAAAATCTGAAAGGAACTACGCCCCTTGAAACAGCACAAAAGATAAAAGTATACTTTTTGAAAAACTTCCAATATTCATTGGAAATTGCCGGCGATACGAATTGGGTTGATCGATTCTTAAAAACCCGCAAAGGTCATTGTGAGTATTTTGCAACCCTTGCAGCGTTAATCTTAAGAAGAGAGGGGATCCCTTCGAGGATCGTAGCAGGCTACCTTACAAAGGAATGGAACATCTTCGGGAATTACTTCATCGTCCGGACAAAACACGCCCATACCTGGGTTGAATACTACTTCAACAACCAGTGGCTCTCCTTTGATCCAACCCCTCCCTTTGAGGAAAAGCCCGGTGCTTTGAGCAAACTAAGCGAATATATCGATTACCTCTCTTACCTCTGGACTACCCAGGTTCTCGAGTTTAGCTTTTCAAATCAAATTAGAATATTCAATGCCCTTCAAACTTCAATGAAAAAACTTTTCAGGAAAAATGTGCTTTCCCTTCTCGGATACTTGCTTGCGCTATTTATCCTAACTGCAGCCATAACATTTCTCTTTAAACGCTCAAAAGAAAGGCTTCACCCGGCCACAGTCTATTACAGAAAGTTCGAAAAAATATTGAAAAGTAAAGGCTACAAAATCACGCCTGCAATGACGTCTAAAGAAATAGCAAATCTTATCATATCCTTTGAAGCAATCGATTTTCTCGATGAATACAATAAGTGCAGGTTTTCTGGTAACTGTGATTTAGAGCAACTTAAAAGGAAATTCGAAAACTTCAGACGGAGTATTTCTTAACCAAAAGTGAAGCGTTGTGGCCACCAAACCCAAAGGAATTGGAAAGCGCATAATTCACGGTAAGTTCTCTGTAAGTTCCTGGTACATAATCGAGGTCACACTCCGGATCAGGAAATTCGTAATTCCGAGTAGGATGAACTTTATCAGTGTAAACACTCATTACCGTCGCGATGAATTCTACCGCTCCAGCGGCCCCCAGTAAGTGCCCAGTCATTGACTTAGTGGAAGATACTGGTATCTTGTAAGCGTATTCACCGAACAGCTTTTTGATCGCCTTTGTCTCTGCAGCATCATTAAGCGGAGTAGAGGTACCATGAGCGTTTATGTAGCTTACCTCTTCAGGTGAAATTCCAGCCTCTTCTATTGCGAGTCTCATGGAATTAACAGCACCTTCACCTTCAGGATGAGGTGCTGTTATGTGATAGGCATCGGCAGTGGCACCGTAGCCGACAACCTCGGCATAGATTTTAGCCCCTCTCTTCAATGCATGTTCAAGCTCTTCCAGAACAACGGCCCCTGCGCCTTCTGCCATCACAAAGCCATCACGTTCCTTATCAAAGGGCCTCGAGGCTTTTTCTGGCTCGTCATTCCTTGTAGAAAGGGCCCTCATACTGCAAAATCCTGCAAGCCCAATTGGGGTAATCGGTGCCTCTGCTCCACCCGCAATCACAATATCAGCATCTCCGTACTTAATCAACCTATATGCATCACCAATAGCATGGGCTGAAGATGCACAGGCAGAAACAACGGAATAATTGGGACCTTTAAAACCGTACCTCATTGCGATGTGGCCAGGTGTAATATCCACAATCATCATAGGAACGAGAAAAGGACTTACCCTGCGCGGGCCCTGTTCCTTGAGTTTAATCACTTCTTCTTCAAGGGTCTTGATTCCCCCTATACCCGATGAAAAAATCACGCCAGCTCTGTAGGGATCAAATTTACCCTCTGATAGACCCGCATCAAGGATGGCTTCATAAGTAGCATACAAAGCATACTGAGTTACAAGGTCCATTCTCTTAAGTTCTTTAGGATCTATCCTCTCTTCGGGGTGAAAATCGTCAATTAAACCAGCAATTTTTGTAGCAAATTGGGAGACATCAAATCTATCAATCAACTTAATTCCGTTCTTTGCAGATAAGAGAGCTTCCCAAAACTCTTTTACACTTTTACCAACAGGGGATACCACCCCCATCCCTGTAACTACAACGCGTCTTCTCATAATAAAAAACCAAATTTAAGGGCCTAAAAAATGGTAATAATCCTACTACCTTATGAGCCCATTTTTGCCTTTATATAATTAATTGCGTCCTGTACTGTTCTAATTTTTTCTGCATCTTCATCAGGCACCTCAATACCAAACTTCTCTTCAATAGCCATTACAAGTTCTACCACATCGAGGGAGTCGGCACCCAGGTCCTCCATAAACCTGGATTCTGGTTTTATCTGATCCTCAGAGACTGAAAGTTTATCTACGATTATTTCTTTGAGTGTTGCATATATGTCCATAATACCCTCCTTTTATCTTTGTTTTTTCGGTTTATGCCGAGGGCGGGATTTGAACCCGCACGGGCCGAACGCCCACTGCCTCCTGAGGGCAGCGCGTCTGCCAAGTTCCGCCACCTCGGCGATGTGTTAATTCTAAGGAAAGGTAAAGGAAAAGTCAAACACGCGGCGTTCAATAAAATTAATTTTCTCAGACTGCAGTTGTTTTATGGAAAATAACAAAATATTAACACAGCAAACGCACTGCACTGCGTCTTTCTGTACTTTGAGCGAGGAGCATTGCATCATGTTTTTAATAGGAATGTTTGAAATAAAAGAAAGCTAATCATTGTCCTCGATGCATATATATACAGAAAGGCGAAAAAAACGAAATTCTAAACGAACTTTAGGAGTTCTCGCAAAGGAAGGTCGACAGGATTTTCAGCAGGAAACGGAACCCTAAAGGGGCATCAGAAACACAATAGAAGGTCGTTCAAGTAGATGTAATTTTTAAGAAGCATGAAGATGGCATTTAAGGGGCAAATCAATAAAGCAATGATTATAAATCTTTTCATTTCCCCCTCCTACTCATATGATATTTCAACAATTGTTCCATCCTCACAAATTGCGTAAATACAATCTTTACCCCTTATATTTCCACACTTAACGCATGAAAGTTGAGGTCCAGGAGTTACAGAAATATAACTTATTACATTCCTTGTCCAGGTTTTCCTCCGGGGATCATAAGAAAATTCATGAATATAAAGGGTATCACCATGTGTATGATCTTCAGAAGGAGCAGGAATATATAAGTTCTTTTTAAATAAAGAACTTCTTGGGTCTTCCATAACATCACAATATTTAAAACCAATGGCTAATCCGTATGCATATGAATTGGCATCAGAATGCATTGGAGTTACTTCCCATATGCGAGTTGTGGGATTGTATTTAAAGGCATAAAGTATGTCATCGTATCCTCCTTTTGTAATGACCATTGGACCTATATCACCAAAATCGAATAAAAGTGGCTTACATAAAAATCCCTCAAGGTCAATTGCATCAGGATTTGGATTAATTCCAATTAGATTTTCTTCCCATACCCCATTTGAATAGGTAATCTCAAAAAGTGAATCGACATCAGTAACACCATAAAAACGATTAACCCCGTCTCCCCTTCCATCACCTAAGGAGTATATTTCAATGTGGTCGCTTACAATGCTTTCTAAAACCCACTCATTCCCATTATACCTAAATTCATAAGTTTTAAATTGAGAAGAAGAAATATAGAGTCTATTAACACCATCATTTCTTCCGTCTCCTGTAATAATTGAAGTAACAGGACGCGTAGAAGGAATCATAGGTAAAGGTATTTCTTGCATTGTCCAATTCCCGTTTTCATAAGAAATTTCATATAATTTCCCGGTCCGAGGCCTATAACAATATATACGATTTAAATTGTCTGTTGCCCTTGCTTTCCCAATAACAATACCTTCAAATTTTGTTCCTGAAAAAATTGTGGTTTTACCCATCCTGTGCCTGTCCAGGTATATTCTACAAGATCATTATTTAAATTTGCACAATAAAGCCTGTTGATTCCATCATTTCTTGCGTCACCTATTGCAATTTCACCTATAAGATAATTTCTATAAGGAGGTGGATTATCAGGCTGATGAATTACTCTCCTTACCCATCTTTTTGGTGGACTGACAGCCTTTTGGTTTTCACCATAACCTATATTTAAAAAAAAGAGCCCAATAACTATTGCTTTTGCTATTTTTTCCGTCATTCTTTATCCCTCATACCTAAAATGCATGTAAATCATATAGGAGAAAAAGAAAAAAAGTCAAGGGCTCGGCGTTCCTCAAAATTAATATACTCGAAATGGGATTGTTTCATCAAAAATAACAGAGGAATACAAACGGCGACCATACTGCATCCTTATTATATTATTTTTCCGAGGCTTGCTTGAATTTCAAGGGTCTCATCGGTACATTCGGTTGCCTCTTACTATAAACATTTATTCAAAAGATTTATGCAGTTTCTTTCGGATGGTATCCTAAGCAACTTTTAGCTTTTTTACGGCCTTCACTTTTACCAACGGGTATTACGCCACTGAATTTCAAATCATTAATTCCTCCATAGCAAACTGCTTTCCGTTGTCCTTGTAAGATTCCTATTCTTTTGCTTATTATTCTCCACACTTTTCAACTGAAAAATTCAAACAATTGAGCTTTTAAAGAACACTCGCACAAACTTCGCTCAGCATGAGTAAAGCCACCATTTGTTTTTCTCAAAGAGAACATTAAAATATTCACAGTTAAGGAGGCGTTATGAGACTTGTAAAATTCTTGATAACAACCTTATCAATTGGGCTCCTCTTCGCGGGGGTTGAGTACAAAGATGGTAAAGTGATTTTCACCCTGAGAGAACCACAGGCTAAGGACGTAGTTGTGACCGGTACCTTCTCCAACTGGAATCCAAGCGGAATTAAAATGACGAAGAAGGACAACATCTGGGTTGCGGAAGTAGACCTCAAACCCGGCACCTATGAGTACAAGTTCATCATCGACGGTGTATGGAAAGAAGATCCAGACAATCCCTGGAAGGTTCCGGATGGGTTTGGTGGTTCAAATTCAAAATTCACTCTAACCGATAAGGGGGAAATCCTCTTTTCAGAGGTGCAACAGCTCGGTGTCAGTGCACTAAAGTCCTTAGAATACATAAATGGAAAAGTTATTTTTAGATTCTACGATAAAGAGGCCAAGGAAGTTTATCTTGCGGGAACCTTTAACAACTGGAATCCAACCGCTCAGAAGATGGAAAACAAAGGTGCGTACTTCGAAACCTCATTGGAACTGAAGCCCGGAGTTTACGAATACAAATTCGTAATCAACGGGAACACATGGAAAGAAGACCCCTTTAATTCAAGAAAAGTTCCGGATGGATTCGGTGGGTTTAATTCTCAGTTTGAACTAACCCCAGACGGAAAAATTCTTTACACACCGGCATCTGTAAAACCAGCAGAAACAGAGATAAAATTCGACTGGAAAGGTCCCGAATACACCTCTGAAGGAGTTTTGTTCAGATTTTATGCACCCGATGCCCAGGTGGTCTACCTTGCAGGCACCTTTAATAACTGGGCGCCAACGGGGTTACCAATGACAAAGGATGAAAAAGGAATCTGGAGTGTTAAAGTAAAACTCATACCGGGCAATTACCAGTACAAGTTCGTTATAAACGGGGTTCAGTGGAAAGAAGACCCCACAAATCCTGCAAAGGTAGACGATGGATTTGGAGGATTCAACTCCGCCTTCAGACTCACCGATGACGGTAAAATTATTCTTGAGGCGGTAAGCCCCTCAACCCTTCCTCAGGAACCAATAATTAAATCCATGAAAAAACAGGGGACACCAATCTATCTCGCCATTGTGTGGCATCAGCATCAGCCAAGATACTACAAGGACTTAGAGACGGGGGAGTCCTTCGCACCGTGGGTCAGGCTTCACGGGATAAAGGACTATTACGATATGGCAGCAATTCTCTATCAGTATCCCAAAATAAGATTCACAATTAACCTAACCCCTGTTCTGCTCATGCAGCTTCAGGATGATATCCGACTTTACGACGAAGGAAAGTCTCCTGATGTGGATTTTAGAATGACTTTAAAGAATGCGGACTCACTTACCTACGAGGATAAAAAATATCTACTCGCCAACTTTTTCAGTGCGAACTGGGATAATATGATCGATATTTTCCCAAGGTACAAAGAACTTAGAACAAAGAGGGTTTGGAATCCCGACGGTACCATCAACTTTGACGAATCCATTAAAAGATACACCACCCAGGATTTTCGAGACCTCCAGGTCTATTTCAACCTCTGCTGGTTCGATCCAGACTTCCGCAACGGGGAGGTAACACTTCCAACAGGGGAAAAGGTAAGCGTAAAGAAATTTGTAGAAAAAGGACAGAATTTTACGGAGGAGGACAAAAGAGAAATCTTAGACATACAGATGAAAATTTTGAAGGCGATAATTCCTGTTCATAAAGACTTACTTTCAAGGGGTCAGATTGAAGTCATCACAACACCATACTATCACCCCATTCTGCCACTCATTTACGACACAGAATCTGCCCGTGAAGCAATGCCCAATGCAAAACTCCCAGAGAGGTTCTCCTGGCCCGAAGATGCTCTATGGCACGTAAAACAAGCGGTAGCTAAGTACGAAGAAATCTTCGGAAGAAAACCTGCAGGAATGTGGCCTGCAGAAGGCTCAGTATCCCACGATATTGTTCCCATCGTAAAGCAGGGCGGATTCATCTGGATGTGCTCTGACGGGCATGTCCTCGCCCGTTCTCTCAAAAAGGCAGATTTTGGTGATGACGACCTTTACAGGCCTTATGCGGTGGTTAATGGAAAGGACACCATTTATATGGTCTTCAGAGATACCGATCTATCAGACAGAATAGGCTTCAGGTATAAATCCCTCTCCGGCGTACAGGCAGCAAACGACCTTATTTTGAGACTTTATGAAATTCACCAAAAGTTTGCAAAGGACCCTGAGCCTCATTTAGTCACTATAATCCTCGACGGCGAAAACGCCTGGGAATGGTACAAAAACGATGCAAAGGATTTCTTCCATTCCTTGTATTCTCAGCTCAGCGAAGCGGACTGGATAGTGACCACTATGCCCACCGACTTTATAAAACGGTTCCCTCCAAAGAGAGTGATTACCCGCCTTTTCGCTGGGTCCTGGATCAACGCAGACTTCTCTACCTGGATAGGTGAAGATGAAGAGAACTTAGCCTGGAACTATTTGGGCTATGTGAGAAAAGATTTCGAAAATTTCAAAAAATCTGGTCAATACGACGAAAAAACTTTAGAAAAAGCCTTCTTTGAACTGGCTTCCGCAGAAGGTAGCGACTGGTTCTGGTTCTTTGGAGCGGATCAAAATGCAGGCGATGACCGCTGGACTGACATTATGTTCAGAAGGACATTGAAAAATGTATACGAAATCCTCGGTAAGCCCTATCCTGACTTCCTTGATAAATCTATTCTTGAAGAGGCAAAGAAAGGCTCCTACGGAGGATCAGTAATGGCGAAAAATGATCCACGCCTTTCCGCTAAAAAGATCTTTGAAATTCCAGATATTGAAGGTGACGATTATGGCCCTGGCTATTACCTTTATCCTTCCAACGGGGTGTTTAAGAAGGGCATTTTTGATATCAAAGGTTTAAAAATCTTTGAAACGCAAAATAGCTACATCTTCTCTATAAAAGTCGGAGAATTGGATAACCCCTGGAATGCACCCTACGGATTTTCACAACAAATTTTCTTCCTCTATATTGATAACAGGGATGGAGGCAAAACAGATCCAATCAAAACTTCTCTTAATTATCAAACGGAAAATCCATGGGATGTCGCCATTATGATCTCCGGGTGGGACAATACCTGCGGAGTCTACAACCCATCAATGGAACTTCTTGAAAATCCCGATATTTACGTGGATTACGAAAACAAAGAAGTTGTCTTCACTGTTTCCAAAAAGTTCGCCGGCAACTTAAAAGGGGCAAAAATTTCGCTCACTCTCTACTCTTACGATGGTTACGGAAAAGATAACCTAAGAGCCTTACAATCTACAAGAGGCGAATGGGAATTTGGAGGGGCAAAGTCCCAGATGGCACCTAAGGTAATTGACCTTCTATACCCAGAAACTGGAGTACAGGAAAAAGTTTTAAGCGCCTATGAAACAAACGCGCCGGTTAAAATCCCCTCTATCAATGTGAAGTAGAGAGGAATTTCTTCTGCAATTCGTTTTTTAGGTTTTTGAGACGATTAACCGTCTCGAAGCCATAGTATATTACAGGGAAAACGGAGTTATTTGTTAGGAGTGGGTCGTACAATTTATACTGCTCAATCACTTGATTTCCCAATGGAGTCCCTGGTATAGGTGAGAACTCCGAGAGTGAAACTCTGATGCCAAATTCTGAAATAATCTTGATATTTTCTTCAACCTCTTCTGGGGGTTGGCCAGGCAAGGCAAGAAATATATAGGCCGTCACTTTATCCCCGGTAAAACCTGCCTCCTTAAGGTTCTCCACCGCCCTTTCAAAATCCGCAAAGGAAAGCTTCCACCCGACCTTCTTTAGAAGCTCTCGATTGACGGTTTCAACACCAAGGAATATGGTCTCAAATCCCATCTCTTTAAGGAGATAAGCCGTCTCCCTGGTAATTTTTCTCACGTGAAGGGCATTGGGAGTGTGAAAACGAATCTTACCAAGTAATTTTTTCTCTTTTAGACCGTCTCTAAAAGGCAAAAGTCCACCTTCTAAATTGTAGAGCAAGGCATCGTCATAAAACACGAAATCCCTGATGGACCGTGATAGGTAAAGCTTCTCAACCAATTTTACTAAATTAGAAACGTCTATGGTTTTAAAATTGGGCTTAAGCAGGAAAGAAGCACAGTAAGAACACCTCAAAGGGCAGCCTTCATTAATTCGGATAACCGCATATTTCAGGTCTTCGTAAACATCATAATAGGGAAGATCATCAACGGGATTTAAATAAAAATTATTTTGTCCAAAACTCTCCCAATTATCACCTACAACAACCTCATCGGCACCAAGAGAGATATAAAACTCCGGAGTCAATGTGGCTGCAACCCCACCAACGACAATCTTTGCCTTGAGCCATCTTTCCTTAGAAATTTCAATTACTTCCTTCACCCCAAGGTACCAGTAAGTCATACCCGTTGTGATAAAAATGTACTCGTACTCCTTAGAAAAGGTCTCTTCCAGGAAAATACTTTGAGGCAATCCGTATCTCTTAAACTTCCGTGGGACGAAGGATATCACATCTGGTTTTTTTACCTCCTCAAAGTAAAACTTACCCCTGCCGTACTCATCGGTTTTAAGGTCAAGGTTTCTGTAAAAAGGATGGCCCCTATCTAAAAAATCAAAAAAATCAAATTCTATACCTTCTCTTTTCAATGCCGATGCTATTCGCAGAAGCCCATAGGGTTTCAGCCAATAATCATGGAGAGCAAAGTCATAAACTGGAGGATTAACGAGTAAAATTCTCATTTTTACTTCAAAACGGCAACTTTCTTAATTCTCACCGAGTTTAATTCGCTTCTTTCTATTCCGAACCTTTCCTTTAAGACCTTGTAAAGAGAATTCTGGCTCAAATCTACTGTAAATTCTTCCGATTCACCATCCTTTTCCAACTTGAATCTGGCGATGCTAAACCTACTCCAATCCGGTTTTTTATCCATAGGGATAATTGAAAGGAATTCTAGCCCTGGAATGGTTCTTAAATTCAACCTTCTAATCAAATCATTAAAACTCTCTACGGTTTCCGCCTCAAAGTAGAAATATTCCTCCTCACTTTCAACGCCCAGGGGTAATGGATTAGGCATAGAAATCCTCGGATGGGGAACATACCCTTGAGAGTACTTAAGTTTTACCCCGCACGCCCTAAGCATATTCACTATAATTTTTGTAAGGTCTCTCTGTGAAATAAACCTCGACATATCCCCAACTTTGTAAGTCAGCAAATACCCACTCGTTTTAGCAGGAATTTTTTCTTGAACAGGCCTCCCAGAAAGTTGAACTCTTTCAACCTTCTTAATACCCGTTTTGCATAGCTCGTATCCTTCCTTAATCCACACTCCGCAGCCCTGACAACCCCTTGCCATGCAGTCCGCAGTGTAAGTAATCTCTTGAGATTTAGAAAACTCATTTCTCAAATACTTAGGGTACACTCCGGTATCAATGATTTCCCAGGGCAATTGTTCTGAAGGATCCCGACGGCGAGTATATTTAAAGGGATCTATTCCATTTTTCTCAAAGGCCTTTAAATATTTGTTATAATCAAAAAATTCGCTTCTCGAATCAAAAATTGCCCCCTCTTTGTAAGCATCCAGCAATACTGATGAAAGGGCACTATCGCCCCTTCCAAAGATACCCTCAATCAAGCTCATCCTGGGATCGTGAAAGGTTAAAGTAAAATTCCTTAAACTTTTTGTGGACTTTCTAAGATAATCAATTTTTGAATAGATTTCGTCAGGGGTCTCTTGCCGTGCGAATTGAAAGGGGGTATGAGGTCGAGGTACAAAGGGGGAGATGGAAGCCTTAAACTCTATTTTCCTGTAACGAATTGAAAGTTCTTTAAGAAATTTAACCATCTCTTCAAGGTCTTCTGCTGTTTCGCCGGGAACCCCGATCATCAGATACAATTTTACATGGCGAAAATTAAATTTAAGGGCGATGTCAAGGGTTCTAAATATACTTTCTAAGGGAACATTTTTATTGATCACCTTTCGCAACTTCTCTGAGGCCACCTCAGGTGCCAAGGTGATGCCAAAACGTCTGAGTTCTTCAAACTCAACAAGTAAACTTTCATCCAAAGAGTCAATGGGAAGACTGGGCAAAGAAATGTGCGTATTTTCAAAACGTTCTTTAAAGGCCCGGATAAGTTCGCTTAAGTAGGGGTAATCAGAAATAGAAAAGGCAAGAAGTCCAACTTCATCAAAGCCCGTCTTGCTCAAACCATCATTCACGATCTTTAACACTTCTTCTGGTTCCCTTAACCTTAATGGCCTGTAGTTAAAGCCACCCTGACAGAAACGGCACCCCCTGGTACATCCCCTCATCACCTCAACAACATAACGATGGTGCACGATCTCCGTCGTGGGGACTATTTGATCCACAGGAAAGTCTTCTGTATTAAAATAGGCCACAGCCCGTTTCGCTTTCTTTGATACTCCAGGGATATAAATACCTTCAAGTTTTGCAATTTCTGAATAAAACTCGTTGATAGAGAGCCTTCCCCTTTTGTAATCCAAAAGGTACGGAATCAATTTCTTGACAACACCTTCTCCTTCTCCAACAACAAAGAAGTCAACGAAGGGTTCTAAGGGAAGGGGATTAAAACTGGAAGTCCCACCCACAACAACGAGGGGATATTTCCCATTGACCCTTTCTTCCCTTAGAAGCGGTATATGAGAGAGATCTAAGGCCAAAAGTAAATTTGTGTAGTTTAGCTCCGTATGGAGTGAAATACCAAGCATATCAAGATTTCTCACAGGTGTATAGCTTTCAAGGGTAAAAAGAGGTATTTCTCTTTCTTTCATATATTCAATGGCGTCAATCCATGGTAGAAAAATCCGTTCAGCGTATACGTCAGGATGGCTGTTGAATATGTGATAGATAATCTTTAAACCTAAATTGGACATCCCAATTTCATAAATTTCGGGGTATAAGAGGCCTATGTGTAGAACAACCTTATCAAGGGGCTTCCTAACAGCATTAAATTCCCCACCTATGTAGCGTGCTGGTTTCTCAAGGTTCAAGAGGTAATCCCCAAAGGGGTGATTCATACAGAGAACCTTATGAGGAGAATATCCCCATCCTTCACGACGTAATCTTTACCCTCCAGTCTGTAGAGTCCGAGCTCCTTCGCCTTCTTTTCACTTCCAGCCCTTTTAAGGTCTTCTATATGGATAACCTCAGCTCTTATAAATCCTCTCTCGAAGTCACTGTGAATTTTGCCTGCCGCTTCCTTTGCAGTAGCGCCTTTCCTAACAGCCCAAACCCTCGCTTCAGTTTTACAAGCTGTGTAAAAGAAAGTTAACCCAAGGACGTCTTTTAAAACTGAGGAAATTGCCGTTTTTATGTCTTCCTCTATCCCGAATTCCTTAAGAATTTCCAGTTTTTCTCTCCTCTCAAGACCTATTAGCTCCTCTTCAACCTTTAGAGAGGTTATAAAAAATGGGGAATTCCTCTCTTTAATCCTATTAATGAGGTCTGGAGGAAGCTCCTCACCCAGTTTCGATTCCTCTCGATTTGTTACAAAAATTTGAGGAAGCATAGAAAGGAAAACGTAACCTTTTATCAGGTCTTTTTCTTTCTCTGTAAGTTCAAGGGAATGCAAAGGCTTTTCAGCGGAGAGCCAGGAATCAATCTTTTCGAGCAAGGCTATCTCCTCTTCATTAACCTTCTTTTTAATCCTTTCCTTCTTCAGAGTTTCGATTCGCCTTTCGACAAAATCTAAGTCTGTAAGGAGAAGCTTGTATTCCAGATTGTAGAAAGAATCCCTTAAGGCCACCTCCTGAAAATCAGAAACAACACAAATCAGGGCATCAAAATTTGAGAGTTCGTTTTTAATTTCCCCTCTCTTTTCGTCCTTCCACAATTTTCCAAGCCCATCAAAATCATAAAGCTCTACATGAAGGGGAGTCTTTTTGTCAGAATTATAAAGCTCGTAAAGGTAGTCAAGATTAGGGTCTTCAAGGATAAAAGTGCCCACGCCTGATATATATCCGGACCCACGGGAAAAAGTGTTATCGGTAAGCACCTTTAAGAGTGTCGTCTTACCCGTCAGAGCCTCGCCAACAATTGCAAGCTTCATTAGAAAAGACCCGTTATCTTACCGTCTTCGTCTATATCAATAAACTCAGCAGATGGCACCTTAGGTAAGCCTGGCATAGTCATGATTTCACCGGCGATTGGAACTACAAAACCAGCACCGGCGCTCAATCTTACCTCTCTAATATGGAGAGAAAAGTCTCTGGGTCTCCCTAAAAGCTTTGGGTCACCGGAAAGGGAAAGCTGTGTCTTGGCAATGCACACATATAAGTTACCAAAACCTTGCTTTTCAAGATTCTTTATGTCCTGTTCCGCATCCCTATCAATAATAACCTCTTTAGCTCCATAAATACGCTTTGCAACTTTTTCAATCTTAACGGGAATAGGATCTTCTATGTCATAAACGAAATTAAGATTCCCGTCTGCCTTTTTGACAGCTTCAATTACTTTTTTTGCGAGATCGATGCCACCCTCAGACCCCTTGGCCCAAACCTCTGTTATAGCAACTTCTCTCCCTTTTGACTGCACATAGTTTACAACCAGTTCAAGCTCTCTCTCCGTATCTGTAGGAAACCTATTTAAAGCAACTACAAAGGGAATATTGTAGAAGTCGAGATTTTCCATATGTTTATCAAGATTTTCAAGGCCTTTTTTCAAAGCCTCAATATTCTCCGTTGAAAGTTCCTGTCTCTTCGCTCCTCCATGGTGTTTAAGGGCCCTTACAGAGGTCACAAGAACCGCAGCCTTTGGTCTTAAATTTCCAACACGAGATACAATGTCTACAAATTTTTCCCCACCAAGGTCAGTTCCAAAACCAGCCTCAGTGACTACAAAATCGGCAAGTTTCAAAGCAAGCTTCGTAGCAATCAGAGAATTGGTACCATGGGCGATATTGGCAAAGGGGCCTGTGTGGATAAGAGCTGGATTATTTTCCAATGACTGAACAAGGTTGGGCTTAAAGGCATCCCTCAAAAGGGCTCCAACAGCGCCCTGAACTTTAAGGTCCCTAACCCTTACAGGTTCATCCTGTTTATTGTAGCCGACGACTATGTTTGAAATTCTCTCTTTTAGGTCTTTATAGTTCAATGATAGACCGAGAATGGCCATGATTTCAGAAGCAGCTGTTATATCGAAACCATCTTCCCTGGGAAAACCATTGGTAGGGCCTCCTAAACCTATAATAATTTTCCTGAGAGCCCTGTCATTGAGATCAACAACCCTTTTCCAGGTTATCTTTCTAAGGTCAATCCCCAGTTCATTACCCTGGTGGATGTGATTATCAATAATCGCTGAAATCAAATTGTGTGCTATAGAAACAGCGTGGAAATCACCTGTAAAATGAAGGTTGATGTCCTCCATTGGAACTACTTGAGCATATCCTCCACCTGCTGCCCCACCCTTAATCCCAAAGACCGGGCCCATCGATGGTTCTCGTAATGTCACAATAGATTTATAGCCGAGTTTATTTAAAGCATCAGAAAGACCTATGGAGACCGTAGTTTTACCCTCACCGTAAGGTGTTGGAGTTGTTGCAGTAACGAGGATCAGGTTGCCTTCTTTTTTCTTCAAAAATTCTTCGGTTTCAAGAATTTTGGGATTGATCTTAGCTTTAAAGTCTCCACAATGGGTAATAAACTGGCAATCAATGCCAAGCTTTGCAGCAATGTGATCGATACTCAAAAGTTTAACACTACTTGCGATTTCAATGTCGCTTTTCATTTCTAAAGATCACTCCTTTTACTAAATTTCTAAAAATCATAACATCCGTGACCGAGCCAACCCCACCAGGGACAGGGGTTATGTACCCACTTTTTTCTTTAACTTCATCAAATTTGACGTCTCCAACAACCTTGTCATTTACCTGGTTTATTCCAACGTCAATCACAAAAGCCCCTTCCTTAACCATATCGGCGCCAATAAAGTTGGCACGTCCAATAGCGACAACAAGGATGTCGGCTTCTCGTGTATAAATGCTTATATCCTTGGTAAAAGAGTGACACACGGTGCAGGTTGCATCCTCATTCATAAGCATTATTGCAATGGGAAGCCCTGAGCGGAAGCTTCTTCCAAGAATGCATGCATTTTTTCCACGAATTTCATAGCCCGTTTCTTTTATTATTCTGATAACGGCATCAGCAGTGGCAGGTCTTAATCCTTTGTCTTTCCTTATTAGCTTTCCAAGGTTTTCAGGACTTGCACCATCTACATCCTTTTCGGGAATAATAAAAGAAGTGTAGTATAAATAATCTTTTTTGTCCTCTATCTGCAGCATAATTCCATCGACAGATTCATCTTCATTGTAAGCATAAATAGCGCTTTTTAACGATTCAAGGTCTTCAAAAGTTTTTACCTCCACTTCTATATCGAGCTTTTTTGCTACTTTTTTGAGTGAATGAGCATAAAGTTCATCGGGAACCTGAGGCTTATACTGAAAAATGGCTAACTTCAAGGGCCTTTGAAGATTTAAACAGGCAATTTGTTCCTTTAATTCTTCCAATACCTTTTCCCTGATAAGTCTTCCATCAATAACCTTAGCTGACATGGGATAATTTTAAACCGGGAATTATGGAAATTAAAAGAATGGCGGCGGAGGGAGTCGAACCCCCGACACGAGGATTATGATTCCTCTGCTCTGCCAGCTGAGCTACACCGCCAGGAGTAAGACAGTAGCGGGGGCTGGATTTGAACCAGCGACCTTCGGGTTATGAGCCCGACGAGCTACCGGACTGCTCCACCCCGCGTTAGTGTTATTATTATAGTATAATCTTACTGTTCAGTCAAGAGTTCGGCGTTCCTCAAAATTAATCTACTTGAAATGGGATTGTTTCATCAAAAATAACAACATAATAAAGCGGCGATCGTATTGCATTCTTTTATTCAGTAAGCGGGCAGCGATTCAGTGTTGTCTTAGCAAAGAAAGGTGGTTGGGAAAACAGAAAAAAGTAAAAGGCAAATAGGCATGAGATAGCACGCCTCTAAACGGTGTTTTAAGAGTGAAAGGTGCAATTAAAGAGGTAAGAAGTAGATTTATGAGTTTGAGGGATAACATGAAGATAGTAAAACTACCACGAGCGATAATCAAATTACAAAGCGAGCTTGAGAAGGCTTACAACAAGAAAAAGAGCCTCGAGTGGGCATCGGAACTAAAATAAAAATAGTTCAAGTAGGTCTAATTTTGAGAAATTACGTATTCCGAATAATCTCCGAAACATTGGCATTAAGCTTTGCAAAAATAACAAGACTCACTAATATAGAAATTAAACCCAGAACGACACTTGACAACCTGCCAAATTTATCCGCAAGAATCCCAGATAATGCTGAGAGAAAAACAGCGAAGTTTAAAGTGGAATTCAAAAATCCAAAGGCAGTTGCTCTTTCATTTTCTCTTGATAGCCTTGTGACCGCGGAGTAAAGGGCAATATACATAAAATTCCAAAGAGGTAGAATCCAGAAAAAGGCCATTAAATATCCCTTCGCAAGAGCCAAAATAGCGATATTAACAAAATAAGCAGCAGAAAGTAGTACTAAACTTCTCCAAGGAGTGAGTTTTTTAACAACCTCACCATAAAATTTGCTCACCAACGCAGATAAAAATGCGGGTATTGAAGCCCATACTATTCCATAGAGGAATTTTGACTTTCCCAAAACTTCATAAAGTTTCACTGACAAAATCCCGTAAGAGGTTACAATCCCAAATTCCAAGAAAAAGGTCCCAACAGCCAAAAATATTAAACCCCTTTCAAAATGAACCTTAAAAAGGGAAGTCGACGGAGAACCAAAATTAAGATTATCAGTATAAATTTGGAAAAAAACGATTATACCAATAGTCCAGGCTATTCCACTAATTATATAACCGAGTTTGAAGAGCCCTGGGTCCTTAGAGAAATATCCCATAATCGAGCCACTGAGAGTCCAACCAAGGGCCTCTGCCAATAAATAAAGGGCGAATGCTCTCTCTGTATCCTCACTGTAGGAGAACATGCTGTTGATGACTGGAATGGCGATGGAAGCAAATACACTCAATAGAAGCAGAAAAAAGAGTAACGTATATATTTGATTCGAAAATCCAAGAAGTAATACAAAGATCCCTCCGAGGCTGCTTAATAAAAGAAATAGCTTTCGTGAGATCACATCGGCTAATCTACCCCAAAATACTGAGGTCAAGGCAACAAAGGCAGGCAAACTGTCAATCAGCAATATTTGAAAATAACTCGCTCCAAGGTCAACAAATCTTGGCCTCAATAGGATGTAATAAGAGCCATAGCCAAAATAAAAAAGAATTGTAGCAATTATCTTCAGCATCATATCGGTGAGTTTTAAATTTTAATGTTCAACATACGAACAAAAGGGCGATGAGCTGGATAGTGTCGAGACGTTCAATCCATAGGTGATTCAAACTCGCATACAATTTAAAAAACTGTTAAATATAATGCACTTGTGCAAATTCTTCTTAAAAGCTATACTTGCTTAATATCGCACTTTCTAAAACCAAATCCGCTGAGAAAGAGCTCCTCAGTAGTTCCACTGTTCCTTGAGGTCATTTTTTTTATTTCTGCTTCACACTCACAATGGGCCTTTAGAGTATAATGAAAAAACAAGAATAATTGTCTTACACTATTATTGCTATCGCGGACTCATGATATTTCAAACAATTTTCTTAAAATCACAAGACTTGATATATTCCGCGTCACTCGTTATAACTTAAAAGGATTCATTTGATATAAAGGATTTAAATGACAAGGCTCAAAAGCCTGAAAAGTACATTAATGAGGGATGAATCACCGCTATTAAGGAAGTCAGGGTATTATTTTAAGAAAATGTCCCAAAAGGTCGAAATTAAAAAAATCGGCTTATTTTGATATTCACCCCTTTTAATGCAAAGAACTTTAAAAACTTACCCGGTATTCTTTAAGCCAGACGAGCATTTCTGCCTCCGAAACTTAGGAAAGAATAGCCCCGTTCCGACCTAAGTTATGTTATTAACGCCGATCGTTTGAAAAACCGCAGGTTTATTTTTATAATTTTAACAATGCGCTGCTAGCTCAACAGGCAGAGCAACGGATTCTTAATCCGTGGGTTGCAGGTTCGAGTCCTGCGCAGCGCAGTTTTTTAATTTAGGCAAAATTTACTACTCCCGTTCCCCTCAAAACTATATATCATCTTGATCCGAAAACAACCGCTTGGAGATAGAAGGTTCGATTAGGTTCCCTCCAAATTATATATGATCTCCAACTTACGATCTGCTTGTGGCAATTAAGTTCCGTTTGCTTTGGGGCTCGCCTCATCTTATAATAAAGCCATGGCAGAATATATTCAGGTCTTCACAACCACTAACCTCAGGGAAGTTGCTGAAAAAATCACTGAAACCTTAGTTCGAAAGAGACTTGCTGCCTGTGTGCAGATCTTAGGGCCAATAACGAGTCAATATTGGTGGGAGAACAAAATCACAAAAGATACAGAGTACCTCATCATAGCTAAAACAAGAGCCGATTACTACCCTGAACTGGAGAAGGCCATAAAGGAAGTTCACAACTACACGGTTCCGGAAATCCTGGCAATCCCGGTAATTGCAGGAAATAGCGACTATCTGAATTGGCTGGATGAAGAGCTTAAAAAATCCACGAATGAAAAGAAGTAATTATCTGATTTTTGCTATCCTTATCTTCTCCTGTGCTAAACTCTCTTTAATCAAAGATGTTAGAGAAATTTCTGCAAAGGAGCTTTATAAGCTCCTTTCTCACAATAAAATGGAGATCACAGTGGTAGACGTCAGAACACCTGAAGAGTTCTTACATGGACATAGACCCTCCGCAATTAACATCGACTACTTCTCACCAAAACTCGACACTTTGTTAATGACTCTCCCTAAAAATAACACTATAATACTCTACTGCTCTCACGGAATGAGAAGTAAAAATGTCGCGATAAGATTGATCAACATGGGTTATAGAAATGTATTCAGTTTGAAAGGCGGATTAAAGGATTGGATTAACAGAGGATTACCCATTGAGGAAGGACAGGACTAAAATTTCCAAAAATTCCCAGTTGGTTTATCCCAATGCAGCTTAGAAAAGGCCTGGACTTCAATAAAATCGCATACATTGAAGGATGGATATCCATCCTTTTAAATTCAATACTTTTTGTAGCCAAATACATCATTGGTCTTAAGATAAACTCTGTCTCACTCCAGGCGGACGCCTGGCATACCCTTTCCGACTCTTTAACGTCTATAATGCTGGTTGTTGGGATTTATCTCTCGGCAAAACCCGCCGATGAGGAACACCCTTTTGGACACGGTAGAATTGAAAAGATAACAAGCTTGTTAATTGGCATAATGCTAATTCTCGTGGCAATCAACTTCCTCAAAGAATCCCTAATAAGAATCACATCTCGAAAGGCCATAACCTTCACTTTGGCGAGTGTATTAGTTCAGGTTGTTTGTGCTACTTTAAAACAAGCCCTCGCACTCTTTGCCTTTTGGGCCGGTAAAAAATCGAAAATACAGGCAATTACTGCGGATGGTTGGCATCACCAATCGGACATGATCACAAGCGTTTTGTTTTTGATAGGAGTTGCTCTTAACAAGCAGATACCACTCGTTGATGGATACCTCGGCCTATTAATATCCTTAGCAATTGCTGTAACTGCTTTTGACATTATAAAATCAAGTGTTTCCCCTCTCATAGGCGAAAAAGTCCCTGATGAAATAATAATGAAAGTCACTGATGAAGTTAGCAAAGCGGACCCGAGGATAACCGGTGTTCATCATTTTCATATGCACAGGTACGGCAATCACATTGAACTAACTTTTCACATAAGGCTTCCTAAGGAGATAAGCCTTGAGGAAGCCCATGAAATTACAAAGAAAATTGAAGATGCTTTAATGAAAGAAAGGATAGATGCTACCATACATGTAGAACCTTACACTGAAAGCAAAGACTAAATAAAAATTTTAAAGTAAGGAGAGGTGCGATGGTACAAAAAACAATCTGCCAGAGCTGTGGAACTCCAATAGTATCCGAAGAGGAATTCGGAACAAATGCAGACGGAAGCCTTAACTATGAATACTGCAGGAAGTGCTACCAAAATGGCAAATTTACAGAGCCAAACATTACAATGGAGGAAATGATACAAAAGGTTGCAACAGAAATGATAGAAGTTGAAAAAATACCCCCGAAATATGCCTTCAAAATTGCAAAAGAATATATACCTGATCTTAAGAGGTGGCGCTCGGGTTCGAAATCATAAACAAGCAATCGCCTCTATTTCAATTAGGGCGTTTTTAGGCAGGGCTTTAACAAAGATTGTAGAACGAGCCGGGTAAGGCTCCGAGAAAAAACCGGCGTAAATCTCATTAACCTTTGAGAAATCTTCGGGATTTATGAGAAAAATAGTAGTTTTGATTACATTATTCATTGAAAGGCCGTAGGATTCGAGGATAGACTTTATATTTTCCATAACTCTTCTGGCCTGTGCTTCTATACTCTCCTCCAGTTCCCCCGTTTCAGGATTTATACCCAATTGCCCCGAGATGAAAAAGAGTTTACCACATTCTGCTCCTCTTATTAGGCTGTATGGTCCTATGGCCTTTGGTCCCATTTATTCCTCCTCCTTCTTGTCTTAAAATTATATAACAAACTGAAGGAATGATTATCACGATTGAGGGCAAACCTGCATCGGGAAAAACTACCACCTGCATCAAGTTAATTGAAAAATTTAAAGAAAAAGGGGAACATTGTTTATGTGGATTCACTACGAAAGAAATAAGGGATCATACTGGCAAAAGGACGGGCTTCGAAATTATAACACTACAAGGTAGGCGCGCAATCCTTGCAGATGTAATCTACAAAACCCCTTTTAGGGTCGGAAAATACTATGTAAAGGTCGATAATTTCGAAAAAATTGCCTTAGATGAGGTTGGGAAGTTCTTCAAGGATGAATGCAACATATTAATAATCGATGAAATCGGCAAAATGGAAATGCTCTCAAAGAAATTCAGGGAATCTATTGAAAAATTACTAAGCGTGGAGAAAGGTATTATAGTGTGCACACTTCCCATTGTTGATTTCCATCCCCTCGTTTCTGCCTTCAGGCAAAAGGCAGACAAAAGATTTCTTTTAGAAAGTGGAAGCTACAAATCCGAGGAAGTGGCAGAGGAGATTCTTCAAATTGTTCTAAAGAAACTTCTACAAAATCAATCTACGTAAAGATACCTTTTTATCTTATTGGTAGGCGTTTTTTCAAAGGGTTCAGGATACTCGTACAGTTCAGACAACCTCGAGTAAGAGGGCAACTGCTCATTGACTTCATCTCTAACCTTTTTGAGAATCTCTTTTATAATTTTTTCCCTCTCGGAGTCCGATTTTCCTTCTAGTTCTTTAGCCAGTTCCTCGTAGTTTAGATAAACCTTAGCAACGATTCTCCCTTCCCTTTCATAGACCACTGATTCTTGAACCAAAGGGTGCATATTGAGCTTTTCTTCAATGTTTTCAGGGTAAATGTTCTCGCCAGCCGAGGTAAGTATCATGTTCTTAGAGCGACCCCTTATATAAATGTAGTTATCTTTATCCACATAGCCAAGATCACCCGTCTTCAGCCATCCATCCTCTGTAAGTACTTCCCTTGTGAGATTCTCGTTTTTGTAGTATCCTTTCATAATGTTGGGGCCCCTGAGCCATATTTCTCCAACTCCAGTATGGGGATCAGGATCAACTATTCTAACTTCAATATCCGGTGCTACCTTACCCGCTGAGCCAAGCCTCGTTTCTGTAGGTAAAGAACCACTAACGAGCGGAGAGGCTTCCGTAAGGCCATATCCCACAGCATAAGGGAGATTAATCGTCCTTAAAAATTTCTCCACTTCAAGGGAAAGAGGCGCTCCTCCTAAGGTTATGCATCTCAACTCACCACCAAAAAATTCAAGGAGAGATTTCCTTATCTTCGAATAGATAAGATTTTTGACAAAAGGAATTTTTGTAACGGTTTTGATCGCCTTCTTTTCTTCCAGAAACTTTTTAACCTTAGATTTATAAACCTTCTCGACCAAAAGAGGAACAGCCGGTATTATAGTCGGTTTTACTCTCTCACATGCCTCATGTACTAAAGCAGGGGTAGGCTTTTTCCCGATGTAATAGATACAGGCACCTACCGATAAAGAATACAATAGGCCCAAGGTAAACTCATAAGAATGAGCAAGTGGCAAAATGGATAAGACTCTGTCGTTCTGGTTCAAATCGAATATCCTGGCTACCTGCGTAATATTGGATACAATATTTTTATGAGTAAGCATTACGCCCTTGGAATTTCCCGTTGTCCCCGAAGTGTAAATTATCGCAGCAACATCGTCGGGCTCAATCTCATCGCTTATTAATCCTATCTTTTCTGCTAATTGTAATGCAAAATTTTTAGCCTTCTCATAAATAGATGAAATGGGGCTCACTTCAACCTCAAGGGTTTCTGGAGTAAAATCATCTAAGGTAATCAAAAATCGAACATTGCCAAGGTCGTAACCTTTTAGCCTTTGAAGGTTAATCTTGCTCACGAATAGCCCCATAGACTCAGAATGTTTTAAAATATTGGAAATATCACCCGGGTGAAAATCCGTTAGGATTGGAACCGCAATGCCACCCAGAAAAACCGTTGAAAGATATGCAATAACCCAGTTGGGTGAATTTTCGCCCAGAATTGCAACTTTGGTTCCTTTTCTAACACCGTACTCCTTAAGCTGATGAGATAGTGAGATTATCCTCCTCATTAACTCGCCATAGGTAAAAGGCTCTTCAAAGTAAAACCCCATTGCAGGTCGGGCTGCATGAAGTTCAACGGTCTTTTTTACGAGTTCGGGAATTGTATAGTTGCTTAAATTTCTCCAGGCATCCATGTAAACATTATAAACCGAAGATTAGAAAAAAGAAAATGCAAACTTTAAAAAGAAAAGTGCCGTTCTCTTGACAAACCACCCATGGAGAATTAAACTTTAGTGGTAAAAGGTGGGGAAAAGTGGAAAAAAAGAGAATTAACAGACTTCACCATATAGACGAGAAGGGCCGCGTTGCTATCCCCGTAAATTTGAGAAAGGAAATGAAGTATGGTGAAAAATTGATCCTAACAAAGGGGATAGAAAAATGCATTTATGTCTTCACCGAAGAGGAATGGAGAAAATTTGAAGAGAGAATTAGAGAATTTCCACTTTGGGATGAAGAAAAGAGAAAAGCTGTCAGGTACCTTTTAGGTGAATCGGAAGAAACAGAAATTGATGCTCAGGGAAGAATATTGATACCCGGTAATCTCATGGCTTACGCCAACATATCTAAAGTGTGTATGTTTATCAAAATGCCGAGATGGTTTGAGATATGGAACCCTGACCTATATGCCGAACTCCATAAAGTAGAAGAACTCAACTTTAAAGAAATCCCGCTATGAAATTTCATAAACCGTGCCAGGTTGAAAAAATTCTACAATTCTTACAAGAGTTTAACTGTAAATTTGTGGTGGACTGCACAGCAGGGGAAGGCGGGCACTCTATAGCCTTAGCCAAATTAGTGGGGGAAAGTGGTAGAGTAATCGCCATAGAAGTAGATCCCACTTACTTCCAGCAACTTTTGGAAAATACAAAAGATTTTCCCAATATTACTTGCCTAAACGAAAGTTACACTAACATAAGAAGCGTGCTTACCAATACAGACATTAAAAGGGTCGATGCCATTCTCTTTGACTTTGGATTGTCTTCATATCACATAGAAGGTTCAGGAAGAGGCTTTTCTTTTAGAAAAGAAGAGGTTCTCGATATGCGCTTCAATCCCGCTGCAGGTGAACCTCTTTACGAGAAAATTCAAAAATTATCAGAGCATGAAATCGAATTAATTCTGAAAGAATTTGGTGAAGTAAGATTTGCAAGAACTCTCGTCCGAAATATCTATGCAAACAAAAATAGAATAAAATACACCTCTGACTTGGTCGAGATCGTTAAAAGTTCTATTCCTTATCGATTTCTTAACAATGAACTACCCAAAATATTCCAGGCCTTTCGAATTTTCACAAACAATGAATTTCTAAACATGGCCACGGGAATTAAAGAGGCAATTTTGGCCCTTTCAAAGGGCGGCATATTAATTACCCTTTCATACCACTCTATTGAAGACCGGCTTTGTAAAAACGTAAAAAACATTAGGGGAATGAAAGCGATAACTAAAAAACCAATCCCCCCCGACCCAAAGGAATCTTCAGAAAATCCCAGGTGTAGAAGTTCTAAACTAAGAGTCTTTCAAAAGGAGGAAGTAGATGAAGAGAGCCTTGTTGATTGGTATAAGTTTAATCTTTCTCTTTTCCCCTCCCCTTTGCTTAGCAAGTAGAAATGTAGTAAAGGGTAGAAAAAATGCCGAAATGTACAGTTATATAGAAAAAATCTCGAGGGAACTTCTTATTGAAGAAGCTAAAATACAAACACTCCGTTCCTTCGACAAGCTTGGCGTGGTCCTTAAATGAGAGCCAAGACTATTTTTCTTAACGTCTTACTGATATCAGTTTATGCATTTTTCATAGTCTACATATTTCTCCTTCAAACCACGCCCTTGGGTTTAAAATACAGAGAACTGGGCGAAGAGCAGACTTTAATTTCTCTTCCAATACAAGGAGAAAGAGGCATAATATACGACCGAAATGGGAACCCACTCGTCGTTAATGTACCGACATTGAAAATTTACAAAGTAAAGCCAAAACTCACCCCTTACGCGGTAAAGACCCTCTATAAATACCAGGGTAATGGCGCTCAAATATACGCTTCCAAATTGCAAAACGGAAAAATGCATACAAAAATTGCTGACTTTAAATTTTGTTCAACCACTCTTCAGGAGTTTCAAAATAGTTCCGAAGTTCTGCAGAGAATTGTCAAAGACCGATACTATCCCTACGGGGAGGCACTGGCGCCGCTTACAGGATGCATCGGAGAAGACGAAAATCCACTGGGTGGCCTCGAATTAGTTTTGGATTCTTACATAAGAGGAAAACCTGGTAAAATACTTTACATCCGGGATGCTAAAGGTAACCTCATTAAACTTAATAAAAATCAGGATAAAGACCCTGAAAGTGGCAAAAGTATCGTTACAACAATTAACTTAACTCTTCAAGAATTTTGCTACTATGCCTTGAAACAGCGTATTCAAGAAACGGGCGCATCAAAAGGATTCGTAGTCGTAACTAATCCACAAACAGGTGAAATACTTGCATTGGCAGTTTATCCAAGTGCAAATCCTAATGATAAGATACCATCAAAAAACATAGCAATAGAGGACCCCTACGAGCCAGGCTCTACCTTTAAACTGATAACCTACGCATCAGCTTTAGAAAATAAGATAGTAAAACTTTCAGACACGATAAACACGGAAAACGGCAAGTATTCATATTACAACCATCTCATTACCGATGAACATCCCCACCCACAATTAAGTGTAAGAGAAGCCTTTGCCTATTCTTCCAATATTGCGGCAGCTAAAATAGGGATAATGCTTGGGCCACAAAAACTTTATAGGACTGCTCAAAAATTCGGAATCGGTTGTCCCACGGGAATTAACCTTCCGGGAGAATCAGCACCCCCTATATTAAAACCCTCTAAATGGAGCAACCTTCGAACCGCAAATTTCGCTTATGGATATGGTGTAATGGTAAACGGAATACAGATGGCAATGGCCTACGGGGCTGTTGCCAACGGCGGGCTCTTGTTGGTACCAAGAATAATAAAGCAAGGAAAACCGATAGTGGTGCGCCGTGCCATTAATAAGGAGCTTGCCGATACCCTCAAAGAAATGATGCGGGATGTCGTAGTTTATGGAACTGGCAAAAAAGCAGAAGTTCCAGGGCTCGATGTGTGTGGGAAGACTGGAACGGCAAAAAATCTGGACCCCGAAACCGGTAATTACACATCCAATGCCATGACCAGCTCCTTCATTGGATTTTTCCCGAAAGATAATCCAAAATATTTAATCTACGTAGTAATTTTTGAGCCAAAGGGGCCTTTATATCTGAGGTACGGTGGTGAAGTTGCAGCTCCACTCTTTAGAAAGATAGCAGAATTTATAGCAGGGGGAAGCGATGCTACTTTCGCAACTTGCAAACGGTTTTAAAATGGTTGGAAAAGATGTTGATGTGAAAGGAATTGCATACAACTCTAAAAAAGTAAAACCTGGAGACCTTTTCATTGCCTTAAAAGGTAGAAACACAGACGGGCATTTATTTGTTGAAGAAGCAGTAAAAAATGGGGCTGTCGCCCTAATGGTTCAGGAGGAAAAGGATTACCCCGTGCCCTACATTTATGTTGAAAACACGAGAAAATATTTAGGAATTATAGCGGCCCGATTTTTTGATAACCCATCGCAAAAGCTAAAAACCATAGGAGTGACGGGAACCAATGGAAAGACTACAACCACTTTTATGATAAGGGAAATGCTCGAAGCGCAAGGTGAAAAGACGGGATTACTTGGCACAATTTACTACTGCATCGGGAACAATTGTGTGGAGGCAGGAAGGACAACCCCGGAATCATCTGATATTCAGGAATTCATGTATAAAGCACTTCAAGAAGGTGCAAAATATTTCATAATGGAAGTCTCTTCAGCAGGCATCGAAGAATACAGAGTAGAAGGGACCCATTTCTACATAGGCTGTTTTACGAATTTTTCCAGAGAACACATGGAATATCACGGCACAATGGAGAATTATCTAAAGGCAAAACTAAAACTATTCCAGATCTACAAGCCAGAATTCGCTGTGATCAACCTTGATGACCCTTACTCAAAATATTTCTTAGAAGCAACAAAGGAACCACTTACTTTCGGTATAAAAGAAAATGCTTCTCTTAAGGCAGAAATTGTCAAAACAGGACTGGATGGCTCCATTGTGAACCTTTGTGGAGTTATAAACGAGAGAAATGTTTACATCCCCTTACCAGGAAAGTTCAATGTGTACAATTTTTTGTGCGCCGCTCTTGTTCTACACACGCTTAATAAAGCCCAAAATCTTAAGGAGTTGGCAATTAACATAAAACCTGTGCCGGGCAGATTCCAAAAAGTAGATAATAACTGTGGAATCAATGTATTCATCGACTACGCCCATACACCAGAGGCAATGAGAAACCTCTTGGGAAATGTGAAACAGTACAGAAAAGGGAGAATTATAACCGTGTTTGGCGCAGGTGGCGATAGAGACCCTGGGAAAAGACCTTTATTTGGGCAAATATCCGAAGAATTATCAGACATACAAATTGTCACATCGGATAACCCAAGGTCAGAACCACCCGAAAGGATAATACAGGATATTTTAAGCGGTATGAAAGGTGATAGAGCAAAGGTCATACCTGATCGAAGAGAAGCGATTTTCACAGCAATTAAACTGGCAGAGAAAGATGACATTGTTCTCATCATAGGGAAAGGGCACGAAAATTATCAGGAGATAAAAGGGGTTCGTTATCCCTTTTCAGACTACGATGTTGCGTTAGAGGCTTTAAAGGAGAAGGGATGTTTACAGTAAGAGAAATCGCTTTCATTATCGGCGGGAAAGCAAAAAACGTAGATCTTGACTTAATGGTGAAAGACTTTTCCATTGATTCACGTCTGATTAAACCGGATTCAGCCTTTTTCTGCATCAAAGGTGAAAAATTTGACGGAGCAGATTTTGCAGAAGAAGCAATATCTAAAGGCTCAGTCGTAGCTATAGCACCTTTTTCATCCAAAATAGCTCCTCATCTCCCTGTAATTCTCGTAGATGACACTGTCCTTGCAATGGCAAGGCTTGCAAAAGAAAAATTAAAAAGGATGAAGGCAAAGGTCATAGGCGTTACAGGGTCCGTGGGAAAGACTACCACCAAGGAACTAATTTTCACTATTCTCTCAACACATTACAAAGTTTTTAAATCAAGGAAAAGTTTTAACAACCATATTGGCTTGCCCTTAACCATCCTGGAAGCACCTTTCCATACTGACTACCTGATTCTCGAGTATGGAACAAATCATCCAGGCGAAATTAGGTACTTGACCTCCATAGCAAGGCCGAACTACCCAATAATAACGAAAATAGGAACTGCCCATATCGAGTTCTTCGGCACCAAAGAAAACATCGCTCTCGAAAAGGGTACTCTATTCAAGGAAATGGATTACAGCGGCCATGCCTTTCTAAATGCCTCTACCGATTTCTTTGATATTCTAAAATCCATGATACCATACACAGCTGGTAAGACAACCTTTGGGCTTGATGCAGGAGATGTTAAGCCAGAAAAATATAGACTCGAAGAATTCTCCAGTTCCTTTTCTTACAAAGGCAAAGAGTTTTACTTCCCACTCCCTGGAAGAGGGATGCTGGAAAATGTAATGGGGGCGATAGCGATAGGAGAACATCTTGGAATTACCCTCGAAGACATGCAAGAAGTCCTAAAAGATTTTAAAGGCGAAAAGATGCGAATGGAAAAGAAAGTTCTAAAAGATATAACTATTATCAACGATGCCTATAATTCGAATCCCGACTCCCTTACCGAGCTTTTAAGAACTTTTAAAGAAAACGGCAAAAGGCTAATCTTTGTTCTCGGTGATATGTTAGAACTGGGAGAAAGGGCAGAAGAAGAGCACCGAAAGATAGGCAGAATTTTCAAAGAATTCGAGCATAAAATTCTGGTTACCGTAGGAGAGCTTTCAAAGTTCATCTCAGAAGAAGCTAAAAAAGAAGGTATTACTGAGGTCTACCACTTTAACAACAAGGAAGAGGTTGTAAGCTTTCTCAGAGAATACTTAAAGCCAGGGGACTGGCTGATATTAAAGGCTTCAAGAGGATTAGCACTCGAAGAAATAGTAAACAAATTGGAGGAAATTTTATGATTTATGAGTGGCTGTATCCGCTGAAGGGCAGCATTAAGCTTTTCAATTTGCTCAGATACATAACCTTCAGGGCGGGGCTTGCTTTAACTTTTTCCCTCATCTTAACCCTTTTGCTGATGCCCCTCTATCTAAAGCTAACGAAATACAAAGAAAGGATTTCCGAGTATGTTCCATCAACTCATAAGAAAAAAGAAGGAACCCCATCGGCAGGTGGTATTGTATTTGTTAGCATCTCAATAATTTCAACCATTCTGTTTTCCAGATTCAACACCCCTTTCCCCATGGTTGCTTTGATAGCGACCTTCTTCATGTTTATAATTGGACTTTTCGACGATATTAAGAAGCTTAAAGGAGCTAAAAAGGGCGGCCTTACCAAATGGGAAAAGTTGTTCCTCCAATTTCTCCTTGCGGCTTTCATAGTAATTGCAGTAAATATGTTTTATCCAGCTGAAATAGCAAAAAGGACTCAATTTTTGTTTTTTAAGAACATAAACCTCTATCTCGGAAACCTTTATATTCTTTTGGTTATACTGGTAATCCTCGGTTTTACAAATGCCGTTAATTTAACGGATGGACTTGATGGCTTAGCGGCTGGGAGTGCAATCCCACCCCTTACCGTAATTCTACTCTTGGCCTACTTCCAGGGTAATAAGATACTATCTACTTACCTTCATCTCTTCTACATCCCGGGGATCGAAGAGCTGACAATCCTTGAGTCATCAATGATAGGCGCATTGATCGGATTTCTATGGTACAACTCTTACCCAGCCCAGGTTTTCATGGGGGATACAGGCTCCCAGACCATTGGAGGAATAATTGCCGTTAGCTCCGTCCTTTTAAAACAGGAAATATTGATCATCATCGCAAGTGGACTCTTTGTTATTGAGGCACTTTCCGTTTTGATACAGGTAATTTATTTCAGAACCACCGGTGGGAAAAGGGTTTTCAGGAGGGCCCCCTATCATCACCACTTTGAGGAAATGGACATGCACGAGGCTAAAATTACCGTCCGGTTCTGGATAATTTCACTAATTTGCTCACTTATAGCATTGGGGATGGTGAAGATAAAATGAAAGAAAAAATAACCACAGAAAAATTTGGAGGGAGAAAAATTTCAATCCTTGGATGTGGGAAAAGTGGACTTGAAGCCGCGTTAGCCCTTTCAAAATGTAACGCGAAAATTTTTGTTTCCGATATCGCTGAAATTAAAGAAGAATACAAGAGCGTTCTGATTGAAAACCACATAGAATTCGAAGAAAAAGGGCATACCGATAAGGTTCTTAACTCAGACCTGATAGTGGTCAGTCCAGGTGTGAAACCCGACATTGATATATTACAAAGGGCAAGGGATAGAAAAATAGAAGTACTCAGTGAACTGGAAGTAGGCTATCAGCTTACAGCAGGTAAATATATTGCCATCACAGGGACCAACGGAAAAAGCACGGTGACTGAACTTACTTATACACTGATAAAAGACTTCGATAAAAACAGCTACATCGCTGGAAATATAGGAGATCCACTAAGCATGTATGCCTTCAAGTATGGTACCTTTGTCTTAGAGGTATCAAGTTTTCAATTAAAGATGATAAGAGAATTTAAACCAGATATGGCTGCGATCTTAAACATCGACCAAGATCATTTGGACTGGCATCCAAGTTTTGAGGATTATGTTAACTCAAAAGCACGGATCTCTGAGAACCAGGATGAAAATGACCTATTAATCCTCAATTACGATGATCCCGTGGTTCGTCCACTAAAAAATCGTGCCAAATCAAAAGTCGTATTCGTAAGCCTTGAAGAAAAGATAGAGGAAGGGGCTTATTTCGATAAAAACAGTGGATGGGTAATTTTAACGGAGCAAGGGAGGGAAAAGCCGCTCTTTCATGTAGATGACCTCAAAATAAGGGGAATACACAATGTATTCAACGCAGCGGTATCAACAGTATTTGCATATCATTATGGCGTTCCCATTGAAATGATAAGAGAAAAACTTAGAGAGTTTAAAGGCCTGCCCCACAGAATTGAGTTCATTTTGGAAAAAAACGGCATTAAATTCTATGACGACTCAAAGGGTACAAACCCACACGCAGTAGAGTGGGCATTAAGAGGATTTAAGGAGCCCGTTATTCTCATCATGGGAGGCGAGGACAAGGATTTGGACTTCAAACCCCTAATCAACACCGTAAAATCTCACTGTAAACACATTATCGCCATTGGAAAGGCTAAGCCCAAGGTAGTATCTACCTTTTCTTCTCACCTTCCTGTAACGGAAGCATCAGACATGAAGGATGCCGTTGAAAAAAGCTTCAAGCTTGCCGAATCTGGTGATGTAGTCCTCCTCTCTCCCGGTTGCGCCAGCTTTGACATGTTTAAAAATTACAAGGAGCGCGGTGATGTATTTCAGTACTGGGTCAGAAAACTCGCCGAGGAAAATTGATTTCACACTTACAATGAGCACACTGGTACTTGTAATCTTTGGAATGTTGATGGTTTATTCCGCAACCATCTATCGCCATGAATTATATGGCATTTCCAGGTTCAGATCATTAATTAAAGAATTGATTAGAATTGCCGTTGGGCTTACAGCTTTCTTCATAGCCTCCGGGATAGAACCTAAGTCATACAGAAAGCATATAAGATTTGCAATGTATATCACCACTGGTATTCTTGGCCTACTTTTCTTAGTAGGACTTCGAAACTATGGCGCAGTGAGGTGGCTGAGGTTTGGACTCTTAAGCTTTCAACCTTCAGAACTGGCAAAGCTCGTCACCATTTTCTACCTTGCCAGTGAGCTTTCTCAAGAGAAATCAGCACTAAAAAACCCTCCAAAGCTTTTGAAAATCTTAATTTTACCTTTCATCAACATACTTTTGATCGCTCTTCAACCTAACCTTTCTTCTGCAATCATCCTTGGGATGATTATATTGGCAACCCTATTTTTTGCAGGTGTGAGGGTAATGTACCTACTTGCTCCTTCCATTGCTTCAATAGTTCTCGCATTAGGGCTACTCTTAGCATTCCCCCGAAATTTCAGGCATGTTCAAAAAAGATTAGAAACTTTCGTGAGTGGAGAAAAACACTACCAGGTGAAACAGGCTTTAATAGCAGTTGCACAGGGCGGCATCGCGGGGAAAGGGATTGGGAAGGGCACACAAAAATATCTCTATCTGCCTATGGCCGAAAATGACTTTATTTTTGCGGTTATAGTTGAAGAATTAGGGCTTTTCGGTGCGGCCCTAATTATATTGTGTTATATCGTAATAATTTTTCGAGGAATTCAAGTTTCGACAAGGCATTTCAACGCGAATTATTACTACGCAGTCCTCGGAGCTGGAATAACCTTTATGATCTTTTTCACCTCCGCCATCCATATAGGGGTAAACCTTGGTCTACTCCCTCCAACAGGGCAGACTCTACCTTTAATAAGCCTTGGTGGTAGCTCTTTAATAGTAAATCTCTTTGCCTTAGGTACCCTTGAGTTTCTTTCCGAAAAAGTTGAGGAATATGAAAGAATTTGACATTTTAATAGCAACAGGTGGAACGGGAGGGCATATCTTTCCAGCCTTAAGTTGTGGTGAATTTTTCGAAAAAAATGGCAAAAAAGTACTGTACCTTCTCTCGGGAAGCAAAATTGGGACCATTGATAAAGCAAATGTAATCTATTGGAAATCCTATCATTTTCAGAAAAACCCCTTAAAATTCGCGAAAGCCTTAATCTCTCTAAAATTAAACACAATAAAAAGTTTCTTTATCCTAAAGCAAAAAAGTCCTTGCATAATTCTTGCCACAGGAAGTTACGCAGTAGTGCCTGTCCTTATCGCATCTATACTTTTAAAAAAACCATTCTTTTTACTGGAACAAAATGTCATCCCCGGCTTAGTCAATAAAATCTTTGCAAGATTTGCAAGGGCAAACTTCGTCGCCTTCGATGAGACTAAAAAACACCTTAAGGGAAACGTAATTGTTACAGGACTTCCCCTCCGAGAAGAAGCCAAGAAGAGATACTCAAAAGAGGAAGCGAGACGACTCTTGAATCTTCTTGAAGATAAAATGGTCATTCTGGTAATCGGTGGAAGTCTGGGAGCCCGCGGAATGGTCGAAAAAATAGTCCCCTTTGCAGGAAAATTTAGTGAATATCTTTTCATCACCCAAACAGGTGCCCGAAATTTTGATTACATAAACTCCTTAGTGCAAACATTAAACCTTAAAAATTGCATAACATTACCTTTTATCAAAGAAATGGGTCTATACTACTCAGCAGCAGACATAGTTATCTCGAGGGCAGGTGCAAGCTCGTGCATGGAGATAGTATACCATGGGAAACCTGCAATCCTCGTACCTTACCCCTACTCCCGGGACAAACATCAGTATTACAATGCTCGTGAACTCGAAAAAACTGGAAATGTCGTTGTGATCGAAGAGAACGACATTCCCGAGAAGTTTGAAAACTACCTGAAGGACCTAAGTTGGGCTTATAAGAAGGAATTTGCAAAAAAATTGTCAATAGAAAAGGCTGAAGAAATCATTTACAAGGAGATTTTTAAAGATGCAATTTGCTAAAAAGTTCAAGAAAATCCATTTTGTCGGAATCGGCGGGTCTGGGATGAGCGGCATTGCTGAGGTCCTCCACAACCTTGGCTTCGTTGTGACTGGCTCAGATCTTGCCTCTAATGAAGTTACCAAACACTTAGAAGAAATAGGAATCAAGATCAATTATGGCCACAGACCGGAGAATATTAATGACGCAGACCTCCTTGTGATTTCAACGGCCGTAAAAGATGATAATGTTGAAGTGATAGCTGCAAAGGAAAAAGGAATTCCTGTTATAAGAAGAGCCTTAATGCTGGCAGAATTAACACGCATAAAATATACGATTGCGGTATCTGGTGCCCACGGAAAAACGACTACAACCTCAATGATAGGTACTGTTTTGCAGGTTGCAGGTCTCGATCCTACGATTATTGTCGGGGGAATCATAAAAGGCTTAAAGTCTGGAGCAAAACTTGGACAATCCGATTATCTCGTGGTTGAAGCCGATGAAAGTGATATGTCCTTTCTCCATCTCTTTCCCACCATCGTTGTAATAACCAACATCGACGAAGAGCACTTAGATTACTATGGCAACCTCGAGAATATTAAAAAGGCATTTATTGAATTTGCAGGCAAAGTCCCCTTTTATGGTGCAGTTTGTGCCAATATCGATGACAGGAACACCGTTGAGATCTTACCCTTTATGGAAAGGAATAGAATCACTTACGGACTGGCATCGAATGCAGATCTAAACGCAAGGAATATCCAGGTTTACAATGATCATATCAAGTTCTCCGCATATTATCGAAAAAACAAAATTGGAGATGTAACTCTAAACATCCCAGGGGTACATAATGTTAAAAATGCGCTGGCTGCCTTTGCAGTTGGAATGGAAATTGGAATAAAAGAAACTGAAATAATTGAGGGAATCGCAGAATTTAAGGGCGTAGCAAGGAGATTTGAACTCAAGGGTACAGTAAAGGGAATTAAAGTGGTAGACGATTATGGACATCATCCACGGGAAATTATTGAAACTCTTAAAACCGCAAGAGAATATCACGACGGCAGGATAATTGCAGTTTTTCAGCCCCACCGGTATACTCGCACCTACCACTTATACGATCGATTCGGTACAGCCTTTTTTGACGCCGATAAAGTAATCGTTACAGAAATTTACCCCGCAGGAGAAAAGCCCATTGAAGGGGTAACAGCAAAGCTAATCTATGACTCCTTGAAAAAATATGGGCACAAAGACGCAATGTACATCAAAGAATTTGAAGAGATAATTGAGTACTTGAAAAAGGAACTGAAGCCCGGCGACCTTTTAATAACCATTGGAGCGGGAAACGTTTATAAGATAGGCGAGGCTATACTTCAACAACTATGAAAATTAAAAAACAGGAGCTTCTCAAAAACCATAGCTACATAAGGATTGGTGGACCGGCTCACATATTTGTTGAGGCTGAATCTACAGAAGATCTTTTAAATGCCATCAAAATGGCAAAGGATTTTAACCTACCCTACTATATTATTGGGGGTGGAAGTAACATTCTATTTCCCGATGAAGGGTACCATGGAGCAATTATTAAAACAACCGGGCTCAACGATATAACAATCTATGGTACAAAGGTCAAAGTGAAAGCGGGAACCCGGTTGCCCTACCTCGTAAATGAACTTTTAAGAGCAGAACTCTCTGGTATGGAACAACTCTGCGAAATTCCTGGAACCATTGGCGGAGCGATTTCAGGGAATGCGGGCGCTTTTGGGAGAGAAATTGGAGAACTATTTATAGAAGGTGTTGTTCTGACCCCAGATGGAAACATTGTAAAAGTAACTCAAAAAGACCTGAACTTTAGCTATAGAAGGAGTGACTTAAAGAAAATTGGTATATTAATTGAGGCAACATTGCAGCTTGTTCCTTCCACATCCGACAAAATAAAGTCAGCGATGGAGGAATTCAAAAGTCGCAGGAGAGAAACGCAACCAGTAGGAGAGTTAACCTTAGGCTCGGTGTTTAAAAATCCCGAAGGGATAAGTGCAGGATATCTTTTAGACAGGGCTAGACTTAAAGGTTTCACTGTAGGTGGGGCAAAGTTTTCAGAAAAACACGCTAATTTTATCGTAAATTTCAGTAATGCAACCTATCAAGATGTTTTGGAACTAATAAAAATCGGGTTCGAAAAAGTTAAGGAAATGTTCAATATTGAACTGGAAAGGGAAATAATTGTTTTGGAACCCAATACCCACTTTTTCAGGGAGGATAAAGATGGCAGAAACCTTTATGGTAGTTGATTTTTGCTCATCAAAAGTTGTAACTTTCATCGCTGAAGTGAGCAATGAACTCGTGGTAAAGCATTGGAATTTGGAACCCGTAGATTCCGACACTATAAGACAGGGCCAGGTTTATAACCTCGAAAATGTTGCAAACAAAGTAAGAAAATCCATCGAGGAATATACAAAAAAATCAAAATTCGAACCAGCTCACGTTTTCATTGGATTTAGCGATCCAGAGATAGAATTTATAACTTCCATCGGGATGGCTGCCTGCGGCACTCCGGAAAACCCTGCAGAAATCACGGAAAAGCATATAGAACAAGCTATAAAAAATTCTCACACGATCAAAATCGAAGAAGGTCGTTCGATAGCCCAAGCGATACCAGTCAGGTTCAATGTGGACTCAAAAACCGATATAAAAAACCCAAAAGGTATGCTTGGGGTAAGGCTTGAAGTACAGTCAGCCCTTATAACTGCAAAAAAATCGTCTCTGCTTAATTACAAAAAAGCACTCGAAAAGGCGGGGATAATTGCAGAGAGTCTTATTTATCAAATTATAGCAGAACTTTACGAACTAACAACTAAGGAAGAAAGGGAAAATGGTATCTTATTCATAGACATAGGTCGTGACCTTACCAACTACGGTGTAATGTCTGAAGACCAACTCCTCTTTGCTGAAACTGTCCCCGTTGGCGGCATAAATATTAACAAAGACCTTAGGCATTATTTCCACATAACCCTTGACAAGGCAGAAGAGTTAAAAAAGTTTTATAGCAGAAAGGATTACACCGATGAAGAAGAAAGGGAATTTTTAAATTCAATATCCTCACCAGGTAAACCATTGCAAATAAGGGGAGAACTGGTAGTTCAATATATCACTGATAGGCTTACAGACACCTTCGAATACATAAAAGAAAGACTCCATCAGAACGATTTAAAAGACAAGATTACTTTTGTAAAAATCACAGGTGGAACCAGCGAAATAGAGTACATTGACAAGATCGCGGAGAAGGTATTCAACATTACATCCGAGGTTTATAAACCCGACGAGAAACTTGAAAAAGTCTTTAGTAATAATGAACTGTTGCTGACCAACAGATTATCCTCTTCCCTCGCCGTGTTACTCTTTGCCCACAGAAAATTAACTTCTAACAAAGAACTGTCAGAGACAAAAATTATGGGCAATGTAAAGGGGCTCTTTAAAAGACTTTTTAGGATCTAAAGGGGGCCTCTATGATTACAGCCTATAAAAAGAACGACATGACGAGCTTTAAAATAAAAGTAGTAGGGGTTGGAGGAGCAGGAGGTAATATTGTTCAAAAAATTTATTTAAGTGGGCTTGGCTGCGAGACAATTATATTGAATACAGACAGTCAAGCGATTTCAAGACATCGAGCACATCACCTCATCACAATCGGAAAAACGGTTACGAAGGGAGGAGGCGCCGGGGCAGATCCAGACCTTGGGAAGAAAGCGGCAGAAGAGTCTATTCATGAAATCCTCTTAAAAATTCAAAATGCAGATTTACTGATTCTTGTTGCAGGTCTTGGAAATGGGACAGGCTCAGGAGCATCACCAGTCATTGCCAAATACGCAAGAGAGAAGAATATACTTACCGTTGGTGTCTTCACCCTGCCCTTTGAAGCCGAGGGCAAAAAAGATGTAGCATTCAAAGCCATTGCAGAAATGGAAAAATACCTAAACACCATGGTAATTATAGACAACAACGTGATCTCAGAACTCGTAAGCATGGAATCGAGTGTAAAAGATGCCTTTGACCTTGTAGACCGGGTAGTTAAGAACTGCGTAGAATCAATTATAAGTATTGTCCAAGAGACCAGCGATGTTAATGTAGATTTTAACGACCTTAAATCTTTAGTTTCAAGAGGGGGACTTGGATATTTTGCCAAAGGTATTGCAGAAAAGCCGGAGGATGTGGATAAGGCTATAGAGAGCGTCGTCTTTAATCCTCTTCTTACAGGGGTTACTATAAGTGATGTTAAAGGTGCCCTAATAAATATTAAAAGTAACGGCGAGCTCACAATGAACCACTTCCGGGAAATTCTTGACAAAATAAGAGCCCATCTCCCTGAGAAAGCCCCCATTAAATACGGGCTTCAGAAGGAAGGGGACAATCGAGTAGACTCCTACGCGGAAATCTATTTAATCGGAACCACTGGAAAGAGAACAACGGATGAGGTTATAGACAAAATAACGAGCAAACAAACAAATTGGAAAAACTTCGAAATACCTCCGGGAGTGCGGAAACATAAGAAATAGCACTTCACATATTACCTGGTATACAAAGTTCGTACATTCTGAGACAAAGTGCGCAATTGTATTCCCTGGCACCATTTCTAATTGCACTTCAAACTTGGCGGTCCATACCCTTTATCGGCTACTTTCTAAGGAATTCTTTACCGACATTTTTACTTCTGAAAACTTAACGGGACTGAGAACTGGCCTCAAACTTCAGGATTTTGATTTTCTCTTCTTCACCATAGATTATGAACCTAATTACTTAGAGGCCTTAAAGATCATCACAAAAATAGGAGTTTACCCCCTCTCTTCAAGAAGAACACGTCCAATTTTAATTGCAGGAGGCGCAGCGGTTTCTTCAAACCCGTTCCCCCTTCTTCCTTTCTTTGATTTACTCTGCATCGGAGAGGCCGAAGTAATAATACCTGAAATCGTTGGGAATTTCGACAATTTTGACCTCGAGGCCTTTAAGGGAAAAACCTGGGCTATAATGGAAAACAAAAAAGAAGGAGAAAGAGTATTCTTAAATAACCTTAATTTAAGCGAATCTTTCAGTGCCTTTTACTCTCCAGATTCCACCTTCAAAATGAATCTTGTGGAGCTTTCAAGAAGCTGCCCGTCAAAGTGCCGATTTTGCCTATTAAGTTACAATCATCTCCCTCCAAGATGGTTACCAGTCCAAAAGTATAGAGAGATGATTGAACAATTTCCCGAAAATTCTGACATTGGACTGGTGGGCGGTTCGGTTTTGGACCATCCACAAATCAGAGAAATCATTAATATTAGCCAGAAATTCAAAATTATAAATCCCTCCTCGATCAAAATCGATATCAAAATAATCGATGTTCTTGAACACTTGAAAAAGAAAGGACTCAACAGCGTTACGATCGCCCCGGAAACGGGAAGTGAACAGTTAAGGAAAAGGATCAACAAAAAAATCACAAACGGAGAGATAATCGAATTTGTAAAAGCAATAGAGGCCCTAAAATTCAAAAACCTTAAAATGTATTTCATGATAGGCTTGCCCTTCGAAACGGAAGAAGACATTATGGAAACTAACAATTTAATTGAGCAAATCAGACAGCACTTCACTGGAAAAATTGAGTTAACTTTTAGTATTTTTGTCCCGAAACCCCATACCCCTTTCCAATACGAGCCTTTTATTAAAAAAGAAGAGCTAAACAAACGACTTAGACTTTTAAAAATCCCGGAAGGCGTCAAGGCGCATATAGGCAGCTACAAAGGCGCCCTAATTCAAACTATTTTTTCCAGAGGCGGGGAAGAACTGGGTTTTGCAATGTTGGAAAGTTTACTAAAGGGAAAGGATATCCTCAAGATATTCGATTATAAAAATTTGCTATTCGATGAGCGGACAGTAAAGTCATTGCCTTTCAACAGGATAGATTCTGGTGTTAACCAAAACTTTCTTTTAAGGGAACTGGAAAAGGCCCAAAAGGGGATTTTAACACCTTACTGTAATCCAGAAATTTGCAGAGCTTGTGGTATCTGCAAAGATCTTCAGAACTTTAGAAGTTCCAAAAAAGTAGAATAAAACTTCTCCTTCAAAACAACTATATCAAACTCTTCGGCCCATTTCCTTGCACCTTCGGAAAGCCTTTTACGGAGATCATCCTTGGTAATAATCTCATAGGCCTTTTCCGCCAGTGAGGAAATATCACCGAAGGGGACAACAAATCCACTAATACCATTTTTAACCGCCTCTCTTAGCCCGGGAGAATCAAAGACAATAGCGGGCGTCCCGGAAGCTTGGGCTTCCATTACTACAATACCCCAACCTTCCTTGGGAGAGGTGTTAATAATGAGCCAAGCCGAGCGCAATTTTTCCGCTTTAACCTCTTCTGAAACAAAACCGGTGAATTTGATTACATCGTCAAGTCCACATTTTCTAACAAGCTTTTCGAGGCCCTTTCTGGCATCACCATCTCCCACAATCTCAACCCTTAAGGGTCCAGCATAGTATTTTTCTCTCAAAACTTTGAGGGCTTCTACGAATAAGTCGATCCTCTTGTATTTTTTAAGCCTCCCGAGATAAATGATAAAAGGAATTTCCGACTTTTCACCCGGTTTAAAAAAATCAAGCCTTACCGCATTGTAAACCACTCTCACCGTGGCTTGTGGGATTCCGTGCTTAACCATTTCCTCCTTGGTGCTTTCTGAAACGGTTATTATTGGAAGTCCCTTGTATAATTTAAAGAACAACTTCTCAAAAAGATATACATAAAGGCCAAAAACGGGATTGGTCTCCTGAAAAATCACCTTTCCAAAAAAGTGATGGGTCACAACTATTATAGGCTTTTTAACAAAAAACCTTAAAAAAAATGGAATTTTGTTCACATCTTCAACGATGACATCAAAATCTTCGCTCTTCAGTAGAGACCGCACATAAAAAGGCACGAGAAAATTAAACAAGAACCTATTCCCTCTTCTTATTATCCGGATACCATCCCTTTCATCGAACTCACTGAGCCCCTTGAAAGATGAGCAGAGTAAAGTTATGGAATGCCCCTTTTCAATAAAATAGGAAAAGAACTGGTGAAGATGGACCTCAGCTCCACCACTCAATGGATGGGCCAGGTCTTGCCAATTTATTACCAGAATTTTCATTAGGTTAAGGGAAGAACACGTAAAAACTTTCTTTTACCAACCTTTATAACAATATTCCCGTCAGGTTTGACGACCTCAAATTCGCTCTCTACTACTCTATTTCCAATTTTCACCGCCCTTTGGGCAACCAACCTCCTCACCTCTGATTTACTTGAAACAATTCCGGACTGTGCAAGTATCTCAAGGATAGGCATCCCATCCCGTGGAATTCTGAACTCCGGTATTTCATCAGGTACTTCTCTTAATTTAAAAACTCGATCAAACTCTTCCCTTGCCCTTTTGGCTTCACTATTTCCCCAGAAAATTTCCACAATTTTTTCAGCTAAATCGGCTTTACACTCTCTTGGATTTTCCCTCATTTTCTTCTCAACATCCTTCATCTGTTGATCATCGTAGTAAAGGACAAGTCTGTAGTATTTTAGGACCAATTCATCGGGAATAGACATGACCTTACCAAACATCTCTGAGGGAGGTTCTGTTAACCCAATGTAATTATCATAGGACTTTGACATCTTAAGCTTCCCATCAGTACCTTCAAGTATTGGAACTGTTAGAATCACTTGCGGTTCAAGACCGTACGCTTTCTGTACCTCACGCCCTACGAGAAAATTAAACTTTTGATCAGTTCCCCCAACTTCGATATCCGCTTTGATAGCAACGGAATCGTAAGCCTGGAACAATGGGTAGAGGAACTCGTGAATCGATATCGGGACGTTATTTTTAAATCTCTCCTTGAAATCGTCCCTTTCCAGCATTCTTGAGACAGTATAAGTAGCCGACAGTTCGATAATGTCAACTGCGGTTAATTTAGATAGCCACTCTGAATTGTATCTGATCTCCGTCTTTTCAGGGTCAAGGACTTTAAAAACCTGTTCAAAATAGGTTTTGGAATTCTCCTGTACTTCCTCCTGAGATAGTCTTGGCCTCGTTTTAGATCGACCTGAGGGATCTCCAATCATTGCAGTAAAATCGCCAACAATGAAGATTATATGGTGTCCAAGATCTTGTAAATCCTTAAGTTTCTTCAAGCAAACATAATGACCTAAATGGAGATCAGGCCTTGAAGGGTCCGCACCGTATTTGATTCTGAGGGGTCTGCCAGTCTTTAATTTCTCAACAAGTTCCTCTTCTGGCAAAAGGTCTACTGTATTGAACTTTATAACTCTTAGATGATCTTCTAACCTCATTTGGTCCAATAAACATAAATTCCACAGTTTGGACAGGTTTCTAATGCCTTATTTTTAACTGGCCTCGAAACCAGTGCCGAGGGAAATTCCATAAAACAGTTTGAACAGGTACCATTTATAACAGGAGCCACCCCTCTACGGTACTTGCTTCTAAGCTTTTCATACCTTTTAAATACAGCCACGGGTATCTTTTTCACAATTTCCTCTCTCAATATTTTGAGCTTTTCTACCTGCTTCGCAACCACATCCTCATCAGTCCCTTGGGTTATGCTTATGGATTTAATGTAATCCTCTGATTCAAAATCATCCAATTGTGCGTCAAGACTTTCAAGGGCAATGAGAAGCTCAAGTACCGGATCCATTAACCCTCCCTGTATATCTTAAGAAGGTAATCAACCAATTCCTTAGGAGTCTCAAAATTCAGGTATTCCTTAGAAGATACGATCTTTCTCACTACATTGGCAATTTCGCCAAGGGTGATAAGATATCTGGCACCAAGGTCCTGAGGCGGTGCTATCAGTAGGAAAAATAGATGCACTGGTTTACCATCGAGGGCCTGGAAATCTATACCTTCCTTTGAAACTCCAACTACTAAATGGACATCATCGACAACTACACTTCTGGCATGAGGTATAGCAACACCCTTTCCAACCCCAGTTGAACCGATAGCTTCTCTTTTTTTCAACTGTTCAAGCACAAGTTTTTCCTGTTCGGGTTTCAGGTTCAAGACGCTAAGGAGTTCCTGCAAAGCGGAATCCTTGTCTTTTGCCTTCATATCGATTATAACTCTATCCTCTCTCAAAAGTTGTGCAAACATACCAGCCTCCTTTCAAATTCAATTGTTATAGTTTAATCCCAAAACCTTACAAAATCAAATAAAGCCTGCACAAGTTTATTCCTTAACCGCACCTTGGGTGATTCCTTCAATGAAATATCTCTGGGCAATAAAGAAGAGGACCATTATTGGTAAAAGCGAAACGGTTGAAGCGGCCATCTTTAGAGCATATGCCTCTTCGTGGGCACTCTTAAACATGGCAAGCCCCACTGGTACAGTATACATGGACTCTGTTTGAGCTATTAGCAATTGCCACAAAAAGTTGGCCCAATGGAACTGAAAGTTGAGTAAAAACACAGTAGCAATAATAGGTAAGGCAAGGGGCACAACAATTTTTGTAAAGATCTTTAACTCAGAAGCGCCATCAATCCTTGCACTCTCAAGTAGTGAATCGGGCAAGTCTTTTAAGAACTGTGTGATAAGAAACATTCCGAAAACATTTGCCAAATGGGGAACTATCATGCCTTCGTATCTATTAATCCAGCGAAACTGATAAACAATGAGAAATTGAGGTATCACATATAAAAGTCCCGGAACCATCATAGAAGACATAAAAAACCAAAAGAGAAAGTTTTTGAAAGGAAATTCCTTTTTTGCAAAGGCGTAAGCCGCGAGAGAGGCAAGTAGAGTGGAAAGGATAGCGGATGCTAAGGCAACGATAAGGCTATTAATGAAATACCTGTAAAAACGATACTGAAAAAGAATCTTCCTATAATTTTCAAAAGTAATTTTCTTAGGCAAAGATAGGAGCAAGGCCTCGCCTTCGGGCTTTAGAGATGTGATAAGCATCCAGAAAAATGGAAAAAGACACACTATAAGGAGCAATGTTATAATAAAATATCTCCAGAAAGACGTTCTCTTCATTCTCTAACCAACCTCGAATATATTATTGAAATTGCAAGAGTTAGAATAAGCAATAAGAAAGATGTTGCAGAGGCAATCCCAAGCCTTAAATTTGCAATATGATTATAAAGATAATAACCCGAGACCTTTGTGGCACCAAGGGGAACTCCCCACTTATAGACTATGGGGCCGCCACCGGTCATTGCAAAAAATTCGGAAAAAGCCGAAAATGCACCAATAATACCGGTAATCACAAGAAAGGTTGTAGTGTGGCTAACCAGTGGAAAGGTGATTTTGAAAAACTTTTTAAGCCCTGAAGCCCCGTCAATCTTAGCTGCATCTTCAATATCTGGTGAAATATTATTCAACGCCGCCGTATAAAGAACCGTTCCAAATCCAATGTTCTTCAGGCAGATCGCTACCACTACCGCCAGCATCGCGGTATTTGGATTTCCAAGAAATCCAGTATTATAAAGAGAGGCAGGAAGCACGGGCTTCAGCAAATTTACAAGGAGTCCATATCTACCAGCGTACATGATAGTCCAGACGACTCCCACTACAAAGGCGTCAAGAACGAAGGGCATAAAGAAAAGGGTGCGATACAATCTATTAATTTTAAGGTCACCTTTAAGGAGTAGAGCCAATGTGATGGAGAGAAAGATATTCAAAGGAATTAGCATCAGGCCATACTTCAGGGAGAGCCATATGGAGTAAAGAAATTCTTTATCCTTAAGAACATACAAATAGTTCCGTAAACCTACGAACCGAAGGTTGGCAAAGATATTCGAAAGGTCTGTAACCTTAAAAAAACTTAAATACAAAGCGTAGAAGAAAGGAAAGAGCAAAAAAACGAAAAATATTAAAGTGAAAGGTAAAACGAACAAAAAGTTTCTAAAACTACTCCTTCCCATTCAAAATAAAAGGGCGAGGGCTTCGCCCTCGCCCCACTCAACTACAACACCTCTCACTTTGCAACAATAAACTTGGAAGTACCGAGTTTTCCTTCCCTTACTAAGTAAAGGCCAGGTTTGAGGTTGAAGGTTACATCCGCACGTCCATTCAGAGTAACCTTTCTGGTGAGAACCTTTTTGCCATCAACAGTGTAAACTTCAAGGGTGTAACTACCAGAACCTGTTACTCTTACGCCATTAAGAATAGGCTGCATACTAAACTTTACATTCCCTTCCCTCACATTAAGGATAAAATAGGTAGTAATTGTGTCCCAATCTGTCCATTCCTCACCACCAGTAAGCAAGACCGTTGAATCATAGGGTAAAATATCCACAGCAGAGCTGTTATCACCGCCAACTATATAGGCACAGGATTTTATCTGAGTGGGATTACCTATTGCAGCAAGAGGAATAGCAACTTCTAATGCTTGCAGTCCAGAGGCACCACCATAGCCTGCTGCAAAATTGAACCCGCTGAAATTATATTCCCAACTGCCGTTATTATATCTATTAAAGTTTTGGGCAGTGATTGATTGGCTCCCACCGCTATACCAGAAATATACCTGGTAATCAGGATTCCAGGATGGGAAGTAGAGCTTCCTCCCCCATGAGTCTCTGACATCATTGTCTGGATTTCCGCTGTATCCCCCATCCGTTACATCCAGTACAAAGCCATAAGCAACATCCCACGCCGCAGAATTCTGGGTTGTTATCGCAAGGTATAGGGAATCGTTAGCAATAGCATAATAAAATGCAAGAAGATCTGCACCCGCTTTATCAGTATTGGCAGGATTTTCGGCTACAAGGATGTACCCCTCTGTATTGGGATCGACATTTCCATCCACAACAGGTGCAGCACTTACCATCGCTACTCCCAGAAGTAGCAATAACCAAACGTTTTTCATATACACCTCCTTTCTTTAAATAGAATAATGCTTTATAAACGTTTTGTCAAGTATTTTTCAGGCTTCTTCCTTCAACAGCTCACCAAGCCTCTTTATACCTTCAACAATCAGATCTTCCTTCATATTGGAGAAGTTGAGCCTCATCGTATTTTTACCCTCTTCGGGATCAGGATAGAAGGCATTCCCGGGTACAAAAGCCACCTTCCTCTCTACAGCCTTTTCAAGAAGCTTCACACTGTCAATCTTTTCCGGCATGATCACCCACAGGAAAAGACCACCCTGCGGTCTGGTCCAGTGAAAACCCTCCTTCGGGAAATATTTTTCCATAGCATCAAGCATAATATCCCGCCTTCTTCTGTAGACCTCTCTGATTTTGTCAAGATGACTCTCTATTAGATCCTGTGCGCAAAGATGGGCAGCAAGGTATTGAACATAAGTGGAGGTGTGCAGATCTGTGCCTTGTTTTGCCTGAACAAGCTTCGCTATGACCTCCTTTGGAGCTACTATCCAACCCAAACGGAACCCTGGGGCAAGAACCTTAGAAAAGGTGCCAAGGTATATCACTCTCTCACGAGAGTAGGCCGCCAATGGGGGTATATCCTTTCCTTCGAACCTGAGTCTCGAGTAAGGATCATCTTCGACTATAAATGTATCATACTTTTCAGCAAGTTCTACCAGTTTTTTCCTCCTATCTTCGGGCATTGTTACACCTGCGGGATTATGGAATGTAGAGATCACATACATAAATTTGGGCTTGTGCCTTTTTAGAACCTTTTCAACCTCCTCGGGAATGAGCCCGTCGTCATCCATTACAGAACCTATATATTGGGGTCCATAAGAATTGAAAGCCTGAAGAGCACCGAGATAGGTGGGTTTAGAGACAAAGATCAGATCTCCCTCATTAATGAAGATTTTCCCGATAAGATCAAGGGCCTGCTGAGAACCACTGGTAGGAAGGATCTCTTGAGGTGTACACTGTACTCCCATCTTTCCCATATATTTCGCAATTTGCTCATTAAGAAGAGGATAACCTTCTGTGGGACCGTATTGAAGCATCTTTTGCCCATCTTTTTCAAGAAGCTCTATACTGGCTTTTTTTATGGCCTCTATTGGGAAAAGCTCAGGGGCTGGAAGCCCTCCAGCAAAGGAAATTACTTCAGGTTGTTGGGTAAACTTTAGAAGTTCTCTTATGATACTGCTCTTTATCCACTTCGTTCTTTCTGCAAAAAAATTTTCCCATTGGGGAACTGTAAAATTGGAACTCATGATACCTCCTCGGATTAAGCATTCGTAAGTAAATATAATTCACAAAATCTGTCTTTTCAAATCAAAAAGCACGGCTTTTGTAAATGCGCAGGAATCTTAAGCTGATATCCGAGCCAGTAGCATTAACCTTAGTATATGATCATCACAAACAAAACGACCCTTCTGCGAGCTGATATACCTACTCCCTTATACGAAGCAAGAAAAGTTCTCATTGAAGCGTTAAATTACGCCTTCGAAAGGTGCAACTTAGATTTAATTCTCAAAAATTACACAAACAAAATGGGCGAAAATCTCTATATCATATCCATCGGTAAAGCCGCTTACACGATGCTAAAGCCCTTCGTGAAATCAACGGAAATAAGAGGTGGAATTCTTGTTACAAATGTAAGAATACCCGAAAAGTTAAACAATATAAAGTACTTCAAAGGTGGACATCCTTACCCCAACAGGGCGAGCATTAAATCTGCAGAATATCTCCTTACCATTCTTAAAACAAAACCACCTGAAAAACTTCTTTTTCTCGTCTCTGGGGGCGGATCGTCGATGTTTGAACTACCAAGAATTCCATTGAAAGACCTCATAACCCTCAATAAACTCCTCTTATCAAGTAGGGCAAACATCGAGGAAATTAACACAGTGAGGAAACATCTTTCAAAAATTAAGGGCGGTCAACTGATAAATTATTTCAAAAACAAAGCTTACGCCCTTTTGATGTCCGATGTCATAAATGATAGAATTGATTTAATCGCCTCAGGCCTTACCACCTGTGATCCGTCAACCTTTCTTGATGCCTTTGAAGTATTAAATAAATATGATCTATGGGATAAAGCGCCTAAAAGCGTAAAAGAGGTAATCAGCGCAGGAATTAAAGGCGATATTCCTGAAACATTAAAGGATTGCAAACTGGCAGAAGGGAAAATTGAAAACACCATAATTCTAAAAAATGCTGACTTTCTCACCCTCTTAGAAGATTACTTTGAGTCTTTAGGCTTTGCTGTTTTTAACCTTGGCAGTGATTTTCACTTAAATATTGAGGACATGGTTCAAATCCTTGTTAAAAAAGCACAGGAATTAACTTTACAAAGTCCTCACAAGCCAATAGCCATTGTTGCAGGAGGTGAAGTGTCTCTTAAGGTTATAGGGAAAGGGAAGGGGGGAAGGAACCAAGAACTCACGCTTAGAATGGCCGTTGAAATGTCAAAATTTAACAAAACCTTTGTTTTTACCTCCCTTGGCACCGATGGAATCGACGGAATAACAGATGCAGCGGGAGCCATCTGTGATAGTGAAACGATGAAAAGGGCAAAAATATTAAACTTAGACCCTGAAAAGTATTTGAAGAGAAACGACTCTTATAACTTTTTCAAAAAAATCGAAGATCTAATTTTTACAGGACCTACTGGCATCAATGTTAAAGACGTTTATTGCCTCCTTTTGTTAAGTCAACAAAACCCGATTACTGCGTTATAATTAACTGCAGGCAAATATGCTTTCCCTTGAACTTTTTGATTACAATTTGCCAACTGAGTTGATCGCTCAAAAACCATTGAAAGAGAGAGACAAAGCTCGTCTCTTGGTAATAAATTTAAAGGACGACGAAATTATCCATTCTCACTTTTACGAACTTCCAAAATTTCTAAAACCCGGTGATGTTATTGTAGTGAACAAGACGAAAGTGATAAAGGCAAGGTTATTTGCGCACGCTAAGGACACTGGTGGGAAACTGGAGATTTTTTTTGTGAATTACATTAACGACAAAGAATTTAAAGCCCTCGTCTCCAGCAGAAAAAAGGCTAAAGACGGAAGAATCTTTGTGGTTGGAGACCACGAAATTATAGTCCAGGGCCAGGAAGGCGAAAAAATAATCTTTAAAATTCTCTCAGATATTAATGTAACTCAACTTCTGGAACTTCATGGCCAGATTCCTTTGCCACACTACATCAAACGGGAACCCGAAAAGGAAGACGAAGAGTATTATCAAACCATTTTCGCTGAAAAAGGATATTCAGTAGCCGCACCAACAGCTGGCCTCCACTTCACCGAAAGGACGATTAACGACCTGAAAGATAAAGGTGTCAAAATCGTGCCCGTAATTCTCAATGTTGGTCCAGGAACCTTTAAACCTGTCAAAACGGAAGATGTCACAAAGCACAAAATGGATGAAGAATATTACGAGATTCCCGAAGACTCAGCGAATATCATAATTGAGGCAAAGAGGGACGGGCATAGAATAATTGCCTGTGGAACCACCAGTGTACGTACATTAGAATCCTGGAAATTTGACAATCAAAAATTGAGAGGAAACACAGACTTATTCATATATCCTGGGTTTAAATTCGACGTTATAGACGGGCTTATTACCAATTTTCACCTTCCAAAATCGACCCCTCTCATCCTTGTCAGTGCCTTTGCAGGTAGAGAAAAAGTTCTGAAAGCTTACGAAGAGGCTATAAGGCAAGGTTATCGATTTTTAAGTTACGGAGATGCAATGTTGATTCTTCCTGAAATTGAAAAAACCTCATTTCAACTTGATACTTAAACCATGGCCGACGTTGTAATTGGGCTCCAATGGGGCGATGAGGCAAAAGGAAGGTTCGTTGATTACATTGCGAAGGACTACGATCTTATATGCCGGTTCCAGGGGGGAGCTAACGCAGGTCATACAATTGTAGTGAATAATACTAAACTCGTACTCCATTTACTTCCGTCAGGAGTAATAAGGCCTGAAAAAAAGAATCTTATAACCGCAGGTGTTTTGATTGACCCCGATGTATTCAAGCAGGAAGTTGAAGAAATTTCAAGTTTAACGGGTCCACTAAATGGTAGGCTTTTTGTAGATGAGCGCGCGACAATCGTTCTCCCCTTTCACAAAGAAGAAGATGCCCTCGAAGAAGAATCAAGAGGAGGTATTGGAAGCACAAAGCGGGGTATCGCTTACGCATACAGAGACCTATACCAAAGAATTGCCATACGGGTGGGAGATTTATTTCATGAGAAAACCCTTACCAGAAAGGTAAAAGACATTACCGATTTTAACAACCAAATTATCGCAGCACGCTTTGGCCATCCGCCCTTTGATTATAAAAAAATCCTTGAAGACTTGAAGGAGTTTGCTCAATTCATTAAGCCATTCACCACTGACGGATTTGAATTCATTCACAAAATGGAAAGAGAAGGCAAGAGAATCCTTTTTGAAGGAGCCCAGGGAAGTTTACTAGACATCATATACGGGACCTACCCTTACGTGACTTCTTCCCATACGATTTCATCCGGGGCTCTTGTTTTCTCAGGACTTCCTCCTCAAAAAATCGAAAGAGTTTACGGCGTCTTCAAGGCTTACACCACGAGGGTTGGCAAAGGCCCATTTCCCACGGAAATTAAAGATAAAGAAGGTGAACTGATTAGAGAGAAAGGGCAGGAATTTGGTGCTACCACAGGAAGGCCTCGTAGATGTGGGTGGTTAGACCTGGTAATTCTAAAATATTCTGTACTACTGAATGGAGTTACCAACTTGGTAATGACAAAGCTGGATGTTTTGAGCGGATTGAATCCCGTTAAAGTAGCCACAAAATACAAAAAAGATGGTAAAATAACGGAATTGCCCCCTCCAATGTCCGAAGATTTAGAAGCCGTTGAGCCTGTGTACGAAGAATTCGCAGGCTTTGAACTTTCTTTAAAAGAAGAAAGATACGAAGAACTTCACAAAAATGCCCGAAAATATATTGAGTTCATCGAAAAACAATTAGGACTTGAGATTAATTATATCTCGGTTGGTCCCGAACGAGAAAAGCTAATCAGAAAAACCTACTAAATTGAAGCTCCGATTTTAAAAGCTTCGGCCTCCATTTCAAAATATTTCTGGGGAACATTTTCTTTTAAGGCTTCAAGAGCTTCTTTTTCAGAGAAGAAATCCCTTAGATACCTGGAAACATAACCAAAAGCCACTATGTTTAACAGAAACCCCGAGTTGAATTTCTCGTAACATAACCTGGTAAATGGGATCTTTTCTAATCTAAATTTGGACTTTAGTTCCCCCTCATCTTGCTCAATTAGGACTATCTCATCTACAATTATAATACTCCCTTCCTTGGCAGATTTTAGATAATAACTTAGCGACTCCGAAGTGAGGGCAACAAGGATATCAGAATACTCAACGTAAGGAAAAGCAACCCAGTCTTTACTCAAAACCACATCGGCTGAAGTAATACCACCTCTAACCTGAGCGCCGTAATAAGAACCCTGCGTCGCGTAATTTCCGGCCTTTACTGCAGCATCTGCCGTTAGAACACCTAACAGAATTATACCCTGCCCTCCAGTTCCAGCATACCTAACCTGCAAGGTTCCCATTTTAGAATTCTCCTATTGTGATTCTATTCCGAATTTCGTCCGTTTCTTTAACATTTTTTATATTGACAGAATTTTTTTTGAGGTAATCAAGATACTCGTATGGATCCTGGGATATGTTCCTTCTGCCAAAGTGAGTGGGACAGGAACTGATCGCCTGTACAAAGGAAAAACCAGGTGTTGTAATAGCCTTCTTAATGGCGTTAACCAGCTGTGGAAAATGGGCAACGGTGTACCTTGCGACATAAGAAGCCCCAGCAGCCTTAACCATGTAGGCCACGTCAAAAGGCGGTTCAACATGACCTTTTCGTGAGGTGGTGGTCTTTGCCCCTTGAGGTGTAGTGGGAGAGTACTGGCCGCCTGTCATCCCGTAATTGTTGTTGTCAGCCATTATACATGTGATATCTATATTTCTCCGCGCTGCATGAATTAAATGATTTCCACCGATAGAGGCAATGTCCCCATCGCCCCCAACAACGATAACAGTTAAATCGGGTCGTGCAAGTTTAACACCCGTTGCAAAGGCAAGTGCTCTACCATGAGTTGTATGTATAGAATCAGCTTTAATATATGGGCTTGGAATCCATCCGGAACAACCAATACCCGAAACAAAAACTACTTCCTCTCTCTTGAACTCCAACTCTGTTAAAGCCTTTGCAATGGCCTTTAAAATAATGCCGTGCCCGCATCCAGCACAAAAGGCAGTGGGAAAGTAGTCTGTTCTAATCCAATCCATGTAATTTTTCATAGACGGGCCTCCACTTCTTTAACAATGGTTTCTGGAGTTATTATATTAGTACCAAGCTCTAATATTGAGATTACCTCACCATTAACCAGTCTTTCTAATTCTCGCGATAAGTGGCCTGCATTCATCTCTGGAACAAAAATCTTCTTTATTCCTGAAAGCCTCTCCCTCACGTACTTCTCCCAAAGAGGCCAGATGACTTTAAATCTGAAAAATCCACATTTAACTCCTTTTTCCCTTAGCCTTTTCACCGCTTCGAACCCACTCCTTGCAGAAATGCCATAGGATGCAATTACGATCTCTGCGTCATCTACGAATTCTTCGTGGGATTCAAAAATATCAGAAACGTTATGTTGAATCTTTCCTATAAGGTGTTTAACAATTTTCCTATGAATCTCAGGGTCTTGTGTTACCCGCTTTCCCGTCTCCGTATGGGTGGAACCAGTAATCAGAAGCGCCCTTCCATCACCAATAAGGGGCATTGGACCTGCATCCCTTTCATCAAAACTAAAGGGAGGAGCATCTGGATCGTGCTCCCGGTCAAACACATCTATCTCTTCAGGATAAACAACGGGTTCCCTTAAATGCCCTACAGCCTCGTCCGTCAAAATAATGACTGGGACTCGGTATCTTTCCGCCAGATTAAAGGCCCTTATTCCAAACTCAAAAAGCTCCTGACAGGACCAGGGAGTAAGAACGATAATCTCATAATCACCATGGGTTGCATATCTCACCTGATGATAGTCCCCCTGGGAAGGTCTTGCCGCCTGACCCGTTGATGGACCTGCCCTTTGAACATCAACAATAACAAGGGGAGTTTCAGTAAAAATCGCATATCCTAAGTTCTCCACCATAAGGTCAAAACCCGGCCCACTGGTTGCCGTCATCGCCTTTACACCGGTCCAAGAAGCACCAATACAAGCTGCTATCGAAGCTATTTCATCCTCACCCTGAAAGTAAACGCCCTCTCCTGATTCTTCGAATCGCTCCTGAACCCTGGTTATTACCTCACTGGCGGGTGTTATCGGATATCCAGCATAAAATCTCATTCCAGCGCAAAAAGCGCCATCGGCAACAGCTTCGTCACCTTGTACCAAGAATCTTCCAGGTTTAATCGGTAACTTTATCCTCTTCCACGGCATCTTTTAGCTCCTTTACCTCAATTGCAAAATCAGGGCAGAAGTTTTCACACATCAAGCACCCGATACAATCCTCTACTCTAAATGTTACTACCTCTCTAAATCCCCTAAAACTCTCCTTTTCCGCGATATCAAAAACATTCTTAGGACAAATCTTAACACAAATGTAGCAAGCCTTGCACCAATCGTGATTAATCTCTATTTCAAAGCGTTTATTCATACAACCCCCATCTCCCTAAACCTTAAGTAATCCTCCTCGGTATAACCAAGCTCCAAGAGGATCTCCTTCGTGTGCTCTCCAAGAAGCGGAGGGTGTCTATAAATATCTAATTCAATATCCCCGAAGTGAATTGGGTTTTTCATTAGCCTGATCCTGCCTGCCGTTGGATGGTCAATTTCCTGAATGAATTTTCTATAAACAACCTGTTCATCATTAATAGCCTTGTCAACGGTATTTATGGGCCCTGCTGGAATATGGGCCTCATCCAGCTTCTCAAGCCAATACTTGCTTTCCTTCTTTGAGATTATTTCTTCAATAATGGGAATTAAAACATGTCTATTTTCAAGCCTTTTTGCGTTGGTTTCGAACCTTGGATCCGTAGCCAAATCTTCCCTTTCGATTACTTTACAAAACCGTTTCCATTGTTCCTCATTACCCACTCCTATGATTATATAATCATCGCTGGCCTTAAAGACCTGGTAAGGCACTATGTTGGGATGGGCATTACCGTATCTCTTAGGAATAATTCCTCCAATTAAATAGTTGTTTGCCACATTTACGAGGCTTGCAATAGTTGATTCCAACAAGGAATTATCAATCATTGCACCTTCTCCAGTCTGACTTCGCCTAATCAGGGCAGCTTCGATAGCGATTACCGTGTATAGGGCCGTAAGTACATCACAGATGGCTACTCCAACCTTCATCGGTTCGCCATCAGGTTCACCAGTAATACTCATTAATCCACTGATCCCCTGAATCAGAACATCATAGCCAGGCTTATTAGCCTTCGGGCCAGTGAGTCCAAAACCCGTAATAGAGGCCCAAATAATGTCAGGTTTGATTTTTCTAATTTCTTCATAGGTTAAGTGGAGACTTTCAAGCACATCGGGTAAGAAGTTTAATATCATAACATCGCTACGTTTTATTAACTTCTCAAGAATTTCCCTACCGGCCTCAGACTTTAGATCAAGGGTCATTCCTCTCTTATTTTTGTTTGCACACATGTAATAGGCACTTTCACCGCCTGCGAAGGGTGGCCCCCAGCCTCGGGTTTCATCACCGACTCCGGGCCTTTCAACCTTTATCACATCGGCGCCAAGATCCCCGAGGATCATCCCAACGGTGGGACCTGCAAGAACCCTCGAGAGATCAAGGACCTTAACGCCTTCAAGTGGTTTCATTGATTCTCCTTCTTTAATATAACCCTTTCAATGAAAGTCACAAAAAGAATTGATAATAGCGCTATTCCAAGTGCCCAGAGGTTCTTGTCAAAATTGAAAGTGGGTTTATAATACTTAATGATAGGAAAGGCAACGGCAACAACGGTTCCAAGAATCATTGCAACATTGGCAGCATTTGAAGTAGGGATTCTCTTGCCTTTAACAACCCAGTACACACCGGCAAGGACTATGATGGCAGCGGCGCCTCTAATGGCATAAGAGATATAACCAGTATCAAGGACATAACCTTGAAGATAAACCGCAAGGGGAATAAGGAGTAACCCCACAATAAAGGTAAACCACCGAGAAACCTTTAAAAGCCTCTTTTCATCAGCTTCCTTGTGAATAAGGTTGTGGTATATGTCTTTTACTAGAATTGTGGAAATTGCAAACATCACCGGTGCGACGGTAGAAAGGATAGCTGCAAGAATACCTGCAAGAGCAATCCCACCAAACCAGGCAGGAACAAAATTGGTTGACATTAAAAGGCTCGGAAGTGCCTGCTTTGGATTTGATACATTAACAAATTTACCTGTAGCCGCAATCATTCCAAGGGTTGCGGTAAGGATTCCAGTGGGGAAGATTAATAATGCGCTTAAAAGGGAAGCGTTCTTTGCCGTCCTTTCATCCTTTGCGGCGAAGACTGGCTGAATTGAAGCCTGAGCTGCAAAGGCACCAAACATACCACCAATTATCCATCCCAGCACCTGATTTGTACCCACTCCAAATGGACTCTTGTAAATTGCAGGGTTTTTACCCACTTCTGCAAGTGCTTTAAATAAACCTGAATATCCACCTATCTTAATAAGCCCAATGATAAAGGTCGAAATGATTGAAAAATACAAGAACAATGTGTGAATGACGTTCGTTAATGTAATCGACCAAAAGCCCCCTGCAGTCACGTAAATAGTCACCAAAAGCCCCCCTAATATTACACCATCGGTGAACTTCATATTGAGGCTTGATGCGAGAACAGAACCAACAGTTTGAACCTGGGCATACCCGAGAATTATATAAGCAAAAAGAAAAGCGATTGCCGAAACCGTTCTTACATTTTTGTTGTAGAGCTTCTCAATCATCTCCGATACGGTGTATACGTTGTTTTTCCTATAATGCTTCGCCAAAAGAAAGCCAAATAGCGCCATTCCAATTGAAGTGGAAATATTGTACCAGGCAGAGGAAATCCCACTTACGTATGCCCTTTCGGATACACCAATAGTACTCATCCCACCAAGCCATTCCCCGATAACCACAGCGGTACAGAGCCACAATCCGAGGTTTCTTCCAGCAATCAGATAGTCAGTACCTGACTTGGCAAGCTTCTGGGCGAGAAGACCAACAATGAGTACGACCACAAAATAAAGGAACACTATAATAAACTGTATTGACAGGTGCATTTAGCTTCTCCTTTTGTGGTAAATTATATTTCAGCAGATTTATACTATCAAACGAGGATGCTAAAAGTAGAACAAATACCTTATTTTAAAGACACCCTGGAGAGGTTTCCCAAGTGGACTATTTGGGGCAAAGTCTTTCGAGATCACGAGGTAGATCCAGCTCTTAGGCTTGAAATTATAAGATACCAAAAGGTTAACTTTTTCGCTTTCTGTCTCCTTCGACAGAATGAGTTTAGCGTATTGACCATAAATATTGACAAGCAAATCTTTGTTTACTGCGTATTGAAATCTTGGAAGGATCGAAAGCGTATATTCCTCCAATTTTGACGACGGATCAAATTCCAGCCACCCTCTTAAATTTAACTCTAAATCATATCTCGAATCCCCGTGTATCTTCAACCTTGTTCTGTGGGAAACCATCAAGCCTTCGTAGTCACGATAATAGTTATAGCCTTTTTCAAATCCAATACCTCCATTCAATTCAAGCCTTCCATTGGGCGAAGACCAGCCATCAACATCAATCTCATAGGTGTTCACGTAATTGTTTATATATTCGCGGCCTCCCGAGAAATGGAATTCAATTCCTGCTCCATCTCTATAGTTCAAAGAAGAATGGAAAAATACAAAATTCTGACTTTTCATTCCCTCGTAAGCTTCTGCTTTATTGTTGTATCCGACCGAAAAAGAGGCATATTGCAACTTCTCCCCATTAATTTCAAAATTGGGCCCTACAAGTATCGAAAGCCTCCGTAACCCCACCCATGGTGTGAAGCCTATTTCCGAAACATTGTAAAGGGAATCTATATTCATAAAAGAGAACATAAAATGATGCGTTTCGTCGAGCGTAGCAACATGGAAGGCAAAGGCATTTCCTATGTGATTCTCATAGAGTGAACTAGAAAAAGTTCCGGTTAATTCTGTACTTTGGACAAAATAGTGAAAATTCACACCAATAGCATGGTTTTCTGCAATATTACTCTGCGTTGCTTTACCAGAATAAATAAATCCTAAATTCGAGTTTCCAGAAAATTGCTTCCTGAAAGATATTACATTGTAAAGTGCTTTTTCTTCCCTCAAAGTATCACCAGAATCGTAAACATAAAGGGCATCACCTGTTAGAGCGGTAAGCAGTCCTCCTTCAAAACCACGGGATTTGTAAAAGCCCTTTAACCCGAAAATCAGTGGAACAACCATCTCAGAGGATAAAGCCTTCCCAATTCTCCTGGAATAGAACGGATTTATTGAAGGCCCAAACCCAAAAGAGTAAGGATTTGATCTAAATCTAAATACTTCACTACCTTCAACAAAAAATGGCCTTCTTTCCTCCATATATTGTTCGTACTTACCCAAATTTAACGTAAAAGGATCAGCCTCTACCTGCGAAAAATCAGGATACAAAGTCAAATTAAGTATAAATTTATTGGAAGGGCACCATTTGGAGTCTAAACCCGCCTTGATTTTAATATTTGCGCTGTCCTTTTGAACTAACAAGACAGGCATAAGTTCAAACCCAAAGGAACTTTCCGGCAATTGTAGTTTAAGTTCTATTGGAAAATCTAAGGGATTCAAACCCCACTCCCTCTTATACTTACCAATATAGAGCCTCTCATTGGTCTTAGAGATAAATCTTGTCGCTTCCATTCGGAAAACAGGGTTTTTAATATCATACTGTAGAGTCTTAAAAGGAATCTTCATTTCAACAACATATGAACCATCGGAAACCCGTGTTGCAGATAACCATACACCGTCCCAGCTGTCATCCACAACCTTTCCTCCACCGGTAATAATACGATCTGTCTGAACACCTGCAGTATTAACACCGAAGAAATAGACGCTGCTACCTTTTCCAAAGGTATCAAGATATATACCAACGTAGTCGCCTTCTCCTTTGTCCCTAAGCCCCACTAAACTTCTGATCTGATCTTGCTCACACTTAAAAGCGAAATAAAGGGAGTTATCTGATTGTAAAACATAGAGAGCCGTTCTAAAAGATGGTATTTCTCTATCCGATGGTTCAAAAACATTGAAATTGCTAAACACCAGAGCAGAATCCCACAAAGCTTCAAGAAAGCCATCCAGTTTAATATCATCCTTAACTACGGGAACTTTGAAAGTAATAGACGCAAGAATAGCAGCTATAATAAGCATAAGTCCTCCCTCTGTTCGTGTTACTAACAATTATAAAGTACACAATGCGAACAATTGGAAATGATAAAGCCGTCAATTTATATGAACGTATTAACCCAAGATTGTGAAAAATTCGAAAAATCAACTTCCCAATTTAGAGCGAAAAGTCCTATTGCCTTTCCCTTTCTATAGGTTCTACAAAGAAGCGAATCACCCTGCTCCACTATTTCAACATCATCAAAATTTTTGAGCTCGCCTAATACTGCAACACTGAAATTTTTAGTCTTTGTTAGCGAGAAAAAGATATCGCCAGGAAATGGGACTTTTAAACCTGCCATATTCAGACCGGCGTAATGACCTGTTTTCCACGCAACTGAGTTCAGGTGTATGTATTTAAACTCCCCTGTCAAGCTATCTTTAACCTTCACCGCGTCACCACCTGAAAAGATTCCTTCATACTGGGTTTCCATAAACTCATTTATTTCAAGATCCGAAATAATAGGACTTGCAACAGTACCCTTTGCCACAATCAGGGCATCGCAAGGAATGTGGCTTCCATCCTTCATATAAACGTAGTTCCCATCGTAGGATTTTATATCATTTTCAAAAATAAGTTTGGCAAATCTTTCAAAATAGCTTGACAACTTGCTTCCCAATTCGTTGAAAACCAAGGTACTTAATGGATACCCTGAAGATGAAACAACTGTAGTTCCTATGCCATAGGAAAAAAGAATATCCAAAAGCTCCAAGGTAACCATCCCAAAGCCATATATAACTGCAGTTTTTACCTTCCCACTTAAAATCAGTTCTCTTAATCTCAGCATTGAATTGAAGTCACCAGGATAAAAAGCGTTCTCAAAAGAGACAGTCCGGTGGCGGGAACCTGTTCCGACAAACAGTTTGTCATATTTCCATTCCTTACTTGAAGAAAAAACCACCCCTTTTTCAACGTCAACACCTTCGATTCTCTGATTAAACTCAAATTCAATTCCCTCAGGTGGAGTTTTAATCAAATTAGAAGGCTCTATCTCTTTTCTCAAAGCAGAAGGTGCCGCCATTTTGGAAAGGATAAAAGGGGCCTCTGTAATTACTTTAATTTTAGATTCGGGCTTTAATTTCCTTAAAGTCAATGCACAATTAATGGAAGCAGGGCCAGAGCCAATTAATACAAAATCATTCAATTCCAAGTTCCTTTAACTTACTGAACTCAGGCCACCCCTCTTGGTTCCACCCCCTTTTCTCGTAGTAGAGGTTGAGTAGCCTCTCAAACTCTGACTTATCATAGGCTTCACCGGAAGAAGGTCCACTTTTCACAGGGAGGCTAAAGATCCTTTCAGGCAAAGTATCGTGAACTCTTGAAATGCCGGCTTTCCTGTTATAAAGATTCTCAATGTTCCACACCCTTTCCCCTGCCCTGTAGAGATCTTCTGGACTTATCGATATACCCCAGAGAGATTCAATTAAAGTACTATAGTCCTCCAGTTCGTAATATCCTCCTACAAAGGCACAAACACCAAGAGAATCTTGCAATGCTCTCATATTTTGATTATGTATGAGGAAATCTACCTTTTCGTCGGTATATTTCAATCTATACTCTGGGTCTGGGGCATTGTAAACCTCTTGGGAGGTGTTGAACCCTCTCAAATGGCAGGCGCCACGGGTCGAAGTAGCATATCCGATACCCATTCCCTTGATACCTCTTGGATCGTAAGCGGGAATCTCCTGCCCCTTTACGCTCATCGAATACTCGGGATGCCCAAAATGGGACGCTAATTTTAATGAGCCCTCTTTTATCAACGCGCCTATGCCCTCATTCTTACCTGCAAGCTCTATGAGTTTCACCATTGCTTCACCATCTCCGAACTTAGCCTCGAAAGGCAAATCTTTTACATGACCATTCTCGTACAGATCCATTAGGCAGGCAATCGTTGAACCAAGGGAAATGCCATCGAAACCATACTCGTTGGCAAGGTGGTGGGCCAAAATTACATACTTTAAATCCGTTACGCCTGTAGCGCCTCCGAAAGACCATAGGGTCTCATATTCCGGTCCACTAACTAAATATGTTTTACCATCATATTCAACCTTGGTTATCCTATTGCAACTTACAGGACATTGGGCACAGGCACCTGCCTTCACCAAATATAGTCTGTTTACTTCAGTTCCATTTATATTTTCGTAACTTTCGAGGTAAGAATCCCTGAAATTCCTTGTAGGAAAAGATCCCGCAAGGTTTATTGTCCTCACATTCCCTGTGGTTCCAAAGGCTTTAAAACGTTTAAGACCCTCTGATTGTCTTAAGTAACCATAAAGCTTATTAATTAAATCTTTATATTTCTCCGCGTCCCCTTTAAATCCAATTTTCGACTTACCAAGAATCGCGATACCCTTTAGCTTTTTACTGCCCATCACCCCACCGGCACCGCCTCTTCCAAGGGCTCTGTGACCATCCACGAATATTCCAGCAATAGGAGACAAGTTCTCTCCTGCGGGACCGATAACAAGAGTCTTACTCTTAGGATGGGTAAGTTTTTTCAGCAAAGTATCCGACTCCGATGTGGTCTTTCCCCACAATTTAGAAGCATCTCCAAATATCACTTCATCGCCTTTAATAAAAAGGTAAACAGGAGAATCAGAGGCTCCCTCAATTATGATTACATGATAATCGCCTAAAGCCATCTCCATCCCAAAATGTCCGCCCGCCTTGGTACTGGTTATAGTTCCTGTCAATGGACTCTTGGTTACCGCTGAAAGTCTTGCTGCTCCAGGAACCGTTGTACCAGAGAAGGGACCCGTAGCAAAAACCAGTTTGTTCTCAGACGAATATGGATCTATAGCAGGATTCACTTCCTTGTAGAGAATGTAATCACCTATTCCCCTACCAAGGAGAAACTTCTTAAAGATCTCTTCACTCAACTCCTCAACATGGTAAGTTCTATTAGATAAATTCACCCTCAAAATTCTGAAACTCATCTTCCACCTTCCATCTTATTTACATTTGAAAATTGCTTTATATCTGGACCTTCTTCCACATCGACAAAGGTAATGGCATCCTGCAGGCAAATCTTGACACATTCGGGATCGCCTCCGCACAAATCACACTTTATCATAAATTGCATTTCAGGGTCTGGATAAATAAGCCCCCAGGGACAGGCAAAGGTGCACTGTCGACACAGGATACATTTATTCCTGTCGTAATGAACGAGATTGAATTTTCTCTCTAAAGCGCCTGTTGGACAGGCCCTTACACAATAAGCATCACCACACTGGGTGCAAAATTGGGGGTAAAAGTGGAAAAACGTCTTGCCCTTTGAGACTCTAATCCTGGAAAACCAGTGGCTGAAGAGTGTGAAATGGCCTAAACTGCAGGCCATTTCACAAAGCCTACACCCTGTACACTTTTCATAGTTTACGTTAAGCATTCTCATAATAATATATTTTACACTCCTAAAATCGGAACAAACTCTTTGAAAAAAATGCCTTCTGGGGAGACCTTCGTAGTAAAGGCTAATACATAGTCCGCCTTTTTAAGTACATCGAGATAACTCCTGCCAAAGTCTTCATCCATTTCAAAGTTAGCTGACATATATTTAGCATCTTCTCGCTGAATTACAAAAACAAGGCCCTTTTTACCAGGCCATTCCAGAAGGGTCTTCAAATGCTTGGCCCCCCTTATTGTCGGTGCATCGGGGAATAAACCTATCGAATTTTTGACTAAGGTGCAAGATTTAACTTCAATTAGAATTTCATCATTGATAAGAAAGTCGAAACGTGAATCAAGAAAAGTGAACTCACGTTTGATGTCTTTTACAGTAAAGGGCATTTTTTCGATATTTTCCAAGAACAGATCGTTGGCAAGGTGGGCATTTATAGAAACGAAAATGTTACCATACCTTGCAAGAACTGCCTCGTACTTCGTTTTCCTGTTAGCATTGCCCTTAGAAGCAACATAAACCTCTGCTCCCGGGTAAATAAGTTCTCCAAGCCTACCGGAATTTGGCAAGTACGCCAATTCCAGATTTCCGTTAACTTCGACATAAAGCCTGAATCTTTTCTCCCTTTTAATGACTCTAACTGGAATTAAATCCTGAAAGAACATGCAAAAATTTTAAACGAAAAAACAAGGATAACCGTTAAAACATAGACATTGACCAAAAATTATTGACTGCGACTTCAAATAGAATTAAAATTTCCGAATACAAGGAGGTTAAAATGTTGCTATTGTTAATGTTGTTCTCGTTAAATCAGGCAATCACTGTTACTCGTGCCGAAAATGGCCAATATCTCGAGGCATACAACCTTTGCATGTACGATGATTCAACTTCCTTTCTTGCCTTGGGAATTTACCAGCAATCTGATATCTCATCAATCTACGTGTTAAAATATGTTAATACCGACTGGGCCGATGCTCAATTTTGCACGGGGGTGCCTGGACATGTCACCGGACTCGATATACATACTTACCAGGACTCAATCTACTTAGTTGTCTCGGGGGATTCAGGCTATATAAATCTCATCGTTTTATCTGTTCAAGATATCCACCAGGGAAGGAGTGAACAAATTGAAGGTCCATTCCATGTGATAAGATCGGTTAAAACAGATCTATATCGGGAAAATGACACCACATATGGCCTTTTGGTATTCTCTTATCTTGGTTCAAACGGTGACGATTCTGTAAAAATAGATAAAGTAAACACAACTACCGGTTCACATCAAAGGTGGTATATACGATCCTCTACTCCAACTTACCCAATGGACATAGGATTTAACTCATTCCCTGGAATTTCCCTTTATCATTTTTATTTCTTATATGTGCCGCAAACCAATCCAAATATTTTTTACCCTTACATACTTACTTACACAAACAATGGCCCCTTCAGCGAATACTATCCCTTCTCCTTAGTAGATGTCCAGCTTCCCTCCTTTGCAGCCACTTCTAACTATGTTATAGATTTCGCAAATCGCATAGATTACCCTGATTCCTTTCTGTACGAGTACAGCGCGACCAGTGGCAGCGGCTCCTGGCGAGGACCTATAAGAGGCAATGGATTATCCCATTTTTATGTCGAAGGATTTACAGTCCAGGATACTTCTTACTTCCCACACCTTTACGTAAGAAACGGCAAAATATTCCATAGAATATTTAAATTTCCAGCGGGAAATACAGAACCGTTAATTTCCGAAGAAATGCAAATTTCTGACACCGCCAATTTTGCCGACTTTCCACTCGTATCAACTTACCATAGCGCCCTCAGGAATTTTTACAGACCTCTAATGAAATACTCACCATCAAAAAGTTCCATGTGCGCCGTTTGGCACCAGGACTTCTGGCACTATCGTTCGACCCCGCCTTATCTACCTGTCTTAGATAGCACCATTTTGTGGATGGATATTAATAAGAGTCAAGGAGTGTTAGAGAATATTGCAGGATTCAAAATGAAATGGGACATAAAGGAAGGCCTTCTCACTATAAACTCGAGCAAGCAAGAAGATTACAGCGTTGAAGTCTACGATGTAATGGGCAAATTGGTGCTGAAGACAAAAGCAAAATCTAATGTCCCTACACCATTAAACCTTTTAAAGAAAGGCCTTTACTTCGTCAAGGCCTCGTCTGGAAGTGGAGTAAACAAGGTAATTAAGATACTCAACCCATGAGATGGCAAAGGTTAAAGAAAGGATATCTTACGAAGAGGCACGGAAAATAGTTGAAAAAATTAAAGAAATTCTTAGTAAATATGGTATCACCCACGAAGTCTATGGTTCTTTCATAAGAAAAGAAGAGACAATTGGTGATTTGGACTTGCTTCTTTATGAAAAGGACTGCGAAAGGGCAAAAAATCTGCTTAAAGATTTCGACTTTTACTCTCGAATAGAATTCTACTGTATTCCCGATGAATACAAAGACAGCTGGGAAAGTTTTGCCCTTTATCTTACTGGTTCTGGAGAATTCAACGTATGGATGAGATCGATTGCCAAAAATAAGGGTTATCTTTTAAGCCAGTATGGTCTCTATGATAGAGAAACGGGAAAACTGATTACAAACAAAGAAGAAGAAATCTTTTCGCATCTTGGATTGAATTATATCCCGCCGGAAAAGAGAATTGCGAAGTTTAGAAAAGAATGGAGAATGTATTTTAAAAGGAGCTAAGGACCCTACAATCAATTCTTAAACCTCCTCAGTTACCAGGAGGACAAGCCCGCGAGTTAAAAATCTTGATTATTCCAATAATGAACCCAAGTACAAGAATTGCCCTACTAACGACATACTATACCACTTGTGCCTTAGCATTTTCCCAAATTTTTGTAAAATCTTAAGCTATTGCTCTCTCTTATGGGTAAAGGTCTATCAATTTAAAAAATATCCACAATCCTAATAATGATCCTGCTACTTGACACATGAAACCTGCCGCATCGGAAACCTTTCTCGTATAAAATAGCCGATGACCAGCAATATTAAAACTGCAACCAACACCGCCTTACTTTTTTTTTATTTTTTTCCCATATTTTCGCTAATACCTCTATGCTACACCTTCTGGTTAATGTTCAAATTATAAAGGACAAATAGGTGAGCAAGAAACAAACTTTCCTTTCAGAAACTTCCACAACGTTCGAAATGTCTGATTAGATCTTCTAATGGGAGTCTTATCTACTTTTTTCCGTTAGAAGATAACTCTGTCCCTCTTCCACCGGAATGCCGAGTTCCTCAATAATTTCTTTTCTTATTTCCTGTAGCATCTTCTTGTCATCTACAAAAAGGAGATCAACTCTTTCGCCATTCAGCCGCGCTATGGTCTTAGCGGTAAGAAGCCCTATATTGATTGCGTCCATCAAAGCCTTGTCGTCAAAGATGGCCTTCTCTCTTTTGTGGGAATATGCTAATCCCCAGGGTGGAATGATGCAACCCATTGAAGTTAGAGTGGCAACAAGATAACCTGTAGCCCAGGAACCACCATCATCCGCGCCCACTGCTATGGCAGCTGCCACTTTCCCCTCAAGATAACTGGGCTGCCCATATGCTACCATATTTTCCATGGAAGTCATCCGGTCAATGAGGTTCTTCATTTGACCAGAGGGGGCGAACCAGTAAATTGGTGTTGAAAAAATGATTCCATCTGCCTCGTACATCTTCTGCAAGATTACTTTTCCATAATCATCAAAAATACAGGGGAACTTACAGTAAGGTTCCTCGTCTTTTATACACCCTACACAGGGTTTTATCTCACCATCATACACACTTACAAGCTCTGTTTCGGCCCCCAATCTTGAGGCGCCTTTCAGGGCTGCGATCAAAAGCTGGGCAGAACCACCCGTTTTATGCGGTGATCCGAGAATTCCCAAAACCTTCATAATACCTCCCTACCTTGCTAAGTCATTGAATATAATAGAAATAAGGAATTTCTTTCGAATTTTCAAGGGATTGAGACGCATTTAGCGTAAAAGCGAGCCAAAAAATGCTAAAAGTTGCCGGGCTATCGGGCCTTTTTAATTCACCTTTTCAAAATCCTGACTTCCTAAAACGCAAGAACCATTCTAAAATTATTAAGTGATAGAACGCTTAACCTTAATCCTGCTTTACATTTACCTTCTTTTGAATCTGCCCTTTCCCAGCATAATTATCAAAAAAATACCTCTAACAGAGGGAGGGATCAATATCGACTTCGAACCGGTAACGGCATTTTACCGCGCAAGGATAAGGTTATCAGGCAACTTTGACTCACTAAAGGTCGAAGGAAAGGATTACACTCAAACGGTTTACAATGCATCCTCCCTTGAGCTTCCACTAAGTTCAGGCATCAACAGGTTCAATTTATCTATCTACAAAGGTAAAGAACATAGTTCAAAAACCATCCAGATTTATAAACTTCAGGAAAAAACAAGAATTGCAGTTCTTACCTCACAATTTAACCCACTCTTCAAAGTAATAAATTCCCATGGAACTAAAAGAGGAGACTTGACAATCCAGCCTTTTGTAATAGCCAATAACGAATGGATAACCCTGGAGAAAAACGGCTTAGTCAAGGTGAAAAATCCAGATTTTACCAGCTTCAATGCTTTAATCATTGATAACACGGAAAGGCAAATCCTTTACAGAAGAGTAAAATCTCCAGTATGCCTTATTGATCGTTCCGAAAATATCGTGAAACTAAACAACGCCTTTATAGTCTCAGATAGGTTCAAATTAAGGGCAAAAAACATCGCCCTTTCACCATTGCAGAGAGAGGTCAAAGACACCATCATATGGATAGAACCCAACAAAATTCCTCTTTTTTTCCTTGGAGCCGACAGAAACTTTTACTTTAACCTCGAAAACCTTTTTGAGCTCTCCTTGAAAAGTCCTGAAATTACGGACTCTATCCTAAACGTAATTATCGAGAACATCTCTTACCCAAAATTTAAAATAATCAGTTTAGACCAAGATGACTATTTGTTATGTGAACCACCCCATCTACCCGAACATCTTTTGGTTGAAGTTTCGAGAAATAGCAAGGAAATGCCGACCTCAAGTCTCATTCAGGGCTACCTTAAAATCACGCCTGAAAAGGAAGTTGATACAATCAAAGTAACAGCAAAGGTTATGGAAAAAGTTATTTACGATACCACCTTTGTTTTGCATAGCAAGCTCAATTATAAGGATAAAAAACAGTACAAAGCTAAAATCTATTTTACTGTTTTGCCGTCGCAATCCAGCTCTCTTTTTCTCATTTTGCTTTTTATCTACACTGCTTTAATTTATACTTTTGGAAGAACCAGGAGGCAGAAGGATGAGAATGGTTGACATAATAAAGAAAAAGAGGGATGGCGGTATTTTATCAAGGGAAGAAATTGCCTTTTTTGTGGAGAACTATACCAAAGGGGAAATTCCAGATTATCAAGCCTCAGCACTCCTAATGGCTATTTACTTTAGAGGCATGACTTCTGATGAGACCGTCGCGCTCACGGAATATATGATGAAATCGGGAGAAGTTCTCGATCTAACAGATATTCCAGGTCCCAAAGTAGACAAACACTCAACTGGTGGTGTCGGAGACAAAATCTCTCTCCCCCTTGCTCCCATAGTTGCTTCTCTTGGAGTCTTCGTTCCGATGATTTCAGGAAGGGCCCTGGGACACACCGGCGGTACCCTTGACAAACTCGAATCAATCAAAGGTCTGACAACCGCAATTTCGCCTGAGAAATTTAAAAAGCAACTCCTTGACATAGGTGTTGTAATGGCAGGTCAGACTGAAAACCTCTGCCCTGCCGACAAAAAACTTTACGCGCTCAGGGATGTGACCGCTACCGTAGAAAGTATTCCACTTATTTCTGCAAGCATAATGTCTAAAAAACTGGCCGAAGGTATTGACGGCCTTGTCTTAGATGTAAAAACAGGTAACGGCGCCTTTATGGCAAAATATGGGGATGCTAAAAAATTAGCCCAAACCATGGTAGAAATCGGTAAAGGAATGGGTAAAAAGGTAAAGGCCTTTATCACCAATATGAACCAGCCTCTTGGCTATAAAATAGGAAACGCATTGGAGGTTGAAGAAACTATCGAGATTCTTAAGGGAAAAGGTCCAGAAGATGTAAGAGAACTCACTTACACCTTGGCAGCTGAGATGTTAATTATTGCAGGAAAAGAAAGCTCAAGAGAAGAGGCGCTCAAGAAAGTTGATGAGGTAGTGAAATCAGGAAAAGCACTTAAAAAGTGGGAGGAGCTTGTAAAATACCAAGGCGGTGATCTTGATTACATGTACTCTGAAGAATTCACAAGGACAAATTATTCCTTTGAGTTAAAGGCAAATTCTGATGGATATCTTTATTCTTACAATACCTACGAGGTAGGTGTAGCGGTCTCAATACTTGGAGCAGGGAGAAGCACAAAGGACGACAAAATCGATCACAAGGTTGGTATAATTCTCCACAAAAAAGTTGGTGACGAAGTTAAATCGGGTGAGACAGTTATGGAAATTAAATACAACGATGTAAACAAATTTAATCAAGCTTTGCAAATTTTAAAAAATTCTTACGTAATAAAGAGCGAGAAACCAGCGAAAGAACCTTTGGTCTTTGAAGGCGTGGAATAAATCCTTGATTTTTCCAATAAATGCCACTATAATTTAACACAATTGGGAGGTTTTTAAAAATGGCAAAACAGATTAAAAAAGTACATAAAGAGGAGTTGAGGCACGACCCAGTTAGAGATGCTATACTTTCTATAATTGCTTTCTTCAAAAGAATTTCGAAATTAAAGTACTTCTGGTATGGCCTTTATGGAATTGGAGGCGTTGTTACAGTCGTAATTGCCGTTATTTTATACAAAAATGCAACTAAACCGAGAATATCAACTGAGGCTGATTTCGTGCTCTTACAGGCAATAGTCTCTATCACCCAACAAGATACCACAAAAGCGCCTCAACTCCTCCAAGCACTTACTACAAAATATAGAACCACAACCGCGGGACAGAGAGCATACTATTACAGTGGTTTGTACTACCAAAAGATGGGAGACAACCAAAAGGCTCTCGGATATTACCGAAAATTTTTAGGTTCCTCCATTGAGGATAAATTGCTTCGAACTTTTACTTACGCAAATCTGTCAGATATATATGTAGATATGAAAAATTTTGGCAAAGCCTTAAATTACATTCAAAAAGCTGAAAAAAGCGCCCCAACGGAGCCTTTAAAAGCATACTATTATTACAAACTGGCAAGAATCTATTATCTAAAAGGCGATATTAAAAAATCGAAAGAAACCCTTGAAGCCTTTAGCAAAAAATTCCCTAAATCCTCCCTGACCCAAACTGTTAATGAAGAGCTACAATTTCTTAAGGGGATGCTCGGGGAGGTGAATTGAATTCTATGAATTTACCCTATTATAACGATTTCACTGCAAGCCTCAAGAAAGTTGTTGAAAGAGCCAAAGAAGAGGCTTCAAAAGAGGGCATTAGTTCCACCGTTAATCTTGAACACTTAATCCTTGGAATTTTAAGTATCCAGGATGGCAGTGCCTATGCTTTTTTAGAAGAAGAAGGTGTTTCTTATGAGCGCTTCAAACGAGCCCTCGATAGATTAAGACCTCCAAGACTTTTCTTAGAGCACCCAATCAGTGCGAAAGAAATAAAATTTAGTGCAAAATGTATCAAAGCCTTTGAACTTGCAAAGGACGAAGCGCTTAAGCTACACAAGCAATATATTGGAACGGAGCACCTCTTACTCGGGATTCTAAGAATCGAAGAAGACGTTACCTACAGGATATTGGTTATTGATTTCAATATCACTTACGAAGTTATACTCGACAAAATCTTAAGGGGTTCGAGAGAGGGTGAAAGAACAGGACTAAAAAGCGGTAAGTTGAAAAACCTTGAAACCTTCTCAACAGATTTAACAAAATTAGCTAAGGAAGGTAAGCTTGACCCTGTAATCGGAAGAGAACGAGAGATTGAAAGGGTTCTTCAAATTCTGGCAAGGAGAAAAAAGAATAATCCAGTTTTGATCGGCGAACCAGGGGTTGGAAAAACCGCCATTGTTGAAGGAATTGCCCAAAGAATCGCACAGGATCAGGTTCCCGACTCTCTCCTGGACAAAAGAATCTTGCAGTTAGATTTAACCGCAATCGTTGCAGGTACTAAATACAGAGGCCAATTCGAGGAGAGGCTTAAAGCCATCGTCGACGAAGCTAAAGAAGCCCCAGATGTAATACTTTTCATTGACGAGCTTCACACCGTGGTCGGCGCCGGCGCAGCAGAAGGTTCTCTTGACGCATCCAACATCTTAAAACCTCCACTTGCAAGGGGACAAATTCAAATAATTGGCGCCACTACCCTTGAAGACTATAGAAAATACATAGAAAAAGACGGTGCCCTTGAAAGAAGATTCCAGCCTGTATTCGTCGATCCTCCAACGGTAGAAGAAACCATTGAAATACTTTATGGTCTTAAAGAAAAATACGAAAGCTTTCACGGCGTTAAATATACAGACGATGCAATAGAAGCGGCTGCGAAACTATCAGATAGATACATTACCGATCGCTATCTTCCTGATAAAGCGATAGACGTACTGGACGAAGCAGGGGCAAAGGTAAAGCTCAAAACTCAGGAAAACGATGAAGTGCTTGAAGAACTCAAAAAAGATTTAGAAAATGTCAAAAGGGCAAAGGAACTTGCAAAAGAAAAGCAGGATTTTGAAACAGCCTCTCTCCTAAAAGAAAGGGAAGACCGATTAAAGGAACAAATCGCAGAGAGAAAAAGAAAATTAAGAAACAGGGGTGAACCACTGCTCGTAACCAAAGATCATATTGCTGAAATTATTTCCCTCTGGACAGGGATACCAGTTACAAGGCTTGCCGAAAGTGAGATGGAAAAGTTGCTGAAAATGGAAGAAGAAATGCGAAAAAGGATAATCGGACAAGATGAAGCGATCTCTGCTCTTGCGAAGGCAATAAGAAGGTCCCGTGCTGGCATTAAGGATCCAAGAAGGCCAATTGGTTCCTTTATCTTCCTTGGGCCTACAGGTGTTGGCAAAACAGAGACCGCAAAGGTTCTTGCCGAATTTCTATTCAACGATAGGGATGCAGTTATTGAGATCAACATGTCGGAATACATGGAAAAGTTCAATGTTAGCAAGTTGATCGGCGCCCCACCAGGGTACATAGGGTATGAAGAAGGTGGCCAATTAACTGAAAAAGTGAGAAGAAAACCCTATTCAGTTATACTTTTCGATGAATTTGAAAAAGCTGACCCGGAAGTCTTCCACATCCTCTTACAAATAATGGAAGAAGGAGTTCTCACAGACAGCTTTGGACGGAGAGTAAGTTTCAGGAATTCTATAATCATCTTAACATCCAACATCGGAACTAAAAGTCTCAGTAAAAACAAGATGCTTGGTTTCAAGTCGGAAGATTTCAATAAGACCTTTGAAGAAACAAAGGAATTCCTGCTTCAAGAGTTAAAAAATGCAATCCCTCCAGAACTCTATAACCGTATAGATGAAATCATCATATTCAAACCACTCACAAGGGAAGACCTATTGAAGATCGTTGACCTGCAGCTTGAGGATCTTGAGGCAAGAATTAAAGAGCTCAACATAAAAATAGAACTTTCGCCTGATGCAAAAGAGTTCCTCATTGAAAAAGGCTACGAACCTGAATTCGGTGCAAGACCTCTGAGAAGAACAATAAGAAAGTATGTTGAGGAACCGCTATCAGAACTCATCCTTGGTAAGCACTTAAGTGAAGGAACCTTTGTAAAAGTTTTAAGAAAAGGAGAACAACTCGATTTTGAAATAATCCAGCCCGAGCCAGTAAAAAAGGGAGGCTAACCTTTGTTCCCCAAAATCCTTCTTTTGCTTTTCGTTGGGCAAACTCTATTAGTTAAAGATGTAAAGGTAGAAAACATCAATTGGTGGGACCAACAAACTATTCTCAATGCCATAGGTATTAAAAAAAGACAAAGCATTTCACCTGCTTCCATAAGGTCTGTCCTCAAAAAGGCATATCTTACTGAGTATTTCAACGACATCTACATAAAAGCGACTGCTGAAAATCAAAAAGCAGATGTTCTTGTAAAAATCAAAGAAAACCCAAAACTAAAGGAAATTACCTTTGAGGGCCTAAAGGCACTGAAGCCATCCAAAGTAAAAGACACCCTGGGAATAAAAGAAAATATACCAGTAAGCAATGCCACCCTCTTCAAAATAAAGAACTTCCTGCTCGAAGAGTACAAAAACAAAGGATATTACGGGACGGAAGTAAGTTTCAATCTTTCAGAGCCTGATGAAAATGGAAGAGTGAAGGTATCTGTAAATGTGAAGGAAGGGCAAAAGGCAAGAATCAAGGAAATTATATTCCACGGTAACGACCATTTCTCCTCCAGTAGGCTTAAAAGGGTAATGAAAACGAAGGAGAAGAAATTCGTTATCTTCACCGGGAAATTTGACGAGGAGAAATTTAACGAAGATCTTAAGAGAATCAAAACGTTCTACCTCAATAACGGCTTTCCGGAAGCCAAAATCGATTCCTTCAAAAATGAAGTCAAAGGTAAAGATCTCTTTGTTCACCTTTACCTTACGGAAGGTAAAAAATACTTTTTCGGTAAGGTTTCCATAGAAGGTAACAAATTTTTCTCAACGGAAGAGCTTCAGAAGAGGATCAAGATTAAAGAGGGAGCTATTTACTCCCAAAAAAGTGTAGATAAAACCGTTGAAGAACTTACATCAATATACGGGGACTCAGGTTTCCTATATGTCAACATTACTCCATTTCAGGAAGCCGTGAGAGACTCGAGTATCGACTTAAAGTTTTACATATTTGAGGGGCCAAGAATCAAAATAAGAAAGATCGACATTGTGGGAAATACAAAAACTCACGATGAAGTTATAAGAAGGGAGCTGGATGTATTCCCTGGTGAGTACTTCTCGAGAGAGAAGCTGATTAAAAGCCAGCGGGATCTTTATTACATGAATTTCTTTGAGAATGTCGAAGTCAACTTCACTCCCACAAAGGATTCCAATCTTGTCGATTTGGTTTTTAAAGTGTCAGAAAAATATACAGGTAATGTAGGCCTTGGCGCTACATACTCTCAGCCCGATGGCCTTTCCTTCTACTTTCAAATACAACAACCAAATTTCAGAGGAAAGGGAGAAATTGTTAACTTTCTAATCGAGTACGGATTTAAAAAGAGGAATTTTCAGATTAGTTTTACCGAACCCTGGCTCTTCGGAAAAAAACAGCAGGCTGGTTTCAGTCTCTACTCCCTTACAACCTATTACCCCCAATATACTGTAGCCAAAAACGGGGGCAACATAAGCTATGGTAAAAGACTCTCTAAAAATGATTACTGGAGAATTTTTACTCAGTATACCCTTGAAAAAACCAACGTATATAATATTGACAGCGTACTCCTTAGCCATCCCTACTATTCCTATTGGGCCCATAAAGGCTGGCAATGGTCCTCAGCGATAAACTATAACCTGACTTTTGACAACCGGGATAGGGTTTTCAATGCAACCAGGGGCAACATCTTCTCATACCGCGGGGAACTATCCGGTGGGCCTCTCCAAGGTGATATTCACTTTATAAAACAGGAATTTGAATTCTCAAAACTCTTTCCGGTGAGTAAATCCTTCATCTCCGCGGCCTCATTAAAAACAGGTTACATCCGCGGAATCTCAAACCCCGATTCGGTGCCTTTCTATAAGAGATTCTTCCTCGGTGATGTTGGCACCTACGGCCTGAGGGGATATGAAGCAAACAGTGTTGGTCCTATCGAAAACGGCGTGAACATAGGTGGAAGGCTTTACTTCATTTTTACCTTTGAACAACGGTACAGGATAAATGACAACATGTACCTCCTTGCATTTTTCGACGCAGGTAATGCCTTCAAGAATGTGAACACAATAAGGCCATTTATCGTCAAAAAAGGTGTAGGTATAGGAGTAAGGATGGAAATACCACTTATGGGTGTTATTGGGTTTGACTTTGCTTATGGAATAGATTCAAAGAAGTGGATGCCCCATATACAGGTAGGAACCTCTTTTTAAGAAAGGAGGGACGCTATGGCCAAAAAGCTAAAATTAGTGCTTCTTATTGCAATTGTATTCCTTGCAGGCACCATTAGCGGTTTCATTATAACAGCACAGTTAAGGCTTGCCAATTTAGAGGGAAAAGACTCAAAGCCATATTTCGTTGAAGGCGATTCTGGTGCCTTAGAAAGTCCTTTCGTGAAAGTTGCCGAAATTGCAACTCCAGCCGTCGTTAACATCTCAACGGAGAGGGTTGTAAAATTCACAAGAAATCCCTTCTTCGACGAAAATGATCCTTTTTTTGAACAATTCCGAAAATATTTTGACATTCCCATTCCATCTATCCCAAGGGAATATAAATCTACAAGTCTCGGTTCAGGCTTTATCTTCCAGAGAGACGGTGAGAAATATTACATTCTTACCAATAATCACGTTATCAAAAATGCCAATAAGATAATAGTAAAGCTGAACGACGGAACAACAATAACAGGAGACAACGTAAAGGTTGTCGGAACCGATAACAGTACCGATCTTGCAGTGCTATCAATCAAGACAAAGAAAGACCTTCCGGTTCTAAAATTCGGTGATTCTGACAAAATAAGGGTCGGAGACTGGGCGATAGCCGTCGGAAATCCCTTCGGCCTTGAAGGTACCTTAACAGTTGGCGTAATCAGTGCTAAAGGGCGTTCAGGTATTCCACTCCCTGAAGGCCCTATTTACGAGAACTTTATTCAAACTGACGCTGCCATTAACCCAGGAAATTCTGGTGGACCGTTGTTGAATATCCGCGGTGAGGTAATTGGCATAAATACCGCAATCACCTCTCCATCCGGCGCCTATGCAGGTGTTGGTTTTGCAATACCGATCAACACAGCAAAATTCGTTGTAGAACAAATATTGAAAAAAGGTAAGGTAACAAGGGGATACATTGGAATCTACCCCCAGGAAATGACTGCCGACTTAGCTAAAACCTACAACCTGGATAAAGTTTATGGTGTTCTTGTAGCAAGAGTAATAAAAGATAGCCCGGCAGAAAAAGCAGGACTTAAAGAGGGGGATGTAATTCTTAGGTTTAATGGTAAAGAGGTTACCAACGTTGAAAATTTCAGGCTTATGGTTGCCCATACCAAACCGGGAGAAGTGGTTACTTTAGATGTAGTTAGCGAAAACGGTGAGAGGAAGACTCTGAAAGTTAAGGTGGGGGAATATCCCGAACAAAATCCTAAGGAGGAGCAAGAAGATACTACGGGAGCTGAGGAGGAAAAAGGTTCTGAAGCAAACTGGCTTGGAATGACGGTAATAAGCACTGAACTCGCAAGACAATACAACTTATATTCAGGCAATGAAAAAGGTGTGGTCGTCAAAGAGGTCGAACCCGGTTCCGTTGCTGACTTTGCAGGTATTACAAGGGGCGACCTGATACAAAAAATCGGGAACTATGAAATTAAAGACATCAGCGATTTCATTAAGGCTTCAAAGACCTACAAAAACGCATCAGGACCTCTCAGATTCAAGATTCTAAGAAATGGAATGCCCATTTATATTGCAGTGACAATCCGATGATAAGATACCCAAAACACGCAGGTACTTTTTATCCAGACACAAAGGAAGAATTAGAGGTATTCTTTAGAGAGTTTGAAAAGAGAAAGATTTCTACTCCAATTAAATTCGACGTCTATGGCGCTGTTGCACCACATGCGGGTTATGTATATTCAGGACTAACAGCATATAGCACTTACAGGATTATCTTCGATAAAAACAGTTATAAAACGGTGGTTATTCTCGGGCCATCTCATTACGTCTATTTTAGAGGAATTGCGGTCTATCCAGAAGGAAAATGGATAAGCCCGCGGGGAGAAGCGATCATAGACTCAGAAAGTGCAGGGAAAATCCTAAACAATGATATATTTATCGCGGCTCCTGAAAATCATCTTCGGGAACACTCCATCGAAGTTCAAATTCCCTTTATACAATACTTATCACCAGGCTCAAAGATCCTGCCCCTTCTTGTGGGCGAAATGGAACGTGATGAAATCAGAGAGGCTGGCAAGACCCTATCAAAGTTGCTACTTAGTTCCAAGGAAGTTTTAATTGTAGCGAGCTCGGACCTTTACCATGGATACTCATATAGAGAATGCGTAGAAACTGATAAAAACACAATTGCAAAAATACTGGAATTAAATCCAGAGAGTTTCATAGATGCCTCCCAAAAAGGGTCTATTATGGCCTGCGGTGAAACGGGCATTGCTATTTTGCTCTATGCTATAACAGAGACCTTTGAGACGCCTAAGGCGCAGCTTATCCACTACACAAATTCCGCAGATATTACAGGAATAAAGGGAGGATACGTTGTAGGATATGCAGGGATAGTGATGGGGGTGTGAAATGGAGACCCTTAACCTAACTAAAGAAGAAAAAAAGGTATTACTGGAATTAGCAAGGAAGTCAATAGAAAACAAACTTAATGGTCAAAAAGACCCTGTCTTAGAAAATCCGACTCCGAACCTACTTAAGGAAGTCGGTGCCTTCGTCACCCTTAAAAAACATGGTGAACTCAGAGGATGCATAGGTTACATCACGGGCATCAAACCTTTATGGAAAGCCATTGTAGACTTGGCAAAGGAATCTGCTTTCCACGATCCACGGTTTTACCCTGTAAGAAAAGAAGAATTAAAAGACATTGAGATTGAAATCTCCGTTTTAACACCGCTTCAAAAAATCGACGACATAAACAAAATAGAAGTTGGTAGGCACGGAATTTTAATCAAAAGAGGATTCTACCAGGGCCTGCTACTTCCTCAAGTTGCCGTTGAAGAAAACTGGGATAGAATTACCTTTCTGGACCATACCTGCTTAAAAGCAGGACTTTATCCGGGATGCTGGAAAGACGAAAAAACAGAAATCTACATTTTTGAAGCCTTAATTTTCAGTGAGAAGGACTTAGAATAGAAAATTATATCCAGCCCTAACCTTGCTTGTTGCTGTCAAGCTTTTAGAATAAAATCCATCAATAAAAAATTCTCCGCTCCCGAACGGCCTTTTTATGGATAGATTGACTCCATACCTCTTCGCAGTTGGAAGTACCGTAGGAAGAGCACTCGGAGAATTTAAGGGAAAATTCAGGCAATACGAGCCTACAACCCTGAATTTATCTGAGGCTTTAAACACGCTACCTTCAAGATGCAGACCAGGAAAATTGACGGAGTCAAAATAGGTGTAATCCAGTCCAGAAGTCAACGACATAAAAGGAAACGTAAAGGTAAGGTATCCGCTCCAAATGGAATAGTTAACTGGTGTCTCAAAGCAATCTCTATACTTCAAGTTCAAAAAAATTGGCTTTAATAGGGGAAATTTGAGGCCAATCTCACTATTTTCTGTATTACGCCCGTTTAAAACATTGAAAAGGTTTCTTACCGATCTTTGCCAATTGAATTCCAGCTGATTTTTTCTCAAATCTACAGAAATGAGCATATAATCAGTAAACTCGGAATAGGTTCTTTCAAACCGCGCGGATCCAACAAAAGTGTAATCAAAATCAACTCCAAAGGAATAAGACTTCTGAAGCGTCGTATCCATAACTCCAAGGACTACCAACTCCCTCTCGTATCCTCCGTTAATATCAGGAACGAAAATCCCTGTCCTTTCGTCATAGTTAAACATTCCCATTGGAGAGGGGTAATATCTCTCCTCCTGAAGAGGCAGAAAGGCGGGCACAAAAGAAAAAGATCCATTAACTGACAGGCCACCTACCAGCTTAGATGTGCCGCCGAGGCTGTACAACAAAGTTTTCTGATACTCCGGAAGATAAAGGAACTCGGCAGATAATTGGTTCTCATCGGAATTATAATTAAAACCGGCCTTAGAAAACAAAGAAACTTTTTTAGCCAACCTGAAATTAACACCGATAAGGTATTCAAAACCATTTATAGAGTCATATAAAAAAGCTTTCGCGCTGCTGCCCTTAGAGATTTGAACATTAACGGACGGCAACTTTTTAAAGTCAAAACCTACAAGCATTTTAAAACCCAGAGTATCAGTCTTACTCAAAATTCCATGAGCATGAAAGGGACCCACTTGATTTACAAGAGAAACAATGTAAGAAACCTTTTCTTCCGTAGCCCTTATAGAACTTTTTAAAGAAGTCCCTACCCTTTTAGAATCGAAAAATAGGTTAAACTGGTGGGAAAAGCCCTTATCCTCTGTGCCCCACAGAGGGTCTATTTCCCCATCTATGGTAGAAAAGTTGGAACTTTGATTACGCCAGTTGAATTGAAAATCAAAAGCCTTTGTATGAAAATCCCGACCTAATTCAAAATCGTAGCCGAGATTATCGCCATCATCTTTAGGGCTTAAAGTATTAAGGTCCCTGTAACTTATCCTTCCTGAAAACCTAAATAGTCCATCATAACTAAACTTTCCAAGCAAAAAATCGGTAGGAGGATAAAGATCAATTTCGGGTTCGTAAAGCCCGTTACCTTTGCCTGCGAACTTATATCCTCCAAGTAAATTATCAAAGACATAGCTACCCTGTCCTTGGCCTTTAAATTTAAAATAGACCTGATAATCACCCCTACCCTGCCCTACAAAAACATAAATAGAATCCTGTAAAATATAATCCCCCTTTCCCGTTCTGATACCTCCACGATAGGGCTCTGATGCACAGGAATCCCCACTCATCCTTAGATAATCCAAAATTTCTGCAGGAAAACCAGAATAAAATCCCTCCACTGAATTGAGCCTTTTTAGTTCAAAAATAAAATGGCCAGACCTTCCCCTTACACCTGAAAAAAGGGAGGGAGCATACGAATAGGTGCTATATTCTACATAAATAACATCACCTGGCAAGATCCTCAATCCCTTGAAATAAAGGGAACCAGTGGAGTAATCAAAGGAATAATTTGCCTTATCCAGAGTAAAACCGTTCAAGAGAACTTGAACCGAACCCGGCACTATCAAATAACCGTAATCCACAAAATAAGGCCCGTCATAAAAATCCCTGTACTCAATAACCTTTTTCTTCCTTGTTTGTTCTGTGCTGCCGTAAACGGCTTCATAATTCTTATAATCAGCTTCAAAGCCAAGGAGTTTTCTGCCTTCGTAAAAAAACTTCCCAAGGTCCAACGAAAGACCCCTCCGATCCCTAACACTCAAGTAAATTTCATCAAGATCTCCAAGGGATTTGCTATAATAGTCATTCCCATAATAGGTAAAATTATCCTTAAGGCGAGCACTTAGGGTCATAGATTCTGAAAGTTTACCCTGTAACTTTAAATCAAGAGATTGCGATAGGTCTAAATTTAAACCCTGAAAGACAACAAATACGCCCTTTGAGCCTTCAAAATTGAAGACCTGCGAGACTGTATCTACATGCGCTTCCTCGGTAACAAAATTAACTGTACTATCCTCAACAACCCGCGGGTTTGTGAAGATTAATGTGTCAGCAACAAGAAAAAACAAAAGAAAAATCACTTACTTCACATTCAGCACCGCTTTTATTATTTTCTCATCAACGCCGTATTTTAAAAGGAATTGTTCTCTTTCCTTTTTGATTCTAATTACCCATTCATTGTATTCGTTCAATCTACCCTGCTTTTCGTAAAGTATCCTGGGATAAAGAATTTCAGCAGGCACCTTTTCCAGGAGTTTTTGATTTTCCGGGGCATTAACATCTACAATCCAGTAGCCAAAATCGGGATCCTCTATCCATTTAATTTCGTTTCTAAAGAGTGCCTCCAGCATAGCGGTAGAATGGAATATCTTTACTTTAAAAGCTATTCCCTTTTTCTCATCCAGCTGATCTCCTCCTACATAGCCGGTATTCATCATCCAAGTAATAAGCCCAGGGTTTTTGGCCATAAGCTCACGAAATCTCTCAGCCTGTAGTTTGTGATTAAGTGGGAAAAAGGGCTGAGTAAATGGAGATCTCGTCTTTCCTCGTTCTTTACCAGCTGCAGAAGTCTTCGAAGTTTCTCCGAGCATAAAATAACCAGAAGCGATCTCAGGATTTGGGAATAGAACAATACCTGGAGTCGCTGCATCCTTGCCCTCGTCACGATTAAGGATGCCAACATACTTTAAAGGCGGTAGATTATTCAAATCGGCTACATCCTCAATGGCTTTCAGAGGAATGATGGAACGTCCATTTTGCGTCCATACAACAAAATCCCATCCGTCCTTTGGAATTCCGTATTCATCAACCACTTCCTCAAGCTTCACTTCTCCATTTATATAGGCATCAACATGGGCTGGATCACTTCCCGTTAAAATAAATATCTCTCTGTACCTTTTTACCTCTTGTGGTGTAAGTGCCTCCTTTGAAAAATCATAAGTTCCATCCTCATTCATATAAACATTTTCAACCCAGGCAGAAGGGTCAATTGTGCCCTTATAAATGACCGGTTCTGTTTTCTCAGTAAGTCCAAAAGTCTTTGCAAAACAACCATTCTCCGTCACTGTATAAGAACCATCGGGCCAGAGAGTAATCATATCATCCTGGATGGGCATGGAGTGCTCTCCATGCTTAACAAAAGTAGTGGTAGTCTTGCCGGTTCCGGAAAGCCCAAGTATTGCAACGGCATAATCTTTCCCGTTAATTCTTACAGACTTCGCTCCGGCATGAAGGACAAGTCCGCCCTTCAAGTAGAAGTAGTGATTTAACATCCTTAAAATACCTTTTTTGCTTTCACCGAAGTAGTCTGAATTGATCACATAAGTCACGTAATTTTCAAGGTCAACTAAGATTGCCATTTTACCAGGAAGGTCATCAAGTTCAAGTCCGGGCGTGTAAACAACTTTAAATACAGGTTTAAATTCCTTTTTATACCACTCGGGCCCCTCGACTTCTTCCCGAGAAAACATCATTACTTGCTGCATCCCAGCAACATTCGCTGCTTCAAGGGTGTAAAAAGCCTGTATAGGAACTGCGGTTTCCCCAATACCATAATATCCCTGAATTTCTATTAGTTCACCTTTCCTTTCGATAAACTCTTTCTGAAGATTTATATATTTCTCAGCCCTCTCCGGGCTCATTACGGCAGAAGAAAATTCCGAAGCTCTGCTTTCATCCGCTATAATGTAAGTAAACTTTTCCATTCTGGCTTTACGCAGGGTTATTCTATTGATATTGCCGTAAGCAGATACAAGACAGGTGGGTATGTGCTTCAATGCCAGCTCCCTCAACTCCTGCTGTGAAGGATTAACACGATATTTTACGCTAAAGGGTTTATCCTTTTTTGCAACAAGCTCTCTAATCGACATTTCTGTCTCCTTTTTTATAAGACAAGGTCCTTTGGCACGAAGGTCAAATTAACGGTCCTTCCCTCTTTATCAATGTATAGGGTATCCTCAATTCTAATTCCAAACCCCTTAGAAGGATAATACAACCCTGGTTCAATGGTAAAAACATCACCCTTTTCAAGGGTATGTTCAGAGTTTAAATTTATAACGGGGAGTTCATGTACATCAAGACCCACACCGTGACCAAGGCTATGAACATATCCTTCCTGAGCCTGAGGATTTTTCCTCAGCGTCTCATGGCCCTTTGACTCAAAATAGTTTACGACGAGTTCTTCTAACTCCTTACAAGTCTTACCCTCTATCGCTTGTTTCACAGCCTCTTCCTGAATATATCTAACCTGCTCAAAGGCATCGATTACATCCTTAGATGGTTCCCCAAAGGAATAGGTTCTTGTCATATCGAAATAAAAACCGCCCCCATACTCTCTCGGGTAAATATCAAATACGATGGGAGTGCCAACTTTAATGGGCTCTTCATCATTACCGTGATTATGGGGAACTCCACCATCTCTACCCTGGGCTATAATCATGCCGGAAGAGTCAATCAGCTCTCTTTTTATTAATTCGTTTCTAAGAAAAACCCTTGCTGCACCAATTGTAACAGGCCTACCATTATCCTCAAGGTATCCACTGGAACGGTCTAACTTTTTCAAGTAGTCAATCAAAACCAGAAAAGCTTCTTGGGTTCTTGTGGCGACAGACCTCAACCTTTCTATTTCCTCTTCTGTCTTTTGCCGCCTTGCAATATAAATGATGTCTTCCTTAATTGGTGGAAACTGAATGCCGCTTAGCTCTGAAGAAATTCTCTTAAAAACTTCCAGTGAGACGTTATTGAACCTTTCGCCCTGGAAATAGACTTTTCCCCTTACCCCAAATCTCTCGAAGATCCTCTTATAATAGGCAAAACCCCGTTCCACTGGATCCTTAATTTGGTTTAAGTCTCTAAGATTCAAGGAGGAGAAAGAAACAAGACTAAAGTCAGTAAGATGCTTCACATTATCGCGCTCCATATCAATGTGAATAAGAATAGGCGATTTACCTCTTTCCTTAAGGAAGATGCCCGAACCGATATGCGCACCCCTTGTAAGATAGAAGAGGGAAGTAGAGGATCCACTTCCCTCAACAACTACCCAATCAACACCATACTTCTCCATTAAAAAATCAATTCTTTCAGGATTCATGCGATAATATTAAATCTAAGCTTTTGAATAAACAAAAATCAGAGAACAGGCCTCAATAAATCCTGTAATCTCTCAATTATCACTTTTTGGTTGTCACCTTCCATGTAGTTTGTAATACTCGCAGAGAACTTAACATTTTTACAAGGTGGGAACATCCCAGACCTCAGGATGTTCAAAGCCCTCTGATAAACCACATCGGTCCCAGTAGAATTTGTAAAGGGTAGAATCACAACAAATGAGTTTTTAGACAGTCTTCCAACAATATCTGCTCTTCTTAAATTCTCTTTCAACGCCTTAGCAATATTTGACATTGTAGATTCTACTTGATAATTCCCATAAATACTGACAAGTTTTTCATAATTCTCAACCCGAATCATTAAAACCGAGAAGGTTATTCCATACCGTTTTGCCTGTTCACATTGCACATCCAGAATCTCTCTGATCAGCACTTCGCTGTAAGTCTGACTAATTAGGTCTTTGTAAGATAATGCCTCGTATTGTTTTTTAAACTCAGCCTTTTGGTAAACGAGGGAATAGTAGTAAGAGAGGAAAACGAGAAGATTGTGCTCTTCTGGTTCTGGTTCTCTAAATTTATCAAAGAATAAAACGCATAGAGAATCGACAAAATCCTCTTCAAAACCAAAGGGAATAGCCCATACAGAGACATATCCCGCTTCATTAATTAGTTCCTTAAGGCTTTCCCATTTGTGTTCCCCATTTACAATAATTGGCATTCCGACACTTAGATAAGTTTCATTCTCAACTTTAACCTGAACTCTATCCCTAAGCTGTTTGAAAGATTCATCCGTTCCGAAAACTATAAAAAATCTCGAAAGTTCCGTCCTGCTCCTCTTCAAAAGCATTGCATTAGAAGCGCCAAAGATTTCGCAAAGCATAGGTAACGTATGTGCGATAAACTCAGGAAAGGTTGAAACCTCAAGAGAGACTCTAAGTAAATCCCTTAAATTAACAAGAAGGGAGCTACTGGAACTCTGTCTGAGTTGCTCCACTTTATAAAAGGAAAAAACAAAAAACGTGATTCCCTCAACTTCGTATTTCTGTGAGAAAACTTTATAAAACTCCCCTTTTATGCTCGTTTCAATTGCAAGGTCTTCAACAATTTCAATTTGGATTATCTCTTTCAAATTCAAACCGATGAGGTCATCCCTATGAACGTCAAAAAGCAATGCAAAACCGACCGAAGCATCGAGAATATTCCCATTAAAGTCCGTGAGGACCATGGGAAGGGGATTGGTGCCAAAAGCAGTTTTATACAATTCCCTTTCAAACATGATTAAATTATAACCAGCCATTTTTGTTTTATCAAATTTTTGGTTTAAAAATTGACTGGATAAGCGATTAAATCTATAATTTAAGCAACGCGGAGGATCGTAATGCTAAAAGAAGATAAAGTAAAGTGGCTTGTGTTTGCTATTGTAGGACTGTTTGCCTGGTTCATATTCTTTCTCACCACAGCTCCCACGATAGTATTCTGGGATGTTGGTGAATTCCTTGCTTGCTCGGTAATATTTGGAGTCCCACACCCGCCGGGTACACCACTTTACGTTTTATTAGGAAGGTTTATGACCATCCTTCCACTCCCCCTCGATACACTATACAAGCTCTTTCATCCAGGAAGTTATCCGGTAAACACGGTATTAAAAATAACGCTAATCGCAATGACTACAGGTGCCCTAACAGCCAGCTTCGTTTACCTAATACTGTACGACCTCGTTAGAATGCTATTCAAAGAGACACCTCCTATTTTTGCTCACATTGCAGGAATATTTGCGGGCTTAATGGCTGTATTAGCTAAAGTAAACTGGGAAAACTCAATTGAAGCCGAAACCTATACACCTGCGAATTTTATCATAGTAATGCTGACCTGGCTTGCATTGAAATGGTATAAAGAAAAGGATGACCCTGCATCAACGAGATATCTTATTTTTTCAGGATATCTTTTGACCCTTGGAATTGGATTCCATTTAACCTCTTTTGCCTTTTTCCCGGCATTGCTTCTCTTCACTTTTATCGCAAAAAGGGAACTGTACTGGGATAAAAATACCTTAGGACTTCTTGGGATTACATTCTTTCTACTCGCATCACTTCAAATAGCTTACGAACCTGGAACCCTTGGTATTGCAGTATTAATATTAGGAATTGTTTTGATGCTGTATTATCTAACTTCCGAAGTTTTCAAGAAATTTAAAGGCTCTGACATCCCTTATGAAATAATATGGATCATTCTTGCTTTGATTTACCTTGTGGGCCTATTCACTAAAAGCCCCTACCTTATAATTGGTGGGGCACTCCTGATAACTGCCTTGTTATACTACGAAGCAAAGCTTTATAAGGACTGGAAAGGCCTTGCCGTTCTCTTTATGTTCCTCGGCTTCCTACTTGAAATAACAATGGTACTCCGGGCAATTCACAATCCATATATCAACGAAGCAGACCCATCGACTTTCAAAGCCTTTATGGATGTCCTTACAAGAAAGCAATACGGTCCAATGAATATGTTACCAAGGAAAATCCCATTCTTTGATCAGATTAGGAACTATTGGGTCTACTTCAGCTGGCAGTATCTACATCTTTTAATTCCCATTACGGTGTTAGGAATCTTTGGAATAATTTCTCACATCTCTAAGGATAGAAAAACCTTGGCACTGGTTGGATTTACCTTCCTCATTTTAAGCTTTGGTTTTCTTTGGTACCTTAATCTAAAGGATTCCCCCTCTCAGCCAGTAAATCCTTTGAATCCTACAGAAGTCCGTGACAGGGACTACTTCTACTCTGGGGCTTACATATTTTTCGCCCTTTACGCAGGTTTCGGATTGTTCGAAATCTTAAGACTTATATACGAGAATCTTAAAAAGAAAGTCCTTGTGCCAGCCTTATTTGGAATCTTAGTAACTGCAGGAGCCGTCTTTGGTCAAATTTACGTTTTCTACCCAATCCTTGACCGTTCTGGGAATTATCTTGCAGAGGATTATGCATACAACTTGCTAATTTCACCGGGCTCTAAGGAAAAATGCGTCCTATTTACTAATGGCGATAACGATACCTTCCCACTTTGGGCAGACCAGACGGTACTGGGAATAGGAACTAATGTTATCATCGCAAACATGAGCCTTTTAAATACCAACTGGCATATATACCAAATAAAGCATCAGGGGGCACCGATAAGCTTTTCTGATGATGTTATTAAAAAGCTGCCTCCCGTTTTCGTTACCTTAGATGGAAAAATAATGTACCTCGTGGACCTTATGATAAGAGATTTAATAGCAACATCAGCAGGTTATAAAACAACAGATTATGTGACTTACAATCCCTCAAAGGTATTCCCGGGATACAACTTTCCCAATGTTGATTTTAAAATCCCGAGAATTTACTTAGCTTCAGCCGAAGAATTTGCAAAAGAAGTAATTGAAAAGGCTGACACCTTCAAAATGCCCATCTTTTTCTCCATGACTGTATCGCCAGAACACTATAATGGTTGGAACCAATACCTAAGGCTCGAAGGTATGGCAATGAGGGTTATGAAGACAAAACAGGAAACTCCACCTGAAATCAAAGAAGGTATCGATATTGAAAGAACCACTTACCTTCTTAGGGACGGCCTTCCTTATAATGAATACATAGAAAAATACGGTGAGAAGATTCCACCTACGGAGACTTACAGGTACAGAGGCGTCTTCAATCCGAAAGTTTACAAGGACGATAACCAGGAAAGGATGATAAGAAATTATGCCAGTGTTACCTTTAGAACAGCACTCTACTATGAATACAAGGGAATGTATAAAGAAGCAAGGGACGAATGGGATTTTGCAAGGGCCTTCCTCAAACAGATCAAATTAGACGAATATGCAATAACCAGGGAACTTCCTTATATATACTACAAAATTGCAAACCTCTCGTACATGATTGGTGATTATCAAAAAGCTATCGAGGCGATTGACGAAATCAATGAAAAAGTTCAATACGCACCATTCTACAGTCTGAAAGGCAAGGTTTTGAAAGCATCAGGAAATATCGACGAGGCGATACAAAACTTTGAAGTTGCAGTGCAACTTAACCCACAGGATACAGAGTCTTATATGGAGCTGGTGGAACTTTATTTAAAGAAGGGGCAAAAAGACAAGGCACAGAAAGCATTAGATAATTTGTTAAAGGTAGACTCAACAAATAAATGGGCACTTGAAATGAAACAAAAGATTTTTTAGGAGGTAAATATGGCTCATGCTTATACGCCTGGTTTGAAAGTTACAAGAAAAACAGTTCTGCGAAAAGAGAGAAGATTACCTTTGCCGGGTGAAGTAGTTGTAAAGGTGGGCGATAAGGTATCAGCGGAAACAGTGGTTGCTAAGACCGAGTTACCTGGAAATGTTCAGCCTATAAATGTCGCAGGTCTTCTCTCAATTCCACCCCAGGAAATAAACAGTGTAATGATTAAAAAGGTAAATGACCCCGTTAAAAAAGGAGAACCAATTGCTGAATCTAAGAGCTTTTTCGGGCTCTTCAAAAATACCGTTACCTCACCAGTAGATGGATACATAGAGAGCATTTCCAATATTACAGGACAGGTAATTCTCAGAGAACCTCCCATTCCGATAACTGTGAACGCTTATATCGATGGAACAGTGGTAGAGGTAATTCCTAATGAAGGAGTGGTTGTAGAGACTACAGCGAGTTTCATACAGGGAATTTTCGGAATCGGCGGAGAAACTATTGGAGAAATCCTGGTTGTTGCAAAATCTCCCGACGAAGAATTAACAAAGGAAAAGATAACACCTGAAATGAAAGGAAAAATTCTTATAGGTGGTAGTTACGTTACCTCCGAAGCACTTAAAGAAGCTGTAAAATGCGGAGTAAAGGGTGTTGTAGTTGGGGCAATAGATGATAAGAATTTAAAAGATTTTCTCGGATATGACATTGGAGTTGCAATAACAGGTAATGAACAAAAGGGTATAACGTTAATGATTACAGAAGGATTTGGAAAGCTTCCGATGGCAAAGAGAACCTTCGAACTTTTCCTTGAGCTGAACGGCAAAAAAGCCTCAATGAATGGTGCAACCCAAATCAGAGCTGGAGTCATAAGACCAGAAGTGATTGTAGCAATTCCGGAAGGACAGGTAGTTTCTGAAGAGAGCGAGGAAGAGCTCAGTCAGGGATTAGCCATAGGTACAATTGTCAGAGTAATTAGAGAACCTTACTTCGGTAGAATTGGAAAGGTAACTGCCCTACCACCAGAGCTTCAGATTATTGAAACCGAGGCAAAGGTAAGGGTGCTGGAATTAGAATTTGATAATGGTGAAAGGGTCATCGTCCCAAGAGCTAACGTCGAGATAATTGAGGAATAAACGAAATGATAAAGGATAACAAACTCGTTCAGGCAAAAATTATTAAAAGGATTGAAGAATCAGCCTCTTTTGCGGTCCTTGGAAAAGCGAAAGAACTTGAGAAACAGGGTGAAAAAGTCATACACCTGGAAATAGGAGAACCTGATTTTAATCCTCCCGAATCTTCCATTAACGCCCTTATCGAATCTCTGCGCCGAGGTGAAACCCACTACACTACAGCGCAAGGAATAATTGAGCTCAGAAAGGCAATAGCTGAGTACGAGAGGAATTTTAGAAAAATAAACATAGAACCGGAGCAAATCGTTATTACCCCGGGCGCAAAGCCCATGATCCTCTTCGCGCTTCTTGCAGCAGTCAACCCAGGGGAAAAAGTGCTCTATCCGGATCCGGGATATCTTTCCTATAAAAGCTTGATAAGCTTTATTGGGGCAATCCCCGTTCCTTATAAATTGGATAAATCCAGAAACTTTGCAATTGATTTCGACGATTTAAGAACAAAAATAGATAGAAAGACTACCTGCATAATTATAAACACGCCATCCAACCCAACGGGGATGATACATACTCCAGAAGAATTAAAAGAAATTGTTAAGATCGCAGACGAAAATAACCTGCTCATCATCTCTGACGAAGTCTACTCGAGAATTTACTTTGATGGAGAGAAGCATAACAGCATTTTAAACTACGCAGATAGCCACCATAATATTATCCTTATTGACGCCTTTTCGAAAACCTATGCGATGACGGGATTCAGATTGGGATACGGGGTTTTACCAAAGGAACTGGTCGGTGCTGTTGTCAAACTCATTCAAAATTCCTTCTCCTGCGTTCCAGAGTTCATACAAAGGGCTGGCATTGTTGCCCTAAAAGAGGGAGAAGAATTCATCTCCAGAATGGTCAATGAGTTCCAGAAAAGAAGGGACAAAATATATAGCATTTTAAAAGATGTAGAAGGTATCCACATTTCCAGACCAAAGGGCGCCTTTTATTTCTTCCCGGAAATCAAAGTTAACATAGACTCTGCAGAGTTTGCAAAATATTTACTTGAAAACTATAAAGTAGCTCTACTTCCCGGTGATGCTTTCGGTGAAAATGGCAAAAACCATGTTAGAATCTCCTTCGCAAACTCCTTAGAGAATTTAATAGAGGCATCAAACCGTATCGCCGATGGTCTTGAAAAGCTGAGAAAAGAGAGAGGACTCAGAGCTTAATCAGCAAGTAAATCACAAAAAGAGCGAAAATTACGGAAAAAATGCTAATCACAAAGTAAAAAGAAAAACTAAAACCAAAAATTCCGAGATTCAAGCTTATTTGTGGAATCCCAATTCTAATTTCCTCAAAAACTATCTTTCTGGCGGGGCTTTCTGGAAAAACGTGAAATAAAACTTTTCCGATTATACTCCCAAAAATTAGGCCTATAAGGATTGATATAAAAACATTTTTACTTGTTCTTTGAAGTAGCATTTTTCTAAAGTGCCGGGGGCGGGACTTGAACCCGCACGGGATTTTGTCCCAGGGGATTTTAAGTCCCCTGCGTCTGCCTTTCCGCCACCCCGGCAGAGGCGACGCCCGGATTTGAACCGGGGAATAGCGGTTTTGCAAACCGCCGCCTTAGGCCGCTTGGCTACGTCGCCGTGTTAGAAAATTATAATTAATGATTCGCGAATATTCAATACAAAAGAGCGTGATAACCAGAGTTCGGGACTAAACATGTTAATCGCTTAAGCAGGTGGGGGCAAAAATTTGGGAGAACTCTTCTAACTTTTGTATCAAAACTTTCAAACCAAGCCTGCACTACCGAGAACAAATAGGAAGCCACTATAAAAAGAAAATCTGGATTAAATTCACCTATATCCTTGCCTTTTTCCTGAAGAGAAGGCATTTATCCTCCTATTTTGCATGGAACTTTTCACACCCATCGAAAGCAGAAGAGTAAGCATACTAAACCCCATTAAGTTTGCCCAAGATAGAATTTATGACCACCACGCCCAAAAACAGTGCAAGCAATGCAGCTTTAAGCCTGTTCTTACCTGATTGGGACCCTGCTAAAGGTTGCCTACACCACATATAGGCAGATTTCCGCTTTAGCGTCAATTTCCGTGCCGCAACTTATACAACTTTTTACCTGGCTATATTGTTCAAACACGCCACGCCTCCTCTCAATCTTTTACAATTGCCAGCTTCTTAGTCATTATGGACGCTCCACAATGTTATCCAAGGAAATTGTTTCGTCAAATATGCGTACTTCCTCAAAATTAGGTTACTTGAACTATCTTCAACCTTTGTTCTGATGCCTACCTGAAGTTTCTTTTCTTGTTGCAAGCCTTGCCAAGTCCCATTTGTAATCGATTTGACACCAAATAGTTTTAAGTATATAATTAGTTCAAACAATGTTTGATTTAAATTAAGCTCTTTAAAAAAACAAAATCGAATACCGCTCCCCGTAGTTTGAGGATCGATATTCAGGAAACCTGCATTCCACTTACGCAGTGGGATGTTAAACAATGGAGGAACCATGCACAGTTGAAAAATCATCAAGTCGGTTCTCATATTAGCCCCTATTTTATTATGGGGGTGGGGAAGCGACATTGTGGTTGAAACAATGAGAAGTGGCAATAACCAGTATCCTGCAGGTTATGACGTAACTTGGCGCGATAGCACCGACATGCTGGTTGGAATTGGTTTCAACGACTCGGATTCCAATGCCTATATCTATTTTTACAACTCTAACGATAGAGGCAATTCCTGGAGTCATGTTGCAACTGCCCAATGGATCGGAACAAAAATTAACGGAATACAGCTTCTCGAATCCCCACCTTATTTGGTAGCGCTCTGGCAGGGACAGGGAAACAGACTTGGTTTGACGCTTCATAACCGTAACAATCTGAATTCTTACTATGGTGGTGCTTTGACTGAGTCAGACAGCATAGTAGATGCAAAAATTGTATGTATTAAAAAAGGCGCTACTACGAATCTTTATATTGTCCTCATCACAAGGAACGCAAATTCAAACACGGACGTTTTAAAGATATACAAATCTTCAAACTATTCTTCTTTCCAGCAGGTTTTCACACAACTTTTCACCAACAATACAAATTTTCTTTTCCTTAAAGATCTGGACGCCACGTTAAACCACGACACTACTATGCTCTATCTAACTCTCGAAAACCTTGATCGCTCAAATAACAAAGCATCACTAACTTTTAGAATCCTCAGAGAAGAACCTTCCGGAAACATTATCAATACCGTATTGGGATACCCATTACAATATGCAAGCCCTCTTAACACTTCCCTCGGCGTTTCAGGACCATATGCACTATCACTCCTCCAAACAGACAATGATCTAAAATACGCGGTCGCTTATGAGTATTTCGGGAATATGGGGATGTACAATTTTCCCTACAACTCACCGGATTCCGTGGAATGGGGACCTTTTGTAAAGGGTTATAATAACAATGGAAATCTTGGTTTTCACATAATCTATTCCCGTGGCAGCGCAACCTATGGCAGTAAACTTTACTATGTAGAGGCAACAGTAAATGGAAATTCAATTCAATTTTCACCTCCTGTACTTGTGTCCAATGAAATACCAGTTTGTAAAACGCCGTACAACTTCCAATCAATTTCCTACAACCCCAAGGTTGCAACTTTAAAGGATGAATATATCCCTGTTTTAATCTGGTCGCATGATTTCTGGCATTTATTCTATGGTTCTCCTTTTTATGACAGTACCTATTTTGTAATCGATAAAATGGAACAAGTTCCGGTCAGCGAAAAACCAAAACAAAATATAAAGCTCTTCAGCCTGAACATTTATGGCGACTTTATTCATTTGAACCTCGAGAACATTACTAAAGGCGAACTTAAAGGGGAAATTTACAACATAGAGGGAAAACTTATCGAGAGTTTTTCAGTGCCTTCGGGGTCTAAAAACTTTGATTTAGAAATAAAAAGGTTCAAAAAGGGTGCATATTTTATTGCACTTAAGGACAAAAATTCGCTTTTAAGCGTAGAAAAATTTTTAATATGGTAAATGGTAAAACAAACAGCCCCAGAAGGGCAAAGGAGAGCCATGAAAAGTAAAATAGTGAATGTGTTGGTGGGAATGGCCATACCTGTGCTTCTTTTAGCATGGGGTGATGACATAGTCATCGACACCATGAGAAGAAGCAATAATCAATACCCAGTATCCTACGATATAATTTGGCCGAATGACACAAATATGATTGTCTCAGTAGGATACAATCAGGGTAGCGATTCCTATGTAAATCTCTATAAATCGACCGATGCAGGCCAAACTTGGAACAACTCTGCGGACATTAGCTACCCTGGGCACAACTTAAGAAGCGTACAACTCAAATACTATGAGCCATACGGGCTTTTACTCTGGTTGACAGAAGATGGAGAACTCTGGATGGTTGTTTTTGACCTACAAGCTCTGACCTATGTCGTTGCGGTTCAAATTGGTGCATCTTCTGACAGCGTGGTATCCGCATCTTTTTCAAAAGCTGTTAAAAATGATACTCTAACACTATACGTTGCTTATACATCCAGAAACTCAACCTATGACATCTTGAAAATATATAGGTCCATCAATTGGGGCTCCTTTCAAACCGTCGATAGTGTGAGGTACTCAAATTCTTCTATTTATTATACCTACAGGGACATAGACGCAGCCCTCAGGAATGATACTATTAAAGTGTATGCAACCGTTGAATATTTAGATCGCTCTACAAACAAGAAAGACCATTACCTGTGGATATTTAATGACAAACCGGACAGACTGTTCTATTATACCGGTTATAAAATTGTGGAAAACGACCCTTCAATAGATTCAAAATACCCTTCCTTAAGTGTTGCATCGGGTGGATATTTGATAGGCCTATATGAGGTGGATGGAGACATCAAATACATCTTCAGCAATGACTATGGCAATAGTGTTGTAACCTACGACTTTAATTTTAATTACGCTGACTCAATAGAATCTACGCCGGTAGTTATTCCATGGTTTATTCCTCCATACTTCAGAGGATTCAACACACTTTTCACTAGAAACAATAGACTTTACTTCGTAGAGGCCAGTTGCTCAGGAGGCGGTATGAGCTGGGGAACACCAGTTCTTGTTTCAGACGAACATCCCTATTACACTTATATCCTTAGGGATGTTAACTCGTACCTTCCAAGGATAGCAAATCGATACGACATCTCAATACCAGCAGTAGTATGGGCGAGAGATTTCGTGCACTTTAGCTATCCTTTTTTCTTCTACGACAGTACATATTTTTGTGTAGACAATATGATAGCGGTTGGGGTATTTGAAAATAATCTTCTGCCACTAAATTTAAACTTCACAATTAATACAATTTCAAAAGGAACGATCACACTGCACTTTGGCGCTGGGCTGGAAGAAAGCGTAAATGGAATGATCTTGTCAACGGATGGCAGGATTGTAAAGAACTTCGAAATTAATAAAGGAATAAAAGAGTACACCATTGAAACCAGCGAACTTCCAACTGGGATCTATTTCATAAACGTAAAAGGCAGTAAAACAGGCGGATTAAAGAAATTCATCGTTACTAAATAGCAGGGCGAACTTAGAACTCAAAAGTGGGGCGCCCCGAGAGGGGCGCCCCACTTTTACTTCCTGTGGTTTTACAACCTAAAATAACTTTTCTGCGCGCAGTAATGCAAAGAGAATCTTGATACCGCTTCCCTTTTTATATGTCGAAGTGGCGTATCAAAAATTTTCCATTTTCAACGCTGGAAACTTTTTTGTTCCAAACTTCCATCTTTAAAATTCACCCATGAGAAAGCTCTTAATATTAATCCTCTTTCTTCCTGCCTGTGTGCCAAGAAAAACTTTGAAAGAAGAACTGGATGTTAATAAACTCCAGGAAAATCTAAAAAAACTTTATGAAACGCTTACATCTTCAGAAGTAAAGGGAAGTTATCTCTATCAATCCGCTGACCTTACACTGAGCGGCCATTTTAGAATGACGAAAAAGGGGAATGAATGGATTGTAATATTGCAAAATCCATTGAGCCCATCAATCATTAAAATAAACGAAGACACACTGCCTATAAAAAGTATGCTTTATCAAAACTGGAGCGAGGCTGGATTGAAATATGAGGTTTTGGGAACTTCTTTAAAACTTAATTACAAAGACTCTTTATACGTCCAGGTTGAAACCGTCAATTCTTTACCATACCGCATCTCGTATAACGGCGCCACAGCAGTTCTTTCTTACACTAATGGAAAATTAAAGGAAATTAAAATCCAGACCGAAGAAGATAAGTTAATTTTGCAGCTGAATTATTAAATTTATTAAACACATCAAAGGATTTAAAATTAAACCATGCCCGAAAAGAAAAAATCAGGGAAATCTGGTGAAAAAACATCAAAATCCGTTTCCAAGCAAAAGGCTGAGAAAAAGGAAGGGAAAAGCGATCCTATTGAGGCAGGAAAGGCCCAAATAGGTGCAAAGAAGCTTTTAATAGTAGAATCCCCTACAAAGGCTAAGACCATTAAAAATTACCTTGGCAGAGAATTCGAAGTTATTGCCTCAAAGGGCCATATTAAAGACCTCCCGGAAAACACCTTAGGTGTCGATATAAAGGCAGGATTCGAGCCTAAAATTATAGTACTTCCAGAGAAGAGAGAGGTAGTAAAACAAATACAGCAGAAATCTCAGGAAGCAGAAGAAATCTACATAGGCAGTGATCCCGATAGGGAAGGTGAGGCAATAGCGAAGCACATAAAGGAAGAAATTGAGAAAAAGGCAAAAAAAAAGGTAATTAAGAGAGCACTTTTCTATGAAATAACAAGAGATGAAATCATAAAAGCAATTCAAAACGCAGGAGATATTGACGAAAACAAGGTAGAAGCTCAGAAGGCCCGCAGAATTCTCGACAGATTAGTGGGATACCTTGTAAGCCCTTTGCTCTGGAAAACAATAAGAAAGGGTTTATCTGCAGGTAGAGTCCAAACCGTTGCCTTAAGACTTATCTGTGAAAGAGAAAGAGAAAGGCAAGCCTTTAAAAAGGAAACCTATTACGTCATTAAAATCTTGCTTTCAAAAAACGGAAAAACCTTTGAAGCAACGCTTAAGACTGAAGATCCAATAAAAAGTAAAGAAAAAGCTGATGAGATAATAAATTCACTTAAGGGCAAAAAAGCCATTGTGTCATCTTTTGAAAAGAGATTATTACAAGTGAAACCTTATCCTCCCTTGAAAACATCGACTCTTCAGCAGGATGCGTCAAGAAGATATAAATTCAGCCCTGGCAAGACTATGTCCATAGCCCAAAGGCTTTACGAAGGTGTCGAGATTGATGGAAAAAATATCGGATTAATAACATATATGAGAACCGACTCACTAAGACTTTCTGAAAAAGCGGTAATGGCTATAAGATCTTTCATCAAAGAAATCTACGGACCTGAATACTTACCACCATCACCAATAAATCACGAAACAGGAGGTAAACTGGTACAGGGAGCTCACGAAGCTATAAGACCAACCCATCCCGAATTAACGCCTGAGTCTCTTACAGGAAAAATGGAGAGTGATTTTCAAAAACTTTATAGTCTCATATGGAAGAGAGCTATAGCCTCTCAAGGGAGCTATGCACGGGAAGAGGCGAAAGAAGCAAATTTAGAGGTTAATGGTTTCACCTTCATTGCAAGAGGGAAAAAATTAGTCTTCGAAGGGTTTTATAGAATTCTTGGTGAAATTCCCCAATATGAGGATATACCAGAACTTACGAAGGGTGAACCGCTTGATATAATTGATGCATACTATGAAATCAAGCAGACCGAGCCTCCGCCAAGATATACCGAAGCCTCACTAATAAGAACAATGGAACACCTCGGCATAGGGAGGCCCTCCACCTATGCACCTACCCTCGAAACTCTCTACGAAAGGAAATATGTAAAAAAAGAAAAGGGATATCTTGTACCTACCGAGCTGGGCCTTCAAGTGAATGACATTCTGGTCTCCCGTTTTAGAGATATCTTCGAAGTAAAATTCACTGCCAAAATGGAAGAGGAGCTGGATGAAATTGAAAGCGGTACTAAGAAAGCTTTGGACGTTCTAAAAAATTTCTACTCAGAGTTCAGCAAAGACTTAAAATCCTTTGAAGATAATATAAAGGAGATTAAAGAAGAACTACAAAAGACCGAAGAGGTATGCCCCCTTTGCGGTGCGCCTTTGCTTTTAAAGTGGAGTAAATACGGAAAGTTTTACGCCTGCTCAAGATACCCTGAATGCAAATACACAAGACCCGCAGAAGCAAATGAAGTTACAGATAAAAAATGCCCGATATGCCAGAAACCAATGATCTTAGTTGAGGGTAAAAAAGGTAAATACTATCGATGCATCGACTATCCAAAATGTAAAGGCACTTTACCCTATACCCTCGGAATAAAGTGTCCAGAATGCGATGGTGAAATCATTGAAAAGAAGGGACCGAAAGGCAAAGTTTTCTACGGATGCAGTAACTATCCAAAATGTAAATTCATTACATCATATAAGCCCGTGGACAAGAAATGTCCGCAATGCGGATACCCTATAATGTTCGAAAAGAAAAATAAAAAAGGTAAAACCTATCTCGAATGCCCTCATTGCAAACACAAAATAGAACAGGAGGAAAGGGATGAAAAGAGTCCTGATCTTTGATTTTGGTGGAACCATAGTGACCGATGAATCCGATGATAAGCTTCACCTCGCATTCTATAAGGAATTCATCAACATCTTTGACATACCGTCAACTCCTGAAGAAATGTTTCAA